>OJJV01000002.1_pt1 | contig 437498 bp, 434 predicted proteins | sample 1596391 | NCBI WGS metagenome assembly OJJV01 (sample SAMEA4350164, study PRJEB24818) | metagenome | biome: human; feature: gut; material: faeces | place: Denmark | collected 2013-09
CGATACCGGGCTACCGCAAAAAATGTATTCGCAGGTGCGTTAATGCGCCTCCAAAAAGGAAAACAGCTCCGGATTTCTCGGCAGAGTCGATACCGGGCTACCGCAAAAAATGTATTCGCAGGTGCGTCAATGCGCCTCTAAAAAAGGAGAAGGACAATGAAAGACAATACGATCAAGAAATTAGTGTTCGCGGCGCTGTTTGCTGCGCTCAGCTGCGCGGCGACAATGGTCATCCGCATCCCGACGCCGATCGGCGGCTATATCCACGCAGGCGACGCGGTCGTGCTGCTTTCGGCGTTTCTGCTCGGCCCGTGGTGGGGCGCGGCGGCGGCCGGACTCGGCTCGGGTCTTGCCGACCTCATGGCAGGGTATGGCCTGTACGTTCCCGGCACGGCCGCGATCAAATTCATCGTGGCGCTGCTGGCAGGACTTCTGCTCAATTGCAAGTTCATAAAATCCGTGCCCGTGCGCGCGATCATCGCCGGTGTTGTGGGCGAGGGCTTCATGGTGCTCGGCTACCTTGCGTACGAGGCGCTTATCCTCGGCTACGGTGCGGCCGCAGTCGGAGGAGTTCCCATGAATTGCATCCAGGGCGCATTCGGTGTCGTTGCCGGTGCGGCTCTTTACGCAGCGCTGCTCAAAACGAAGTATTTCAAGCCGGTTTGACGCGCTGCAGCACAAGTGCAGGGCCGGATCACCGGCCATGTCGCACGGACATATCAGCGTCACCGACAGGCTTCAGGCATAGTTGATGTAATTTATCTGCAAAGGCAAATGCATAATAAAAAGGCTCGAAAACCGATGTTTTCGAGCCTTTTGCTTGGTGCGCGAGGCGGGACTTGAACCCGCACGCCCGGAGTGAGCACTAGAACCTGAATCTAGCGAGTCTGCCAATTCCACCACTCGCGCATTTAAGTGCCTGATAATAATAGCATTACCGGCCTTCATTGTCAAGAAAATTCTTTCGCCGGGCGTTTAATATTTTGTGAAGGGCCGCTCTAAGCGGCCTGGCGGCGGCAGAACACGTTTGCGGCGGCTGTGCAGCATGCGATGCTTAGAACCGCTGCGGCAGCGACTGCGAGGTACTGCGCCGGCATTACCGAGCCGAAGAGCTTTGCCGGAATATAGACGCTCCAGATCATCACGCCGCGGATGAGGCAGGTCGGCAGAAGTATTGCGGCTCCGGCGCCGATGGATACCAACATAGGCGTAAGCAGCAGCGCAGCGCCCAAAATGACCGATACGAACATGCTTTCGGTAAGCTCGGAGAGCAGCATCACGATACAGGCAAAAAACAGCGTGCCGATAAGGCTTGTTGCAAGTTCAACTATGATCGCCTGCCCGATCGTCCACCGAAACGGAGAGGAGATGCCGGTAAACGACTGCCAGAATGCGCCGAAGCCCTCCGCGCCGTAGAGGATGAAGCAATATGCCGCCGCGCTTATCGCCATGACGCTCCAAACAAGCAGAGTGTAGAGCGTTCCGGCACATATTTTTGCCCGAGCCGTATCGCGCCGGCCGAGCTTTGACGATAGGATAAGCGCGTCGGTTTTGCGCGCGCGTTCGCGAGCGAACAGCGGAGCAAGGCCGATGAGCACGGGAACGCCGACCGTGAACGGAAACGCATTGGCTATGACATATTGTATCGACGTGTAGGCAAGGTCATAGTCGCAGAACGCGCGATAGTCGTTTATAAGCGCGTCATAGCGCGCGCTTATATCCGCGCAGATGTCGGCATCGGATGAGTATTCGTCGAGAAGATACTGCTTTTCCTCCTCGGCGTTATCGTAAAAGCTCGCTGCATATGTGAACTTTTCGGTGTGTTCATAGGCCGTTATGCCGTTGTTGTTCAGTATCGTGTATGGTTGACTTTTTAGCCGCTCGATCTCCTCGGCAGGATATCCCTGCGCGGCAAGATCGCTCAGATATTGCTCCAGCTCGTCCTCGGTCTTGAGATATTTCGGGTCGTTTAATATGTTTTCAACGTCGCTCCTGCGCGCGGCTATCCATTCGTCGGTTATCTCGCCGCGCTTTTCGGCGTATTCGCTCTTGAGCGTTTCTATCGGCTTAGATTTGCTGTCCGGATCAAGCGCTTCGAGCAAATAGTAGGCGCGATAATCAATCGTCATGTACAGATTCAAAAGCAGCATGACAACGACGGCGATCACCGTCAGCGGCGTGAATATCTTTTTAAATTCAAGCTTTGTAAGGTTCATTTCCAAGCTCCCGTCTGAAATGATAGAGGTACAGATCCTCAAGCTTCGGCTCGGCGCAGACGGCGTCGGCCGTCGGGCGAGCCTCGGATACGATACGCAGCGCAACGCCTCCGTGCGTGTTATGCAGATTCGTTACGACGTGCTTTGCGATAAGCTCGTCTGCCTCGGCCTGCGCGACCGCGCACTCCCACACCATGCCGGATATGCTGCCGCATATGCTCTCGGCCGCGCCCTCAAGCGACACCTCGCCGTTTTTCATAAGAACGATGCGGTCGGCGATGTACTCAATATCGGACACTATATGGGTGGACAGCAGAATGATTCGGTTTTTCGACAGGCCGCCGATTATATTGCGGAATTTTGCGCGCTCTGCCGGGTCAAGTCCGCTTGTCGGCTCGTCAAGAACGAGGATTTTCGGGTCGTTTATGAGTGCCTGCGCAATGCCGATGCGCTGACGCATGCCGCCGGAATAGGTCTTGAGCTTTTTGCCGGCGACCTCGGAAAGGCCGGTCAGCTCAAGAAGCTCGCCGCACTTTTCCTCCGCCTGATATTTGGTAAGTCCCTTGAGCGCGGCGAAATACATCAGAAAATCCCGACCGGTGAAGTTCGGATAATAGCCGAAGTCCTGCGGCAGATAGCCGAGCACATCGCGGTAGCTCTCGCCGAGGCCGATGATATCTTCGCCGTCGAGGCTTATGCTGCCGCCGCTCGGTCGGAGCACCGTGCATATCATGCGCATGAGCGTTGTTTTGCCCGAGCCGTTCGGGCCGAGCAGGCCGTAGATGCCGTTGTGCATAGTCAGCGACAGCGCGTTCACGGCGAGCTTGTCCTTATACTGTTTGGAAACGGAATTTAAAGATAGTTCCATATGCTTTTTCCCTTTCTGCGTTCCATGCATCTAAGCTCGCGCCAGACCTCGAGCGCAAGCAGCCCAAAGCTTATGCCGGCAAATATGAACCAGAAGCCTGCGCTCCATGGTATGCCTGCGCACACCGTTTCGACGGCTACCGCCGAGATAAGCGACAGCGACAGTGCCCCGGCTCTGCTTTTTATCATCGGCAGCGCCCGAAGAGCAAGCAGCGTCAGAAGGCTCGAGGTGAACATCAAGGCCGCGCCGCTTGCGAGCAAAACGGCGAGGTCCGCGCTATACTTTGCCGCGGCAATGACCGCAGTCAGCACAAGTCCGATGAGGTTTGCCGCTCCGATGATAAGCATACGCGCTGCGAGCAAGTCTGCGCCGCTTACGCGGCAGCTCAGCTCGATCTCGCTCATTTTGCAGGACATATCGCGCACAAGCTCGGGGCAGGCGAGGGTGCTTGCCGCCCCGGCATAGACGAATATCAAAAGGCGCGCGGCACTTGCTTCGGAAACGACAAAGCCGTCCGCGCACAGTATGGCGATGATCGTCAAAAGCTGAAATATCCAGTATGTCGGCGAAAAATTGCCGAGCTGCAGGGCGATAAGCCGGCCAAGCGGCATCTTCGACAGGCGCAGAGTGCGCATGCGCATTTTTCCAAGCTCAACGGTGCGCTCCTTTGCGCCCTCCGGGGGCGTGGGAACATCATATTTAAGATTCAAGACCTTCTCCCTCCAGTTCAAGAATTTTTCGCATCCTCGCCATTCCGAGCCGCAGCCGTGACTTTGCCGTTGCCGTCGGAACGCCCATCACGGCGGCAATATCGCGCAGCTTCATGTCGTGCCAATAACGCAGGATAACGGTGTCGTGCTGCTCGTCCGGCAGCTCGTCGAGCGCGCGGCGTATCACGCTGCCGCTGTCGCGCCGGAGCATTTGTTCCTCCGCGCCGCCGAGCGCCGCGCAGTCCTCGCTCAGCTCGGCGCTGTCGGGCTTTTTGCGCCTGTAATAGTCGTTGCAGACGTTCACTGCGATGGTGAATAAATAGTTTGTGAATTTGCCCGTCACCGAGTAGCGGTAAACGGCGGTTACAAGCTTGAGGAAAACCTCCTGAGTCAGATCGGCGGCGAGGGAACGGTCTGCGCAGCGGCGGTAGCAAAAGGCATAGATGCTGTCGTAGTGGCGCCGAACAAGCTCGTCAAACGCCGCCTCGTCGCCCTGCTTTATACGCCGTATGAGTAGTGCATCCTCCACGCGCTCACCTCCTGCCGCTGCTTATATAAACGCTGAAATTCGAAAAAGGATCAAATTTTTTTCAATAATCCACTACAATTTATGAAAAAGCCCTCCGGCCTTTGGCCGGTTGACACAAGAAAACACACGCCAAAAAAGGCGGAGCAAGCACGAATGTCTTCGTTGCGACGGCTTGGTATACACAAAGTATGCCTGTGCCGCCGCGCCTTGACCTCGCACTTGCTCCGTCATTTTTGATGCTTTGCAGTTTTGAAGCTGAGATTTTTTGTCCCTGCAAGGACAAAGCCCGAGAGCATACCGTCGTATTCTCAAGACTTTGGACGCAGCAGGGGCTAAAAAGATCGTTTCAAAACCGTATGTTTTCTTGTGTCAACCGGCCACCGGAGGGCTTTTGTATCAATTCAGAAAATCTCTGAGCTTTTTGCTTCTGCTGGGGTGGCGGAGCTTGCGCAGCGCCTTGGCCTCGATCTGGCGGATACGCTCACGGGTGACGTTGAACTCTTTGCCGACCTCCTCGAGGGTACGGGTGCGGCCGTCAACTATGCCGAAGCGCAGCTCAAGCACCTTTTTCTCGCGCGGCGTGAGCGTGTCGAGCACCTCCATGAGCTGCTCCTTGAGCAGCGAGAAGCTTGCCGCCTCGCTCGGCTCGGATGCGTCCTCGTCGGGGATGAAGTCGCCCAGGTGGGAGTCCTCCTCCTCACCGATAGGCGTTTCCAGCGAAACCGGCTCCTGCGCGATCTTGAGTATCTCGCGCACCTTTTCGACGGGCATGCCCATCTCGGCGGCGATCTCCTCGGCGCTGGGGTCGTGGCCAAGCTCCTGAAGCAGCTGGCGCGATACGCGGATGACCTTGTTTATAGTCTCGACCATGTGGACGGGGATGCGGATGGTTCTGGCCTGATCGGCGATGGCGCGCGTGATAGCCTGACGGATCCACCACGTTGCGTAGGTCGAGAACTTGTATCCCTTGGTGTAGTCAAACTTTTCGACTGCCTTTATAAGGCCGAGGTTGCCCTCCTGGATGAGGTCAAGGAACAGCATGCCGCGGCCGACATGGCGCTTTGCGATCGAAACGACCAGACGCAGGTTGGCCTCGGTCATGCGGCGCTTTGCCTCCTCGTCGCCCTGGCTCATTCTTATCGCAAGCTCGACCTCCTCCTCGGCGGTCAGAAGCGGCACCTTGCCGATCTCCTTGAGGAACATGCGAACGGGGTCGTCGGTGCTGTAGCTGTCATCGACCTTGACGTCGGACATTTCCTCCTCGGTGACCTCTTCGATCTCGTTGAGCTCCTCGATCTCCGGCATGTCGATATCATCAAGGATCGTGGCTGCGTCGTCGTCGCTGATGTCGATATCTATCTTATTGGCTTCGAGGGCGTCGTAAAACTTCGCGATAGAGTCGGCGTCAACGCCCTTTTCCTCGAGCGCTGCGATCTCCTTCGTGGAGATCTTGCCGGCTTTTTTAGCCTTTTCCATGAGCTCGTTGAGGATATCCTCGGTGTTTTTAGTCTCTGCTGTTTCCTCGGCAGGCTCTTCCTCGGCGGCCTTGGTGCGGCGCGTGCTTTTTTTCTTCGGAGCCGATTTTGCGGCGTCTGCCGCAAGCAGCTCGTCGGTTGCGCGCTCGAGATCCTGCGTGGTCATGGTTTCAATGTCTTTATCCATAGTTTTACCCCTCATATCCTTTGGTTTCTTTAAGTCTGTTTGCAAGTTTGCGAAGGTCCTCGCCCGACTGCTTCAGCTCGTGCCGGGAGCGGATCCTTTCTATGTAATCGGCAAGCGCCTTGTCACCGTTTCGCAGTGCCTCCGGTTTTTGCAGAACCGAGGCCAAAAGCGCCGCCTCCTGCGGAAGCAGCACTGCGCTCATCGAGGCCATGCTGATTATTTCGCCGTTTTCAAATTTTGATTTGAGCACGGAATATATCCGTGCCAGCGCCGGCGACGAGAAGATCTCCGGCGGCGGGAGCTCCTTGCCGCGGCAGATGCCCTGATCGAGATACAGAAGCCTTATTATGCCCTCCTCGGCGGCGGCGGATTCGGGATCTTCATAGTGCAGCTCCTTTGCCTTGGGCTGAAACTGCCGCTCGGGATGTGAGGCGCTTTTTGCGTCGGTGCGCTGGGCCGTGCGCACAAGGCGCTTGCGCCTTCGCTCAACCTCCTGCGCGACAACGTCGCTGGCAACACCGGCCATTGACGCGACGCGCATCGCGTAGACCTGACGCTCCACGCTGCCCGGCAGGTGCGCGACCATATCCGAGGCTTCCTTCAAAAACGCGACCTTCTGCTCGTCGATGCTCAGGTCGTATTTATCCGTCACATTTTGCAGCTGGTAGTCGATGTGGTTTTCCGACTTGTCTATCAGATTTCGGAACGCGTCTGCGCCCTTGGTCTTTATATACTCGTCCGGGTCCTTTGCGCCGCTCATCGACAGCACCTTGACCTTAAGATCGAGCTTTTCAAGAAGCCCGATGGCGCGCTGCGAGGCTTTTTTGCCTGCGCCGTCGTTATCGTAAGCGATGATGACCTCGTTCGTGTAATGCGAGATCAGCCGCGCCTGCTCGGGCGTGAGCGACGTGCCGAGCGACGCGACCGCGCCGTCAAATCCGGCCTGATGCATCATCACGACGTCAACGTTGCCCTCAGCAAGTATTATATGTCCGCTCTTCGACTTTTTAGCCAGATTAAGCGCAAAAAGATTGCGGCTTTTGTTGAACACCATCGTTTCCGGGCTGTTCATATACTTCGGCTCGCCATCGCCGAGTATTCTGCCGGAAAAGCCGATGAAATCGCCCCTGACGTCGATGACCGGGAACATGAGCCGGTTGCGGAAGGTGTCGTAATGTCCGCCGTTTTTGCCCTTGCGGACAAGTCCGGCGTCGAACATCTCATACTCCGAGTAGCCGAGCGCCTTCATGGCGTTTATGAGGCTGTCCCATGTGTCCGGCGCGTAGCCGAGGCCGAAGCGCTTTGCCGTGTGCGGTGTTATCTGCCGCCGCGCCATGTAGTCAAGCGCAGGCTTGCCCTCGGGCTTGCTGAGGCACGAGTAGAAAAATCTCGCTGCATCGCGGTTTAAGTCCAGAAGCCGGCGGCGTTTTTTAGCCTCGCGGCTATCCTCCTGCTCGGGCATGGTCATGCCAACGCGCTTTGCCAGGAACTCAACGGCCTCAGGGAAGCTGAGATTTTCTATCTCCATTATGAAATTTATAACGCCTCCGCCCTTGCCGCAGCCGAAGCAGTGGTATATCTGCCTGTCCGGCGACACGGAAAACGACGGCGTTTTTTCGCTGTGGAACGGGCACAGGCCGAACTGGTTCGAGCCGGAGCGCTTCGTTAAGCGCACATACTCGCCCACAACGTCTACTATATCGTTTTTTTCAACAAGCTCCTGAAGGAAGCTCTCCGGTATAGCCATTACCCATCCTTTCTTTTAGAGGCGCTTTAGCGCACCTACGGATACGCTTATTGCCGTTGCCCGGTTCGAGACTGCGGAGAAAACCACGTTTGCCTCGCGCTACAGCAGTGCGCTGCTGGATTTTTTGCCGCGCCCCTGTAGGGAACAGACTTGCCTGTTCCGTTTTTTTAGAGGCGCTTTAGCGCTGTACCTATACATAATATTGCGGCAGCCCGGTGTCGAAACAACGGAGGAAACCATGGCTGCCTCACGCTGCGTTAGTGCGATGCTGAGTTTTTCGCCGTACCTGATTGGCTCCACTGTTAAGGGGAGCAGGCAGCTTTGCTGCCGAGGGGTTGAATTAAATCCGTGCGCTTGCGCACACAATGGTTATCAGCTCACTGCTATCAGCTAACAGCGGCGGCAAAGCCGCACGGTTTCGTCGGTACCCACCGGTCGAGCAACCGCAAAAACCGTATCGGCACAATGTGAATGCGCTATTAAAAATGCGCTTGCGCACACATTAATTATTCGTTATTAATTGGTTTTATTTCACCGTCCACGACATGGGGATAAATATCTCGCTGAATTTTTCCATGGCGTAGCCGTCGGTCATGCCGGAGATATAGTCGCAAACGGCACGCGAAATGCCCTCGCGGCTTGCGATAAGCTGCATCTCGTCCGGCATTTTATCCGGATGCTTGAGGTAATAGTCAAAAAGCGAGCCGATGATGCCGTCAACCTTGCTCTCCTCGCCCTTGGCGATCGGATTGGTGTACACGTCCGAATACATGAAGGCGTGGAAGAAATCGACCGCCTCCTGCATGTAATCGCTCATTTGAATTTTTCCGCCGCCGCTGTTTTCAATGAGGTCGAGCATGATAGAATTAATCCTCTCACTGTTGCGCTCGCCGCAGCGCGTGCGGATCATGTCGGGAACGTCCTCTGTGCGGAGTATTCCGGCGCGGATGGTGTCGTCAAGGTCGTGGTTTATGTACGCTATGCGGTCGGCAAGGCGAACGACGGTCGCCTCGGTCGTATCGTCCGGCGCGCCGTGCGTGTGATGCAGGATGCCCATGCGCGTTTCATAGCACAGGTTAAGCCCCCGACCGTCGCGCTCGAGGATATCGACAACGCGCAGCGACTGCTCATAGTGCTTGAAGCCCTCTTCGTATATTTTGTTGAGCGCGCGCTCGCCGGCGTGACCGAAGGGAGTGTGACCCAGATCGTGCCCCAGCGCCATTGCCTCGGTAAGATCCTCGTTTAAGTCCAGCGCCCTTGCTATGGTTCGCGCAAGGCGCGATACCTCAAGCGTGTGCGTAAGCCGCGTCCTGTAGTGGTCGCCCTCCGGACGCAGATACACCTGCGTTTTGTGCTTTAATCTGCGGAAGGCCTTGGAGTGCGTTATTCTGTCAACGTCGCGCTGGAAGCAGGTGCGTATCTCGCACTCCGGCTCCGGTGTGCGCCGGCCCTTTGAGTTCTCGGCTCTGACGCCGAACTCACCGACGAGCGTTCGCTCGATCATCTCGCGCTTTTCTCTCGGACACGCCATGCATTTCCCTCCAATCAAAAGGCATCAAATTTTCTTTCAATACTTTATACGACGCAAATTCACATTTCCCTGCAATTTATTTTGAATTTTCTCGAAAAAATTTTCGGAGGTACGGCTGTATCCCCGAAAAAGTTATTTTATTTTGACCGGCATAAGATCCTCGCCGACAGTCTGCGCGCTGCACGCTCCGGCGCTCAGCTCCGTAACGCGCGCGGAAAAAGCCTCGGCGTTATTCTCCGGCAGCAGCAGCGAAAGCAGCACGTCCGCGCCGTAGTCAACGTTCTGCACAGCCCCGTCAAGCGAAAGGCACTCCGTTTTCATGCGCTCGAGAAGCGAATACGGGCAGCCAACCTCGAGCTTCACCCAGCGGCGCACGGCGGCGATCCCGGCCGCGTCCAGCGCGTCCTTCGCGCTTTTCGTGTATGCGCGCAGCAGTCCGCCCGTTCCGAGCAGAACTCCGCCGAAATACCGCGTGACGACGCACACGACGTTTTCAACGCCCTCGCGTTTGAACACTTCGAGCATCGGCAGTCCTGCCGTGCCCTGCGGCTCTCCGTCGTCGGAGTAGCGCACGGCTCCGCCGCGGATAATATAGCACCAGCAGTTGTGCCGCGCGTCATAGTGCTTTTTCTTCATCTCGTTTATGAAGTCGCGCGCGGCGTCCTCGGTTTCGACAAATCGCACATGGCCGAAAAAGCTCGAACGCTTTTCGACAAATTCAGCCTCGCCGCTGCCGGCTGGCACGAAATACTCGCTCAATCCTCCCAGTCCTCCTTGGGCTCGGTGTAATTGGGTATATACCGCTTTACCTTGCCGAAAACCTCGGGCGGAACCGTGACCTCGGCCTTGATGCCGTCGTCGAGATATTCAAGGCTCGTCACCGCGGCCTCGCGGTTTAAAAGATCCATGATCCCGGCGTCGGAATACGGTATGCGCAGCGTGACCTTGTGGTTGCCGCGGTCGAGCAGAGCGGACAGGCGCTGCACCAGCTCCTGTACGCCCTCGCCGCTTTTTGCCGAAAGGCAAATGACGTCCTCGCCGTGCGGCAGTATGCCAAGGTATGCATCGCACTTGTTGAAAACGCGGATGCACGGCGTCTGCTCGGCTCCAAGCTGGCAGATAAGCTCGTCAACGACGCGCGCCTGCTCCTCCCAGTCGGGGTTTGAAATGTCTATGACATGCAGCAGAACATCGGCGTAGCTCAGCTCCTCGAGCGTTGCCTTGAACGCCTCGACCAGATGGTGCGGAAGCTTGCGGATAAAGCCGACGGTGTCGGATATGAGCACCTCGGTCACTTCATCGATGCGCAGCTTGCGCGTTGTGGTGTCCAGTGTGTCGAAAAGACGGTCATTTGCCGGTATGCCGGCATCGGTCAGGCAGTTTAAAAGCGTTGACTTTCCGGCGTTTGTGTAGCCGACGAGCGCAACGACGGGAACGTCGTTTTTCTCGCGCTTGCGGCGCTGTGTCGAGCGCACCTTGCGCACGGCGGCAAGCTCCTCCTCAAGCTTCTGTATCTTCCTGCGGATATGCCGGCGGTCGGTCTCAAGCTGAGTTTCGCCGGGGCCGCGCGTTCCGATGGGCGATGAGCCGCCGGAGGCCGTCTGGCGCACAAGGTGCGTCCACATACCCGTCAGACGCGGCAGCAGGTATTTGTACTGCGCAAGCTCAACCTGAAGCTGACCCTCGCGCGTCTGTGCGCGCTGGGCGAAAATATCGAGGATAAGCCCCGAGCGGTCGAGCACCTTGACCCCAAGCTCCTCGCCGAGGACTCGCATCTGCGACGGTGACAGCTCGTTGTCGAAAACGGCAAGGTCGCAGTTGTTCATTTCTATAAATTCCTTCAGCTCGGCGACCTTGCCGTCGCCGATGAAGCTGCGCGGATCGGGAGTCGGGCGGTTTTGAATCATCATGCCGACGGCCTGACCGCCTGCCGTTTCGACAAGCGCGGCAAGCTCCTGCATCGAGATCTCGCTTGAGCGCTCCGACTGCTCCATCGACGCCGCCGCAAGTCCGGCCAGCACCGCGCGTTCGATTTTTATATCGTTAGTCTCTATTGTTATCAGTCCTTATTTTTGGTTTACATTATATTATACCAAATCCGCCGCCGCTTGTCACGAAAATATGAAAAAGGCTCTCTTTCGGGAGAGCCTTGTGCTTGTATAAGATCGTTTATTTGCCGCCCGACGCGCGATAGAGAAAGGTCACGACCTGTGCGCGCGTGCAGCCTTCGTTCGGGGAAAAGCGCCCGGCGCTCGTGCCCTTGGTTATGCCCTCGGAGCTTGCCCAGATAACAGCGTCATGGCAGAACGAACCGGCGGAAACATCGGAAAAATCGCATGTGCCGCTTATCGCTGGCGAGCCTGCCGAGCGGTACAGGAACGTGACTATCTGTCCGCGTGTGCATGGTGCGAATGGTGAAAAGCTCGTGCTGCTCGTTCCGTTCGTTATGCCGCGCTCGACAGCCCATTGCACCGCTTCATAGAAGATGTCGCCGGGCTTTACGTCGGCAAAGCTCACGGCCGCCTTGGCCTCGGGCTGACCGGCCGCGCGCCAGAGAAACATCACTATCTGGTATCGCGAGCAGACGTCATTTGGAGAGAAGGTGCTTTTCCCCGTGCCGTTTGTTATGCCGTTTTTTACAGCCCACTGCACGGCGTCGAAGTAAAACGCTTCAGGCTTAACATCGTCAAATTCCGGCGCGGCTTCCGCGCCCTTCGCGCCGCAGACAGAGCACACGCCGCCGAAAAATTTGTGCCCCGTTGCCGCAACGGTATTGCCGATCTGTGTCATGTCTCCGCAGCGCATGCAGATAAGATCGCCTGTATAGCCGCTTCCGTTGCATGTCGGCGCTTTGACGCGCGCAGGCTGAGGATCGTGCCCAAGGGCGAATATGACGCTGCCCTGTTTGAACACCTTGCCGCAGAAGGTGCAGACCTCGTCGCCGGTGTAGCCGCCGGTCAGGCAGCCTGCGGTTTTGGCGTTTTGCAGCTGCGTTTTGTGCCCGACGGCGCTGACATAGTCCTTCGTGTAGCACTCGCCGCAGGAGCAGGCGTAGGTCGTAAAGCCCTCGGTCAGGCAGGTGGGCTTTGTGACGGAGGGAATAAAATCATGCTCGTGCTGCGTGTCCCCGTTCGGATCGAGTATGCCGCAGCGGACGCATATGCCGCCCTTGTAGCTGTGTCCGAGCGGCGGCGTGTAGCTGTCCTCGCGCTTATCGCCGCAGGCGCACAGATGCACGGTGCAGCCGCGCTCGGTGCATGTCGGCGGGATAACGGTGTCGGTGTATTTGTGCTCGTGATCTGTGCGGGTAAAGCTCTTTTCGGCATTGTCGAGTACGTTGTTGCCGGTTTCTTTAGTGACCTGGCTCCAGTCTGTGTCGCTGCCGAGATAGTCTACCTTTTTCAGCGCCGTGCAGCCGTCGAAGGCGCGCTCGTTTATGTGGCTGACGTTTTTCGGTATAGTTATGCTCTCAAGCGATGAGCAGCCGGAAAACGCCTCGGCCGGAATGACGGTCACCTCGGCCGGAATTTTCACGCTTTTGAGCGCGGCACAGCCCGAAAACACCTTTTCGCCGAGCGCTTTAAGGCCGTCGGGCAGCGTGATCTCAGCAAGAGACGCGCAGCCGGAAAAGCATGAGGCTTCAAGCGTTGTTATGCTTTTAGGAAGCGTGATGCGCTTTAACGCCGCGCAGTTTTCAAACGCACTCTTGCCGATCACCGTCACCGAATCGGGAATGACAAGGCTTTCGAGCTTTGAGCAATCTTTGAACGCGCCGCCGGCAATGGCGACGGTGCCGTTCGGAACGGTGCAGTCTGCCGACTTGCCGACGGGACAGCGCAGAAGCTTTTTGTCGGCGGAAAAAAGCACTCCGCCGTCGGACGAAAACGCCTTGTTGTCCGCTGCGACCTCAAACTCCGCGAGAGCCGTGCAGCCGTCAAATGCATTCAGGTCGATCTGCGCGACCGTGTCGGATATGCTGACTTTTTCAAGAGCCGTACAGCCGGAAAACGCGCCGCCCGATATGCTCTGCACGCCGCTTTCGATGACGGCGCTTTGGATTTTGTCCTTTTGCTTATCCCATGGCGCCGCGTTTGCGACGGATGAAAAATCGGACATTTTGCCGCTGCCGCTTATGGTGAGAGCACCGCTGCGCGAAAGCGACCAGCTCAGACCGCCGTCGATGCTTCCGCTGCCCAAAGCTGCCGACAGCGCAGCGTCGCAGACGGTGCAGGTATCGCCGTCGCCCGTGTGTTCCCCTTCGTTTTGCGTTTTTCCGCAGGAGCACGACTGCCAGTGCTTGTGTTCGTCATATTCCCAGCCGCTGAAATTGCAGATGTGTTCAAGAAAATCTATTTTGTCCCGAGCAATGCCGCAGCCGTCGCCGCCGATAGCCGCCCATTTCTCAAGTGTCCCGTCAAAGCTTGCTTTGTCGATTATCGTGCCGCCGAACGCGGCTTCGCCTATGCTCTCCAGAGTTTTGGGAAGTTCCAAGTTTTCTATACTGCCGCAGTTTTCAAACGCGGCAGCGCCTATACGTTGTATGCCGGACGGCAGCGTTTCGAGGCTGAATGCCTTACACCTCAAAAACGCATTCGCGCCGATTTCGGTAACGGTGTCGGGGATTGTAATACTTTCAAGCAGCGCACAGTCTGTAAATATCCCGTCCGGGATTATGGTTAGCGTTGGCGGTAAGTAAACCGATTGCAGCCCTTCGCAACAAGAAAAAGCCTGGCTGCCTATGGACTGAACACTGTCGGGGATTGTAACATCAATGAGATTGTTGCAATTGGAAAACGCATTTGCGCCGATGGTTTCGAGGTTGTACGGAAAGTCAAAGTCTCCAAGTGCTTCGCATCCGGCGAATGCGCCGCTGCCTATGCGCGTCAAGCCACCCATAAAAGTGACCATAGATAATGTACTGCAAGAATGAAAGGCGTTATTTCCTATGCTTGTAACGCCGTCCAATACGATTATTTCGCTAATGTCGTTGTTTTTTGCGCTCCATGGAGCAGGATAAGCACTACTGTAATTATACATATCTCCCGTTCCCGAGATCGTCAGTATGCCGATTTCATCCAAATTCCATGTCAGGCTTTCTCCGCATTTGCTGTTTTCGTCTGCCAATGCGCCGAGGGGTAAAAGAGTTAACGCCATCAGCAGCACGAGCAGTATGCTTAGCAGTCGCTTTTTCATCGTTTATCTCCCTTATAATAGCATTTTTGCCTTGCTGAGAATAATTTTACAAAAAACTGTAGTTTCTTGTAAATGCACTATTATAAACGAAAATCCTGTTGAAATTTTGTGCATTTCAACAGGATCAGGAAAAAGTGTCGGTTATTATTCGATTCGGCAGCGTTCGACAAGAATATCCACGAAGCCCTCGCGCAGCTTGCACAGCTTTGAAAACTGCTCGGAGATGTTATAGTTCATCGCGCAGTTGAGCCAGTCGATGATCTGGCCGAAGCACTCGCACTTATAAAACCAGACGAGTATCTCGCGGCTTTCGGGGTCGGCCTTTACATCGCCGAATACCGTGTGCAGATAGTTTTCAACAACGCTGCCGCAGACCTTCATAAGATACAGCTCGTACACGCTGCGGTTTGACGAGTTGTATATATTAAGAACGGTGCGCTTGTGCTCAAGGGCAAACTCCGCCATTTTGTCAATGCAGGCTTCAAGCGAATGATAGTCGGAATAATCGCTGATGATCTTTTCGGCGGTTTCGATGACGATCTCCTCGACAAGGCAGGGAATGTCGTCATAGTGATAGTAGATCGTGTTTCTGTTGAAGCCACAGCCCTCGGCAATGTCACGGACGCTGATCTGGTTTATCGGCTTTTCGTTCAGCAGCGCTAAAAAGCTCTTTTTTATGGCCGCTTTTGTAAGGTCACTTTTCGCTTTATAGGGCATATGCCACCTCCGTGCAATCGTTTTTGAAATTATATCACAAAATCCATTGCACAATCAATATTTTTAGTGGCGAATTGACGCACCTACGGATACATATATCTCTGGTAGCCCGGTGTCGAGGATACAGACGAAACCGTATTTGCCTCGCAACCCAGTAGTGCGGTGCTTAATTTACGGTGCACCCTTGTAGGGAACGGATTTATCCGTTCCGCTGTGATGGTTTCGTCGGCACCTACCGGTCGGGCTGACGCAAAAGCTGAATTGGCAATTATTCACTATTAATTATTTATCATTCATTATTCATTGGCGGTGCTTGCGCCGCCTTTTGCCTTCCCCTCAAGCTCCGCAAGGGGAAGACAAATGGGGTGCGGCGGAAAAATCAGCAACGCACTAACGTAGCGCGAGGTACGCACGGTTTCATCCGCACCCTCGAACCGGGTTCACGCAATCACCGTATCCGTTACTGCCTCAATGCGCCACTAAAAAATTGGAGAAATGTTGTCAAGGATTTTTCGGCGGAAGTGGTTGAATGTGGGACATCGAGGTGATACAATATTGCTGCAAAGTGGGTGCAGTTTTGAGCGAAGTGAGGAAATATCGTCTCTAAACTGCCGCGTTTTCAACACATTTGCGCAAAGCAAAAGAAAGTTTTGCTCGGCAAAACGTGCAATTAAATGGCAAATTTGCAATTTTGGAAAGGATGGAATGAAAATGAAGTTTTCAAGCAAGATCGAAAAATGCGGCCTTTCCCCGATGAGAAAGTTCGCGCCCTACGCCGCCGAGGCTGTCAAGAAGGGCAAAAAGGTTTATCATCTGAACATCGGCCAGCCCGATATAGCGACTCCCGAGGCGTACTTTGAAGCCGTGAAGAATTTCTCGCAGCCGGTTCTGGCGTATGCTCCGTCCGACGGCGTTCCCGAGATGATCGATGCCGTTGTCAATTACTACGGCAAGATAGATGCTCCGATAACCAATAAGCAGGTGCTCATCACGACCGGCGGCTCGGAGGCGCTCCAGATAGCGCTCTCCTGCATCCTCGATGAGGGCGACGAGATCATTATTCCCGAGCCGTTTTACCCCAACTACTCGACCTTTGTCACCCTCACCGGCGCGACTATCCGCCCCGTGACCACAAAGCCCGAGGAGGGCTACAGGTTTGCCGTGCGCGAGCGCATCGAGGCATGCATCAACGAGCACACCCGCGCGATACTGTTCACAAACCCCGGCAACCCGACCGGCACCATCCTCACCGAGGAGGAGCTGAAGCTCATGGCCGACATCGCCAAGGAGCACGACCTGTTCATCATCGGCGACGAGGTGTATCGCGAGTTTGTCTACGGCGGCGAAAAGCTCATGAGCCTTCTCCAGCTTGAGGGCTACGAGGATAACGTAGTTGTCATCGACTCGGTCTCCAAGCGCTTCTCGGCCTGCGGCGCGCGCATCGGCTGCGTCATCACGAGAAACACGGAGCTGTATAACCACGCAATGAAGTGGTGCCAGGGCCGCCTTTGCGCATCGACCATCGACCAGGTCGCGTCCGCGGCGCTGTATTCGGTCGGCCCCGAGTACTTTGACGCCGTGCGCAAGGAGTACTGCGCGCGCAAGGACACGCTCGTTGAGGGACTCAAGAAGATCCCCGGCGTTGTGTATTCCGAGCCTAAGGGCGCGTTCTACGTCATGGCGGCGCTGCCCGTTGACGATGCAGAGAAGTTCCAGATCTGGATGCTCGAAGAGTTCGACGACAACGGCGATACACTGATGTTCACTCCGGCCGAGAGCTTTTACAAAACTCCGCACACCGGCGTCAACGAGATCCGCATGGCCTACGTCATAAACGAAAAGGACATCACTCGCTGCATGGAGCTGCTCAAAAAAGGCATCGAAGCTTATTCGGAGGCGAATTGAGGCACCTACCGATACAGTTATTTCCGGTGGCCCGGCAGCGCAGACTGCGTCTGCGAGGTAATAAGTAAGAAGTAAGAGTGAAGAAGTGCGGTATTCGACCGGAGGGCGAATGAATTTAAATCCGCGCCGTAGGCACACCACACCTATTCACTATCACCTATTACCTCTTCACTGCGGCCACAGCCGCTTGTAGGGAACGGGCTTGCCCGTTCCGCGTGTACCGATTTAGTCGGTACTAAAATCTGTAGTCGTAGGGAACGGATTTATCCGTTCCGTGTGCTGAAGCTTAGTCGGCACAAAAATCTATAATCGTAGGGGCGGTCACAGACCGCCCCTTTTGCCTTCCCCTGCGTAGCTTGAGGGGAAGGTGTCGCCTTGGCGACGGATGAGGTGTCATTAAATCTGCGCCGTAGGCGCTACATTTTTTAGAGGTACCTTTACAATGTACCGATACGGTTTTTGCTGTATCCCGACCGGAAACTGCCGATGAAACCGTTACAAGCGGAACGGATAAATCCGTTCCCTACGACTCTATTTCAGTGCCGATGAAACCGCTACATGCGGGCGATCAATGATCGCCCCTACGGGTGCGGTGCAGAATTTAACACTGCACTAATGTATGGCGGCAGTTTTCCGGTTTCGTCGGCACCTTCGACACCGGGCAACCGCAATATGCGTATCCGTAGGTGCCCCAATGCGCCTCTAAAATGATTGACTGTGAGTTTTTGCTATGATATACTGATTTTTAATTTACCGGGCAGCAGCCCACGAATGGAGAGTGTTAGATCCGAAATGGACGATGCCAGTCGATTGTCGCTGATAGTCGTAATTCTGCTTATCCTGTGCGCGGCGTATTTTGCCGTGGCGGAGACCTCGTTTGCCTCGGTCTCCAAGGTCAGGATAAAGATCCGCGCCGAGCGCGGCGAGGCAAAAGCAATACGGGCGCTGAAGGTGCTCGACAACTTTGACCTTGCGATAACGAGCATACTCATATGCACAAATATCGTACATCTTTCCGCGGCGAGCATAGCTACGCTTGCGGTAACGCGCATGTTCCCGGGCGTAAGCGGCGCGGTTACGATCAGCACGTTTGTAATGACGCTGGTCGTGTTCTTTGCCGGCGAGATGCTGCCCAAGAGCATCGCGAAGAAATACAGCGAGCGGCTGTCGCTGGCGGTCGCGGGTTCGCTGTGGTTTTTCATGACCGTTCTCAAGCCTCTTGCAACGCTGCTGACGGCGATAGGCAATTTCGCCGCAAAGCTTGCCAAGGCCGATCCGCAGATATCCGTCACCGAGGATGAGATATACGATATCATTGAGGATATGACCGAAGAGGGCAGCCTCGATGAGGAGCGCGGCGAGCTTATAAGCTCGGCTCTGCAATTTGCGGAAACGACGGTCGAGAGTATACTTACCTCGCGCGTGGACATAGTCGCGCTTGACATCGACGATCCTGTCGATGAGATGCTCGGCACCATACGCAGCGAAACGCACAGCCGCCTTCCCGTGTACGAGGGCAGCATTGATAATATTATAGGTATACTGTCGATACGGAAATTTATAAAAACATACCTGCGCGAGGGCGAGAAAATGGACGTTCGCGCGCTTTTGGATGAGCCGTACTTCATCCACGGCAGCACGAACATAGACGGGCTGCTTCCGGTGATGAGCAAAAAGCGGCTCAATATGGCCGTGGTTACGGATAACTACGGCGGCACGCTCGGCATAGTGACGGTCGAGGATATCCTCGAGGAACTCGTAGGCGAGATCTGGGACGAGGACGACGTCGTCGAAGAGCCGTATGTCGCGCTGGATAACGGCGAGTGGGACTGCACCGCCGAGATGACCGTCAGCGACGTTTTCGAGCTTCTGGAGCTTGACGAGGACGACGATGACGAGTTTACGAATAAGCTCCTGGGCGAGTGGGCCTATGAGCAGTTTGACAATATCCCCTCGGTGGGCGACAGCTTTGAATATGATAACGTTGCCGTCACCGTGTCGGAAATGCGCAATAACCGAATACTGCGGCTGAGGGTGCGCCTCATCGACGAGGGAGGTGAGGAGAAATGACCTGGGCATATGTCTGCGGAATAATCGTCTGCATCATCTTCTCGCATATCTTCTCCTCGGCCGAGATGTCTTACTCCTCGTGCAACCGCATGAGGCTCGAAAACGCCCGTGACGACGGCTCGAAGCGCGCCAAGGTCGCGGTGAAGATCGTCGATAATTTTGACGATTCGCTCTCGGCAATACTTATAGGCAATAACCTCGCGAACATAGCAAACTCCTCGCTCGGCTCGCTGCTGGTGCTGGAGATGTGCAACGGCGACGACAGCTATGCGTGGGTGTCAACGCTCACGATAACGATTCTGGTTATCATCTTCGGCGAAACAATACCGAAGATCATAGCCAAAAGCAGTGCAAACCGTTTGGCCTTGACCTACGCCTACTTTGTGCGCGGTCTGACGATCATATTCATGCCGCTTATCCGCCTTGTCGTCGGGCTTATAAAGCTGCTGACGCTTGGACTCAAGGGCGAAGCCGAGGATACCGACGAGGAAGCCGCCGTCGAGGAGCTGAGCTCTATCATAGAGACTGCCGAGGACGAGGATGTCCTTGACGAGGATCGCTCGGAGCTTGTGCAGGCGGCGATAGACTTTTCGGATATAATGGCCTCCGAGGTAATGACCGCGCGTGTTGACGTTGTAGCGTTGGATATCGACGAGGACATGGCCGATCAGATCGAAACGATCGAGAATGCGCCGTTCTCGCGCATCCCGGTTTATGAGGACAGCGTGGATAACGTGATCGGAGTTTTGTATCTCAATCACTTCCTCAAAGCGCTTGCAGGCGACGAGAAGCCGGATATACGCAGTCTGCTCATGCCGCCGTGCTATGTTTATAAAACCATGAAGCTGCCCGCGGTGCTCACAGAGCTGCGCAAGGCAAAGCAGCACCTGGCCATCGTCACCGACGAATACGGCGGAACGTTGGGCATACTGTCGATGGAGGATGTCCTTGAGCAGCTCGTCGGCGAGATATGGGACGATACGGATGAGATAAAGGAAGAGATCCTCGAGCGCTCCGACGGCGAGTTCGAGCTTGACGGCGACATGAGCATCTCCGACTTTATCGACCTTGTCGGCATCCGCGAGCGCGACTTCGAGGCCGAAAGCGAAACCGTCGGCGGCTGGACGATAGAGATGTTCGGCTCGTTCCCCTCGGTGGGCGACAGCTTTGATTATGAAGATCTGCACATCACAGTCCTTGAAATGGACGGACTTCGAGTCGAAAAAGTCCTCGTAGTCAAAAAACCGTCCGAAGCCGACAACGAAGACGATTAATTTAAATGAAAGCCTTCTCCGTTTTTTCGGAGAAGGCTTTTTGAGTGACTGCATAATCAGCGGAGTTTCGGAAACACTTACACCGAGGTGTTTCCATGTATATAAGAAAAAAGACGTTTATACTCATCATCACATATCTTGCGGCGGCGGTCGTTGCGCTGGGCGCGTACACGGCGGTGCATTTCGGCATGGAGGGCAGCTATCGCCGCACGGCCGAGTACGGCTATGCGCACGCGTTCGAAGAGGTCGTCGGTTCGGTATCGGCGCTTTCGGATTCGCTGCATCGTGCCTCATATGCAAGCGGCGCGGAGCTGTCGGGTCAATTGTGTGCGGATATCTACGGGAGCTGCCTGGCGGCCGAGATGACCATGGCGGTGCTGCCGTTTTCAACGCAGGAGCTGGAGCAGACGGCGGCGTTTATAGGAATTGCCGGCGACTATGCGCGCGGCAGTCTGCGAACCTCGGCGCAGTCGGGCTTTGACGATGCGGCGCGTCGGAACTTTGCCTCGCTTTACAAAACCGCCGCGGCGCTGACGCAGGAGCTGAGCGAGCTGCGCGACGAGATAAACGACGGCGAGGTGCTGCTTGACGAGCCGGAGAACGTGTTTGCAGACTCCGGCGACAGGCTGAGCGCGTCCATGCTCGGGATAGAGGACGGCGTCGGCACGACCGAGCTTGACGGCTACGACGGAAAATACGCAAAAACCGCGCAGAGCACCGGCAAAAAGCCCATTGCACAGAGTGAGGCCAAGGCTATTGCCGCAGAGTTTTTCGGCCTTGATGAAGATAAGCTCGAGGCGGAATACAGCGCGGAAAACGGCACGGTGTGCTTTGCGTTTAACGGCGGCAGCGTGTGCGTCGATGCCGAGGGCAATGTCCTGTCGCTCAGCTCCGAGCGCAGCGTGGCAGGAGACATGGAGTCATCCGAGCTTGAGTCGATAGCCCGTGATTTCCTGACCGCACACGGTTTCGGCGAAATGTATCTTGCGTCGAGCGAGCGATACGGCAGCGTGCAGACAATGAAATTCGAGTGCGTCGAAAACGGCGTGAGGTGCATTGACGACAGCGTGCGCATTTCCGTCGCCGGAGACTACGGCGATATCTATGCCTTCGACGCGGCGGCGCATATCAAAAACCACGGCACTTACCCGAAGGCCGCGGCCGCCGTGAGCGAGACTGCGGCACGCACCGCGATCCCGGAAACGCTGAGCGTTTCGAATGCACAGCTTTGCTATGCTCCGACGGAGAGTGGGGGCGCCGTTTTGTGCTATGGCTTTGACTGCGCAGGAAGCGGCGGCGAGCGCGTTTTCGTCCTCGTCGATGCGCAGACCGGGCGGCAGTTTGATATAGAGATACTGTGAAAAAGGAGACTGCATTTTGCGGTCTCCTTTTTCACGATACAAGGCAATCGACCGTCAGCATAAGGCAGAAGCCGAGGAGCATGCAGTAGGTCGAAAGCCGGCCGCTGCCGCGGATGTGGGTCTGCGGCACCATGTCGTCAACTATGACATACAGCATCGTTCCGGCTGCAAAGGCGAGCGCAAACGGCAGTATGCCGCGCGAGAGCGTTATGGCAAAGTAGCCGAAAAACACACCGGCTACCTCGACAGCGCCGCTTATAAACGCAACTATCGCCGCACGCTTTTTGCCCGTTCCGGCTTTCAGAAGCGGCGGTATGATTATCATGGCCTCCGGGATGTTCTGAAATGCGATGCCGCTTGTTACCGTCACGGCGTCGGAGAGGTTTCCCGTTCCGAAGCTCACCCCGGCGGCGATGCCCTCGGGAAAGTGGTGTATCGCAATGGCCGCGACGAACAAAAGCGCGTGCCGGCATGCCTCGTCATTGCCGTTTGTCATGCCCATGCCTCCGGCAAGCCGCGGGCCGACGATGTTTATGCCGCTTAAAAAGAATGCACCGCAGAATATGCCCAGCGGCGTGAGCCACAGCGCCCGCGCGCCGGAAAACTCCACCGACGGCACGACAAGGCCGAGTATCGCCGCGCACAGCATTATGCCTGCCGCCGCGCCCGACAGCGCGTCCTCGACTGCCGGCGGTATATTCTCGAACAGAAAGCCTATCACAGCGCCGACAAGGCTGCAAAGTGCAATGCCTGCCGCCGTAATAAGTACATAAGTCATATAATTCCCCCAATTGCGGTCGATGCATTCTATGCCGCGTTGGAAAAATTGTGATTGACAGCGGAGCAAATTTCCAATACTATAATGTATAAAGTTATACACAAACCTAAAAGGAGTTCAGAGTATGAAAAATATGTCCCGACGCTTTGCGTGTTTTGCGCTTGCGCTTTCGCTGTGCCTTTCGCTGCTTGCCGGCTGCGGAAAGGATAAGGGCGGCGCGCCGGATCCCACGCCCGAGGCGACAAAGCAGACCTTTGATCCGGCAGCCTATGTCAGGGGCGGCCTCGACGCCGTGTATCTCGGAGAGTATTCCGACGAATACCTTGCCATGCTCGGCGGCGAGACTAAGGAGAGCTGCGATGAGCGCTATGAGCGCGGCATGCAGGTGAGCCTTGAGGTTTTCTGCGAATATTTCGGCATTGATCTTGCGCAGTGCAGCGACGCGACGCGCACCGAGCTTCTTGACCTCATGCGCCGGATGTATAAATGCGCAAAATACGAGATCGGCCCCACGGCGCAGGACGGCGACGGCTACACAGTCTCCGTAACGGTCAGTCCCATTGCTGCGGTCGCGCAGGCGGCGCAGAACGATTACCCCGGCTTTGCGCAGGATGCGGCAAACCGCATTGCCGCCGGGGAGCTGGACAAATCGTCGCAGAGCTTCAAGGACTGGTGGGCAAAGTCGATCTGCGGCATGGTCTCGGCGCGCCTTGCTTCGCCCGAATACCTCGCTGCGCAGACCATCAGCGTGACTCTTGCAAAAAACGATGGCGGCGCCTACGGCTTTGCAGGCACGAGCCTTTCGGATGTTGACGCGCTGATCGTTTCTTACCCGGCATAAATGAGCAAAAAATCTTCGTATCACTTTCGATACGAAGATTTTTCATTTTAGCGTCATTTTTATGTGCGGTATGCCGTCCTCGTCGCGCAAAACGAGGTGATATGCAGCCTTGTCCGCGTCATCGACCTCCTGATACGGGCAGCTTTGGTCGACCACGAACACCGATACGCGCAATTTGTATATCTCGAACAGCTCCTGCGCGGAAAGCTCATTAAATTGTTTCACAACAAATTCCATTTTTTCGGCGGCGAATTAGCGCACCTACCGATACATATATCTCTGGTGGCCCGGTTCGTGACATTGGATAAAACCGTGACTGCTACGCAACGCACTAACGTATGGCGAGGCAACTATGGTTTCCTCCGCACCTTCGATACCGGGCTACCGCAATATACGTATCCGCAGCTGCGTCAATTCGCCTCTAAAAAATGTTGGTGGTGGAGAGGAAGGCGGCGACGTTTGTGACCTTGCCGTGCTCGAAGGTAAGCTCGATGCTCACTCTGCCTTTTTCCGCGCGGCAGGAGTTAAAGCCGCCGTCGGCCATTTTGTATCGCGCATCGAGCAGCGCCGTTTTTGCGTCAAGCTCATCGTCGCCGACGCGGATGCCGAGAACGGAGTAAGACTTCTCGGCCGAGGAAAAGCCGATCACGCCGTAACCGCCAAGCCCGGAATCGGGGTGCTTGCCGAGGTAATAGCGCGTGTCGGTGTCGGCCTGCATTATGCCCTCGCCGCGCTCGTCTGAGAACCACTCGAATCCGTCGGCGTCATACTGCTTTGCGTCGTCTGCGCTGCGGATGTAGTCGATCGAGCCGCCCAGCCGCCAGTCGGTGAGCGAGCGCGTGTTGAACTGGGCAAGCTCAAACGTTCCGAACCATGTGAACACAACGCCCAGCAAAACCGCGGCTGCAAGCAGGATTATTATTGCAAGCTTTAGTGTTTTTTTAGATATCCTTTTATAAAACGGCATGTAAAATGCTCCTTTGAATCGTTGTAGATCGATCTGACGTTTCTGACTAAAATATCATAACATTTAATGATGAAAAGTCAATAACGGACACTTACCCGAAAAATAAATATTTTGTAAAGAGCAGGATTGTCAATAATGCACTAAATAATTTGCGGATTTTATGCTAAAACGTCAAATGTTAAGGCGTGGCAAAATTCATGCTTCAAGTTCGGCATATGACTATGTTATAATAATTTACATCGGCACAACCGAAAAATTTTTATCAGGAGGAGCAATATGAAAAACACCAAGAAACTCCTTTCTCTGCTTCTGGTCATCGCCATGATATTCGCTCTGGCGGTTCCTGCATTCGCAGAAGGGGAGACCCCGTCTATGGCAGGCAAAACCGTTATTGTACACTCGAACGACGTTCACGGTGCGATAGCCGGCTATGCAAACATGGCTGCACTTGCGGCGGAGTATGAAAGCCAGGGCGCCAAGGTGATAGTTGCCGACGCAGGCGACTTCAGCCAGGGCAAGGTCGAGGTCAGTTCGAACAAGGGCCTGAACGCGGTCAAGATGATGAACGCGGCAGGCTACGACGTCGCCACCCTCGGCAACCACGAGTTTGACTACGGCTATGCTCAGCTCAAGGAAAACCTCAAGGAAGCGACATTCAGCACCATCTGCTGCAACATCCTCGACGAAAACGGCAAGCCCGCATTCGAAGGCAGCAAGGTATTTGACATTGACGGCCTGAAGATCGGCTTCATCGGCGTCAACACGCCCGAAAGCCAGACCAAGGCAAACCCGGCCCTCATAAAGGGTCTGACCTGGCTCGCAGGCGACGACATGGTCAAGGCAGTTCAGGCCGAGGCCGATAAGCTTAAGGCCGACGGCACCGACGTTATCGTTGTTCTGTCTCACCTCGGCGTTGACTCCGAGAGCAAGCCCAACCGCTCGACCGACCTGTGGGCAGGCCTCACCGGCGTTGACTTCATCATCGACGGACACTCCCACAGCGTTATGGAAAAGGGCGATAATAACGAGCCTATCCAGTCCACCGGCACCGCATTTGAAAATGTCGGCGTTATTGTTATTGACAATGCCACCAAGAAGATCGAAAAGAACATGCTCGTCAAAGTGACCGAAGACTCTGCAAAGGACGAGGCAGTTGCAAAGGCAGCTCAGGACATCACCGACGCTATCAACGCCGAGTACGGCGCCGTCTTCGCAAAGAGCGAGGTCGAGCTCAACGGCGACAGAAGCTACAATACCAAGACCGACCTCTACGGCAACCGCGACGGCGAGACTAACCTCGGCGACCTTATCACCGACTCCATGGTATGGTCGGTCAAAAAGACCGGCGGCGTGACGGTTGACGAGAAGAACATTGTTGCAGTCACAAACGGCGGCGGCATCCGCGCGGCGATCAAGGCCGGCGACGTCACCAAGAAGGACGTAAACACCGTTCTGCCCTTCGGCAACACCATCGCCGTTGTCTATGTCACCGGTGCAGAGCTGCTCGAGGCTCTTGAGGCTTCGACCTACTGCTCGCCCGACAGCGCGATCGGCGGCTTCCCCCAGGTTTCCGGAATAAACTACACCGTTGATGCATCCAAGGCATATGACGCAAACGACACGACCTATCCCGGCTCGACCTACTACGGTCCCAAGACCATAAACCGCGTTACCATCGACAGCATAAACGGCCAGGCGTTTGACGCAAAGGCAACCTATGCGGTCATCACCAACAACTTCCTTGCAGCCGGCGGCGATACCTATTACGCATTCGCTTCCGCAAGTGCTCAGTTCGACACCGGCATTCCTCTTGACGAGGCACTGATGGACTACATCACCACCGAGCTCAAGGGCGTCATCGGCGAGCAGTACAAGGCTCCGCAGGGCCGCGTCAGCTACACCGAGCCGTTCACCGACGTGACGGCGGGCGTATACCATGACGCTATCATGTGGGCATACAAGAGCAAGATCACGACCGGCGTTACCGAAACCACCTTCGTTCCCAAGGACAGTTGCACCCGCGCTCAGATAGTCACCTTCCTGTACCGCGCGGCAGGCTCGCCCGAGGTAGCCGAGAACGTTACCAATCCCTTCACCGACGTCAGCAAGGACAGCGTTTACTACAACGCAATTATGTGGGCAGTCGAAAAGAAGATCACGACCGGCGTTACCGACACCACCTTCGAGCCCAATTCCCCCTGCACCCGTGCTCAGATAGTCACCTTCCTGTATCGTGAAGCAGGCTCGCCCGAGCTTGCAAAGGATGCAGCAAATCCGTTTAGCGACGTGTCAGACAGCAGCGTTTACTACAACGCCATCCTGTGGGCGGTCGAAAAGAAGATCACGACCGGCGTGACCGAGACTACCTTCGTTCCCAACGACACCTGCACCCGTGCACAGGCCGTCACCTTCCTGTTCCGCGCAAAGTAATTTAGCGCCGGCAGAAGCTGAGGCTTATAATTAAATATGTAGCACCCGAGGCTTTGCGGCTTCGGGTGCTTTTTTGCTGAGTAAAACTTTCGCACGAAAAAATATATAAATTTTCGCACGAATTTTTTAATAAAAGCCTTGACAAGAATAAAAAACAGTGCTATATTAGCACTCGAAGGCTAAGAGTGCCAACAGACAAGAGGTTTGAGTGCTAAATGAGTATAAGCGAAAGAAAAAAGAAAATACTCGGCGCACTGGTCGATGAATACATCAAAACTGCCGAGCCTGTCGGCAGCAAGGCCATTGCGAGCATCTCCGGTCTCGGCTGCAGCAGCGCCACGATTCGCAACGAGCTTGCGGAGCTCACGGCGCTGGGCTATCTTGAACAGCCGCACACCTCCGCCGGACGCATCCCGACCCCCGCAGGGTACAGGATGTACGTCAACGAGCTTATGGAAAAGCAGAAGCTTTCCCTTGAGGAGGCTGAGGATATAAACCGGCGCCTGAACGAAAAGCTCACTCAGCTTGACGAGCAGATGCGCGACGTCGGAAAGCTTGCATCGCAGCTGACCGATTATCCGGCTCTTGCGCTTGCGGCCTACGCTCCGGCGACGATAAAGCGCTTTGATCTTATCTATATTGATGCCAACACATTCATAATCGTTGTGATGCTGAGCAACAATACGGTTAAGAACAAGCTCGTAAATCTCCCGGTTTCGGTCGATCAGCAGATGATACAGAAGCTTGCAACGCTGTTTAACGCAAACTTCACCGGCATCTCGAGCGACAAGATAACGCCGCTGCTGATATCTTCAACAGAGCGCGCCGCCGGCGACACGATGGGTCTTGCGGCGGTCATAGCGTCGTTTACGATGGAAACGCTCGAAAGCCAGCAGGGTGTCGAGGCCTATATCACCGGCGAGAACAGGCTGCTCAGCCAGCCCGAGTTCCGCGACCCGGACAAGGCACATAAGCTGATGAATTACCTTTCCGACGGCGGCCATATAATTGCCGACGCGGAAAACGGTCTGTTCGATGATAATTCCGAGGTGCGAGTCCTCATAGGCCCGGAGAATATCGCCGAGGAGCTTAAGGATTCAAGCGTTGTTATAGCAAGCTATGACATGGGCGATAATACGAAGGGGCTGATCGGAGTTGTCGGGCCGACGAGAATGGATTATTCTGCGGTTGCCGCAAAGCTGAGCTTTTTGGCTGCCGGACTTTCCAAGCGCCTCGGCGCGGGCTCCGCACCGCCGTCGGGCATGCATAATAAGCTTATAATCAAGGGAGATGACATAATAGATGAGCAGTAACAAAGATAAAAAAGAGCAGGAGCCTCAGACCGAAGAAATAAAGGAAGAAAAGGTCGAGACCGCTGCCGAAGAGATAAAGGAAGAGGCAAAAACCGAATCCAAGGAAGAAAAAACGGAAAAGAAGCATAAGAAAGAGTCCAAAAAAGAGGCCGAGATAAAGGAAACGGCCGAAAAGCTCATTCAGGCGGAAAAGGAAAAGTACCTCAGGCTATGCGCCGAGTACGATAACTTCCGCAAGCGCAGCCAGAAAGAGCGCGACGGCCTGTACGCCGATATAAAGGCGGACACGCTGCTCAAATTCCTTCCCGTCTACGACAATCTGGAAAGAGCGCTCTCCACGCCGACGTCAGACGAAGCGTACCGCAAGGGCGTGGAAATGACGATGGTGCAGTTTAACCAGACGCTCGAAAAGCTCGGTATAACCGAGATCCCGGCGCTCGGCGAAAAGTTTGATCCGAATGTTCACAACGCGGTCATGCACGTTGAGGACGAGTCCCTCGGAGAAAACGAAGTCGTCGAGGTGTTCCAAAAGGGCTTCAAGCTCAATGACAAGGTGATCCGTTTCGCTATGGTAAAAGTAGCGAACTGATTATAAATTAATTTAGTATATTATTGACTTTCAAATAGGAGGATTTACATTATGGGTAAGATTATAGGTATTGACCTCGGTACAACTAACAGCTGCGTATCCGTTATGGAAGGCGGCGAGGCTGTCGTTATCGCAAACGCAGAGGGTGCTCGCACCACCCCGTCGGTCGTTGCATTCACCAAGACCGGTGAGAGAATGGTAGGTCAGGTCGCAAAGCGCCAGGCCATAACGAACCCCGACAGGACCATTTCGTCCATCAAGCGTGAAATGGGCACAGCGTACAAGGTCACCATTGATAATAAATCATACACTCCGCAGGAGATCTCCGCAATGATCCTTCAGAAGCTGAAGGCAGACGCAGAGAGCTATCTCGGCCAGCCCGTAACCGAGGCTGTCATCACCGTTCCTGCATACTTCACCGACGCACAGCGTCAGGCGACCAAGGACGCAGGCCGCATCGCAGGTCTGGACGTAAAGCGTATCATCAACGAGCCTACCGCGGCGGCTCTGGCATACGGCCTTGATAAGGAAAGCGATCAGAAGATCATGGTCTACGACCTCGGCGGCGGCACCTTCGATGTCTCCGTGCTCGAGATCGGCGACGGTGTTATCGAGGTTCTCGCAACCGCCGGCAACAACCGCCTGGGCGGCGACGACTTCGACGCATGCATCACCAAGTACCTCGTTGACGAGTTCAAGAAGGCAGAGGGCATCGACCTGTCCGGCGATAAGGTCGCAATGCAGCGTCTGCGCGAGGCTGCCGAGAAGGCGAAGATCGAGCTGTCCGGCGTTACCACCTCGAACATCAATCTGCCTTACATCACCGCAGATGCAACCGGCCCGAAGCACCTCGACGTAACTCTGTCGCGTGCAAAGTTCAATGAGCTGACTCATCACCTCGTTGAAAAGACCATGGGTCCTGTAAAGCAGGCACTGTCCGACTCCGGACTGTCCGCTTCCGATATCTCCAAGGTCCTGATGGTCGGCGGCTCCAGCCGTATCCCGGCAGTTCAGGAGATGGTAAAGCAGCTGACCGGCAAGGAAGGCTTCAAGGGCATCAACCCCGATGAATGCGTTGCCATCGGCGCAGCTATCCAGGGCGGCGTTCTCGCAGGCGACGTAAAGGGCGTTCTGCTTCTGGACGTAACTCCGCTGTCTCTGGGCATTGAGACCCTCGGCGGCGTATGCACCCGCCTGATCGAGCGCAACACCACCATTCCGACCAAGAAGAGCCAGATCTTCTCCACCGCTGCCGATAACCAGACCGCAGTTGAGATAAACGTCCTTCAGGGCGAGCGTGAGATGGCTCAGTACAATAAGAGCCTCGGCCGCTTCAACCTCGACGGTATCGCACCGGCTCGCCGCGGCACTCCGCAGATCGAAGTCACCTTCGATATCGACGCAAACGGCATCGTAAACGTTTCCGCAAAGGATCTTGGCACCGGCAAGGAGCAGCATATCACCATCACCTCCTCGACCAATATGTCCAAGGAGGACATCGACAAGGCAGTCAAGGATGCCGAGATGTACGCAGCGGAGGACGCAAAGCGTAAGGAAGAGGTCGATGCCCGCAACGAAGGCGACCAGATCGTTTACCAGACCGAGAAGACCCTCGAAGAGATGGGCGACAAGGTCGATCCGAGCATCAAGAGTGAGATAGAAGCAAAGCTTCAGGCGCTCAAGACCGCACTGACCGGCACCGACACCGCAGCTATCAAGAACGCTACCAAGGAGCTGACCGACGTGTTCGGCAAGATGTACGAGGCAGCGCAGGCAGCTCAGGCTGCACAGGGCGGCGCGGGCTTTGATCCTAACGCTCAGGCCGGCGGCAATGCAGGCGGCCAGGATTACTACGACGCAGATTACACCGTAGTTGACGACGACGATAAGAAGTAATCGCAAAGCGGCGATATCATATGGGCGCACTCTGTGCGCCCATATTGAGCGTTAAAAAAGTCATATAAAGTCGCAGACTTTTTTGACTTGAGCGAAGAGAAAATCACAATACAGAGTGTCCCCCTATGCATTGAGAAAAGCAATAGAGCAGCAGGGGAGCTCGAGGGGACAAGGTCCCACTCGTAATCAGATTATAGCCATCAAAAACGTCCGGTACGGGCTTTTTGACGAGCGTAGCGAGATTTTTCGTGAAAACTTGTTTTCACAAAAAATGTGGCGTTAAATTTTTGCGCGCTCAAAAAAGTCGCAGACTTTTTTGACTTGAGCGAAAAAATGAGGTGGACTTATGGCAGAAAAAAGAGATTATTATGAGGTTCTCGGCGTATCAAAGGACGCGACCGAGGATCAGCTCAAAAAAGCATACAGAAAGCTTGCCAAAGAAAATCACCCCGATCTTCATCCCGGCGACAAAGAGTGCGAAGCGCGGTTTAAAGAGATAAACGAGGCTTACGAAGTCCTTTCTGATGCTGATAAGCGCGCAAAGTACGATCGTTTCGGCCACGCCGCGTTCGACCCGAGCCAGGGCTACGGCGGCCAGGGCGGTTTCGGCGGCTTTGGCGATTTCGGAGGTTTCGGTGATTTCGGCGGCTTTGGCGATATATTCGGCGACATTTTCGGCTTCGGCGGCAGTGGCGGCGGTAAGAACCCGAACGCTCCGCGCAAGGGCGAAAATCTGCGCGCAAACGTGAACATAAAGTTTGAGGAAGCGGCGTTCGGCGTCAAAAAGGAAGTGTTCGTAACGCGCGTTGAGCAGTGCCCCGACTGCAAGGGCACAGGCTGCGCCGCGGGCACGACTGCTGAGGTCTGCCCCGACTGCAAGGGCTCGGGTCAGGTGAAAACCACGCAGCGCACGCCGTTCGGTATGATGCAGCAGAACACGCGCTGCAATAAGTGCAAGGGTCGCGGCAAGATCATCCATAGCCCGTGCGGCACCTGCCACGGCATCGGCAGCATCCGCCGCCAGCACAAGGTGAGCATCAGCATCCCTGCCGGCATCGATGACGGACAGACCATATCTCTGCGCGGACAGGGCAACGCCGGCGTAAACGGCGGCCCGGCCGGCGATCTGCTGGTAACGGTGCTCGTGCAGCCCCACGCAAGGTTTGAGCGCGAGGGCGCGTCGGTGCTCCTTAATCAGGACATATCCTTTGCGACTGCGGCGCTCGGCTCGGAGATCGAGGTTCCCACGCTCGACGGTAAGGTGAAGCTCAACATACCCGAGGGCACGCAGACCGGCACGACCTTCCGTCTCAAGGGCAAGGGCATTCCGTTCCTGCGCTCCGGCGGCAGAGGCGACCAGTTCGTGACTGTGAGAGTCTCGGTCCCGAAAAACCTCACCTCGGCACAGAAGGAAGCTCTGCGCGGCTTTGCCTCCTCGCTCGGCGAGACGGTCGAAACCAAAAACGGTGTGTTCGGCAAGCGCAAAAAATAATGCATAATTGTTGAAAAGGCAGCAAATCGCTGCCTTTTTTATTTTTTTCTGTCGGAAAATTGACAAATTGACTAAAATATATTAAAATAGTTTAAACATCGGCTGCAATGAAAGGGGAGCTCGGTATGCTGCAGGATAACTTTTTGGAAGTGTACGATAAGTTTAAGCTTGAATTTTTCCGCAGAATATTTGAGCTTGTGCGCGAGCGCGAAGGCTCGCTTTCGGCAATGGAGGCGTTTTCTATTGAGATAATACATGCGCTCAACGAGCCGACGATCGGCCGCTTTGCCGAGTTTTTGAATATCTCGCAGTCGAATGCGACCTATAAGGTAAACAATCTCATTAAAAAAGGCTACCTCAAAAAGCAGAACTCCGACACCGACCGCAGAGAATATCACCTTGTTTTGTCGGAGAAGTACTATAACTATACCGATATCATGCGCAGCTACGTCAAAACCGTCCTTGGCCGCATGGAAGAGAGCTTCTCGAAAGAAGAGATCGAGCTGTTTTCAAACATGCTTATGCGCATTTCCGCCGAAATGATGCCCGAGGCCGGAAACTTTGAATGATAAAATGCACCGACGTTTTTTCGCCGGTGCATTTTTGCTGCCATATTGACTTTTCAACAAGCGGCGAGGATTGACAAGTGATATGCGCCGTGATACAATATACTCAATAGGTAACTTACGTTACCTATGAAAGGAGCGTGTATCATGGCACCCGAAACCCAGTTTTCCGCCGGAAAGATTATAGACGCGGCGATAGGCATAACGCGAGCACACGGCATTGACGCAGTAACCGCGCGGAGCATAGCAAAAGAACTCGGCTGCTCGGTAAAACCGATCTTCACGGCGTTTGACAATATGGATGATGCTATAGAGGCAACGGTCGAAAGGGCGAGGAGCATTTTTACGGATTTTATGCAGAAACCCTATGAAAAGCTTTCGTTCATGCGTATCGGACTGAGGTGGATCGACTTTGCACGAACGGAGCCGAATCTTTATAAACTGCTGTTCGTCCCGTCGGCGCGCGGCGCGCGGCTGACGACGCCGCTGAATGTTTTTATGAATTTCGAGGGGCTGACGGAAAAAATTGTGCCGATAGTTGCTTCCGAGTTCGGCCTCAGCGGCGACAAGGCTTACAGATTGTATAACCAGATGATAATCCACGCCCACGGAATGGCCTGCATCCTTGTGAGCGGACAGACGGATTTTACGGAGCAGAGCATAAGAGAGATATTCTCCGAGACTGTCGAAAGTCTTGTGGGGTATTATAAAAAATCGGAGGAATAGAGTTTGAAGATCGTATTTCTTGTCTTGTTCGCGGCGGCGAGCATAGCGCATTTGTATTTCAGCTGGAAGGACGATAAACGCGGCCGAGCCGTGACAAAGCCGTTTTTGCTGCTGTTTCTGGCGCTGTATTACGTTTTTTCGGTCGATAAGATCTCACTCGTGCTGCTTTTTGCTCTGCTGACGAGCTGGCTGGGTGATGTGCTGCTTATACCGAAGGGGCATAAGTGGTTCTCCGCCGGCGGCGTGAGCTTTATGGTCAGTCATTTTCTCTTCATAGCCGTGTATATCGAGCGCATAAGCTTTGCCGAGGTCCTGTGGCTGCCGGTCATCGTCGCCGCGCTTGTCTATTGTATCGTCGCGGCAAAGATAATCTCAATGGTGTGGAAGACGACACCCCGGCTTATGCGCGCCGTCATGTATATATATCTGCTGGCAAACAGCGCAATGAACGTCTTTGCACTGATGCAGCTGTTATCGACAGGCACTCTTGGTGCGGTCATTGCCTATATCGGTGCGGTGCTGTTTTTCGTCTCGGATTGCAGCCTGTTTCTCGTCCGCTATTATAAGCCCCGGAAGATCGTATACAAGGACCACTTTACGGTCATGCTGACCTACATTCTCGGCGAGCTGCTCATAACTCAGGGCATAATCATGCTGACAATATAAAAACGGAGGAAAAAGGGATGAAATGCGTATTTATAATCAATCCACATGCAGGCGAAGCCGATAACGAGGAAAAGATCCGCCGGGAGGCGGCGGGTATCGAAGGAGCCGACTGCGAGTTCTATGTCACAAAAGCTGTCGGCGACGCGACGGAATTTGTGCGAAATTGGTGCAAAGAACATGCCGGCGAAGAGGTGCGGTTTATCGCCTGCGGCGGCGACGGAACGATAAACGAGGTCTTTAACGGCGCTGTCGGGCAGAAAAATGTCAGCGTAAGCTGCTATCCGTGCGGCAGCGGCAACGATTTTGTCAAGGCGTTCGGCGGAGCGGAGCTGTTTCTGGATATCGCGAAGCTTATCACCGCGCCCACGCGAAAGCTTGATCTGCTCAAGGTTGGCGACAGATACAGCAACAACGTGGTCAACTTCGGCTTTGATACCACCGTTGCGATAACGATAAACAAGGAACGCGACAAGACCGGCCACGGCGGCAAGAACGCCTACACCAAGGGAGTTGTCACCGCGCTTATAAAAAGCATGAATAACCGCTGCACCGTCATAGCCGACGGCGAGACGCTCAATCCCGACGGAAAGCTTTTGCTGTGCACGTTGGCAAACGGCCAGTATGTCGGCGGCTCGTTCAAATGTGCGCCCAGATCCAGATCCGATGACGGACTGATCGATGTTTGCATGATAAAGCCGATATCACGCCTGCGCTTTGTGAAAGTGCTCACACCTTATACAAACGGCGAGCATCTTGACGATCAGAGTATGAAGGACATAGTCATTTACCGTCAGGCAAAAGAGGTGGAAGTGATCGGCGGCGAGGGCTTTGCCTTTTCGCTCGACGGCGAGATAATATATTCAGACCGCTTTACCGTTAAGATCGCACCGTCTGTTCTCGACTTTGCCGTGCCGGAGGCATAAACACTCACAGCGTGTCAAAAAAGTCTTTGACTTTTTTGCACGCTGCAAAAACGCCACATTTTTTGTGAAAACAGGTTTTCACGAAAAATCTCGCTACGCTCGTCAAAAAGCCTGATAAATCAGGCGTTTTTGATGGCTATTAATCCAATTTCGAGTGGGGCCTTTGCCCCCTCGAGCTCCCCTGCTGCTCTATTATCTTTCTTTTGCAGCATAGTTTTTCGACAGCCTGTCACAAAAGCTCCGCCTTTAGGCAGAGCTTTTGTGCATTTTAGCGTAAAACAAAGACTGAGTGCGGCACGTTGTTGTTGACATTATCATACATGGGGTATAAAATATAAATGTTAATTCGGTAACGAAAATAAAAGGAAGTGATCAGCATATGAAGCTTACACCCGAACAGCAGGCGATGCTAAACGGTGAAAAGGGGGAGACTATGGCGAAGGTCGTTAAGACCCTTGTCATGTACGGCGACACGTTCGGAGCCGAGCGGATGGTACCGATCAGCTCGAAATACGGTCACACGGTCATCAGCTTCGGCCTGAAGGTAATGAAGCCCGTGTACGATCTGTATCAGGAGATCATCGACGCCGGACTTGTTTCCGGCCAGAAATTCACGGCCGACCCGAAGCCGCTGGACAAGCACGTCCCCAGCAGCCTGATAGAAGACCTTGTGTTCAAAAAATTCATGTACACATATCAGGACAGCTACGAGCAGCAGCTGCGTGAGCTTGGCATAACAAGCGACGATGATTATACCTGCACCTGCTATCTCGACCAGGTCGGCAACAAGCCCGGCAAGGGCGAGGTGCTCTCGTGGGCGGAGTCGTCTGCCGTCGTGTACGCAAACTCCGTGCTCGGAGCACGCTGCAACCGCAACTCCGGCATGATAGAGCTTATGGGCTCGATAGCCGGCTTTGTTCCCGAGTTCGGTCTGCTGCTGGACGAAAACCGCAAGGCGACGTGGATAGTTGAGCTAAAGTGCTCGAAAAAGCCGGACGCGCAGCTTCTCGGCTCTGCCATCGGCATGAAGGTCATGGAAGAAGTGCCGTATGTCAAGGGACTTGACAAGTGGCTGGGAACGACGCTCGACGAGGAAGCGTGCACATATCTCAAGGACTTCGGCGCGGCGACCGCGTCAAACGGCGCTGTCGGCCTGTATCACATCGAAAATCTCACGCCGGAGGCCGTCGAGCAGGGCGAGAGCATCATTGCCGAGGGCGCCAAAACCTACGTCATCGACGATGCCGAGCTTGAGCGCGTCAAGGCAAACTACCCGGTGATCTGGAAAAATCCCGACGCAGAGCCGCAGCTGTGCTTTGTCGGCTGCCCGCACATGACGCTCAGGCAGCTTATCGACTGGACAACGGCCGTCGGCACGGAGCTTAACAAAAACGGCCTTAAAAAGGTCACCGTTCCCACGGTATTCACGGCTTCCACGCCCGTCATCAAGGAATTTGAGAAAACGCCGTACTATAAGCAACTCAAGCGTCAGGGCATTATCCTCAGCTATATCTGCCCGCTTATGTACATGAACAATCCTCTGTGCAAGAAGAAGGCGGTCATCACCTCGTCGAATAAGCTGCGCACCTACACCAGCGCGAGATATTACACCGAGGCCGAGATCCTGCATACCATCACAACGAAGAGGGAGGGCAAAAAATGAAGACTTTCAAAGGAAGAGTAGTCGTCCCCGGAACATGCACGGCCGAGGCGCTCGTGTCCCACGGCGGCTTCAATACGCTCGCCTCGTATCAGATGGGAATGATGTTCGGCGATAAGCAGATGAAGTGCGGCGATCAGAACAACGCCGATATATACAAAAAGCCCATGATCGGCAAGGCGCTGTGCCTTCCGATGACCATAGGCTCTACCACGGGCGGCATGGTGCTGTTCACGGTCTGCGCCCTCGGCAAGCAGGCGGCCTGCATGCTGTTTTCAAAGCCAATTGATCCGCTCGCGGCCTCCGGCGCCATCCTCGGCGACGTGTGGACGGATGCGACAATGCCCGTTGTTGACAGCCTGGGCGACGAGTTCCTTGAATACGTCAAGACCGGCGCAAAGGTGACCGTCAAGGCCGACGGCGTCGTGGAAGTTGAATAAATTTATAGCAAAAGGTCTGCCGCAGTGCGGCAGACCTTTGTTTGCTATATGGAATTGTCATTCGTACACATCATAGCTGACGCTGTCGGAATAGTGCCACCATTCGCCCGAATAGGGGACAAAGCCGTTTTCGACCATGATGCTTTCAAGGAGACGTGCATTTTCTGCTGCCTCGGCGGAAACGTCGCTGTAATCGCGGTCGGCAAGCGAGGTGAAATCGTCAAAGCCCGACGGCATGGGGATGCTCTCGCCGGTAGAGGTGACAAGCGTAATGTCAACGGTGTTTGCGCGGCTGTGTTTGGAGTAGCCGTTGTTTGGATCGGAGACATACACAGGATTAGGACATATCTCCCAGAGCTTAAACTGCGCGCTCACCGGACGGTAAGCGTCCCATATCTTCAGACTCAGACCGCGGCCCGAAAGCTCGTTCTGAGCGGCAAGCAGCTTTTTTACCGTGCCGTAGCGAAGATACGCTTCGTCCGAGTCGTAAATGACCTGGCCGGTGAAGTTGTCGGTCGTTGCGTACTTGAGATCTATAAAAATGCCGGGGATATAGTCGCGGACAAGCACAAGCTCGTCATCCGAAGGCTCGGGCGCAGGCGTCGGCGTCACAATCGGCGTCGGACTCGGCGAAGGCGTTTCGGCAGGCGGCGCGGACACTGCCGGCCGGGAAGATAAAGAGCAGCCGGATAACAAAAGCGCGGCGGCGATGATCGCGGCCAAGAGCTTTTTCATGTCAATTCTCCGTAGTCGCCGAGCGGCGCTCCTGAGCCTTTATCTTGCTCACCCAGCACTTGTGGCACATGGCGACATAGCTGTCATTGCCGCCGAGGAAAACCTGATCGCCGTGGGTGATGATGTGTCCGGTCGCGTCGATGCGCGCGTTGACGGTCGCCTTGCGGCCGCAGGCGCAGACGGTTTTGATCTCGGTGATGGAGTCGGCAAGCTCCATGAGCCTGCGTGCGCCGGGGAAGAAGTGCGTAAGAAAATCCGTGCGCAGACCGAAGCACAGAACCGGCAGATCCTCGTCGTCAACGAGCTGCCGCAGCTGGTCTATCTGCTCGGGAGTGAAAAACTGCGCCTCATCGGCGATTATAACATCGTGCTGCCCGGCCTTGGCGTAGGCCTCGATGATGTTCTGCTCGGGGGTTATGACCTCTGCCGAGCGCTTTAGGCCTATGCGGCTCTGCACGATGTCCGCGCCGTCGCGTGTGTCGATGCTCGGCTTTATGAGCCAAACGCTCATGCCCAGCTCCTCGTAGTTAAACTGCGTTATCAGAGCCTGAGCCGATTTGGATGAACCCATCGCACCGTATTTAAAATAAAGCTTTGCCATTTTTTCGACCTCAATTCTTTGCAAGATGCGCGCGCACGCGCTCAAGCACCATATCCATCGCGACCTGATTGTGTCCGCCCTCTGGGATGATTATATCCGCTTTGCGCTTGCTTGGCTCGACAAACTGCTCGTGCATGGGCTTAACTGTTGTGAGGTACTGGTTGACGACGCTCTCGAGGCTCCTGCCGCGGTCGCGCACGTCGCGCACGATGCGGCGCAGAATGCGAACGTCCGCGTCTGTGTCGACGTAGATCTTGATATCCATAAGGTCGCACAGCTCCCGACTCTGGAATATCAGAATCCCTTCGACGATTATGACACGCGCGGGCCTCACCGTCACGGTTTTTTCCGCACGGTCGTGGATGGTGTAGTCATAGGTCGGGCAATGTACAGTCTCGCCGCGGCGCAGCTTATTGAGATCCTCGATGAGAAGGTCGGTGTCGAATGCGTCGGGATGGTCGTAGTTGAGCTTTGCTCGCTCCTCGTAGCTCATGCCGTGGTGCGCCTTATAGTAGTTGTCGTGATATATAACGCTGACATTTCCGCCGAAATGCTGCATGATCTTGCGCGTTATGGTGGTTTTGCCGCTGCCGGTGCCGCCGGCAATGCCGATCACCATTATGCTGCCGTCTTTCATACCCGTTCTCCCAAAATCCGTTTTTTATTTTAATATACCACATCGGCGCAGGCGGCGCAACGAATTAATTAAGCCGACGAGGGCCTAAAGCGATAGGGGTTCTTTATCGCCGCGCGGCTGCAAAACTTGACTAAGCCGCGCATAACCGATATAATCTGAGCAAAGCCAAATTTATTATTTGAGGAGGAAACAAAATGCCTATTCCCACTCCGCACATATCGGCAAAAAAAGAGGATATCGCAAAAACGGTGCTCATGCCCGGCGATCCGCTCAGAGCCAAATTCATAGCAGAAACCTTCCTTGAGAATCCCGTGCTCGTGAACAATGTCCGCGGCGTTCAGGGTCACACCGGCACATGGAAGGGCGTTCCCGTGACCGTTATGGCAAGCGGCATGGGCATCCCGGCCATCGGCATATACAGCTGGGAGCTGTACAATTTCTATGATGTTGATAATATCATCCGCATAGGCTCTGCCGGTGCGCTGCGCGACGATCTTAAGCTTATGGATATCGTCGCCGGTCAGGGCGCATGCACCGACTCCAACTTCGTGCATCAGTTTGAGCTTAACGGCACCTTCGCACCAATCGCCGACTACACGCTTCTGAGCACCGCCGTAGAAACGGCAAAGGAGCACGGCGTTGACATGAAGGTCGGCAACATCCTCTCGGGCGATAACTTCTATTCTCCTGCCGGCTGTGACAGTAATGATAAGTGGCGCGATATGGGTGTTATGGCGGTTGAAATGGAGGCCGCAGGCCTTTACATGAATGCTGCCAGGGCAGGAAAGCGCGCGCTGTGCATCTGCACGATCTCCGATCATATTTACCGCGATGAGGCACTGTCCTCTGAGGAAAGACAGTTGTCGTTCACTCAGATGATGGAAATAGCACTGGATACGGCAGTAAAGATGAATAACCTATAAATTTTGTGCCGAAAGGTGTTGCTTTTGGACAAAATGCTAAATTATACTTGCCTTTAATTACACAGCAGTGATATACTGTGAACAGTACACGGCAAGTGTACAAATCAATTTCGTTGGCAAAAACAAAATTTTATACGGAGGAAAAAACATGAAAAGAATTCTCGCACTGGTTCTTGCTCTGTGCATGGTCTTTGCGCTTTGCGCCTGCAGCGGCGGCGACAAGGATCCCAAAACCACCGACAACGGCAACGAAACTGCAATGAAGGTCGCAATGATCACCGACTACGGCGATATCACCGACCAGTCCTTCAACCAGACCACCTATGAAGCATGCAAGGCATACTGCTCCGAAAAAAGCATCGACTTCAACTACTTCAAGCCCGCTTCCGACTCCGACGCTGACCGCGTTGCAATGATCGAGAAGGCAGTTGCCGACGGCTACAATGTCATCGTAATGCCCGGCTACGCTTTCGCAAATGCAATCAAGCAGACCGTTAACACCTACACCGATGTTAAGTTTGTCGCACTGGACGTCGGCGCAGGCGACCTGAACACCTTTAACGACGACGGTTCCATCAAGGAAGAGTTCAAGGTTCCCTCCAACCTCTACTGCGCAGTTTACCAGGAAGAGCTGTGCGGCTACATGGCCGGTTACGCAGCAGTTAAGCTCGGCTACAAGCAGCTCGGCTTCCTCGGCGGCATGGCAGTTCCCGCAGTTGTTCGTTACGGCTATGGCTTCGTTCAGGGCGTTAACGCAGCAGCTACCGAGCTGAACATCGCTGATCAGGTCTCCGTTAAGTACGTTTACGGCAACAAGTTTGCTCCCGCACCCGAAATCACTGCTGTTATGGATACATGGTACAAGGGCGGCACCGAGGTTGTCTTTGCCTGCGGCGGCGGTATCTATGCATCCGCAGCTGAAGCAGCAGCAAAGGTCGAAGGTGCAAAGGTCATCGGCGTTGACGTTGACCAGGCCGGCATCATCGACGGCAAATACGGCGAAGGCATGACCGTTACTTCCGCAATGAAGGGCCTTGCTCCCACCGTTAAGACCGTTCTGGCTGCGATCTCTGCCGACAAGTGGGCAGACTTCGGCGGCAAGATCGAGACTCTGGGCCTCGTTTCCGAGAACCCGGATGACAACTACGTACAGCTTGCCGGCTCCACTCAGTTCGCCGACGGCTTCACTCAGGACGACTACAAGACCCTCGTTGCTTCCATGTTCAAGGGCGACATCAAGGTTGATAACTCCACCGAGAAGCTGCCTGAGGTTTCTGTCAAGGTCGAGATGTTCGACAACATCCTGTAATTTAAGCAGCAAAAGTTCAAGGACAGACGGAATTTTCCGTCTGTCCTTATTTTATTTATATTTCCGACATTTTTATTTGCAATGCCACCCTTACTATTGTATAATTAATTATTAATAATTACAGATATAAAGCAGATGTGAAGATTTTCATGAACGAAAGGGGAGATTTGGGTTTTGGAACAGGCATATGCGATAGAAATGCTGCATATAACAAAGCGTTTTCCGGGCATAGTTGCCAATGATGATATTACCCTTCAGCTCAAAAAAGGTGAGATACATGCCCTGCTCGGCGAAAACGGAGCGGGCAAAAGCACCTTGATGAGCGTTTTGTTCGGCCTGTACCAGGCGGAAGAGGGTGTCATCAAAAAAGACGGCAAAGAGGTCGAGATAAAAGACCCCAACGATGCCAACCGCCTCGGTATCGGAATGGTGCACCAGCACTTCAAGCTTGTTGAGTGCTTCTCGGTTCTCGATAACATCATCCTCGGCGATGAGCCGACGGGTAAGGCGGGCTTTCTTAAAAAGGATGAGGCGCGCAAAAAGATAATTGAACTGAGCGATAAGTACGGACTGAGCGTCGATCCAGATGCGATCATCGAGGATGTGACCGTCGGTATGCAGCAGCGCACCGAAATACTCAAAATGCTCTACCGCGAAAACGAGATACTTATTTTCGACGAGCCGACAGCGGTGCTGACTCCGCAGGAGATCGAGGAACTCATGCAGATAATGAAAAACCTCGCAAAAGAGGGCAAGAGCATCCTGTTTATCTCGCATAAGCTCAACGAAATCATGGAGGTCGCCGACCGCTGCACGGTCCTGCGCAAGGGCAAGTATATCGGCACAGTCAATATAAAAGACACCAACAAGGAAGAACTTTCGCGAATGATGGTCGGCCGCGACGTTGACTTTGTCGTGCATAAGGAAGAGGCAAAGCCCGGCGACGTTATCCTCGATGTTGAGGGCATGACTGTTGCGTCGAAGGTGCATCATAACAATGCCGTTAAGAACGTGTCCTTCAAGGTGCGCGCCGGCGAGATCGTCTGCATTGCCGGCATCGACGGCAACGGCCAGACGGAGCTTGTTTACGGCATCACCGGGCTTGAGCCGCTCAAGGAAGGCAAAATTACGCTCGGCGGCAGAGACATAACCCATGCCTCGATCCGCGACCGCAACACCCACGGCATGAGCCATATCCCCGAGGACAGACACAAGCACGGTCTTGTGCTCGACTATTCGCTTGAGTATAACATGATCCTCCAGCGCTATTTCGAGCCGCAGTTTATCTCCGGCGCAGGATTTTTGAAGCGCAAGAATATACGCGAGTATTCCGATAAGCTCATCGAGCAGTACGATGTCCGCTCCGGTCAGGGCTCGATCACAACGGCGCGCAGCATGTCCGGCGGCAACCAGCAGAAAGCGATCGTTGCCCGTGAGATCGACAAGGATCCGGAGCTGCTCGTTGCGGTACAGCCGACGCGCGGCCTTGATGTAGGCGCTATCGAGTATATCCACAAGCAGCTTGTTGCCGTGCGCGACGCAGGCCATGCGGTGCTCCTGGTGTCGCTTGAGCTTGACGAGGTCATGAGCGTTTCCGACCGTATCCTTGTTATGTACGAGGGCGAGATAGTCGGTGAGCTTGACCCGAAGAAAACAACCGTTGAAGAGCTCGGCCTTTACATGGCCGGCGCAAAGAAAGGAGCAGGCGGCAATGAATAAGGAAAAGCGCTCGCTTCTGAAAAACGACGGAGTGCAGTCGTTTATAGCATCAATAATCTGCATTCTGCTCGGCCTGCTTCTGGGCTATGTGGTTCTTCTGTTTATAAATCCGGCAGGCGCAGGCGAAGCAATAACAAGCCTTGTAAAGAACTTTTTCAACTACCCGAACGCAACGATAGCGCTCAAGTATTTCGGCAGCACGCTTGTAAAAACCGCGCCGCTGCTGATGTGCTCGCTGTCGATCCTGTTTGCGTATAAGGTCGGCCTGTTCAATATAGGCGCTGCCGGTCAATACGCATTCGGCGCAGGTATTGCGATCTACGCGGCGCTTGCGTGGCAGCTGCCCTGGTGGGTGTGCCTGCTTCTGGCCATGGCGGCCGGCGCAGTCCTCGGCACGATAAGCGGTATCCTCAAAAGCTACTGCAACGTAAACGAGGTCATCTCCGGCATCATGCTCAACTGGATAACCCTTTACGCCATGAACGATCTGCTGACAAACGTGAAGGAAGCTGCCAGCCCCTACACGATGCATATCGAAAGCGTAAGTCCGCAGTCGATCATGCCGACCCTCGGACTCGACACGCTGTTTTCAAACAACCAGTATGTTACGATAGCCATACCCATCTCGATAATTATAGCGATACTTGTATACATCGTTATGGAAAAAACCAAATTCGGCTATGAGCTTAAGGCGACCGGCTTTAACAAAAATGCCGCAAAATACTGCGGCATGGCCGAAAAGCGCAACACCATCCTGACCCTGCTCATCGGCGGCGGCCTTGCCGGACTCGGTGCAGGCCTTTTCTACCTGACGGGTTTTGAGCAGTGGTCATGCGGACAGTCGTCCGTTCCCGGAATGGGCTTTAACGGCATAGCCGCGGCATTCCTCGGCGGCCTGAACCCGATCGGCTCGATATTCTCGTCCTACTTTATTCAGCATATAACGGTCGGCGGTGCGTATCTTGATAAGAGTATGTACTGCACGCAGATATCCGACCTTATATCCTCGATTATCATCTACCTGTGCGGCTTTGTTCTGTTCATGAAATTCGTTATGAACAACATCGCCGCAAGGCGTGAGGAAAAGGCAAAGGCGGCAGCCAAGGCTGTCGAACAGGAAGGAGGCAACGAATAATGTCATTACTTATCCAGTACACTATTCTTTATGCTTCCGTGCTTATCCTCGTCGCTCTCGGCGGCTGCTTTTCCGAGCACTCGGGCGTAATAAACCTCGGCCTTGAGGGCATAATGGTCATGGGCGCTCTCGGCGGCGCGCTTACTATGAAATACATGATCGGGTATCCTCCGGCGGTCATCGTCATCCTCACGATCCTTGCCGCAGCTGTAACCGGCCTTGTGTTCTCGGCTCTGCTTGCGGTCGCGTGTATAAACTTCAAAGCCGATCAGACGATCGTCGGCACGGCGCTCAACATGCTCGGCCTTGCGGCGGCAACGGTCATCGTAAAGGCGATAAACATCGCCGAAAACCCCGACAACGTTTCGGCCACCGTGCAGTACATCGCGCAGAAGAAGTCCTTCCTCGTCAATATCGGCGGCTTTGAGTTCAACTGGATGATGCTCGTTGCGCTTGTCATACTCATTGCGGCCTATATTGTCCTGTACAAAACCAAGTTCGGACTGCGCCTGATGGCCTGCGGCGAGCACCCCCAGGCGGCGGACTCGGTCGGTATAAACGTTTACAAGATGCGCTGGTCGGGCGTTCTGATATCCGGCGTTCTCGGCGGCCTCGGCGGCATTATGTACATCATTGCCGGCGCGAGCGAGTGGCAGTTTGAAGCAGGCGTTGCCGGCTTCGGCTTCCTTGCTCTTGCGGTCATGATCTTCGGCCAGTGGAAGCCTCACCGCATTGCGCTTGCCGCGCTGCTGTTCGGCCTGTTCCGCGCCCTTGCGAGCGTGTATTCCGGCTTCGACTTCCTGCTGAGCCTGCAAATTTCCGGCTCGGTATACAAGATGCTGCCGTATATAATCTCGCTGATAGTCCTTGCCCTGACCTCCAAGCGTTCGCGCGCTCCGAAGGCGGAGGGCATCCCCTACGAAAAGGGACAAAGATAATTGTATATTCAATAAAAATGCACCGTCGACCGACGGTGCATTTTGCTATTCTTCAAATTCGTTTTCCGGCGGATACTTCTGCACTCCCCATATGCCGATGAGCACAACGACCATCGCGCCGAGAGAGACTGCGGTGAGCTTCTCGCCGAGGATGAATATTCCGGCGGCCACCGAGACGATCGTTGCAAGATTGTGAAAGACCGCGACGTTTGCCATAGGCGCGTGCGACACGGCGTAGTTAAACAGCGAATATCCTGCCACCGATGCGCCGAGGGCGAGAAACAGCGCCGCGAGGATAAACCGGGGATTTGCCGCCGGCGCGATCAGTGCTGCCGCGCTGCCGCCGTTTTCGATGAGCGCAAGCGTTGTAAAGAACACGGCGCCCATGGCCTGCATGAAATACGTCCTCTCGAAAACCGAGAATCTGCCGGATACACCGCAGGATATTACGCTGAACGCAGAGCCGGTTACAACGGCAAGGCATAAAAGCGCAAAACCCTTGAAGGTGATCGAGCCGCCGCTGTTTTCGGCAAGGGTTATGACGATTATCCCGGCTATCGACAGTGCGCTGAACAGCCACTGCTTTTTGCTCGGCCGCTCCTTGAGAAACACCGCCGCGAAAATGATCGTGACGATCGGAATAACGGCGATCATGATGCCCGAGAACGCGGAGCTTGAGTATTTAAGCCCGTATTGCTCGCCGACAAAGTAAATGCACGGCTCCATTGCACCGAGAAGCAGCAGCGGCTTTACGCTTTTTCCGCGAAGATCGAGCTTCTGCTTGCCCAAAAGCACGGGAACGGTGAGCGCGAGCAGAGCTATATCAAAGCGATAGCTCATCAAAACAAAGGGCGAGGCGCTCTCCTGCCCGATGGAGGACGCAAGGAAGCTCAGACCCCAGAAAATCTGCGTGACGATCGCGGCGGCGATCGCCTTTGAATAGCTTTTGTCCTTCACGCTGCCCTCCTTTCGACCTTCATGCCGTCGCTGAATATTACGATGCTGCCCTCGAGGTCTGTTCTGTAAACGGTAACACCGGCGTCGTTTAAGCGGCTGAGCGTCTCCTCGTGCGGATGGCCGTAGTCGTTGTCCCTGCCGCAGGATATAACGCCTATTTTCGGCTCGGCCTCGTACAAGAACTGATAGCAGCTCGAGCCGGACGAGCCGTGATGCCCGACCTTGAGCACGTCGCATTTTACATCCGCGCCGTCCTCGATAAGCTCCTTTTCGGCCTTCGCGGTCATGTCGCCTGTGAAGAGAAAGCTAGTGTCGCCGTAATCAAGGCGCAGCACCAGACTGTCGTCATTTACGTTTTTGTGATCCGAAAGCGGGCCGAGAAACTCAAATTTCGCGTCGCCGAGGCTGTACTTTACGCCCTGATCGGGAACCTCGAGCGTAAGCTGCGCGCTCTCGACTGTATCGACAAAGTGCAGATATGCCGCCGCGTCGCCTGCGTAGGGCGAGGTGAAAACGTTATCCACATCAAAGCTTTCAATAACCGCGTCAAGACCGCCGCAGTGGTCTGCGTGACCGTGGGTACACACAACGTAGTCAAGCTTTTTTATGCCGAGATCGCGGATGTATTCAACGACCGTGTCTCCGGCCGAGGGAACGCCGGCGTCGATCAGCATGTACTGCCCGTTGCAGCACAGAAGCTCCGAGTCGCCCTGACCGACGTCGATGTAGTGGACATACAGGCCGTCCATCGGCACGGTGACGGTCGGATTGTTATCCGACATGCGCTGAAAAAGCAGTACCGCGACTGCGATAACTACGAGAGCTATCGCGGCAAGGGGATATTTTTTCGCAAACCGGGCGAATTTATTAACATCACTTTTTCTGACTTTTCTGCTCATGAGCGGCCCTCCCATTGCGCGGCTGTGCGCCGCAATGTCAGATATTTTCTCACAAAGACGCGAAAAAAGCAATATTGTGCTTTTCAAAACGGCCATGATATTTTATAATATTTCATATTCCAAAGCAAGGAGCGATATAAAATGAAATACATTCTTATAATTGGAGACGGCATGGCTGATAACCCCGTTCCCGAGCTTGGCGGCCTGACGCCGCTTGAATATGCAAAAAAGCCTTTTATCGACGAGCTTGCCGCACGCGGCGAGGTCGGCAGCGTTCTGAACGTTCCGCGCGGGCTGCCTGCCGGCAGCGACACGGCGATAATGTCCATTTTCGGCTGCGACCCGAACCTTTACTACACGGGACGCGCGCCGCTTGAAGCTGCGGCGACCGGCATAAAGCTCAACGCAGGCGACGTTGCCTATCGCTGCAACATGGTCACCTATGAGGAGGGCGACATGCCCTTTGAGGAAAAGCGCATCCTCTCTCACTCGGCAGGCTCCATTGACGGCGAGGTGTCCGATGCGATAGTCACCGCGCTGTTTAACGATCCCGAGTTTGCGCCTCTTGCCGAGAAAGCCGGCATGAAGGTGAACCTCGGCCACTCCTTCCGCCATATCGCCGTGCAGTCGCAGGCCGATATCAAGGGCATCCGCCTTGCTCCGCCGCACGATCACCTCGGCGAGAAGATCGGCGCAATACTGCCCACAGGCTGCGAGAATGCAAAGGTTCTGCGCGAGCTTATGGAGGCGGCAAACCGCATCCTCGAGCACCATCCGCTCAACGAAAAGCTGCGCGCCGAGGGCAAAATGCCGGCAAACGGCGTGTGGTTCTGGGCCGAGGGCACGGCTGTGAAGCTGCCCGACTTCAAGCAGGAAACGGGTCACGACGGAGTCGTTGTGTCTGCTGTTCCTCTGTGCCACGGTATTGCCGCGCTTACGGGACTGAGCTTTGTCTGCCCCGAGGGCGCGACCGGCGAAAAGGACACAAACTATGAAAACAAGCTTGCCGCCGCGCTGAAGATACTCGAGGATCACGATTTTGCCGCCGTTCACGTTGAAGCTCCCGACGAGTGCACGCACAACGGAGATCTTGAGGGCAAGCTCGAGGCCATCGGCTGGCTCGATACGCGCCTTATCCGTCCGCTGGATGCGGCAATGCGCGAGCGCGGCTGGGACTATCGCCTGCTGTTTTTGTCCGACCACAAAACGCTGACCTCCACGCGCGGCCACGACGGCGATCCCGTTCCGTACATGCTCTATGACAGCCGCGTCGATACCAAGGCCGGCCTGCCGTACACCGAAAAAAGCGGCGAGAAAGGCCCGTATGTCAATTCCGGCGTCGCGCTGATGTCAATTCTTTTTGAAAAATGACGAGTGTAAACGAAAAAGCCTATGCAAAAATAAATATTTCGCTCGACGTGACCGGAAAGCGCCCCGACGGATACCATGACATGCTCATGGTCATGCAGACCATCACCCTGTGCGATGATATCACCGTTGCGCTCACTCCCGGTGAGGCCAGCCGCGCCGAGTGCAATCTGCGCTTTGTTCCGTGCGATGAGCGCAACCTCGCCGTGCGCGCGGCAAACGCGTTCTTTGCCCACTGCGGCATTGAAAACATGGGCGCGCACATAAAAATGCAAAAGCGCATACCCGTCGGAGCCGGTATGGCCGGCGGCTCGAGCGACGCGGCCGCTGTTCTGCGTGCGCTGAATGTGCTGTGCAAAACCGGGCTTAACGGGGCAGCGCTTGAAAAAATAGCGGCGGAGATCGGCTCGGATGTTGCGTTCTGCGTGTGCGGCGGAACTCAGCTTGCCTCGGGGCGCGGCGAGATACTTTCCGTCCTGCCGCCGATGCCCGACTGCGAGGTCGTCGTCTGCAAGCCCGATTTTTCCGTGTCAACACCAGAGCTGTTCAGACGGCTTGACGCTGTTAAGCTGCGCTGCCACCCCGACACGCAGGGGATCATTGAGCTTCTCAAAGACGGTGATCTGCCGAAGATCGCGCGGAGAATGTACAACGTGTTTGAGGATGTGCCCGACCGGCGGCATAACGAGATCGCCGGTATAAAAAGCGCAATGCTCGACGGCGGCGCGCTCGGAGCCGTCATGACCGGCACGGGCTCTGCGGTGTTCGGCCTGTATGACGATGCCGACGCCGCGCGCAAAACCTTTGACGCTCTGCGCCGCGAATGGCGCAGCACGGCAATGGCTAAAATTATGCCGCGCATAGAGGTTTAAAACAAAATATTACCGCCGATACTATGAGTGCAATACATAGTAAAGGCGGTTTTTTCATGAAGGAATATAAGCTTAAGATTTGGGAAACTGCGGCGCTGTGCGCGCTGTGCGTAACGCTGGGCGTCTGCGCGTGGGCGCAGGGGCGGCAGCAGGATATAAGCTCGTCGCTCGTGCGGCTGCACGTTATCGCGGCCTCGGATGAAGCCGCGGAGCAGGAGCTGAAAATGCGCGTGCGCGACGGCGTGCTGGAGTATCTCACGCCGGTGCTGGACAGCGCCGAAAGCCCGGCACAGGCTCGGAGCATCATAAATGCCGAGATTCCTAATATCCGTGCTGCGGCGGAAAAATGCGCCGAGGGGCGCACGGTGCGTGTAACACTCGGCAGCGAATATTATCCCACGCGCGAGTACGATAGCTTTTCGCTTCCTGCAGGGCAGTACAGCTCCCTGCGCGTCATCATCGGCCAGGGGCAGGGTCACAACTGGTGGTGTGTCGTGTTTCCGCCGCTGTGCGTTTCGGCCGCCGAGCAGAACAGGGCGCTGGACGCGATGAGCGAGCCCGAGCGCGCGCTTATCACCGAAGCTGACGGCTACGAGCTGCGCTTTCGCATCGTTGAGCTTTGGGGCGAGCTTATTGAGCTTATAGGTAAAAACGCAGACGCTTGAGCGTCTGCGTTAAGTTTATTTGTCGCTGACAAGGTGAACATTAAGATGGTCATAGCACATCTCGACGCCGTGCTTTTCAAAGCATGTGCGCAGGTTTTCGTTCAGCGCGAAATACACATCCCAGTAATCCTCGGTCTTGCACCAAGTGCGCACGGTGTACTCTATCGAGCTGCTGCCGTAGCTTGAAATGGCGGCAAACGGGGGAGGATCGCTGAGCGCCTTGTCGATCATGCCTATCGCGTCGAGACAGGCTGCGCGAACGTCTTCGGTCGCGCTGTCGTAGGATGCCGTGACGGATATGATAACGCGTCTGAGATCCTCGGCGGAAAAGTTTACTATCTGCCCCGAGGTCACGCTGCCGTTGGGGGCGTAGATCATGCGGTTATCGACCGTGGCAAGGCCGGTGTAAAACAGGCCGATGCTTTTGACGGTGCCGCTCTGGCCGCTTATCTCAACATAGTCGCCGACCTTGAACGGATGCGTGGTCAGCAGAGTTATGCCGGAAAAGAGGTTCGACAAAAGCCCCTGCAATGCAAGCGAAAGCGCAACGCCGGCTACCGACAGCACGGCCACAAGACTTGTCACCGGGATGCCAAGCGTTCCGGCAATGATTATGACTGCGATCGTCCACAGCACGGCCTTTATCGCGCTGCGGAAAAACGACTTGAGGCTCGCGTCGATGTGACGGCTTGAGTCAAGGATCTTCTCGAATGCCTTGCACAGAATTTTTATCGCAATATAGCAGAGAACATAGACTATCAGCGCCGAGAAAACGGAGCTGAGCGACACATCGCCGAGCTTTATCGATGAAAGAGAGTCGAAGAAATTCATGCCTTAACCCAGCTTCAGCGCACGGCAGGAGCCGAGGCCGAAGGCCGCCTCCATTTCGGATTTGTATTTTGGGAAGTATTCCGAGGGCATGAGCGCCTGCACGCAGCCGGCAAAGCCGCCGCCGTGGACGCGCCATGCGCCGATGCCGTCGAGCAGCTTGCTGCTCAGATACAGGCCGGTTTCCAGCTTGCGGTCGTCGGTCGCGCTCGTGACGATGTTGGTCAGCAGCGTTTCCGATGAGCGGCCGGACTCGTTCATAAGGCGCATGTACTCCGCCGCATTGCCTGCGATGAGCGCGTCGCGCATTTTGGGAACGCGAGCGTTTTCATCGAAAAAGTGCTTTGCGCGGCGCACAGGCCGGTCGGACGTGTTCCACTTCTTTGCATAGAACTCGGCAGGATCGACCTCGCCCAGAAGCTCCTTGCCGAAGAAGCTTGCAATATAGCGCATGTCGGCCGGGATGCGCGCATAGCTCGTGTCAAGTCCGGCGTGGCTGCCGCCGGTGTCCGTAAGGCACAGCGTCAGACCCATGCGCGAAAAGTCCGCGTTCACGGGGATGATCTCGCCGGTGAGGAAATCGATATACACCGCCTTGCCCAGCGAGCAGGCAAGCTGATCCATAAGTCCGCAGGGCTTGCCGAAGTGCAGGTTTTCCGCCTGCTGGGCAACGCGCGCCACGGCATACGGCTCAAGCTCGGAGTTGTTGTACAGGCCGTTGAAGATCCTGCACATAAGCACGGCAAAGGCTGCCGACGAGCTGAGACCCGAGCCTGCGCTAAGCTCACTTTCGAGCGTCGCGTCAAAGCCGCCGAAGCTTGCGCCGATATCGTACATTGCTGAGGCAACGCCGCGAACCAGAGCCGCCGACGATCCGAACTCCTCCGGGTGCACGTCAAGGTCCAGCAGGTTTATGTCCATATCCGGGAAGCCTGCCGACCTTATGCGCGCGACATTGTCGAAATTCGGCTCGACAAATGCGTGTATGCCTTTATCGACCGCCGATGCGAGCACGCGGCCTTTCTGATGATCTGTGTGGTTTCCGGCAAGCTCAGTTCTTCCGGGAGCAAAAAAGCTGTTCATAATACGCCTTCTCTGACCGGCCAAAGCCGGTACATTTTATTTTCTGTCCAAAACCTTTTCTATACCTTCGATAACGCCGTCGGCGTCAAGGCCGTATTTGGCGAGAAGCTCCTTGTAGGGAGCGGACTCCGTGAACGTGTCCTGAATGCCGACAAACTCGGTCGGAACGCCGCAGCCTTCGTACGCAAGCACTTCGGAAACCGCAGAGCCGAGGCCGCCGTGGATGTTGTGCTCCTCGGCGCAGACGATAGCGCCGGTCTCTTCCGCGCACTTTACGATAAGCTCGCGGTCGATGGGCTTTATCGAGTACATATCGACAACGCGAACGGAGATAAGGCGCTCTTCAAGGATCTTTGCTGCCTCGAGAGCCTTATGCACCATTATGCCGCAGGCGATAACGGTGACGTCCGAGCCGTCGCGGACTATCGCGCCCTTGCCGAGCTCAAACTTGGTGTCCTCGGTGTACAGATCGGGATACACCTCGCGGCTCAAACGCAGATACATCGGGCCGTAGTTTTCAACGGCGTATTTGGTCGCCCAGCGCGCGGCGGCCGCGTCGGCAGGGGCGATGACCTTCATATTCGGCAGAGCGCGCATGAAAGCAATATCCTCGGTCGCATGGTGGCTTGCGCCGTCCAGCGCGTCGGACATGCCGCAGTATGCGCCGCCGAACTTGACGTTCAGGTTTGCGTAGCATATCTGGTCGCGAGCCGAGAGCAGACCCAGCGAGGTGAGGAAAACCGTAAAGGTGTTCACGAACGGGATCTTGCCGCAGGCAGCCATGCCGGCGGCGGTCGCCACCATGTTCTGCTCGGCTATGCCCATGTTGAAAAAGCGCTCGGGGTGAGCCTTGCCGAATATTGCGCTCTTGGTCGAGCCCGAGAGGTCTGCGTCGAGCACGACTATGTTTTCGTTCGTTTCGCCCAGTTCGGCAAGCACCGAACCGTAAACTTCTCTTATCTGCTTAGGCATTGACCGCACCTCCCAGTTCTTCCATCGCTTTTGCGAAGCTCTCGTCGTCTATCGCCTTGCCGTGCCATGCGCTTTTGCCTTCCATGAAGGAAACGCCCTTGCCCTTAACGGTGTTGGCAATGATAACGGTGAGGGCGCCGACTGCGCCGTCGGCGACGCTTATGCAGAAGTCGAGTGCCTCGAGGTCGTGACCGTCGCACTCGAGCACCGTCCAGCCGAAGGCCTCCCACTTAGCGGAAAGATCGCCCAGGGGCATGACCTCGTCGGTCGTGCCGTCGAGCTGTACCTTGTTGTAGTCAACTATCGCGATCAGGTTATCAAGCTTGAACTTGGGAGCGCTCATTGCGGTTTCCCAGATAACGCCCTCGTCCAGCTCGCCGTCGCCGAGAACGGCATAGACCTTGGCAGGAGATCCGTTGAGCTTGAGCGCCATCGCCATGCCCTGAGCGGCAGGGAAGCCCTGACCGAGCGGGCCTCCGGGGATCTCAACGCCGGGAGTGTGCATGCTCGGATGGCCTGCAAGACCGCCCATGCGGCGCAGAGTCATCATTTCCTCAACGGGGAAGAAGCCCTTTTCCGCGAGGTTGCGGTAAAGCATCGGCGCTGCGTGACCCTTCGAGAGCACGAGCCTGTCGCGGTCGGGATCATCGGGCTTGGATGCGTCAATGTTCATGTGCTCCTGATAGAGATACGTCAGTATCTCGCACACGGAAAGTGAGCCGCCGGGGTGACCGGATTGCGCTGCGTGTATAGCAGTCAAAACGTCGATTCTGAAGCGTCTGCAAAGCTCGGTAAGCTCGGCATAACGCTCGGCAGTTAAAGCCATTATTTTGTCCTCCGTTTGATTAGTTTTTCTCTTTTTCGTCTCTTAACTACATTCTTTATCATTATATAATATAGAACAACGCCACTTTAAAGTCAATTGTTTTTAGAGGCGCTTTTTTAGAGGCGAATTGACGCACCTACGGATACATATATCTCTGGTTGCCCGGTTCGAGGGTGCGGAGGAAACCATGGTTGCCTCGCGCTACATAAGGCTACGCACCCGTAGGGGCGATCATTGATCGCCCGCATGTTCCGATTTCGTCGGCACTAAAATATATAATTGTAGGGAACGGATTTATCCGTTCCGCTTACCTCGGTTTTGCCTGCACTCCCCTGTCGGGCTGACGCAATAACCGTATTGGTTTCAGCGTTGATGCGCCGCCCTTTGCCTTCCCCTGCGTAGCTTGAGGGGAAGGTGTCACCTTTGGTGACGGATGAGGTGTTATCAAATCTGCGGTGTTAACCGCCACATTATTGAATCGGGCGAGCAATGCTCGCCCCTACGACGTTGGTTTCGGTGCCGGCAAAATCGGTATATGCGGAACGGATAAATCCGTTCCCTACGGCTATGGATTTGGGTGCCGGCAAAACCATCACACGCGGAACAGGCTCGCCTGTTCCCTACGAGCGACCGTTGGCCGCAGTGAAGAGGTAATAGGTAATAGTGAATAGGTATGGTGTGCGCAAGCGCACGGATTTAAATTCATTCGCCCTCCGGGCGAATACCTAACTTCTTCACTTTTACTTTTTACTTATTACTTCGCAGACGCAGTCTGCGCTGCCGGGCTACCGGAGACATATGTATTGGTAGCCGCCCTAATTCGCCTCTAAAAATATTTACAAGGAGGAGAGTTTAGTGTATAATATTACAGCTAATTTTATTGAGGAATGATTACGATGATAGAATTTGAAGAATATAAGGGAAAACTCAACGGCCTTAAGCCGACGCTGGACTCGCTGCGCGAAGCGCTGCACCTTGAGGCTGCCGAAAAAGAGATCGAGGAGCTTGAGGGGCAGAGCGCGCGCGACGGATTCTGGAATGACATTGAAAATTCTCAGCGCGTGCAGAAGCGTTTAAAGCAGCTCAAGGCCAAGGTCGAGAATTACGAAAAGCTCTGCTCGGGCTGGGATGATCTGATGACGCTGTGCGAAATGGCCATCGAGGAGGACGACGACTCGATGCTGCCGGAGCTGCAGAGCGAGTATGCCGAGTTTGAAAAGAAGCTGGAGGAAACGCGCCTTGGCACGCTGCTCACCGGCGAGTACGACGCCAATAACGCCATACTTACATTCCACGCAGGCGCAGGCGGCACCGAGGCTCAGGACTGGACGCAGATGCTCTACCGTATGTACAACATGTGGGCCGATCGCCACGGATACACCGTAAAGCTCATGGACTATCTCGACGGCGACGAGGCCGGCATCAAGAGCGCGACCATCATGATCGAGGGCGAAAACGCTTACGGCTTCCTGAAAAGCGAGCACGGCATCCACCGCCTTGTGCGCATCTCGCCGTTTGACTCGTCCGGCCGCCGCCACACCTCGTTCTCCGCGGTCGAGGTCATGCCTGAAATCAGCGACGATAACGAGATCGAGCTGCGCGACGAGGACATTAAGATGGATGTTTACCGTTCCTCCGGCGCAGGCGGCCAGAAGGTCAACAAAACCTCATCCGCCGTTCGCCTGACCCATATCCCGACCGGCATCGTCGTGTCCTCCCAGGTCGAGCGAAGCCACTTCCAGAACCTCGAAAACTGCCGCAACATGCTCCGTGCACGTCTTGCCGAGATCAAAGAGCGCGAGCACCTCGAGAAGATAAGCGACATCAAGGGCGTTCAGCAGAAGATCGAATGGGGCAGCCAGATCCGCTCCTACGTTTTCATGCCCTACACCCTCGCCAAGGACCACCGCACCGGCTATGAAAACGGCAACATTCAAAACGTCATGGACGGCGACATTGATGGATTTATAAACGCATTCCTTGCCATGAAGGCAGCTACCTGACAGGTCTGTTTGCGCTCATACTGCGTTGAAAAGCCCGGGACATACACAAAGTATGCCTTTTTAGAGGCGATTTAAGGCTGTACCTATACACCTATTGCGCTTGCCCGGTTCGCGGGTGCTGATGAAACCGTGACTGCCTCGCACAGCATAAGTGCACACTACTGTAGAATCGTAGGGGCGAGCATTGCTCGCCCGCTTTTTTGGAGGCGATTTAAGGCTGTACCTATACACCTATTGCGCTTGCCCGGTTCGCAGGTGCTGACGAAAACGTTACTGCCTCGCACTACTGTTGTACGGCGCTCTGCTTTTCAGCGCACTACAGTAATGCGAGGCAGTTGTTGTTTTGTCAGCAGTTTCCGGTCGGGCGACTGCAATAGATGTATCCGTAGGTGCGCCAATGCGCTACTAAAAAGCACCGCACTCATTGAGCGCGGTGCAGTTGTTGTTTTATCGGCAGTATCGAACCGGGCTACTGCAATAAGCGTATCAGTAGTTGCCCCGGTGCGAATCTAAAAAACGGGTGAGGAATTCGCGGGTCTTGGGGTTTTGCGGATTTTCGAATATATCGTGGGGCTTGCCCTCCTCGCAGATAACGCCGCCGGACATGAACACGACGTTTGAGGAAACGTCTCGGGCGAAAGCCATCTCGTGGGTGACGACGATCATCGTCAGGCCGTCCTCGGCGAGCGAGCGCATAACGTCGAGCACTTCGCCGACCATCTGAGGGTCGAGCGCGCTCGTCGGCTCGTCAAACAGCAGCGCCTCCGGCTCCATAGCCAGTGCGCGAGCAATTGCGACGCGCTGCTTCTGGCCGCCCGAGAGCTGCGAGGGACGTGCGTTTATGTACGGCGCCATGCCGACGCGCTCGAGATACTTCATTGCGATGGCCTCGGCCTCCTCGCGGCTGCGCTTTAAAACCGATACCTGGCCTGTGATGCAGTTATTGAGCGCGGTCATGTTGTTAAACAGGTTAAAGCTCTGGAACACCATGCCGACTTTTGCTCTGTACTGCGAAAGATTCATATCGTGCCCGGTGATGTCCTTACCGTGATACAGGATCTGGCCGGAGGTCGGGGTCTCGAGCAGGTTTATGCATCTGAGCATCGTACTCTTGCCCGAGCCGGACGCGCCGATTATGCTGAGCACCTCGCCCTTGGAAACGCTGAGATTTATATCGCGCAGAACGGTGTTTTCGCCGAACTGCTTCTGAAGATGGACAAGCTCTATTACTTTTTCGGACATAACTTATGCCTCCCTGCTTATGCGGATCTCGGCCGCGCTGTCGCTCTGCGAGCCGAATATGACGTAGCTGTCATTGCCGTCGAGCTTGCGCTCGACCCAGCGCAGCAGGCGCGTGACCGTGAAGGTCAGAATGAAGTAGATAACGCAGACGACCAGATAGGTCTGGAAGGTCTCAAAGCTCTGGCGCTTTATGATGCCTGCAAAGTAGTACAGCTCCGTAACGCCGATGACATTGAGCACCGAGGTGTCCTTAATGTTAATGACGAACTCGTTGCTGACCGAGGGAAGTATATTGCGCATGACCTGGGGGATGATGACCTTGAGCATGGTCTGCGAATGGGTCATGCCGATGCTCATTGCGCCCTCAAACTGGCCCTTGTCGATGGAGATGATGCCGCCGCGGACGATCTCGGCCATGTATGCGCCGGTGTTTATCGAAACGATCAGGATACCCGAGGGGATAAGCGGCAGGGTGCTGCCGCCGGTGGCGAAGGCATAGCCCCAGTAGATGACCATTGCCTGCACCATCATAGGCGTGCCGCGGAATATCTCGACATACACCGCAATAACCGCGTTGAGGATCTTGTGCAGCACGCGCAGCACCGCGTTTTTGGAGAGCGGAGCTGTGCGTACAACGCCGGTGAGAAGTCCGATCACGAGACCGGCAACCGTGCCGATGAGCGCGATCAGCATGGTGTTGCCCACGCCGTCAAGCAAATTGGGATAATATTTGATTACTATATTTACAACATCGTTTAAAAAGCTCATGGCATTTTACCGGCCTTTCGGTTTTGCTTACTTGCGGATGATTACGACGAGGTTGGACTCGTAGTAGGTGTCGGAGAAGTCGATCTGCTGTGCACGCTCTGCGGTGGGACTCATGCCTGCCGCGATCGCGTCGATGGCGCCGGACTCAAGCGCCGGGATGAGGGAATCCCATTCGAAGGAGTAGATCTCGAGCTTCATGCCAAGCTTATTTGCGATATACTGTGCGATCTGGACGTCGTAGCCGTTTGCGTACAGTCCTTCCTTGCCTTCGCCGGAAATGGGAACTGCGCCGAGGCTGGTGCCGTCCATATCGGTCCAGTTGTACGGCTCATATGCGCATTCCATGCCGACTCTCAGAACGCCGTTGGTGGTTTCGGGTGCGGGGCAGCTTACTGCAAATTCGCTTACTTCGCCGCCGGATGCAAGGGTGACTATCTGCTCCATGAGCTCTGTGCGCTGCTCATCGGTGATGGTCGCGAGAACCTCGTTTATCTGAGCTCTCAGCTCCGAACCCTTCTTGAAGCCGACCGCGATGCCGACATCTGCTGCGGTTGCGGTAAAGCCGGTGTCGTTGTTCTTGAGAGGAATGTAGGTCAGGTTGTCATTGGACTGGCAGACGGAGAAGGCTGTCGGCTCTTCTGCGACATAGCCGTCGATAGCGCCGGACTTGAGAGCGGTCAGAAGGTCTGCAAACTCGGGGTAGGTGGAGGACTGAACGTTCTTGATCTGGGTAAGTGCGTCGGCGTGGAATGTGCCGGCCTGGGCGGCTATCTTGCAGCCTGCGAGGTCTGCAAGGCTTGTTGCCTTCGTAAGGTCAACGGCTTCGCTGTCGTTTCCGTTGTCGCTGCTGCCGCAGCCTGCAAACAGGCAAAGGCACATTACCGCTGCCATAAGCAGCGCGATAAGGTTTCTTGTTCTTCTCATTTTCTTGGAACTCCTTTTTGATAAATTAATAAGCCTGCGACCCGAAGTGGTATCGCAGGCTTTAGAAAAAAGAAATTCCAAAATTTAAGTTGCCTTCGATAGCTCTCCACATAAATGTGACAGTCCAACGCTTATTCAGCGAAGTCCCAGCTTCAGCCCGGCGGCAACCGAACTGTGCTTCGGCGGAATTGCCTTTCCTCCGCAGCCGCTTGCCGGCGTATACCGTGGAGTACTGATCGTTTCCGCAACCTCTATCAGGTGCTGTCTTATTTGAACCGAATTATAGAACCGTCTTTTTTCGTTGTCAATACCCTTTTTGCACTTTTAACACATTTGCACGAATTTTTAGAGGCGAATTGAGGCTTTACTTATACGATTATTACAGGTTCCCGGTATCGAAACCGCGGAAAAAACCGTGTATGCCTCGCTCTGTGTGAGTTGGGAGGGATGAGTGCCCTTTAAAATCCGTGCGCGAAGCGCACACAATAATTATTCATCATTCATTATTCACTATTAATTGCCTGTAAGAAAAGAAGCTTGCCGCGGCAAGCTTCTTTTTTACAGATACGGTGTTCCTTCCGGAGGAACGTATTCGTTTTTGAGTATCTCGCTGAAGCCGGGATCGGCGGCGGTGGTGTCCTCCGTGTCGCGCACATAATTGATAAACTCGTTCATAAGCTCGCTCGGCTCGCGGTTTTTCATGCGCACGAGGACGTATTCTATCTGCTTGGCCGGGTCGGTTATTATCTTCGTGACCAGCAGATCGTTCGGAGTGTATGTAGAGCGCGGAAAAATGGTTATGCCGATATCAAGCTCCGACATTGCCACGGCATCAAGATAGTTTGACAGCGTGCATATAATATTCGGCTCGGCGCTCGCCTCGGCAAACCATGCGCGTATCGAGTCGATGCGCGAGGGACGGCTGGGGACGATCAGCGGCTTCCCGGCAAGACTTTTGAGCGGTATGGTATCGCCGTCGAGATCGGCAAGCTCGTTTGAGCGTGACATTATCGCGACCCACGGGCCGCGCCCGACGGTGATGCCCTCAAGATGCTCGGTGTCGTAAGGCGCGGCTATCACCGCGAGGTCAACAAGACCCTGACGCAGCCTGTCGAGAACGTCGTCGCTGCTGCCGTTCCACATGCTGTATTTGACATTGGGGAACTCCTCCTTAAATCCGGCTATCCAGCGCGCCGTGAGAAACGGAGCACGTCCCTCGACGATGCCAAGGTTTATCGTTCCGCTCATGCCGCCTTCAAGACTCATGACTTCGTGCTGAGCCTTTTCGGTCATGTCCAGTATCTGTGTTGCGCGCAGCAGCAGCAGCCGTCCGGCGTCGGTCAGCTGCAATTGTCTCTTGCCGCGGATGAACAGCTTCGTGCCAAGCTCCTCCTCAAGAGCTTTCATCTGGTTGCTCAGCGGCGGCTGGCTCATGCACAGGCGCTCGGCCGCGTGCGTTATGTTCAGCTCCTCGGCAACCACGGTGAAATATCTAAGTGTTCTAAGATCCATCTTGTTACCTCTCTTTTCTCTGCACATGGTATTATACCATATTTTTTCGATATGGCAACCGCAATGGTATATGTATTTTATTTATCAAACTTCTTGTGCTAATATACCGCCATAAGGTCGAAGCAAGGACAAAACCTTGAACCTTATTTGTTGTAATCATTTGCTCTCTCATCTGTAAAACTGAAGTCTGCCGCATTCCTCTATGCGGCAGAATTTAGTTTTTTATAGGGGCAGTGAATACACTGAATTTAATAATGAAAAATGCAATGACGGAGACAAGTAGCTCGTATGCTCGGTCGCAGAGAGTCGGGGACAGTGCGATCCCGGTACCGGAGGATGAGTGAATAACACTTTATCAGCAGCGATCTGAACGGGAGACCAAGTAGGAAAGACGCGGAGTGCGGCGTTAAGGCACGAGGGCTTGATTGAGCCCGTAAAAGTGATTGCTTCGGCAGTAAGTTAGGTGGCACCGCGGATTTGCAGCTATTCGTCCTAAAGTTTAGGGATAGCTGCCCAAAAAATTCGGAGGTGCATTTTTTATGTGTTCAATCATCGGTTTCACAAGCAAGGAGCTTACAGCTCAGTCAGTCAGAGAGTATTTTGGCCGCACGGTATCGCGCGGCCCGGACGCAACGCGCATGGCAGAGCTCGACGGCGCGGTGCTCGGATTTCACCGCCTGTCGATCATGGGGCTTGACGAGCGCGGTATGCAGCCGTTTTATCTCGGCGGCGACGCTGTCGTTTGCAACGGCGAGCTTTACGGCTTCCGACAGCTCCGCAAGGAGCTGAGTGCAAAATACAGCTTCAAAAGCGAGTCCGACTGCGAGATCATCCTGCCGCTTTACCGAGAATACGGGCTTGAGATGTTCAAAAAGCTCGACGCGGAGTTTGCCATGATAATCTATGACGGGCAGACAAAGCAGCTTATTGCCGCGCGCGACCCCATCGGCATAAGACCGCTTTACTACGGACATTATTCCGACGGCAGCCTGATATTTGCAAGCGAGGCTAAAAACCTTGTGGGCCTGTGCGATGATATCATGCCGTTCCCTCCCGGACATTACTATGCGGACGGCAAGTTTGTCCGCTACGCCGATCTGACGAGCGTATCGGAGTATTCTACCGATGATATCGACACCGTTTGCGGCAAGATCCGCGAAAAGCTCATCGCCGGCGTTGAGAAACGCCTTGATGCAGATGCTCCGCTCGGCTTCCTGCTTTCGGGCGGACTGGATTCGAGCCTTGTGTGCGCAATATCGGCAAAGCTTCTCGGCAAGAAGATCCGTACCTTCGCTATCGGCATGGATCAGGACCCCATAGACCTCAAATATGCGCGCAAGGTCGCCGACTTTATCGGCTCTGAGCACATGGAGGTCACCATGACGCGCGACGAGGTCATTTCATCGCTCGAGGAAGTCATCGCGATGCTCGGCACCTATGATATAACCACCATCCGCGCGAGCATGGGCATGTACCTTTGCTGCAAAGCAATACATGAGAAAACCGATGTGCGCGTGCTGCTCACGGGCGAGATTTCCGATGAGCTGTTCGGCTATAAGTACACCGACTTTGCCCCCTCGCCGGAGGAATTCCAGCGCGAGGCGAAAAAGAGAGTGGACGAGCTGCACATGTACGACGTTCTGCGCGCCGACCGCTGCATTTCCGTAAACTCGCTGGAAGCGCGTGTGCCGTTCGGCGATCTTGATTTTGTCCGCTATGTCATGAGCATCGACCCAAAAATGAAGATGAACACCTATGACATGGGAAAATATCTTCTGCGCCGCGCGTTTGAAAAGGACGGCATTCTGCCCAATGAGATACTCTGGCGTCAGAAGGCGGCGTTTTCCGATGCCGTCGGCCACTCAATGGTCGATGACCTCAAGGCCTATGCCGAGAGCGTTTACACCGACGATCAGTTTACCGAGGGTATAAAAAAATACGATTTTGCGACTCCCTTTACAAAAGAGAGCCTTCTCTACAGAGATATATTCGAAAAGTACTATCCCGGTCAGGCCCGGATGGTCAAGGACTTCTGGATGCCGAACAAAACGTGGCCGGGCTGTGACGTTGATGACCCCTCCGCACGAGTTCTTAAAAACTACGGCGCGAGCGGAAAATAAAAGGAGGATAAAACCATGAGCAGAGAAGTAAAAAAGATCCCTGAGCTGTTCGGCAGCTGCGTATTCAACGAACGCACCATGCGCAAATACGTCAAGGAGAAGTACTTCCAGGAGTGGAAAAAGTGCCTTTCCGACGGGAAGCCCCTGACGCTTGAAGTTGCCGACGGCATTGCCGAGGGCATGAAGCAGTGGGCGCTTGAAAACGGCGCGACCCACTTCACTCACTGGTTCCAGCCCCTGACCGGCATCACCGCCGAAAAGCACGACAGCTTCATTTCACCTGCCGGCGGCGGCGCGATAACGATGGAGTTTTCCGGCAAGGAGCTTGTCCGCGGCGAGCCGGACGCATCCAGCTTCCCCTCCGGCGGCCTGCGCGCGACCTTTGAAGCACGCGGCTACAGCGCTTGGGACCCCACCGCATTTGCGTTCATAAAGGACGGAACGCTGTGCATACCGACCGTATTCTGCTCGTATTCCGGCGAGGCGCTGGATAAGAAAACGCCGCTGCTGCGCTCGGGCGACGCGGTAAGCCGTCAGGCGCTGCGCATACTGCGCCTTTTCGGAGATACCGAAACGCAGAAGGTCATCGCTCAGGTCGGACCCGAGCAGGAATATTTCCTTATAGATAAAGAGCTGTTTTTGGAGCGCGAGGATCTGCGCCTTTGCGGAAGAACTCTGTTCGGCTCAAAGCCGCCAAAGGGACAGGAGCTTGAGGATCACTATTTCGGAACGATCCGTCCGCGTGTTGCCGAATACATGCAGGATCTCGATGAGGAGCTGTGGAAGCTCGGCGTTCTGTCGAAAACGCGGCATAACGAGGTCGCCCCGGCTCAGCATGAAATGGCTCCGGTCTATTCCGATGCAAACACCGCAAACGATCAGAACCAGATCAGCATGGAGATCATGCAGAAGGTCGCAGACCGCCACGGCCTTGTCTGCCTGCTGCACGAAAAGCCCTTTGCCGGCGTAAACGGCTCGGGCAAGCACAACAACTGGTCGCTCGGCACGGATACGGGCAAAAACCTGTTCTCACCGGGCAAGACCCCCAGCCAGAACGCGCAGTTTTTGCTGTTCCTTGCGGCATTCGTGAGGGGCGTTGATAAATATCAGGAGCTTTTGAGATGCTCGGTCGCCTTTGCCGGCAATGACCACCGCCTCGGCGCGCAGGAAGCACCTCCGGCGATAATCTCGGTGTTCCTCGGCGAGGAGCTTGAGGGCATAGTCGATTCAATCGTAAACGACACGGGCTACACCGAAAAGAGCAAGAGCACGCTGCGCATCGGCGTTGACGTTCTGCCGCCCATTCCGCGCGACACCACCGACCGCAACCGTACCTCGCCCGTTGCCTTCACCGGCAACAAATTCGAGTTCCGCATGCCCGGCTCGAGCCAGTCCATAGCCGGCCCGACGACGGTTCTGAACACGATCATCGCAGACTCGCTGTGCGTTTTCGCCGACGAGCTTGAAAAAGCATCCGACTTCACAGGCGCTCTGCACGAGCTTATAAAGCGCACGTTCAAAGAGCACGGCCGCATCCTTTTCGGCGGCAACGGCTATGACGAGTCGTGGGTCGCAGAGGCCGAAAAGCGCGGACTTAAAAACCTCAAGAACTCGTCCACGGCGCTGCCCGAGTACATGCTGCCGAAGAATATCGAGCTGCTTACCAAGTACGGCGTTTACACCGAGGCCGAGATCATTGCGCGCAATGAGATACATATGGAGCACTACTGCAAGGTCATCGCCATCGAGGGCGAGACGCTTGTTGACATGGTGCAGCACGGCATTCTCAACGCCGTTTCCGAGTACACCGCCGCGCTGAGCGAAACGCTTATCAAAAAGCGCAAGGCTCTGCCCGAGGTGCCCTGCCGCGTGGAAAGCGCGCTCATCGGAACCCTCAGCAGCTTAAACGAGAGCCTGCTTGACAAGATGGTTTCCCTCAAATCTGCGCTTGAGACCGCGCCGAGCGTCGGCAATGCCGAGCTTATGAAGTATTACCACGATGAGGTGTTCCTCAGAATGGAGGATATGCGTGCCGTTATCGACAAGCTCGAAACGCTTACCGCAACGGAATACTGGCCGTACCCCAGCTATTACGATATGCTGTTTTCTGTCTGACAGGCAGTGAATAAGATATAAATTCTAACGAGAGAGAGCAAATGATGATGAAGTATGTATTCGTAACAGGCGGAGTCGTGTCGGGGCTGGGCAAGGGAATATGCGCAGCCTCGCTCGGCAGACTTTTGAAGCAGCGCGGTCTGCGCGTGAAAAACCAGAAATTCGACCCGTATCTCAACGTTGACCCCGGCACTATGAGCCCTTATCAGCATGGCGAGGTCTTCGTCACCGACGACGGCGCGGAAACCGACCTCGACCTTGGCCACTACGAGCGATTTGTCGATGAAAGCCTGAGCGGGAACTCCTCGGTCTCGGCCGGCCGCATCTATTGGAACGTATTAAACCGCGAGCGCCAGGGCGGATACCTTGGCGGCACAGTGCAGATAATACCCCATGTGACCGACGAGATAAAGCAGAGCGTATACGCAATGGAGGATGAGAACATCGACGTTCTCATCTGCGAGATAGGCGGCACGGTCGGCGATATTGAAAGTCAGCCGTTTCTTGAGGCCATACGTCAGGTGGCCGTTGAAAAGGGCAGACAGAACGTGCTGTTTATCCATGTTCCGCTCATCGTACAGATACCCGGCACGGGCGAGCTTAAAAGCAAGCCCACGCAGCACTCGGTCAAGGAGCTGCTGTCGGTCGGCATCCAGCCGGATATTCTCGTCTGCCGCACGGACGCTCCGATAAGCGACGATATCCGCCGCAAGATAGCCCTGTTCTGCAACGTTGAGCCGGAGTGCGTCATCCAGAACGCAACGGCATCTACGCTGTATGAAGCGCCGCTGCTCTTGGAGCACGAGGGACTGTCCTCGGTCGTGTGCCGCAGGCTCGGCCTTGATTGCCCCGAGCCGGATCTTGCCGAGTGGAAAGCCATGGTAGGCAGGATCAAGGGAGCTCACCGCGCGGTGAAGATAGCTCTTGTCGGCAAATATGTTCAGCTGCACGACGCATATCTGTCCGTTGCCGAGTCGCTTAACCATGCGGCGGCGGCAAACGACGCCGTAATGGAGATAAAGTGGGTCGATTCCGAGGAACTTACGGAGGAGAATATTGCTTCCGTTCTCGGCGATTGCAGCGGCATACTCGTTCCCGGTGGCTTCGGCGATCGAGGAATTGAGGGCATGATACTTGCCGCAAAATATGCGCGCGAAAACGACGTGCCGTATCTCGGTATCTGCCTCGGACTTCAGATCGCGGTCATAGAATTTGCGCGCCACGTTCTCGGCTGGAAGGACGCAAACTCCGCCGAGTTCACCGCCGATTCGCAGCATCTGGTCATCGACCTCATGCCCGAGCAGCAGGGCATAACCGCAAAGGGCGGCACGATGCGTCTGGGCAAATACCCCTGTGTGCTTTCGCCCGAGAGCAAGGCTTACGAATACTACGGCGAGGGGCTTATCTACGAGCGCCACCGCCACAGATATGAGGTGAACAACGACTTCCGCGAGGAGATCGTTGCGCGCGGACTTCTGCCCGTCGGCATGAGCCCGGACGGCTCGCTTGTCGAGATGGTGGAAAATCCGGCGTGCAAATGGTTCGTCGCGGCGCAGTTCCATCCGGAGTTTAAAAGCAGACCGAATAAGCCGCATCCGCTGTTCAACGGCTTTGTAAAGGCGGCACTGGAAAGGTGAATTAAAATGAGAAACTACGAAAAAGAATATATCCAGCGAGTTCAGTTCATCCGCTACGCCGTGCGCGAAAGCGGAGCCGACGGCATAGTTTACGGCAACTCCGGCGGCAAGGACTCCGCGCTTGTCGGCATCCTGTGCAAGGCTGCGTGTGAGAACACCGTGGGTGTTATTATGCCCTGCACCTCCGTGCGCAATTACGACATGGATAAGCGCGACGGCGAGACCGTTGCCGCGCAGTATGAGATCGAAACGCGCTATGCCGACCTTACGGCGGTCAAGGCCGCGGAAAAGGCCGTGCTTGCAGGCGTTACGAAGCTCACCGATGCCGCAGAGGCAAACATTGCGCCGCGCCTGAGAATGGCAACGCTCTATGCGATCGCCGCGTCGGAAAATCGCCTCGTTGCCGGAACGGGCAACCGCAGCGAAGCCTATGTCGGCTACTTCACCAAGTGGGGCGACGGCGCACACGATTTTAACCCCATCGACGATCTGACCGTCACGGAGATATACGAATTTCTGCGTTGGCTGAAGGCTCCCGAGTGCGTCATAGAAAAAGCGCCCTCTGCCGGCCTGTTTGACGGACAGACCGATGAGGGTGAGATGGGATTTACCTATAAAGAGCTTGACACTTACCTTGGCGGTGGTAAAATAGACGATGCGGTGCTTGAAAAGATCCAGCGTATGCATGCAAAAAGCGAGCATAAGCGCCGCAGTATACTGACGTTTTGAGGTGCAAATATTTGAAGACTAAGGATATGGCCTACATCGCCCTGATGGCGGTGCTCATATCGGTCTGCTCATGGCTGTCGGTTCCGGCAGCCATTCCTTTTACCATGCAGACCTACGCGGTGTTTACGGCTCTGCTGCTTCTCGGCGGCAGGCGCGGCAGCATTGCCGTTGCGGTGTACATAGCGCTCGGCGCTGTCGGACTGCCGGTGTTCTCCGGCTTTGCCGGCGGTATCGGGAAGCTCATGGGGCCGAGCGGCGGATATATCTTCGGCTTTATGCTCACGGCGCTTTGCTATTGGCTCTTTGAAAAGCTGCTTGGCAAAAAGCTGTGGGTAAAAACAGTGTCGCTCATCGTGGGGCTTGCGCTGTGCTACGCCTTCGGCACGGTGTGGTTTGTTAAGGTCTATTCCGCGGCGGCAAAGCCCATAAGCTACGCCTCGGCGCTGGGCATGTGCGTGTTCCCGTTCATCGTCCCGGATCTTGTCAAGATGGCGCTTGCGTTTCTGACCGAGCGGGTGATAAAAAAACATGTGAATATCGAGTGAAAAAAGCAGCCCGTCCACGGACGGGCTGCTTTTGCGTGAAATAACGGCGGAGCGAAAGGCAGACCGGAATTTACGAATCCTTTTCATATGATATTCCAAGCAACAGCAAATTCAAGATTACCGTAAAGACCAGCAGTCCAATGCAGGTAGCGATTACGGCACCGATCGTATCTTCGATACCTCCGATGTCCCCTGCTGTTACGCGCGCTTTAATCGTAAACAGCTCCATAATTGCAGCTATTGTACAAAATGTGAAGCTGATGACTGAAAATAGATACGGACGCTTCAGCGGCTTTTTCCCATTTTTCCAAATAGCGAACGCCGGAATTCCTATTGCGACAACAATTGAAATAATTGGAATCATAGTATTCCCTCCTATAAATTTCGATTTATCAGAATGTCGAACTGCTGAAGACCACAGAATGAAACGTCATATCCTGTTTTCTTCGCCCCAGACGCAGAGCTTGTCGAGCACCTCCATGAGCGATCTTCCGCGCTCTGTCAGGGAATATTCGACCTTGGGCGGTATCTGCGGATACTCTTTGCGCGATATCAGCCTGTCGGCCTCCAACTCCTTGAGGTTTGTGCTGAGCGTCTTGTCGGTAATGCGGCCGAGGTAGCGCTTCATCTCGTTAAACCGCACCGGCTCATATTCCATCAGGCAATAGAGTATCACCATCTTGTGCTTGCCGCTTATAAGCGACATGGTGTAGCTGAAGCCGGTGTCCTCAAAATTTGCGTTGCTGATATATTTCTCCATGCAGCTCATGCGGTCACACTTTCTTTTTGGATAGTATATATCCGAAATAACAGTACTTGAAATATTTCTTGCGATCGCTATAATTATACCCGGACATAAAAATAAAGTCAATAAAGACCGGAGGTAATTATAATGAAAAAAGATCTGGGCGTAAATCCGTATCTGTTCCCGATGCCGGTGCTTATGATAGCAACCTACGGCGAGGACGGCGTTGTTGACGTGATGAACATGGCCTGGGGCGGCATCTGTGCCGAAAACATGGTATCGCTTAACATCAGCGAGGGTCACAAGACCTCGGAAAACATCAAAAAGCGCGGCGCATTCACGCTGAGCATTGCCGATATTCCGCACATAAAGGAAGCCGACTTCCTCGGCACCGCTTCCGGCAACACCATGCCCGATAAGTTTGCCCGCAGCGGCCTGACCGCCGTAAAGAGCGAAAAGGTCGATGCTCCCGTAATTCAGGAGTTCCCCATAACCCTCGAGTGCAAGGTCGTCGAGGATAAAACCGAGGTTTACGGCCACCATGTTTTGGGCGAGATAGTCGGCGTTCTGGCCGATGAGAGCGTGCTCGACGAAAGCGGCAGGGTAGACCCGTCAAAGCTCAACGCCTTTGTTTTCGACCAGTTCCAGAACGGCTACTACGCGATCGGCGAGAAGCTCGGCCTTGCGTGGAACATCGGCAAGGAGTTTTTGAAAAAGTGAATTTGCGCAGAAAAATCCTCTCCGAAATTTTCTTCGGAGAGGATGATTTTTTAAAAATTTACTTCATTGCGGTGACTGCGTCGAAGTCCTCGCAGATCTTTGCGTCGGGAGCTTTGGTCAGAAGCGAAACGACAACGATGAAGATGCAGGAGGTGATGAATGCGGGCAGCAGCTCGTAGATCGCAAACGCGCCGCCGATGGGAGCTATTGCATACTTCCAGATGAAGACCATAGCAGCGCCGGAGAACATGCCGGCGATCGCGCCCCACTTGTTGCAGCGCTTCCAGTAAAGCGAGAACAGAACGATGGGGCCGAAGGTTGCGCCGAAGCCTGCCCATGCAAACGATACGACGCGGAAGATTGAGCTTGTGGGGTCGAGTGCAAACAGCACGCCGCATATTGCAACGGCAAGAACGGTCACGCGGGCAACGATCATGCTCTTCTTGTCGTCGAGCTCAACGCCGAACACGCCGCGGATGATATTCTGAGCGATCGCGCTTGCTGCCGCCAAGAGCTGAACGTCGGCGGTGGACATGGTAGCGGCGAGTATGCCGGCAAGGACAAGACCTGCGAGGATAGCGAAGAATGCGCCGTACTCGGACAGGACAGCAGCAATGGTGACGATAAGTGCCTCGGCGGAAGAAGCATCGCCGAACATGGCGATGATGTTCTCCTTAGCCATGGAGTAGCCGACTATGCCGATGATGACGGCAACGGACAGGGAAACAACAACCCAGACAGTAGCTACACGGCGGCTGAGCTTGAGCTTCTTTTCGTCCTTGATTGCCATGAAGTGAAGAACAACGTGGGGCATGCCGAAGTAGCCGAGCGCCCATGCGAGGGTGGATATTATCTTGAGAGTGCCGAACTCGCCGGCCTCGGCGGCCTGGATGCTGGTGGTAGCGGTCATGCTGAGGTAGCCGGGGATGGCCTTGGCATTTGCAATGACATTTTCCCAGCCGCCGACGGAGTTGATGCCGAAGATGAGGACAACCGCCAGAGCAAAGACCATGATAAGGCTTTGAACAAGGCTCGTTACCGATGCTGCCGTGAAGCCGCCGCATGTGGTGTATGCTACGATTACGGCAGCGCTTATTATCATGGTGGGAACGTAGTCATATCCGAACAGAGTTCCGAAAAGCTTGCCGCAGGCCGAGAAGCCGGAAGCTGTGTAGGGAACGTAGAAAACGATGATGGTTATGGCGCCTATAAGCTCGATGAGCTTGGTGTTATCGTAGAAGCGGCGGGATATGTACTCGGGCAGAGTCAGCGCTCCCAGACGAACCGAGTAGCGGCGCAGGCGCTTTGCAACGAACAGCCAGTTGAGATAGGTGCCAAGCGCAAGGCCGATAGCCGTCCAGCTCGCTTCCGCGATGCCGCAGAAGAACGCCAGTCCGGGAACGCCCATGAGCAGATATGCGCTCATGTCCGAAGCTTCGGTGGAAAGCGCCGTTACGATAGGGCCGAGCTTGCGGCCGCCGAGGTAAAACTCGTGTGCGTCGGACTGCCCCTTGGAATAGTAAACGCCGATGGCGACCATACCGACAAGGTAGACCACAATGGCGATCAGGATGCAAATAATATTACCTGTCATGTTTCTCTCTCCAATCATTTTTAAACGATGTTTGAATTATAGCCGCACAAAAAGTGCGTTGCAAGGCGAAATATTATCGAAATTACTTGATTTTCAGAAAAAACGCGGTATATTATTACCATACCTAATTATTTTCATGCTAACATGAATAAAATTCATGTAAATTCCCCGGAGGAGCAATATGAGCATTTCAAAATACGAAACTCTCGCGAAAGTGGTGGAGTTGGGCAGCCTTACAAGAGCGGCCGACGCCCTCGGATGCACGCAGTCGGCAGTCAGCCATACTATTAATAATTTGGAGGCCGAGCTTGGCTTTTCGGTCATAACCCGCTCGCGCGCCGGAGTTAAGCTCACCGCCGACGGAGAGCGCATAATGCCGTCGGTGCGCGGAATGCTCAACTATGAAGAGCAGCTTAGGCAGACAGCCTCTGCCATCCGCGGCCTTGATTCCGGCACGGTGCGCATAGGCGCATTCACCTCCGTTGCGGTCCACTGGCTGCCCGGCGTAATAAAAGAGTTCCAGCACGATTACCCGAACGTCGATCTCAAGCTCTTAAACGGCGACTATTACGATGTTGAACGCTGGATAGACGAGGGCAGCGTTGACCTCGGCTTCGTTAACGTTCCGACTAAGATCAAATGCGAGTGCATACCGCTGATGGAGGACAGACTGCTTGCAATATTGCCGCACGGGCACAAATTCGAGTCTTATCCCAAATTTCCGCTCGTTGAGTGCGAGACGGAGGCGTTCATAACCTTGCTCGAAGAATCGAACCACGACGCAAATCGCGCTCTTGCCGCAGCGGGTATAAAGCCGAACATCAGGTTTTCCACCAAGGACGACTACGCCATAATCGCAATGGTCGAAAAGGGACTGGGCATATCCATCATGCCCGAGCTTCTGCTGACCGGACGGCACGACGACGTTGTTGTAAAAGAGCTTGTTCCGCCCTCAAAGCGCGTTATCGGCCTCGCAATAACCGAAACCAGCCGCAACAGCCCGGCGACACGCAAGTTTGCCGATTATACCGTTGACTGGGTGCGCCGCGGTATTGCTACGGTGTAAATAATATGTTAATATATACATTACTGGATTTTTCAAAATAGACATATTGAGAGGATCTGAAAAATGAAGATCGTAATAGTCGGCGCAGGCAAGATAGGCTATTCGCTTGCCGAGGAGCTGGCCAATGAGAACCACGATATAACCGTGGTCGATATAGAAAAGGAAAAGGTAAAGCTTCTGTCCGACACGCTTGATGTCATGACCCTTTGCGGCAACGGCGCGGCGATATCCGTCCAGCGCGAGGCAAACGTTGACGAGAGCGACCTGCTCATCGCCGTCACGGCGCAGGACGAGCTGAACATGCTTGCGTGCATCGTAGCGCGCAAGCTCGGCTGCAAAAACACCATCGCGCGCGTGCGTAATCTTGAGTATACCGAGCAGCTTTACGTTCTCAAGTCGGAGCTTGGCCTGTCCATGACCATAAACCCCGAGCTTCTGGCCGCCAAGGAGATCTACCGTCTGCTGCAGATCCCGGCCTTCATAAAGCGCGATACCTTTGCCGAGGGCAAGGCCGAGATAGTCGAGCTTTTCATTGCCGACGGCAGCCCGCTTGACGGGCTTCAGCTTGCCGATCTGCGTCGGAAAATACGGGTGCATGTCCTCATCTGCGCGGTCCTGCGCGAGGAAAAGGTCTTTATCCCCGACGGCAGCTTTGTTCTGCGCAAGGGCGATAAAATATACGTCACCGCGCCGGCATCGTCGCTCGTCGAGCTTACGCACGAGCTGAAGCTGCGCAGCAAAAAAAGCAAAAACGTGCTCATCGTCGGCGGCGGCAGGATCGCCGAATACCTCGCTCCGATGCTGATAAAAACCGGCACAAGCATAAAGCTGATTGAGATGAAGCGCGCGCGGTGCGAGTACCTCGCCGAAAAGTACCCCGAGGTGAGCGTCATCTGCTCGGACGGCTCGAGTCAGGCGGTGCTCAGGACGCACAACATCCGCCAGATGGACGCTGTCCTGCCGCTGACGAACATGGACGAGGAGAACATCATCATCGGCATGTTCGCGCGCAAGATGGGAGTTCCGCAGCTTCTGACGAAGATAAACCGCCTCGAATACGGCGAGATCCTCGGCGACCGCGGCGCGGACAGCCTGATAAGCCCGAAAAGCCTGAGCACCTACGCCATCATCCGCTATGTCCGTGCGATGGAGAACACCGGCGGCAGTGCGGTGCTGACCATCCACCGCCTCGCCGACGGCAGCGCGGAGGCGCTGGAGTTTGCCGTGACCGACGCGACCGAGCACCTGCACGAGCGCCTGGTCGATATCCGGCTCAAGCCCGGCATACTGATCGTTTGCATAAACCACATGGGCAAGATCATCATCCCCGGCGGCCGGGACACGCTCTCGACCGGCGATACGGTTGTCATCGTCACGACCGCCGGACGCGAGATCCTTGACCTCAACGACATATTTGCGTAATGAATATTGGAACGATAAGAAAAACGATAGGCGTCATATTGTGCATCGAGGCGGCGTTCATGCTGCCTCCGCTGCTGCTTGCGCTCGCCGACGGCGACGCGTCTGCGCTGCGCGGCTTTGCCGCGGCGATCGCGGCGGTGCTCGCGGTCGGAGTGCCCTGCGGCCTGATAAAGAGCAAGGATCGCCCGCTCGGCGCGCGCGACGGCTTTGTGACCGTCGCCTTGGCGTGGATCATCATATCGCTGTTCGGAGCGATCCCGTTTTACGCCTCGGGCGTGATCGGCAGCGTGTCCGACGCCGTGTTCGAGACGATATCCGGCTTCTCCACCACGGGCGCGACGATCATCGACGATGTCGAGGCCGCGCCCCGTGCCATACTGCTCTGGCGCAGCATCACCAACTGGATCGGCGGCATGGGCGTTCTGGTTTTTCTGCTTGCGATAGCACCGGTCGCGCGCGAGGGCGGCTCGATGTTCCTGTTGCGCGCGGAGTTCCCGGGGCCTATGGCGGCAAAGCTTGTGCCGCGCATGCAGAAGTCGGCAAAGCTGCTGTATGAGATATATATAGCAATGACCGTCGTGCAGATCGTCCTGCTGCTTCTGGGGGGCATACCGCTGTTCGACTCTGTGAACATATCGCTCAGCACGGTGTCCACCGGCGGCTTCTGCGTCCGCAACGACAGTATGGCGTCCTACGGCGCGTATGCGCAGAACGTAACGCTTGTTTTCATGACCCTGTGCAGCATGAGCTTCAGCCTGTTTTACTGCGTCCTTGCGCGCGAATTTCTGCGCATCCGCCGCAGCCGCGAGCTGCGCGCGTTTGTCATCGTCGTCCTGGGCGTTGCGCTGCTCATGGGCATCGACACTGCCTCGAAATTCACGTCCGTCGCCGACGGCGTCCACCACACTCTGTTCCAGGTCATTTCCATCATCAGCACGACCTGCTATGTGTCGATCGACGCAAGCTTCTGGTCGCCCTTTGTGTGGGCAATGCTGACCGTTTTGATGATAACCGGCCCCATGTCCGGCTCGACGGGCGGCGGCATGAAGCTGTCGCGCGTGATGATCCTCGCCAAGAGCACCTATCGCGCCATTGCGCGCACCGTCACGCCGAACTCCGTGCACCTTATCCACCTTGACGGCGAGATCGTCGAGGAGGACACGGTTTCCGCGGTCGAAAGCTTTGCCATTGCGTATTTCATGGCCGTCATTTTGACTGCCGTGGTGCTGTCGATAAACGGCCTGAGCATCGGCGACGGTATGCTCGCTGCGATCTCCAGCCTCAGCAACGTCGGCTACGGCATCGACTCGAACACCTTCACCATGGGTGTTTCCGGGCTTAATATAATAAGTAAGGCAGTCCTGTGCTTCGACATGTTCCTCGGCCGCCTCGAGATCTTCCCCATGCTCGTCCTCTTAGCCCCCGAAACGTGGCGCAAGTAGGTCATTGCCTTCCCCTTGAGGGGAAGGTGTCGCTTGCGACGGATGAGGTGTCAACTAACAGCTCTCGGCTATTGGCTCTCCACTAGCGAAGCTAGCAGTTAGCCGATAGCCCCAAGCTCTCAACTCTCCACTCGCTCTCAGCTATAAGCTCTCAGCTATTAGCTAGCTGTAAGCTCTCAGCTAACAGCTCTCAGCTAACAATTCGGTTACTTTGTAACCGAATTGTTGCCCAAAAAATTATTAAAAACACTTGAAACATGTAAAGTCGTATGCTATAATCAAGAAAAATATGTTTGGTGTGGGTTTTCTCCCGTATCCAAGCGTATTTGACAAAACTTTTTCAACCCACTATTTTAACGGAGGTAAACAAGAGAAAATGAAAAAGAGACTGTTGAGCATGCTGATGGCTGTTCTCATGATCGTTTCTTTGGTTCCTGCTGTTGCTCTGGCTGATGGCAGCAACTGCGAGCACAAGAACGTATCTGAGATAGTTGTCGAAAAGAATGCTACTGCAAAGCAGCCTGGCATCACTGCTAAGGTATGCAAAGATTGTGGCGAAGTTGAATGGTGCAATGTCACTCCTTTCGTTACAAAGAGGAATTACTGCACTACTTGCACTAATCCTGTAACTGTTGAAGTTCAGAAAGCAACCTGCACCGAGGCAGGCCTGACTGTTACTTACTGCGGAACCTGCGGTCAGCCGATCGACGGTATTGCAGCAAAGGGCGAGGCTGCACTTGGCCATGACTACGCATTTACTGTCGTTGTAAAGCCCACCTGCAATAAGGACGGCTGGGGTTATGCACAGTGCAAAGTTTGCGGCGAGCCTATATATGTTGCAAATGCAGCAGCAGCTGTAGCGCTTCTTCCTGCTGATGCAGAGAAAGAAGATGTAGCAGCAGTAGAGGCACTGTTTGCAATGACCAATGCTGGTCACAAGGACACCAAGGCTCTCACCACAGTAACTGAGAAGGTCGTTGACAAGGACGGCAAAACAATTGCAACACCGGCAGTAGCTGCTACTCATGTTGAGACAATCTACGGCATTGCAGTCGCTCTTGATAAGGACGGCAATTTGGTAAGCGAAATATATGGTACTGTTCCCACTGGTGAAGGCAAGGAAGCAGACAAGATTTGCGCTGATTGCAACTACGTTCTTCTTGGCAAGACTCTTGAAGGCCTGAATGATGCTCATAAGAGCGCAATGAAGGTTATCAAGGAAGGCGAGCAGCCCTACCTTGACAAAGATGATAATGACGCAAAGGTTGACGGCGTTACTGACGTTGTTTACTGCGCAATTTGCAATAAGACCTTTGGTGGCACCACTATTTCCTACGATAAGTGGAACAACGTAAAGGCTGACAACGTTCCTGGCGTTACTACTGAGATTCGCAACGCAAAGGATGCAACCTGCGAAGTAGCTGGTTACACCGGCGATACTTATACTTGGGTTATGACCAAGCCTGCAACCAAGGACACTGAGGCTGAGTATGGCTTCGTCCTTTCCCAGGTCGGTACTGAGATTCCTGCACTTGGCCATCATTTCGTAGCAGTTGAGGGCAAGGCTCCTACCTGCACCGAAGCTGGTTACAACTACAATGGCTACTACAAGTGCGACCGCGTTGACAAGGACGGCAATCCTATCTGCAACGCAACTAAGGGTAACTCCTATCAGATTCCTGTTCCCGCACTTGGCCACAAGATGACCGTTAAGGTTCTTGTTGAGGCTACCTGCCAGCATCAGGGACTGAATGTTTACGCTTGCTCCGTATGCAATACTCCGCTCAAGAATGAGGACGGCAATATTGCATACTACACCGCAAAGGTTGACCACGTTGCAGCTGATGAGCTTGCAAACGTTGTTGCGGCTACCTGCACTGAGGCTGGTTACTCCGGCGATCAGGTTTGCAAGTGGTGCGGCGAGACCCTGAAGAAGGGCGAGGAAGTTCCTGCTCTGGGTCACAAGACCGAAGTTAAGGACGCAAAGGCAGCAACCTGCACCGAAGCCGGCTACACCGGCGACGAGGTCTGCACCGTTTGCGGCGAGACCGTCAAGAAGGGCACTGAGATCCCTGCACTCGGCCACAAGTTCGAGAATGGCGTCTGCACCGTTTGCGGCGCAGCTGATCCCAACTATGTCGTTCCCAACCCCTTCAAGGACGTTGAGAAGACCAGCCCCTACTACGATGCAATCATCTGGGCAGCTAAGGAAGAGATCACCACTGGCAAGACTGCTGACACCTTCGGCATCGACGAAGGCTGCACTCGTGCACAGATCGTCACCTTCCTGTACCGCGCAGCCGGTTCTCCCGAGGTCAAGGCTGACACTGTCAACCCGTTCACCGACGTAAGCAAGGACAGCGTATACTACAACGCAATCCTGTGGGCAGTCGAGAATGGCATCACCAAGGGTACCACCGATACCACCTTCGACCCGAATGCAGTTTGCACTCGTGGCCAGATCGTCACCTTCCTGTTCCGTGCATCCGGCGCTGAGAAGGTTGCAACCGGCACCAACTTCGCCGATGTTGCTGCTGGCTCCTACTGCGCAGACGCAGTTGCATGGGCAGTTGCCAACAAGGTCGCCAATGGCTTCGCTGACGGTAGCTTCCGTCCTGAAGCAACCTGCACTCGCGGCCAGGCTGTCACCTTCATCTTCCGCGCACTCGCAAAGTAATTAATAATTCGCAATTCTAACGATGTTTAGAGCTTATTGATTAGTCTCTTGTTATAACTATTCGTTATGTTGCATAAAAGCAGCGCCGCAGTGGTTCTCCACTGCGGCGTTGTGATTTTTTCTGCCTTCCCCTGTAGGGAACGGATTCATCCGTTCCGCTCACTAACAGCTATCAGCTATCAGCTGTCAGCTAGCGAGCTTCGCTATCAGATAGCGAAGCTCCCTATTCAAATTCGAGCCTGAATTTTTTCAGCATGTATTCGGGGAAGTACGATTGCTTTGCCCGGCGCAGTCCCTCGTCGCCCACGTCGTCCTCGCGGTTAATGTATTGTATTCCGCACCTTTCAAGCTCCGTTTTCGCGAACAGGCAGTTTATCATCTGGAACGCGCCCTTGTACTCGCGCTTGCCCTTTTCGATGTGAACTATCAGCGTATCGCCCATAACCTCGCCGATGCAGAATGCCGCGATCTCGCCGCCGACGTGCAGCGCGTAGCCCGTGCAGCCGTAGGCCGCGAAGTCCTCGAGCACCTCGCGCGTGTGGTCGTTTTCGTATATCGCAAGCTCGCTCAGACCGGCGTCCGACCAGTCGTGCGCGCAGCACTCGGCGATGCGGTGCGCGTTCTCGTTCGTTATCGGCTCGAGCGTGTAGTCGGGGTAGAGCTTTTCAAACTGGTGGATGAGGTTTCGCTTTTTGCTGTATTTTTTCCCGGCGAGGTAGGCAAGATCCTCGGCCTTGTACATGTAGTCGGCAATGTCCGGCTCCTCGACGGCGGTGAAGCTAAATTCCTGCCGCAGCTCGCCGAGCGCGTCCTCAGGCACAAGGCTCATCGTCAGCCCTGCGCCGACCGTCTCGCGCAGCGCGCGCACCCTGTCGCACAGACTGCCCTCGCCCGTCGGCAGCAAATAGTCGTACTCGCCGCCGTGCCGCGATCTTTCGCGCATGAACAGAACTCCGTCCTCTGTCTTGTATTCGTAGCCGAATCTGTCGGCCCACATGAAAACGCCCAGCACCGAGTAGTCGCACGAGCGATACTGCGCGCGCAGGTACGGGCGCAGAGCGCCCACGTCGCTTAATGTGATTTGTTTGAAATCCAACGGTGGATACCTCTTTTCGCGTGATGCGGCTATTATAACATATCACCCATGCCGATAACAAGCGCAGAAAAAGTCATGAAAAGACATAAAAAGCCATGCCGTAGGACTTTTTTTATTCACAATTATATGCTACAATCTATTTGTGAAATTATATTTACATACGAAAGGCAATAATATGGGCTTCTTCAGTAAACTTTTCGGCAGCCACACCGATCATGAGCTTAAAAAAATATACCCTATCGTCGATAAGATAGAGGCGCTCGAGCCGCAGATGCAGGCGCTTTCCGATGCCGAGCTGCGCGCAAAAACCGCCGAGTTCCGGAACCGCTATGATAATGGCGAGGATCTCGACTCCATGCTCCCCGAGGCATTCGCCGCGGTGCGCGAGGCCGCGTGGCGCGTCCTCGGCATGAAGCCGTTCCGCGTCCAGCTCATCGGCGGCATCGTCCTGCATCAGGGCCGTATCGCCGAAATGAAGACCGGCGAAGGCAAGACCCTCGTCGCGGTCATGCCGGCGTACCTCAACGCCATCACCGGCAACGGCGTGCATATCGTCACCGTCAACGACTACCTCGCCCGACGCGACAGCGAGTGGATGGGCAAGGTACACAGATTCATGGGTCTCGACGTCGGCCTGATCGTCCACGGCCTGACCAATGAGGAGCGCAAGGCCGCCTACGCCGCCGACATCACCTACGGCACCAATAACGAGATGGGCTTTGACTATCTGCGCGATAACATGGCCATTTACAAGGAAAGCCGCGTCCAGCGCGGCCACGCCTTTGCCATCGTTGACGAGGTCGACTCGATCCTCATCGACGAAGCGAGAACACCGCTTATAATCTCCGGCCAGGGCGACGAGAGCACCGATCTCTACCGTCAGGCAAACGATTTTGTCGCCGGACTTAAAAAGAAGGTCTATGCCTCCACCGACTCCAAGGAGGAAGAGGACGAGAGCATCGACGCAGACTACGTCGTTGACGAAAAAGCGCGCACGGCGACGCTCACGGCGCGCGGCATTGCCAAGGCAGAGCGCGCGTTCAGCCTTGAAAACTATGCCGATATCGAAAACTCGACCCTCACGCACCATATCAATCAGGCTCTGCGTGCGCACGGCATCATGAAGCGCGATATCGACTACGTCGTTAAAGACGGCGAGGTGCTCATCGTCGATGAGTTCACCGGCCGCATCATGCTCGGCCGCCGCTACAGCGAGGGTCTGCATCAGGCGATCGAGGCAAAGGAGCACGTTGACGTTCAGCGCGAGAACAAAACGCTTGCGACCATCACGTTCCAGAACTACTTCAGACTTTACGATAAGCTCTCCGGCATGACCGGTACGGCCGTCACCGAGGCGGAGGAATTTGAGTCGATCTACAAGCTCGATATCGTTGAGATCCCGACCAACAAGCCCGTTGCGCGTATCGACCAGCCCGACGTCGTCTATAAAACCGAGGCCGGAAAGGATCGCGCGATAATCGAGCAGATAATCGCCTGCCACGAAAAGGGGCAGCCGGTCCTGGTCGGCACGATATCCATCGAAAAGAGCGAATATCTCTCCAAGCTTTTGAAGGCGCGCGGCATAAAGCACAATGTGCTCAACGCAAAGCACCATGAAAAAGAGGCCGAGATCGTCGCTCAGGCCGGTAAGCTCGGCGCGGTCACGATAGCGACCAACATGGCCGGTCGTGGTACCGATATCATGCTCGGCGGCAATGCCGAATACCTCGCGAAGAACGACCTGCGAAAGGCAGGCTTCACCGAGGAGGTCATAGCCGACGCAACAGGCTATGCAGATACCGACAATGAGGAGATACTCAAGGCACGCGCACTGTACGCCGAAAAGCTAAAGGAGCATAAGGCAGTCTGCGATGAGGAGGCCGAAAAGGTCAAGGCAGCCGGCGGCCTGTTCATCCTCGGCACCGAGCGCCACGAGTCGCGCCGTATAGACAACCAGCTGCGCGGCCGTGCAGGCCGTCAGGGCGATCCCGGCGAGAGCCGCTTCTATATTGCACTGACCGACGACGTAATGCGTCTGTTCGGCTCCGAGCGTATGAGCAACATGATGGACTCCCTCGGCGTTGACGAGGATACGCCGCTTGACCACAAAATGCTATCCGGCGCTATCGAGCAGGCCCAGAAGACCGTTGAAAGCCGCAACTTCCAGACCCGTAAGAGCGTTCTGGAATACGACGATGTTATGAACCAGCAGCGCAATATCATCTATGATGAGCGCCGCAAGGTGCTCGACGGCGAGGATCTGCGCGAGAATATCAATAAGATGGTCTACGACTTCGTTGCAGGGACTGTAAACGATGCTCTGCACGGCGGAGCTCCGGAAAACGAGGAGCACTTTGCCGAGGTCATTGCTCCCTTTGAAAAGCTCTTCCTGCCCAAGGGCGCGGTGAAGTTTGAGGATTTCAAGGGCGCGCCCAAGGCTCAGGAGATCATCGACCGCGTGTATGACATTGCCCAGCAGGTATATGATAAGCGCGAGGAGGAGTTCGGTACGGCTCCCGACGGGCAGCCCGTCATGCGCGAGATCGAGCGTGTTATCATGCTGCGCGTCGTTGATGAATACTGGATGGATCACATCGATGCAATGGCAGAGCTCAAGCGCGGCATCGGCCTGCGCGGCTACGGCAACGTCAAGCCCATCGACGCGTACAAGCGCGAGGGCTACGACATGTTCGAGGCGATGATAAACGGCATCCGTGAGGAGACCGTGCGCAGAATATTCACCGTCCGTGTCCGCAAGGAGCAGACGCTCGAGCGCAAGGCCGTTGCGAAGAATATGGCCGCAAACGTAGGCGGCGAAGCACCCAAGAAAAAGCCCATCAAGAAAGCACCGAAGCCCGGCCGCAACGATCCCTGCCCCTGCGGCAAGATGAAGGCCGACGGCTCACGCAGACTCAAGTACAAGGAGTGCTGCGGCAGAAACGACTGACGAGGAAGCATAATGGCATTTACTGAAAACATGCAGCACGGCTGCGTATACATGACGTCGGACAAAATCAGCGCAAAGCACATGTTCACAACGCGTATCGGCGGCGCGAGCAAGGGCGTTTTTGCGTCGTGGAACCTCGGTGTTAACCGCGGCGACGATGACGCCGCCGTCTGCGAAAACTATCGGCTTGCCGGTGAGATCATGGGCTGCGGAAAGGACGATTTCGTCGTCACAAAGCAGGTTCACGGCAGACTCGTTCACCTTGCCTGCGAAGCTGACCGATACCCGGTCGGTTCGGATAAGCGCATCGAGTGCGACGGGTTTGTGACAGACGTGAAGAACCTGCCGATCATGATCTATATTGCCGACTGTGTGCCGGTTTTGCTGCACGATCCCGAGGCGGAGGTCATCGCGGCGGTGCACTGCGGGTGGAAGAGCAGCGTGCAGGATATCCTCGGCGCGGCGGTCGAAAAAATGTGCGCGCTCGGAGCAAATCCTGAAAATATTCATGCGGCCATCGGCGCGAGCATCGGCAAATGCTGCTTTGAGTGCGATGACGATGTTCCCGAGGCTGTGGAGCGCTATCTCGGCGGCAAGACGGACGGACTTTTCGAGAATAAGCCAAACGGCAAAACGCATGTCGATCTGCGCGGCGCAAACGCGCGCAGACTTGAGCAGCTCGGCCTTAAGCGTGAGAATATCGACGTATCCGAAGAATGCACGATGTGCCTTCCGGAGAAATACTGGTCGCACCGTGCAACCGACGGAGTTCGCGGCAGCATGGCAGCGACGATCATGCTCTGAGGTATAAAAATGTCAAGGATGAAAAGATTTATTGCGCTGCTGCTCGCGCTGCTGTCGGTGCTTTCACTGGCAGCCTGCGGCACGGCCGACGATAATAAGGACGATTACGTCAAGGGCACGAGTGCCGGCAAGGAGCTGGGACAGACTGTCGCGGCCGACGACATATTCACACTAAACTGCAATAAGGGCTACAGCATGAATCCGCTTATTGCAACGAATACGAATAATCAGCTCGTCTGCTGCCTCGTTTACGAAAATATCGTCGAGGTCGATAACAGCTTTGAGGTTCAGCCTAACATTGTCAGCGAATGGACGACCGAGGACGGATCGAGCTGGACGATGAAGGTCGCATCGGGGCACACCTTCCATAACGGCGCTGCCCTCACTGCAACGGATGTTGCCTACACGATCCAGATAGCGATGAGAAACGACCGCTTCAAAGCTCGCCTGAGCTATGTTTCCGGCTGCGCGGCTACCGATTCGGAGACGGTCGTTGTCAATCTATCGAAGAAAAACATGATGTTCCCTGCGCTTTTGAGCATCCCCGTTATTCAGTACGGAACAGCGACCCAGCCCTATCCCGGCGGCTCGGGACCTTACCAGTACGCCTCGGATTATAACAGCCTGACGGTGTTTTCAAAGCACAGGAACGCGGCGACAATGCCGCTGAAAACGATATATCTCAAGGAGTATTCCGGAACCGATGAGACGATATCGGCATTTGCCGATTCGCTCATCGACATCGTTCTCAACGACCCGAGTGCAACGACGAACATCGGCTTCGGCAGCGCAAACGACATCCGCGGCTTCAACACGACGAATATGCACTATATCGTCTTTAACTCTTACAGTACGGATTTTTCAAACGATGCGCTGCGGTTTGCGATGAATTACGCCTTCGACCGCGACAGTATCGTCAGCCAGTTCGGCGGCTATGCGTCGGCGGCGAACCTGCCGATAAATCCGGCGAGCAGCCTGTATAACGAAAACTATGCAAAGCAGTTCAATTACAGTCTCAACAAGGTTCAGGAGACTCTGACCAATGCCGGCATGAAGGACTATGACGGCGACGGATTCCTGGAGTTTAAAAACGGCGAGGAGATTACAAAGGTAGACCTTAATTTCCTCGTTTACAGCGGCAGCACGATCAAGGTCAACGCCGCCAAGAAATTTGCCGAGGATATGAAGAGCATCGGACTTCAGGTCACGGTCGACAAGCAGGACTGGAATAATTACAAAAAGCTGCTCGACGCAGGCAACTATGATATGGCCTACTGCGAGGTGCGCCTAAACGGCGACTTTGACCCGAGCAAGCTGCTCACGTCCGGCGCGTCGATGAACTACGGCGCGGTTGCCGATTTGCAGCTTGATGAATTGATATCGGCTTATCTTTCCGCAAACGACGATGACCGCAAAACCGCCTGCGACAATATGTGCGCTTACATTGCAAATAAGGCCTACATCGTACCGCTGGTGTTTGAGCGCCATCAGCTTATAAGCCATCGCGGCGTTGTCGAGGGCGCAAGGGCAAATGAGAATAATCCTCTGTGCGGTATCGAAAACTGGACCGTCAAGATCGAAAATGTAAAGAAATCGGAAGATACGACTAAAGATTGAGAAACGGAGAGGTGTCTTATGACAGATAAGGAGCTTTTGGCGATCGCGAGAGAGGCGTCCGGCAGAGCGTATGTTCCTTATTCCAAATTCGCAGTCGGCGCGGCGCTCGAATGCCGCGGCGGACGTGTGTTCACCGGCTGCAACGTTGAAAACGCCGCGCTGGGCGACACGATATGCGCCGAGCGCACGGCCTGCGTCAAGGCGATAAGCGAGGGCTACAGGGACTATGTCCGCCTTGCCATTTACGCCGAGAGCCAGAATTACTGCATGCCCTGCGGCTCCTGCCGCCAGTTTTTGTCCGAGTTTAACGACGGCGAGCTGGAGATCCTCTGCTGCAAGGCCGACGGCAGATATGTAAGCTACAGGCTCAAAGAGCTGCTGCCCTATACATTTAATTATTGATATGGAGCTTGAGCAACTGCGCGCCTTCGTCGCCGTGGCGGAGGAGAAGAGCTACACAAAGGCAGGGGAGCGGCTGTATATGAGCCACTCAACGATGTCGCGCGCCGTTTCGGCGCTTGAGCATGAGTTCGGCGTGCGCCTTATAAGCCGCGATAACCACGTTGCGGGGCTCACGCCCGAGGGCGAAAAGCTCTGCGAAATGGCAAAAAAACTGCTTGATATGGCCGCCGAGATCGAGGAAAAAATGCATTTGAGCTAAATCAACAAAAATTCGCACGAAATTTCTGCGAAAAGTACAAAACTCCCCCTTGACATAAAGGGGGAGTTTTGGTATCCTATTAGAGCGCCTGTGCGTTGCTAATGGGCGTATTATGCGATGAAGCGGGAGATTGCTCGTTTTTCGAGGTAACTTCCGTGGAGTATGTCCGGTACCGATGCCATTTCGGTACACAATCGGGCGGCTGAAGCGTACTGCACATGGTGTATATCACCTGTACGGTATCAGACCGGCTCAAAAAGGCCGGTTTGTTTTTCGGACAGGGTTTGATACACATGGTTGAGTGTGCAAAAAACCGCTTCATCCGTACGGGACATGAGGCGATCCCAATGACGCCGCAAAAACTGTACGAAAAGGAGAAAAAACAATGGCAAACAAGAACATGATCCGCATCAGACTCAAGGCTTACGATCATCAGCTGATCGACAAGGCCGCAGAGACCATCGTTGAGGCTGCAAAGCGCACCGATGCACAGGTCTCCGGCCCCATTCCCCTGCCCACCAAGACCGAGATCGTCACCATCCTCCGCGCTGTTCATAAGTACAAGGATAGCCGTGAGCAGTTCGAGCGCCGCACTCACAAGCGCCTGATCGACGTGACGAATCCCACCCAGAAGACGGTCGAGGCTCTTATGTCCCTCGAGCTGCCCGCAGGCGTTGAGATCGAGATCAAGCTCTAAGCACAGCCCCGAAAACCCAAGTCAACGACCCATAGTCCGTAACTTGCGAATGCGGACGGGTTAAGTTGCCAGCCTCTGGCTTGAAGCTAAGCGAGGCAACCAATAACCGAAGGAGGAAATATCTAATGAAGAAAGCCATTATCGGCAAGAAGGTCGGCATGACGCAGATCTTCGACGAAATGGGCAAGGTCATCCCCGTGACCGTCATCGAGGCAGGCCCCTGCGTCGTGACCCAGAAGATGACCGCAGAAAAGGAAGGCTATGAAGCCGTCCAGCTCGGTTACGAAGAAGTTTCCGAGAAGCACATCTCCAAGCCCGAAGCCGGCCATCTGAAGAAGAACGGCATCGGCATGCTCAAGAACCTTAAAGAGTTCAAGCTCGAAAACGCGGCAGAGCTCAACGTCGGCGACGTTCTGAAGGCAGACGTCTTCGCAGCCGGCGATAAGGTCGACGTTACCGGCACCAGCAAGGGCCACGGCTACGCAGGCGTTGTAAAGCGCCACGGCGCACAGCGTACCCCCACCAGCCACGGCGGCGGTCCTGTTCACCGTCACGCAGGCTCCATGGGCTCCGGCACCGACCCCAGCCGCATCTTCAAGGGCAAGATCGGCGCAGGCCACATGGGCGTAGATCAGGTCACCGTTCAGAACCTCGACGTCGTTCAGGTAGACCCCGAGCTGAACATGCTCGTTATCCGCGGCGCTATCCCCGGCCCCAAGGGCGGCCTCGTTTATGTTAAGAGCTCCGCAAAGGTCGCACCCGTCAAGAAGGGCGAGGGCGCTGGCATCAGCCTCAACCCGCAGAAGGCATCTGCTCGTGTCAACCCGCAGAAGGCCTCCGCGCGCAACAAGTAAGGAAAGGAGAGTATCTTAAATGCCTATTACTAACGTATACAACATGGCAGGTGAGAAGGTCGGCGAGATCGAACTCTCCGCAGCCATCTTCGGCGTTGAGCCGAACAAGTCTGTCCTTCATGACAGCGTCAAGAACCACCTGGCAAATTGCCGTCAGGGCACCCAGAGCGCACTCACCAAGGGCGAGGTCAGCTACACGACCGCAAAGCCCTGGCGCCAGAAGGGCACCGGCCACGCACGCGCAGGCTACAAGGGTTCTCCCGTGTGGACTCACGGCGGCGTAGCATTTGCTCCGAAGCCCCGCGATTACAGCTACACCCTCAATAAGAAGGTAAAGCGTCTGGCTCTCAAGAGCGCACTGAGCGCAATGGCAGCCTCCGACGCGATCGTAGTTATCGACGATATCAAGGTCGATGAGATCAAGACCAAGACTTTCAAGGCATTCCTTGACGCGGTCAATGTATCCGGCAAGACCCTCGTCGTCACCGAGAGCGTTGACGAGAAGGTAGTTAAGTCTGCACGCAACATCGCAGGCGTCACCACTACCATCGCAACCATTCTCAGCCCCTATATGATACTCAACAACCGCAAGCTCGTCGTTTCCAAGGCAGCGCTTGCAAAGATCGAGGAGGTGTACGCCTGATGAAAACCGCTTATGATATCATCATTCGCCCCATCATCACCGAGCAGTCCATGGAAGACCTGGACATCAAAAAGTACGCTTTTGAAGTCGCTAAGGATGCAACCAAGATCGAGATAAAGAAGGCCATCGAAGAGATCTTCGATGTAACCGTCATCAAGGTAAACACCCTCAACGTAAACGGCAAGGCAAAGCGCACCGGCTCGTACCCCATGGGCAAGACCGCCTCTTGGAAGAAAGCCATCGTAAAGCTCAGCGAAGACTCCAAGAACATTGAGCTGTTCGAGAACATGGCATAAGGGGAGGATCAAAGAATGTCTATTAAAACTTACAGACCTACCACTCCGGCCCGCAGACAGATGACCGTTTCCGGCTTTGACGGCGTTGATAAGCACGCAAAGCCCGAGAAGAGCCTGACTGAGGTCCTCAAGAAGAAGTCCGGCCGCAACAGCTACGGCCGCATCACCGTCCGCCATAAGGGCGGCGGCAACCGTCAGAAGTACCGCGTTATCGACTTCAAGCGCAACAAGCTTGAGATGGAAGGCGAAGTTGTCCGCCTCGAGTACGACCCCAACCGCAGCGCATTCATTGCCCTTATCAAGTACGAAGACGGCGAACTGCGCTATATCCTCGCTCCTGTCGGCCTGAAGGCCGGCGACAAGGTCGTCTCCAGCGCCGCGGCAGATATTAAGCCGGGCAACGCACTTCCTCTGGCAAACATCCCTGTCGGTACCGTTATCCACAACATCGAGCTTTACCCCGGCAAGGGCGCTCAGTTCGTTCGTTCCGCCGGCGTTGCTGCTCAGCTCATGGCTAAGGAAAACGGCATGGCTACCGTTCGCCTTCCCTCCGGCGAGTACCGCAAGGTTCGCCTTGACTGCTTCGCAGTCATCGGCCAGGTCGGCAACATCGACCACTCCAACATCTCCATCGGCAAGGCCGGCCGCAAACGCCACATGGGCATCCGTCCTACCGTCCGCGGCTCCGTCATGAACCCATGTGACCACCCCCATGGCGGTGGTGAAGGCAAGTCCCCCGTCGGCCGTCCCGGCCCTGTAACTCCGTGGGGCAAGCCTGCACTCGGTTACAAGACCCGCAAGACTAAGAACCGCACCGATAAGTTCATAGTCAAGCGCCGCAACGCTAAGTAAGGAGGGCAAAAGTTAAATGAGTAGAAGCGTTAAGAAAGGCCCCTTCGCAGCTCCCGAGCTTCTGAAGAGAGTCGATGAAATGAATAAGGCAGGCGAGAAGAAGGTCCTCAAGACCTGGAGCCGTGCCACTACCATTTTCCCGTCCTTCGTAGGACACACCATCGCAGTACACGACGGCCGCCGTCATGTTCCTGTATACGTCACCGAAGATATGGTCGGCCACAAGCTCGGCGAGTTTGCTCCCACCCGTACCTTCCGCGGCCATGCAGGCAGCAAGACCGGCAAGTAAGGAGGAGAGAACATGGACGAAAAGAAAATGGCAAGAGCAGAAGTCAAGTATGCTCGCATTTCTCCCCGTAAGGTCGGCATCATCTGCGATATGATCCGCAACAAGGACGTCGCCGTTGCAAAGGCACTCATGCAGCACACCCCCAAGGCAGGCTGCGAGTACATGATCAAGCTTCTTGACAGTGCCAAGGCAAACGCGGAGAACAATTTTGAAATGGATCCCGAGAAGCTCTATGTTGCAGTTGCATACGCAACCGGCGGCCCCATCCTCAAGCGCGGCATGCCCAGAGCTCAGGGCCGTATGTACCGCATCAACAAGCGCACCAGCCACATCACCATCTGCGTGGCTGAGAGAGACTAAGGAAGGAGGCAGAATAAATGGGACAGAAAGTTAATCCTCATGGCATGCGTGTCGGCGTTATTAAAGACTGGGATTCCCGTTGGTACGCCCGTGCAGACAAGGTCGGCGATCTTATCGTTGAAGACTACAACATCCGTAACTACCTGAAGAAGACCCTCTATTCCGCCGGTGTTCCTACCATCGAGATCGAGCGCGATTCCAACAAGGTACGCATCTATATCCACTGCTCCAGACCCGGCGTCGTTATCGGCAAGGGCGGCGCAGAGATCGAGCGCATCCGCCTGTCCGTCGAAAAGATGATAGGCAAGCCCGTAGCGATCTCCATCGTTGAGGTCCGCACCCCCGATACCAATGCTCAGCTCGTAGCAGAGAACATCGCACAGCAGATCGAGAAGCGTATTTCTCACCGCCGCGCAATGAAGAACGCAATGGGCCGCGCAATGCGTATGGGCGCAAAGGGCATCAAGGTCATGTGCTCCGGCCGTCTCGGCGGACGCGAGATCGCAGGCGTTGAGCAGTACCACGACGGTACCATTCCTCTTCAGACTATCCGTGCCGACATCGAGTACGGCTTTGCAGAGGCAGCCACCACTTACGGCCGCATCGGCGTTAAGGTTTGGATCTACAAAGGCGAAGTCCTTTCCCAGACCCTGCGCACGACTCCCCGTGTGATGGATATGAACAAGCCCCAGGGCGAGCGTCGTCGTCGCGACGACCGCCGCGGCGGACGCAACGGCGACCGTCGTCAGGGTGGATACAACCGTGATCGTCAGCAGAACGGCGAACGCCGTCAGGGCGGCTACGGCCAGCGTCCGGCAGGACAGGGCGGCTACAACCGCGGTCCCCGTCCGGCAGCTCCCGCAAAGGAAGGAGGCAACAACTAATGTTAATGCCTAAGAGAGTAAAGTACCGCAGAGTGCATCGCGGCCGCATGAAGGGCAAAGCGACGCGCGGTAACTTCGTTGCATACGGCGAGTTTGGCCTTCAGGCCACCGAGCCGAGCTGGATCACCAGCAACCAGATCGAGGCAGCTCGTATTGCTATGACCCGTTACACCAAGCGTGGCGGTCAGGTCTGGATCAAGATATTCCCCGACAAGCCCGTAACCGCAAAGCCTGCCGAGACCCGTATGGGTTCCGGTAAAGGCTCTCCCGAGTACTGGGTCGCAGTCGTTAAGCCCGGCAGAGTGCTGTTTGAGATCGCAGGCGTTCCCGAAGAGACCGCACGCGAGGCTCTGCGCCTTGCCAGCCACAAGCTGCCCTGCAAGACCAAGATAATTGCCAAGGGCGCTGAGTCTGAGAACGGTGGTGAATAAGATGAAGGCAAATGAAATACGTTCCATGTCCGTAGCAGATCTCGAGAAGAAGCTCGTAGAACTCAAGAAGGACCTTTTCATGCTCCGTATGCAGCATGCCACCAATCATCTCGATAACCCCGTAAAGATTTCCGCTGTACGGCGTGACATTGCACGAGTCAAGACCGTTATCCGCGAGAAAGAACTCGAGCAGTGAGGAGGTAAGTCAGAATGAATAATGAAAGAACAACTTCCCGTAAGACTCGCGTTGGCAAGGTAGTATCCGATAAGATGGATAAGACCGTCGTTGTCATCGTGGAGGACCGCGTCGCACATAAGACCTATAAGAAGATCATCGGCAGAACCTACCGTCTGAAGGCGCATGACGAGAACAACGAATGCGGCATCGGCGATATCGTTCGCGTGATGGAGACCCGTCCTCTGTCCAAGGACAAGAGATGGCGTGTCGTGGAAATCATAGAGAAGGCAAAGTAAGGAGGCAGCATAATGATACAGCAGGAAAGTTATCTGAAGGTTGCCGACAATACCGGCGCCAAGGAAATCAAGTGCATCCGCGTTCTTGGCGGTTCCAAGCGCAGATACGCAAGCATCGGCGACGTGGTCGTAGCTTCCGTTCGCAAGGCTGCTCCCGGCGGCTCTGTCAAGAAGGGCGACGTCGTCAAGGCAGTTGTCGTGCGCACGGTTAAGTCCGTCCGCCGCGCAGATGGCACCTACGTTCGCTTTGACGAGAACGCAGCGGTCCTTATCAACGGAACCGATAAGAACCCCCGCGGCACTCGTATCTTTGGACCCGTCGCTCGTGAGCTGCGCGACAAGGATTACATGAAGATCCTGTCCCTGGCTCCCGAAGTGATTTAAGGAGGGCACAGAGAATGAAAATTAAGACTGGCGATAAAGTCATAGTCCTGTCCGGCAAGGATAAGGGCAAGACCGGCAAGGTCATTTCCGCAGACCCCAAAAACGGCAAGGTCATCGTTGAGGGCGTCAGCGTAGCCACCAAGCATCAGAAGGCAAAGAAGCAGGGCCAGGACGGCGGCATCATGAAGATTGAGACTCCCGTGTATGTCAGCAAGGTCCAGCTCGTCTGCCCCAAGTGTGGCAAGGGTACTCGCGTTGGCTATAAGTTTGTAGACGGCAAGAAAATTCGCGTCTGCAAGCAGAAGAAGTGCGGCGCAGAAATCTGAGAAAGGAGATAACTTACTATGACAAGAATGAAGAAAAAGTACGTTGAGGAAGTTGCTCCTGCTCTGATGGAGAAGTTCCAGTACAAGTCCGTTATGCAGATCCCCAAGATCGACAAGATCGTTGTATCCGTCGGCTGCGGCGACTGCAAGGATAATGCAAAGGCACTTGATAACGTTATCAAGGAGATCTCTGCGATCACCGGCCAGCACGCTGTTGCTACCGTCGCAAGAAAGTCCGTCGCTAACTTCAAGCTCCGTGAGGGCATGCATGTCGGTGTTAAGGTCACTCTGCGTCAGGATCGCATGTGGGAGTTCCTCGACAGACTGCTTAACGTTGCTCTTCCCCGTGTTCGTGACTTCCGCGGTATTTCCGCAGACGCATTCGACGGCCGCGGCAACTACAGCATGGGCCTGAAGGAACAGATCATCTTCCCCGAGATCGATTACGATAAGATCGAGAAGCTGCGCGGTATGAACATCGCTATCACCACCACCGCACAGACCGATGAAGAAGCACGCGAGCTGCTCAGACTCATGGGCGCTCCGTTCGCGAACTAAGGAGGAACTGACAATGGCAAAGAAATCTATGATTCTCAAGCAGCAGGCTCCTGCTAAGTTCTCTACCCGTAAGTACAATCGCTGCAAGATCTGCGGCCGTCCTCATGCTTATCTGCGTGACTACGGCATCTGCCGTATCTGCTTCCGCGAGCTGGCTTACAAGGGTCAGATCCCCGGCGTCCGCAAGGCATCCTGGTAATCGGACGCTAAGGATGAAAAAAGCATCGCTTTTTGCTTAAAAAAGCTTGCAATATCAAGCTCTTTGCGGTAAAATAATATGATGCCAATTTTGCGGAAAACGAAGTTGAGATACACCGAGAATATCGGTGTATCTCTTCGGCGGTTTTTCAAATATTGCCTCGGAAGGCATCTTTTGAGGCGAAACCCCACGCAGTTTGCGCCCGAGACCCCGAACCCCCGATCAAGGCTCGGCCGTCGAGCTCAAACTTAGGTCGTCGAAAGGCCGCAGCTAATCATGTATTAGTGCGGAACCTCGTCGCCAAAACCGAGGGCAAGTCCCCGGTAACTTCTAAAAAAGGAGAAAAAATTATGCAGATCACAGACCCCATTGCAGATATGCTGACCCGCATCCGCAACGCCGGTGTAGCGAAGCATGAAACTGTCGATGTCCCCGCATCGAAGATGAAGAAGGCAATTGCTGAGATCCTTCTCAACGAAGGCTACATCAAGAGCTTCCAGATTATCGACGACGGCACCCAGGGCATCATCCGCATCACCCTCAAGTATCTCCCCGGCAAGGAGAAGGCCATCCAGGGTCTTCGCCGTGTCTCCAAGCCCGGTCTGCGCGTTTACGCAGGAGCAGACGAGCTGCCCAAGGTCCTCAAAGGCCTCGGTATTGCAATCGTATCCACCTCAAAGGGCGTCATGACCGACAAGGCTGCTCGCGCAGCACACATCGGCGGCGAAGTCCTTGCATTCGTATGGTAAGGAGGAAAGCTAACTATGTCAAGAATCGGTAGAGCTCCCATTACCGTCCCTGCAGGAGTGGAAGTTAAGGTTGACGGTCAGCACGTTTCCGTCAAGGGCCCCAAGGGCGCACTTGAGATGAACGTAGCACCCACTATGAAAGTCGAAGTCGAAGCAGGCGTCGTTCACGTCACCCGTCCCAATGACGACAAGATGAACAGATCCCTCCACGGCCTGACCCGTACCCTCATCAACAACATGGTCGTCGGCGTATCCGAAGGATTCTCCAAGACCCTCGAGGTCAACGGCGTTGGTTACCGTGCATCCAAGGAAGGCAAGAACCTGGTTCTGAACGTTGGTTATTCGCATCAGGTGATCATGCCTGAGACCGAGGACATCCAGATTGATGTTCCCAACCCCAACCAGATCATCGTCAAGGGTATCGACAAGCAGAAGGTCGGCCAGTTTGCAGCAGAAGTTCGTGGCAAGCGTCCTCCCGAGCCGTACAAGGGCAAGGGTATCAAGTATGACCACGAAGTTATCCGCCGCAAAGAAGGCAAGACCGGCGCTAAGTAATAGGAGGTGTGCCTGAATGATTAAAAGACCTGATACAAGAGCGCAGCGCATCAAGCGCCACGCAAGAGTACGCGGCAAGATCTCCGGCACCGCCGAAAGACCTCGCCTGAGCGTATTCCGCAGCGAGAATCACATCTATGCCCAGATCATCGACGACGTTGCAGGCAAGACCCTCGTGTCCGCCTCCACCGTTGAAAAGGGCTTTGAAGGCAACGGCAGCAATGTCGAGGCCGCAAAGAAGATCGGCGCAACCGTCGCCGAGCGCGCACTGGCAAAGGGAATCGAGAACGTCGTGTTCGACCGCGGCGGCTACATTTTCCACGGCCGTGTAGCAGCACTTGCAGAAGGCGCCCGTGAGGGCGGCCTGAAGTTCTAAGGGGAGGAGGAAAACTATTATGGCATACAATAATGACAGAAGAGATCGCCGCAGAGACGAGGAAGCATCCGAGTTTGTTGAAAAGGTAGTTTCCCTCAACCGCGTCAGCAAGACCGTCAAGGGCGGCCGTGTTATGAAGTTCAGCGCACTTTGCGTCGTCGGCGACGGCAAGGGCCGCGTTGGCTACGGCCTGGGCAAGGCAAACGAAGTTTCCGAAGCTATCCGCAAGGGTCTTGAGGATGCAAAGAAGAACATCGTTACCGTCACCCTCCAGGGCACGACCATTCCTCACGAGATCATCGGCGCTTTCGGCGCAGGCCGCGTCCTGCTCAAGCCCGCAGCACCCGGTACCGGCGTTATCGCCGGCGGCGCTGTCCGTGCAGTCGTTGAGGCAGCCGGCATCAAGGACATCCGTACCAAGTGCCTGCGCACCAACAATCCCGCAAACGTCGTTGCAGCAACCATGCAGGGTCTTATGTCTCTGCGCGACGCAGCTCAGGTAGCTGCAGTCCGCGGCAAGACTCCTGAAGAAGTTCAGGCTTAAGGAGGACTTGAAATGGCTAATCTGAGAATTAAGCTCGTCAAGAGCCTGAACGGTCGCCTCGATAAGCACATTGCGACCGCAAACTCCCTCGGACTGCACAAGATCGGCAACGAGACCGTTCAGCCCGACAACCCCCAGACCAGGGGCAAGATCGCCAAGATCGGCTATCTCCTCCAGGTAACTGAAGAATAAGGAGGAAAAGCATAATGTATATTCATGAACTTTCTCCCGTAGCTGGCTCCACCCACGTTGACAAGCGCAAGGGCAGAGGCCATGCAACCGGCAACGGCAAGACCGCAGGCCGCGGCCACAAGGGCCAGAAGGCACGTTCCGGCGGCGGCGTCCGCATCGGCTTCGAAGGCGGCCAGATGCCTCTGGCACGTCGTATCCCGAAGAGAGGCTTCAACAACATCTTTGCAAAGCCCCTCGAGGCGATCAACGTTTCCGATCTCGAAAAGTTCGAGGACGGCGCAGTTGTTGACGCGAAGGCTCTTCTCGACGCAGGCGTGCTTTCCAAGTGCCGCTACGGCGTTAAGATCCTCGGCAATGGCGAGATAAGCAAGAAACTTACTGTTAAGGCTTCCGCTTTTTCTGAAACCGCAAAAGAGAAAATTGAGGCGGCAGGCGGAAAGGCCGAGGTGATCTAAGTGCTGCAGACAATGCGTAACGCATGGAAGATCGATGACCTGCGTCATAAGATACTCTTTACGCTCGTTATCATCCTCCTTTACCGCCTCGGTAATGCCGTTCCCGTTCCTTACGTCAACATCGATGCCCTCAACGGTTACTTTGCTCAGATGCAGAACACCGTTCTCGGCCTGCTGAACGTAATGAGCGGCGGTGCGTTCTCAAACGCAACGATCTTCGCACTTTCCATCCAGCCCTACATCAACGCATCCATCATCATTCAGCTCCTGTGCATCGCAATCCCTGCGCTCGAGCGTATGAGCAAGGAAGAGGGCGAGGAAGGCAAGAAGAAGATCGCCTCCATCACTCGTTACACCACCGTAGCAATCGGCCTGATCCAGGGCTTTGCTTACTACTACATGATCATGAAGTCCGGCTTCCTGACCGCTGACGGCCAGGGCATCTGGGCGGCGATCGTCATCATCCTGACCTTCACCTCGGGCTCTGCCCTTATCATGTGGCTCGGCGAGCAGATCACAGAGTTCGGCATCGGCAACGGTATTTCCATCATCCTGTTTGCAAGTATCGTTTCCCGTTTCCCGCCGTCCCTGTACCAGATGATCACCAACACCGTAAACGGCACCGTAGCATGGTGGGTCAACGTCCTCCTGCTCCTCGGCGCACTTGCAATGATCGTTCTGATCGTTCTGATAAACGACTCCGAGCGCCGCATCCCCGTCCAGTACGCAAAGCGCGTTGTCGGACGTAAGATGTACGGCGGCCAGAGCACTCACCTCCCCATGAAGGTTAACATGTCCGGCGTTCTGCCCATCATCTTTGCGCAGTCCATAGCGACCCTGCCCGCGACCATCGCGGCATTCACCGGTCACTCCGACAGCGCATGGGCAAGCACGACCAGCATCCCCTATGCGATAATCTACTTCCTGCTGATCATCTTCTTCGCTTATTTCTACTCCACCATCCAGTTCAACCCCGTGGAAGTTGCAAATAACCTCAAGAAGAACGGCGGCTACATCCCCGGCTTCCGTCCGGGCAAGCCGACCAGCGAATTCATCAAGAAGGTGCTCAACAAGATCACCCTGTTCGGCGCGATCTATCTGGGCATAATCGCAATAGTTCCTATCCTCATCAGCCACTTCAGCACTTCCGCATCCCTCAGCGGCATCTCCCTCGGCGGCACTTCGATAATCATCGTTGTCGGTGTTGCACTTGAGACTGTCCGCGCACTCGAGGCACAGATGCTGATGCGCAACTACAAGGGCTTCCTTAGCTAAGAAGGTGCAAGAGAATGAAGCTTATACTTTTAGGCGCTCCCGGCGCAGGTAAAGGTACTCAGGCTGAGATACTGAGCCGCATGCTCTCTATCCCCACCATTTCGACCGGCAATATCCTCCGTGCTGCCATGAAAAACGGCACGCCCGTAGGTTTGCAGGCTAAGGCGTATGTGGAAAGCGGCAAGCTCGTTCCCGACGATGTCATTATCGGCATCGTTAACGAGCGCCTTGCCGAGCCCGACTGCAAAAACGGCTATATCCTCGACGGTATGCCCAGAACCATCCCTCAGGCCGAGGCGCTTGAGCAGGCAGGTATCGATATCGACTGCGCGCTGTCTATCGAGATAGCGGACGAGACGATAATCGAGCGCATGTCCGGACGCAGGACCTGCAAGGATTGCAGCCAGACCTTCCATATCGTGTCCAATCCTCCCAAAGTGGAAGGCAAGTGCGACTTCTGCGGCGGCGAGCTGACCATCCGCAAGGATGACGCTCCCGAAACAGTCAAGGCTCGCCTTGAAACCTACCACAGGGAGACCGAGCCCCTCAAGGCTTTCTATGAAAGCCGCGGCAAGCTCAAGAGCGTTGAAAATCAGCCGACCATCGAGGCGACGACTGAGGTAATCAAGGCTGCTTTAGGTATCTGAGCTATGTCGAGAGATCCAATTATAATCAAAACACCTCACGAGATCGAGATCATGCGCAAGGCGGGAGCGATAACCGCCGGCGCACGATCCGTCGCAAGAGCCGCGATAGCCGACGGCCTGACCACAAAGCAGGTCAACCGGGAGGTAAACGACTTTATCATAAAGTCGCGCGCTATCCCGACCTTCAAGGGCTACGGCGGCTTCCCGGCAAGCACCTGCATCTCAATCAACGAGGAGGTCATCCACGGTATCCCCGGAAAGCGTGTGATCCACAACGGCGACATAGTCTCCGTTGACGTAGGCGCGACCTTCGGCGGCTTTGTGGGCGACTGCGCAGGAACCTACCCTTGCGGCGAGATCTCCGAGCAGGCAAAAAAACTCATTGAAGTCACGCGCCAGAGCTTTTATGAGGGACTGAAATTCGCAAGAGCAGGATACCGCATCGACGATATCGGCTCGGCGATCCAGGAGTATGCCGAGTCGCACGGCTTCGGCGTTGTGCGCGACTATGTCGGCCACGGCGTCGGACGCAACATGCACGAGGCGCCCGAGGTTCCGAACTACAGCATAAAAGGCAAAAGGGCGAACCCCAGGCTCGTTGCCGGCATGACGATAGCCATTGAGCCGATGATAACGGCCGGCGGCTACGGCGTTCATGTTCTGGATAACGACTGGACGGTCGTGACCAATGACGGAAGTCTTGCCGCGCATTATGAGAACACGATCCTCATAACCGACGGCGAGGCCGAAATACTCACTATGGCAGAGAACATTGACTGACAATTCGTCAAACCGACCAGGAGGAAAATTATTTTGGCAAAAGACGACGTAATCGAACTCGAGGGCACGGTAGTCGAGTCCCTGCCCAACACCATGTTTATGGTCGATATCGGCCAGGGTCACACGATCCTTGCCCATATCTCCGGTAAGCTCAGAATGAACTTCATCAGGATCCTCCCCGGCGATAAGGTCACGGTGCAGATGTCTCCGTACGATCTGACCCGCGGACGTATCACCTGGAGAAGTAAGTAGGAGGTAAAACAAATGAAAGTAAGACCTTCCGTGAAGCCTATGTGCGAAAAGTGCAAGATCATAAAGCGCAAGGGCAAAGTCATGGTAATTTGCGAAAACCCCAAGCATAAGCAGAGACAGGGCTGATAAATAACTTTAGCTCGTCCGACAAAAGTAAGATCCCGCATGGACCGCAAGGCTCCCTCCGGCGGGAATAAGCCAAGCGGATCCGCAAAAATGCGGAATAATAATCGAAAGGAATGATCGATCAATATGGCACGTATAGCCGGCGTTGACCTGCCCAAGGACAAGAGAATTGAGATAGGACTCACTTATGTCTACGGTATCGGCAGAACCAGCGCAAACAAAATACTGGCAATGACCGGTATAAATCCCGACACCCGTGTAAAAGACCTCACCGAAGAGGAAGAAGCAAAGCTGCGTGAGTGCATCGACCACAACTTCATCGTTGAGGGCGACCTTCGCCGCAGTGTGGCACTTGACATCAAGCGCCTGACTGAGATCGGCTGCTACCGCGGCCTGCGTCATCGTCGCGGCCTGCCCGTTCGCGGCCAGCGCAGCAAGACCAACGCTCGTACCCGTAAGGGTCCGAAACGCACCATCGCAAATAAGAAGAAGTAAGGAGGGATATGAATTATGGCAGCAAATGCAAAGAAAAAAGTCAGAACACGCCGCAGAGAGCGTAAGAACATTGAAAAGGGCCAGGTTCATATCAGCTCTTCCTTCAATAACACCATGGTAACCATCACCGACACCCAGGGCAACGCAATTTCCTGGGCATCCGCCGGCGGCATGGGCTTCCGTGGCAGCAGAAAGTCTACCCCCTTCGCAGCTCAGACCGCAGCAGAGACTGCCGCAAAGGCAGCTATGGAGCATGGTCTGAAGACCGTCGAAGTATTCGTCAAGGGCCCCGGCTCGGGCAGAGAAGCTGCAATCCGCGCTCTGCAGACCGCAGGTCTTGAAGTAACGATGATCAAGGACGTAACCCCCATTCCTCACAATGGCTGCCGTCCTCCGAAGCGTCGTCGTGTCTAATTGAAGGAGGGAAAGACAAATGGCAAGATATACTGAAGCAGTCTGCCGCCTGTGCCGCAGAGAAGGTCAGAAGCTCTTCCTTAAGGGCGACCGCTGCTACACCAAGTGCGCGCTTGAGAACAGATCCTATGCACCCGGCCAGCACGGCCAGGGCCGCAGCAAGAGCTCCGAGTACGGTATGCAGCTTCGCGAGAAGCAGAAGGCAAAGAGATACTACGGCGTTCTTGAGAGTCAGTTCCGCAGCTACTATGAGATGGCAGAGCGCCGTCCCGGCAAGACCGGCGAAAACCTCCTGAGCATCCTCGAGTGCCGTCTGGACAACGTCGTGTACCGCCTCGGCTTTGCAATGAGCCGCGCCGAAGCACGTCAGATGGTCAGCCACGGTCACTTCACCGTAAACGGCCGCAAGGTCAACATCCCCAGCTATCAGGTAAAGCCCGGCATGGTTATTACTCTGAAAGAGAGCAGCCGTGGTCTTGAGAAGATCAAGGCCAATGTTGAGGCAAACAGCTCACGTCCCGCACCCAAGTGGCTTGAGTACGATGCAAACAACATGATCGCTAAGGTCGTCGCAGTGCCTGCACGCGATGACATCGACCTCCCCATCGAGGAGCGCCTCATCGTCGAGTTGTACTCCAAGTAATACAGATACCCTCAAATTGGTAAGCTGACAAAACTCAGGGCGCAGATAAAGCGCCGAACTTAATAAGGAGGGTTATATTTAATATGATCGAAATAGAAAAGCCGCGTATAGAGTGCATCGAAACTCCGACCGACAGCTCCTATGGTAAGTATATCGTAGAGCCGCTGGAGCGCGGCTACGGCACGACACTTGGTAACTCTCTGCGTAGGGTCTTATTGTCCTCTCTGCCCGGTACGGCTGCGACCTCGATCAAGATCGCAGGCGTGCAGCATGAGTTTTCGACCATCCCCGGTGTTAAGGAAGACGTGACCGAGATCGTTCTTAATGTTAAGAGCATCATTGCCCGTCTCCACAGCGAGGAGCCTAAGACTGTCTACATCGAAGCCGTCGGCGAAGGCGTTGTCACCGCCGGCGACATCAAGGCAGACGCGGAAGTCGAGATCCTCAATCCCGAGCAGCCCATAGCCACCCTCGGACCTGACGGTGCGCTCTCCATGGAGCTTACCTTCGATCACGGCCGCGGCTATGTATCTGCGGACAAGAACAAAACAGCCCAAACCGCAATCGGGACCATCCCCGTTGATTCTATCTACACACCCGTTCTGAAGGTCAACTACTCGGTCGAAAATACCCGTGTAGGTAACCAGACCGACTTTGACAAGCTGACGATCGAGGTGTGGACGGACAAGACCATCACCGCGCGTGATGCAGTGTCTCTCGGCGCAAAGATCCTTTGTGACCACTTCACCCTGTTCACCGATCTGTCCGATGCAGTCGGCAATCGCCCGACCGTCGTCGAAAAGACCGAGACCCAGCGTGATAAGGTCCTTGAGATGACTATCGAAGAGCTCGATCTGTCCGTAAGAAGCTTCAACTGCCTCAAACGAGCAAACATCAACACTGTTGAGGACCTCATCTCCAAGACTCAGGATGAGATGATCAAGGTCCGTAACCTTGGCCGCAAGTCCCTTGAAGAGGTTGAGCACAAGCTCGCCATGATGGGACTGTCTCTCGCGGACGAGGACAACAACTAACTCTAACAAGGAGGAAACACCGAAATGCCCGGAACAAGAAAGCTCGGCAAGACGACCGATCAGCGCATGGCAATGCTCCGTCAGCAGGTCACCGACCTGCTCGATAAGGGACGCATGGAGACTACCGTCACCCGCGCAAAAGAGATCGCTCCCATGGCCGAGAAAATGATAAGCCTTGGCAAGAAAAAAGATCTGGCTGCATACCGTCAGGCACTGGCCTTCATCACCCGTGAAGACGTTGCAAAGAAGACCTTTGACGAGCTGAGCGTCAAGTATGCCGACCGCAACGGCGGCTACACCCGTATCACCCGCATCGGACCCCGTCGCGGCGACGCAGCCGAGATGGCAGTCATCGAGCTGGTCTGATAGCAATATAAACAAAGTAAAAGCACCCCGATTTCGGGGTGCTTTTGGCCGTTCAATCGAGGTGGAAACATGCATGACGATCTGACAAAGCAGGATATTGCAAAAATGCAGGCCGAGCTTGACCACAGGCGGCTGGAGCTTATGCCCGAGCTTCTTGAGGAGGTCAAGCGCACGCGCGCCTTCGGCGATCTGAGCGAAAACTTTGAGTACAAAGAGGCAAAGCGCGCGAAAAACCGAAACGCAAGCCGCATTCGCTATCTCGAAAGCATGATAAAGTCGGCGCATATAATCGACTCGGACTCTGCCGCCGACGAGGTAGGGCTTTACGATAAGGTCGAGATATATATTCCCGAGGATGACGAGACGAATGTTATTCAGGTTGTGACTACCATCCGCACAGATCCGCTCAAGGGACTTATAAGCCGCGAATCGCCCTTCGGGAAGGCAGTGCTCGGCAAAAAGGCCGGCGATCACATCATGGTCTATGTCAATGATAACTACAGCTACGAGGCCGTTATAAAAAGCATCACCAAGGCCGAGGATGACGGCTCGGCACCGATATTGCAATACTGAAAAAACTGCCCGGGACTGCACTGAAAGCGCGGACTCGGGCAGCTTTGCTATAGAGTTTATTTCGTTTTCAGGTAATTAAATAATTAGACAATGTGTGCTTTGAGCACTGTAGAAAATTAGTGCAGGGTCAGAAACATAGACGTATTAGCAACAAGCATCATTGTTATGATGAAGGTATTAACAAAAGTCCCGGCCCATATTGTTCCGGTTTTCTCAAAGCACTTGCGTGTAATGATGACAGATGCGGCTGTGTAGAATGTGAACGGAATGACCTGCATTACTCTGTCCCAAGCCGTCTGCTATGCAGGGAAGGTCACACCGACAGTGAAAAGATAAGTGTAAGCAAATACAGCTATTATGACGAGTCCGGCAATATTGCCAAGGACATTGATCAATAGATTATGCTTCTGATCTTTAACTCGGTTTATTGTGTTTGTGGCCAGGGCCTGAGCAAACATATAGACAAAGAACCAAGGCAAGTACTGTATCCACATTGAGATTTTGTCTGGGTTAAATGGTTTTGCGCTGATAGCCCAGGCACGGAGATCAACTTTCAGAATATAGTATATTCCAAAAACAATGCCATAATAAATGCAGCCAACAGTAAGAGCTAAAAGAATACAGCGAATGAGCTGCTTACCGCTTATTTTCAGTCCAAGATCATTGAGCGTCCAGCCGTCTTTTTTGAGCTTCGTAAAATATAGTACGAGAAAAATTATCAGAATAACGAGAGCTATAAATACATCCCATATTGCAAAGGAGTTGACGTTTATGCTCGTGTACAGCTTTGCATAGCCCATAGAGGCAACTACAGGGAAGATTTTTGCGTCTAACCGAATTATCGGAACAAGTAAAAATACTGTAATGGCTGTAATCAAAGCCCAGCAGCCCCAGAATATGAGCTTATCTTTTTTGCTGTTAAGAGTAACTTTTGCTTCGGGAGTTGTGACGACGATTTTTGAGAAGAATTCAGTTTTTAGCAGAGCAATGACAAGTAACGGTATTAGAATAGCAAGACCGAGAAGTGCAATGGCCGAGAATAAGAATCTATACAGGAAAGTGTGATTTGTTGCAGAAATTGTTGATAGATATCATCGTACAAGTAACAGGAAAAATGTTATTCTGAAACCGACGGATTTGGCCATGGAGATTTATAATAAAAATACGGATGAGATAAAGGGCGCAAATTTTCAGAGATTCTTTGATGCACTTTCTGAAATAGATGATGAGACTCTCAATACTTTTGTTGCTGCCTTAAGAATTCACAATGAAGATTTAATGCGATATGATGATGCCGATACTTCTAATCCTCTTGTAAAAATTGAATAGTGATTTTTGGCTCAAAATAAAAAGGTATGTACCGACAGGTACATACCTTTTTTCTTTGGAATTTTTATGGCTTATTTATCGAGCTTTGCGAGCATCGCGTCGCAGACCTCGTCCATGTCGCCGACTATGCCGTATGTGCAGTAGTTGAATATCGCCGCATCCGGATCGGTGTTGACGGCAACGACCGTTCCTGCATCGGAAAAGCCGGTGACGTGGTTCACGGCGCCAGATACGCCGAAGGAGATGTACAGCTTCGGCTTTACCACAACGCCCGACTGCCCGATAACGAGCTTGAACGGCAGCACGCCGCGGTCAAACACCGGCCTTGTGCAGGCAAGCTTTCCGCCGAGACGCTCGGCGAGGCGGCGGTAGCGCGGCAGCGCGTCCGCGCCCTTGATCGCGTTTCCGACGCACACGATAACGTCGGCATCGGCAATGTTCAGACTCTCGTCCATATCGTCGGCGCGGAAGTCGAGTATCTCGGTGCGTATATTTTCGACGGGGAAGTCGATGCGCTCATCGATCACTTCGTATTCGTGCGCACCGCAGGGAGCGTACTTAAATGTACCGGGGCGGATGGTTCCAACCTGGGGGCGAGCCACGGGAACGGTGATAACGGCCATCATCTTGCCGCCGACGGCAGGCTCGACAAACTCGATATCCGTCGTCTTAGGATCCCACACAAGCTCGGTCGCGTCCGAGGTGCAGCCGGTGCCGAGCCGTGCGGCAAAGCGCGGCGCAAAGTCGCGGCCGTTTATCGTTCCGCCGACCATGACTGCCGTCGGCCGGTATTTTTCGCACAGCACCGTGAACAGGTTCGTGTATGCATCATTGTTGAAGAAATCGTAGCCCGTGCCGGATACGCGGATGAGCTTATCCACACCGCAGTCGAGCACCTTTTGAAGCTCACTGTCGCTGATCTCGCCGATGATGACCGCGGCAAGCTTTTCGCCGCTTGCGTCGCACAGCTTGCGCGTTTCCGAGCACAGCTCGAGCGATACGGGCAGAACGCTGTCGCCGTCGCGCTCGATAAAGACCCACATGTCCTTAAAATCAGTCTTGTTCATACCTGCAACCTCCTTAAAGCACATCGGCAATAAGCTCAAGAAGCTTATCTACATTCTTTTCCGTGCTGCCCTCATCGATCATGCTGCCCTTGGAGCCTGTCTCGGGCGGATAGGTGCGCGGAACCTTCGTCGGCGAGCCGGGATCGCCTATCTGCTCGGGATCGAGTCCGGGTATCGTGTGGGAGTCGTACACCTCGATCTCGGCCGTACGCGAAGCCTTCCAGCTCTTGAGATTGGGAATGCGCGCGCGGAAGTTTGCCTTTTCAACCGTCAGCAGGCAGGGGTACTGAGCCTTGAGAACCTCAACGCCGCGCTCAAGATCGCGCTCTGCGGTGATGGTGCGCGCATCGGTATCGACCTCGATGATCTTTGCGGTGGACGATATCTGGCTTGCGCCGAAGCGTTCTGCCAGCTGCGAGCCCATCTGGCCGGTTGCGCCGTCGAGCGACTCCTTGCCGCAGAATATAAGGTCAAAATCGCCGAGCATTTTGGCTGCCGAGACGATAACGTAGCTCGTTGCGAGCGTGTCGGCATTTGCAAATGCGCGGTCGGACAGCAGCACGGCTCTGTCGGCTCCTGCCGCGAGACACTCGCGCAGAGCTTCCTTGGCCATGTCCGGTCCCATGGTGATGACGGTGATGCTGCCTCCGTGGGCTTCTTTTACTCTGACTGCCGCTTCAAGCGCGTTTGCATCCAGCGGATTGAGTATGGCCGGAACGCCGGCGCGTATAAGACTGCCGGTTACGGGGTCCATTTTAACAAGATTTATATCGGGAACCTGCTTTACGCAGACAAGAATATTCAGCATTTCTCAGCCCTCCTCGACATTAGTGCAGACCTTGCCGGGATTGAGTATGCCCTTGGGGTCGAACACCTGCTTTATCGCCTGCATCAGCCCGAATGCCGTCTCGCCGACCGATTCGAGCAGATACTGCTTCTTGGCATGGCCGATGGCGTGCTCGCCGGAGACCTGGCCGCCGAACTCGGTGCACTTTGCGTAGCACTTGTCCATAACGGCCTTGCTGCGGCGTTTGAACTCGTCAAGCTCCATGTCGTTTGCGCAGCAGTAGATGTGCAGGTTGCCGTCGCCGGCGTGGCCGAAGTTGCGGATGGCAATGCCCTCCGCCTTGCCGGCTGCACGGGTGTAGACGAGAAATTCGGCTATGCGGTCAACGGGAACGACAACGTCCAGCTCGTCAAGAAGCTTAGTGTCGGCCTCAATGACGGTGAGGAACGCGCTGCGCGCCGCCCAAACGTCCTTTTTAAGGCCGTCTGTCCAAACAACGAGCGTGTCGTATGCGCCGCATTTTTCGGCAAGCTCGCCGAGGCGATCCATCTTCGCGGTAAGCTCCGCTTCGCTGTCGCCGACCAGAGTCACGAGTATATACGCGCCGGCCTCCTTGCCGTTTACAACTGTCGGGAACACGCTGTTGCCGGTGAAAGCCGCAGAGGAATCAACGATGTCGCGCTCCATGAATTCTATCGACTGCGGATCGAGGTTTGCAAGCTTTATCTGCGGAACGGAGGCGATTGCCGCTTCGACGTCGGCAAAGGGGAGAATGAGGCTCACGTCCATGTTCGGCTTGGGGATGAGCTTGAGCGTAAGCTCGGTGATGATACCGAGTGTGCCCTCCGAGCCGATCATCAGGTGCAGCAAACTGTAACCCGAGCTTGTTTTGCAAACGGTCTTGCCAAGCTCCATAACTCTGCCGTCGGGAAGAACAACGGTCATTGCAAGAACGTAGTCGCGCGTAACGCCGTACTTGACGGCGCGCATGCCGCCTGCGTTTGTCGAAACATTGCCGCCGACCGTCGCGGTCTTTTCGCCGGGATCAGGCGGATACATAAGGCCGCGCGTCAGCGCGTCGGCTGCCAGATCGCACAGCAGAACGCCCGGCTGAATATGCACGACGAGGTTATTCATGTCGTAGGAAAGAATTTTGTTCATGCGAGTTGTGCAGAGCACTACGCCGCCGCACAGCGGCACGCAGCCGCCGACAAGTCCAGTGCCTGCGCCGCGCGGAGTTACGGGTATGTTGTTTTCATAGCAAAGGCGCATTATCTGCGAGACTTCCTCGGTGCTCTCGACCTCGCAGACGACCTCCGGATAGTATTTGCCGTAAATCGGCATTTCGTCGTGGCTGAAATCGTCCTTCACCGCATCCTTGGCGAAAAAGCGTTTCGCGCCGACGATGGCCTGAAGTTTCTCAGCAATCTCAGGCGTAATTTTGTTGTACTTCGTCATTTCAGACCTCCTCATTGATTTGCAACGATGACCGATATCCCATTCGGGATAACCGTCACCGTGTTAAAAACTTTTAAAACATATCGGGATACAGGACCTGGGCGATGGCCTCGACGGTCGGGGCGCAACGCATGCCTGGCATTGCGTCTTCAAGCGAAAGACGCACAAAGCGCTCGTTTTTAACGCAGTCGAGCTGCGAAAGCTGCGGATCGGCCTTCAGTGCGGCAACCTTCTCGTCATAGCTTGAGCCCTCATAGTCGTGGATGATGATGCACCAGGGATCGGCCACGGCCACGGCCGACGGCTCGACCGCGTCCCACGCCTTTGATATCTCGCCGAAGGCGTTTGCGCCGCCGGCGGCGGTGATGTAAGCCGACTCGATGTTTGCACTGCCTGCGGTGTAGAGCTTTTCGCCGATGAAGCTGTCGAGCACGAACACCGTTTTAGGCTCGCTTATCTCGCCGAGCTTATCGGTCACCGCTTCAAGGCGCGTGCTCTGCTCGCTGACGATCTCCTCAATGTTTTCAACATTAAACACCTTTGCAAGATCTCGCATTTCCTGCCACACGGCCTCGATGGTCTCAGCCTCGCTGACATAGACGGTGATCCCGGCCTTTTCAAGCTGAGCTACGGTCAGATCGTCATCAAATATCCACGAGTTTGCATAGAGAAGATCGCAACCGCTGTCGATTATCTGCTGCGCCGTAGGATAGCCTATGCTGAGTGTCGGTATGCTTTCAACGGCGTCGGCGTATTCAGGCAGAGCGCCCAGCGAATGATTTTCCATGCACTTGCCGATGACCTTATCGGCAAGGCCGAGCGCACAGAAAACCTCGGTGCAGTTGGGGCCTGCCGTAACGACCTTCTGCGGAAGCGCCGTGACGGTGCTCTGCTTGCCGTGATTGCGGAAGCTCACGGGAGCGTAGCTTTCCTCGGGAGTGGGCTGCGCTGTCGGCTGAGCCGTCGGTTCCGGCTCATTGCCCTTGCATGCGCACAGCGAAAATGCCATGACAAGGCACAGTAAAAATGCAACTATTCTTTTCATATATCTCTCCTTTTGTGATAAAAGAGCATTTGCGCATAATATACCACTATATAATTGGTATTTCAACGGCTTTTTGTTAATAAAAAAGGCATTGAGCATAAGAAAAATGTGTGTTATTATATGTATTTGTCGAAATGTACCTTACGGAGGCATTGATATATGGACGAGACTAATGTTTTAGACGAAATGCCGGCTGAGGAAATAACTCAGACGGAGAAAAAAAGCCGCGGCGGAAAGCATTCCAAGCCCGGCAAAAACGGGCGGCGCGGCGGCAAAAAGAGCAAAAAAGGACTTGTCATAGCCCTGTGCATAATTGCTGTGCTTGTGGTCATTGCAGCACTTTTCGTGTTCGTCGTTTACGGCGGACGGCACATGTACCTCAAAGCCGAGCTCGGCGATGGGGCACCGGCGGCGTCGGCGTTCATGAAAGACGGCGCGGACGCAAGCTATGTTGGCGATGCCAATGTCAGCACGAGCAAGGAAGGTACCTATATATTAAAGGTCAAAAGCGGCGGCAAGGTTCGCCCGGAGCTTCTTATCGTGCGCGACACGAAGGCCCCGACTACCGATACAACCGAGGCTCAGATAACCATCGACGATAAATCGCTCGACCCCGAGACGGCTCTGGGCGAGATAAAGGATGCGTCGAAGGTCACCGCAACGTGGGAGAAAGAGCCGACCTACGGCACTGCAGGAGCGTACGATTGCAGCATAAAGCTTGAGGATGCCTGCGGAAACAGCCGCAGCGTCAAGCTTACGGTCAAGGTGCTCGGTCTTGTCGATGTTCTCGAGCACGAGGCAGGTCAGCCGCGCCCGAGCCTTAAGGACTTCATGGCCGTAGAGCGCGAGGATGCAAAGCTTGTGACCGATCTTAACGACATCACATGGGATAAGCTCGGCGACTACGAGGTCAAGGCCGAGTTTGACGGAAAGACCTTTACCTCGACCCTGCGCATAGTCGATACAACGGCTCCCGACCCGGACATCGTTCCGGCGGCGGTGCTCGTCGGCGGCAAGATAGAGGCCAAGGACCTTGCCCTGAGCGGCGGCGACGCGACCGCTGTGAGCTATGAATTCACCTCCGAGCCGGTGCTGTCGAAGGCAGGAACGGTCTCCTGCGGAATAAAGGCCACCGATGAAGCCGGAAACAGCTCGGAGAAGACCGGCAAGATCATCGTCTGCGATGCGATAGCCGAGCTTGAGGCATCGACGGATATGGTCACGGAAAGCGACGTGCTCGCGGCGCTTGGCAGCGACTATGCCGGATACAAGATGGAAAGCGAGCCGTTCGAGCGCACAAGCCTCGGCGCACACGCGATGGTCTTCGCAAAAGGCGACGAGAAGATCAATGTCGGCGTTGTGATAAAAGACACCGTTGCTCCCACTGCCGAGGGCATCGACTGCCAGTGCAGCACCGGCTACTACTGCGAGCCGATAAAGTTTGTGACCAATGTTGCGGATATGTCCAAGGTCACGGCAAAATTCGTAAACGAGCCCGACTGGAGCGTTGAGGGCGAGCAGAATGTTCAGATCGTGCTCACCGACCGCGCCGGAAACGAGACTACGGTCGAGGCAAAGGCGATCATAGCCCCCGATACGACTGCGCCCGTTATCTACGCCGCGCGCGACAGATACTGCTATGTCGGCGAGGCGGTGTCCTATTTCAAAGAGGTCTTTGCCGAGGATAACGCAGATCCCGAGCCGGAGATCGAGGTTGACAAGTCCAAGGTCGATGCCAAAACTGCCGGGACCTACGACGTTACATACACAGCCACCGACCACGAGGGCAACACCTCGAGCGTCACGGTAAAATACACCTTTGTTGAGAAAAAGATCGACGACGCTAAGCTTGACGAGGCCGTGGACAAGGTCATCGGCGAGATCATAACCGACGATATGAGCGTGCCCGAGCAGGCGTATGCGATATTCGATTACTGCTACAGCAATATCATCTACACCGGCACGTCCGATAAGACCGACTGGAAGAGTGAGGCCTACCGCGGCCTGACCGAGGGTATGGGCGACTGCTTCACCTTCTATTCGGCAAGCTATGCGCTTTTGCAGAAGATAGACTGCCAGGTGCTCAGCGTTGAGCGCTTAAACGGCAAAACGCAGCACTTCTGGTGCCTTGTGAACCTCGGCACGGGCTGGTATCACTTCGATGCCTGCAATGTCGGCCCCGAGCACCTGAGATGCTTCATGAAAACAAGCGAGGAGCTTGTGAAATACAGCGTGCAGTACTGGCGTTTTGACACGAGCCTGTATCCACCGCTTGAAACAACGCCGTATTCAATGAACTGAAAATGAAAAACGTACTTGAATTTTTAGAAAATACCGCGCCCGTTTGCGGCGATAAGACCGCTTTTTCCGACGGAGTGGAGAGCCTGAGCTTTGCCGAGCTTGCGCAGCTTTCGCGCGCCGGAGGAAGCGCACTGATCGCCCGTGGGCTTAAAAACGAACCTGTCGCGGTGTTCATGAAAAAAGCGCCTAAAACGATAGCCGCGTTTTTCGCGGTGCTCTATGCCGGGTGCTATTATGTTCCGCTGGATGCGTCCATGCCGCTTTACAGGCTGCAAATGATATTCGAGCGGCTCTCGCCCCGCGCCGTTGTCTGTGACGAGGCTTCAAGGGAGCTTGCCGAAAGGCTCTCGCCCGAGAGCAGCGTTATAAGCGCATCCGAGCTTTTCGCGGTCGATGAAAACGCTGAGGCGCTGGCGGCTGTTCGCGCAAAATGCATCGACACAGATCCGGCGTACATCGTCTTTACCTCCGGCAGCACAGGCGTTCCCAAGGGCGTCACAGGCTGCCACAGGGCGCTTATAGACTATGCAAACGCACTGTGCCCGGCTATCGGCGCTGACGAGGAGAGCGTTTTTGCAATGCAGGTTCCGCTTTATGTCGATGCCTGCATGAAGGAGCTGCTGTCGGTCATAAAATGCGGCTCGACCGCTTACCTCATGAAGCAGAGCATGTTCCTTTCGCCGTTAAAGGCGGTGGAATTTTTAAACGAGCATAGGGTCAACACGCTGTGCTGGGTGGCCTCGGCGCTGACGATCATATCCGGCCTCGGTGCGTTTGAGGATATTAAGCCCGAGTATATGCGCACAGTGTGCTTCGGAAGCGAGGCCTTTCCGGTAAAGCAATTGCAGCTTTGGCAGTCTGCCTGCCCCGGTGCGAGGTTTGTTAACCTTTACGGGCCGACCGAGGCAACGGGCATGTCGTTTTACTATGTCGTTGACCGCGACTTCTCCGACGGCGAGCCTATCCCTGTCGGACGGCCGTTTGACAACACGGGCTTTATGCTCCTGCGCGAGGACGATACCGAGGCCGCACCCGGCGAAACGGGCGAGATATGCATCCGCGGCACGGCGCTCACGCACGGATATTTTGACGATCCGGAGCGTACTGCGGCGGCGTTTACTCAAAATCCTCTCAATAAGCACTATCCCGAGCTTATCTACCGCACTGGCGACCTTGGCAGAATAAACGAGCGCGGCGAGCTGGTGTTCGTTTCGCGCAAGGATCATCAGATAAAGAACATGGGTCACCGCGTCGAACTTGGCGAGATCGAAGCCTGCGCCGACGGCTGCGAGGGCGTTGTGCGCTCGTGCTGCATGTTCGATAAGCAAAAGGGCAAGCTGCTTATGTTTTATATGGGCGCTGCCGATGAAAAGACACTCGGCAAATATCTGCGGTCTATGCTGCCGCGATATATGCTGCCGTCGAAAATAAAACGGCTCGATGCTCTGCCGCTGCTGGAAAACGGCAAGATCGACCGAAACTCACTTAAAGATATGGAGATATAAGCATGGAAGAGATACTCGATATATTAAACGGCCTCGGCCTTGACGCCGATTTTGAGCACTGCACTACGCTCATCGACGACGGCATCCTCGAAAGCCTCGATATCGTAACGATAATCGCAGAGCTGTCGGACGCCTTTGATATCACCATCCCGGCGCGCGATATCGTGCCCGAAAACTTCAACTCCGCCGAAGCCATGCTGAACATGGTAAACCGTCTGCTTGACGAATAAGCCGTGCTGTTTACGTCCTATGGCTTCATAGCCTTCCTGGCGGTACTTTTTGTACTGTATTATCTCATACCGAAGCGCTTCCAATGGCTGCTGCTTCTTGCTGCGGACATTGTGTTTTACGCCTGCGCCGGGTGGAAGGGCCTGTGCTTCATGGCGGCGACGATCGTCGTCTCATGGGCGGCGACAAACCTCATGGGCGCGTCGCTTGCAAAGCAGAAGGCGTTCCTTAAATCCGATGAGGGCAAGGCGCTTGAGCGCGCCGAGCGCAAGGCATATAAAAAGCAGTGTGAAAAGCGCCGCAAGGTAATATTTGTGCTGGCGCTCGTTGCCGACCTCGGCATACTTGCAGCGCTTAAGTACACAAACTTCCTTATAACAAATGTCAACGCACTTTTTTCTGCCGATATTGCGGCGGTCGATTGGGTGCTCCCCCTCGGTATATCGTTCTACACCTTCCAGACCGTCAGCTATGTGATCGACGTCTACTGGGAAAAGGTCGAGCCGGAAAAGAATATCCTGCGCGTTGCGCTGTTCACATCATTCTTTCCGCTGCTCATTCAGGGGCCGATATCGCGCTTCGGCGACCTGAAGGATACGCTTTTTGCCGAGCATAAGGCGAATTTTAAGCAGATATCCTTCGGCCTTCAGCGCATTCTTTGGGGCTACTTTAAAAAGCTCGTCATTGCCGACAGACTGCTTGCTGCGGTCACAGCGCTGTGCGGCGATCCGGCGACGTACACGGGCGCGTATGTTTTCATCGGCGCCGTTTTGTATGCAGCCGAGCTTTATGCCGACTTCACCGGCGGCATAGATATCACCATCGGCGTTGCTCAGGTGCTTGGAATAAAGGTGAAGGAGAACTTCATCCGTCCGTATTTTTCGCGCAATATCGCCGAATATTGGCGCAGATGGCACATTTCCATGGGCACATGGTTCAAGGACTATATCTTCTATCCGCTGTCGGTCGCGCCGTGGCTCCTGAAGCTTTCAAAGTCCGCGCGCAAAAAAATATCCGACGGCTTCGGAAGAAAGCTGTCTGTGTATGTTTCGACGATAGTGACGTGGTTCCTTACCGGCCTGTGGCACGACGCGGCGTGGAATTTTGTCGTTTGGGGACTTCTCAACGCTTTCTTCATCCTGCTTGCCGAGGAGTTCAAGCCCGTGTCGCAGCGCTTCCGCGCAAAGCACGAAAGGCTCGTTTCAGGCTTCGGTTACAGGGTGTTTGAAACGCTCAGAACGTTCCTGCTCATGTGCTCGCTGCGCGTTCTCGACTGCTACCGCGATGTTGAGGTATCCTTCCGCGCGCTCGGTACGGTGTTTACGGACTTTAACTGGGGCGAGGCATTCTCCGGTGCGCTTTTGCAGCTGGGGCTTACGGGTGCAGACTATTTGATCGCCGCAGTCGGTGTTGTTATCATGTTTGCCGTTTCCTGCGTTCAGGAAAAGCACGGCAGCGTGCGCGAGGTACTGTGGGAAAAGCCGGTTTTGTGCTATGCCGTGTTCTTCGTCCTTGCCGTTGCGGTCCTGACCTTCGGCGCGTACGGCGTAGGCTACGATGCAGCGCAGTTTATCTATAACCAGTTCTGAGGAAGCAAATGAGCAAAAAAAGCAATAAAAAACTGCATATTATCTGCCTTGCGGCTTTCGCGGTGCTGCTGTGCGCAGCGATATGGCTGCTGGGCAGGGTATGTCAGCCGAAATACATGTCCGGCGTTCTCGAGGGCGCGATGACGCAGGAGTATTATAATGAAGAAAACTCGCACGATGTGATATTTGTCGGCGACTGCGAGGTGTACGAGAACTTTTCCCCCGTAACAATGTGGGAGGAACATGGCATAACGAGCTACATCCGAGGCTCGGCGCAGCAGCTTATCTGGCAGTCGTACTATCTGCTTGAAGAGGCGCTCGAGCGCGAAAGCCCGAAGGTCGTCGTGTACAATGTCCAGTCGATGAAGTACGACACTCCGCAGAGCGAGGCGTACAACCGCATGACGCTCGACGGTATGCCGCTTTCAAAGCACAAGCTCGACGCGATAAAGGCATCCATGACCGAGGACGAGGATATGGTAAGCTACCTTATCCCGTTCCTGCGCTATCACTCGCGCTGGTCGGAGCTGACGGACGAGGACTTTGAGTACGCCTTCCGCCGCGACCCCGTGACGATCGCAGGCTACCTCATGCGCGCGGACGTTGAGCCTATGACAAAGCTGCCGACGGCGCCTGTGCTGGACGATTACACGATAGGCGACACATGCTGGGAATACCTTGACAAAATGCAGAAGCTGTGCGATGCTAACGGAGCGACGCTCGTTCTTATAAAATCGCCGAGCCTGTGGCCGCACTGGTACGATCAGTGGGACGAGCAGATAAGCGATTACGCCGCCGAGCACGGCCTTGATTACATTAATCTGCTGAACGTGTCGGACGATATCGGCATCGATATGCAGACGGACACCTATGATGCCGGACTGCATCTGAATATCTACGGTGCGGAAAAGCTCTCGCGCTATTTCGTGGAGATCCTTGCCGGGCGCTACGGAGTACCGGACCGCAGTGAGGATGAAACCATAGCCGCGGATTGGGAAAATAAATGCAATGCGTATTATGAGCTTCTTGCCGCACAGAAGGCAGAGCTCGAAGAATACGGATACCTTAAAAGCTGGACACTGGGGGATGAAAAATGAAAAAGTTTATTGCAATTATCCTTGCCGTTTTGTGCGTTTTCGCGCTTTGCGCATGCGGGAATGACGGCGGCAGCGGCGACAACGATGCAGACAAAACCGCCAAGTACACTCCCGATTACGGTGAGCTTTACTATGCTTCGGGCGAGGTGAAGTTCGGCATTCTCGATCCTGCCGCGGATGTTCTGTCCGCACTCGGGGAGCCTGACAGCACCTTTGAATCCAACAGCTGCGCATATCAGGGCAAGGACAAGTTCTATTATTATGACGGCTTTGAAGTCTTGGTAAACGATATTGACGGGACAGAGCGCATAACCGGCATAACCATTGCGGATGATACCGTTTCCAATCCTCAGGGCGTGAAGATTGGCATGAAGATCGACGAAGCGCTCGCGCTCATGGACGGCATCGAGTATGCTCAGTCGGGCGATACATATAAGTTCACCGTCGGCTCAACCCTGTTCAGGCTTCAGGCCGGCGACGACGGCACGGTGGCTGCCGCGGAATACTCCGTTGCCGCAAACGATAAGTGAGGTGCGCCATGGCTGAGTATAAAAAGATGAAGCTCGAGGATGTTTTTGCCGACATTGAAAGGATAATGGGAGCTGACGCTTCCAACGAGGAAAAGAGCATGCAGCTGCGCAGAAAAGCCGCCTCGGCTTACGAGCAGGAGGATGATCCTGCCGCAGCGGCATATTACGACGAGGCGATAGCCCTCGGCTGCGTCGAGGCCGACATGCTGCCGGAGGTGCTTTTCCGCGGCGGCGTGAGCTTTGCAAAGCTTGATGAGAAAAAGTCGTTTGAGCTTTTAAAGCGTGCTGCCGAGCTTGGCCATGTCAAGGCAATGCTCAACCTGGCCGTTTGCTATCAAAAGGGCGTCGGCACGTCGAAGAACGAAAAAGAGTGCTATAAATGGGCGCTGGCTGCCGCCAATGCCGATGATATAGAGGCAATGTATATCTGTGCATTGTGCTCCGAGCAGGGCTTCGGAACGAAAAAGGACCCCACCGAGGCGTTCGCGCGCTTCAAGCGTGCCGCCGAGGCAGGAGTTGTTGACGCAATGTATAAAACCGCGCTCAACCACGATCGCGGCGAGGGCACCTTCAGCAATCCGCAGGCGGCGTTTGAATGGTTCAAAAATGCGGCCGAAATGGGTCATCCCGATGCGCAGCACGATCTTGCCGTATGTTATGCAAACGGCGAAGGAACGGCGGCCGATCCGTCGGAGGCATTCCGCTGGATGAAGCTCTCGGCCGAAAACGGCAATGTTGACGCAATGCGCCTTGCGGGCGGCTGCTATTATAACGGCTTCGGTGTTAAGGAGAATCCTAAAAAGGCCTTTGAGATGTTCAAAAAAGCCGCCGAACTCGGCGACGTTGACTGCATGCGCATGACGGGTGATTGCTACGCCATCGGCAGTGGTGTTAAGCAAAACCGCGATGAGGCAATGCGCTGGTATCGCATAGCTGCCGAAAACGGCGATATGGACTCGCGCGAAATGATGGAAAATTACTGAATTGAATAGCAAAAAAACACGGTAGGTTTTCACCTGCCGTGTTTTTTTATGTCAGCTTGATGTCAGCTTGTTTAATATGTCGATATCCGGTATCGCCGAGGTGCCCATGTCCGGAAAGGATGTGATGGCGCTCATAAGCCCCACCATTACAAAGGCAATGACCGCAAGCAAGGCAATGACTATAACTGCAATAATAAATCCCGTGCGTATATTGGCCTTTGCGCGGCGGATCTCCTCGTCCTCTTCTTTTTTGTTTTTCTTCATCGTGCCTCACCTCCGACGACACTATTTTATATCATATAAAAATATTGTCAACAAACTGTCTGTTAACATTGACAAATGCAGCCGGCATGATATAATAACAACATCAGTTGCGCAACAGCAGTTGCGCAAAAATGAGGAAGTGATAATAATGCCGCCGAGAGTGAAGTTTTCGCGAGAAGAGATAATTGCCGCGGCGCTGGATATTGTGCGCCGGGGCGGAATGGCAGCGCTCACGGCCCGAAGCCTTGCAGCAGAGCTCGGCTCGTCCGCAAAGCCGGTGTTCGGCCTTTTTGAGAATATGCAGGAGGTGCAGGATGAGGTCGTGCGTGCGGCAAATGCCGAGTATCAGTCTTTTCTGCGCGCCGAGATGATGCGCGGAGCATATCCGCCGTATAAGGCAAGCGGCATGGCGTATATTGCCTTTGCACGGCAGGAAAAAGAGCTGTTCAAGCTGCTGTTTATGCGCGACAGAACCGAGGAAGATTCGGAGACCGAAGATGAAAGCATTGACGGGATCATAGCGCTCATATCCCGAAATACAGGGCTGAGCAATGAGGATGCGCGCCTTTTCCATCTCGAGATGTGGATATTTGTCCACGGAATCGCGACGATGATAGTTACGGGATACCTCGACTGGGAAGAGGAATATGTCAGCCGCACTCTGACCGACGTATACGAAGGATTGAAAGCGCGCTGGTGCGGAGGAAACGGAAAATGAATGCGATAGAGATAAAAAAGCTAACGAAAAAATATAAGGACGTGATCGCAGTAGACGGCCTTGAGCTGAGCGTTCGCCGGGGCGAGCTGTTTGCGCTGCTCGGCGTAAACGGAGCGGGCAAAACGACGACGATAAAAATGCTCTCGTGTCTGACCTCGCCCACGTCCGGCGAGGCGTTCCTCGACGGAAAAAGCATAGTTTCTCAGCCGGGTGAGGTGAAGCGCATCATAGGAGTATCGCCGCAGGAGACGGCAGTTGCGCCGAACCTGACGGTCATGGAAAACCTCGAGCTTATGTGCGGCGTACACGGGCTTTCAAAGGATAAAACGCGCGTGCGGGCGCAGGCGCTGTGCGAAGAGTTTAAGCTCGGCGAGGCAAAAGAGCGCAAGGCCGGAAAGCTCTCGGGCGGCTGGCAGAGAAGGCTCAGCATAGCAATGGCGCTCACCGGCGATCCTGAGATACTGTTCCTCGACGAGCCGACGCTCGGCCTTGACGTAATTGCGCGCAGCGAGTTGTGGGATACCGTGCGCGCGCTCAAGGGCAAAAAGACGATAATACTCACAACACACTATATGGAGGAAGCCGAGGCGCTGTCCGACCGCGTCGGGATCATGCGCGGCGGAAAGCTGCTGGCCCTCGGCACGGCCGAGGAGCTAAAAGCCCTTGCCGGAAAAGAAAAATTCGAGGATGCGTTCGTCGCGATAGTAAAGGGGGAGGGGAAATGAAAATGCTCACATTCTCCTCGCGCACGGCAAAGGAGATACTGCGCGATCCCGTAAACCTCGGCTTTGGACTCGGTTTTCCGGTGGTGCTTATCCTGCTGCTGTCGGCGATCCAGGCGAACATTCCTGTTTCCATGTTTGAGATCGAGAATCTTGCACCGGGTATGACCGTGTTCGGCCTGTCGTTCATGACGATTTTTGCGGCAACGCTCATCGCAAAGGATCGCGAAAGCGCGCTTTTGCAGCGGCTTTATACAACACCGCTCACGGCTGCCGACTTCATTTTCGGCTATACCTTGCCGCTGCTGCCCATTGCCCTCGGGCAGGCTGCCGTGTGCTTTGTAACGGCGTTTTTCCTCGGCCTTGAGGTGACGGTGAACGTCCTGTGGTCGGTGCTGATGATAATTCCCGCCTCAGTGTTTTTCATTGCGCTCGGGCTTCTGTGCGGCAGTGCCCTGAGCGTAAAGCAGGTAGGCGGCATATGCGGCGCGCTGCTGACAAACCTCACCGCATGGCTGTCCGGCATATGGTTTGACCTTGAGCTTGTAGGCGGCGCGTTCAAAACGGCGGCCGAGCTGCTGCCGTTCTGCCATGCGGTGAGAGTCGAGCAGGCCGTCTGCGCAGGCAGCCTTGCGGATGTCTGGCCGGATCTTGCGTGGGTCATAGCCTACGCCGTCGCCGCAGTCATTTTCGCAGTCCTGGCCTTCCTGCGTCAAATGAAGCGCCAGTGATAAAAAGCATGCCTAAACGAACAATCCCTCCGGCGGAGCCGGAGGGATCGCTTTATATTATTTGAGATCATTCTTCCGAGCTTATGCCGATCGAAAGACCCACGCCGAGGGCGGCGAGGACGGCGGCTGCAAAAGCAAGTGTGTCGATATTGCCGCCGATGAGCGAGGCAATGACGCTCACGGCGCCCAGAGCGGCGCCGAGGGCGGCGAGCTTAAACGCGAGGGAGTCCTGCTTTTTGGTCAGCAGTATGAGCGCCGCCGCGGCGGCTGCAACTGCAAGCAGGTGAGAAGCGTAAGTGACGATGAAGGATATAAGAGCTTTGAGATAATCCCGGTGCAGCGCGCTCTCGTGCTTGCCGGCGGAGCTTAAAAGCTCGGCCGTCGTGCTCTCGGCTGTGCCATAGCCCTCGTCGATGAGGCTTTCGCGGCTGCGCTCGACCTTTTCCGCAATGTCCTCGTAGACCGAAAGCTCCTCTGCCTTGGCATCAAGTTCTTCCTTTTCCTTGTCAAGCTCGGCTTTCGTGTCGGCAACGGACTGCCCGTCGGCATCGAGCTTTGCAGGGCCGGACTCTATCTCCTGCTTCATGCCGGAAAGCTGCGCCTGGGCGGAATCTATCTGCTGCTGCGCCTGAGTAAGCCCGGACTCTCCCTGCTGAAGCTGCGCATAGGCCGAGTCAAGCTGCGCCTTCATGTCGGAAATGTAGCTGTCGGTCAGGTCGATACCGACCTTGCCGCCGACGATCTTGAGCGCCATCCAATGCGGAATGTGCTTTGCCTCAAGCTCACTTATGGCAGACGACAGCTGATCGTAAGCGGCCTTGCCCTCGTTGTACGAGGCCCAGCCCGAGTCGAGCTGCGCTCTGCCGCTCGAAACGGCGCTCTGCGCACCGCTGCTGTTAAACCGGTTTTTGCCGACATTGTAGGCTATAAGCTGCTGATTATAGCTCAAAACATCCTCGTTGTATTTTTTATCTGCCGCCTCGTATTGCTTGTACTTTTCGTCATAAGCGGCTTTCTGCTCGTCGTAGGCGGCCTTTTTTTCGTCGTATTCGGCCTTGCCGTCGGCGAGCGCTTTTTCGTTATCGCTGAGCGCGTCAAGCTCCTTTTTGAAGGAGGCGTAGTCGTTTCTCACCTCGCCGACGGGACTGATGCCGTCCGCTATCCCGGTAAGACCGGTCATGAACGCGGCAAGCAGCAGCACGACGGCAAGAACGATCGTGATCGCTCTCCACTGATTTTTGGATACCATGCTATCACCCTTGAAAGATCTGAATGATCAATGATTGATTATACTATAGGAAACTTGTTAACTCAATATGAATTCGTGCGAAAAATTTTTGCGGTGAGGGTATAAATGTGTAGTAATTTTGTAACCTGTGTGGTAGAATAATTTAAATTAACTGTAAGAAAGAAGTTTTTATATATGGATATCAAAAAACTCGAAAGCTACGCCGAGCTTATCGTCAGAGTCGGCGCGAATGTCCAAAAGGGACAGGATGTTGTCATTTCGGCCGAGCTTGATCAGCCGGAATTTGTCGAAATGCTCGTTGAGCAGTGCTATCTTGCAGGCGCTGCCGAGGTAAGAGTCGAGTGGACGCATCAGCCGCTCAGGCTCAAGCATGTAAAATACCAGACCGTCGAGCGCCTCGGCGAGATAAAAGATTGGGAAAAGCAGAAGCTTCTGAACAGAGCCGAAACGCTGCCGGCCATGATCTATATAGAGTCTGCCGACCCCTCGGGTCTTGACGGGCTGGATCAGGAAAAGTGGGGCAAGAGCGTCCAGATGCGCTGGAAGGTCATAAAGCCCATCCGTGACTCGATGGAGAACAAATACCAGTGGGTCATTGCGGCGGCGCCGGGCAAGGCGTGGGCAAAGAAGGTGTTCCCCGAGCTTGGCGAGGCCGAGGCAGTCGAAAAGCTTTGGGAGGCGATACTGTACACCTCGCGCGCCGAGGGCGACGGAGTGAAGGCATGGCAGGAGCACAATGCCGATCTCAAGAGCCGCTGCGAGTATCTCAACTCGCTCGGCCTGCGCAAGCTGCACTATAAAAGCGCAAACGGAACGGATTTCACCGTCGGACTCATTCCGCAGGCGCAGTTTCTCGCCGGAGCGGAGGATACGCTCGGGACAAACGTGCGCTTTAATCCCAACATCCCCAGCGAAGAGGTTTTCACAAGCCCCATGAAGGGACAGGCCGAGGGCATAGTGTATTCGACCCGACCGCTGTCCTACCGCGGCACGATGATCGAAAACTTCAGCATCCGCTTTGAAAACGGCAAGGTGACAGAGGTCAAGGCCCAAAAGGGCGAGGATGCGCTCAAGACGCTCGTGAACATGGACGAAGGCTCGAAAATGCTCGGCGAGTGCGCGCTCGTGCCGTTTGACAGTCCGATAAGAAACAGCGGCATAATGTTTTACAACACCCTTTTTGACGAAAACGCCGCATGCCACCTCGCGCTCGGCGACGGATTTGCTAACTGCATAAAGGACTTTGAAAACTACACGCTCGAGCAGTGCCGCGAAATGGGCATAAATTCGTCCATGATCCATGAGGATTTCATGATAGGTTCCGAGGATCTCAATATCACGGGCGAGACCGAAAGCGGCGAGAGAGTGCAGATATTCAAAAACGGAAACTGGGCGTTCTGATCGAGAGGAAGCAAGATGGAGATAGAAAACGAAAAGATAAGGTATTCGGTCAGCCGGAAGAACTTCTTCGTCAAGCTTGCGGTGATCTTCATGATCCTGTCGGCGCTCTGCCGATTCCTCGGCTATTGGGGCTTCTGGTCGAATCAGACGGCCGGATTTGTCACATTTCAGATTGTGCTGCCGATACTGTGCAACCTGCTGTTCATCGTGCTCGTTCTGTATGCAGGCAGGCGCTTTTTCAGTCTGTCGTTTATCCCGGTCATACTGGGTGTAATGTTTTTCATAATTAAAGCCTTCGGGTTTGACAGCATACTGCACACGATACTGTGCATATGCCTGTATCTTGCCGTCGCGTTTATCTACACGGCGACGGTGTTCGGCGTTATCCGGACTAAGTGGCTGCTTGCGCCGCTGTTCGGTCTGCCGCTTATAGTACATATTTACCTTGACAGAGACATGATCGCACCGAAGGGGAAGACTGTTGCGCTCGCGGAGCTTTTGCCCGAGATATCTGTGCTGTGCATTATGGCGGCGCTTTTGTGCATTTGCTTTGCAATGAAAAGGCGCGACTTTGCAGCCGAAAAGGCGAGCAGCGCCGAGCAGCAGACGATAGATCTGCTCGTCAGCAATGAAGAGCCGCCCGCATCCGAGATCATGCCCGATGCTGCGCCGCAGGAGGGCGATGCACATGAGTGATACTATCAGAAAAGACCCGGCTGAGGAAAAAACCGTAGTCGTCAAAAAAAGCGATATCGAGCAGCAGCTCCACAGAGCCGACGAGGAAAAAACCGTCCTCGACACGGTCAATGAGGGATACAAGAGCATATTTGACCCCGAGCTTGAGGAGATACTGCGTGAAACCGAAGGATATGAGCTTACTCCGCAGGACGAGGACGGCGAGCCGGAATACGAGGAAGAGCCGGAGTACGATGAGAGCGAATCGGACGCCGAGCGCATCATACGCGAGCAGTCCGAGCACCGCGCGCATAAAAAGAGAAAAAAGCTCATCATTGTGTGTGTTGCCATCGTGGCTGTGCTCGCGGCCATGCTTGCACTGATACTCGCACTCAAAAACGGCGGAACGGAAAGCGAATACAGCAATGCATTCAAGCAGGCGCAGGAATATTACTACGCCGGAGATTACGATAACGCACTTACAAAGCTGCGCGAGGCAATGGAGGTCAAAAAGACCGACGAGTGCCTGCTTCTTATGAGCCGCTGCTATGAGGCCAAGTACGATTACGTCAATGCCATTGCCATCCTTGAAAGCTCAACAAGCGGCAGCGACGAAATAAAATCCGAGATCGAGCGGCTCAAAAAAGCCAAGGAGGATTACGACAGCGGCAAGATAGTCGTCATCTGCGGCGAGCAGTTCGACGTGGAAACGACGTCGCTGGATCTGTCGAAAAAGGGCGCAGGCTCGGCCGCCCTAAAGGATATCGCAAAGCTCACCGAGCTTACGAGCCTCAAGCTCTCCGACAATAAGATCGACGAGCTTGATTTCCTCACGCCGCTCAAAAAGCTTACCTCGCTCGACCTTTCGAACAACAAGATAAGCGATATTACACCGCTCAAAAAGCTCAGCTCGCTCAGAACGCTGCACCTTGACGGAAATGAGATAAAGGACTTTTCTCCGCTTTATGATATCGACAGTCTGTCCATGCTCACCATCGGGCAGATGGATATAAGCGCGTCTCAGCTCAAGGAGCTGAAAGCGAAGCTTCCAAACTGCATCATATACAGCGACGATGCAAAGGAGGACGTTATTGATATAAAGCTCGGCGGCAAAACGTTTAAGAACAATGTGAAGGAGCTTGACCTTTCCGGCTGCGATGTTCATGATATCACGCTGCTGTCGGCCTGCACGAAGCTTGAAAAGCTCGACCTTTCGGATAACTCGATCTCCGATATCTCGGCGCTTGTCGATCTTCCGAGCCTTAAAGAGCTTGATATCTCAAACAACCGCATAAGCGATATAAGTCCGCTTATGAGCGTGCCGAAGCTTGAGTACCTCAATCTTTCCGGCAACAGGATAAAATCGGTCGCGGCGCTTCAGGATCTTTCCGGGCTTACCGAGCTTAATGTCAGCGGCAATGAGCTTGGAAGCATCGCCGCCATTGGCAGGCTCACGAATCTGAAAACTCTGTGGATGGATAAGGTCAGCCTGTCCGACGCAGACCTCGAGGAGCTTTATAACCTCAAAAATCTCAAAAAGCTCAGCATAAAGGATAACACAGACCTGAGCGAGGCGGCCGTTGCAACGCTGAAAAAGAAGCTCTCCGGCTGCTCGATCAGCCATTCCGAGCTTAAAAGCGAGATCGTCCTCGGCGGCAAAAGCTTTGCCGTGGACGCCGAAAACGTTGAGGCAAACGGCCTCGGCCTGAGCGATATCTCCAAGGCGTCGGGCTTTACTAACGTAAAGCACCTTGACCTGTCAAATAACTCGATATCAAGGCTCTCGCCGCTGTCAACGCTTAAAACGCTCGAAACGCTCGACCTTTCAAACAACTCGATCAGCGACATTTCGGCGCTCGCCTCACTTAAAAATCTCAAACAGCTCTGGCTCAACGGAAACAGCATCAGCGCAGACCAGATACAGGCGCTGAAAGCCGCTCTGCCCGACTGTTATATAAGTGTTGAATAAAAATGTGAGAACAAATTTTAAATTTTAAAGCAAATTCAACAAAAGCGTCTTTCATTTTACATGCGCTTATGCTATAATAAAGTTAAGCAGGAAGCATCCTGCAAAGCAGAAAGGAGCCGGCACATATGAAATTTACGTTTACCGAAAAAAAGATGGGCACCTCCGAAGAGCTCAGAAGCTATACTGAGCGCAAGGTTGGCAAGCTCGACCGCTTCTTTAAGACCGAAAGCAGCGCAAATATCACGTTCAGCATGGAGCGCGGCAGATTCCTGGCAGAGATCACGGTTTCAAATAACGGCCTGTATTACAGAGCCAGCGAGCTTACAAACGATATGTATGCTTCCGTTGATTCCGGTGTCGCGTCCATCGAACGCCAGATCCGCAAGAACAAGACCCGTCTTGCAAAACGCCTGAGAGAGGGCGCGCTCGAGAAGGAGACAAGACCCGAGTATGCCCCCGTTGAGGAGGAAGAGGATGAGGAATTCAAGATCGTGCGCAGCAAGCGCTTCCCCATCAAGCCCATGTCAACGGAAGAGGCAATATTGCAGATGAACCTGCTTGAGCATGAGTTCTTCGTGTTCCGCGATGAGCAGGCCGACGGTGCAATATCAGTTGTCTATTGCCGCAAAAACGGCGGTTACGGTCTGATAAGCGACGACGCTGAATAAAAAACAATAAATATACAGCTGCCCCACCTTTTGGTGGGGCAGTCAGTCTGATTTAAAGATAGTGCTGCCGAGCAGAGCCGATTGAGCAGCAGGGGAGCACGAGGGGGCAAGACCCCTCTCGTAATTGGATTAATAGCCATCAAAAACGTCCGGTACGGACTTTTTGACGAGCGTAGCGAGATTTTTCGTGAAAACTTGTTTTCACAAAAAATGTGGCGTTGCAGCGCGCAAAAAAGCTGAAGACTTTTTTGCACGCTGGGGCAGTTTTGAGGATGGAACAAAGATGAATTACACCGAAGTAACGATAGAATGCAAAAACACCGACGAGACCTGCGACAGGCTGACCGCCCTCGGCGTTGACGGCTTTGTCATCGAAAATGAGGACGATTTTAAGGCCTTCCTTGAAAATAACCGCCAGTATTGGGACTATGTCGATTCCTCGCTCGAGGAAAGCTATAAGGGCGTTTCGCGCGTTAAATTCTATGTTGAGGACAACGAGGACGGCGCGCGGCTGCTTGACGCCGTGAAGGCGGAGTTTGAGGTGAAAACCGCGCCCGTGTGCGACGCCGACTGGGAAAATAACTGGAAGGAGTACTATAAGCCGCTCGAGATCGGCGAGAAGCTCCTTGTTGTGCCGGAGTGGATCGAATGCGCCGAGGAGGGCCGAGTTCCGCTGCGCCTCGATCCCGGCCTGCTGTTCGGAACCGGCGCGCATGCAACAACGCGCATGTGCCTTGCCGCGCTCGAAAAGTACGCCGGGGAGGGCAAGCGCGCCCTCGACCTCGGCTGCGGCAGCGGTATCCTCGGCATAGGCGCTATCGTTCTCGGCAGCGATTTCTGCACCGCCTGCGATATCGACCCCAAAGCGCCCGATACCGTAATGGAAAACGCGGCTCTCAACGATATCGGCGGCGACAAAATGAAGGTTTACGCCGGTGATATAATCGGCGACGGAAAGCTCAGAGCGCTCCTCGGCACGGGCTACGATATAGTGCTTGCAAATATCGTTTCCGATGTTATAATTCCGCTTGCGCCGTTTGTGCGCGCGTTTATGGCGCCGGGCGGCGTGTTCATCACCTCCGGCATAATCGACGGCCGCGAGGAAGAAGTGGCCGCAGCGCTTAAGTCTGCCGGACTTGAGATAATCGCCCACCGTCACGAGGAAGAGTGGCACTGCTTCGAGTGCAGATGGATGCAAAATTTTTGCTCTGAGGTATAAAAAATCGCACACGGGAAAACGTGTGCGATTTGATTTTCTTTAACGGTAGAGTCCCGAAAGTACCGGAGCAAACAAAAATATAAGTCCGACAGCAGTCCAAACAAATACCTTTTTATGTTCTTTCGTATTCTTACCCTGTGTGGAATATTTAATGCATTCAAGAAGACCGTAGAGCGTGGCCGGTATGATAAATATCCCCAGATAATTGACTAATCCGGCCAATGTGCTCCAAAAAATTTTAAATATATCTTCCATGTTTTTATCCCCGTTGATGGTTATTGATAAGTAACCTTTGAATTGATAACGGCAACTCTTCTTCTGTTCTGAAAATGGTTTGTTACAGTTACTGAAATTATAGTTACACCAATGTTTGGTGAGCAATGCAGAGGTTGCTTATTGCATTCAGATTTACAGAAAGTGTGCGATACCAAGCTTATAGATATAATACACTATATTCTCATTAATGTCAATATTTATAATGGAAACAATAGGCACTGCTGGCCTGTTGAACGCAAGACCCACCATCACGAGGAAGAGTGGCACTGCTTCGAGTGCGTATGATTTTTTGACACGCCGAGATCCGTCCGTTAGGCTTCGCTAACGGACGGATCTTTCAATATCCGGCGATAAAGCGCACGGCGCAGCTTTTTTCGCTGCGCTTTATTACGCAAAGCTTCTGCTCGTGCTTATTCTCCGGCGGCGGAGGCGGCTCGGGCAGAGCCTCGTCGAGCGCGGTAACGCGCTGCCACACGCTTTCAAAATTATCAAATTCCATAGTTCTCACCGCTGCATTATATGCCGCCACTTGAAAAAACGTCAGCGCTGTGAGATAATACCGGCATAAAATATGTTTTCCGAGAGGAGCCTATCATGCCCAGATTTTTTGCGCTTGGAACAAATCTGCTCGGCGGCAGAGCGATCATCCGCGGCCGCGACGCAGAGCATATAAAGGTGCTTCGCCTTCGCCCGGGCGAGGAGATGACCATTTGCGACGGCAACGGTACGGACTATAAATGCCGCCTTGTGCGCTCGGATAAGGACGAGGCCGAGGCGGAGATCATCGAGGTCGTCCCGTGCGCGGCCGAGCCTACGGTGTCGGTGCGCGTGCTGTGCGGCCTGCCAAAGGGCGATAAGACCGACTATATCATCCAGAAATGCGTCGAGTCCGGCGCAAAGGAGATATGCTTTTTCCGCTCCGAGCGCGTCGTGCAGCGCACCGAGGGCGTTGCCAAAAAGCTCGAGCGCTGGAACAGAATAAGCGAGGAGGCGGCAAAGCAGTCCGGGCGCGGCATCATCCCCGAGGTCAGATGGATCGACAGCTTTGTTGAAGCGCTGGATGCCGCAAAGCGGCAGGAGGATGCCTTCTTCCTGTACGAGACCGGCGAGCGAGAGAGCCTTCGCGCAGTGCTCAAGGGAGCCGAGAAGCTCGGCTCGGCGGCGCTGATAACAGGCCCCGAGGGCGGCTTTGAGCCGTATGAGGCCGATATGGCTCGCAAGATAGGGCTTCACATATGCTCGATGGGCGCGCGCATACTCAGATGCGAAACCGCTCCCGTCGTCGCGCTCACGGCGCTCATGTACGAAAGCGGAAATTTGGAATAAAACAATGCAGACAATAGATGCGGTTAAGATCAGAATACTTCGCCTGTGCGAGCAGAGGAACATGAGCATCAACAGACTTGCCACTGTGTGCGCGCTGCCGCCGTCGAGCATCAAGAATATTCTATACGGCAAAAGCTGCAATCCAAAACTGTTGACGATAAAAATGATATGCGACGGGCTGGATATGACGCTTGCGGAGTTTTTCTCCTCGCCGGAGTTTGACGGCCTTGAGCAGGAGATAAAGTAACCGGGACTGCACCGCAGTCCCGGTTATTGCTGTATTACCATTTATTCGAGACTTTCTCGGCAAAGCCGGGGAAGTCTTTTATTTCGATCACTTTTCCGTCGTCAAGGACAGCCTTGCCGGTGAACAGGCCGAACACCTGATGCTGATCGCTTTTAATAAGTCCGACGTCGGTGCAGGATGCGCGGTCGAGCACGGGGCGGAAGTCCATTTCAAAGCGGCCGTCATCCGAGGTGAAGGTCCATGACTCCATGAAGGATTTTTCGTCGCCGGGAATGTTGAATTTTACCTGACTGAGCTTGTGCGCCTTGCCGTTGTAAAACAGCATGTTCTCGCTGGCGGCCGAGGTGTTGCCGAAGCCGTAGCCGATGTTCCAGCCGAAGGGAACTCCGTCCACCGCGCCGGAGGCCGAGCCCCAGTACCATGTGTTTTTGTATGTCCACACGCCGCGTCCCCAGTCGAGAACGGCGAAGCTGTCAGAGGGGTCAAAAACATAGGTGTGTCCGTCGTAGGTGACCTCGCCGCGTGCGCGCATGCAGTTTATCTTTTGGTTATAGTAAAAATGCCCCGGTTTATCGAACGGAGTTGCTATGACCATGCTCTCCTCCGGCTCGTCGAAAAGCTCGACCTTTGCATAAAGCGAGCCGGCAGGGCCGAAGCGCTTCATCTGCGCTATCAGCGTGCGCACGCCCGAGCCGTCGTTTTTAAAATAAATGCTGTAATTTTTGCCGATGGCGGTCGTGTCGCCGGTCTTGCTCGTTTCGGGCAGCTTGCGCTTTCCGAGCGGAATGAAGCACATGGGGCTTGTTGTGATCTCCCAGCCCTCCTCAAAGTTGAGAAGGCTTATCGAGTCCAGACCCATGTAGCCGTTATCGTCGATGGTGAGGGCAAGGGCAAAGCGGCCGTTGTTTATGAGGTAATAGTCCCATTCCTTGATGCGCATGGGACTTGCCTTGATGTCCGCGCGCCTGTAAACCGGCAGAAGCTTCTTGGCGTAGCCCGGCTCCGTTAGCTCGCCGTCGGCGTTTAGCAGGGGTATTTCGCGAGTGATCTCGTGCTGATCCATTCCTACATCTCCTTTTTCAATTTGCGTATATCCGTTCCGGCAAACGGGAGCTTGAGAAACTCGCCGTCTATCCTCGAGCAAATCTGCGGAGTGTATCTCCGTGCAAGCTCCGCATCGGTGAGATTTGTGCTGATAATGGTCTTTTTACCCTCGACAAGGCGCGTGTTTATAAGCGTGTACAGCGCCGAGATGCTTATCTGCGTGAGCATTTCGGTGCCCAGATCGTCAAGGATCATAAGCTCGCACTCGAGCATGCGCTCGACCCGCGTCGAGGCTTTTTCCGCAGCCTCGGCGTCGCGCGCGAATTTTTTCATTTCAAACGCCTCGAGCGCGGAGGCCGCGGTGTCGTAGCACACCGAGTGGCCGTTTTGCGCAACGACGCGCGCTATGCAGGCAGACAGGAACGTTTTGCCCAGCCCCGTGCCGCCCTGAAACAGCAGGTTCATCGAGCGCTCCGAGAAGCTGGAGGCGTACTCGCGGCAGGTGTCGTAAACAATGCTCATCGCTTCCCTTGCCTCGCCGTACAGCGAAAGGTCGAAGTTTTCAAAGCGCTCGTCGCTGTTTTTGAGAAGCGTGCTCAGCTCGCTTGTGAGCTGGCGGTTGTATTCCTCGATGAGGCAGGAGCACATTTGGCTTACTATAAACCCGGTGTCCTTGCATTTCGGGCATGAGTAGATATCCTCAAGATAATCGACCGGATAACCGGCAGCGTGCAGAAGCTCGGCCTTTTTTGCCTGAAGCGCAAGGCTTTCGTCCTCCAGCGCCTTGAGCGCGTCGGAAAGATCCGCGCTGCGCTTTATCGTAAGTCCGACAAGCTCGGACATCTGCGCGCGAAGCCTATCGTCGATGCGGTGAATCTCGGGTATCTGCGAATAAATCTTCTCCTGCCTGAGATAATGCTCGGCGACATTGTTTGCGTGTGTGTGACCTATCTGCTCTCTGGCGCGCGCCAGAATTTTTCCGTCCAGTGCCATTGTTTAACCGTTTTTAACCTTTTCGTATATTGAGCGCAGACGCTTGAGCTCATCGCCCGAAACGTTGCTGCGATGCTGATTTTCCGCCTTGACTGCGCTTGCCGGAGAGCGGCTGTCGCGCTCGGCAACGTCCTGCGCCGAGTGTATGCCCTTATCATGCCACGAGAGCATGATCTTGTTCATGTATCCCCATTTTAAAGCGCCGGTGTTTGTCACCGTGCGGTCGTATGCTATGAGTATGGCCTCGTTATCAAAGCCCATATCGAACCACGAGGTCATGTATTTGCGCTCGGTCGGCGTGAGCACGCGGCTGCCAAGCCCCATTGAGGTCTTCAGCTCGCCTGCGCGCGAGCGCTTTTCGGCGGCATTGCGTATGTATTCGTCGGCCTGCTCGATGGTGATGATCTCCTTGTTTGCCCATGAGTAGGCTTCCTTTTCGATGCTGCGCATCGAGGGCAGCCGGCCGGGACCGTATTTTTCGGTGAAAACGTCGATGCAGTAGCCGATGAGCATGAAAATAACATCTGCCGGCAGCGCGAGGTAATCGTAAATGCCGAAAAGCGTTTTCAGCTCGGCCGTTGAAAGGACTCTGCCGAGCTTGTGCTGCGCCTGGGCGATAACGGCTTGAAATCCGCTGTCCTCCTTCGATCGGCGCACGATATCCGCCGAGGTGTATTCCGGAAGCTCCTCGGCAGGAGGGAGCTTTATCTCCTGCTCGGGCCTTGCGGCCGGGCGCAAAAGTCCCATTCTAAGCAGCTTTTCGTGCGCGTTTTTTATCTCGGCCTCGGTGCGGCAAAGCTCGCGCGCGGCTCTGTCGGCGTCAAATTCGCCGTTGAGATCGAGCCAGATATACAGCAGCGCAACATCGCCGTCATGTGCGGCAACAAGCTTGTCCGCGGTGCTGCGCGGTATTGAGTTTTGCTCTGCTGTGGGCATGACGATTCCTCTGTTCATTCAAAGTTTACACAATGGACTTTAACAAGAGGAATTATATCATTAAAATTAACTTGTAGCAATAGCCATGTTTGTGGTATAATTCAACGATAAAAGTAAAATGCCAGAGGTATGGATATATGCTTGAGCTGCTTTCTCCCGCAGGCTCGCCGGAGGCGGTCGTTGCCGCCGTTCAGAACGGCGCGGATGCGGTGTATATGGGACTTGGAATATTCAATGCTCGCCGCGGAGCAAAAAATTTCAGCGACGAGGAATTTGAAAAGGCGGTCAGATACTGCCGTATACGCGACTGCAAGGTCTATGTCACGATGAACACGCTCGTCGGCGACAGGGAGATGGAGCAGGCTGTCGAGCTTGCCCGACGCGTGTCGGATCTCGGCGCGGACGCCATCCTTGTGCAGGATCTCGGCCTTTTGAGCGTTTTGAAAAAAGCCGTGCCGGATATTCCGCTGCACGCGAGCACCCAGATGAGCATCCATAACCTTGCCGGCGTTGAGGCAGCGGCCGAGATGGGACTTACCCGTGCAGTCCTTGCGCGCGAGCTGAGTTTCGAGCAGATAAAGTTCATAACAAAGCATTCGCCGATAGAAACTGAGATATTTGTCCACGGTGCACTGTGCTTCTGCCATTCGGGGCAGTGCTATATGTCATCGCTTATAGGCCGCCGCAGCGGCAATCGCGGCATGTGCGCCCAGCCCTGCCGCATGGAATACACCATGGGCGGCAGACTTGAGGACAGCCATCCGCTTTCCCTCAAGGATAATTGCCTTGTTGACCGCCTGCGTGAGATCGAGGACGCCGGCGTTGCCTGCGTGAAGATCGAGGGCAGAATGAAGCGCCCCGAGTACACGGGCATAGTCACGGGCATATACTCAAAAATCATCAAAGAGCGCCGCGAGCCGACGGCAGAGGAAATGCAGATCCTTGCCGACGCATTCTCGCGCCAGGGCTTCACGCAGGGCTATTTTAACGGCGATAAGGCCGACATGTTCGGCGTGAGAGCCGAAACCGACAAGGTCGGCGAAAAAATGTTTTCCGATGCAAGGAAAGAATACATCGGCAAGGAAGAGCGCCGCGTTCCTGTGAAGTTTTACGCCGTCGTAAACGCCGGAGAGGCGGTCAAGGCGGCAGCTATAGATAACCGCGGAAACAAGGTAGTCGCTTTCGGCGCCGAGCCGCAGAAGGCGATACGTCAGGCGATAAATTCAGAGGTCTTGAGTGACAGGCTCGGCAAGACAGGCGGTACGCCGTACTACTGCGTGGATGCGCAGAGCCGCGTGCAGAGCGGACTTTACCTCTCTGCGTCGGAGATAAACGAGCTGCGCCGCAAGCTTGTCACGGCTCTCAACGAGCGCCGCGCAGTGCCGCAGCCGCGCCGCAGCCTGCCCATGCCGCAGATGCCCTCGGGGCAGAGTGCCGTGACCGATCCCGTTATGATCTATCAGGTGCGCACGGCAGAGCAGCTTACCGAGGAGCTTGCCGACACAAGACCCGATTATATCTACATTCCCGTCAAGGTCATGCACGATAATTTTGACCTTGTGCGCATGTTCAAAGAGCGCGGAGCGGTGCCGGTCGCCGTTTTGCCGCGCGTTATAACCGACAGCGAGACGAAGGATATATTCGTCATGCTGCGAAAGCTGTTCGACCTTGGCATAAACGAGGCGCTCGTCGGAAACCTCGGACATGTTATAATCGCGCGCAAGGCAGGAATGAAAACGCGCGCCGATTTCGGCATGAATGTGTTTAACTCGTATTCGATGGATATGATACGGAAGATGGGCTTTTTGTCCGCAACGGCATCGTTTGAGCTGCGCCTTGCGCAGGTTCGCGATATGGCAAAGTGCGTGCCGACGGAGCTTATCGCTTATGGGCGGCTTCCGCTCATGGTGTCGGATCAGTGCGTGATAAGTCACAGCCTCGGCGCGTGCAATTGCCAAAGCCCGGCTCAGCTTTCCGACCGTATGGGCTCGACCTTCCCCATCGTGCGCGAATACGATCACCGCAATGTGATATACAATTCCCGAAAGCTGTTCATGGCCGATAAAAACGATGAGCTGTGCGGCGTGGGGCTTTGGGGAATAAGACTGATGTTCACGACCGAGGGCGCGCGCGAGTGCGTTCAGGTCGCAAAGAGATATAAGGGCGAGGGCGACTATCAGCCGAACGATCTGACCCGAGGCCTTTATTACAGAGGAGTTGACTGACACTATGGATATCGTGCTTGCCTCCGGCTCGCCGCGGCGAAAGGAGCTGCTTGAAACGCTGGGGCTTGATTTCGCCGTCGTTCCGGCAAAGGGCGAAGAGATAGCACCGCGCGGCGCAGGCCCTGCCGAAACGGTCGAGGCTCTGTCACGGGCAAAGGCCGAAGAGGTTGCGAAAGGCTTTCCGAATGCGCTTATCATCGCGGCGGACACCATCGTTTGGGCAGACGGCAGGATACTCGGCAAGCCCAAAGACGAGACCGACGCAAAAGCCATGCTGCACCTGCTGTCGGATAATACGCACGAGGTTTACACCGGCGTGACGGTCATGTACGGCGGCAAAATCGTCGTCGGCAGCGAGTGTACGAAGGTTTTCTTCCGCAAGCTGTCGGAGGGCGAGATCGACCGTTATGTTCAGACCGGAGAGCCGATGGACAAGGCCGGTGCTTACGGCATTCAGGGCAGAGCCGCGCTCATGGTCAGGCGGCTCGAGGGCGACTATTTCAACGTAATGGGCCTGCCGCTGTGCAGGCTTGGCCAAATGCTCGAAGAGATCGGGGTGCATCTTTTTTGAACGTAAAAAATTATCTTAAGAAAAACGGAATAAAGCTCGGCGTTATCGTGCTCGTCATAGCGCTCGTCGCCGGGGCGGCATCCTATCTTCTCAAGGGAAACGCAGGACTTATACAGAATGTGTCGGGCACGGTCAAAGCACCGGTGCAGCGCATGGTAAGCTCCGTTGCCGACTGGCTGGAGAGCCTTTACGGATATCTTTACGACTATGACCAGCTCGTTGCCGAAAACGAGCGTCTGCGCGCGGAGCTGACCCAAGCTCAGGAGGAGGCACGAAACGGCGCCGCCGCCATCGAGGAAAACGAGCGCTTCCGCCAGCTGCTTAACTTCAAGGAAAAGCACAGCGATATGACGCTTGAATCGACCAAGGTCGTCGCGTGGACGACGTCAAACTGGGCAAATTCGTTCACGATAAGCAAGGGCACGAATGCCGATATCGCCGTGGGTGACTGCGTTATCACCGAGTACGGCGTCATGGTCGGACAGGTGACCGAGGTCGGCTCGACATGGGCTACGGTTTCCACGGTCATCGACCTTAACACGAATATCGGCGCGCTCGTTTCCGAAAACGGCGCTTCCGGCCTGCTCGTCGGCGACTTTGCCATGATGCAGGAGGGCTGCGTGAAGCTCAGCTACCTTGCCGACGGTGCGCAGGTCTTCTCGGGCGACACGGTCATGACCTCCGGCTCGGGCGGCGCATTTCCCCAGGGACTTGTTGTCGGAACGATAAGCTCGGTCAAGACCGAGGCCGGCGGTCAGATAGAGTATGGCGAGGTCAAGCCCGGCTGCGACCTCAACGCGCTCGTGCAGGTTTTTGTAGTAAAAGATTTTGAAGTGGTGGAATAATTGCTCAACAGACTGATTCAGGCTCTTGAATGGAAAAAAGTCCGCATGGTCATCCAATACGCGGTCTATATGCTGCTTGTCATGCTGCTGCAAAGCGTGCTGTTTTCAAGGATCAGCATTTTCGGCGCGAAGGGCTTTATAATCCCGGCTGCCGCAGTTGCCGCAGGCATATATCTCGGAGGAGTTCGCGGCGCGGTTTTCGGAATTTTCCTCGGACTTTTCACCGATATGGCCTTTTCCGAAACGACGGTGCTGTTTACGATACTGTTTCCGATGATCGGCTTCGGAGCGGGCTTTGCCTCGGAGTTTTACATCAATAAAAGCTTTTTCGCGTTCATGATATTCAGCGTGGCGGCGATACTGCTGTGCGGCATAGTGCAGCTTATCCACGCGCTTATCGGCGGCGGAACGGAGCTTGCCGCAGGATTGATCACGGTGCTTTTGCAGACCGTTTTGTCCGTGCTGCCGGTCATGCTGCTGTATCTTCCGTTTAAAGAAGGCGGAATAATGCACGCGCAATACTGATTGAGGATACCCGATGAACATTATTAAGAAAGAAAGACTTATAGCGCTTGCACTGGTGTTTGCAATGCTGATCACGGTGTATATCGTTGCCCTGTATAAGCTCCAGATAATCGAGGGCGAGAAGTATTACGAAGAAAGCCGCAATAATATGGTGACGACCAGCACCGTTACCGCCGCGCGCGGCAATATCCTTGACCGCTACGGCAGAGTGCTTGTTACCAATAAATCGTGCTATGACCTGACGATAAACACAGATGAGCTTTTCCCGAATGACGACAGCGTTGACTCAAACGCCGTTATCTTAAAGCTTGTCAACATGATCCGCGATTACGGCGACGATTACATCGACGATCTGCCGATAACGAAAAGTCCTCCGTTCGAGTTTGAAAACGTCAGCGAGCAGGATCAGGCGCGGCTTGACGCTTATATGAAAGCAAACAAAGTCAAGGAAAACGCAAGCGCCGTCGAGATACTCTCGAGCATGCGTGACCGCTATGAGATCGACAGCAACTACACCGCAGAAGAGGCGAGGATCATCGCCGGCGTGCGCTATGCTATAAACGTGCGATATCTCATAAACACCTCGGACTATATTTTCGTCAAGGACGCGGATATGAAGCTCATAGCCACGCTGCGCGAAAACAACATTGAGGGTATAAATATCAAGGAATCCTATGTCCGCGAATATGCCACCTCGGCCGCCGCGCACATCCTTGGCTACACCGGCGCGATGAGCGACAGCGACTATGCAAAATATAAGGATCAGGGCTATTCCGCCGATGCGACCGTCGGCAAGGACGGCGCGGAGTACGCCTTCGAAAAATACCTGCACGGAACAAACGGCACGGTGCGCACGACCTCCGCATCCGACGGCACGGTCATAAGCAAGGAATATATCGAAGAGCCGGAGCCGGGCAACAATGTGTATCTGACGATTGACATTGCCCTGCAGGAGGCCGCCGAGCTTGCGCTTGAAAACGGCGTGGCCTCCATCCAGGCAAAGATAGACTCAAAGAAAGAGCAGCAGATAGCCAGCGGAACATACACTGAAAAGCAGGATGTCATCGACGGCGCCTCCGTGGTCGTCGTAAACGTCAAAACCGGCGAGCCGCTTGCCATTGCAAACTGGCCGACCTATGATCCGTCCGAGCTGCTGGAAAAATACAATGAGCTGCTTGAGGATAAAAATGCTCCGCTTTATAACCGCGCGCTCCAGGGCGGCTATGCGCCCGGCTCGACCTTCAAGCCGTGCACGGCGATAGCCTCGCTGACCGAGGGCATAATAAACACCGGCACTACCATCCAGTGTACAGGCAGATATACAAGATACGAGCAGTATGGTTTTGCACCGCTCTGCTGGATATACTCGCAGAACAATCAGCATCTGACGCACGGCTATCTGAACGTCACCGGCGCTATCCAGAACTCCTGCAACATTTTCTTCTATTCGGCAGGACATGACCTCGGCATAGATAAGCTTGATAAATACGCGGCTCTGTTTGGCCTCGGCGAGAGCACCGGTATTGAGCTGCCCGAATCCACCGGCAACATGGCAAATGCAAAAAACCATGAAGAGCTTACCGGCGAACCCTGGACGATAGGCCAGACCATGCAGGCCGCTATCGGCCAGTCCGACAGCCTGTTCACGCCGCTGCAGATCGCCGAGTACTGTGCAGCCGTCGCAAACGGCGGTGAGCGTCACAGCGCATCGATACTCAAATCTGTGCGCAGCTACAGCTACGGCGAAAATGTGTACGAGCGCGAGAATGAAGTGCTCAGCAAGGTCGAAACCGCGCAGTATAACTGGGATGCCGTCCACGAGGGCATGCGCCTTGTCGGTAAATCAAGTCTGCCAAACTACACCATGACGAATGTCGCGGCAAAAACCGGCACCGCCCAGAAGGGCGACAGCATCGCAAATGACGGTATCTTCATCTGCTATGCGCCCTTTGACGATCCGGAGATCGCAATGGCCATCGTCGTTCAGAAGGGCGGCGCGGGCGCAAACTGCTCGGTCATCGCACAGGAAATACTCGAGGCTTACTTCAGCCTGAAATCCGCAACCGACGTTACCGACATCGAGGGCGAGCTGCTGCAGTGATAAAAAACCGCGCTTTTTGTCAAAAAAGGCGTTGAAAGAAACGGCAGCATTGTATATAATAAAACAGTAATTATAAAAAGTGTTTTTTATAATAGGAAATTTCGCAAACAGAATCGAGGGAAGCTTATGAATATTGCGCTTATGGCACATGACAGAAAGAAGGAACTGATGGTCCAGTTCTGCATAGCTTATTGTGGTATTCTGGCCGAGCATTCAGTCTGCGCAACCAACACGACGGGCAAGCTTGTATCCGAAGCAACGGGACTTCCCGTGACGCTTTATCTGCATGCTGACCAGGGCGGCGCCCAGCAGATCGGAGCAAGAATATCATATAACGAGATCGATCTTGTACTGTTTTTCTGCGATCCGTCAAACCCCGGCGGCTTTGACGATATCAACAAGATCGAACGCCTGTGCGATCAGTATCAGATCCCGTTTGCAACCAATGCGGCAACCGCGGAGGTGCTCGTTCAGGGCCTGCGGCGCGGTGATCTTGACTGGCGCAATATCGTCAATCCAAAGCGCAGGTAGGCTGCATCGCCGAATTAAAACTCGAATGCTGTTATTGCTCAAGCAATAGCAGCATTTAGTGATTGAAAGGAATAAAATTTAGTATGGCAAAAGTTGCGCCGAGAACCCTGTCGGGCTTCATGGAGCTGCTTCCGGCAGACCAGATAAAGATGGAAAAAATGATGGAGACGCTCAGAAAGAGCTACTCCGTTTACGGCTTTGCTCCGCTTGACACGCCGGTGATCGAATCGGCGGAGGTGCTGCTTGCAAAGGGCGGCGGCGAGACCGAAAAGCAGATATACAGATTCAATAAGGGCGACAGCGACCTTGCACTGCGCTTTGATCTGACCGTTCCGCTTGCAAAATTCGTCGCGGCAAATTACGGACATCTGACGTTTCCGTTCCGCCGCTATCAGATAGGCAAGGTCTACCGAGGCGAAAGAGCACAGCGCGGCCGCTTCCGCGAGTTTTATCAGGCCGATATCGATATCATCGGCGACGGTAAGCTCGATGTCATAAACGAGGCGGAAATCCCTGCGATAATCTATCGCACCTTCACCGCGCTCGGCCTCAAGGGGTTTAAAATAAAGGTCAATAACCGCAAGCTCTTAAACGGATTTTACAGCCTTGCCGGCATGAGCGAAAAGGCCGGAGACATAATGCGCACGGTCGATAAGCTCGATAAGATCGGCCCAAACAAGGTTCGCCAGCTTCTTATGGACGAGCTGCACATGTTCTCGCACAAGGCCGACGACGTTATGGACTTCATGGCCATAAGCGGCACGAATGCCGAGGTCATTGCCGGACTTGAGCGCTATAAGGGAATGGACGAGCTGTTTGACGAGGGCCTTGAGGAGCTCAAGACCGTCACAAGATACCTTGCCGATTTTGGCGTTCCGGAGGAAAACTTCGCAATCGACCTTTCGATAGCGCGCGGCCTTGACTATTATACAGGCACGGTTTACGAAACCGAAATGACCGCCCACCCCGAGATAGGCTCGATCTGCTCCGGCGGCAGATACGACGATCTTGCCGGATACTACACCGATAAAAAGCTGCCCGGCGTCGGCATATCCATCGGCCTTACGCGCCTTTTCTATGTCCTCAACGAGCAGGGCATGCTCTCAGACGAAACCGTGTCGGCTCCTGCCGATGCGCTCGTTATCCCCATGGCTGAGGATCTCGGCTACGCCATTGCCGCCGCAACGGCGCTGCGTGATGCTGAGGTGAGAACTCAGCTTTACTGCGAGCAGAAAAAATTCAAGGCAAAAATGAGCTATGCCGATAAGCTCGGCATTCCCTATGTGATCCTCATCGGCGAGGACGAGATCGCGGAAAACGTCGTTGCCGTTAAGAATATGACCACCGGCGAGCAGACAAAGCTCGGCTTTGCCGACGCTGCGTCGCTCATAAAGAAAGACATGGATGATCGCGCCCGTGCCGCGGTTATCAAAGAATAATGGAGGCAGAAGAAATGACACAGTCAAGAACCCATACCTGCAATCAGCTCCGCATTGAAAACGTCGGAGAAAAGGTCAAGATCGTCGGATGGATGGAGAACGTCCGCGAGGTAGGCCAGAACTTTGCATTTGTCATCGTCCGCGATTTTTACGGCACGACGCAGGTCGTCGTCGAGACCGAGGATATGATGAAGGTCATAAAGGGCATAAACAAGGAGAGCACCATCTCCGTCGAGGGCACAGTTCGCGAGCGCGCGAGCAAAAATCCCAAGCTCCCCACCGGTGATATCGAGGTCGTTCCCGAAAAGATCGAAGTTCTCGGCCGCTGCCGTTATAACGAGCTGCCGTTTGAAATAAACCGCAGCCGCGAGGCCGACGAGACCACACGCCTTAAGTACCGCTACCTCGACCTGAGAAATCCGGCCGTAAAGCAGAATATCATCCTCCGCTGCAACGTCGTCGCCGCCCTGCGCAAGGCGATGATGGAGCACGATTTCCTTGAGATAACAACGCCTATCCTCACCGCTTCCTCTCCCGAGGGCGCGCGCGACTATCTCGTTCCGGCAAGAAAGCACCCCGGCAAGTTCTATGCTCTGCCGCAGGCGCCGCAGCAGTTCAAACAGCTGCTCATGACCTCGGGCTTCGACCGCTATTTCCAGATAGCGCCCTGCTTCCGCGATGAGGACGCGCGCGGCGATCGTTCACCCGGCGAGTTCTATCAGCTCGATATGGAGATGTCCTTTGCCGGCCAGGAGGATGTTTTTGCCGTGATTGAGGATGTCCTGCCCCCGATTTTTGAAAAGTTCGGAACATACAACATATCCAACAAGGCACCCTTCCGCCGCATCGGCTATAATGAGTCGATGGAAAAGTACGGCTCTGATAAGCCCGACCTGCGCATTGACCTCGTTGTTGAGGATATCACCGCGCTCGTATCCGGTACCGATTTTGCGCCCTTTGCCGAGGGAAACACCGTCAAGGCAATCGTCGTGACCGGCTGCGACCTTACCCGTAAGCAGATCGACAAGGTCTGCGCGGATGTTGAGGTTCAGGCAGGCATGAAGCCCTACTGGTTCAAGGTCGACGAAAACGGCGAGCTTGCCGGCGGCGTTGCAAAGTTCCTTCAGGATAAGAAGGCTGCCCTCACCGAGACTCTCGGCCTAAAGCCCGGCTGCCTTGTCGGCGTAACGGCAGGCAAGAAGGGCGAGGCGCAGAAGACCGCAGGCGTTATGCGAAAGATGCTCGGCTCGGCGGTTCCCGGCCATATGGATAAGGCGCGCTACGAGTTCTGCTGGATCGTCGATTTCCCGATGTACGAGATCGGCGAGGAGTCCGGCGAGCTTGAATTCTGCCACAACCCGTTCTCCATGCCCAACGGCGGTCTGGAGATCCTCGAAAAGGCCGAGCGCGGCGAGGTCGATCCGCTTTCGATCACCGCGTTCCAGTACGACCTCGTGTGCAACGGCGTTGAGTTGTCCTCGGGCGCCGTGCGTAACCACGATCCCGAGATCATGATAAAGGCGTTTGAAATGGTTCGCCTCGGTGAGGACGACGTTAAGGCCAAGTTCCCGGCTATGTACAATGCCTTCTGCTACGGCGCACCCCCTCATGCCGGTATCGCCCCGGGCGTTGACCGCATGGTTATGCTGCTTGCCGGCGAGGACTCCATCCGCGAGATCATCCCGTTCCCGATGAACAAGAACGCGCAGGATGTCATGATGGGCGCACCCTCCACGGTCGAGCAGAAGCAGCTTGACGAGCTGAACATAGCGATAACCTGCCCCGTCGAAGAATAAGAAAAATTATAAAGGGACTGCATTTTTCCGCAGTCCCTATTTTTGAAAACAGTGGTGGTAAAATATGCTTGCAACGATAAGATCGCTCGGAGTCAAGGGCATCGGCGGCTACGGCGTTTCGGTCGAGGTTTTCGTGTCCAACGGCCTTGTGAATTTTGATATCGTCGGCCTGCCCGACGCCGCAGTCAGGGAGGCGCGCGAGAGGGTGCGCGCCGCGATAAAATCAAACGGCTTCAAGTTCCCGGTCAGCCGCGTCACGGTCAATCTCGCGCCGGCGGACACAAAAAAGGCCGGAACGGTGTACGATCTGCCGATAATGCTCGGCATTCTTGCCGCAACGGGAGTGATACGTCAGCCGAAGTCCGACTGCGCATTTTTCGGAGAGCTTTCGCTCAACGGAACGCTTCGGCCGGTCAGCGGTGCGCTGCCCATGGCAGTCGCCGCCGCGCGCGAAGGTGTGCGTGAGCTGTTCGTGCCTGCCGATAACGCACAGGAAGCGTCATATGCCGAGGGAGTGACGGTGTATCCCATTGAGAATGTGTCCGAGCTTATCGCGCATCTCAGGGGTGAATTTCGTATAAAGCCGATGGATATACCGAAGCTCGACTCGGCGACGGTCAAATATCCTGACTTTTCGGATGTCAAGGGACAGGAGAACGTAAAGCGTGCTATGGAGATCGCCGCCGCCGGCGGACACAACATACTCATGGTTGGTCCTCCGGGCGCCGGCAAGAGCATGATGAGCAAGCGCCTGCCCGGCATATTGCCGGATATGACGCGGGAGGAAATGCTCAAATCCACTGAGATCTATTCCGTTGCCGGGCTGACGGGGAAGAACAATCCCATCATATCCGCGCGTCCGTTCCGTGCGCCGCACCATACCGTTTCGGGCGCTGCCATGTCCGGCGGCGGAGCGGTCCCACGCCCGGGCGAGATCAGCCTTGCGCACAACGGCGTGCTGTTTCTCGATGAACTGCCGGAGTTTCGAAAGGATGTGCTTGAGGTGCTGCGTCAGCCTCTTGAGGATGGCGAGGTCACCGTCTCACGTGTTGCCGGAACCGAGACTTTTCCGGCAAACTTCATGCTCGTGTGCGCAATGAATCCGTGCAAATGCGGCTGGTACGGCCATCCGTCGGGGCGCTGCCGCTGCTCTGCAAACGAGGTGCGCGCATATCACAGCCGCATCTCCGGGCCGCTGCTTGACCGCATTGATATCATCGTCGAGGCTCCGGCGTTGGAGTACGAGGAGCTTAAAAACCGCGCACCTGCGGAAAGCTCTGCCGATATAAAGCGCCGCGTTGACGCAGCGCGCCTTATCCAGCGCAAGCGTTTTGAGGGCACCGGCATTCTCAGCAACGCCGGCATGGGCACAAAGGCGCTCAACGCATACTGCCTTCTCACGCCCGAGTGCGAGCAGCTCATGCACGATGCTTTCGACCGCATGGGCCTTACCGCGCGCAGCTACGACCGCATCCTCCGCGTCGCGCGCACCATAGCCGACCTTGAAGGCGAGGAGACTATAGGCGCGATGCACATAGCGGAAGCTATACAGTACCGCACTTATGACTTCCGCGAGGCCTGACCGGGTGAGCTGACCGGTTAAAATCCGCCCATAGCGCCCGAAAGCCCTAGGAAATACAAAAAGTATTCCCGTCGGGCGTTTCAGCCGCTCTGAACGAATTTTTCCTCGGTCAGACTAAAGGGTTAAAACTCGCTCATAGCGCCCGAAAGCCCTAGGAAATACAAAAAGTATTCCCGTCGGGCGTTTCAGCTGCTCTGAACGAATTTTTCCTCGGTCAGACTAAAGGGCTAAAACTCACCCATGGCGCCCGAAAGCAATAGAAAATAAATAAAGCTAAAGCTCCCCGTTCGGGGAGCTTTAGAACGTTAATAATAGCCAAAAGTTTGACAATTTTGCCGCGGCAAAGAAGGTGCTCGGTGATGCTTAAAACCGACAGACTGCCCGAGCTTTCGCAGCTCGACGTGTTCAAATCTCCGTGCTTTGTGTTTGATATACACAGCCGGGAGAAGAAGGATCTCATAACGCGCTATCGCGGTACTGTGTGCCGAAAGCTGCCAGCAGGCTTTGAGATAGTATCATGGCAAAAGAGCATGTATCGCTTCGGCGGCCTTTACCGCGAGGTGCCGATCGCCGTGCGCGCAGAGCTTGACGAAAGCGCGCGCATAGTTTCGATTACGATCGACGAGGAAAGCTGCGGCTCGCAGGGCAAAAGCTGCGATTTTGCTTGCCTGGAGCGCTCACTTCGTGATAAACTCATAAACAGACCGTTCACTCAGTTTTCGCAGATCTATAAGGACGCCGGAACGACCGACTGTCTGCATGTTTTTGAGATCCTCAGCGGTGCGTCGGCGTTTTTTGCCGTCCTTTGGGACAGCGGCCGCAACGACGGCGCCGAACAGGAGATGGTAAAAATATCGCCCGACAGCGAAGGACTCACAGCCGAGAATGTTCACGAGGTTCTTGGAAAAAAGGCAGTGACGCAGATAAGCCTGCGCCATAATGCAGCGCCGACCTTCGGCAAAAAAGGCCTGCCCGAAAGCATTGATGCTCATCTTTCCGTGAGTGTCAACGGCAGATCGGTGAGCGAGAGCGATATAAAGGCCGATGATTTCCCCGGCTGCTACAGCCGTCTCAACCGAGCGTACACACGCGCCTACCATGCCGAGAAAAAGTTCTTCGCCGCAGGTGGAAAGCAGCGCTTTTCAAATCTCCCTTCGCTTGTCGGACTAACGGTGCTTGCGCTCAGCCATGAGGGCATGAGCGGAACGTTTTCTCGCGCTGCAAAGCTTGAAAATATCCTCATTTTCCTGCAAACGGGCGAGGGCAGGGAAGGCTGCATCGGATTCAGGAAGGGTCTTAACATGAATCAGCAGTATATGCTCAAGGCGGCGATAGGCGCAGCTCTCGGCTGCGCAGCGCTCGCGCTGGGCATTGCTTTAAAAAGGAGAGTAAGATTATGAACAAAGACATTGATGTCAGCAGCCTGAAGATAGACCTCTATTCCGATAGATCGGTCAAGGACTTCACTGCCGACGTCGCGCAAAAGGACGGGCGCATGTGGCTCAGCAACGTTTCGGCCGAGATCGCGGCGGAAGCGGCGGCGCTTGCGGTAAAGGCGCTGCGCAAGTCGGGGCTTGAGGATGCGGACATGAAAAATGCCGAGCATTTTATCGAGGTCCTGCGCAAGTTTTTCCTCAAGACCGTCGATCAGGAGCTGCAATCGCGCGCCGAGTGGGATAAGGAGGTCGCCGAGGGCAAAAGCCAGGCCTACATCGAGGGCGGAGTGTTTGCCGCCTGCTCGGAGATCGACGAGGTGCTCTACGGCGTGATAAAGCTCATCGACATGATAGAGTCCGTTTCCGATAAGCTCGCGCCCGAGGCCTGTGCCGATGCGGCGGCTGCCGTTTCCATCGGCCGCAGCGCAATGGAGTGCGTGAAGCTTCAGAGATATCACTACTCAACGCTCATCTCCGGCGACGTTAACTCCAGGGCAATGCGCCGCGAGCCTGAGCTTGCCATTGCCGACTGCACCGAGCGCTATGACGAGCTGTACAAAAAGCTTCAGAATAAGATAAAGTGAAAAACAACGGATGTTCGAGAGAACATCCGTTGTTTTTACGCATCTAAAGTGATCAGATATGCGGTGTTTTCGGTGCTGTAATAAAGCAGAAAAACCCTGTTCAGCCCTTGGTTTTCGCTTTTATAGGCAAACGGTGTGCCGTCCGGAGCGGCAGGCAGCTCGACACCGTTTTGTCGGGCAAGGTCTATGCCGTCATCGGCGTTTATGTCCGGCGTTGTGTCGAGACCGGCAAAATGCGCGGAAGCATCCTGTGTGAAGCCTATCTTATACGCCGCAAAGCCTTCGCCGAAAATGTTGCCGTCATCGTAGGTGTATGCAAGCCTTTCAACGGTTATGCTTTCGCTTTTGAGGTCTATGCCGAATTCGCTTTTTGTTGTGCTCAGAGCGCGCTGCAAGGGCGTTTCCCGAGAGCAGGCGCACAGCACAAGGGCTGCGAGGGTCAGCAGAACAATAATATATTTTAGCTTTTTCATACGAGACCTCCTCCGGTGTGTTGACTTCGGTGATCGGATAAACCGCCGTGTAGCCATATTAGCACGGACGAAACGAAATTTAATGCAAATTTTGTTAACAAAGAAATTCCGAAATGCACAGCAAAACGGCAAAGCCGCCGCGTTGTCTCCGCGACGGCCTTGATATATAGAATTATCCCGTAAATGCGAAATGACCCTTGACTGCACGGTTTCTTTACACCGTTTTCACAGCAGCCAAGGGTCATTTCTGTGAATTCTTAGTATCTAACATCATTGGTTACCTCTCTTTCTGCGGAATTGATGCCGCCTGCCAACGGAACGCAAATCAAAACACTCTGAATAACTACGATCGATTCCCCAAGCGGGATGTGGCCTGTGTTCTCGTTCTCTTGATATTTTGACTTCGGCATCGTCTCCCTCGCTGCCGACTCTCTGTCGGGTTTCGAGGGACCGTTACTTGTACATCGGTATCACCCTTTCTGTGATTTAAAGATACCAAATTTCAGCGGCTTATTCAAGAGCAATAGTGAACGAAATAAAAAGCAAATTGTTGTGCAGCTAAACAAAAATTATGAATAAATTTGCGCATCTATTGACATATGTCACAAAAAATCATATAATCTTAGTGTTGTGTGCTCCGCAAGCTTTAAGCTGCGGAGCTTTTCTTGCGCCGCAAAACAAATGGTGATATAATAAGATGTTAAAAATATTTAGGAGCAGAACACATGATAAACGACATTATTCTTCTCAAGCAGGGCGAGATAGTCCTCAAGGGCTTAAACCGCCGCTCGTTCGAGCAGAAGCTCATGAGCAATATAAAGCGCCGCCTGGATGCTATCGGCAAATTCAAGGCCTATTGCATGCAGTCAACGGTATATATCGAGCCTGTGGACGAAACAAGCGACATGGACGCGGCTTTCGAGGCGATGACCAAGGTGTTCGGCCTTGCGTCAGTCAACCGCGCCGCCGGATGCGAGAAAGATCCGAAGAAGATAGCCGAGCTTGCCATAGAATATCTCAAGGACGATATGCTCGCGGCAAAAAGCTTCAAGGCCGAGGCGAAGCGCAGCGACAAGAGCTTTCCGATGACGAGTATCGAGCTTGCGCAGTTCGTCGGCGGCGAGCTTGCCGAGGCATATCCCAACTGCGAGGTCGATGTGCACGACCCTGAGCTTACCGTCCATATCGAGGTGCGCGACCTTGCGGCATATGTCCACGCAGCGCCCACGCCCGGTGCAGGCGGCATGCCTGTCGGCGCAAACGGCGTCGCGGTAACGCTGCTGTCCGGCGGTATCGACAGCCCGGTCTCCACTTATATGATCGCAAAGCGAGGCGTGCGCCTTATCCCGGTGCACTTTTTCTCGTTCCCGTACACCTCCGAGCAGGCAAAGCAGAAGGTCATTGAGCTTGCGCGTCTGCTGACCGTCTACTGCGGCAGAATGACTATCGAGGTCGTTCCGTTTACACACATTCAGGAGGAGATACGCGCAAAGTGCGATGAGGATTACTTCACGCTTATCATGCGCCGCTTCATGATGCGCATTGCGCAGAAGATAGCCGACGCAAACGGCGCGAAGGCCATCGTCACCGGCGAAAACCTCGGCCAGGTAGCCAGCCAGACCATGGAGGCCATGGCATCCACGCAGGCCGTCACCGATCTGCCGGTGCTCCAGCCGCTTATCGGCATGGACAAGGAGGAGATCGTGCGTCTTGCGCGCAAGATCGGAACGTTTGAAACATCCATCCTCCCGTATGAGGACTGCTGCACGGTCTTTACGCCCAAGCACCCCAAAACAAAGCCCAAGCTGCGCGACGTTGAGCAGATCGAATCGGCTCTGGATATCGACGCGCTTGTTGAAGAAGCATATGCCGGCATTGAAAGAATAAAGGTAGGCGACTGAAATTGAAAAAGGCATATAATGTCGAGATACTCTCCGTCGGAACGGAGATACTGCTCGGTCATACGACGAACACCGACGCACGGGATATATCCCTCATGCTCTCGGAGCTCGGCATAAACGTAAAATACCACACCGTAGTCGGCGATAATCCCCAGCGCCTTGCCGACTGCATAGAGATCGCGCGCAAAAGAGCGGATATCATCATATCCACCGGCGGCCTCGGCCCGACCTGTGACGATCTTACGAAGCAGATACTTGCAAAGTCCTTCGGCCTTGAGCTTGAGATGCACGAGGACGAGAAGGCCTGCCTGTATGATTATTTGACAAACCGCGGCTACAGCAAGGAAATGACCGAAAATAACCTCAAGCAGGCTATGCTGCCCGTCGGCTGCACCGTGTTCCACAACGATTGGGGCACGGCTCCCGGCTGCGCGTTCACCGGCGACGACGGAACGATAGTTCTCATGCTGCCCGGTCCTCCGAAGGAGTGCAACGCGATGTTCCGAGCCTGCGCAATGCCGTATCTGCGCTCGCTGTCGGACGAGCAGATAGTCTCGCACGCCATCCACGTTTTCGGCATGTCCGAAAGCGCGATGGATCAGATCTTCCGCGGCGAAATGAACGCCATGACTAACCCCACCATGGCGCCCTACGCCAAGGAGGGCGACTGCCTGCTGCAAGTCACCGCCAAGGCCGAGAGCGTCGAGAAGGCCGAGGAGATGATGAAGCCGGTCATCGAGCATGTAAAGGACGTGCTCGGCGATATCATTTTCGGCATCGACGTTGACACGGTCGAGGACAGCGTTATGCGGCTTTTGCGGGAAAAGAAAATGACCTTTGCCGCTGCCGAAAGCTGCACCGGCGGCGAGCTTGCAAAGCGCTTTACCGATATTCCCGGCGCGAGCGAGTTCTTCCTCGGCGGCGTGACGACCTATACGAATGAGGCCAAGGCAAAGCTTTTGGGCATAGACCCCAAGCTCATCGAGGAAAAGACCGCCGTGAGCTATGAGGTCGCAAAGCAAATGGCCGAGCGTGTGCGCGCGCTTCTCGGCGCCGACATGGGCATCGGCGTTACGGGGCTTGCAGGTCCCGACGGCGACGGAGTCCACGAGGTCGGAACGGTGTTCGTTTCGCTTGCGACCAAGGACGGGACCTATGTGCGCGAGCTGCACGTCGGCGATCGCAGAACTCGCAGCTATGTCCGCCGCGTTTCGGGAAATTACATTTTCGATATGATGCGCCGCTACCTTCAGGGGCTTGAGGTAATAAAAGAGAATTAAAATTATGCCGCCATCCGAACGGGTGGCGGCAACAGTCTGTCGAAAAAGTCCAGCCCAGTTGGGCTTTTTCAACACGCTGATCCGAGGACTCTTGTCCTCGGATATTTTATTTTATGCAATTTTCATCCGGCTCAAAGACGACTATCTGTCGCTTTGCGCTCGGTTTGACCTCGTATTCGCAGCCGGGCAGATAAACTATATCGTCATCGTCCCAGAGGGCGAGAAAATCATCGACGTAGGCGACGTTTTCAAGCCCTGTGCCTGCGCCGCGATAATGCATGGGGATGATCGTTTTTGCGTCAAGCGCGATGGCGATCTCCTTTGCCTGCTGCGGACAGATCGTGTAGTAGCCGCCGACGGGGATCATGAGAACGTCAAGCGGCTTGAGCTTTGCTGCGGTTTCAGGATCGAGCGTGTGTCCCAGATCACCCAGATGCGCAATGCGCATGCCCTCGGCCTCAACGACGCTGCACAGGTTATCTCCGCGCAGAGCGCCCTGCCTGCCGTCGTGATATGTCGGTATCTGCGTGAGCGAAAACTTAGGAGAGCTGCCGCTCAGCTCAACGCCGGAGGCGTAGTTGTGGTCGGAATGACCGTGGCTGCAAATTACGCAGTCTGCGTGCAGCGGCTTGAGCTTCAGACCGCGCACGCTGCCGGGGGAATAGGGGTCGAACACCACGCTGCCGTCGGCGCTTATAAGCTCAAAGCAGGCGTGGCAATGCCAAATAAGCTTCATTTTATCAGCCCTCAAAGCAGGACTGGAACGCCTGCTTGACCGCTGCACGGTCGCTGTCGCCGAGGATGGCGTACATGACGTAGTTACCCTGCGTCCAGACCTCAGCACAGTCAAGCTTGGGCTTTTCATCCGGCAGATACTCGTCCATCCAGACGCTCTCGCGGTATTCGAGATATTTGTTAAGCGCGTCCTTCAGAGCGGCGGCCTGATCCGCGTCCTTGGCGAGGAAAATGCCGTATTCGTTGATGTTTGTGCCGACTGCGGAGATAAGGGTGTTGCGGCTTGCATAGCCGTCAAGCGCGATGCCCATGACGTTTTCAACGTATGCGTCGGGAACCTGCGAAAGCTCGCTTATGTCGATTGCCGCGCCGACCTTGTCGGCAACGGTCTGCATATCGGGATCTTTTGCGGCCTTCGGTGAGCTGCATCCGCCGAGCATGCAGATAAGCAGTAAAAGCGCTATTGCAGAAGAAAGCTTTTTCATGTTTTCACCTCTCAAAGCCATGCGTGAGTTTTGAGATAATCTATCACGCGGTTGAAGCCGACGGCGCTCAGATGAATGCCGTCACCGTTGCCGTAATCGGAAACGAGCTTGCCGTCGGCGCCTTTGAGCACAGAGGCGGAATCGGTGTAGTGCGTGCCGGTTTCTTCGGCTATCTGGAGTATCCAGCCGTTTGCACGGTCGATGACGGTGTTGTTGATGCCGTTATCCTTTGCCTCGTACATTGCCTCGACGGGGTAGATGGAGTTGCAGATGATCTTCGTGTCGGGGCTTACGGATTTGATGCGCTCGATAAGCGCGGTGTATTCGGTCTTGAACGAATCTTCGTCCATCATCGAAACGCCGTTTACGCCGATGGTCAGAACGACATACTCGGGCTTTGCGCGGCCGATCGCGTCGGTGATGGGTATCTCCTCGCCGGTGGGCGGATAAACGACGGTGGCGATGCTCTGGTTAAACAGTGCAAGCGTGCCGCTTGACGGCGTCCACACCTGAGAGCCGTCGAGAACCTCATAGGCCTTCAGACCGTAGGTCGTGCTGTCGCCGATAAAGACCATTTTGGAAATGTACTCGTCGCCGGCGTCGGCAGTCTCGCCGAGCTGGGTAGAGGTCTGCTCGGGAGCCTTCGTCTGCTCCGCGTTGGGACTGTCGGTGCTCACCGCAGGAGGGTTGAGCGTTTCCTCGGGCTTTTTCTCATCGTCCTTGCCGCAGGCGCACAAAACGCACAGCAGCATGATAAGCGCCGCCGCGAGGGCAATATATTTTTTCTTCAAATTTATCACCTCAATTTAGTTATAAACGTGCCAATTATATCATATGAACCTCGTCACTTCAAGGCAAATAGGTAAACAAAAATCGACCGTCTGCAAATATACAGACGGTCGAAAAGCTTTATTGTTCCACAGTTTGTTCAGCGGCGCGCTTTGCGGCCTCTTCCTCTTCGAGGACACGGTAGGCGACCTTTCCGACAAGAGTCTTGGGCAGCTCGCGGCGGAATTCGATATCGTAAGGCATTGCGTATTTTGCAATGTGCTTGCGGCAGTAGGCGAGGATAGCCTCCTTGGTCTCGGGGCTTTCGGGAACGCCGGGCTTAAGCATGACAAAGGCCTTGACCTTGTGCATCTTATACGGGTCGGGAACACCGATGATGCAGCTCATGTGGACGAACTCGTTTGCGTCGAGAATGTTTTCAAGCTGGCCGGGATAGACGTTGTAGCCGGAGGTTATTATCATGCGCTTTGCGCGGCCCTTGAAGTAGATAAAGCCCTCGTCGTCCATCATGCCGAGGTCGCCCGTGTACATCCATGTAAGCCCATCGTCGTGCTTGCGCAGGGTCTGCGCCGTCTCCTCGGGGTGGTTTACATACTCCATCATGACGGTGGGGCCGGCGATGAGGATCTCGCCCTCCTCGCCGTAGGGCAGCTCCTTGTCCGTGCCCGGTTCGACTATTTTGTAATATGTATCCGGGAAGGGCAGACCGATGCTGCCTTCCTTGGCCATGTGCGGCGGCGTCAGGCAGCTTGCCGTGACGCATTCGGTAAGGCCGAAGCCCTCGCGGATCTGGATCTTTGCGTTGTGGTCATACAGGAATTTGTCGAACTTCTTTTTAAGCTCGATCGACAGACTGTCGCCGCCGGAGAAAACGCCCTTGAGCGAGCTGAGGTCGGCGTTGTCCATGCTCGGCAGGCGCAGCAGCGCTTCGTAAAGCGTAGGAACGCCGGCAATGAAGTTGCAGTGGTATTTGGTTATCTGCTTTGCATAGGTCTGCGCGGTGAAGCGCGGAATGAGAATGCAGCGGCCGCCCTGCGAGAGCATCGTGTGGATGCACACGCCAAGGCCGAAGCCGTGGAACAGCGGCATTGCCGCGAGCATCTTATCGCCGACGCGGAACATGGGGTTTGCCGCGATGACCTGCTGGCCGAGCGCGTTGAAGTTGCGGTTTGAAAGCAGGATGCCCTTTGTCGTGCCGGTCGTGCCGCCGGAATAGAGAATGACGGCAGGGTCCTTGCCCGTGCGCTTGACCTTGTAGTTATAGAAGCAGTGCTTGCCCATGTGCAGGAACTCTTTCCAGCGGATAACGGGCGCGTCCTCGGGAATCTTCTTGATCTTTCTGCCCTCGGTGAGCATATAGCCTGCCTTGACGGGCTTTGAAAGCTCGTCCTTTATGCTGGCGATGACTATGTTGACGACCTTGGTGTTCTGACGGATGTTTTCAAACTTATTGTAGAACTGGTCGAGGGTGATGGCCGTGACCGATTCCGACTCGTTGAGGTAAAATTCGATCTCCTTTTCGGCCGAGAGGGGGTGGATCATGTTGCAGATGCCGCCGATGAGGTTGACCGCATAGAACATCTGGATGGCCTGGGGGCAGTTGGGCATTGCGATGGTGACCTTGTCGCCCTCGCGCACGCCGATGGTGCGCAGTGCCTTGGCGCAGTCCTCGACCTCGCGGACAAGGGTCTTGTAGGTGGTCGATCTGCCCATGAAGTCAAAGGCAACGTTGTTGGGGTATTTTTCGGCTATTTTTTCAACGGCTTCAAACATCGAGCCGTCGAAGTAATCGAGCGTGAAGGGCACTTCGCCCAGATGGCTTTTCCACGGCGCTTTTGCGCTGATGTTTTCCATGCGAATCATTCCTTTAAAAAATTAAAAATTTATAAGTTTGTATGGCCATAATAGCCTATAACAAATATTTTGTCAAATCATGAACGAAACGTATAGGCCGGAGATACTTCTCCGGCCTCAGCGTGTCAAAAAAGTAAGCATACTTTTTTTCACGCTTCAGAACGCCACATTTTTCGTGAAAACATGTTTTCACGAAAAATCTCGCTACGCTCGTCAGAAAAAGCCCGATAAATTCGGGCTTTTTTGATGGCTATTAATCTGATTACGAGCGGGGCCTTTGCCCCCTCGTGCTCCCCTGCTGCTTTGTTGCTTTCAAATTGCAGGAAGGTTTTATGACGGTCTTATATTCACAGGCGTGTTTCTTATTTATCTCAGCTTTACGCAGTAGTAGGACAAAAGATAGGTCTTTTCAGACTTGTATGCGTTCCAGACGCGGTCGGCAAGGTCTTCGGACTGACCGGCCTTGCGCTGGAAGGTGCGTATCTCCTCGATGACCTTCTGCATGTCGTTTTCGCAGTCCTCCTCGAGGTCATAGAACCTGTCGCAATTGGTGTAGGCATACACCATAAGGCTGCGGTATTTGCCCTCGGGCTGAGCCTCAAACTCCGTGCGCATCTGCGCAACGAGCGCGTCAAGGCGAGCCATGTGCGAATATTTGATCGCCTCGATCTCGGCGGCTGCGAGAGCTTTTTTATACTGATCGCGGCTGAGGTCGCCGGCCTGAAGCAGCACCTCCTTGGCAACGTCGGTGTAGGTAGCTTCCTCGTTTATTATATCCAGCGCGCCCTCTTTGAATATGCCGGTGTCCCAGCGCGTGGTATCCACCTTAAGCAAACGGTCGATCTGCCGGTGGTAGTTTGCCGCCTCGTTTTCTATCTGCTCGACGGTGAGGCTCTGCGCGAGAACATAGGATTTGAGCAGATCATACTGCGACCACACAAAGCATCCGGCGATGATAACAAGCAGCAGCATGAGATAAACCGCGGCCTCGGCAAGACGCTTGCCGGTGTTCTTTTTGAGCCTGTTGCGCGGATTTTCCTGCGTTGCGGCAAGCGACTCGGTCTGCGGCAGCTTGCCGGTATTCAGATATTCCGCGTATGCGTCGCAAACCGTGTTCGGGTCGCCGAACATGACCATGCGACCTTTGTCCAGCCACAGCACCTTGTTGCACTGCGCGCGCACCGACTGCAGCGAGTGCGAGACCATGAGCGCGGTCGTGTCGCCGTTATCGATGATACTCTGCATCTTCTGCTGGCTTTTTTTGCGGAAGTCGCCGTCGCCGACGGCGAATATCTCGTCAAGAATAATGATGTCCGGCTCTATCATGCTCGCAATAGCGAAAGCAATGCGGCTTTTCATGCCGCTTGAGAGCGTGCGGAACGGGCTGTTCTGAAATTCGCGCATTTCGGCAAAGTCGATTATCTCGTCGTACTTGGAGTCAATAAACTCCTTGGAATAGCCCATGAACGCGCCGCGCAGATACACGTTTTCCTTGACCGTCATCTCGCGGTCAAAGCCCGTGCCAAGCTCCAGCAGAGCGCAGATCTTGCCGGTTTTCTCGATCGTTCCCGAGGCCGGAGTCAGCGTTCCGCTTATAGCCTTCATCATCGTTGATTTGCCGGCGCCGTTTTTGCCGATGACGCCGAGCATATCGCCCCTTTCGAGGCTGAAGGATACGTTTTTAAGTGCCCAGAACTCGTTGTTTCTGGGGCTTTTTCCGAGTATGCGCTTGACTATGTCCGAGGTCGAGCGCGAGTCCTGCTTGCGGTAGCGCACCGAAACATCGTCAAGAACAAGGATCTTGTTTCCGTCCATCAGAGCACCTCCTTACACATACAGCGCGATCTTGTCGCGCGTGATATGGTAGGTAAACCAGCCGAGAAAAGCGCAGATCGCGGCCATCACGAGCATGATGAGGTGCGTCGAGAGGCTCGGCACGGTCGAATGGATTATCAGCTGGCGGAAGTAATCTACGCACATATACAGCGGATTGCAGTTTAAAAGCCTGCGCATGATCCCCGGCAGTATCGACGGATCGTAGAATATTGCCGAGGCGTACATGATGATGCGCGTCACAACGGGCCAGAGATAGTTTATGTCGCGGAAGAAGATATACAGCGTGCTCAGGAACATGCCTATGCCGAAGTTAATGAAATAAAGGCACACCATCGGGAACAGCAGGTACAGGAAGCGCCAGTGAAAGCTTATCCCGTCAATGGCGACGAAGATGAAGAACACAAGCAGCGAAACGGCGAAATCTATCGCCTGCGCTACGCTCTGCGAAATGAGGAAATAGTGCTTGGGCACGGGTACCTTGCTGTATATCTGAGCGTTATCGTAAAGAACGCGCATGGCGCTTCGTGTGGCTGCGGAGAAATAGTTGAACAGCAGCAGTCCGCAGAACAGATATATCGTATAATGCGGCATGTTGCGGCCGAAAAACGTGCCGAAGACCACGTCCATGGTCAGCAGCAGAAACAGCGGCGAAAGCGCGCTCCAGAGTATGCCGAAGGTCGTGCGCTTGTATTTTTTAATAAAGTCTCGCCTTATAAGCTCAGAAAGCAAAAAACGGTGGTTAGCTTTGTCCGAAGTCATAAAACGTCCGTTCTCCTTGTTAAAACAAAAAAACTGTGTTAACACACACTATCGCGCCATTATAACACAGTTTTGTTTATAATTCTACATTAATTTTTTTCGGACATAAAGTCCAGGTAATCCTCGGGCGAGTTAAAATCGCGCGTGAATGAGTCGAGCAGGACATAGCTTTCGCCCGTGCGCCGCCCGGTGAGCGGATATCCGGCGTACAGAAGATACACCTGCCAGCCCTTGCACTCTTTTATCTCGCCGTCAAGAAAGCGGCGGCGCACCTCGAGGTAAAGCGAGCGGAAAAGCTCCCCGTCGCCGACGAGGACGGCGCATATGCTCTTTTCGCTGCCGAAAAACAGCAGCGGCTTTTCGCCGCGGTGCGATATAACGGCCTTTACGGCGCTTTCGGAATACAGAACGTCGCCGTAGAGAAAGCACATGTCGTCGCCGATAAGCTCGGCGGTGAAGCGGTCGATCTCAAGGACGTTGTTTTTCGGCTCGTACCTCACGGCACCGGGGATGCTGACGCTTTCGTCGTGCGAGGTGATGATGATCTCGGCGGCATCGTCAAACTTGTGCACAAGGCGCACCGTGCGCTCGAGCAGAGTTTCGCCCGAAACGCTTATGTCGTGCTTTTTGTGCCCCATGAAGTTGTTCCAGCGGCTGCCCTTGCCGTCAGCCATGATGACATATCTCATTTGATTATCCCGTGCTCGCGGTAGAAGTCGCCCAGTCTGCCGTAGCGCTGCGGCCCCCAGAGCTGAATGATGTTCACGCCCGAGGAGGTGTTGGCCTCGATGACGGTGAAGCCGTCATCGGTCGGGAGAATGTCCCACGCGATTATATCAAGATAGGGGAAAGCGCGGCTTGCCTCAAGAACGCCGGCCTTTATGCCGTCCCAGTTCGGGATAACTGCGCCCTCGATCTGCGCATTGGTGTCGGGATGCGTGCGGTAAACGGTCAGATTGTGCAGCGTGCGCGCATAGCTCATCGTGCCGGTCTCGATATCGACGTTTGCAACAAGGCCGCCGCGGCTGCCGTTATCGACGGCGCCCGTCCACGCTGCGCCGATGCGCTGCACGGCAAAGCACAGCTCAAATTCCTTGGTTTCGGCATTGCGCAGAACTATCATACGCAGGGTGTTTGCGCTGTTCGCGTAAATTTTGTTGAGGTATTCCGCCTGATGCGCATAGGCGCAGATGAGCCACTCGGTATCGCGGCGCAGACGGTCGGCAAGCTCTTTTTCCGTGTGCGGCTCGTCGTTGCAGATGATGCCGTGACCGTTGTATTTGACAACGTACACGCCCTTGCCCTTGCCGGCACGCACCGGCTTTACGACATACGCTCCGACCTCGTGCAGAAGCTTGACAAGATCGTCATAATCGTTTATGACTCGGCCGTTTAAGCCTGCGAGACGGTCATCCTTTTTGACGCAGTAGATCTCCGGAGTTTTGCAGTAGCGCTCGATGATCTGCGTGAAAACGACCTTGTTGTTGAGCATTTCGCTGTAAGGATCGTTTATGCATCTTGAGCGGTACCAGTCAAATTCGGAAAGATACTGCTTTTTGTCGTTGTGCTTAAAGTCGTACAAAGCCGCCTGATCGACCATGTAGCCGCCGAAAATGCAGCAGTACAGTCTTGTGTGCAGCGGAAGCTTAAAGTGATTGGGCGCAAACAGTATCCTCACTATCCACAGCACCATCAATTTGATTTTGGCGAGCAATATGCTCAGAAATCGCATCATGTTTATCTCTCTCCATGCAGTCGATTATAAGATCGGCGATCTTGTCGGTCGCGCGTCCGTTCAGATCGGGCAGATACTTGCGGCAGAAGCGCCTGTAGTTATCCATGTCGTACTCTCCGCTTTCAACGGCGGCGACAAGCTCGGCAGGATCGCGGAATATGCAGTCTGGGAACTCGTCAAAGAGCTTGACGTTCAGACCGTTATGGTCTAGATAGTCCTCGTAGTCGAAAAGATAGAAATACACGGGCTTGCCCAGAAGCGCGGCTTCTATCGTTATCGCCGAGTAGTCGGTTATTACGCAGTCGCACACCGACAGCACCGTCGAGGTCGGCACTCTGTGGCAGGTTATCGCCGGGGACAGCGAGTCGTAGTTCAAAAGCTGGTTCGGGTGACGCTTTATGACGAGCATCTGGCTGCCGTCAAAGTTGAACGCATCGACAAGCGCCTTGGGGTCGAGCGTCTGCCCCTTGCGGAAGGTGGGGGCATAAAGCACGATCTTTTTGCCTCTCAGGCCGGGGTAGGTCTCGTAAAACTGCCGCCGGGCTTCGTCCTGACCCTCGCGCAGCTTATCCATGCGAGGCAGACCGACATTGTACAGAATATCCGACTCGATATCGAACGAGGCGCAGTAAAACGGATTAAACGCCCTGCCGCCGGCGATGACAACGTCATAGTTGCGGTGCATGCGCATCTCGCGCGCGATCATGTCGCTGCGGCCGAATTTTTTGCCGAGCGACTGATAGCCGGACTTTTTGATCTTGCCCATTGCGTGCCACATCTGGATAACGGCAAGCTGCTTTTTGTGATGCAGCACGGACACCGCCGGCCAGTAGGAATCGAGCACGCACACGGACGCGGTCGCAAGGTGGTACATGCTTTTGAGCGTGACAAAAGCGTATTCGAGCATGCTCGCAAAGTCCTTGTCGGCGCGCTTTGTTATTATAACAATGTTTGTTTCCGGTTTCAGCTCAACAAGGCGGCGGCTCAGAAAATCAATATCCTCTGTCACGGTGTTTGACTGCCGGCTGAGGAATAAAACCTTGTTTTTGTCGGTCGGGCAGAGCTTCAGAAAAAAGTAAATGAAGTTCATTGCCCAGCGCAGCAAAATTACAGCTATTCTCATAATACTCCTTTTATGCCCGAACGTAGGGCATAACTAAAATCGACTAATTATACGCGCAAACGTATGTTTTGTCACTATATATTTATTAACATTAGCAGAGCTTTTTGCCTGCTTTTTTCAGCTCAAGCTTATGCATGAAGTAGGCGTGGACATTCTCGTTATAGGTCGGATAGCGGTGCAGATCCTGATGCGTGTTTATCTCAAGGATCTTAAAGCCCGAGTCGGTCATAACAACGTCAAAGCCGAGGTATTCAAGCGGCGATATGTAGCGGCACAGCTCGGGGATGACGCGCAGCACCTCGTCCCAGTGCGGAAGCGTGCCCTCGATTTTCTCCTGCGTGTCGGGATGGACGGGGCATGGGGTTATGACGTGCTCCCTGATGATCTCGGCGTTATGGAAAAAGCCCGTTTTTTCATCTACATAGGCGAAAACGCCGCCGGAGCCGATATTGTCGGTAAAGCCGGTGCTCTTTGTTCCTATGCGGAAGTAGGCGTTTTCGATAACGGGGTCAAGTCCGCTGCGGTTTATGACCATAATGCGCACGGTGCAGGCGACCTCGCTGTATATCCTGCGCAGCTCGCTGTGCATGACGATGTATTCGGAGATGTTATAGTAATCGTCGAGCGAGGCAAGAAAGCCGAGCATTTCACTCTCGCTTTTCTCTTCGCCATTTACGAGGTAACGCTTTCCGTCAAAGCCGAGCTTATAAAACCCTATGCCGTGCGAGCCGACGGTCGGCTTCATGGCAAGCAGCTTCTTTTCGCGCAGAAGACGCAAAACTCCGTCAAGGCTGCGCGGCAGCCCCTCGGGGCAGTCCGGCATTTTCAGTACCTGCATCCTTCCGTCGCGCGGAACGATGTGGTAATAATACTCGGGAAGATATTCGCTGTATTTATCCAGACAGTAGCGCAGCGTGACCTTGTCCCACAAGAGCTTGCGGTATTCGTTGTTTATGGGCCTGAGCCACTTGTAGTCCCGGTCGGAGAGGAACGAGCGGTAGTTTTCCTCCGTCAGGCCGTACTGCTTTATGTGATAGGATAAAAATCCGCGCTCATGCGCCCATTTTTTCTCCTGCGCTGTGGTGAATTTGTCGTGATCGTCATCGCGCAGAGCCTTTTTCCAGCCGCGGTACATATAATCCATGAAACCGTGACGCTTCGCCCGGAAGCTCCAGAGATAGCGGTCTATTATCGTCATGGCGCGTTTAAAGCCGACAAAGCGCGGCTTCGCTGCGCGCTTGCGGCGGATAAACTCGGCGGTCTTGTCGTTGAAATGCTCAAGGTATGTAAGATCGGCGCCCGTGTCAACGCGAAGGATCTTGAAGCTGCTGCCGGTCAAACGCACGGCAAAGTTCATGTACTCAAGCTCGTTGAACTCCGAGGCGATGGCTCTGAGCGCTTCTGCGATCTCGGGAAAGGCCTCGATCCGGCCGCCGTCATAATTTCCAAGCTCGTCAACGGCGCTTATCTCGCGGTTTTGAGTGTACCAGTTTTGCCTGACGTTTTCCTGAGCGGCGGTGAGAACGGAAAACAAAAGCTCCGGAGCGTCACCGCTGTTTAAAAACGCAAGGTGCACAGTCGGCGCAAAGTCTGATACGATAAGCTCGCTTATTATCGTTCCGGAGGGGAGAGAGCCGAGCTTTTCGCGCATCGCGTCCTCGTCAAGACAGGCCGAGTCAAAATAAAACGCCTCGCCGTCATAGCCGCAGACATGCTCCTTTGTTTTCACCGAGTTTGAGGCCTTGCGCACCGAAACGCGCCCCTTTTCGCGGATGAGCGCCAGAACGCCGTCCATGCTCTGCTCAAGGCCGTCTCTGAGCGGCAGAATAAACTGCTCGCCGTCGCGCGTGAGCAGGCTGTAATACTGCTCGGGCAGAAGCTCTGAGTGCTTATCCAGCGCGTAGGACATCGATAGCACGTCGCCGAAGAGCTTATCGAATTTTGCGTCAAACGGCAGAAGCGAAAATATCTCCTTATCGCTCATGCCGATGTTGTTTTTGCGCTTGTATTTTTTTATACCGTCAAGATAAAGCCACTCGTCTGCCGTTGCAAAGGTAAAGCCGCGAAACAGCAAGGCGGCGCTTTTTATAAGCTTTGAAGCTTTCATTGTAAAAACTCCGAAATTAATTAAATCGTTTCATTATACTATATATCGTAATTATTCGCAATTGATAATTTAACGTCGCTCGGGATTGAATTATGTCGGATCATGTACTATAATAATATAGCTATAATGGATATCTATGCGGATTTTGTTCCGCAGGAAAGAGAGCAGCAAATGGGAGTAATAAGCAGGATAAGGCGTGAGGCTTTTATCCGCCCGTGGCTTAAAAAAGGCTATTCAAGACGCCTGGCCAATTTATATTACAAAAAGGTGCGCGCTGATCTGCAGGAAGATAACGGCGTGTCGGCGGCGGACAAAAAGTGGGCGCACAGCCTCGGCTATCTGTCCGACAGCATTGAAAAATACGATCTGAAAAATACGCCGGGTAAGTACATAAGCGATGTTGACTACATGTATCTCAAGCCGTTTAACAACAGCTTCACCAAATGGGTCGGCGACCTTGTGACGGAAAACAGGGTGCTCATCAACCACCGCGAGCACCTGCCGGAGCTGTATTTCAACATCATCGAGCGAGAGGAAAAGAAGGTATTCCTGCCGATCGACACGGTGGACAGAAAATTCGGCGAGAACTATGACGATTTCATCCGGCTTCTTGATGAGCGCGGCGAGCTTGTCATTCGCCCCGACCGCACCTCGGCGAATCGCTGCGCGTATGTCATAAAGCGCACGGGCGAGGATCGCTATGAGCTTAAAGAGGACACGGCATGCAAAGCGCGCATGAGCATTTTCGGCAATCAGTACGATGCGGCGTATCTATTGAGCGACTATCCCGACGACCTGCCCGAGGATTTTGAGAAAAATCCGTGCAAGCGCGAGTATTACGACAAAAACAGCCTGTATGAGCTTATTTCGACCTTCAAATACGGCTATGTTATAGCCGAGCCTTATAAGATAAGCGGCGAGCCTTGCCTTTTGAGGATATACGCCGCAAACGAAAAGCTCAAAGAAACAAAGCTGCTTGACTATTACTGCACGGATCTTGACGGTGAGAATGTCCGCTGCCGCGCGGTTACGCCCTCGGGCGAGCTTGACGGGCATAAGATCGGCTGCTGGGACGAGATAATAAAAACCGTCACCGGTATCGCCGGATACATAAGCGAGATCGAGTATTTCACCGTGAGCATCATGCTAACGGAAGGCGGCTTTGTCATCGACTCTATCGACACAAACCCCGACCTGCCGCCGATCGCGCACAGCGATGCGCTCAACAGCTTCCTGCTCGACAGGCTTGAAAAAAAGCGCGAAACTGTAGTAGTCACGCGCGAAAAGTGGTGGACGGCGTTTAAGGATAAGCGCTTTAAGCGCTTTGTGCGCCGCTGCTGCCGCCCCGGCATAAGGCCTTATATGCAGAAGCTCTGGATGAGCTCGGTCTGGGACGACTTCCGGCACAATAAGGGCACAACGCTTTCACAGAAGCTCTGGTGCTATAAGCGAGGCTTCCTGTCGTTCAGAATAAAGCAATACGGGCTTACTAAGGATAACTATAAAAGCTTCCTGTCCGACTATCAGTACCACTGGCTAAACAGAATAAACAACAGCTATCAAATATGGATAAACGACAAAACGACGACGCGATATGTCTTTGAGCCGTACAAGCAGTATCTTGCAAAGTATTACTACGACATAATTAAAATGGAGGGCGAGACCTGCATAAAGGCGCTTCAGGATATCCCCGAGGGCTTTGACGCGTCGTTCGACGGAATATTCGCCCTGCTGCGCCGGGAAAAGCTGCTTGCGCTCAAGCCCTCGTCCGGAACCCACGGCGACGGATTTTACCGCATGGAGTATGCCGACGGCAAATATCTCATTAACGGCGACGAGATGACCGAGGATGAGATAAAAAGCATGATAGAGGGGTTTAAGTCGATCTACGTCATAACGGAATACCTCTTCATGCACAAGGATCTGAAAAAGATATATCCGTACTCTGTCAACACCATCCGCGTTGCGGTCGTAAACCAGTCGGCGTACGAGCCGAAGATCATGCAGACGTATATGCGCATCGGCTCGTCCTCAACGGGCTTTACCGACAATGTCGGCTACGGCGGCATATGCGCCAAGATCGACATTCCCACCGGCCGCTACTACTGCGCCGAGAAGATAATCGACCATAAGTTCACGCCGTGCCCGATCCATCCCGATACCGGCGTTGAGATCGAGGGCATAGTTCCCAACTGGGAGCTTATGAAAAAAGGCATAACGGACATCTGCCGCTTCATGCCCGAGCTTGAGTATCTCGGCTTTGATATCGCCATCACGGATGACGGCTTTAAGATAATTGAGATAAACATACATCAGGATCTGCACAAGGTCGCCGAGCACTCCGAGGAATTCAAGGCGTTCTTCAGGGATAAGCTCGCGCTCAAGGCAAGGCAGTATGACCTGAAAAAATATTAAGACAGGAGAGTAATAAATGAAAACGATAGGTTTCCTTATAAGCCACAAAAACGGCGAAGGCCGCCGCGCCCTTCTGCCGGAGCACATAGGCAAGATAAAAAATGCCGACAAGCTGTATTTTGAAACAGGCTACGGCGAAGCGGTCGGCGTGAGCGACGAAGAGTATGCCGCCTGCGGCTGCCATATTGTTACGCGCGAGCAGGCTCTTGCGTGCGATATCATCACCGACGTTAAGCTCGGCGACGCAGACTATCTCGACGAGATAAACAGCAGCAAGATAATGTTCGGCTGGGCGCACACGGTGCAGAACATCGACTTTACAAGCGATATGATCCGCAAAAAGCACACAGTTGTTGCGTGGGAGGAGATATTCGAGCACGGCCGCTATATCTTCTACCGCAACCGCGAGGTCGCCGGTGAAGCCGCCGTCATGCAGGCGTTCAGATACTGCGGCAAAATGCCGTATGACACGTGCGTAGCCATCCTCGGCAACGGCCAGACGGCAAAGGGTGCAATGCGCATTCTGCACGGCCTCGGTGCAAGAGTCGACGTCTACAGCCACAGGCTCGAGCAGCTTTTCCGCAAGAACATGTTCGATTACGATGTACTCATAAACTGCGTCATGTGGGATACCACGCGCACCGACAGAATTATATATAAGGAAGACCTCAAGAAAATGAAGCCCGGCACGCTTATAATAGATGTAAGCTGCGATCCGCATCTTGAGATCGAAACCTCGCATCCGACGACGATAGACGATCCGGTGTACGTCGTCGACGGCGTTATCCACTATGCGGTCGATAACACCCCGGCCATGTATCCGATAACCGTGACCAAGGTGCTCAGCGAGGGCATTTCAAACTATATCGATATTATTATAGAAAAGGATTTCGACGAATACCCGGAATCGCTGAAGAAGGCGACCGTCATAAAGGACGGACACATCCGCGACGAGAGAATAGCGGAGTTCAGAAAAGCCCGTGGGGTGTTCTGCGAGTAAAAGAAAATGACTGACGGATATGGCAGAAAAATCGAATATCTGCGCATGTCGGTGACCGATGCCTGCAACCTGCGCTGCGTCTACTGCATGCCGTCGGATGGAATGGCCGAATGCCCCTGCCACTCAGCGATGAGCGCGGATGAGTTCGTGGAAATAGCTCGCGCCGCGGCGGAGCTTGGCATGAAAAAGCTGCGCATAACGGGCGGTGAGCCGCTGGTGCGGAGTGATATTGTGCCTCTCGTGCGAGCACTCGGCGAGATACCGGGCATAGAGGATATGAGCCTTACGACGAATGCCACACTCCTTGCGTCGATCGCAAAAGAGCTGTATGAAGCCGGTATACACAGGATAAATATCAGCCTCGATACGCTCGATGCGGAAAAATACGCAAAGATCACGCGCGGAGGAAAGCTTTCAGACGCATTTGACGGCATACGTGCGGCGTTCGAGGCCGGGATGAGCCCTGTTAAGCTCAATACCGTGCTTATCGGCGGCTTTAACGATGGTGAGATCGCGTCCCTTGCCGAGCTTACACTGCACTATCCCGTGCAGCTTAGGTTCATAGAGCTTATGCCCATCGGAGATACTAAGGGTGAGTTTGCGGCAAGCGCATTTCTTCCGGACAGCGCGGTGCTCGAAAGGCTGCCGCAGCTGCGCGCAGTGCCGAGCGAAAAGCACACGGTCGCAAGGCTGTATAAGCTTCCCGGCGCGAAAGGCGAGGTCGGGCTTATAAGCCCGCTGAGCAACCACTTCTGCTCGGAATGCAACCGCCTGCGCCTGACGGCGGACGGTTGCCTGAAGCCGTGTCTGCATTCGGCCGAGGAGCTGCCGGTCAGAGGTCTGCACGGGCAGGAACTGAAAGATGCGATAATTTCTGCCGTATCACACAAACCGGAAAAGCATGTCGCGCTTTCGGCGACCGAGCGCAGCGAGGCAAAGCGGAGCATGTACCGTATAGGAGGCTGAAAAATGGCGAAGATAGCCGCAATTTGCATAAGTGACGTAAGGGGAATACAAAAGCATGAGATCCCCGAGGCGTTTTTGAAAAAGGACTGGGGCATCGAGGGAGATGCCCATGCCGGCAATTGGCACAGACAGGTGAGTCTGCTGTCGGTCGACAGTGTTGCAAAGCTTCAGGAAAAACTCAGCTTTGAGCTCAAGCACGGTGCGTTTGCCGAGAATATCCTTGTTGAAGGCATGGCGGTGTACTCGCTGCCTGTCGGCACAAAGCTGCGTATAGGCTCGGCACTGTGCGAGGTCACGCAGATCGGCAAGGAGTGCCATAACGACTGCGCGATACGCAAGGCCGCAGGCGACTGCGTTATGCCGCGCGAGGGCATATTCGTAAAGGTTCTTGAATCCGGCGAGATAAAGACCGGCGACGATATCAAAATCACGGAATAAGCTAAACAAGCCCACGGAGATTTTTCTCCGTGGGCTTGTTTAATAAAATGCACTATATTTCTGCCAAACGGTGTTGAGCCTGGCGGAATTTTAACGGAGTGCAGTTATATTCCGAACGGAAGCACTTCGTATAGTAGCTGCTGCTGCAAAAGCCGACGCTCTGCGCGATCTGCGATATGCTTTTGTCGGTCTCCGACAGATAGTAAACGCTGCGCGTCAGGCGGTAGTGGACAAGGTACTGAAACGGTGTTGTGCCGTACAGGCGCTTGAATATGCGGCAGCATTCGCCTCGGCTTATGTGCGCGGAGGCGGCGATGTCCTCAAGGGTTATCTTTTCGGCGTAATTTTCCTGAATAAATCTGCGCAGAATATCAATACGCGCCTTTTCCGCGTGCGAAACGCTGCGCTTATCGCCGAGATCGGGCACACAGTTTTCGTACAGCGTGAGCCATATTTCCGACACCATTATTTTCAGCTTCAGCTCGTAGCCCGGCATTTTCGAAGAATACGTTGACTGCATGCTGCGCATAATATCGCATATGTCGTTTGCCCAGCCGCTGCCGCGCAGGGGAACATAGTCCAGATTGCGCGCCTTGAGAATTGGATCTACATAACGCGCCTGAAGCCGGGTGTCGTCTGCGCCGGCGATGCAGTCGGTGCTGAAGCTTACGCAGATGAAATTTGCGCCCTCCTTTGAGTTTGCAACGACTCCGTGCGCTGCGCCGCTGTTTATAAACAGACCTTCACCCTCACGCAGGACAAGCTCGCGCCCGTTGAGCAGCGCGCGAAGCTCACCGCTTGTGACAAGCAGCAGCTCCGGCTCGCGATGGCGATGGTGCCCAACGGTTTTCGATGCCGGACTGATGCACTGACTAAGCACTCTAAGCTTTGGTATTTGCTCGCTCATGCAATTCACACCCCGATTTCAAGGAAAAACTGATTTATTTTGTATTGTTTAGTACAGAAATATTACCACATATTCATGTACGCAGTCAATGGGTATTTGTTGTTTTTATAGAAAAAGCAAAAATATTCTCATCTTTTGCGAATATAGTGTGATTTATCGGGCGAAAGCATTGACTATTTTAGATATACAATGTAAATTTTGATATATCGCAGGGCAATATATTGCCGTATTGCTCAAAACGAATAATTGCGGGAAAGTCCCGATCAACCGAAAGGAGAACCATCATGGCTCATAAAACAGAGTTCCTTTACATGTCCGAGCCCGACACCATCGCAGCAGGCGTTCTGGATGCAAGAAAGTGCATAGATAATGCAGAAGAGGTGTTCACCCTGCTTGCAAAGGGCGATTATCTCATGGGCGGCAATAACCACAATAACCACGGCATGTACATCGTATTCCCCAAGGAAAGCGAGTTCCCCAATATGCCCGTCGCCGGCCCCGACCGCCGCTTCGTCGCAATGCCGGCTTACCTCGGCGGCAGATTTGATATCTGCGGCCAGAAATGGTACGGCTCGAATGCCGCAAACAAGAAAAAAGGCCTGCCGCGTAGCGTCCTGATGGTCACCCTTAATAATAAGGACACCGGCGAACCCATTGCTTACATGAGCGCAAACCTGCTCAGCGCAGCGCGCACCGGCGCCGTTCCCGGCGTTGCGACCCGTTATCTGGCTCGCAAGGACGCGGAAGTTCTGCTGTGCATCGGCTGCGGTGCAATCGGCACCTCCTGCCTTGACAATGTAATCACCCAGATGCCCAAGGTCAAGAAGGTCATCTGCAATAACCACTCCCTCGCTCCGGCAGAGAAGCTGGCGGCGCATGTCCGCGAGGCATACGGCGTTGAAGCCGTCGTCGAGCAGGATCTCGAAAAGGCAGTGCGCCAGGCAGACGTCATCTCCGTCGCCGCATCGCGCACCGCATTCCTGAACCTCAAGGGCGAGTGGGTAAAGCCCGGCTGCACCATCCTCGCCTCCGGCCCGATCCACTTCGACCAGGAGGAGGGCGGCGAGTACGAGAAGAACGGCGGCCTGTGGACCAAGATGAAGGTCGTATACGACCACATCGGCCTGCACCACGCATATGTTGAGGATGCTATTGCGACCGGCGATAAGGAAGAGTACTACGCAGGCGTCATCGGCGGCCCCGTATACCACCTCATCGACCTCGGCCTGAAGGAGCAGCTCGACGATTCTCTGGCCATCGGCAAGATCATCATGGGTCAGCAGCAGGGACGCACCAGCGATGACGATATCATCTGCTTCATCGCATGCGGCATGAGCGTTTTCGACCTCGGCCTCGGCTACGACCTGTATCAGACCGCACTCGAAAAGGGCATCGGCACCAAGCTCCTGCTTTGGGAAAATCCTGCCCAGTGCGAGTAATTTTACGATAACATTATCTCCTTTTAAATTAATTTCAGCTGCGGGAAGCGGAGGCATTTGCCTCCGCTTTCTGTGCTTAAATGGGGAAAAAGCTCCGATGCAGCATGGCTGCGTCGGAGCTTTTGCGCATATTCAATTCAGCTTCATGTCGCCGTCTTTTATCCAGCCGAGCTTGCGGCAGATAAGGCCGAATACCCAGGAGAGGACGGCAGGCAGGACGATGGCTATAAGCGCAAGGCCGATCCAATCGACTGCGGTGGGGGTAATCGCCGCCGCGCCGTCGAGCACGGCCTCGGCCGAGGGATTTGACCAACCCGTCCACACGCCGATCGGGCCGACTAAGCCGCAGGTGCCCATGCCGGAGGAAACGGCTGCGCCGTTCATCTCAAGCTTGAACAGGCAGGTGGCGACAGGGCCGGTCACGGCGCTTGCCGCGATAGCCGGTATCCAGATCTTCGGGTTGCGTACGATGTTGCCCATTTGCAGCATCGAGGTGCCAAGCCCCTGCGAAACTACGCCGCCCCAGCCGTTTTCCCTGAACGAAACGACCGCAAAGCCGACCATGTTCGCGCAGCAGCCGGCAAGCGCAGCGCCGCCGGCAAGACCCGTGAGGCTCAGCGCCGCGCATATCGCCGCCGAGGATATCGGAAGCGTGAGCGCAATGCCGACGATGACGGAAACGAGCACGCCCATGACAAACGGCTGCTGAGTCGTTGCCCATTTTATGAGCGTTCCGACGGCCATTGCGCCCTTGCCGATGGGGGCCGCGATGAAGTAAGCCGCACCGATGCCGATGAGGATTGTGACTATTGGCGTTACAAGAATGTCGATCTTAGTCTCCTTCGAGACCATTTTGCCAAACTCGGCTGCGACTATCGCAACGACATAAACGGCAAGCGGTCCGCCGGCGCCGCCCATGACATTCGTTGCATAGCCGACCGGGATGAGCGAAAACAGCACCATCGCCGGGGCATGCAACGCATATCCTATGGCTACCGCCATCGCCGGGCCGACCATTGCCGAGGCAAATTTGCCTATAGTGTAGCCCGTTTCGCCGATCTCGATAAGCGGCTGAGCCAGAAACGAAATGCCCAGCTGCGTGCCGAGCGTGTCGAGAATGGTGCCGACGAGCAGCGTGCAGAAAAGACCCTGCGCCATTGCGCCGAGCGCGTCTATACCGTAGCGCTTGAGGCTGACCTCAATATCCTTGCGCTTGAAAAATGCATTGACCTTGGACATAAGCGATTACCTCGTAACAAAAAAGTAGGCTACTAAGTGTCTTGACACTTGCATAGTCTACTTTAACGCTTATTGTCACATTTGTCAATGATCAATTACTGCTTTTGAGTATAAAGAAGTCCGGCCTGCTCAAGCTGAGCTTTTATGCGCTCGAAGCACTCGGCATTGGGGCAGGAGAGCACATGCAGATGTATCCCGCCTGTGAGCGTGCTCAGGGGGCTTGCGTCGTTCTCACCGCATTTTTTTATAAACTGCTCAACATCGTATCGGTTTGACAGGTGCAGCGGCCCTGTGAGCTGGCCGTACAGCGGATGCTCGACCGTGACGTTCACGACCGTGGCGCCGTTATCGACCATGATGTTCAGCTCTTTTTCCATGTTGTCAAAATCGTGTACGCAGGCGACGGTGTACTGATCGCTGTCAACCGCGCGGTCAATGACGTATCCGCGCGGCGTGGCGAGCACCTTCTCGCCGGAGGCGCGCAGCAGCGCAACGTCGCCGACGATGATCTGGCGGCTGACCGACAGCTCCTTTGCAAGCTTTGACGCGCTTATCGGGCGGTCGGTCTGCTTGAGCGCGCTCATTATATATTCGCGGCGTTTTTCGGAATTCATATGCATTACCTCTTTGCGTCGAGCATCTCGTCCTTGAGCGACATGAGCTTTTCGGACAGATCGACATAGTACTGATGGGGGAAGTCAAAGCGTTTGACTTCCGGCCAAAGGGTGGAAACCTCGTATGCGCAGCGGTGTCTTATCTCGTCAAGCGTCGGAAGCTCGTAGACGAGCTTGCCCTTTTCGAATATGGGAACGAGCAGCTCCTGCGCCTTGAAATTTTCCATCGTTTTGCGCTTCCAGCGTGCGGCCGGATCGCAGATCTCGAGGGGCTTTGTGTCGTCAACGATTTCGTCGTGCATGCAGATGTAGTCTGCCTCGGCCATGCCGTTTTCACGCTCGAAGAAGCGATAGACCTTCTTGAAGCCGGGGTTCGTGATCTTGCCGACATTTTCGCTTATTTTTATCTTGGGCAGGATGTTCCCGTCGTCATCCTCGACGGCGCAGAGCTTGTATACTCCGCCGAACACGGGATCGGATTTTGCGGTTATAAGTCTCTCGCCGACGCCGAAGGAGTCGATCTTCGCGCCCTGAAGCAGAAGTTCGGTTATAAGGCGCTCGTCGAGGGAGTTGGAAACGGTGATCTTGCACTCGGGCCAGCCGGCCTCGTCGAGCATTGCGCGCGCCTTACGAGTGAGATACGCCATATCGCCGGAGTCAAAGCGGATGCCGCATTTGGTTATGCCGAGGGGCTTGAGCACCTCGTTAAATGCGCGGATGGCGTTGGGAACGCCGCTTTTGAGCGAGTTATAGGTATCGACGAGCAGCGTTGCGTTGGTTGGGTAGGTTTCGCAGTATGCCTTAAAGGCCTCGTACTCCGAGTCAAACATCTGCACCCAGGAGTGTGCCATCGTGCCGCCTGCCGGAACTCCGTAGCGCGTGTCGGAAAGGGCACAGGCTGTACCCGCACAACCGCCGATGTAGGCGGCTCTTGCGCCGGTCACGGCGCCGTCGATGCCCTGCGCGCGGCGCGAACCGAACTCAAGCACGACTCTGCCCTCGGCAGCGCGGCAAACTCTGTTCGCCTTGGTTGCGATAAGGCTCTGATGGTTTATCTCAAGCAGAACGTAGGTCTCGATAAGCTGAGCCTGAATTGCCGGTGCGCGCACGATCATAAGCGGCTCACGCGGAAACACGGGCGTTCCCTCCGGGATCGCCCAGATATCGCCCTCAAACTTGAAATTGCGCAGATACTCAAGGAACTGCTCGGAGAACATTTTCCTGCCGCGCAGATACTCTATATCCTCGTCGTCAAAGTGCAGGTTCTGGATATATTCGACCACCTGCTCAAGTCCGGCAGCGATGGCAAATCCGCCGTTGTCGGGATTCTGACGATAAAAAACATCGAAATAGGTGATCTTATCGCCCATGCCGTGGTCGAAATATCCGTTGCCCATAGTGAGCTCATAGTAATCGCACAGCATGGTCAGGTTAAGCTTTCTGTCAGTCATATTAGCCTCCGGGATCCATACATTAAGGGTATGTTAATTATACCTATAGTATATAACATATTTATTTTTATGCAACAATTGATAATAATAAAACGAGCGCTCTGAACTGTTCAGAGCGCTCGAAATATTAAAATTTTCAGGCTTCGGCGGCCTGCTTTGCGGCCTCGTTCTTTGCCGCGGCGGTCACGATAAGGAAGCCGAGCGCGACAAGCGCAAAGGTGATTATCGCGATTATTTGCAGGGTGCCGGAATAGGTCCCGTCCTTGAGCGGATAGGTGTAGCCGTGATAACGGGTCAGCAGACCGAAGATGTTGCAGCCTACTGCAAGCACCGCGGTGATGATGCCGAGCACGAACGCGCCCTTTTTGCCGACAAGACCCAGTATGCCGCCAATGATGCCGAGAACGGCGGCGACGGCGAGCGCGACATACAGGCCAAGGCGCATGTAAAGCTCGTGCGTTACGTCGGCAACGTGGTGATCGACCGACTCGCGGAAGCTCTTGCAGACAACAAGGCACTGGTCAAGATCCAGATACGGCTCGCCGGTGCGCAGCGTCATGAGGTTACCGTTTTCGTCGTACTTTTTCCAGTCAAAGTCGGAGCCGAGGCGCTGCTCGGGACCGGGAACGGCCATATCGCCGTTGTGGCGGTATATAGGCTCATTTTTGAAGCATACCATGGTGTATTCGTCAACAAGCGCCATGCCGGACTCGAATGCCTCAAGGTCGTTTCGCCCGGCCTCGAGCTGAGCCGCGCCGTCGGCAAGCTCCTTTGCGCCGGCAGCAAGCTCGCTTTCGCCGGCTTCAAGAGCCTTCTTTCCGGCTGCGAGATCCTTCTCACCCTGCGCAAGCTGCTTTTCGGCCTCGGCCAGCTGCTGCTCTCCGGCAGCAAGCTCGGCCTTGCCGGCCTCAAGCTCCTTCAGGCCGTCTTCGTACTGCTTGAGCATAGCCTTGCCCTCTGCCACCATGTTCTGAACATAGGCAGGGAAATCGGTCACGTCTGCCGGGATGGAAAGTCCCAAGCGTTCGGCAATAGGTGCGACCTTGCCGACAAACCATGCCTGCGCGCTGTCAAAGCCAGGCAGCTTTGCGATGCTGCCGTCGCGGAATTTGACATAGGTGTTCAGCAGCGGCATGAGCGGCTCGATCTTAGCAAGAAGCGCCTTGCCCTCGTTGTAGGCGTCGGTGTTCGCGTCGATCATCGCCTGACCTGCCGCGACCTTTGCGCGCCCTTCCTCAAGCGCCTTTTTGCCGGCGGCATAGTCTTTGTAGCCCTGCGCGAGCGTGGCCTTGCCCTCGTCATAGTCTTTATAGCCCTGAGCAAGAGTAGCCTTGCCCTCGTTATAGGCCTTTTGACCGGCTGCATAGTCGCTCAGACCCTTGGCGTAGGTCCCGACACCTTCAAGATAGGCTGCCTCGTTCTCCTTGAGCATGCCGATGGCCTTTTCAAGATCGCCTACAACGTCTGCCGCCTTCGCATCCTCTTCCTTGTACTGCTTTATCGCAAGTCCGTCCTTGACGCCGAACCCGGCGGCGATAAGTGCGAACACAGATGCGACGATGAGCAGGATGCTGATCGTGGTGGTAAGAGCTGATTTTTTCATTTTTCTCCCCTTTAATAAAAATTTGCGTTTATGTGCCCTGAGGCACTGCTGTTAACATGTTATTCATAAATTCATAATTTGTCAACACTTTTAAGATGATCATAAGAAAAATCTTCCGCACCGCCGCGAAAAGTGCATTGAATTTTTGCGCAAAATGCGCTATATTAGCTCTATATATGTATACAGAGTGCGGAGGGTGAAATATGTCAGTGACGATGGAGTTTTTTGACGGCATAACGTTTGATATCGCAAAGCAGAAGTATTACAACGCCAACAAGGTCGATGCCCGGATGGCGGAGATAAAGGCCGCGTTTGCGGAGCTTATAGAGGAAAATAACGAGCTGCGCCGGCAGATAGACGATGTCGGGCTTTCCAAGGAGCGGGTCGCCGAGCTTATCATGGGCGCGCAGGCAAAGGCCGACGAAATGATAAAGGACGCAAATGCAAAGGCCGAAGAGATAATAAACAAAGCAAAGCTCGACGCCGACGGCATCGTTGTCAGCCGCAAGGCATCCGACGGCGGCGAAAAAACGCTCGGCCTTACACAAAACCAGCTTGCCGCGATAGATAAGCTCAATAAGCAGCTTGATGATTTCAACGTCGCCCAGGCAACGCAGATATTCCGCATAAAGCAGGCGCTCATGGGCATAGCGCTGGATAAATAGAGAAAAACGGCTTCTCGTGGGAAGCCGTTTTTTGTAAATATTAAATTCCGAGATAAAATCCGGTGCTGAGTATTTCCTCGGTTCGCGAGAGCACGTCGTGCGCCTCCTCGTAATTGCGAAGGGCAAGCTCCGCGACAAGGTAGTTTGTCAGGCACATGGGAGCTGTCAGCGAGTTTTTGCAGGAAACACTTTTTATCGAGCAGTTGAAGCATACGTCGCCGTAGGCCTTGACGGGGAGATCATTGTTGGACGTGAACAGCACGACCTTGATCCCACGGCTGCGCATCCACGCGAGTATGTTGATGCCGATGCGCGAATAACGCGGAAAAATGTAGGCAATGCAAACATCTCCGGCCTCTGCGTTGACTATCTCTTCAGGGTAGATGAGGCCTGTGGTCTGGATAAAATGCACGTTGCGCTTTATCTCGCCCAGGCGCGATACCATGTAGTGTGCAAGCGAGAAGCTGCTGCGCATGCCCAGAACATATATGTTGTTTGCTCCGCTTATCATTTCGATTGCCTTTTCGAGATCGTCTGCATGCAGCCCTGCGAGCGTGAGCTGAATGTTCTTTATATCGGTCGAGAAAGCCTCCTCGAGCAGGTCATTTCCGGATGAAGCGGCCGCGCGCTCGAGCCTGTCCGGCAGCGAGCCTTTGGTCTGTATCTCTTTTTTTATGCTGTCCTGCATCTCGGAAAAGCCGGAATAGTCAAGCGCACGGGCAAAGCGAATGACCGTTGTCGTGCTCACTCCTATCTTTTCCGCCAGCTCCTCAAGCGTGGAAAAGGCAATATCCTCATAATTTTCGTCAACGTAATTTGCGACTACCTTCTGTGAATGCGTCAGTTTGCCGTATGCGGCACTTACTTTTGAGGTGAAGAGCATATTCACCCGTCCTTCCATATGTTCTAAATAATACTTTCCGATACTTATTGTACAATATGCAGGCTGATATTGCAAGGAATGATTTGACGGCGTGTTTTTGCGATGCTATAATTGCATCATTAAAGCTATAATGGAGGGCGAAATATGCCGCTTCCAAACTATCCGTATGCAGGAAAAGATACTCTTACGAAAAACGATATACTCGAAACTTTGCAGCACTGGATAACCGTTATGCAGCTCAAGCCCGGCGAAAAGATATCCGATACGGAGATCGCCGAGTATTTTAATGTGAGCCGCACGCCGGTGCGTGAGGTGCTGAAAATGCTCGAGCAGCAGAAGCTCATCTTCACCTATCCCGGCAGGGCGACGATAGTCGCAGACCTTGCGCTGGACGATATCGAGAGCTACTATCTGCCGATGCAGACCCTGCAATGCCTTGCCGTTCGCCTTGCGGTGGAAAAGGCCGACGCTGCCGATGTTGAGGAGCTTGAAAGGCTCAATGCCGAGTTCGGCGAGGTCATGGAGAACGCAAATGACGCCGAGAGCATTCTTATGGCCGACAAGAGCTTTCACGAAAAGATACTCGAGATCGCCGGAAACGAATATATCGAAGAATTCTGCTCGGCGCTGTGGGTGCACATTGCGCGGCTGGACTATCTGTTTTTCCGCAATAACACGATGGGCACGTCATATAATGACCACAAGCTTATGATAGAAAGCTTCCGCATGAAGGATCCCTTCGGCGCGGAGCTTGCGATGAAAAATAACTGGAACTATTCGATGCTGGCCGTAAAGGCCGTCAACGATAAGGGCAGCATCGCATAAAACCGAATAAATTAAAATGCCGCCGCAGTCAATTGACTGCGGCGGCTGTTTGCGTTTTTAGAACTTAACTATGTCGTCGATCTTCGCCATGTGGCAGCCGGGGTAATTATCCTTGACGCGCATGAGGAAGTTGAGCTTGTCGATTCTCTCACCGGAGCGTGGGCAGCCGTTTTTGATAAACGGTATCTGAAGACCGACTGCGAGATCCATTACAACGTCGCCGACAACGCCGCCGCTGCGGCCGGAGGTTATCGAGAACAGGCCGTGCTCGTTGGCAAAGCGGTGGGACTCGAGCGCCTCGGAGATGGTGCCGACCTGGTTGGGTTTGAGGATGAAGCCGTCGATGCTGTTGCGGTCATATGCCTTGCGGATGCGCTCGGGGTTGGAAACGGTGAAGTCGTCGGCAATGATGAATGTGCGAGTGATCTCCTTGTGTGCCTTCTCAAAGCCGTCCCAGTCGTCCTCGTCGAGCATATCCTCTATGAACACGAAGTTATGCTTCTCGGTCAGGGCCTTGACATAGGCGATGACCTCGTCGGTCGTGACCTGCTTACCGTTGAGGTAATAGGTCTTGCTCTCGCGGTCGTACATTTCGCTCATGGCGCAGTCGAGCGCGAAGGCGCACTGCTCAGTGTAGCCGCAGTCGTCGATCGCCTTCTGGATAAGGCTCAGGCAGACCTCGGGATCCTCGGAGGGAGCGCACCAGCCGAACGATCCGCCGACACGAGGCTCGGAGCCGGCGTACTCGCGGATGACCTTGCCGAGGCGGTTAAAGACCTTGACGGCTATCTCGACTGCCTGCTCGATATCCGATGCACGGTAGGGCATGACGATAAACTCGTTGAACGCCTGCTTTATGCCGGCATTGTTGCCGCCGTTGAGAACATTGAAGGATGGGATGGGGACGGTCTTGATATCGCCGCCTGCGATATAGTCGTAAAGCGGACGCTTGAGGCTTGCCGCGGCTGCGCGGTAAGCTGCAACGGATACGGAGTAGATCGCGTTGCCGCCGAGCTTGGACTTGTTGTCCGTGCCGTCGAGCTCGATCATCTTTCTGTCGATGGCATCGAGGTCGAGGGTATCCATGCCGATGAGCGCAGGACCGATTATGTCGTTTACGTTTGCTACCGCCTTGTGTACGGACATGCCGTCGTACTCGGCCGGATCGTTATCGCGCAGAACGAAGGATTCGTGCATACCGACGGAGGAGCCGGTCGGAGCTGCTGCCGTGCCAATCGAGCCGTCCTCGGTGATGACGTCAACCTCGACCATCGGGCGGCACTTGCAGTCGATGATCTGGCGCGCATGGACCTTCTTTATGCGGCTGCCCTTGAGCTTCTTGGCAGGCAGCTCGGGAACATACATTATATTAAAGTCGCACAGGTTGGTGCCGGTGTTGCCGGTGAAAACCGCGTCGCCCATTGCGTCGAGCGCTTCAAAGCAGGCGTGGCCGCGCAGATTTTCAAAAACGTCGATGCCTTTTTCGCATGCGGTGTCATAGCTTGTGGAGTCGGTCATGCCGCCTGCAACGACGGTCGTGCCGTCGGTGCCCTCGGAGTCGATCGACAGGCAGACGCAGCCGGGCGCTTTCTTGCCGGAGATGGAGTAGGAAAGCGTAAGCTCCTGACCGGGGCCGCCGTGACCGGTGATGGTGGAGTTATCGAGAATTTTGGTGGTGGCTTCGCCGGAGCACAGCAGGACGCAGGGCGGCTTTATGGGGTTGCCGTAGTTCTGGATCTCGCGCGCGAGGGAGGCAAACACTGTGCCGACGTCCTTGGCCTCGCCCTCGAGGTAGGAGGTGAGGATTATTGCCGGAATGCCCATCTCCTCGGATATGCGCTTTGCCGTCAGGCAGGAGTCGGGCAGGCTGTTTATAAGGAAATAGGTGTTTTCGGGGAAAGCTTTGGGAGTTTCACCCTCGGGACCTACGTTCATCAGGTAGTCAACAACGCTCTTGGGCAGACGGTCTGCAACGTCGTAATCGCGGATGACCTGACGTGCCTCCTCAAGCGTGGTCTGATCCGGACCCATGGGAGTGCCCTTGTAGTTTTTGTACGGCTCGCCGATATCGCCGGTCGCCGGAGTGCCTACCGCATCGGAGATGCCGAAGCCGATAAGCTCGGCGCCGCGCTCACGGATGCGCTTTGCGAGCATGCCGCCGTTCATGGCTGAGATGTGGCGGCGGATGGCGTTTATCTCATAAATGCCTGCGCCGGACTTGAGCATGACGTCGGTGGTGTCGATCTCGTCCTGAAGAGTTATTCCCTCGATGGGGCAGCTCATGAGAGCGGACGAGCCGCCGCTTATTACTACTATAAAAAGATCATCCTCGTTTGCACTGTCAACGAGCTTTATGATCTCCTTGCATGCGCGCAGACCCTCTTCGTTGGGCAGGGGGTGACCGCCGACATAGACGTCGGTCTTGCGGAAAACATCTGTGTCTTCCTTTATTTTAACTATGGCAATGCCGCGCGTAAGATGGTCGCCGAGGATCTCGTCAACAGCCATGGCCATATGATTGCAGGCTTTGCCTGCGCCGAGCAGATAGACGTTGCGCTTCTTGCTCAGATCCCAGCGGCGCGAGCCGATGCAAAGTGTATCGCCTTCCATATGTGCGATGCTCTTGATGCGCTCGTAAGCATCGAGATGCTGAAGCGTTTTCTCGGTGATGTCCAGAACGATCTTTCTTCCGTTGATGTCGCCGTGCGACAGTAACGCCTCACGGTTCTTGATCTTTTTCTGCATATGTCATTCCTCCAACAGGTATTATGAACGGTTACGCTCCTGCGATATATCGCAGCGATATAATAAATATAATGACAAACGAATACAAAGTCAAACAAAGCGGCGGATAATTTCGTTTCTCGTTAACGGAGTTATATTTTTTAAAGCCCTTTAACATGCAATTTAAAAAAGATTGTTAAAAAGCTATAAATTTAAGCTTGTCAACAGAAATTTATGCACAAAAAGTGCAGTATTATTTTGTACAGAAAATACTAAAATTATTATTTTAATAATTCAAGTTAATATAGTTATATATTTTTTCACAAAAACAGTTATAATGATAACAACGCGGTATAAACTGTGCATCCCACAAAATACACAAAAAAATGCGCAGCACCGCGAACCTACAAATCCAGAGAGCCTATAAGGAGAGAAGCTATGTCAACGTCATTGATACTGATGATCGTATGCTTCCTGGCACTGATGATAATCGGCCTGCCAATCGCATACAACCTTCTTATCACCACTGTGGTCTACCTGCTTTCGGCAGACCTCAACATTGTCCAGCTTGCGATAAAAATGTACGGAGGCATGAACAGCTTCTCATTCCTCGCAGTACCGTTTTTCGTACTTACCGGCCAGCTTATGCTGCGCGGCGGCCTGCTTGAATCGCTCGTCAAATTCGTTAACGTGTGGTTCGGCAACTTCAAGGGCGCCATCGCTATCGTCACCATCGGTGCATCGCTGCTGATGGGCTCGATCGTCGGTCTGGCGGTCGCATCGGCTGCGTCCCTCGGCGTTTTCCTCATCCCCATGATGAAGAAGGAAGGCTATTCGCCGGCGTACTCGGCTGCGGTCATGTCCTCGGCTTCGCTGCTCGGCCCGATCATGCCGCCGAGCGTGCTGATGATCCTTTACTGCACGGCAGTCGGCAACACCTCGATAGCCGGCCTGTTTATGGCGGCCGTTACCCCTGCTATACTTATAGCTCTCATGCAGTGCGTCATCGCACACCGCACCGCGAAAAAGCGCGGATATCCGTCCTACGGCAAGTCCACCTGGAAGGAAAAAGGACAGGCTACCCTTAAGGCTCTGCCGGCCCTCTTCCTGCCGGTCATCATCCTCGGCGGTATATTCAGCGGTATATTCTCGATCACCGAAGCATCCGGCGTTGCAGTCGTTTACAGTGCGATCATCGCTTTCTTTGTAAATCGCTCGGTCAAGCTCAAGGATATCCCCGATATGATCATTGAAGCTGCCTCCACCTCCGGCCTTGTTCTCATCCTCGCCGGCGCAGGCACCGCAATGGCATGGGGCATCGCAAACGAGCGCGTCATGAGCCTGCTCATCGAGCCTCTGAGCCAGATGCCGCAGTGGGGCTTCCTGCTGCTTGTCAACGTGCTGCTTCTTGTCTGCGGCATGTTTATGGATGACTACGCATCCACCGTTATCCTCGCTCCGATCATCGCTCCCATCGCATGGGCGATCGGCATCAATCCCCTGCACATCGGTCTGGTGTTCTGCATCAACCTCGTTGTAGGTCTTGCAACTCCGCCCTTCGGCGTAACGCTGTTCGTTACAAGCCCCATCGCCGGAGTCCGTATAGAGCAGACGGCAAAAGAAGCCCTGCCATTCCTGCTGATGACGATAGCCATACTGCTTCTGGTGACCTTCGTCCCGGATATCGCGCTGTGGCTGCCGGAATCGATGGGCTACCTCTCATAGTCGTTAGTTAACTGAAAATAACGAAAAATAAAAAGGAGAAATGAAAATGTCAAAAAGAATCATTGCTCTGCTGCTTGCTCTGGTCATGGTGTTTGCACTGTGCGCCTGCGGCAACGGCGGCAACGGCGGCAACTCCGCCGGTACTGAGGATGTAGGCGACGAGACCTACACCATCCGCATCGCTTGCGAAAACTCCGACTCTTACCCCGCAACTCTCGGTCTGTATCAGATGGAGAAGTACGTTGAGTCCCACACCAACGGCAAGGTTCAGGTAGAGGTCTGCGCCTCCGGTCAGCTCGGCGGCGAGGAGGAGACTCTTGAGCAGGTCGCTCAGGGCAACCTCGAGATGGCGGTTGCATCCTTCGCCCCGGTCGTATCCTACGTTCCCGAGTTCGAAGTAATGGACATCCCCTTCGTTTACAATTCCTACACCGAGGCATGGATGGTTCTCGACAGCTATGTCGGCACCAACCTCCTCGATAAGATGGAAGCTCAGGGCCTCAAGGGCATGGCTTACATGGAAAACGGCATGCGCCAGGTCACCAGCAACGTCTCCGCTATCAACAGCATCGCAGACTTCAAGGGCGTTAAGCTGCGCACCATGCAGAATAACAACCACATGGCTTCCTTCTCCGCACTCGGCGCAAACCCCACTCCCGTAGCATTCTCGGAGCTGTACATCTCCCTTTCTCAGAAGGTCGTTGACGCACAGGAGAACCCCATCGCAAACGTCACCGATAAGAAGCTCTATGAGGTCCAGAAGTACCTGTCGCTGACCAACCACATCTATGACGCAATGCCTCTGGTCTGCAACCTCGAGTTCTTCAACAGCCTGCCCCAGGCATATCAGAAGGTCGTTCAGGCCGGCGCTATCTACGCTCAGGAATTCAGCCGCTTCTGCAACCTCGAGCGTGAGGATCTCATCCTCGCCGACCTCGCCGACAAGTACGGCATGCAGATAAATGAAGTATCCGCAGACGCAAGAGCCGAGATGGCAAAGGTTGCACAGCCTGCCGTTATCAAGCTCGTTGCAAAGGACATCGGCCAGGACGCAGTCGATCAGTACATGAACGACGTTAAGGACGTTCTCGCACAGATTTCCAAGTTCTGATTTCTCTAACGTCTGACCGCCGAGGCGGCTGAAGACACATCCGGAAGGAGAAGACAAATGGTTGAAAAAATTGACAAAGCCCTCGAAGTAGTATTCAAGATAATGAAGGTGCTGCTCATACTTGTGCTCGTATCGATGATAGTTATCCTCATGGCACATATCATATTCCGCTATGTTCTGAACAACTCGCTGACATGGTCGGAGGAGCTTTTGAAGATAATGCTCGTATGGTTCGGCATGATGAGCGTTGCGGTGCTTGCAGCGCGCCGTGAGCATGTCGCAATCGTTGTCTTCAAGGAGCACATGCCGAAGAAGGTACAGAATTTCCTGACCAAGCTTACGCAGCTTATCATCGTCGGTATCTGCGTTTTCATGGTCATCATCGGCATACAGTACTGCATGAAGGCCGGATTCCGTCTGACGCCCGCACTCAGGATCCCCTATGCATGGGCTTACGCGGCAATACCCGTTGCATTCGTACCGGTAACGCTCTTTGAGCTTCGCAACTTCATCTGCGATTTCACCGGCAAGGGCAACTATGCCTGCATCGAGAAGCCCGAGGAGGATCTCACCGGCGGCAAGGACGTCGAGCTTTGATGGCAAAATGATTATAGTCGGAGGGGCTCTGCCCCTCCGATTTTCTTATCTTGGAGGACACCGCAATGTATACATTAGAAAATAAAGACGGCGTTTGCATATATAAAGACACGATGCTCGGCATCGAGCTGCGCCTGCCGGAGACAAACTGCGCTGGACTGGTGCAGACAAGGCAGCTTGCGGCGATTGACGAAGTGTCAGCCATAGAAAAGGCGTTTGCCGAGCCTGTTTCCGGCAAAACGCTAAGCGACATCGTGCGCGATAAGGGCGCGAAAACTGCCTGCGTCCTGATATCGGATGCAACGCGCGGCATTCCCACGGCACCCATGGCCAGGGTCGCGGTCGATGAGCTTGTTAAGGGCGGCATCGAGCTTGAAAACATCACGTTCTTCGTCGCCATCGGCGTTCACCGTCCGGCGACCGAGGACGAGATGAGGTGCGCTCTCGGCGAGCTTTACGGCAAGGTCGAATGCGTAAATCACACGCCGTTTGACAAGGATAATCTCATCTACCTCGGCGACAGCTCGAACGGAACGCCCGTAACGGTAAACCGCCGTGCTTATGAGTGTGACGTTCATGTTCAGATAGGCAAGGTCGAGCCGCATGAGTTCGCAGGCTTCTCCGGCGGACGAAAGTCCGTGCTGCCCGGCATATCGAGCGAGGAGACGATCCGCATAAACCACCGCCCCGAGCGAATACTTGACCCCAACGCGGCCATTGGCAAGATCGACGGAAACCCCGTGAGCGACGATATGATCGAGGCCGCTGAGCTGTTCGGCATTGACTTCGGCGTAAACTGCATTCTCAATAACGAGATGAAAATAGCCGCAGTTTTCACAGGCGGCCTTGTTGAGTGCCACAGCACGGCGGTCAAATATGTGCGCGATTATCTCGGCGTCGGCATCGAAAAGCCCGACGTTATCGTGACCTGCCCCGGTCAGCCGCTGGATATCGACTTTTATCAGTCGGCAAAGGCGCTTATAGGCCTTACGGAGATACTCGACGGCGATATCGTTACGCTGCTCACCTGCGGCTGCGCCGAGGGCGTGAATTCCCCGGATATGCTGCGCGCGTTCGGCTCGGGAAAAACGCTGCCGGAGGTAGAAAAGTGGACGACGGAGCATTACGAGATCCAGATGGATCACGTCCTGCTGCTTGCGAAGATATACCGCAAGGGCGCAAGGGTAATACTCAGCTGTCCGAACGTGAGCGACGACGAGGCGCGCACGATGCTCATGGAGCCTGTCCGCGATGTGCAGAAAGCGCTTGAGCGCGCAATGGCTCTGACGGGCAAAGCCTGCCCGAAGGTGCTGTTCTATCCGCGCCCCCAGACGGGACTTCCTTATATAAAATAAAAAACAGACGGCCCAGCCGTCTGTTTTTGCTTCTTGTCTTTCTATTTACCAACGCAGAAGCGCTCGAATATTCGGTTCGTGACCTCCTCGCGCACGGTGCGTCCGGTAAGCTCGCCGAGGGCGGCCATGGCGGTCTCGGTCTCGGTGAGGACTATGTCGGGCGTGCAGCCCGATCGCATCGCGCCGCCGGCTGCTTTCATGGATTCAAGCGCGCGCGAAACGGCGTCAAACTGCCGGGCATTCGTCAGTATCTCTCCGGCAGGCGCGGCCGGCATGGGAAACAGCGCGCGCACCGTGTCCTCGAGCTTATCAAGCCCCTCGCCGGTGACGGAGCTTATCTCAATTACCGGCAGTGTTGTTTCGGGCATTTTGCTCAAACTGCCAAGGTCGCGTTTGGATAAAATGACGATGCCGTGCGGCGCACGCTCGGCACATTTTATAAGCTCAATATCCTCGGGAGTTATCTCGCGGTGTCCGTCGATGACGGCGAGGACGAGCTCTGCCTGATCCATCGCTCTGCGCGAGCGCGTGACGCCCATGCGCTCTATCTCATCGTCGGTCTCACGTATGCCGGCTGTGTCGGTCAAACGAAGCAGTACGCCGCCGAGACGCAGCTTCTCTTCGATCGTGTCGCGCGTCGTGCCGGGGATATCGGTGACTATGGCGCGGTCATAGCCCAGAACGGCGTTCAAAAGCGAGCTTTTTCCGGCGTTGGGCCGCCCGACTATCGCAGCCGGAACGCCCGAGTGCAGAAGCTTTCCGCTGTCATAGCTTGCGCGCAGGCTCTCAAGCACTGCCGTGCAGCGGTCTATATCCGACTCGTATCGCGCAAGGGTGAAGTCCTCGATATCCTCGTCGGGATAGTCGAGCACCGCGTGATAGTGCGAGCTTATGTCGGTGAGCGCACCGTATATTTCGTCGATGCGGCGCGATATCGCTCCGCCGAGCTGACCGGCTGCGTTGCGCGCGGCCTCGGCGGTTTCGGCATCGATGATATCCGCGACTGCCTCCGCGCCGGAAAGATCCATGCGACCGTTAAGAAATGCGCGCTTTGTGAACTCGCCGGGCAGAGCCTGCCTCGCGCCGAGGCCGAACACCGCCTCAAGCACCGCGCGCAGAACGACGGGCGAGCCGTGGCACTGAAATTCGGCGGTGTCCTCGCCGGTGTAGCTGTTCGGAGCGCGGCTTATCGTGCAAAGGCAGATATCCAGAAGCCGACCCTGCTCGTCGCAGAGCTTGCCGTAGATGAGCTTTCTGTCCTCACAGTCGGCCATTTTGCGCCCCGACACGGGCGAAAAGAGCCTGTCTGCGATTTCGATCGCCTTGCCTCCGGACATACGGACGATGCCTATCGCGCAGACCTGAGTGCCGGTGGAAACGGCGGCTATCGTGTCTGACATGTGTTGTCCCTCCAAAGAAAAAAGCCGGCCAAAAGCCGGCTTTTGAAATGGTAAGCTTATTTGTTCATTCTTGCAGCTCTTGCGGCCTTCTCGTCGTTATCCTCGGAGATGTAGTAGCTCAGCGACAGCAGAGAGTCGGAGAAGTGGATGTTCTCAACGATGGTGCTGCTCTCGGGAGCGGTCAGCTCGACGTTGGTGAAGTTCCAGATCGCGTTCACGCCGTGCGAGGTGAGAAGCTCGGTGGTCTGAACCGCGTGAGCCTTGGGAACACACAGAACGGCTGCATCGACCTTGTTTTCGGAAAGGAACTGCGGCAGGGTGGCCATGTCGTGGATTTTTACGCCCTCGTAATCGGTTCCGATAAGCTGCGGTTTAACGTCGAACGCGGCCTTGAGGTCAAAGCCCCAGGTCTTGAATGAGAAGTTGCACAGAAGTGCCTGACCGAGGTTACCAACACCGATGAGGATGGCGCTGTAGCCCCTGTCCATGCCGAGGATGGATGCGATCTCAGCGCGAAGTGCGGTGACTTTATAACCGTAGCCCTGCTGGCCGAACTCGCCGAAGCAGCTGAAGTCCTGACGGATCTGCGAGGGGGTGAGACCGAGCTGGCGGCCCAGCTCGCCGGATGATATACGGCTCACGCCTGCATCGGTAAGCTCATCGAGCTTTCTAAGATATCTGGGAAGGCGGCGGATTACGTTATTAGATACTTTTACACGCTTCATATATTTATTCTCCTTAAAAACGCAACAAAGGGGTGTTAATTATTTGATTATTGCATTATATCATAAGATTTTTAAGTTTTCAAGTAGTTATATGTCAGAAAATGTCCGGTTTTTTGCCGAAAATGTGTTGATATTGAATGATTTTCGGATTGATGTTTTGTCGAATGTATGGTATTTTACTATGGATAAAGCTTCGGAGAGTGATCGATAAATGCGAATGAGAAAAAAACCGAATTTGCAGCCGCGCATGGAAAAGTGCGCCGCGGTGCAGATAGCCGAGCCTGCCGCCCTGCGCGGGAAATGGCGTGAGAGCTTTCCCGGAAAAAGCCTGTGGCTCGAGATCGGCTGCGGCAAGGGCCAATTTACGGTCGGCACGGCAAAGGAAAATCCCGGCGCGGAGCTTATAGCGCTTGAAAAGGTCGAGGATGCTATGGTCATCGCCATGGAGCGCGCCTGCGCCGAAGAGATAGGCAATGTGCGGTTTATATCTATGGACGCACTGAAGCTGCGCGAGGTGTTTGCTCCCGGCGAGGTCGAGCGCATTTTCGTCAACTTCTGCGACCCGTGGCCGAAAAGCCGCGACGCAAAGCACCGGCTCACATCTCCGAATTTTTTGCGGATATATGCCGATATCCTGCCAATGGGCGGTGAGGTATGCTTCAAGACGGATAATCTGCCGCTGTTTACCTGGTCGCTTGAGCAGATAAAGGCCGAGGGCTGGGAGGTCCACAGCGTGACCAATGACCTGCATGCCGGCGGCGAGGGAGGAGTCATGACCGACTACGAGTGCAAGTTCCGTGAAATGGGCGTTAAGATAAACCGCCTTGTTGCAGTAAAAACCGAGAACACAAAAAACGGCGCGTCCGGCGAGGTGCCAAGGCTGCGCAATGCCGCGCTTTCCGACGCGAGGGGGCTGAACGAATGAGATTTATAAGCTGGAATGTAAACGGCCTGCGCGCCGTCGTAAAAAAAGGCTTTGAGGATATATTCTGGTCGCTTGACGCGGATTTTTTCTGCCTGCAGGAGACAAAATTACAGGAAGGTCAGATAGAGCTTGATCTGCCCGGATACGAAAGCTACTGGAGCTATGCCGAAAAGAAGGGCTATTCCGGTACGGCAATATTTACAAAGCACACGCCAATAAGCGTGAGACAAAACATCCCCGGACACGAAACGGAGGGCAGATCAATAACACTCGAATACGATGAATTTTTCCTCGTGTGCGTCTACACTCCGAATTCGCAGAACGAGCTCAAGCGCCTAGACTATCGCATGAGCTGGGAGGATGATTTCCGAGGGTATCTTATGGGGCTGGATAAGCTTAAGCCCGTCATAGTCTGCGGCGACATGAATGTTGCCCACTGTGAGATAGACCTCAAAAATCCCGATACGAACCACTTTAACCCCGGCTTTTCCGACGAAGAGCGCGGCAAGTTCACCGAGCTTCTCGATGCCGGATTTATCGACAGCTTCCGCACGCTTTACCCCGATAAGCGCGATGCGTATTCGTGGTGGAGCTACCGTGCGGCTGCGCGTGAGCGCAACGTCGGCTGGCGTATCGACTACTTTGTCGTATCCGACAGGCTGCGTGATAACATAAAGGATGCTTACATACTGCCCGAAATCATGGGCTCGGATCACTGCCCGGTGGGACTGGATATATTATGGTGAAGATAGGCAATGTTGAAATAAGCGGCTTGCTGACGCTTGCACCAATGGCAGGGGTCACGGATTTTGCGTTCCGTGCGATATGCACCGAGCTTGGCGCCGCACTCACGACGACCGAGATGGTCAGTGCGAAAGCGCTGTGCTACGGCGATAATAAGACAAAAAGCCTGCTTTATAATCTGCCCGGCTGCCGACCCTTCGCCGCGCAGATATTCGGCCACGAGCCGGAGATAATGGCACAGGCAGCGCCTATGGCGATCGAATATTCCGGCGCGGATATGCTGGATATAAATATGGGCTGCCCGGTGGGCAAGATCGTCAAAAGCGGCGACGGCTCGGCGCTCATGCGCGATCCGGAGCTTGCCGGGAAAATAGTACAGGCGGTGGTGTCGAACGTCGATGTCCCCGTTACGGTCAAGTTCCGAAAGGGATTTGACGGCGGAAGCGTCAATGCCGTGGAGTTTGCAAAGATAATGCAGCAGGCGGGGGCTTCCGCGATAGCCGTGCACGGCAGAACGAGAGCGCAGATGTACTCCGGCCGTGCGGACTGGGATATCATCCGCGAGGTGAAAAAATCCGTCGATATTCCGGTCATCGCAAACGGCGATATATTTTCCGCCGAGGATGCGGCGCATATCCTGCGCTACACCGGCTGCGATCTTGCTATGGCAGGGCGCGGCGTGTTCGGCGATCCGTGGCTTTTTGCCGAGGCAAACGCGCTGCTCTCCGGCAAAGAGATACCGGAAAAGCCGCCGCTTGCCGAGCGCATGGATCTCGCTTTAAGGCATACAAAAATGTATGCGGAAAAATTCGGCGAGCGCCTTGCCTGCCTTGAGGCGAGGCACCAGATACCGTGGTACCTCAAGGGCGTGGCGTACGCCGGGTACTATAAGCAGCGCCTTGTGAAGGTCGAAACGCTCGATGAGCTTGAGGAAATAATAAAAGGTATAAAGAGAGAGCTTGTATGACTGAAGTTTCTGAAAAGAAAATAATCGAAAAAGTTCTCGGCGGCGACGCAAACGCCTTTGAAGAGCTTGTGCTGAGGTACGAAAAAACGGTTTATAACCTTGCGCTGCGCATGGTGGGGGACCGCGACGATGCCTTCGATATGACGCAGGAGGCGTTTATCAAGGCCTACGGCAGCCTTTCCTCGTTCAGGGGCGACAGTAAGTTTTCCGTGTGGATATACAGGATAACGACGAACGTCTGCCTTGATTTTCTGCGCTCGAAAAGCCGAAAGCAGCAGGTATCTCTTACCGTGAGCGACGATGACGAGGATGCTCAGCTTGACATCCCCGACCCGAAAGCCGACCCCGAGCAGCAGCTTATAAAAAAGATAAGCATGCAGTCGGTGGAGGAGGGATTGAAGACTCTGCCGGATAAGCAGCGGCAGATACTTGTCATGCGAGAGCTTGGCGGCATGAGCTATGCCGAGATAGGCAAGGCGCTTTCGCTTGAGGAGGGCACGGTCAAGTCGCGTATTTTCCGCGCGCGTAAGAGATTGTGCATATTTTTGCTCGACAGCGGGAACATTCCGGAGTCTATAGCGTCAAAAGGAATGAAAGGAGGCGGCAAAACATGATAGACTGTGAAAAATGCAGAGAAATGATAAGCTGCCTTCTTGACGGCGAGCTTAGCCAAGCAGAGCAGAGCCTCGTGCGCGAGCATATTGCCTCCTGTCCCGAATGCAGAAGCGTTTATGATGCATTTTCGGCAGTGTCGGAGCAGATGCATGAGGAAGAGCCGCTGCCCGAAGAACTGCATGAAAAGATTATGTCCGGCATAAAGGCAAAGCCGAAGAAGAAAACCGGTATAGTGTGGATAAAATATCTGTCCGTAGCGGCATGCCTTGCCCTTGTCATATTCGCGGGAGCCAAAAGCGGTATGTTCGGACCGGCGGAAAACAAAGTCGATTCAATCAAATTGTATGTTGAAGAGACGCTGCCTGTTCTGGACGGGAGATTCACCGGACAAACCGTCAATGGTGACAAAACAACATATACTCTGGCTCAGAATGCGAAAACAAGAGCTGCTGTCTCGGCGGAGACAGCTGAAAAGCTCCGCACACTGCTTGCGCCGGCAGAAGATGCGCACAGCGAATATGTCGTGTCGGGCGAGGCCGATTACGCGGTCAGCTTTGATGACGGTGTCGAGCCTGATTTTGTGCTCATTTATATTGATGACGGCTGCGCCTATGCCGATTACGGAAACGGAGCTTTTGCCGCCGCAGGTTCGGCGCAGGAGATATGCGATCTGCTCGATGCATGCGCAGGGGAATAAAAATTGATAAGAAACGCATAGCTGCATCTGTTAAGATGCAGCTTTTTCTGTTGACATTTAAAAATCACATACTATAATTGTGGAGCACCCAAAATCGGAGGAAAGAATAATGAACGAAATTTTTGTGGTAGGCCACCGTAATCCGGACACCGACTCGATCGTTGCGGCGATGAGCTATGCGGCGCTTCGCAACGCGCTCGGCGACAGGGAATACACCGCGGCCTGCCTTGGACATATAAGCGACGAGACTCAGCGCATGCTCGATAAATTCGGCTTTGAGCCGCCGCGCCAGATAAACGACGTGCGCACGCAGGTGCGCGACCTTGATTTCGATACGCCCCCTGCGCTCAACTCGTCGGTCACGATGAACAGAGCGTGGCGCATGATGCGCGAGCAGAAGGTGTCCGTCATTCCCGTCATAAACGAGGACGGCACCCTGCAGGGCACTCTCTCGGCCGGAGATATCGCGTCGTACAGCCTGCTGACCATCATAGATCCGCATATAGACGATGTCCCGCTTTACAATGTGCTGAGCGTGCTCGAGGGCAAGATACTCAACGAGGATGCCGAGCTTTTCGACTGCATCGCCGGCAACGTCGTCATTGCGCTGCCGCAAAGCTGCGATACGCTTTTGTTCAACGACCCCGACAGCATCGTGCTGTGCGGCGATCAGCCCGATATGGTAGAGCGCGCGCTCAAGCTCGGCGTAAACTGCATCGTTTTGTGCCAGACCGAGGCAAAAAAGCAGTGGCTTGAAAATGCGGGCAAGACCTGCATCGTGTCCACGCCCTTTGACGCTGCGCGCGTTGCAAAGCTCATCTATCAGGCGATCCCCATCTCTCGCCCGTGCCACACCGAGGATACGATATGCTTCCATTTGAGCGACTACATCGACGATGTCCGCGAGGAAGTTCTCAAAAGCCGCTATCGCTGCTACCCCGTGCTCGACGAAAACGAAAAGGTCGTCGGTACATTGTCAAGATATCACCTGCTGCGTCCGCGCAGAAAGCGCGTTGTGCTCGTTGACCACAACGAAAAGGCGCAGGCGGTAGCCGGCCTTGAGCAGGCCGAGATACTGGAGATAATAGATCACCACCGCCTTGCCGACATCCAGACGGCACAGCCTATCCGCATGCGCAATGAGCCTGTCGGCAGCACGACGACGATCATCTGCGGCATGTATCAGGAGCACGGCGTTATGCCCTCGCCGGCAATGGCAGGGCTTATGGCGGCGGCCATACTGTCCGACACCGTTATGTTCAAATCCCCGACCTGCACAAAGCGTGATACCGCGCTTGCCGAGCGTATGGCGCGCATTGCAAACGTTTCGCTTGAGACACTGGGAAAGGAGCTGTTTTCCGGCTCGTCCGACACAAAGCCCGTATCCGAGCTTATCCGCTCGGACTTCAAGGAGTTCCATCTCTCCGGACAGATACTCGGCGTCGGTCAGATCACGACTCTTGACTCGGCGAAAATGCTCGAGCGCCGCGAGGAATTCCTCAGCGAGATGCGCCGCATGAAATCAGACCACGGCTACGACATCGTAATCCTCATGCTCACCGACGTCCTCCTCGAGGGCACCCAGCTTCTCTACATCGGCAGCGACGACACCATCCGCCGCGCCTTCTCCGCCGAGCCCAAGGATAACATGCTCTTCCTGCCCGGCGTCATGAGCCGCAAGAAGCAGATTATACCTATGCTCACCGCTCTGTGGGGTTAAACCAATGAAAGACGAACACCTGCCGGTTTTGCCGGACTGTTTTCCGCTCATGCAGCGTTAAAGCCCTTGCTAATACAGTGAGTATTAGCTGCGGACTTTGCCTTGCCTGAACGAAAACCAGTTCCGTCAAGCACTCGACAGGCGTTCGTCCTTCATTGGCCGATTTGAGCGGCCAAAATCGCCCATGCTGCCCAAAGGGGCTTGGAAATACACAAAGTATGACCTGCGCCCCATTGGATTGCCTGGACGCATTTTATCTCGCTCAAATGGAACAGGTCAAAGTGTTTGGTGACGGAAGCCGACGACAGGCGTTCGCCATTCGTTGGCTGATTTGAGCGGCAAAAATGCACCCATGCTGCCCAAAGGGGCTTGTGGAAATGCACCCATCCCGACGGGCGGTTTCCGAAACTGCCCCGATATTGCCTAAAAGCTTTTGCCGGGGCGAGGGGAATTTTGTTGAAAAGCGGCAATTGACAATGCAGCCGGGTGTGAGTATAATTTATTCGTTAAGAATTCAGGAAAGAGAGGATACGGAAATGACGGCTTGCTGCGAAAAGATGAGCAATTGTTCCGTGTCTGAGTCTGTCCGCAGTGCATCCATGTCTTTTGACGCAGTACGATTTTATTCGTACTGCGTTTTTTATTACTATGGCTGGCGCAGCACCGCCTGGCAAAGGACGTAACAATGCACGCATAAAAGCCGCTTGAGCGGCGAATAATTGTCATTGAATGCGGTTCCTTTGCAAAGGGATCGCATATTTTTATTGAAAAAACAGAGGTACCGATATGAACGAACTTGAGACTTCCAGAAACGAGATCAGCCGTATAGATGCCGAAATGGCAAAGCTTTTCGAGCAGCGCATGCAGGCTGCGGCGGTGATAGCAAAATATAAAAAGCAGCACGGCCTGTCCGTCAAGGATGCAGTGCGCGAAAAGGAGCTTATCGACCGCGACCGCAAGCTTATTGAGAACGCCGACGTCGAGTCGTATTATGTGCAGTTTCTCAGAAAGACGATAGATCTCTCCTGCGAGTATCAGTCGAAGCTTTTAAACGGCATGCGAGTTACCTATTGCGGCGTCGAGGGCGCGTTTGCATACATGGCGGCAAAGCGCATGTTCCCGGAGGCCGAGCTTATCCCGTATTCCGATTTCGGCGATGCGTACCGCGCGGTCGAGCGCGGCGAGTACGACTGCGTGGTGCTGCCGCTTGAAAACAGCGCTGCCGGCGAGGTCGGAACGGTCATGGATCTTATCTTCTCGGGCGATCTGTTCGTTAATCAGGTAGTCGATCTTCCGATAGAGCACAATCTGCTCGGCGTCGAGGGCGCGTCGCTCGACGGGATAAAGACCGTTATCAGTCATCCGCAGGCGCTTGAGCAGTGCGGCGAGTACATCCGCGCGCACGGTTTCGAGACCGAGACGTTTTCAAACACCGCGCTTGCCGCGCAGTATGTCAAGGAGAAAAACGACGCATCGGTCGCTGCAATAGCCTCGGACGAGACGAGCAAAATTTTCGAGCTCGATATTATCGACAAGGTCATTAACGACAGCAAGATAAACACGACGCGCTTTGCGGCGCTCTCTCGTGCGCAGAACAGGCCGGCTTCAATGTCGAGCCGCGCCGAGGAGAACTTCATCCTCGTGTTCACCGTTAAAAACGAGGCCGGCTCTCTTGCGCAGATGCTCAACATTATCGGCTCGCACGGCTTTAATATGCGCAACCTGCGCTCGCGCCCGATGAAGGATCTGCAGTGGAACTACTTCTTCTACATCGAGGCCGAGGGAAACATAAACAACGAAAACGGACAGGATATGCTCCGCGAGCTGTCGGCGATATGCGCAAAGCTCAAGCTCGTCGGAACCTACTACTCAAATCTTAAAATCGGAGAGTGACAGATATGATCGTCCCCGTAAAGACCGATACATGGAATTATGACATCGTGCTCGAGCCGGGCGCAATTAAAAAGGCCGGTGAGCTTTTGAACCTCAACCGCCGTGTGCTCGTCGTCACCGACAGCGGAGTTCCGGCGCAGTACGCCGAGACCGTTGCCGCGCAGTGCAGCGAGGCGGTGATCGTCACCATACCGCAGGGCGAGCAGAGCAAGTGCTTTGACGAGTTCCGGCACCTTTTATCCGAGATGCTCGATAAGTCGTTTACAAGAGGCGACTGCGTTGTTGCCGTCGGCGGCGGCGTTGTCGGCGACCTGAGCGGATTTGCGGCGTCCTGCTACATGCGCGGCGTGGATTTTTACAATATCCCGACAACACTTCTGTCGCAGGTCGATTCCTCCATCGGCGGCAAAACGGCGATAGACTTCGGGGGCGTAAAGAACATCGTCGGCGCGTTTTACCAGCCCAAAAAGGTCATCATAGACCCCGAGGTGCTCGAAACGCTTTCGCGCCGCCAGCTCATGGCCGGTCTTGCCGAGGCAATAAAAATGGCGGCTACGAACGATGCCGAGCTGTTTGAGCTTATCGAAAACAGCGCAGACCTCACGGCCGATCTTCCGCAGATCATTTACAGAGCGCTGATGATAAAAAAGAGCGTAGTCGAGCAGGATCCGCGCGAGACGGGACTGCGAAAGGTGCTAAACTTCGGCCACACGATCGGACATGCGGTGGAGAGCTTTAGTGCAGGCAAGCTCCTGCACGGCGAGTGCGTTGCGCTCGGCATGATCCCGATGAGCGGAGATAATGCCGCGGCTCGGATAAAGTCGGTGCTTGAAAAATACGGCCTGCCTTCAAAGATCGGGCAGAGCGCCGAGGAGCTTATGCCGTTTTTGAAGCACGATAAGAAAATGGCCTCCGACGGCATTGCGGCGGTGATCGTTGACGAGATCGGCTCGTTCCGCCTTTGCCGCATGAGCGCCGACGAGATACTCTCGCGTTTGGAGGGCTAAGGATGAAAAACAGCTTCGGTCAGAGCGTTTGCCTGACGATATTCGGCGAAAGCCACGGCGCGGCGGTCGGCTGCGTGATAGACGGACTTGCGCCGGGAATAAAGGTCGATGAGGATTTCATCGCGCGGCAGCTCACGCGCCGCCGACCGTCCTCGGCGCTGGATACGCCCCGGCAGGAAAAGGACGAATTTAAGATCATAAGCGGCGTGTTTTCCGACAGAACGACCGGCACTCCGCTGACGATAGTTATCCCCAACGAGAACACCATAAGCCGTGATTATAACTACGGCCCGGCGCGCCCGGCACATGCCGATTTTTCGGCCTACTGCAAATATCACGGTTTTGAGGACTATCGCGGCGGCGGACATTTTTCCGGCAGGATAACCGCGGCGCTCGTTGCGGCAGGCGGCGTTATCATCCCGGCGCTCGAGGGCATAGGCATAAGCCTTGCAACGCACATCGCAAAGTGCGCCGGCGTTTCGGACAGAAAGCTCGGCGACATTGAAAGCGATATAAAATCGCTCAACGCAAAAAGCTTCCCCGTGCTCGACGATGCGCGCGGCGAGGAAATGGCGCAGCGCATTTTGAAAGCGCGTGAAGAAGCCGACAGTGTCGGCGGCGTTACGGAAACCGTCATATGCGGCACTCCGGCAGGAGTCGGCGAGCCGTGGTTTGACAGCGTCGAGAGCGTGATCTCCCACGCGGCGTTCAGCCTCGGCGGCGTCAAGGGCGTTGAGTTCGGCGCAGGCTTTGCTGTTGCGGATATGAAGGGCAGCGAGTGCAATGACCCACTGAGAGTATCCGGCGGCAGGATAGTCACGACGACGAACAATAACGGCGGTATTAACGGCGGCATAACAAACGGCATGCCGATCGTTTTCCGCTGTGCCGTTAAGCCGACGCCGTCCATTGCGCAGCAGCAGGACACGGTTGACTTTATAAAAAACGAAAATACTCAGCTGAGCATCCACGGGCGGCACGACCCGGCGATAATCCGCAGGATATGCCCGGTGCTCGACAGTGTTGCGGCGCTGTGCGTTGCGGATATGCTCAGCCTGCGATACGGTACGGATGTGCTGACGAAAGGAGTAGATGACAAGTGAAATACGGACTTATCGGCGAGCATCTGACGCACAGCTATTCGTGCGAAATTCACGCGCAGATAGCGGACTACGAATACGAGCTGCATGAGCTTAGACCGGACGAGCTGGGCGAGTTCATGACAAAGCGCGAGTTTAACGCGATAAACGTTACGATACCCTACAAGCAAGCCGTTATCCCGTATCTTGACGAGATATCCGAAACGGCAAAGCGCATCGGCGCGGTGAACACCGTCGTAAACCGCAGCGGCAAGCTTTACGGCGACAACACCGATTTTCCCGGCATGCTGGCGCTTGCAAAGCATGCAGGCGTTGACATGAAGGGCAAAAAGGTGCTCATCCTCGGCACCGGCGGCGCATCGAAAACGGCGCACGCTCTGGCGGAGTTCATGGGCGCAAAGAGCGTTGATTACGTTTCACGCAGCGGAAAGGGCGGCAGCATAACATATGAGCAGGCAGTGCAGGAGCACAATGATGCGCAGATCATCATAAACGCAACGCCTGCCGGCATGTTCCCGAAGGTCGAGGGCAGACCGATGGACATTTTATCGTTCCCGAAGCTTGAGGGCGTGCTCGACGCGATATACAATCCCCTGCGCACAAATCTTATACTCGACGCGCAGGAGCGGGGCATTCCGGCAGAGGGCGGACTGTACATGCTCTCGGCTCAGGCGGTTTACGCCTCGGCGGTGTTCCGGAGCATCGAGCTTGACGAGAGCCTTATAAAACGCGCGTTTGACAGCGTGAAAAGCGCAAAGCAGAACATTGTCCTCGTCGGCATGCCCTCGAGCGGCAAGACCACCGTGGGCAGGATACTGGCCGAAAAATGCGGCAAGGAGCTTGCCGACACGGATGAATACATCGTCAAAAAAATCGGCATGTCCATTTCCGATTTCTTCGCCAAATTCGGCGAGCCGGAGTTCAGGCGCATTGAAAAAGAGACGATCGCCGAGCTTGCCGCGACCGGCGGCAAGGTCATTGCGACCGGCGGCGGAGCTGTGCTCGATCCGGAAAACGTGAGAGCACTCAAGCAGAACGGAACGATCGTGTTCCTGGATCGCGCGCCGGAAAACCTCATCGCGACCGACGACAGACCGCTTGCCTCGCGCCGCAGCGCGCTTGAGAAGCTCTATGCAGAGAGATACGATATCTACACTGCGGCGGCAGAGCTGCGTATCGACGCGAACACCACGCCCGAGGCGGAGACTGACGCAATATTAAAGGAGCTGGGAGAATGAAAATACTCGTACTCAACGGGCCGAATATAAACATTCTCGGCATAAGAGAGCCGGAGATATACGGCAGACAAAGCTATAAGGATCTGCTGAAGCTGATAAGCGAGCACGCCGAGGAAAAGGGCGTCACGGTCGAGTTTTATCAGTCAAACCACGAGGGCGACCTCGTTGACGCGATACAGAAGGCGTATTTTGACGGCATTGACGGCATCGTTTTTAATCCGGCCGCGTATACGCACACCTCGGTCGCGATAGCGGACGCGGTGAAGGGCGTCGGCATACCGACGGTGGAGGTGCACATCTCCGAGGTGTCCGAGCGCGAGGCGTTCCGCCGGGTGAGCTACATCCGCGATGCTGCGGTCAAGACCATCTGCGGACACGGGCTTGACGGCTATAACGAGGCGCTGGATTTCCTTATCGACTACATCGGAGAGCAAAATGAAGGTTAAAATAAGTCCGTCGCGCCTTTGCGGCGAGATAAGCGCGCCGCCGTCGAAAAGCTATGCTCATCGCCTGATGATATGCGCCGCCCTCGCCGAGGGCGAGAGCACGATACGCGGAATTTCCGAAAGCGAGGATATGCTCGCAACGCTCGACTGCATTGCCGCGCTCGGCGCAAGATACGAAAAGCTCGGCGACACGGTGAAAATATGCGGCAAAACGGGCAAAACACCCGAGGGTGCGGTACTGCGCTGCCGCGAAAGCGGAAGCACGCTGCGCTTTATGATACCGCCTGCGCTCACCGGAGGCAGAGTAAGGTTCGAGGGTACACCCCGGCTGCTTGAAAGAGGAGTCGGAATATACGAGCAGCTTCTCGGCGATAAGGGCATTGAAATTAAAAAAGACAGCGGCGGAATCGAGTTTTTCGGTGCGCTTACGGCAGGCGAGTATATCCTGCGCGGCGATGTCAGCAGCCAGTTCATAACGGGACTTTTGTTTGCGCTTCCGCTGCTTAGCGGCGACAGCGTGATAAAAATCCTTCCGCCGGTCGAGAGCAGAGCGTATATAGACATTACCGCCGCGGCGCTCGGCTCGTTCGGCATAAAAATCGCAGAGCATGAGAAAAACACCTTTGCCGTTCCCGGAGGACAGCGGTATGCTGCCGGAGATAAGACCGTTGAGGGCGACTGGTCAAATGCCGCGGCGCTCGAGGCGTTCAACCTCATCGGCGGCAGAGTTAATGTGAACGGTCTGAACGAAAACAGCATACAGGGCGACAGAGTGTGCCTTGAGTATTTCCGGGAGCTTACACGGCCCGGCGCGGAGCTTGACATTTCAAATTGCCCCGACCTCGGCCCTGTGCTGTTTGCGCTTGCAGCGGCTACAGGGAACGGAGCGCGCTTTACCGGAACGCGCAGACTGCGGATAAAGGAGAGCGACCGAGCCGCCGTTATGGCGCAGGAGCTTGAAGCCTTCGGCATCAAGACCGAGCTGCACGAAAACAGCGTAACAATAAAGCCGGGGCGTATAAGCAAGCCGCAGCGCGAGCTTTCGTCGCACAACGACCACCGCATAGTCATGGCGCTGACGATACTGTGCAGCATAACAGGCGGCGTTATCGACGGCGCCGAGGCGGTGCGCAAGAGCTATCCGAATTACTTTGACGCACTTAGCTCCATCGGTTTGGAGGCAGAATATGAAGCTTGATAAAAACACGAAAATACTTATACTCGGCCTGGGCCTTATGGGCGGCAGCTACGCCGAGTCGCTCACCTCGCACGGCTTTGAGGTCGGCGCCGTCGCACGGCGGCAGGAGACGATAGACTATGCCCTGCGCGAGGGGATAATAAAGCACGGCAGAGCCGAGATCGACCCCGAATACATCGGGCAGTTTGACCTGCTGGTTTTTGCAATGTATCCGCATGCGTTCGTCGAGTGGATAGAAAAATATCAGCAGTACATTAAGCCCAACGCGCTTATAACCGACGTCACCGGCGTAAAATGCAGCATAATTTATAAAATTCAGAACATGCTGCGGCCTGACCTTGAGTACATCGGCGCGCACCCCATGGCCGGCCGCGAGTGCAGCGGCGTTGAAAACGCGCGCATGGAGATATTCGAGGGCGCAAACTACATCGTGACGCCCACGGATAAGAATACGCCCGAGGCCATCGAGACCTGCAAGGAGCTCGGAAGAATAATGGGCTTTCGCATGATAGCGGAGCTTACGCCCGAAAAGCACGACGAGATGATCGGCTTTCTCTCGCAGCTTGCGCACTGCATTGCAGTTTCGCTTATGGTGTGCAAGGATTCGCACCACCTTGTCGATTACACGGGCGACTCGTTCCGCGACCTTACGCGCATTGCAAAAATAAACGATGAAATGTGGAGCGAGCTGTTTTTGCTCAACCGTGACGAGCTTGTTCGCCAGATGGATCTTTTCTCCGAAAAGTTCGAGCTTATGCGCAACAGCATAGCAAACGGAGACCGCGAAACGATACGCCGGATGATGCGCCTTTCCACAGAGCGCAGAAAATACTTTGATGTTAAAAAAGAGGATGATGAGTCATGAACATGGAATTCAAAAGAAAAATGCCCACGCCGCAGGCGATAAAGGAAATGTACCCGATAACTCCCGAGCTTGCCGAGAGAAAAAAGATCACCGATGTGGCGCTCAGGAAAATATTCACCGGCGAGGATGACAGACTGCTGCTCGTCATTGGCCCGTGCTCTGCCGATCGCGAGGACTCGGTGCTCGACTACATTTCGCGCCTGCGCACGGTTCAGGAGAAGGTCGAAGACAAGATACTCATCGTTCCGCGCGTTTACACCAACAAGCCCCGTACGACCGGCGACGGCTACAAGGGTATGCTCCATCAGCCCGACCCGAACAGCTCGCCGGATATGCTGCGCGGCCTTATAGCGATACGCAAAATGCACATGAAGGTGATTGCCGAAACGGGCTTTTCCTGCGCAGACGAGATGCTGTATCCCGAAAACCACCATTACCTGTCGGACATGCTCTCTTATGTTGCGGTCGGTGCAAGATCCGCCGAAAACCAGCTGCACAGGCTCACTGCAAGCGGCCTTGATCTGCCTGTCGGCATGAAAAACCCCACCAGCGGCGATCTTTCCGTTATGATGAACTCCATCACCGCCGCCCAGCATCCGCACACCTTCGTTTACTCAAACTGGGAGGTGCAGAGCAAGGGCAATCCGCTTGCACACGCGATCCTGCGCGGCTCGTCAAACAAATACGGCAGAACGATACCCAACTATCACTACGAGGATATCAAGCTTCTGTGCGAGCTTTACGCAAAAAGCGGCCTTAAAAACCCGGCGGTCGTTATCGACACGAACCATTCAAACTCCGGCAAGCAGTGGGACGAGCAGCCGCGCATTGCAAAGGAGATCCTTCACAGCACGCGCCACTCGGACGATATCCTGCACCTGGTCAAGGGACTTATGATCGAGTCCTACATCGAGGACGGCAACCAGAAGCCCGACGGCGGAGTTTACGGCAAGAGTATCACCGACGCCTGCATCGGCTGGGATAAGACCGAGAGACTTATATACGAGCTGGCAGACCTCAGATAAAACAACACACACGATAAATCGGAAAGGAGCAGCACCATGATAGCGAAGAAAATGCTTGCACTCGGCAAAAGCGATTCGGCCATACGCGCCATCGCAGCCTACGGCGACGCGCGCCGCAGCGAGATAGGCAGCGAAAATGTTTTTGATTTCAGCATAGGAAATCCCAATGTTCCGACGCCCGAAAAGGTGAAAAACACGCTTATCGAGCTTCTCCAAAACGAGGAGAGCCTAGCCCTGCACGGATACACGGCAGCCCCCGGCGCAATGCCGGCGCGCAAGGCCGCCGCGGCGCAGGAGAGCAAAAGAGCCGGATATGATATACCGGCCGAGAGCATTTACCTGACCTCCGGCGCTTCCTCGTCGCTGTCGATAGTCATGTCGGCGCTTGTGTCCGAGGGCGAGAAGGTCGCGGTGCTTGCGCCGTTTTTCCCGGAATACAAGGTGTTTGCCGAAAATGCCGGAGCGGAGGTCCTGATAGTTCCGCCGGCAGGGGACGATATGCAGCCGTTCATGGCGGCGTTTGAAAATGCTGTCGAGCAGGGCGTTGCGGCAGTTATCATAAACTCGCCGAACAACCCCTCGGGCGCGATACTCAGCGAGCAGACAATCAGAGTCATGTCCAAGATCCTTCGGGCCGCGCAGGAGGAAAAGGGAAAGAGCATTTACCTCATTGCCGACGAGCCTTACCGCGAGCTTGTTTACGGCGACGTTGAAGTTCCGTTTGTGCCGAACATTTACCCCAACACGATCGTCTGCTATTCCTACTCTAAGTCCCTGTCGCTGCCGGGCGAGCGCCTCGGCTACATAATGGTGCCGCCCTGCGTCAAGGACAGCGCGGAGGTTTTCGCGGCAGTGTGCGGAGCAGGCAGAGCGCTGGGCTATGTCTGCGCGCCGAGCCTTATGCAGCACATGCTCGCACAGTGCGCTGATGTCCGGCCGGATATCACTAGCTATGCCAAAAATCGCGACACGCTGTATGATGCCCTGTCCGGCATGGGCTTTGACTGCGTAAAGCCGGACGGCGCGTTTTATCTGTTTATAAAAGCGCCAAAGGGCGACAGCGCCGGGGAATTTTGCGAAAAGGCCAAAAAGTTTGAGATACTGCTTGTCCCGTCGGACAGCTTCGGCGTTGCAGGCTATGCGCGCCTTGCCTACTGCGTGTCCGAAAAAACGGCCGAGAATTCGCTGCCGGCGTTCAGAAAGCTTGCCGAAGAATACGGCCTGTAAACCCGAAATAAAATAAATGAAAAAATTCCGTATCGAAAAGATACGGAATTTTTTCATTTCAGGCTGTCGAAAAACTATGCTGCAAAAGAAAGATAATAGAGTAGCAGGGGAGCTCGAGGGGGCAAAGGCCCCACTCGAAATTGGATTAATAGCCATCAAAAACGCCTGATTTATCAGGCTTTTTGACGAGCGTAGCGAGATTTTTCGTGAAAACCTGTTTTCACAAAAAATGTGGCGTTTTTGCAGCGTGCAAAAAAGTCAAAGACTTTTTTGACACGCTGAAATGAAAAAATTCCGTATCGAAAAGATACGGAATTTTTTCATTTACCCTGTCTGATTCGGATAATATTGAAGATATTTGAAAGCACTATGCAGATAAGCGAGGCCGCGAGCGGCCATGTGCCGTCGAATTTTCCGGTGAAGGATATGACGAGGAATATAACGCCTGCTGCGGCAAGACCGATGCTTGCTATGATGAGCAGCTTGTTTAAAATATACTTCATCACAGATACCTGAATATCTCGCTGCCGCGTGTGTTTATCCATTTAAGCTCCAGCGCGGACAAAAGCGCAAGCAGCACGACTGCGATGCACAAAAACAGCGTTGAGCCGATAACCGCGTACAGCAGATAGTAGGCAATGCCGAGAACTGCCGCGATCACCCAGCCGCCGAACATCGCGATGAGAACGCCTATGCTCTGCTTGACGGCGATGGCCTCGGTCTGCCAGTTGAGGTTGGGCTTTTTGAGGTTAATTATCAGGCCGAACGCGGCTATAAACAGCGTGAACACCGGCGGCAGAATGACGCACAGCAGGCCGGAGACAAAATCGGGGCGGAACACGATGCAGATGCACGCGCTGCAAAACAGCTCGGGGATGACCGTAAAAAGCATGTGGAGCCTGAGCTTTGCGTGGAGCACGGCCTTGGGCTGCACAGGCAGCGACTGCGCTATCCAAAGTCCCTTGCCCTCAAGCGAAACGGAGGGGGCGGTCATATCGTTCATCGCGCCGAGGACGCATACGCCGAATGCGAGCAGGGCGGTAAAAAAGCCGTCGGGAAGAGCGAACATTTCAAATATTGCTATAATGTCCGCACCCTTTATGAGCAAAAATGCACCGGCAATAATGAGTATAGGCGTGCCGAGGGCGCAGTTGAGCATATATGTCGGGCTTGAGAGCAGATGCGAAAGCTCGCGGTGCAGAAGCGCGGAGGATGTGCTGCGCATTTTAGCCGTCTGCGAGCGGTATTCGCGCTTTGCGACCTTGTCGGAGGTCGTTGCAATTTTGATAAAGCTGCGCGCGAGAATGCGATAGGTGAGGATAAACAGTACGGCAACGGCAAGGGTCGTGTAAAGCATCGACAGCCAGCCGCCTGCGCCGCAGTCGCCGATGATGTACAGGACATATGCCGAGCTCATGAGCTTTTCGCCGACGGTCACGGCGTTCAGGACAAGCTGCTCGATAAGATCATAGGCGTTAAAGCACACAAAGTAGTAAAGGCCGAAGAAAACAAGCGAGATGATAACGACGATGAGCGACTTGCTTTTGAGATGAACGCTCACCCTCGCGACCACCCAGCCGAGCAGGCAGGAGAGGATGAAAACGAAAACGCTCACAAGGATCGTAAGCAGGATGCTGCCGAAAACTCCGGCGAATGCGGGCTTTGCGACGATGAAATAAACAATGATCGCCGGAAGCATGACAACGGCGCTGAACATAAGCCCCATGAGGTACACGCCCATAAGACGCGACAGGAGAATGTACTTCGTCGGCACGGGCAGCGAGAGCATAAGGTCGTTGTCCTTTGCCTTGTAAAGACTTGAATATGTGTTGAATACGCCGCCGAAAACGCCGAGAAACAGCGCCATAAGCGTCATCATGTCAAAATACAGCCAGTCAAGTCCCAGACCGACAAAGGGCTTGCACAGCATGAAAGACATCGCGGCGAACATGCCGCCTATGACGACGATCATCAGCAGCGCGTACAGAACGATGAACAGGATGCTCGTCGATTTCGCGCGCGCCTTGCCCTTTTTGCGGTCGTAGAAAAAGCTGCTGTTAAGCTCGTAAAGCTGCTTTTTCAGAAGAATTTTCAGCATGACTCATCCTCCAGCTCAAGGAATACTTCCTCCAGACTGTCATCGCCCTTGACCTCGCTCATCGTACCCGAGCGGATGAGCTTGCCGCCCTTTATGATGGCGACCTGATCGCAGAGCTTTTCGGCGACCTCGAGAACGTGGGTCGAGAAGAATATCGCGCCGCCCTCGTCGCACAGCTCGCGCATCATGCCCTTGAGGATGTGCGCGGCCTTCGGGTCAAGGCCGACAAACGGCTCATCCATGATGATGAGCTTGGGCGCGTGTATCCATGCCGAAATGATGGCAAGCTTCTGCTTCATGCCGTGCGAGTAAGCGGAAATGGGCTGAGCCAGGTCCTTTGTCAGCTCGAAAAGGTCTGCATACTTTTCGATGCGCGCCTTTCTGTCCTCGGGGCTTACGCCGAAAATGTCGGCAATGAAGTTTAAGTACTTTATGCCCGTCATGTATTCGTACAGATCGGGGTTATCGGGAATATAGGCAAGTACCTTCTTGCACGCGATGGGATCATCCTTGACGGAAACGCCGTTAATGCGTATCTCGCCCTCGTCAAAATCGAGGATGCCGACAACGGATTTGAGCGTCGTCGTCTTACCGGCGCCGTTGTGGCCGATAAAGCCGTAGATCGTTCCGGGGGCGATGTGCAGGCTGAGGTCATCGACAGCTCTTTTCTCGCCGTAGCATTTTGTAAGTCCTTTGATATCGAGCATGTTTCTATCTCCTTTTTTCAGTGCGTTAAGGCGTTAAGTGCGTTTATTTCTTGCTTGTCATCTGTCTCCGTATCTCGGGCGGCACAGTGCGTTTATGAGGATGTAAATTGCAGTTACGACAAGCACCGAACCGGCAACGATCAGAAACATTGCAGGCTCGGAGACGGCCTTGCCGGAAAAATAAATGTTGCAGTCGATGCCGTCGCGTATCGCGTCAATGACCTGCGAGGGTACGCCGCTGCTGCCCATTTCGTCGAGCGCGCCGCGCATCCAGTGATTGTGCAGCAGGCTCGTGCCGTAGGTGCCGGGGAGGAACGAAAGCGCCTTCTGAAGCCCGACGGGGAAGTTTGACATGGGCATATACGCGCCGCATACAAAGCCGTAGCCTGCGCTTACAAGCGTTCCGACGGCCGAAAGCTGCCCCTGAGTCGTGAGAAAATAGTGCAGGCAGGATGAAAGTGCCGTGCCGAACAGCGTAAGCAGAAAAACGTCCAGAAGTATAAGCGCAATGTCGCCGCCGCTTAAAAACCATCCGCCGATCGCGGCAAGGTATGCAAAGCATATGCCGCAGGTGACAAGGCACACGATGAGCGTGACGAGAGCGGACGAGGCAAAGTAGCCCATTGCAAGCACGCTGCGCTTTACCGGCGTTACGGTGAGGTCGCGAACAGAGCCTGTGACCTTGTCCTGGATCATTAAAAGGTTTGAGCAGAACGCAATGGTGACGCAGCAGACCGCCAGCAGCGACGAGGCAAGCTGACCGCCGACAACGCCGTCGATGATGCTCTCGGAAAGCGAAAAGCCCTCGGGCAGCGCGGATAAAAAGCTGTCGCGATAGACGTTGGACAAAAACGTTACATACAAAACCAGCAGTATCGCCGGAGTAATCAGCGAGGAAAAGAACATGCCCTTGTCCTTGAAAAAGAGCTTTGAGTTGCGCTTTGTGAGAATTAAAAGCGTTTTCATGAATCGCCACCTCCCGAAAGAGCCTTGCCGGTCACGGCCAGGAAAACATCGTCCATTTTGCCCTTGGTTATCTCGTAATCGACGAAAAGCTCGGGATGCTCCGTTATGAGCTTTGTAGCTTGGGCGGTGTTTGCAACGGATACTCTGTACGCATCGCGCAGAGCCTCGTATTTGAGCCCAAGAGCGCTCAGCGCCTCGGGCTGCGCGCCGTAAAAGGTTATGTAGTCGCCGGTGTAGGCGTTTTTAAGAGCAAGGGGCGTGCCCTCGGCGGCTATGCGGCCGCTGTCGAGAATAACGACATAGTCCGCGTCGGCGGCCTCCTCCATGTAGTGCGTCGTGAGGAAAACGGTCATGTTCTCTTTCTCGCGCAGCGAGCGGACAACGCTCCACAAGAGTCTGCGCGTCTGCGGATCGAGGCCGGTGGTCGGCTCGTCGAGAATGAGGATCTCCGGCCTGTGCAGCAGGGCGCGGGCAATGTCTATCCTGCGGCGCTGACCGCCGGAGAGCTTGCCGACGCTGCGGTCAAGAAGCTCGGAAAGATCAAGAAGCTCGCACAGCCCACCGAGTCTTGTTTCAAACTCCGTTCCCGTTATGCCGTAAAGCGCGGCGCGGCTTTCAAGATTATCGCGCACCGACAGCGGCTTATCGAGCACGCTGCTCTGGAACACGACGCCGAGCTTGCGCGTTATCTGCGCAATGTCGCGGTCGGCATCGTGGCCGCTTATGATGACGCTGCCGCTGTCGGCCTTGAGCTGGCCGCACATGATGGATATGGTCGTGCTCTTTCCGGCTCCGTTGACACCGAGAAAAGCAAACAGCTCACCGCGCCGCACATGAAACGAAAGATCGCTTACGGCCTTTATGCTGCCGAAGCTTTTATTCAGATGTGATATTTCAATTATATGCTGCTCCATATAAGCTCCTATCTCTTGCCGCCTTTGCGGACAAAAACATTTTTAAAAGCAACGATCGCGCCGTACAGAATGCCGGCGATGGCCCAGATATACCACAGCGTGCCGGGCTGACCGTTGCCGCTCGGACCGAAGCTGAGGTAGAGGAAAAGCGCCGTGACAACGAGCCAGTAGGCCGTGCTTATCGCGCCGAAAACGGAGTTTTTGCGCTTGTTCTCGCGCGTGTAGTCGCCCTCCTCGAGAAGTTTTTCCATTGCCGCGTTGTAAACTCCTGCGCGTATGAAAGCATAGCAGCCGAACGAGGCAATAAGCAGAAGCGCTGCGACGGAAATGCCGGCCCATATGTCGGGCGCGGAGAAAGCCAGGGCGGCGAAGATCGGCAGGACCGAGAGTATGCACAGCGCCGTTCCGACGGCGTTCAGGCGCGAATACTGCTCACCGAATTCCTTTTTGCGCTCTTTTACCATGCCTGCAACGCCGTATTCGGTCTCAAACTCTTCTTTTTCGAGAAATTCAAACTCGGCCGATGCGTGGCCGGTGCGGATGAAGATGACCACTGCGGCGGCAACGATGCAGAACATAACGCAAAGTCCGATACCGGCCGCGGCGTCCTCGCTTATGCCGAAATAAGAGGACTCGCACGCGCATGCAAGGACGATCAGAACGATCGGCGAGACGATGCACAAAAGCGTTGCAAGGGCTATCCTCGGCGCGGCTGCCTTGCGCAGCGCCAGATAATTTGACGCCTGCTCCATGCTCACGCGGCGCAGTGAGGTGCCGGTGTCGGCATCGGCGGAGGAAAACTCCTCGGTCTCAAGCTCGTCTTTTAAAAGATAGTCCGTTGTCACGCCGAATAGCCTGCTCATCCGGACGATGCGCTCCATATCCGGAATCGACTGTGCACCCTCCCATTTGGAAACGGACTGGCGCGTTACGTTGAGCTTTGACGCAAGCTCATCCTGCGACCATCCGGCCTTTTTGCGTAGATTGATGATTTTGTCTGCGAGTATCATGGTTGATTTCCTCCTGTCAGTTGGATTGTGTGCTGACAGTAACATTTTTTGCGGTTGCAGGCAATAAAGCCGGGCGGAAAATGTGTCAACCGGCGGTTGCTGTTGGTTGCGCAGGGCGTTTTTTGCCTCGATAATGGCGATTTTGACACTAAAGTACAACACAAGGGCAACAAAAAGGCAAACATGCGCACATCGGCAGAGCTTAGGCCGGTTCGTCAAAGCTCCGGGTGCCGGGCAGCGCGCCGTCGCCGCGCTTAATGGGGCGGATATCGGTCATGGCCTTGCCGTACATGCCGGACTTTATAAAGCTCATGACGGACATGAATTCGTTGCCGAGCATGCTTATAAGCTCATCCTCGGAAAAATCACACATTCCCGTTGCACTCATTGCGCTCACACCGTAGGTGAATGTCCAGACGTACTGGAACAAAAAGCGCGCCTGCTCTTCCGTGAGGCCGTAGTCGTCTGTGACAAACTCTATGCTCAGCTTTGCCGTTTCGCCCAAAGCATCGAAAACATCGTCAAAACGCCGCGCCTGCGCATTTTCGGTCATGAACAGAAGCTGAAAGAGCTTCGGCTGCTCCTTGGCGTAACGCAGCATGAGAATGCCGATGGCCTTAAACGACGGATAGTAGTCGCGTGCCCGGCTGACGTATTTGTCATACCGCCGCTTTGCTTCGTCGCGGATAGCCTGCATGACCTCATCCATGCTTTTGAAAACGGTGAAGATAGGGCTTGACGAGCTGCCGAGCTTTTCGCCAAGCTCGCGCGCAGTGAGCGCCGCGACTCCGTCCCTGCTTACGATATCGAGCGCGGCATCTATTATCTCTTCTTTTGAAAATTTGGGTTTCGGCGGCATTAAGATCTCTCCTTGAATTAAAACTGACGTTTTAAAACAAATGTTTTGTAACAAGTGTTTTAGATTATATGCGCATTGCAGCGCATTGTCAATAGCCTTGCTGCGCAAAAACGATATTTTATTAACATTTTACAATGACAATACAATAAAAAAGGCATGTGCCGTATGACACATGCCTTGAAAAGATAGATCTATCAGCCGCCGAAGACAGAAAGCAGGAAGCCTGCCGCGATAGCGGAGCCGATAACGCCGGCAACGTTGGGACCCATTGCGTGCATGAGCAGGAAGTTCGTTTTGTTGTACTTTCTGCCGACGTCCTGGGAAACGCGTGCGGCCATGGGGACTGCGGAAACACCGGCAGAGCCGATGAGGGGGTTGATCTTCTTGCCGGAGGCGTAGTACATGACAACACCGCCGAGCAGACCGCCGATGGTAGAGATGGCGAATGCGCACAGACCGAGGATAATGATCTTGATCGTTGCGCCGCTCAGGAAGTTCTGAGCGACCATCGTTGCGCCGACTGAGGTCGCAAGGAAGATGGTTACGATGTTCATCAGCGCGTTCTGAGCGGTATCCGACAGACGGTCGGTCACGCCGCACTCACGGAAGAGGTTGCCGAGCATCAGGCAGCCGACCAGCGGAGCGGTCGAGGGCAGAAGCAGAATGACGAAGGTTGCGACAACGATCGGGAAGATGATCTTCTCGGCCTTGGAGACCTCACGCGCCTGCTCCATTTTCACCTCGCGCATTTCCTTTGTTGTGCAAAGCTTCATAAGAGGCGGCTGAATGAGCGGGATCAGAGCCATGTAGGAATACGCCGCAATGGCGATAGGTCCTAACAGATGAGGCGCAAGCTTTGTTGTTAAGAATATTGCGGTCGGGCCGTCTGCGCCGCCGATGATGCCGATGGAAGCGCCCTCGGGACCTGTGAAGCCCAGAGCGATAGCGCCGAGGAATGCGACGAAAACGCCGAGCTGAGCCGAAGCGCCGAGAAGCAGGCTCTTGGGGTTAGCCAGCAGCGGCCCGAAGTCGGTCATCGCGCCGACACCGAGGAAGATCAGCGAGGGGTAAATTCCGGCCTTTACGCCGATGTAGAAGAAGTCGAGCAGGCCTGCGTTCGCCATTACATGGCCGTAGCTGTGATAATAGGGGCTTGCCTCATCGAGGAATGCCTCCCACAGCTCGGGGTGATACAGCGCGTTCTCGCCCATGCCGATGAAGTAGCTCAGGTTTGTCAGCAGGCAGCCGAAGGCTATGCCGCACAGCAGCAGGGGCTCAAATTTTTTGACTATGCCAAGGTACAGGAGCACAAAGGCAATGATTATCATGATGAGGTTTTTCCAGCCGCCGTCGGTGACGAAAAACGCGGCGAAGCCGGATTCCATCGAAAGCTTTTGGAGAGTACCCAGAATGTCCATCCGTTACCTCCTTATGCTATGACAACAAGAGGAGCACCGGTCTCGACTACTGCGCCCTTGGCCGTGACGATCTGAGCGACGGTGCCGGACTTGGTTGCGACGATCTCGTTTTCCATTTTCATGGCCTCAAGGACGATAAGCACGTCGCCCTCGTTGACCTTCTGACCCTGCGCAACATTGATCTTAAGAATGTTGCCGGGCATTGGGCTTTTTACGACCTCGCCGGCAGCAAGTGCTGCGCCGGCAGGTGCGGCAGGGGCGGCAGGCGCTGCGGCCGGAGCCGCTGCGACGGGAGCCGCCGCCACGGGTGCGGGAGCGGCAGGAGCATAGGCCTCGTACTCATCGACGAGCATTGCCTTGCCCTCTTCGACCTCGACCTCGTAAGTTCTGTTATTTAAAGTTACCTTATACTTCATCTTCCTTGACCTCCTTGATGGAAATAAAGCGGAGCTGGTTAATGGGCTTGCCGAGCGTGTCGGCGACGATGGCCATTATCATTGCTGCGTCACGGGGATCGGTGTCATACAGCTTCAGCTCGCCGGCAGAGCCGGGAGCGGCAGGGACTTCGGGAGCCGGTGCGGCAGGGGCGGCAGGCACCGCCGCCTTTGCCTTGTTTGCGCGGCTGACCATGATCTTGCCCATTATAATAACGACGACCATCAGAAGAATAAGGCCGAAGAAAACGACAAGATAGCCCAGCAGAGCCGTAAGCGCGGCGTCGCCGAAGGAAATGTTTATCAGATCACTCATCGTCTAAACCTCCTCAGGCTTCGGTAATGGTGTAGCGGACGACCTTTTCCTCTGCCTCGCGGCGCTTTTCAAAGAAGTTCTCGGCAACCTGGGGGAATGCGATGTAGCTGAGGACATCCTCTTCGCACTTGGCGGTGTCGCCGAGGTGCTCGGCGGCCTTCTCATAGGTGTCGGTCGGAAGAGTGTCGGCATAGCGGCCCTCGATGGGCTTTTCGCCGTTGAGGATCTTTGCGCGGACTTCCTCGTTGATGGGAGCCGGAGTTCTGCCGTATTCGCCGCGGCAGTAGGCCTTTATCTCTGCGCCGACGTTCTTATAGCGCTCGCCTGCGAGCACGTTCTGAACCGCCTGCGAGCCTACGAGCTGGCTTGTCGGGGTGACGAGGGGAGGATAGCCCATGTCCTTGCGCACGCGCGGAGTTTCGATGAGCGCTTCCTCAAACTTGTCCAGTGCATTCATCATCTTCAGCTGACTGAGCAGGTTCGAGAGCATGCCGCCGGGTATCTGATAGGTCAGACACTGGGTGTCGGTGGTCATGGAGATGGGGTTGAGGGTGCCGTCGGCGAGGTAATCGTTGCGGATGGGCTTGAAGAAGTTTGCCATTTCTATGAGTATCTTCTCGTCAAGCGCAACATCGTAGCCAAGCTCTTTGAGCGCATAGTAAAGCGTCTCGGTCGCAGGCTGCGAGGTGCCGCCGGAGAAGGGGGATATTGCGGTGTCGATAACGTCCGCGCCGGCCTCAATACCCTTGAGGTAGGTCATGAACGCAAGACCGGTGGTGCAGTGCGTGTGCAGAACGACGGGCAGGTCAACGGCGTCCTTGATGCCGGAAACGAGGTCGTATGCGCTCTGCGGAGTCATGATGCCGGCCATGTCCTTTATGCAGATAGAGCTTACGCCCATCTGCTTTAGCTCCTTGACCATCTCAACAAACTTTGCCGTCGTGTGCACGGGGCTTGTCGTGTACGAAATGGTGCCGGAGGCCATTGCGCCCTGCTTTATGGTCTCTTCAACAGCGACCTTGAGGTTGTCGGTATCGTTGAGCGCGTCGAAAATGCGGATGATGTCGATGCCGTTTTTGACCGATGCGCGCACGAAGCGGCGGACGACATCGTCGGGATAGTGCTTGTAGCCGAGGATGTTCTGGCCGCGCAGAAGCATCTGAAGCTTGGTGTTGGGCATTTTTGCGCGGATCTTGCGCAGACGCTCCCACGGATCCTCGTTGAGAAAGCGCAGGCAGACGTCGAAGGTCGCACCGCCCCAGCATTCAACGGAGTAGAATCCGGCCTGATCCATCTTCTCGAGGATGGGCTCGAACTTGTCATAGGGAAGCCTTGTCGCAATAAGTGACTGGTTTGCGTCACGAAGCACGGTTTCCGTAAACTGTACTTTCTTCATTTTTTCCTCCCAGAATTCAATTTTTTGCCTGCACCGCAGACCTATGAACTAACAGTGTATATTATAATATAAAATTTCTTCAAATTCTATATCTATCTTAGGCAAAATTATAACAAAAAACAGGCAGTCTAAACTGCCTGCTTTTAAAAATTTTTGGTTATTTTGAAGCCAAAGCCCTGTCGAGCCAGACACTTGCAACGTCCATTGCCGCCCAGAAGCCGTCCTTTTCGCTTTTCTTGACAATGCGGTCACGGGACTTGACGGAGGGATCGGTGAGCTGGAGCTGGACGGATACCTTTGTGGCAACGTCGAGATCCTTGACCTTCTTGGTGTCCATGATCTGGAGCATGATGACGTATTTGTCGGACATGCTGCCGTAATAGACTATGTTTCCTGCGCGCTGCAGGGGATGACCTTTGTATTCAAGCGGTTTGTTTGCCAAAGTAATTCCTCCTTCTTGCTTAGAAGAGATCGCGGAAGTTTGCGAAGATATCGTCGACGCCGGAGTTGTCGCCGGTATTGCCGCCGGTGTTGTCATCGTTGTTCTTCTTGTTCTCTTCTTCCTGCTTTTTCTTCTCTTCCTCTTCCTTCTTCTGACGCTCTTCCTCGGTCAAAGCCTGATCCTCAAGCTCCTCGCGCGTTCCGAAGATGCCCGTCGGCGAGCCACCGTAGGATATCTTGAAGTCCTTATAGGGAAGATCGGCGTGGATGGAAGCCATGACCTTCTGCCAGATCTGCGTTGCGGGGTTGCCGTAGAAGGACATGTATTCGGGAGTATCGTATCCCGTCCAGACCGCGCAGGTGTAATACGGAGTATAGCCGCAGAACCAGCGGTCCTTGTTTGCGGTGGTGGTACCGGTCTTGCCGGCGACGGGCATGTTGCTCAGGCGCGATTCATGGCCGGTGCCGTAGGTCGCGGCGTTGTTGAGCATATAGGTCATGGTACGCGCGGTATCCTGCGAGAAGGCCTGAATGGTCTGCGGCTGATTATCGAGGATTATCTTGCCGCTGCGATCCTTGACCATGGAGTAGGTGCGCGAATAGGTGAAAACGCCGTCGTTTGCAAGGGCGGTGTACGCCTGCGCCATCTCGCGCACGGTCATGCCGTAGCTCGGCTGGCCGAGAGCCATTGCCGCATAGTCCGCGTCGGCATCGATAAGGCTCGTCACGCCGAGGCGACTGCGCAGAAAATCGAGCGCTGCCGAGGGAGTGAGCTTATCCATGATCTGCGCCGCAACGGTGTTCTTGGATTTCTGAAGCGCCGTTAATATCGTGATGACTTTGTCGTATTTGTTCGGCGAATTTTTCGGATACCATGAGGTGTGCGCAAGTTTGACGTGAGTGTTATCTTCGTCGAGAACTAGCGTTGTGGGGCTTATCAGTCCGTACTCGACGGCCGGACCGTAGACCGCAATGGGCTTAATGGACGATCCGGGCGGCCTTGTGGTGCCGGTGGCTCTGTTGAGTCCGTAGCTGATCTTCTTCTCGCCCGTGCCGCCGGAGAGAGCCTTGATCTCGCCGGTGTACTGGTCGATGATGACGATGCCGCTCTGAAGCTGCGACTTTGTGCCGTTTTGAGCTTTGGGCAGCTGGTCAAGGTCGGTGTAGATCGCATCGACCTTTGCCTGAATGTCCTTATCAATGCAGGCGTAGATCTCGTAGCCTGCGTTGTGAACGAGCTGGCTTGCCGCGACGCGGCTGATGCCCTTGGCCTCGGCAAGGTCGGTGATAACGTCGGAGAGCACGACTTCTTCGTAGTAGCTGTAGACGCTGGAGGTGTTGGGCGAATTTTCGCCGCGGACAAACTCAAGCTCCTCGTTTACGGCTTCGTCATACTCCGACTTGTTGATGTAGCCCTGATTATACATCTCGCGCAGGACGTTTTCCTGACGCTCCTTATTATTCTCAACGCTGTAGAACGGGTCGTAGTACGTCGGCAGATTCGTTATGCCGACGATCGATGCGGCCTCGGCAACGGTAAGATCCTTTGCGTCCTTACCGAAGTAGGTCTGTGCCGCCGTCTGCACGCCGTAGCAGCCTTCGCCGAAATACACGGCGTTGAGATACCATTCAAGAATCTCTTCCTTATCGTACTTCTTCTCGAAGTCCAGCGCCTGGAATATCTCCAAAAGCTTTCTCTGCACGGTGATATCATCCTGCTGGGTGAGGTTCTTGATAAGCTGCTGGGTTATCGTCGAGCCGCCGAAGGTGGAGCCGCCGGTGAACATATTAAGTGCAGCGTGCGCCGTGCGGAACCAGTCAACGCCCTTATGCGTGTAAAAGCGCTTGTCCTCAATGGCGACGAGCGCATCCTTCATGTGCTGCGGGATCTGATCCCCGTCCACCCAGATGCGGTTTTCGCTGCTGCTGACGGTCGTCAGCTTTTGATAATCCCCGTTTGAATTTTTGTAATAGATAATGCTGGACTGGTTGAGCGTGAAATCGTTAAGATCCAGATCGAGGCTCGGCGTGATGCAGGTCTTTACATAGAATGCAAAGATGCACACAAAGATAAGCCCCGTCACGACGCCGATGAGCAGGATAGTTCCGATTATGCTCAGAATACGGCCGGCCTTGCCGCCGCGTTTTTCGGTGCCGGGCTCCTTGGCAATATCCATTCAGGTAACACCTCCTTGCGAGTGTTATGTGTAAAATAGTTAATCGTTATGAGCCGAGTAAAATATTCAATAGGCGCAATAATCTAATTTTATCTGAATTATCATTATATCATGTTATGTCAAGTAAGCGTGGATAATTTGTAAAGATTTATCCGGAAAGGGTATTTGTTTTCACCGTATATGGAGATAATAAGCTGAAAGGAGCGTGAAACAAAATGAAAAATACATTTAAAAAGCTGCTTCTGTGCTTTCTTGCCGCGGCGGCGGTGATAATGGGAAGCGCTGCGGTGAAAAGCGTGGGCAATGCCGAAAACAGCGGCGAGCCGGACAAAAACGTAAGCCTTGCGGCAGCAGCAAAGCAGGGCTACTGTCTGCGCGATTGGCAGGGCTATATCGCCGTTTTTGAGGACGGGCGGCAGACACCGAAGACCGTGACAGATATTCCGACAGAAACGCTGAACAATGTTGACCGCGAAAAGCTCAAAACCGGCATTGAGGCCGAAACGCGCGAGGAGCTTCTGTCGCTGCTGGAGGATCTGAGCTCATAAGCTGACAAGAGACGGACACTAATACTTGATTTATGAGCCTGTGTAGGGTAGAATAAGGATACAACAACACAGGAGGAAACAAACATGAGCAAAGAATTCGGCAATGATTTCATGACTATAATAGATGATGACGGCAACGAGTTTAACCTTGAGCTGCTTGATACTATCGATTACAACGGCGAGACGTTTTCCGCATTTCTCCCGGCGGATATGGACGAGGACGACCCCGATTACGGCCTTATCCTCCTGAGTGTCACCGAGGACGAAAACGGCGACGAGCTGTTTGAATCCATCGACGATGAGGAGAAGCTTGAAGAGGTTCACAATATGTTTATAACCATCTTCGAGGCCGAGGAAGGCGACGAGGAGTAAGACGAAAAAGCCTTCTCATATGTTCCGCAAAAGCGGAATATGATTTAAATGCTTAAGCTGACGAGAGTCGAACGCGTATCGGTTTTGACGGGCAGATTTCCGCCCATGCTGCGTTAAAGCTCTTGACAATACGGCAGTATTCTCTTCAAGCTTTGCCTTGCCTGAGCAAAAATCTGCTCCGGCAAAACTGCAAGGCACCTGTCGGCTGTGCTTTTCGAGATATTTTCGGCTTTATTTGGTGCAGGTGGGCTGGCGCCCATCAAGACAAAAAAGGCGAAAATAGCCGGAAGGGCGCGCCGACAGGCGATATGGGTTCAACTCTCGTCAGCTTATCCCTGCCGTGTTCGCGGTTTGTCATATTGACTTCGGGTTCGTTAAACCCACATTTTTAATAAGGGATGCCGATTTGAATCTGCGGATTGCAGGCCTCCCGGCTCCGGCCGGACGTTGGAAGCAGAGAAACAGAGCTTAGGCGACCCACCTGCTTTTTTGTGCAGGTTATAATCGAACCCCAACGGCACGGCGGGGTACTTAGACCAACAGTTGTCCGACGGTTTTCCCGTCGGACTTTTTCTTTTTTAGAATATTGCGGCCGGGCAACATTCCGGCAAATAATTAAATAAAGTACGGAAAGCATGCAGTCGAAAAAATTTTTCGGCTGCGTATTTTTTTACTTGTACGCAAACGTACAAGTTTTGCCCGAAAACAGCCTATGGGTGAGAGGTGAATTTTATGAATAGGAAAAAATCCGCCGATGCGGATAAGCTTCTCGAAAAGCTTGCGGTGTCCTCGCCGAACGACGCCGTGAAGCTGCTTTATCTCGGCGCAGAGGATATATCCGAGCTTGAGGGGCTCGACCTTTCGCTGCTGAGCGAAATCAAACGCGGACCGAAAGGGGAGGTGGAGCTGAAGTTTGTAAACAAGCTTGCGATCATAAGGGAGCTTATAGAGCTCAATGCCGCAGCCGCGGCACAGCAGGCTCAGGGTGGCGGCTTCTACGCGGCGCTGGACAAATCGGCAAGGCTTCTGGAGGGCGAAAAGAGCAATGACGTTTGACTTTTTCTCGCCGACCCAGCTGAAGGCTTTGTCGTGGTGGAGCGACGCATCTCCTTACCGCGATCTCGATGCCGTGATCTGCGACGGCGCGGTGCGCTCGGGCAAGACTCTGTGCATGGGCATATCCTTTGTCTGCTGGGCCATGCGCCGGTTTGACGGACAAAGCTTCGGCATATGCGGCAAGGCAAAAAGCAGCATAAGGCGAAATATGATCGAGCCGCTGCTGCCGGTGCTGCGCGATATCGGCTTTGCGGTGCGCGATCTCGTTTCAAAGGGAATCGTCGAGATATGCTACCTCGGCCGGGAAAACCGCTTTTATCTCTTCGGCGGCAAGGACGAAAGCTCCGGCTCGCTTATCCAGGGTGTGACGCTTGCAGGAGCGCTGCTCGACGAGGTGGTTCTGATGCCGCGCTCGTTTGTCGAGCAGGCCTGCGCCCGGTGCTCGGTGACGGGGAGCAAGATATGGTTCAACTGCAACCCCGAAAGTCCGCAGCACTGGTTCTATCGCGAATGGATATGCCAGGCCGACCGGCGGCGCGCACTGTATATCCACTTCACGCTTGAGGATAACCCCTCGCTGTCGAAAAAGATAATCGACCGCTATAAGCGCATGTACAGCGGCGATTTTTACAGGCGGTTTATCCTCGGTCAGTGGGTGCTGCCGGAGGGCAGAGTGTATGACTTCTTCAGCGAGGACATGCTGTGCGACGCGCCGGAGAGCTGCTGCGAATACATCGTATCCTGCGATTACGGAACGAAAAATCCAAGCTCCTTCGGACTGTGGGGCAGATGCGGACAAACGTGGTACCGCCTGCGCGAGTATTACTACGACGGGCGGAAAACAGGCAGGCAGAAAACCGATGAGGAGTACGTCGCGGCGCTCGCCGAGCTTTGCGGCGAAGCCGTTCCGCACAGAGTAATCGTCGATCCCTCGGCAGCAAGCTTTATCGAGGCGCTCTCAAGAGCGGGCTTTCGCGTCGAGAAGGCGGAAAACGATGTTCTGCGCGGCATACGGCTCACAGCCTCGCTGCTCAAAAGCGGACGCATCCGCATCTGCCGCGGCTGCGACGACACGGTGCGCGAGTTTTACCAGTATCGCTGGGACGAGCGCGCCGGAAAGGAAGCGCCGCTGAAGCAGAACGACCACGCAATGGACGATATCCGCTATTTTGCCGCAGGCATTTCAAAACTTACGCAGAGCTTGGGCGCTGCGTGGGTGGAAAGGTAGGAATATGAAACTATTTTCAAAACAAAAGGCCGCTCCGCCGAGGGTGCAGCTTCGCAGTGCGCAGGCGCATCCGTTTAGTCTCATCGACAGCTATGTGCCGCTCGGCAGCGCGGAAACAAGGCTTTACCGTATGATCCGCGAGGCGGTGCCGGTGGTGGACGCGGCAATCATGAAGATCGTCAGACTCACCGGCGGCTTCGAGGTAAGCTGTGCGGATAAAAATGCGCAGAGGGCGCTTGCGGAATTTATCCGAACGGTGCCGGTGGGCAGAGGTCAGACGGGGCTTGAAAGCTTCCTCGCCCAGTATCTTGACTCGATGATAACCTGCGGCCGCGCCGTGGGCGAGATCGTCGCAAACGGCAACCGCGACATTGCCGCCGTGCTCTGCGGAAACGTTGCCGACGTGCAGATCCGTGAGGGCAAAACTCCGCTTGACTTCGAGCTGTGCGGCGTGTCCGACACCGGCTGCGTGACGCCGTTTCGGTATCAAAATCTTCTGCTGTTTACGCCGTTTAACCCCGAGGCAGACTCGCCCTACGGCGTTTCGATGCTGCGCAGTATGCCGTTTTTGTGCGGAATACTGCTGAAGATATATCAGTCGCTGGGCATCAACTGGGAGCGCGCCGGAAACGTTCGCTTTGCGGTCGTTTATAAGCCGCAGGGCGACGCGCTCGACAGGTTCTCGGCTCAGGAGCGCGCTCAGCAGATAGCAGCGCAGTGGTCGGAGGCCATGCAGAGCGGAAAATCAGGCTCCGTGCGCGATTTCGTCGCCGTGGGCGACGTTGATATCAAGGTCATCGGTGCGGATAACCAGATCCTCGACAGCGAGGTGCCCGTGCGGCAGATACTCGAGCAGCTTATCGCGCGAACCGGCATACCGCCGTTTTTGCTCGGCCTTAACTGGTCAACGACGGAGCGCATGAGCGCTCAGCAGGCAGACCTCATGACAAGCGAGCTTAACGCCATTCGCAGAACGGTGACGCCCGTTATCGAGAAGATCTGCCGCATGTGGCTGAACATGCACGGCTACGCGACGACGCTCACCGTCGAGTGGGAGACGATCAATCTCCAGGACGAGGTCGAGGAGGCCAAGGCTGCGCTGTATCTTGCGCAGAGAGACAAGATCTATTGGGAGGAAGGAAAAAGCAATGAAGATCATTAAGGACGGCTCGGCATCGGGCAGCGTGTGCACCGAGCAGGAGCTGCAGGCGATAAACGCCTTTGCCAAGGCACAGCTTACAGCCGACGAGGTCTACGCCTTTCAGGTGCTGCTGTGCGATAACGAGGTCGATCGCGACCACGAGCGCTTTTCGGTATCAACGCTCCGCGAGCTTAGCGAGCTTTTCGTCGGCGCGACGGGCATCTGCGACCATGACTGGCGCAGCGAAAATCAGGTCGCGCGAATTTACAGAACGGAACTTGTGACCGAAAAGGGCAAAACCACCTCGTGCGGCGAAGCGTATGTCTATCTCAAGGGCTTTGCCTACATGCTGCGCACCGAGGCAAACGCCGAGCTTATCGCCCAGATAGAAGGCGGCATAAAGCGCGAAACGAGCGTCGGCTGCTCGGTAGCGCAGAGCATATGCAGCATCTGCGGTGCCGAGATCGGAACATGCAGCCATGAAAAGGGCAAGGTCTACGGCGGTGAAAGGTGCTGCGCCGTGCTCACGGGCGCGGTTGACGCATACGAATGGAGCTTTGTTGCCGTTCCGGCGCAGAGAAGCGCGGGCGTTATAAAAAGCTTCATCGAAAGCGAAGCCGGGCGCGGCTATGCCGCCGAGTTTGCGGCGCTTGAGAAATCCGCGCAGCTCGGCAGGAAGTATCTTGATTCGCTCAGAGCCGAGGTTCTGCGGCTGTGTCTCGTGTGCGATGAAAAAATGCACCCGGCGCTCGAAAAAAGTGTGCAGCTGATGGAAGAGCCGGAGCTTATTAAGCTCAAGGACGCTTTTGAGGAAGCATCGGCAAAGCTCTATCCGCCCGTGACCCAGCTTCCGGGCAGGGGCGAAGTCACCGCATTTTCCGGTGAAGAATACATCATTTGATCTAAGATCAGGAGGACAAAAATGAAAGTTAGTTTTGAAGGCGTCGGAGAGCAGGTGCTCTCCTTCAACAAGGCAAGCGGCGTAACAAAGGGCGCGCTTGTTAAGATGAGCGCAAACAGCACCGTCAAGGCCTGCGACGCAGGCGACCGCTTCATGGGCGTTTGCATCGCGTCGGGCGATGCATTTGCCGAGATAAAGACCGCAGGCTATGTCGAGCTTGGCTACAGCGGCACGGCTCCCACGGTCGGCTACGCTACCCTCGCTGCGGACGCTGCGGCAGGCAAGGTCAAAGCCGTCACCACCGGCGGAGCACAGTACCTTGTCATCAAGGTCGATGCCGCTGCCGGTACAGTCGGCTTCATTATGTAAGGAGGAAAAGATCATGGCATATAATTTCAACGAGATAAAGCTCGAAAAGGGCATGTATTCAGAGCGCGGCAGGAGCTTCGAGCAGACCCTCGAGGCGCTCGACCCCAACGAAAACTACAAGGGCACTCCGTATGAGGGGCTTGACGCATTCCAGCGCCAGCTCAAGAGATTCGATATCAAGGTCCGCGGCGCAGGCAGCGACGTTGTCGAAAAATTCTTCTCGACCTCGGAGTCGGCGGTGCTGTTTCCCGAGTATGTATCGCGCAGCGTAAAGGCAGGCATGGAGGAGGGCAACATCCTGCCGTCCATCACCGCCACCGTCACCCGTTTTGACGGCATGGACTACCGCTCCATCTACTCGGCGGCAAGCGAGGACGACAAGAGCCTGCGCTATGTCGGCGAGGGCGCGGCGATACCCCAGACAGAGGTGAGAGCCTCAGACCATCTGGTGAGCCTCAAAAAGCGCGGCAGAATGCTCGTTGCGTCCTACGAGGCGATCCGCTTCCAGCGCCTTGACCTGTTTTCCGTCATGCTCCGCCAGATCGGCAATCAGATCATGCGCATGCATCTTGAGGATGCCATCGACGTTATCACAAACGGCGACGGCAACTCCAATGCTGCAACAGCATACGAGGTAGGCGACGACACCATCGGCGGCACCAAAGGCAGCCTGAGCTACGGCGAGCTGCTGAACTTCTGGAACTGCTTTGACCCTTACACCATGAACACCATGCTCGCGGCCCCCGACGTTATGATGAAGATCCTCAAGTGCTCGGAATTTCAGAATCCCCTTGCCGGACTTAACTTCCAGGGCACCGGCGAGCCGGGCAATCCTCTGGGCGCAAAGCTCATCCGATGCTCGGCAATGCCGGCCGGGACCGCTATCGGCCTTGACAAGGGCTATGCCCTTGAGATGGTCACGGCAGGCGATGTTAACGTTGAGTACGACAGACTCATCGACCGCCAGCTCGAGCGCGCCGCGATCACCAGCATTTCCGGCTTTGCAAAGCTCTACACCGAGGCATCCAAGGTGCTGACTGTCTGATAAACACACAAGGAGACGGGTCATCCCGTCTCCGCTTTTTGGAGGTAATCAATGTCATATACGGATATGGACATAGAAATGAAGGCGCTGAGCATGCTCGGAGAGAGCGTTCCGGACGAGGACGCGGATATGCTGCGCGCGGTGTGCTCCGCTGCCGCCGCCGAGCTTGAGAGCAGACTGCGCCGCGGCGCATCGAGCGACGAGATCGGCGAAACTTTCGTCACCGCGTCGGCGATGCTCGCAATATCCATGTACATGGAGCTGGGCAGCGCGCACTCCGGCGGCGTGAGCGGCTTCACGGCAGGAAAGCTGTCCGTGCAGCTCGGCGGAGCGTCGGCTGCGGCGCTCAAGAAAAGCGCGGAGACGCTGCTGGGCGCGTACCTTGACTCCGGCGGATTTGAGTTCGTGGGGGTGCAGGGATGACGGCGGCAAACAGAATTCTGCGAAGCTACGGCGAGAGCATTACCGTCGGCACGGCCGAGGGCAGGGGCTTTATATCCTGCCTTGACGCGGACGATGCGCAGATACACAAGGCTCATCTTGCGCCCGGAGTTACGAACAACTCTAAATACCGTCTTATAACCGATGCAGAAGGCATCGCAGAGGGCGATGCGGTCACGGCGGCAGGCAGACGGTATGTCGTCTTGCGTGTCGAGCCTGTGCGCATATTCGGCGCGTTTTCACACAATGAGTGCATACTGAAGCTGAAGGGAGGCGCTGCCGATGCTTGAGAATATCGCGATCGAAATTGCAGAGGAGCTTAATAACGCCGGGATAAACGCTGTGACAGCGTTTAACGCATCGGAGCTTGAGGACGTATCGGCGTTTGTGTGCGTAGGCCTTAAAAGCGCGCGGATAAGCTCGTCGGGGCTTGGAAACTACATCGGAGTGTGCACCGAGGACGGGCAGCTCAAGGAAATGTACGGCGAAAAGGCCGAGCTTGTGCTCTCGTTTGACGTTTACAGTCCTGCAAGCGCGGATGAGGGCTGCTCCGAGCTCGCCGACGGCGTAAGGTGCGCGCTTTTTAATATCGACGGGCTGTCGGTCACGGAGTTTGACTTTGAAAAAGTCGAATACGACGGCGACTGCCGCATGCTGCGCAGCCGCTGCACAGCAAAGGCGGCAGCGTATCTTGTGCGCGAAAAGCTCGATAGCTCGCTTTCCGATTACAGCATCGGGGAGGGGAAAATATGAACACGATAAAAGCATATTCTTCAAATTCGGACAAGGTCGGAGTTGACGGCGTGCCGCTTGCAGGCGTTGCGCTTGCCGAGGAATACGAGCGGCACAGCGAGTATCCGGTGCTCGGCTTCGGCGACTGCGTGCCGAGCGCGATACTGACCTTTGACCGGAGCTATGAGATCGTGCTTGAGCGCTCGGCGAACATAGGCGACGGTGTGAGATTTGAAAACGCTGAGCCGTTTGAACTTCAGATAGGCGGCAGACTTTACAGCGGCTGCCGCTGCACAGAGCTTCGGAAAACAAAAAAGCCCGACGGCTCGGAGGTGCAGCGAATAAAGATCGCCGCGCTCTGCTGCGAGGAGGTGTCGGGAGATGAATAACGAGGGCGAAATGCTTTCCGTCAGGCCGTATGCGCCCGACGAAAACGGCGTGAATTTTGATGAGCAGCAGCTTTTTATAGTGCGCCGGCGCGACATGTCGCTGCTGTCGGACTATTTTCGGCGCGATGCGCGCAGATATGACAACGGCTTTGAGCTGTATTAGGAGGGAAAAGAATGCTTGCACCAATGCAATATCGAGATTTCGTGTGGCCGAACAATCCGCGTGTGTTCGAGGTCGAATACCGCCGCACGCTGCACAGCTACAAGCTGCCGTTTTCCGGCTATGTAGTGCAAAATCTCGGGCTTCAGAATAAAATAATCCGCGGCGAGGGCGAGTTCGTCGGCCCGAAGGCATACGAAAACTTTCGCCGGCTTGCCGCGCTTTTCGAGGAAAACAAGGGCGGCAAGCTCGTGCACCCCGTGTGGCCGACGATGCGCGCGTATTTTGCAAAGCTCAGCCTTAAGCAGGAGCCGAAGGAGGACTATATAAGCTACAGCTTTGAGTTCTGGGAATACATCGGCAGCGCGTTCGAGGACGCTCAGGAGGCCATCGACGACACCGACTACGGCAACCCGGCGGCGGATATTGGCCGCGTGCGCTATTACAGCGCCGTCGAAAACGACACTCTGCGCGTGATCTCGCAGAAAAAGGGCGTTGCGCTTTCCGTCCTGTCGGAGCTTAACCCGGATATAACAAACCCCGACGCCGTCATAGCCTACGGCAGACTCATAAGGATACGGTGATGCGATGAAAGGATATTTGATCGACAAAAACGGCGCGCTCACGCTGCTGCCGGAGTTCCTGTCATGGGACGTCTGCCACGGCATGGGCGAGCCGTGCGACTGGTTCGAGGTGAGCTTCATTTACTACAGCGCGCAGCTTCCAAAGCTGCAAAGCGCCTGCCGCTTCCGGGCGGTGCACAACAACGCCGTCGTATTCAAGGGAATAATCGACGAATACAGCATAAGCATCGACGAGAAAGGCTCGGTCGTTACGCTCTCGGGCCGATCGGACGCGGCGCTGCTGTTGGATAACGAGCTTCCGGCGCAGGAATATGCTCAGCTCAGCAACTCGGCGGCCGTGAGCGCCTTTGCGCGTGCGTTCGGCATAAGCAGCGTCGTATCCGGCAGCGCAAAAACGCTCAATTCATTCAGCGTGCGCACTGGCGAGAGCGCGTGGAGCGCGCTAAAGCGCTTTTGCCGCTATGCGTGGGGAACCGTGCCGTATTTCACGAAAAGCGGAACGCTTGTTCTCAACGGTCGGACAGGCTCGACGATAACGGTGGATGCGTCAAAGGACGCAGCGAGCGTGTCGCTGTGCGACGAGCACTACGGCATAATATCGGATATAAGCATCCGAAACCGGGTGACCGGCGCAAGCTACACCGTTTCAAACGAAGGCTTCACGGCCTTCGGCGGCAAGTGCCACAGGGAAATGACGGTTCCGAAAACGACCGGCGCCGACGCGGCAAGGTATACCGCCGAATATCAGATAGCCGAATCAAAGCGCGGCAAAAAGTGCGCGAAATTAACGCTCACAAAGCAGTTTGCCTGCTTTCCGGGCGACAGAGTGCAGCTTACGGCGGCAAAGCTCGGCGTGAGCGGAACGTTCACGGTCATTTCCTCGCACTGCTGGGCAGATTCCTTGAGCGCAGGGACGATAGTGACGCTGGAGGTGTGAGCATGTGGTTATCGGAAATCAAAAGAAAGGCAGAGCCGACCGGTACTCTGCCCGATATAAGCGTGAACGCCGCCGGTGATATAAATTTCGAGACCGCCGCTGCGCGGATCTGCATAAAAAACAGCGGCGAGATCATCATTGAAGGCACTGTCACAGTAAACGGCAGCGTAATTTGAATGCAATTTGAATAAAGAAAAAAACGAGCGTACCGGACGGTACGCTCGTTTTGCAGGTTTTTCTTATTAAGGATCAGACAACGCCCTGAGCCATCATTGCGTCAGCAACCTTCAGGAAGCCTGCAACGTTTGCACCGAGCATGAGGTTGCCGGGCTGGCCGCACTCGACGGATGCGTCGTAGCAAGCCTTGAAGATGTTCTTCATGATGCCATGCAGCTTCTCGTCAACTTCGTCGAAGCTCCAGCTCATGCGGATGGAGTTCTGGCTCATTTCGAGGCCGGAAGTTGCAACGCCGCCGGCGTTGGATGCCTTGCCGGGGCTGTAGAGCAGGCCGTTGCCGAGAACCTTCTCGATTGCTTCCGGGGTAAGAGGCATATTTGCGCCTTCGAATACTGCCATGCAACCGTTGTCGATAAGGTGCTGTACGTCGTCAGCGTCCATCTCGTTCTGGGATGCGCAAGGCATTGCGATGTCGCACTTGAGGGTCCAAATGCCCTTGCGGCCTTCGTGGTACTCGGAGCCGGGAACTTCGTCTGCGTAAACGCTGATGCGTGCGCGGCGCTTCTGCTTGATATCCATGACCTTCTTGATGTCAACGCCGTCGGGATCGTAGATGTAGCCGTTGGAGTCGCACATTGCGATAACGGTGCCGCCGAGCTGGGTGCACTTCTCAGCTGCGTACTGAGCAACGTTGCCAGCGCCGGAAACGATGACCTTCTTGCCCTCGAAGGAGGTGTTTGCAAGGTGGCTGAGTGCCTCTGATGCGTAGTAGCACAGACCGTAGCCGGTAGCCTGGGTACGAGCCAGGGAGCCGCCGAAGGTCAGGCCCTTGCCGGTGATGACGCCGCCCTCAAAGCGGTCAACGATCTTCTTGTACTGGCCGAACATGTAAGCAACTTCGCGTGCGCCGACGCCGATGTCGCCTGCGGGAGTGTCGGTGAACTGGCCGATGTGACGGTACAGCTCGGTCATGAAGCTCTGGCAGAAACGCATAACTTCTGCATCGGACTTGCCCTTAGGGTCAAAGTCGGAGCCGCCCTTGCCGCCGCCCATGGGCAGAGTGGTCAGGGAGTTCTTGAGGATCTGCTCGAAGCCGAGGAACTTTATAACGGAGAGGTTGACGGAGGGATGGAAGCGCAGGCCGCCCTTGTAAGGTCCGATAGCGGAGTTGAACTGAACGCGGTAGCCGCGGTTGACCTGGACCTTGCCGTTGTCGTCAACCCAGGGAACGCGGAAGGTGATGACGCGCTCGGGCTCTACAAAGCGCTCGATGAGGCTTGCCTTCTCCCACTCGGGGTGCTTGTCAACGACGAGCTGCAGGCTCTCAAATACCTCGCGGACTGCCTGAAGAAACTCGGGCTGGTCGGGATCGCGCTTTTCGACGGAGTCATAGACTCTCTTAAGATACTCGTTTGTAATCATTGCTTTTTTCTCTCCTATTGAAAAAATTGAAAACTAATCATCTGAGGAAACACATTCCCCACTTTTCAAATTCTATTCCTTGTGAGCGAAAGATACAATTGTGAGATGTTATAAAAATGCAGTGTTAAAAACCGTCATATTGCACCAAAAAAGAAGCGGAATGAAAGTAAATGACCCAATTATACAACGCAATTGCACATGAACAGCAACAATATTGATATTGAATTAACACAGTGACGGAAAATTTTTTCGCCGGCGAAAAGGAAAATACTTGACAAGTTATGCAAAAGCGAGTAATATCCAAAATAGATAATGCAATTGCATAAAATGTCTTGTTTGGAGATGTGTGCTTGAATAACAGAAATAAATACAGAGCGTATTGCGCGCAATGCCGCCTGATGTTTGAAAACGGCGACGAGATCTTCTCGTGGGAAGGCGAATATGTCTGCTCGGACTGCTTTGATGCGCTGTTTTCGGAGCTTGACCGATATGAAAGGGCCGGCCTTGTAGGCAGCAGGGTAATAAATTACCGGCGCCCTTTCGGAACGCCGGTAAGCTGAATAGGTATCAAACTATGATGAAGAACTTTGCGAGGAACAGTGCCGAAAGCACATAGGTCAGGATCGAGACCTCCTTTGCCTTGCCGGTGAACGCGGCAACGACGGAGTAGGAGATCAGCGCCATGCCGATGCCGTGGCCGATCGAGCCGGTGATTGGCATGAAGATGAGCATAAGCGCAACGGGGATGACCTGAAGGATATCGTCCCAATCGACGTTCTTGAGGCCGCTGAGCATAAGAATGCCGACATAGATAAGTGCGGCGCTCGTTGCCGGAGCCGGGATGAGAGCTGCGATAGGTGCGATGAACATGCACAGCAGGAACATGACCGCTGTGGTCAGCGCGGTAAGACCGGTGCGGCCGCCGGCCTCGACGCCGGAGCCGGACTCGATGAAGGTCGTGACGGTGGAGGTGCCGGTGCATGCGCCTGCAACGGTGCCGACGGCGTCGGCCAGCAGGGCTTCCTTCATCTTGGGCATCTTGCCGTCCTTATCGAGCATGTTTGCGCGTGCGGCGGTGCCGACGAGGGTGCCGATGGTGTCGAACATGTCGATCATGCAGAAGGTTATGATAAGGGCAACGGCGGTGAACCAGCCGATGCTTATGAAGGTCTTGAAATCAAACTTGAAGAATGTGGTGTCGAGCATATCGCCGAGAGGGGGGACAAAGGATGCGGTGGCAAGGGATGCAAACGGATTGGTGTCCAGGAAAATGAAGCTGCCGCCCCAGTAAACGATGCAGGAGATGAGCATGCCGAGAATGACGGATGCCTTGACCTTGTGGTGGCTGAGGACGACGATGGCGAATACGCCGACGAGCATGGTGATGACGTAGAGCACCAGCTGCGGATACGCGCTGCCGACGGTGTCGCGTGCAACCGATGGGGTGAGGCTTCCGAAGAAGGTGGACAGAACGTAGAACGGGCCGCCCTTTTCACTGTAAAGGCCGGCGTTCGAGCCGAAGCCGACGTTGAGCAGCATAAGGCCGATGGCCGGGGTGATGCCGATGCGGATGCCGAAGGGAATGGCCTCAACGATCTTCTCGCGGATGGAGAAAAGCGTGAGGATGACGAAGAAAACGCCCTCGACGAGGATGATGCACATTGCGGCAGGGAAGGCTTCCTCGTAGCTCAGGCCGGTGAACGTTGCGATGTTTGCAACGACGACGGCGAAGAAGCTGTTCAGGCCCATGCCGGGAGCCATTGCGAAGGGCTTGTTCGCGGCGAAGGCCATGACGAGCATGCCGATGGCGGAGGCTATGCAGGTTGCCATGAAGACCGCATTCCACAGCGGAGTGCCGGTCGCGAAGTTGGTCAGCAGGTTGGGGTTGAGGGCAATGATATAAGCCATTGTCATGAAGGTGGTAAGACCGGCGACTATCTCTGTGCGCGCGGTGGTGCCGTTTTCCTTCAGCTTGAAGATCTTTTCCATTTTGCGCTCCTTTTTGTCTTTCAGAACAAAATTTTGGGGCCGAGGCAGCGCAGGGCTGCTCAGTCCCGAAAAACAACAGATAAAACTATATCCGCCAACCGACCAAAAGTCAATTCGCGGATATTGAGAAAAAGACGTGTAAATTTTCTGTTAATTTGTGCGCATTAGGTAAGAGACAGCAGCTCAAGCGTGCGAGCATCCGCCCTGCCGCCGTAGAATTTTGCAAGAACGGCGTCGAACACTGGATCGTCCGATACCTGCGCAAACAGCGTCATGCATGATCTGAGCTTGAGATCATCCGGGTAGCCCATGACGGCTGTCGCGTCGGAGCAGTCGAGGGTGAGGAGCGCATTTGATATCTCAATAAGGCGCGCGCCGAGCACGGGGTGGGCGATGTACTGCCGCGCTTCTTCAATGTCCTTTATCGCGTAAAGCTGAGCCGTGTAGCTCATGCCGAGGCCGGCAATCTGCGGAAAGATGTACCACATCCAGTGGCTGCGCTTGTGCCCCGAGCGTATCTCGCGCAGCGCGGTGTCGTAAGAGTGCTCCTGAGCTACAAGAAAACGGTCAAGAGAGTTGTTCATGGTTTCACCTCATGGGGAGTTTTTTGTAGAGTTTACCACGAGTGAAATCGGTTTTCAAGCAAAAATCAGGGCTGCTGCTTGCCCTTGGCTGTGTTAAGCGAAGCAATAAGAAGCCTCTTTAGCTCCGAGCAGCGCTCCAAAACGGCCTTGTCGGCGCTATATCCGCCTTCGATCAAAAGCTCCAGCCAGTATTCACTTTCGGCGCACTCTTTCAAGGCAATGTGCAGCTTTGCAATAAAATCTGCGCGGCTGTGCGCATAAAAGGCCTCTCGAATATTGGCGCCAATACTTGTGCCCGAGCGGATGAGCTGATTGGTGAGCACTGATTCGCGCTTTGAAGCTTTCACCTCGTTGCAGACCTTTATGGTTTCTAACGCAAAAGTCTTGGATTTACCAATAAGCGGACTGACGCTCATTTTACGCACCAACTTTCAATCGGTATTTCAATTCCGTGAATTGAAATACACCTTACCTATTCACTGTTACTTCTTACTTTTTACTTTACCAAAAAACCGCAGCTCTGACAAGGTAACAGTGAAAAAGTAATAGGTAATAAGTAAAAAACCTCCGCACTTTTGTGCGAAGGCTTTTTGGTGGGGGATGGTGGATTCGAACCACCGAAGGCATTGCCAGCAGATTTACAGTCTGTCCCCTTTGGCCACTCGGGAAATCCCCCAAATACAATATGCAATTTAAATACAGGTGGAGCTGGTGGACGGACTCGAACCCCCGACCTGCTGATTACAAATCAGCTGCTCTACCAACTGAGCTACACCAGCACGATACCGGCTCAAATATAATAGCAAACAGTGCAGGGTTTGTCAACAAAAATTTTAATTATTTTATTCTTTGCGATATCAGGGAGGAAACGAATGAAAATCAGCGAACTTTCCGCGGAATACCGCGACAGCGCAATGCTGTGCCGGGGCAGAATAAAAGAGCTGAACCTTAAGCTCGAGGGCGAGCCGATGTGCGAGATCGACAGGCTTCGTCTGCGCCGCCGGATAGCCATACTCACAAGCATGATGCGCGATACGATAGCCGTTTCGCGCTACCTTGAAAATTATTACGGAGATGATATGAATGCAGGAAAGAAAACTCAATATGTTTGCTAAGCAGGAGGAATACATGGCTCTGCGCCAGTACATAAGGCTCGTGTCCGATGCGTCCGGCGGCGCTGCCGGCGCACTTCGCCGCGCGATAAACTCGGAGCTTACAAAGCGCCAGAAGCAGCTGATCGGCATGTACTATATCGAGCAGATGCCCATGCAGGATATTGCCGACGAGCTGGGGCTTCACATATCAAGCGTCAGCCGCACGATAAAGCGCGGCCGCGAGCGCCTGAAAAGTGCGCTGAGCTACGGCGGCAGGAATCTTCTGGCGTCATTAGAAGATTGTTAACTTTACAGCCGTTTAATGTCGTGATAAAATGGCGGCATGAAAAATACAAAGAGAAAAACAAAAAAACGCGGTGGGATAAGGCCGGTTTTTATAGTGATCCTCATAGCGGCACTGCTTTTGGCGTGTTATGCCGCAGTGCAGCTGCGCCGTCAGGCCGCGCGTGAGGCAGACCCGTACTATGGCATGGTCGAGGTGTTCAACGGCGACGACTATGTGTGGATAACTCCGCAGGACGGCGTTGCGCTCAACGATCTTGACAAGAGAGAGTTTATTAACGACGCAAGCGGAAACCTGACCTACACCGGGCGCGAATACAAGGCCAGCCGCGGCGTTGACGTTTCGTCGTATCAGGGCGATATCGACTGGCAGCAGGTTTACGACAGCGGCGTGCGCTTTGCCATCGTTCGCGTAGGCGGCATGTACTACGGAAGCGGCGAGCTGTATACCGACGATAATTTCATCAAGAACATTGAAGGCGCAAAGGCGGCCGGACTTCGTGTGGGCGCATATTTCTTCTCGCAGGCGATAAGCGAGGACGAGGCCGAAGCCGAAGCGAAATTCGTGCTCGACCTGCTCGGCGACCGCAAGCTCAATCTGCCTGTGTTTTTCGATTGGGAACGCATATCCGGAGACACCGCGCGCACGGACGGGCTGGATAACGAAACACTCACGGCCTGTGCCGTGAAGTTCTGCCAAACGATAGAGTCGGCAGGCTTCGATGCCGGCGTGTACATATATAATGATACCGGCTACTACGGCTATGACCTTGCGCAGCTTGAGGACTACACCTTCTGGTGCGTCGGAATAAGCACCTATCCGTGCTTTTACTATGCCCATGAGTTCTGGCAGTACAGCTTCAAGGGCACGGTCCCCGGCATAAATGCCGACTGCGACCTGAACATGATGTTTGAAAAATAAGAGGAAACCGCAGACCGGATATCCGGCCTGCGGTTTTTTGCGGCAATGTGCAGTTATTCGCTTTAAAATTTTTTAAAGCGAATAAGCAATACGATTAAAGCGAATAAAACTTGACAATAAATAATATAATAAGTATAATAATATAGCATGGGAGGGCTTAATATGAAGTTTTCTGATGAAAAGAAGCGTGCTATTGAAAATTATATCCTGGATAAAATAGAAAGCGGCGATCCTGATTTATCGCAAACAGTATCAGCAGCGTTCGATATAAACAGAAACACAGTCCACAGATATATTAATAAGCTTGCGGATGACGGTATCATAGAACGCAAAAAGCGCGGTGAATATGTGCTCAAGAAAAAGGAACACATGTATAGTCTTCGCCGTTCCGACAATGAGCTTGAGAATGATATTGATGTGTTTAACAAATGCCTGAAACCGCATTTGAAGTCATTGCCATCAAATGTTCAGCAGATATGGGCGTATACATTCAGTGAAATGGTCAATAATGTCATTGATCATTCGGCGGCTGAAGAGCTTCAAATAGTGGTCATGCAAAGCTATGTTGAAACCGAAGTTATCATATACGATAACGGCATCGGCATATTTGAGAAAATTAAAGAGCACTTCGGATTTTCGACGCTTGATGACGCGGTGTGTGAGTTGTTCAAAGGCAAGCTTACCACCGATGCAAAGAATCACTCCGGCGAAGGAATATTTTTCAGCTCAAAATTGATGGACACTTTTATTATTGTTTCGGATGGTAAAGTGTTTACGAACAATAAATATGACGACAGCGAGCTGGAGAGCATGACTTCAAATGAGGCAAAAGGCACTTTTGTAAGCATGACGCTTTCCAATAAATCAAAGAAGAATTCGCAGGATATATTCGATGCGTACTCAAACGTTGACGGTGGCTTTACAAAAACAACGATCCCGTTAAAGAATATATTTGACGGCTCCCCGGTGTCGCGCTCGCAGGCAAAGAGAATATGCAACCGACTTGAAAAATTCGAGGAAGTGATCTTGGATTTTGATTCAATTGAATGGATGGGGCAGGGATTTGCGCATCAGGTTTTTGTCGTGTTCCATAATGAGCACCCCGGTATCACTATCGTTCCGATCAACATGAACGAAAATGTCACAAAAATGTATAACCATGTTATATACTGAAATGAAACCGCAGACCGGATATCCGGCCTGCGGTTTTTGCGACAAAGTATAGTTATTCGCTTTAAAAAAATTAAAGCGAATAACTGACACGGTTAAAGCGAATAACTCAAAGATAAAAAAGAAACAGCAGCCTTCATCAATGATGAAAGCTGCTGCTTTTGGCACGCCGTAAGGGATTCGAACCCCTGACCTTCTGGTCCGTAGCCAGACGCTCTATCCAGCTGAGCTAACGGCGCTTATCGCTTAGCGCCTTAGTATATTAGCACAGCCGGAGAGGAATTGCAAGCCTTTTTTAATTATTTTCGGCCATATAAGCCAAAATAATTACAGGCCGATGGAGCTTGATACCGCGTCAACTACCTCGCCCATCGTTTTGAGCGTCTTGCCGACGATGTTTTTCGGCGGTTTCTTGGCACCGGAAACTGTCATTCCGGCAAGTGAGCCGACTGCCACGCCTATGCCCATGCCAACGAGAAAATTTGTCTTAGTCATTGTTTACACCTCCGAAATATATTATGGCCATTTTTGTTTTGCTACTGCACTGTAATTTGTGCTATACTACACTCATTACTCCAGGAGAGGAGAATTTTTTTATGAGTGTAAAAATTCTTGCCGTCGGCGACGTGTGCGGAGAGCCGGGGCTGGATTATCTTACTAAAAATTTGCGCCGTCTGCGCAAGGAGCTTGAGCTTGATTTTGTCGTCGTAAACGGCGAAAACGCAAACGTTGTCGGCATAACTCCGCGCCAGGCGGACGCCATACTGCACGCCGGGGCGGATGTCATAACCCTCGGCAACCACACATGGACGCGCACCGAGCTGCGTCCGTATCTTGACGAGCGGCGCAAGATCCTGCGCCCGGCAAACTGTGCGCCGCAGTGCCCAGGACGCGGCATAGACGTTTATAAAACGAGCTTCGGCGACGTGTGCGTTATGAACCTTATGGGACATTTTACGCTCGATACGAACACGGATAACCCCTTCGTTATTGCCGACGGATACATGGAGGAGATACGCGAGAAGATCATCCTCGTCGATTTCCACGCCGAGGGCACGAGCGAAAAGCGTGCAATGGGCTTCCTGCTCGACGGAAAGGCGAGCGCCGTTTGGGGAACGCACACGCATGTGCAGACCTCCGACGCCTGCGTTCTGCCCAACGGCACAGGATATATAACAGACCTCGGCATGACGGGCGCAATAAATTCCGTTATCGGCATCGAGCCGGAGCAGTCGATCGGCAAATTCTTCGGCGATCCTCCGCGCAGATACGATTCGGCCAAAGGCCCGGCAAAGCTCGAGGGCTGCGTGTTCACCATCGATCCCGAAACCGGCAAATGCCTGAGCGCAGAGGGGGTAAGGTTCACATGAGCGATCTGAAAATACTGCATGCGGCGGATCTGCACCTTGACTCGCCCTTTGAGGGACTGGGCGCTGCCAAGGCCGCGCAGCGCAGAGACGAGCAGCGCCGCCTGCTGCATCGCATTGCGCGGCTTGCCGAGGAAGAGAGCGTTGATATCGTGCTTCTGGCAGGTGACCTTCTCGATTCCGACAGCACCTATGCCGAAACGGCCGAGGCGCTTGCCTCGTCGCTCGGGAGCATATCCGCGCCCGTTTTCATATCTCCCGGCAACCACGATTTTTACTCGCCGCGCTCGCCGTATGCGCGCGTAAAGTTTCCCGAAAACGTACATATATTTAAAAGCCCCACGCCCGAATGCGTGGCTTTGCCGAAGCTGAACGCAAACGTCTGGGGCGCTGCGTTCTGCGATAAATACAGTGCCGGTATGCTCGGCGGCTTCTCCGCCGCAGACGGTACGGGCGCAAAAAACATAATGTGCATCCACGGCGAGGTGGGCGGTGCTTCAAATTATGATCCCATAAGCGAGACTGATATCGCAGCCTCCGGCATGGATTATATCGCCCTTGGGCATATCCATAAGGAAAGCGGCCTTAAAAAATGCGGCTCGACCTACTATGCATGGCCCGGCTGCCCGGAGGGACGCGGCTTTGACGAAACGGGCGAGAAGCACGTTTACATCGTTACCCTCGGAAACGGATGCAGCGTAAAGCCGGTGTGCATTGCGCAGCGAAAGTACGAGATATTAAATGTTGAGCTTAAGAGCGGCGACGTTGTGTCCGATGTTCTCGCGGCTCTGCCGGAGAATACACGCAGCGACGTCTACCGTATTATTCTGCGCGGCGAGGCGGCTGAGCCTCCTCAGCCGGATGCGATCATTTCGGCTGTCGGCGAGAGATTTTTCTCGCTTCAGGTTCGCGACGAAACGAGACTCAAGCGCGACGTTTGGGAAAGCGCCGGCGAGGATAATCTGCGCGGCAGATTTCTCATGCGTCTGAAAACAGCGTTTGACGAGGCTAAAACCGACGCCGAGCGCGAGAAGATAACTCAGGCGGCCCGTTGGGGGCTTGCCGCACTGGATAATCGCGAGGAGGTGGTGCGCCATGATGATCAAAAGGCTTGACGCGACCTTCGGAAAGTTAGAGGGCGAAAGCCTTGAGCTGCACGACGGACTCAACGTCATATCCGCGCCCAACGAGAGCGGCAAGAGCACATGGTGCGCGTTTGTCCGCGCCATGCTCTACGGCGTTGACAGCTCCGAGCGTCAGAAGGCCGGTTTTTTGCCGGATAAAATGCGCTTTGCGCCGTGGTCCGGCTCTGCGATGCAGGGCAGCATGCAGCTTGAAAGCGGCGGCAGGGATATAACCATAACGCGCACGACGAAAACGGCATCCGCGCCAATGCGCGAGTTTTCCGCCGTCTATACAGGCACGAGCGTGTCCGTCGAGGGCTTAAACGGAAATAACGCCGGCGAGATGCTTACAGGCGTCAGCCGCGATGTTTTCCGCCGCAGCGCCTTTGTCGAGCAGGGCAAGGTCGCCGTAACGCACAGCGCCGAGCTTGAAAAGCGCATAAGCACCATCGTCTCAAGCGGCGACGAGGACTGCTCGTTCACCGAGGCCGATAGCCGCCTGCGCCAGTGGCAGCGTAAGCGCCGCTTCAACCGCCATGGCCGCCTTCCGGAACTTGAGGATGAGCTTTCGCATAAAAAGCAGCTCTTGGCCGAGCTTTCGGATGCGGCTCAGAATCGTGAGAATATGGCCGCCGAGCTTGAAACGGCAAAGCAGGAGTGCGAGCGCATCGAGGCTGAAGTCATCGAGAGCCGCAAGGTCGTCCGTAAGGAAGCTCTCAGCAGTCTTCAGGGCGTGCGCAATGAGGTCAATGCAGCGACCGAGCGCCACGACAGGGCCGCCGAACGGCGCGACAGCTGCCGAGCGGCGCTGTGCGCCTGCGCGATGGGCGAGCGCAAGCCCGAGGAGGCCAAGGCCGAGGTAAAGGCCGACCTTGAAGCTTCACTTAGATTAAAAGAGCAGTCCGAGCGCAAAAGCTCACCCGTGCTCGCAATAATACTCATGATCCTGTGCGGTGCGCTCGTCGCGGCAGGCTTTTTAATGCCGGATCTGATGATCCACTCGTTTATCGCGGCGGCAGTCGCTCTGGCGGCAGGCGTTGCGCTGTTTATCCGCGCATCCCGGCGCAAAACGGAAAATTACGAGGCCGCAAAGCAGCGGCGCAAGCTCCTTGCCAAATATAAGGCCGAATCCGAGGACGATATAGCCGCAAGCATCGACGAATATCTTGAGCTTTACAAAAACTATGCCGAAGCTCAGCGCGTCGAAAAGGAAACGGCGGAGGCTCTTGCGGCGGTGCGCCGCCGTCAGGAGCAGGCCGAAAGCCGCACGCTCACTCAGCTCGATTTTACCGGCGGCGATAATCAGGCCGCGCAGCTCAGCCGCGCCCTTGCCGAGGCGCGCGCAAGATGCAGCCGCATTTCCGCGCAGATGGCAGAGCGCAGCGGCAGACTTGCCGCGATGGGCGATCCGCTGGTGCTCGGTTCGGAAATAAGCCGCATGGAGGCCGAGTATGCGGAGATAAGCGCGGAATACGATGCGATAGCGCTTGCGATCGACACCATGCGCAAGGCCGATGAGGATATCCAAAGCCGATTCTCGCCTGCCCTCGGCAAGCTTGCGGCCGAGTACATGCAGTTCGTGACCGGCGGAAAGTATGACGGGGTCATGCTCGATCGCGACTTCTCGGCTGCGGTGCATGAAGCCGGCGGAAACGTTCCGCGCAATGCAGAATATCTGAGCGCGGGCACGCTTGATCTTATGTATCTTGCCGTGCGCCTTGCCGTTTGCGAGCTGGCGCTGCCGGAAAGCACGAATTGCCCGCTTATAATTGACGATGCGCTCGTGAATTTCGACGCTGACCGCCGCCGTCAGGCAATGGCGCTGCTCGAGAAGATCGCGCAGGAGCGTCAGGTGATACTGTTTGCCTGCAATTAAAATGCGATAGGCCGGCTGACTCAAAATAACATACGCCCAAAATGGCGGAGCAAGCACGAATGTCTTCGTTGCGACGGCTTGGTATACACAAAGTATGCCTGCACCGCCGCGCCTTGACCTCGCACTTGCTCCGTCATTTTTGGTGCTTTGCAGTTTTGAAGCTGAGTTTTTTATTCCTGCAAGGACAAAGCCCGAGAGCATACTGACGTATTCTCAAGGCTTTGGACGCCGCAGAAGCGAAAAAGATCGTTTCAAAACCGTATGTTTTCTTGTGTCAACCGGCCTAATATGGTCTTTTCGTTGAAAAAAGCAACTTGCCGTGATATCATAAAAATATGGAACAGTTAAAGAAGAACGAAATATTCGAAGCCAAAATAGAGGCTTATAACTCCGAGGGCAGCGGCGTTGCGCGCATTCTCGGCAGGGCGGTTTTCGTGCCGCGCACGATAGTGGGCGAAACGTGGCGCATCGTCATCGTCAAGGTCACGGCCTCGGCGGTGTACGGCCGCGCGCTCGAGCCGGTGAAAATTTCGCCCGAGCGCAGAGTGCCGGAATGCGAAAATTATCTTCGCTGCGGCGGATGCAGCCTGTGGCACATGAGCTATGACGAGGAGCTGCGCTTTAAAAAGCAGCGCGTGAACGACGCTCTGCGGCACATCGGCCGCCAGACCGTTCAGGCAGAGGCTATAATCGGCAGCGATGAGATAACGCATTATCGCAATAAGGGCATCTATGCCGTGCGCGAGCAGGGCGGCAAAGCCTGCAAGGGCTTTTTTGCGCCGCGCAGCCACGAGCTTGTGCCGGTGGAGCGCTGCCTTATACAAAGCGAGATCGCCGACAAAGCCGCCGATGCAGTGGTGCGGTTTCTGAACGAAACCGGCATGCGCGCATATGACGAAAAAATGCGGCGCGGCCTTGTTCGCCATGTCTACGTTCGCCGCGCGGTAAACACGTCCGATGCCGTTGCGGTCATCGTTGCGTCCGGCGGCTTCGGTGCGCGGACGCAGGCGCTTGTTGAGTTTTTGCGCCGTGCCTGCCCGGAGTTGAGCGGAATAGTTTTGAATGTCAATAAGTCCGACGGAAACACCGTGCTTGCCGGGGATTTTCACACCCTGTGGGGGCGTGGGTTTATTCGCGACAGTCTCGGCGGCATAGTCTATGAGCTTGCGCCGCAGGCGTTTTATCAGATAAATCCGCCGCAGGCCGAGAAGCTCTACCGTAAGGCGGTCGAGTATGCCGCGCCCGAAGGGAAAACGGTGCTGGATATGTATTGCGGCGCCGGCACGATAAGCCTGTTTTTGGCCAAGGCCGCAAAGCAGGTGATCGGCGCGGAGATAATTCCCGAGGCGGTGGAGAACGCACGCGAAAACGCCCGGCGCAACGGAATAGAAAACGCAGGCTTTATCTGCGCCGACGCATCCGAGGCAGCGGAAAAATTTCTGCGCGACGGCGTGCGGCCGGAGGTCGTCGTTGTCGATCCGCCGCGAAAGGGCATGGACGAGGCCGCCGTGCGCACACTGTGCGGCATGGCACCGGACAGGGTAGTGTATGTCTCCTGCAATCCGGCGACTATTGCGCGCGATATAACGGTCTTTAATTCCTGCGGCTATGAGCTTAAATGCGCCGAAGCCGTGGACATGTTCCCAAGAACGAGCCATGTTGAGACGGTGGCGCTGATGGAAAAGGTAAAGTAAGGACAGTGCCCAAAAGGCTGTGGAGGGATCACGTTTGAAAAAGAAAAAAGATGAAATAACCATCCGTTCAAGCGCAGCGGAATACCTGACTTATGCCGCGTCTGTCGGCGACCGGCAGGACAGCGTTGAGATGCGCTAAGAGGATGAAAATATATGGCCGACATAGAAGATGATGGCCACACTATATGATGTTGGTTTACCATCGGTTGACAAGGACAGACACGGTTTTGACGGGCAGAAATACGCCCATACAACGTCAAGCCCCTTGACAATACGGCAAGTATTCTCTTCGGGCCTTTCCTCGTCTGTCCGCATTTCTGCACCGGCAAAACTGCCTTGCACCTGTCAGCGATGAATTTTCGAGTGATTTTTGCTTTTTGAGGTGCAGGCGGGCTGGCGCCCGTCAAGGCGAAAAGGGCAAAAAGCGCCGAAAAGGCACGCTGTCAGGCGTGTTTGCCCTTGTTAACCGATGGTACCAACGATAAATGAACATATTAAAAAGATTTATGCAGATAGTGAATTAGAAGAGTCTGCAACTATTCGGAATTTCCGAATAGTTCAAACCGAAGGTTCGCGTCAGGTTACTCGTGATACGAAACATTATAATCTTCAAATGATTATTGCTGTTGGATTCAAGGTCAATTTTGAGCGTGCTGCTCGGTTTCGTAAATGGGCCAACCTGGAATTGGAAGAGAGCGCGAAGAAATAGCGCTCAATACGGTGTGTTGACAGAAAAATTAATCGGAGGTGCGATATGAGCGAAAAGATGAAGGTGCTGATAATAAACGGCTCGCCGCGAGTCGGCGGCAACACGTCGATCGCGCTGCGCGAGATGGAGACGGTGTTTGAGCAAAACGGCGTTGAGACCGAGTGTGTGCAGATAGGCTCGAAGCCTGTGCGCGGCTGCATCGCCTGCAACTACTGTGTCGAACACGACAAGTGCGTATTTGACGACGAGGTGAACACTCTGGCAGAGAAATTCAAAGCCGCCGACGGACTTGTGCTTGCAAGCCCTGTGTATTTTGCAAGCGCAAACGCAACGCTCGTCGCCTGCCTGGACAGGCTGTTTTACAGCACGAGCTTCGACAAAACGATGAAGGTCGGCGCAAGCGTAGTGTGCGCGCGCCGCGGCGGCTGCTCGGCAACATTTGATGAGCTGAACAAGTACTTCACCATATCCGGAATGCCGATCGCATCCGGACAGTATTGGAACAGCATCCACGGCAGAGCGGCAGGCGAGGCGGAACTTGACGAGGAGGGCAGGCAGTCCATGCGCACGCTTGCGCGGAACATGACGTTTCTTATGAAAAGCATAGCCCTCGGCAAAGAAAAATTCGGCCTTCCGGATGAGGAAGAGCCGATAGCAACAAATTTTATAAGATAAAGAAATCCCGAATGGGAGGTTCTTTCTTGCAAATTGTGAATATTATGGTATAATTTTGGCAAGCAAGGGGCGAGGCGGTCAGCTACACCACCCGAGAGGGGGTGAGCACATGCCGATTACGATAACGTTTCATGTTTTCAAATACACGATAACGATATGTGTAAAAAGCAAGAGCCGCCACTCTGCCAAGTGACGGCTCTAATGCTTATGCTTTAGATTTTAGTTACATACAGGGCTGACCGTTGGTCATCGCTCCTTGTGGTTTGATTATAGCCCAAAGATTTCAAATTGTCAACTGCGTCGGCTTTGCTCGGCGCAGTTATTTTTCTTCCATCTTCCGCAGGGCTTTTTTGAAGTTTACGGCGAACATAACGGCTGTGAAGATCACGGCCAAAGAATCTGCTACAGGCTCAGCGGCGTAAACGGCGCTTACCTTGTCGGATAAAAGCTGCGGCATGATGTAGATAAGCGGAATGAGCAGCACAAACTTGCGCATAACGGCGACGATGATCGAGCACAGGGCATAGCCTATGGAAACGAAGGTCATCTGGCATGATATCTGTATGCCGAAGATGAACATTGCGCCGCAGTAGATCCTCAAAGCGCGCGAGGCAAAGTCGATAAGCTGTGTATCCGAGGCGAACATTCCGACGAAAATGCGCGGAAACAGCATGACAAGCCCCCACAGTGCAACGGAATACACAAGGCACACCGTCAGCAGCAGGCGGAAGCTTTCGCGAACGCGCGCGGAGTTTCCTGCGCCGAAATTATAGCTTGTTATAGGCTGCGCGCCCTGCGCAACGCCCTGAAGCGGCAGCATTGCAAACTGCATTACACTTGAAAGTATCGTCATTGCGCCGACTGCGATATCGCCGCCGTAGCGCAGTAGGGAGGTGTTGAAGCACATGGATATGACGCTCTCGCTTGCCTGCATGACAAAAACCGAAAGACCCAGCGCAATGCACGGAGGAGTAAGCCGCAGCCCGGACAGAAGATTTTCCTTTTTAAGCCGCAGAACCGTTTTGCTGCCGCAGAGGAACGAGATGACCCACGCGCAGGATACCGCTTGCGAGATGATCGTCGCGAGTGCCGCGCCCTTTACGCCCATGCCCAGCGCGAATATGAACACCGGGTCGAGCACTATGTTGAGCACCGCGCCTATTATCACCGTTTTCATGCCGATCTTTGCAAAGCCCTGCGCGGTTATAAAAGAGTTAAGGCCCAGCGTTATCTGCACGAAAATCGTGCCGAGGGCGTATATGCCCATGTAGTCGGCGGCGTAGGAAATGGTGTTTTCGCTTGCGCCGAAAAGATAGAGAAGCTCGTCTTTCCATATGAGCATGGCGGCGGTGAGCAGCAGTGAGATGATAACCTGCATCGTAAGGCAGCCGCCGAGCGTCTTTTCCGCCGAGTCGCCGTCGCCGCGCCCCATGAATATCGACGCTCGCGGAGCGCCGCCGGAAGCCACGAAGGCCGAAAAGGCCGAAACTATGAGTATAAGCGGCATGCAAACGCCGATGCCGGTCAGCGCAAGACTGCCGACCTCGGGGATGTGCCCGATGTATATGCGGTCAACGATGTTGTACAGCATGTTGACAAGCTGCGCGATAACAGTTGGCACGGCGAGCTTGGGCAGCAGCTTTTTTATCGGCTGTGTGCCGAGAAATGTTTTGCCATCCTGCATGTTGATACCCTTCTTGAATGATTTATGCAAGAATATTAGCACCGCGCCGCGGTGAAGTCAATTGCCGGGGCTTTAATTTGCGCAGCGGTTATGTTATTATAAGTGCTATGCTAAACGATAAATTCCCCGAAAAGTTAATATCCGCGCTCGGCACGGCCGCGCTTGCAGCGGTGTTTGCGCTCTGGTGTGCAGGCAGCAGCTACGGCGCAGCCGGCTATGCCGCCGCCGTTATCAGCGCGCTGCTTATGCTCGCGTTGTGCCTGCGCTTTGTACCCGAGTGGTGCGCGTTCTGGCGAGAAAAAGACGAAGCTCGCCTCGGCACGGCCGACGGCACGGTCTGCGCGCGCATTTTTGCGCTTATCATAATATGGGATGTCGTTATCCTCATCCTCGGCTTTGTTCTGCGCAAAATTCTCGGCTATGACGAGGCCGTCGGCGGCTATGTTCGCTTCTGGCTGTGCACCGACAGTCAGCACTATATGGACATAGCACGCGACTGGTACCTGTCCGACGGCGAGTGGGACAGGCTCGTGCAGCTCGTTTTCCTGCCGGGCTACCCCGTTGTCGTGAGGCTTTTTTCGTATCTCACGGGCGACTGCCTCGCAGCCGGGCTTTTCGTTTCGGCGCTGTGCTTTGCAGGCTCGAGCGTTATGCTGTATAAGCTTATGCGCCTTGACATGGAAAGTGCGGCGGCTCTGCGTGCGGTGAAATTTTTTGCGCTTTGTCCGGCGGCATTTTTCTTCGCCGCCCCCATGAGCGAGAGCCTTTTTGTTCTGTGTACGGTGTCGTGCCTGTATCTCGTTCGCACCGGCAGGATACGGACCGGCGGCCTTTTGGGCGCATACGCCGCGTTCACTCGCTCGCCCGGACTCATCCTCGTCGTGCCGATACTGTTTGAGCTTGTCCGCTCAAGGGCAAAGGCGCGCGAATATATTGCTCTTTTTATGGTGCCGCTCGGCTTTGCGGCCTATTGCATGGTAAACTACTCCGTGTCCGGCGATGCGTTCAAGTTCATGGAGTATCAGAGCATCCACTGGCACCAGCAGCTCGGATGGTTTTTCGGCACCGCCGCATACCAGACGGAAAATGCCGTATCGGCGGCGGCAAAAAGCCCGGCGCTTTTCTGGGGCTTGTGGCTGCCGAACCTTTTGGCGCAGCTTTTGTCGCTTGCGGTGATGATACTTGCCGCAAAAAGGATGCGCGCATCGTATACGGCGTATTTTATCGCGTATTTTGTGGTGACGATGGGTGCGACATGGCTTCTGAGCGCGCCGCGCTATCTTGCGGCGATGATCTCACTTCCGGCGGCAATGTCGGCGCTTACGGAAAATGCGCGCACCGAGCGCGTACTTGTCCTGCTGAGCGCGCTCCTGTTTTTCGCATATTTCATATTTTTCCTGCTCCGATGGCAGGTGTGGTAAAAAAATAGTGTAAATTTTTCTTGTATTCCGGAAATGCTTGTGGTATAGTAGATAAGCTAATATGTCAAAATCGAAAGGATTGAATATAAATGAACACTTTGAAACTCATTCTCACCATCCTTCAGCTCCTCTCCGGCCTTGCTGTAACGGTCGTCGTCCTTCTTCAGAGCGGTAAAAGCGCAGGCTTGTCCGGCGCTATCGCCGGCGGCGCAGAGACCTTCCTGAGCAAGGGCAAGGCAAAGTCTCTGGATGCAAAGCTTGCAAAGGCAACCAAGTGGTTTGCGATCGCTTTCGTTATCCTCACCCTCGTGCTGAACCTTATCTGATAAGCGCGCAAATTTCAGAAAGCACTGCGCAGTCGTTTTCGACTGCGCCTTTTTATTGCCATGAAAAGAAAAATTGAGATAAAGGAAGTTTTCCGCGGCGTAAAGGCCGCGTTTCCGTCTACGGTTCCGATCTTTTTCGGCTGGATATTCGTTGCACTGACCTACGGGGTTTTGATGGAAGAACTCGGCTACGGCCCACTGTGGACGCTGCTGTTTTCAATGATATGCTTCTGCGGCGGAATGCAGATCGCGGCGGTGCCGATGATGGCGGCGGGCTTTGACCCGGTGCAGATGCTCATAATGAGCTATTTCGTGAATTTTCGACATACGTTTTATGGGCTTGCACTGCTCGAAAAATATAAGGACACGCAGCCGTTCAAGCCGTTTCTCATCTATGCTCTGGCCGATGAGCCGTTTTCTCTGGCTGTCTCATCGGAAGCTCCGGAGGGGATGGAGCCGAGGTATTTCTTCTTCGGGCAGACTCTGCTTTTGTATGTTTACTGGTGCGGCCTCACGGCGCTCGGCAGTGTGCTTGGCAAGATCATAACGTTTGACACAACGGGACTTGATTTTGCGCTCAACGCGCTGTTTATCGTGTTCTTCCTCCAGCAGTGGAAGGACAGATCCAAGCGCCCGGCCTGCGTCATCGGCGTTGCCGTAACGCTGCTTGCGCGCATAGCCTTCGGGCCGACGATGTTCCTCATTCCGGCGCTTGTAGGTATGCTCTTAGTCTTTTGGTTGGGGAGGGATAAACTGTGAAGCTTACCGTTATTCAGACGCTTATCATCATCCTCGCCATAGCCGTCGGCACGCAGATCTCGCGCTGGCTGCCGTTTCTGGCCTTTTCCGGCAAGAAGGAAACACCGGCGTTTATAAAATACCTCGGCCGCGTGCTGCCGCCGGCGCTCATGGGTCTGCTCGTTGTCTATTGCTTTAAAAGCACTCCGATATTCACAGGCTCGCACGGACTGCCGGAGCTTATAGCGGCGCTGTTTGTGGTTCTGAGCTACGAGTGGAAGGAAAACCTGCTTCTTTCAGTCGGCGGAGGCACCGCTGCATACATGCTTCTCGTTCAGCTCGTTTTTTAAAAGTTTACAAAATCAATAAGGCCGCCGGAGCGATTCGGCGGCCTTATTTATTGCAAATGTGAGCATAAACTGGTATAATGGCAATCAATATTATTGAAGTATTTTTATCCGAAAGGAATTTTTGCTTATGTGCGGAATAGTTGGCTTCGTGGGAGGGGAGCAGGCAGCTCCCATACTGCTTGACGGATTGGAAAGACTGGAATACCGAGGCTATGACTCTGCCGGTATCGCCGTTATATCCGGCGATAAAAAGCTGCAGGTCAAAAAATCAAAGGGACGCCTGAAGGTGCTCAGGGACATGATCCAGGGCGGCAAAAGCGTCGAGGGCACGATCGGCATCGGCCACACACGCTGGGCAACGCACGGCGAGCCGAACGACGTCAACGCCCATCCCCATCTCAGCGGCGACGGCAAGATCGCTGTTGTTCACAACGGCATAATCGAAAACTATGTCGAGCTGCGCGATTTTCTTATATCCAACGGCTATAAGTTCATCTCCGACACCGACACCGAGGTGGTTAGCCAGCTCGTTTCGTTCTACTATGCCGAGTGCGGCAATGCGCTTGAGGCGGTGTTCCGCGTGCTGCGCCGCATCGAGGGCGCATATGCGCTGGGCATACTGTGCGTTGACGAGCCGGAGCATTTCATCGCCGCGCGCAAGGATGCGCCGCTGCTTATCGGCTACGGCGAGGGCAGCAACTACATAGCAAGCGACGTCACCGCGATAATAAAGCACACGCGCGACGTTTCGTATATGGAGGACGGCGAGGTAGCCGTCATCTCCGCCGATAAGGTGCAGTTTTATAACGCAATGGAGCAGACCATCGAAAAAGAGCACCACACGATCGACTGGGATGTCTCCGCGGCCGAAAAGGGCGGTTATGCGCACTTCATGCTCAAGGAGATCATGGAGCAGCCCGAGGCTATACGCAAAACGGCGTTCAGCCGCATCCACGATAACCGCATCGTGTTCGAGGATATGAAATTTACCGCCGAGCAGATCAAGGATGTAAGCCGCATATTCATAATCGCCTGCGGCTCGTCATATCATGTTGGTGTGGTGGGCAAGTATAATCTTGAGCGGCTCATGCGCAAGCCGGTCGAGGTCTGCCTCGCTTCGGAATTCCGTTACAGTGATCCGCTTGTCGATGACAAGACGCTCGTAATCGTCATCAGCCAGTCGGGTGAAACGCTCGATACGATGGCAGCGCTGCGCGAAGCAAAGGCAAGGGGCGCGCACATACTTTCGATAGTGAACGTTGTCGGCAGCTCCATAGCCAGAGAATCCGACGATGTGCTCTATACCTGGGCAGGCCCCGAGATCGCCGTTGCAACGACCAAGGCATACAGCACGCAGCTTGTCCTGCTCGACATGCTGGGGCTTTACTTTGCCGACGCTCTGGGCACTGTAAGCGCCGCGCAGTACGACGAGATAATCGAGGAGCTTCTTCGCCTGCCGGGCAAGATGGAGCAGATGCTTGAGGATATCGAGGATATAAAGCATTTTGCCTCGAACTACTTTAACCACAACTCCGTGTTCTTCATCGGCCGCAACCTTGACTATGCCATGGGGCTTGAGGGCTCTCTAAAGCTCAAGGAGATATCCTATATCCACTCCGAGGCATATGCGTCCGGCGAGCTTAAGCACGGAACCATTTCCCTCATCGAGGACGGCACCCTTGTCATAGCCCTCGGCACCTACGAGCCGCTGTTTGACAAAGCCATGAGCAACGTCGTCGAGGTTCAGGCGCGCGGCGCGGATGTGCTTGCGCTCACGACCGATAGCAACGTTGCCGAGATGAAAAAGACCGTGGAGAACGTCATTTCCGTTCCCGAGACACACACGATACTTCAGCCTTCTCTGGGCGTTGTGCCGCTTCAGCTTTTTGCGTACTATGTTGCGCTGCTGCGCGGCTGCGATATCGATAAGCCCAGAAATCTTGCAAAGTCGGTGACTGTCGAATAATTGAAAAATCTCATGATATTTTTTGCGTGCGTGGTCTGTAAGGCCACGCACTGCTTGTTGCGGCTGTTTAATTTCGGCGCAACCTCGCTCCCCGGAGCGCTGGCACTGAAGATATGCCCCGATATCCTCGGGTACGCAGCAAAAAATGTCGATATAATCGCCGTTACGGGGACAAACGGCAAAACCACCTCGGCGCGCATAATAGAGCGCGCCCTGCAAAACTCCGGCAGAAGCGTGTGCGCAAACCGATCGGGAGCAAACCTCATGCCGGGGATAACCGCCGAGCTTATCATGAACAAAAGGCTTTCCGGCTCGGTCAAATGCGAAAGCGCCGTGATCGAATGCGACGAGGCCGCGTGCAGGCTCGTTCTCGGCAAGCTCAGGCCGCACGTTTTGCTCGTAACAAATCTTTTCCGCGATCAGCTCGACCGCTACGGCACGGTGACGTATCCGCGCGACTGCATCGCAGCCGGATTGCGCGATACGCCCGAGACGATAGCCGTCATAAACGCCGATTGCCCGATGGCAGCGTCGGTCTCGCGCCTGTGCCAAAACAAAACCGTGTACTACGGACTCGGTGAGCATAAGAAAACCTGCGTCGGCAGCGGCGAGGACGATACCTGCCCCGTCTGCGGAAAAAGGCTCGGCTACAAGGGACTCAGCTACGCAAACCTCGGCGTGTTTTCCTGCTCCTGCGGCTTTGCGCGAAGCAAGCCGGATGTGAGCGCGGAGTCGGTATTCCCGGACGGGAGCTTCATTCTGCGCGCCGACGGCGATAAAACGGTCTGCGCTCCGGCGCTGCCGGGGCTTTACAATGTCTATAACAGCGTCGGCGCTGTCGCCGCCGCCGTCGCCTGCGGCGTGCCGTTAAAGCAGGCTGCCGATGCGGCGCAGGACTTTGACTGCGGCTTCGGCAGGATGGAGAGCTTTCCGCTCGGCAAGCGCGGAGCAAGGATGATACTTATCAAAAACGCCGCCGCTGCCGATCAGACGCTAAATGAGGTCTGCCGCGCGCCGGGAGAAAAAACTCTGGTGCTTGCCGTGAACGACCGCACAGCCGACGGAACGGACATATCCTGGCTTGACGAGGCCGATTTCGGCATGCTTGCGCGGCGCGGAAAGATCATGCGCGTCTATGTCTGCGGCGACCGTGCCGAGGCCGCCGAAAAAAGGCTTAAGCGCGAAAATATCCCCTGTCAATCATGCGGAAACTATGATAAACTGATAGAGTCTCTGCGGGATGAGGATAACTTCATTTTCATCCTGCCGACCTACACCGCCATGCTCGAATTGCGAGCAAAGCTCGTGCGCAGGCTCGGCGGCAAAAACTTCTGGGAATAAACGAGGATAAACGAATGATACGTTTTTATAACGGCCGCGTGCTGACGTTTGAGCCGGAGGCGAAGATAAGGCAGTGCGAGGTGTGGACGGACGGCGCGCGTATATGCCATGTAGGCGCTCGGCCGGAAGCCGTGCCGGAGCTTGAGCGCGAGATAGACCTCGGCGGCGACCTGCTAATTCCGGGCTTTAAGAATGCGCACACGCACTCGGGCATGACCTTCCTGCGCTCGCTTGCCGACGATATGCCGCTGGATAAGTGGCTCAGCGAGCAGGTATGGCCGAAGGAGGCGCGCCTTAGCCCCGACGGGCTTTACGCCATGACGCGCCTTGCAATAATGGAATACCTGACAAGCGGCATAACAAGCTGCTTTGATATGTATTTTCACAACGATGCGTTTGTCAAAGCGTGCATAGATTCGGGCTTTCGCGCGGTGCTGTGCGGCGATATGAATAACTTTGACAGCGACTATACGCTGCTTGAGGATAAATTTCTGCGCTATAACAAAACGCACGAGCTTATATCCTATCGCCTCGGCTTCCACGCGGAATACACGACGAGCATGGAGCGCATGCAGTTTGTCGCCGATCTTGTGCGGAAATACAAAGAGCCGATGTTTGTCCACTCGTCGGAAACGCGCGCGGAGGTTTCAGGCTGCATCGAGCGCTACGGCGTAACGCCGACAGTGCTTTTTGATAAGCTCGGCATGTATGAATACGGCGGCGGCGCGTTCCACTGCGTCCACATGAGCGACGAGGATATCGCGATATTCAAAAACCGCGGCCTGACGGCGGTTTTGAACCCGGCCTCAAACCTCAAGCTTGCAAGCGGTATCGCACCGGTAAAGCGCTTTATCGACGAGGGCATAGCCCTTGCCATCGGAACCGACGGCGCAGGCTCGAACAACGCCCTTGACATGTTCCGCGAAATGTACCTCGTGAGCGTGCTGGCCAAATACCGCGAAAACGACGCCTCGGCGGTCGATGCAGCGAAGGTGCTTGAGGCTGCCTGCGTGGGCGGTGCGCGCGCAATGGGCTTAAACGACTGCGACGGCATTGCCGTCGGCAAAAAGGCAGACCTTGCGGTTATTGACCTCAACAGACCGAACATGCGCCCGATAAACAACATCGCAAAAAACATCGTCTATGCCGGAAGCAAGGAAAATGTGCGCCTTACCATGGTAAACGGCCGCGTTCTGTACGAAAACGGCGAGTTTTTCATCGGCGAGGACGCGCGGAAAATTTACGACGAAGCGGAAAAAATTATGGAGACGATAAAACAGTGAGAGAAATTGACCTTCACGTTCACACAAATATATCCGACGGCTCGGAAACGCCTGCGGAAACGGTGAAATATGCCCGGTCGCTCGGCCTGCGCGCGATCGCCGTGACCGATCACGACAGCATAAACGGCGTTGCCGAAGCACAGAAGGCCGGAAAAGAATGCGGCCTCGAGGTCGTCGCCGGGATGGAGCTCGGCTGCGGCTGGTACGGCAGAGAGGTACACATGCTCGGATACGATCTTGATATCCGCTCAAAAAAGCTCCCACCGGTGCTCGACTGGATAGTGCGCGACCGCGATGAGCGCAACAGAAAAATGGTGGACATGCTCGCGCGCGACGGACTTCTCATCGACCTTGACGAGCTTCAGGCAAAGCACCCCGGCTCGACCATCGGCAGACCGCACTTTGCACTGTGCCTTGTCGAGGCGGGCATTGCCGAAAGCGTTCAGGATGCGTTCGTGAGGTTTCTCGACCCCGGCTGCAAGTATTATATCCGCCGCCATTTTCTGAGCGTTGAGGATGCGGCGGAGCTTATCCGCTCGGCCGGAGGCAAGCCGGTCATTGCCCATCCGCGGCAGTATAAGCTCACGCCCGAGCGCTTTACCGAGCTCATGGAACGCGCACGCGCCTGCGGAGTTGCCGGGCTTGAATGCTATTACTCGGGTTACGATGCGCAGACCGTTGCGCAGTATCTCGCCGCCGCTGAACAATACGGTTTTTGTCCTACTGCCGGCAGCGACTGGCACGGCAAAAATAAGCCGCATATCCATCTCGGCAGCGGAATGAACGGCGAACTGGCCGCGCCTTACGAGCTGCTCGAAAAATTAAGAGATCATGAGTGAGGCAGACCGAAAACGCGAAAAATTCTAAAAATAAAATTTTTCAGAAAAAAAGTACAGCAAAAGCGAAATATCCCTGCTTGTTCTCCGTCTTTATAAGTAACAGGCTCAAAGAGCCTACACCCCCCCTTGATAAAACTATGGAAGGAGAACTGCTTGAATGTATGACATTGACAAGGAAATGATGTATCCCGGAAGAGACGAAATTCTGAAAGACATCGGCAAGGCCACTATTATTTGGTGGCTCCTCAAGATCATATTCTGATCCGAATTTCCACATCCCCCAATTAATAAAAATGCACCGTCAAAACAGACGGTGCATTTTTTGTGTTGTGCTGTACTGCTTATTCGCCGAAGTCGAGAACACGCAGCATACGAACGAGGGTGAGTCTGTTGCGGATAGCGGCCGAGATGGGCAGCATCTCCTGCTCAAGCGCGGGGTCGATGCCGATGTGCTCGGGCAGATATTTTGCGTTGCAGCCCTTGTACAGAGCCTCCATCTCCTCGACTGAGGGGATCTCGTTTATCATGGCGCGGATCTCGTCCCAGTGATCGACGATGTTCTGGGAAGCGAAGGTAGCAAGAACGTCGTTCTCGTTTTCCTTGATGATTCCCGGTGCGAGCCTGTCGCCGAATTTTTCTCTTATCCACTCTTCGCTCAGCGGCTCGAAGGGCTTTGCCTTGGGTGTGGGCAGGGAGGCGAGGTGGTGATACTCCTTGATGCAGGCGAAGGTGCCGACGCCGACGCACTCGCCGTGGATGCCCTCTGCGTTTTCAAAGCGCGGCGGCTGCATCTCGACAAGGTGCGCCATGAGGTGCTCCGCGCCGGAAGCGGCTCTTGAGTGGTTGAGCAGCTGCATGGTAAGGCCGCTCTTCATCTGCGCCATGGTCATTGCCTCGTGGTCGGCAACGCCGGTGGCGGCGTATTTATCGGCAGCTTCGCGCATGATGTCCAAAGCTTCCTGTGCAAGATCGGCTACCATCGGGCAGTAATATTCGCCGGCAACGAGGTGGGATACCTTCCAGTCGAACAGAGAGATGTATTTCGAAAGGATATCGTTTATGCCGCTTGCAACAAGGCGTGCCGGAGCGCCCTTTATAATGTCAAGGTCGGCAACGACAAGGACGGGAGCGCACATCGGTGTGGACTTCTTCTGACCGTTGAGAATGGCCGAGCAGATATTGGCCGTGAAGCCGTCGGAGGAAGCGAGCGTCGGGATGGCGACGAAGGGGATGCCGAGCTTGTATGCCGGGTAGCGGCCGAAGTCCATGATGGTGCCGGCGCCGTAGGCTACGATGACCTCGGGGTTATCGAGCTTCTTCATCATCTCTTCGATGACGGTGTCCTCGGCGCGCAGACCGTTTGCCTCAAGCACGATCTCCTGATCGGCGGCGACATGCTTGCCCTCGGTGAGCTTGTAGATGACCGTATCGTAGATAACGGCGCGCTTTTTGCCGGCAAGGCCGACATCGGCCATGTACTGCTCGAAATTGTTTATCGCGCCGTATTCGACGACGACCTTTTTCGTTTCAAGCTCATGGTCTCTGCCGCAGACGCATTTGCCGACGTACTTTTCGCAATCCATGATCATGGTAAAACACCTCAATTACAAAAATTCTGAATTTATTATGCCTATTCTAAGTTAAATTCTAATCAGGCCATATAGCTAAGTCAAGAGCGAATAATGACGAAAAAAACGGCCAAAGCCATACGACTCGACCCGATTTTTGTTCAAATCATATATTTTTTGATCGCTTCGCCGACCGTATCGGGGTCGGTTGTGACACTTATTACAAATTCAATGTTTTCTTTCTCGGAAAAGGCCTCGAGCCAATCGAGAAATTCGCCGAACATAACGGGATCCTTATTGCTGACGATCTTATAGAAATTATCGACAAAAACATGGGTGATGTCATAGTTGCCGGAATGAAGGCCGCAGATAAAGCCCTTTATGAATTCATAAGAGCCGATGTCATAAGAGCCGGCCTCGATAAGACGAGCCTGATAAGGAATATCGTAAGTAAGCTTCTTTTCCTTTTCGATGCAGACTACGTCGCCGTTTTCCATTGCGACAGCTTCGCGGACGAGCTCGACCAGACGCTTTGTCTTGCCGCTGCCCTTCAGACCCATGATCAACTTAACCATTTTGTCCACTCTCCTTTTCAGTTATTAAGTTGAAGTTTTCCTTTGAGCTTAGATTAACATTTTTCCGCATACAAAGCAAGAGCAAAAGTGTGAATTAAAATATAATAAATAGAGCACGGATTTTTCCGTGCTCTGTTATTATCATGTGCCGGGCTTGCCGAGCATCTTGAACATATTCTTTTTGTAAGCCTCAACGCCGGGCTGGTCAAAGGGATTGACCCCGGACATGTAGCCGGATATCGCGCAGGCAAGCTCGAAGAAGCAGACGAGGTCGGCAAAGCCTGCTTCGTCGCGCGCCGGAACGCTTATGCCGATGTTGGGAACTCCACCGGATATGTGCGCGGCCTTCACCGCGTCGCGCGCCGTGCGGCAGATATCCGCATAGTCCTTGCCGGCAAGGTAGTTAAGCCCGTCCGGATCGCCCATTTCAAACGGAACGGCAACGCTGCTACGCGGCTTGTCAAAGCTGACAACGGTCTCCATCAGCGTCCTCGGGCCATCCTGAATATACTGCCCCATCGAGTGCAGGTCGGCGGTGAATTCAACGGAGGCAGGGAAGATGCCTATGCCGTTTTTGCCCTCGCTCTCGCCGTAAAGCTGCTTCCACCACTCGGCCATGAAGCGGAACGACGGCTCATAGCAGCCAAGGATCTCTATGCTGCGGCCGTGACCGTAAAGATATTGCCGCGCCGCGGCGTACTGCCATGCCGGATTCTCGGGCGAGCGCAGGTCAAGCTCCTTGAATGCGCATATGGCGGAGGTTATGACCGCCTTTATGTCAATGCCGGCAACCGCCATCGGCAGCAGACCGACTGCCGACAGAACGCTGTATCGTCCGCCGACATCGTCGGGAACGACGAAGCACTCCCAGCCCTCGGCATCCGCGAGGGACTTGAGCGCGCCGCGGTGCGCGTCCGTGGTAGCGAATATGTGTTTTTTGGCGGCCGAACCGTATTTTTCGCGCGCAAGCTTCCTGAAAATGCGGAAAGCAAGTGCCGGCTCAAGGGTCGTGCCGGATTTGGATATGACGTTTATATCGAAATCCATGTCGCCGAGCTGGGCGAGAGTATCGTTCAGAGCGTCGGGTGAAAGACCGTTGCCGATGAAGAATATCTTCGGGTCGTTTTCCGAGGGGATGGGGCGCAGAAGCTCGATCGCTCCGCGCGCGCCGAGATAAGAGCCGCCTATGCCGATGACGACAAGCGCCTTTGAGCGGCTGCGTATGCGCTGCGCCGCCGAGAGTATCGCCTTCAGCTCGCCGTCGCGTATGCGTTCGGGAAGCTCCAGCCAGCCTGTGAACTCGCTGCCTGCACCGGACTTGTCGCCGAGCATTCTGTGCGCCGCCGCGGCTGCCGCAAAATCAAGCTCCGCAGGATCGAAAAACGCGGAAGTTCCCGTTAAATCAACCTTGACCATGATTACCCCTCCGTGTGGTAAATTTATAATCTTATATTATACACCGGAGGCATAAAAAAGCAAGGATAATGTGTCGAAGTGGAGCTTACGGGCTTGATTTGACGCAAATTTGGCGGATAAGTGGGGAGATTAACCCAATCCGACGTAGCTTTTGACAAGCTCCAGCAGCGTCCGTCCGAACGAGGCCCTGGCAACGGAGGAGTCTGCAAGAAGCTTAACAGAGTAAAGCTCTTTTCCGTCGGATACGACGCGGAGAGTACCGATCTGCTGCCCCTTTTCAACCGGCGCCGGCAGCGTATCGGGCAGGTCAAGCTCATAGGATACCTCGCCTGCGCCGCTTTTGGGAACAAGCGCGGCCTCCGCGCCGTCATAAACAGGCTGGACGCTGTCGGCACTGCCGAGGGTTACGCGCACCGGCGGCAGAACATCGGGGCTGCGCAGCGGCATGAGCCGGTAGTTTGCAAAGCCGTAGCTCAACAGAGCCTTTGCGTCGTTATTGCGCTTATCTATCGTGTCCGCGTGCATGATTACGGCGATGTATTCCACGCCCTCGCGCTCGGCGGTGGCCGAAAGGCAGTACATTGCCTTTTCCGTGAAGCCGGTTTTCAGCCCCGTGCAGCCGTCGTAGTAGTAAACGAGCTTGTTGGTGTTTGAAAGGCCGAACTCGCCGCCGCGTATCGTATCCATCCATATCGTCGTATAGTCCTTTATCATGTCGTGCCGGATAAGCTCGCGGCTCATGACGGCTATATCATATGCGCTGGTGTAGTGCTCATCGTCCTCAAAAAGGCCGGTGCAGTTTTTGAAATTGGTGTCCTTTAGTCCAAGCTCCCGTGCGCGGTCGTTCATGCGTGCGACAAAGGTCTGCTCCGATCCGCAAAGGTGCTCAGCCATCGCAACGGCGCAGTCGTTTGCCGAAACGACGCAGATGCACTTGAGCATTTCGTGAACGCTCATCTTTTCGCCCTCTTCGAGAAAAACGCAGCTTCCGCCGAAGGATGCGGCGCGCTCCGAGGCTATGACCGTGTCGTCAAGGCTTATATCGCCGCGCTCGACGGCCTCGACTATCAGCAGCATCGTCATAACCTTCGTAACGCTTGCAGGCGGCAGACGCTCGTGCGAATTTTTGTCGTATATGACCTCGCCCGTGACCTTTTCCATGAGTATCGCCGACGGTGCGGAGATGTCGATGTCATCGTCTGTAAGCGTATTTATCGCATATACCGGACTCGTCAGCATGACGATGCACAGCGCAGCACACAGAAGTTTTTTCATAGCTCATCCCTCCGCTAAAAGCCTATGCTCGCGCGCAAAAATAATGCTCAGGTTGCACGATTATGCTTTATTCGACAAAAAATGAATTTGCCGAGGTGAGTAGAGAATTGAAAAATGCATTGTATATCAAAGGGTTTTGAACATTTTCAACATAGTTTTCAACACTCGAAACGGCGACATATTCAGCTCAAAGGTTAACATAACGTAAAATTTTTGAGCAGATATTGACGCTGAGGAAAAGAGATAGTAATATTGAAAAAGAAATACAAAGCTACCGAACAGGGGGTGGGGAATTGGAAAGAAAGAATAAATATTCCCAATATATCGGCTGGGGCGTTACGGCGTTTGCGGTCATTGCCGCCGGAGTACTGTTTTACTTCGGCATTGACTACATGGGCAAGCTTATAGACGCGCTGGGAAAGCTGCTGAGCATACTCAGCCCGTTTATATGGGGCCTTGTCATATCCTATCTTCTCATCCCGTCGATGACGCTTTATGAGCGCAAGCTTTTTAAGCCTCTTGTTGCGCGCATAAACAAAACAAAGCCGCGCCTTAAAACCGGAACAAAGCTTCCGCGCGTGCTTGCACTCATCCTCGCCGAGATCGTCATGCTGCTGCTTATTGCCGCGCTGTTTTACCTCATCGTTCCGCAGGTTTACGACAGCATATCGGCCATCATAACAAACAGCCCGTCGTATTTTGACTCGGCGTATTCGGCGATAGACAATCTCCTCAAGGACTATCCCGAGATCGAGCAGTACGCGACGAAGATTTTCGGAAACCTGACCGATGCGCTGACAAAATGGACGATGAACACGCTGCTGCCGAGCATGGAGAGCGTCGTAACGAACATAACAAGCGGCGTTTTCTATGTCCTCAAGGGACTTTACAATGTCGTTATCGGCATCATCGTTTCGATTTATATACTTTATAATAAGGAGCCTTTTATAGCCCACTACAGAAAGATACTTTACAGCATCTTTTCCCCGGCGCGCGCAAAGCGCATCATGTCGGCTCTGCGCTTTGCAGACAAAACGTTCATGGGCTTTATAAGCGGCAAGCTGCTTGACAGCGCGATAATCGGCGTATTGTGCTATATCGGCTGCGTGATACTGAAAATGCCGTATGCACTGCTTATTTCGGTCATTGTCGGCGTTACGAACATCATCCCGTTCTTCGGACCGTTTATCGGCGCGATCCCCTCGGCGCTGCTGATACTGCTGGTCGATCCGAAAATGTGCCTGTGGTTCGTTATCTTCGTGTTTATCCTCCAGCAGCTTGACGGCAACGTTATTGGCCCGAAGATACTCGGAACCTCCATCGGCATAAACGGCTTCTGGGTGCTGTTTTCAATCGTTATCTTCGGCGGCATTTTCGGCTTCTGGGGCATGCTGCTTGGCGTTCCGGCCTTTGTCATTATTTACACGGCGCTTGAAATGGTCGTCAACCGCAAGCTCAAAAAGCGCGATCTTCCGATTGACGCCGAGTCGTATATGAACCTTGATTATATCGACCCCGAAACTCTGGAGCTTGTTCCGAAGCGCAGAGTAAAGCCTGCCGAAAAAACCGAAGCAAAGCAGGAAAATAAGAAGTAAAAAAACAAGGCTGCACCTAAACCGTGCAGCCTTGAAATTTTGAATTTATCTGTGCGCGAGAGTATCGTGCGCGCGCTTTAGCGCCGAGCACAGGGCAAGAACGTCGTCCTCGGTGCTGTATCGCGAAAAGCTTATCCTGATCGCGCCGTCGATTACCTGCGCCGGGAGGTGCATTGCCTCGAGCACATGACTGCGCCCGCCCTTTTTGCAGGCCGAGCTTCTTGAAACATAGATGCTTTCGGCTTCGAGAAAGTTCATTATCACCTCGCTGCGCCAGCCGGGGAGCGATACGCTGAGAATGTGCGGAGCGCCGCCGCCGATGATAAGCGCCTCGGGAATATCGGCGCAGAGCCTGTCGGCCGCGAGGGCGCGCAGCCGCGCCATCTTTTCGCAGTTATCCTGCATGCCGGCAAAGGCGATCTCGGCCGCCTTGCCGAAGGCGGCTATCTGCGGCATGGCCTCGGTGCCTGCACGCATGCCGCTCTCCTGAGCGCCGCCGCGAATGAGGGGCTTGATTTTGACCCCTGTTTTGATATACAATGCGCCTATGCCCTTCGGCGCGTGAATTTTGTGGCCGCTGATGCTTATCATGTCCGCGCCGAGCTTTTTTGCGGAAAACGGCACCTTCATGAAGCCCTGAACGGCATCGGTGTGCAAAAGCGCCTTTGAGCCTTCGTCCTTGAGCATTTTTGCAATGCCTGCAATGTCGGTAATGCCGCCGGTCTCGTTGTTTACCATCATGAGCGTGACGAGGATCGTGTCCTCGCGCAGCGCGTTTTTGACCGACTCGACCGATATCGCCCCGTCCTTTTCCGGGGCAAGGTATGTCACCTCAAAGCCGCGAGCCCCCAGATCTTCAAGCGTTTTGCGCACGGCGTCGTGCTCGACTGCGGACGAAATTATGTGCTTTCCGCGGCGGGACATGCTCTCAGCGCCCTTTGTTATTGCCCAAACGTCGCTTTCCGAGCCGCAGGAGGTGAAATAGACCTCCGATGCCGAGCAGCCGAGGGCTGCGGCTATCTGCGAGCGTGCAGTGTCGAGATAAGTCTTGGCCTCGCGCCCTTTCGTGTGCGTCGAGCTGGGGTTTCCGTAGCACTCGGTCATGACCTTGTACGCAATATCTGCGGCTTCGGGGCAAACGCGCGTTGTTGCCGCATTATCAAGATAAACTTCCATATTATTGACTCCTCAGGAGATGATTTCATGAAATATATTATATACACTCTCGGCTGCAAGGTCAACCAGTATGAGACACAGGCGATAGAAGCGCTGCTCGTCTCACGCGGCCATAAGCCCTGCGTCGAGGGTGAGATAGCCGATGCCGTCATCGTCAATACATGCGCCGTCACGGCCGAGGCCGGACGCAAGTCGCGTCAGGCGATCCACCGCCTGCGCGAGGAAAACCCCGGAGCTGTCGCCGCCGTGCTCGGCTGCTATTCGCAGCTCAGCCCCGATGCCGTGCAGAAGCTCGGCGCGGATATAGTTTACGGCACGGCAGACAGGCTGAAGCTCATTGACGCGGTTGAAAAAGCCGTCGCCACCGGTGAGGGCGAAAAAGCGCTCGATAAGCCGTTTGAGCGCCGCGTTTTTGAAGAGTTGCCGGCAGGCGCCGTTTCCGGCCACACGAGGGCGCTTTTGAAGATTCAGGACGGGTGCGTGAACTTCTGCTCCTACTGCATAATTCCGTACACGCGCGGCAGAGTGCGCAGCCTGCCCATGGAGGCGGCAGTGCGTCAGGCGGCCGAGCTTGACAAAAAGGGCTACCGTGAGCTTGTCATAACCGGGATCGAGATCGCGTCCTACGGCGTTGATCTGCCCGGAAAGCCCGACCTTGCCGACGTTGTGTGCGCGATAGCGGACGCCGCACCGCATATGCGTCTGCGTCTCGGCTCAATTGAGCCGAGCGTCATAACCGAGAATTTCTGCAAAAAAATCGCCGCATGCGGCAGCGTGTGTCGGCATTTTCACCTTTCACTGCAATCCGGCTGCGACGCAACGCTCAAGGCCATGAACCGCAAGTACGACACCGCGCGGTTTTACGAGGCGATGCAGCTTCTGCGCCGCTATTTTCCCGACTGCGGCATGACCTGCGACGTCATAGTCGGTTTTCCCGGCGAAACGGAGGAACATCAGCTCGAAACGCTTGATTTTCTCAAAAAAGCGCAGTTTTCTGACGCGCACATTTTCCCGTACTCGCGCCGCCCCGGCACTCCGGCGGATAAGATGGACGGCCAGATCGACCGCGCGACAAAGGCAAAGCGCTCAAAGCAGGCGCGTGCCGTCGTCGCCGAAACGCGCAGCGCGTTTCTTGAGAGCATGATAGGCAAAACTCTGCCCGTCCTGTTTGAAACGCAGGAGGGCGAATGCTGGCAGGGACACAGCGATAACTACCTCGAAGTGCGTGCCGAGGGCGAAAATCTTCGCGGTACAGTACATAATGTCAGGATAGATGCGGTTTCCGAAGGAATTTTAGTCGGAAATGTCATTTGACACGGATAGCAAAAATAGCTATACTTTTAACAATGACCGAACAGGAGGTGCTCACAGTGTCAAGAGAAAAGGTCTATAATTTTTCGGCAGGTCCGTCAATGATGCCGGAATCAGTTCTCAATAAGGCCGGAAGCGAGATAAGTGATTATATGGGCAGCGGTATGTCCGTTATGGAGATGAGCCACCGAAGTTCACTGTTCGGCGAAATTTTTGCGGAAACCAAACGGAAGCTCAGAGATGCCCTGAACGTGCCGGACAGCCACGAGATCCTGTTTTTGCAGGGCGGCGCAACGCTGCAATTCGCGGCGATACCCCTCAATCTCATGGGAAGCGGAAAGTGCGCGGACTACGCCGTGACCGGCAACTTCTCCGGACTTGCCGCAAAGGAAGCGGAAAAGTACGGCAGCGTTCACATAGCCTGCGACAGCTCCGACCGCGGACACAGCTATATTCCGTCAGAGCTTTCGCTCAGTGCGGCTTCAAGCTATTTTTATTACTGCGCGAACAACACCATATACGGAACCGAGTGGCAGTCCGTGCCCGATACCAAGGGCAAAACGATAGTCTGCGACATGTCCTCGGATATCCTGTCAAAGCCCGTTGACGTGTCGAAATTCGGCCTTATCTATGCCGGCGCTCAGAAAAACATGGCGCCTGCCGGGCTGACGGTCGTCATCGTTGACAAGGCTCTTGCCGGCCGGCAGATGGATATCTGCCCCTCGGTCATGAGCTACGATACGCTTATTAAAAAAGACTCCATGCTCAACACTCCGCCCTGCTGGTGCATTTACATGCTCGGTCTCATGCTCGACTGGCTTGCAGGCATAGGCGGCGTTGCGGCAATGCAGGAGATAAAGCGCGAGCGCGCCGGAATCATATATGATGTACTCGATAACAGCAAGCTATATATTCCGCATGCCGAAAGAGGCTCGCGCAGCGACATGAACGTGACCTTCCGAACAGGCTCGGACGAGCTGGACGCGCAGTTTGTCAAGGGCGCGGCCGCGGAGGGACTTCTCAATCTCAAGGGCCACAGGCTCACCGGCGGTATCCGTGCGTCGCTTTATAATGCCATGCCCATGGAGGGCGCGCAGGCTCTGGCCGATTATATGAAAAAATTCGAGGTAGAACACCATGTATAATATTAAAACAATAAACAAAATTTCGCCCGTCGGCCTTGATAAGCTCAAAGCAAAGGGCTGCAACGTCGGCGAGGATATCGCCGCGCCCGACGGAATAATCGTCCGCAGCGCGGATATGCATGATTACGAGGTAAATCCCGAGCTTCTCGGCGTTGCGCGCGCCGGAGCGGGCTATAATAACATTCCCATAGATGAGCTTGCCGAAAAGGGCATCGTCGTTTTCAACAGCCCCGGCGCGAATGCCGAGGCGGTAAAGGAGCAGACCGTGTGCTCGATGGTGCTTGCCTCGCGCGACGTCGTCGGCAGCATCGAGTGGGTAAAGAGCATCGCCGATCAGGGCAATAAGATACCCACGCTCGTGGAAAAGGGCAAGTCCAATTTCGCAGGCCCCGAGCTTATGGGCAAAACCGTCGGCGTTCTCGGCCTGGGCGCAACGGGCGCGCTGGTCGCAAACGCGTGCCTTGCGCTGGATATGGACGTAATAGGCTACGACCCGTTTATGTCGGTCGAAGCCGCGTGGAGACTTTCGCGCGATGCAAAGCGCGCCGACGATATCGAAGAAATATTCAGAAACTGTGATTATATAAGCATCAATATCCCCTATAACGAGGATACCCACCACATGCTCGATGCGAAGGCGTTTGCCGCAATGCGCGACGGCGTGAGGATAATAAACGAGTCGCGTGCCGAGGTCGTCGATGACGATGCGATGCTCGCCGCTCTTGAGTCCGGCAAGGTCGCAAAATACGTCACAGACTTCCCCAATGAGAGAATACTCGGCGGCAAGAACGTCATTGCCCTGCCGCACCTCGGCGCATGCACGCCCGAGAGCGAGGACAGATGCGCCGAGATGGCCGCAAAGCAGCTGTATGAGTACCTCAAAAACGGCAATATCGTCAATTCCGTGAACCTTCCGTCGGCAAAGCTTGAGCGTATGGGCGTGTGCCGCCTGTGCGTTATCCACCACAACATCCCCGGCATGATAAACCGCGTGCTTGACCTGATAACGAAGAAGAACATAAACGTCGAGCACATGATAAACAAGCCCCACGGCCGCTACGCCTACACCATCATAGACCTCAACGACGAGATCTGGGACGATACGGCAAACACTATCCGCAATATGGATGATGTCCTTCGCGTCCGTGTCCTGCACTGAATTATGATAGCAAAAAAGCACCCACCCGGGTGCTTTTTTGCTATATGAGCGGCATCGGTAAACGCATCGTTATTGACACGGGCAGGTAAAAGATTCTATAATAATTAAAACAAAATGAGGCGATTGGAGGCGCTGCGGATGCTCAGAGTTAAAACTCCGGATGAGGTGCTTGCGCTTATTGATGAAAGCTTTTCGCCGCTCGAAGCCCGGTGCGAGAGCGCAGAGCTTTGCGACGCGGTCGGCAGGGTGCTTGCCGAGGATATATGCGCAGCGGAGTTTGTTCCGGACTTTGACCGCTCCACCGTTGACGGCTATGCTGTGCGCGCGGAGGACACATTCGGCTGCTCGGACTCGATGCCTGCCGTTTTGCGCCTTACGGGAAAGATCAAAATGGGCAGCGGAGCCGAAACGGCGCTTTCGCCAGGCGAGTGCTGCGCCATACCGACGGGCGGCGCCGTGCCGGAGGGCGCGGACTGCTGTGTTATGCTTGAATACGCCGAGGATTACGGCGACGGAACAGTCGGCATAGCAAAGCCCGGCGCTCCCGGCATGAATATGATCTTCCGCGGAGACGATGTTTTCCCCGGCAAGAAAATGCTCGAAAAAGGGCGCGTTTTATCGCCGCAGGATATCGGCGCGCTTGCCGCAGCCGGCGTGACTGCCGTGCCGGTCACAGGCAGAATAAAGGTCGGTGTTATCTCGACGGGCGACGAGCTTGTGGAGGCAGGCTGCGCGCCAGCAAAGGGACAGATGCGCGACGCAAACGCCCCAATGCTCTGCGCGATGCTCTCGCGCTTCGGCGCGCGATGCGTGAGATACGGCATATGCCCCGACGATGTGCAGGTGCTTGAAAAAACCGTGCGCCGTGCGCTTGAAGAATGCGATGCCGTCATAATATCCGGCGGCAGCAGCGTCGGCGAAAAGGACGCAAGCGTCCGCGTGACGGCTTCCGTCGGCGAGGTATTGCTCCACGGCGTTGCGATGAAGCCCGGAAAGCCGACGATACTCGGCAGAGCGGGAAATAAGCCGATACTCGGCCTGCCGGGGCACCCGGTCGCGGCGTATTTTGCGGCGAACATATTTGCCCTGCCGCTGATAGCCCGGCTCGAGGGCAGACTGCTGCACCGCCGCAGCGTAAAAGCTCGGCTGAGCGAAAGCGTCAGCGCAAACCACGGCCGCGCGCAGTACACCGGCGTTAGGCTTGAGCGGCGCGCGGACGGACTGTATGCGGTGCCGGTGCGCACAAAGTCCGGGCTTATAACGAACCTCGCCGGAACGGACGGGTATTTCCGCATAGACAGGGACTGCGAGGGACTTCCGGCAGGAGCCGAGGTCAGCGTCATATTCGGAGAATGAAGATGGCTTTTTCTTATCTTACAAACGTGCCTCTTGAAAAGGCAAAAAACGATTATATCGAGCTTCTCGTATCCTGCGGCTTCGGGCCTGAGAGCGAGACGGTTTCTGTGCAGAGCGCCTGCGGCAGGGTGACGGCAAAGGCCGTTTATGCCGCGATCTGCGCGCCGCACTACGCGGCAAGCGCCATGGACGGCATTGCGATAAAGGCAAAGGACAGCTTCGGCGCAACGGACACGACGCCGGTGACGCTCGATGCAGGGCAATTTACCGTCGTCGATACCGGTGACCCGATACCGGCCGGCTGCGACGCTGTTATAATGGTCGAGGAGCTTGTGCATGACCCCGACGGCAGCGTCACTGTCCACGCGCCTGCGGCTCCGTGGCAGCACATTCGCCAGATAGGCGAGGACATATGCGCAGGGGAGATGATCCTGCCCTCGTATACGCGGATAACTCCGTCGGCGGTGGGTGCGCTCATTGCAGGCGGCGTGCTGGAGCTTGAGGTTTTCAGAAAGCCGCGCGTTGCGATAATCCCCACGGGGGATGAGATCGTTGCGCCGTGCGCAGATCCAAAGCCCGGCGACATTTTGGAGTTTAACTCCTCAATATTCTCGTCGATGCTCAGCCAATGGGGCGCGCAGCCCGTGGTTTACCCGATAATCCCGGATGATCATGAAAAGATAAAGGCCGCGGTCAGCCGCGCGGCTGACGAATGCGACATGGTGGTTTTGAACGCCGGCTCATCCGCCGGGCGCGAGGATTTCTCGGCCGGCGTTATAGGAGAGCTGGGGCAGGTGCTGTATCACGGCATTGCGATAAAGCCCGGCAAGCCTGCGATACTCGGCCGCTGCGGCGCAAAGCCGGTGCTCGGAGTGCCGGGATACCCGGTGTCCGGCATGATCGTAATGGAGGAGCTTTTAAAGCCGCTTGTCGATATCTTTACGGGCGCTTCGGCGGAGAAAAAGCGCTATGTTGACGCCGTTTTAACGCGTCCGGTCGTGTCGGGGCTTAAATACCGCGAGTTTGTCCGTGTGCGCATGGGCTATGTCGGCGATAAGCTCACAGCGTCGCCGCTCAGCCGCGGAAGCGGCGTGGTCTCGTCGTTCATGAAGGCCGACGGCATAATGGAAATCCCGCAGGAGGTCGAGGGCTTCGAGCGCGGAGACCGTGTCAGGGTGCGGCTGCTGACGGATGAGGATAAGCTCAGGCAGAGCCTCGTCGTTATCGGGAGCCACGATCCGCTTATTGACGAGCTTGCCGATATGCTGCACCGCGCCGACCACGGTATAAGCCTCAGCTCGACTCACGTCGGCTCGATGGGCGGCATAATGGCGATAAAGCGCGGCGAGGCGCATGCCGCCGGTTGCCATTTGCTCGATACGGGTACGGGCGAGTATAACCTCCGCTTCATGCGAAAATATTTTCCCGAGCACGACGCTTATCTTGTCCGCTGCGTCGGCAGACTTCAGGGACTCATGGTCGCCAAGGGCAACCCGTTGGGGATAAACGGCTTTGCGGACATATCGCGCGAGGGCGTGCGCTACGTTAACCGCCAAAAAGGCTCGGGAACGAGAATACTGGCAGACTACCTGTGCGAGACTAACGGCATAGACAGCACAAAAATTTACGGCTATGAGCGCGAGGAGCTTACGCACACCTCGGTCGCCGCGCAGATCGCGGCAGGCTCGGCCGATGCCGGCATGGGCATATATTCGGCCGCAAAGCTGTATGATTTAGACTTCGTTCCGGTGTGTACGGAGGAATATGACCTCATAATCCCCGAGCATGCGTGGGATAGCGCGCCCGTGCGCAAGCTTTTGGATGTGCTGCAAAGCAAGGCCTTTGCCGACAGGCTCCGGCAGCTCGGCGGCTATACGCTCACCGCGCCGGGAGAAATAATAGAGTACGGAATATAGTATTTAATATAAAGGACACGAAGGGAGGATGCAAATGACAAACTATGCAGGCTACATGGGCAAGGTCATCCGCCTCGACCTCAGCAGCCGAAGCGTTTCGGAATATCCGTGGACGGACAGGGACAGGCAGCTGTATCTGGGCGGCAAGGCGATGGCCTCGAAGATAATGTACGATAATTTCACCGGCAGCGAAAAGCCGCTTGAGCCGGAGAATATCATCGTTATCTCAACAGGACCCCTGACGGGAACGGGCGCGCCAAGCTCGAGCAGGTTCAACATCTCCACTCTCTCGCCGCAGACGGGCATAACCACCTCGTCAAACTGCGGCGGAAACTTCGGGCACTATCTCAAAAAAGCCGGCTACGATGCGCTTATCATTGCCGGAAAATGCGAAAAGCTCACATGGGTCGAGATACATAACGACATTATAAAATTCCACGACGCCGAGGAGCTTAAGGGCCTTTGCACAACGCCGACGCAGGAGAGCATACAGCAAAAGCTCGATGAGGAGCGCGGCTGCAAGGTCAAATGCGGCAAGGTCGTTATCGGCCCGGCAGGCGAAAACCTCGTGAAATACGCATCGGTTTTCAGCAACGAGCGCGCCGCAGGCCGCGCCGGAGTCGGCTGTGTTTTCGGCTCGAAAAACCTCAAGGGCATTGCCGTTTCCGGCACGCACGAGGTGAGCATTTATGACCCCCAAAAGACGCACGAGCTGTTTGAAAAATGGGTCGAGACGCTAAAAAAGCATCCACTCACGGGCAATCAGCTGCCCAAGATGGGCACGGCCGGACTTGTGACAACGATGCAGATGCGCGGCCTTTTGTCAACGCGCAACTACGCAAAGGGGCAGTTTGAGGACTTCGAGCTTGTAAACGGCGAAACGCTTGCCGAGGATATAAACATCGTAAACAAGGGCTGTCTTTCCTGCCCGATGAAGTGTGCGCGCACCGTCAAGGTCGGCAATCACGAGGTCAAGGGGCCGGAGCTTGAAACGCTGGGCCTTCTCGGCGGCGGCATAATGAATAACGATCTGAAGCTCATATGCAAATGGAACTACGAGCTTGACGAGTTGGGCATGGACACGATATCCTGCGCAAGCACCGTCGCATGGGCGATGGAGGCAAACGAAAAGGGACTGTGGAAAAACGGCCTGCAATTCGGCAAGACCGCGAACCTGAGCGCGGTTTTCCGCAGCATTGCAAACCGCCAGGGCATAGGCAACGAGCTTGCCGAGGGCACACGAACGCTCAGCAATAAATACGGCGGCAAGGAGTTTGCCATACAGTCGAAGGGTCTGGAGCTTGCTGCCTACGAGCCGCGCAAGGCCGTCGGTCAGGGGCTCGGCTACGCTGTCTCAAACCGCGGCGGCTGCCATCTAAACGGCGGCTACCTCGTAATTCTCGAGGGACTCGGACTTAACGTCAACAGCCAGACGCCGCACGCGAAGGCGGATCTGTGCATGCTCATGCAGGATCTTATGGAGTCGGTATCGTCGGGCGGACAGTGCCTGTTTACGTCCTACGCGCTGTTTCCGAGTTTCCTGCTGTCGGGGCCGAACAGCTTTATAACGCGCATGGTGAACGCCGTCATGCCGTATATCGGGCCGGCCGTAAGGCTTATAAACAAGTATCCGCGCGCGATAAAAATGAATCTTCCGCTGCTGCCGCACACCTATGCGCTCAAATACGCCGTCGGCATGAAAATGGATCTCGGCAGGTTTATCCGCATCGGCGAGCGCAGCTACAATGTCGAGCGCGCGGTCAACGCAAAATTCGGCGTGAACGCCTCGTGCGATACGCTGCCCAAGCGCCTTACCGACGTTCCGCAGGATCCCAAGGATCCAAAAACGAAGGTGCCGCTTGAGACAATGAAAAAGACCTACTACAAGGCTCGCGGCTGGGGCAGCGACGGTCTGCCCGGCGCAAGGAAGCTTCAAAAGCTTGAGATCGCGAGCGACGCCGAACAGGAGGAGGCCGTATGATAACAGTTAAAATATTCGGCACGTTCCGCCTCGACAGCGGACTTAAGCAGATGCAGGCGGACGTAAAGACCGCAAAGGAGCTGTATCCGCTGATAATGGACGAGGTAAAGCGCATAGACCCGAACACAAAGCTTACGATAAAGGACGTAAAGGGCTGCATCCTGTCGCGCGGCGGCAAACAGATAAGCCCATCGACGCGGCTCGACGACGGCGACGTTATCTGCCTCGTGCCGGCCGTAGCAGGAGGGTGAGCCATGGTTTATGCGATAGATCGGAGCATTTGCAACGGCTGCGACGCCTGCTCGAGCACCTGCCCGACGCATGCGATCTCGCACGACGTTAAAGCCGAAAAAAACAGCATCGACCCCGAATACTGCGTTTCGTGCAATCTGTGCTCAAGCTTCTGCGAAAGGAATGCGATAAGAAAAGAGGACGGCAGCTTCACGCCGTACAAGGGCTGGGATAAGTGGAACATGCCGCTTGTAGACACTCGGCGCTGCACGGGCTGCTCGCTGTGCATTGAGGAGTGCCCCATGAACGCGCTTGCGCTCAGCGGCGCAAAGGAGCACGGGGATATACACACCTATGCGTATCTTAAAAGCGCAGGCCGCTGCATCGGCTGCGAAAAGTGCGCCGCGCGCTGCCCGATAGAGGCGATCGAAATGATACCTCAGCTCGCTCCCGACGGCACAGAAAATCCCGTCAATGTCCGCCCCGAGTATCTCAAAACGCCGGCAAAGGCAAAGAGCCTAAAGCACTTTATGAAATGAACGCAGCAGCGCCGCCGAGCAAATCGGCGGCGCTAACTTTGTGTTGCAATGGATGTGCATATATGGTAGTATATCAAGCAAAGACAGATAATTCAGAAAGCGGTGGACGAGCCTCTTTCCGAAGCAAGCTTTGTCCGCAGGGGGAATGCCTCTGCGGAGTGGCTGCTTTGGAGGAGGTTTAATTTTTTGCACAAAACGATGAAAGAGAGGAAAACAGATGAAAAAACTCATTGCCCTGCTTTTAGCCTGCATAATGGTGCTTTCGCTGTGCGCATGCGGCACCGGCGATAAGCCCGAGGCGAGCGAAACGCCTTCGCCCACGGAGCAGGTATCAAACGTCGATACCTGCATACTCATGGAAGCGGACGAGAATATGATCAATACATACTCGCTGCTTGCCGTTAATCCGAACGCACCGTTTACCGATGCCGACGGCAACGCCGTTTCCGACGTCAAAATTAACGCCGACGGCGCGGAAACGTTCATTGACTGGATGCTCTCCGAGGCAAGCAAACTCATTAAGGAATACGGTGTTGAGGAGTACGGTGATAATCTCTTTTACCTCAAGGACGATGCGCCGAAGTACGACGATAAGATCGCAAATGCCTCCGACGAAAACAGAGTGATCCGCCTTTCCACCACGACCTCCGTCAAGGACTCCGGTCTGCTTGACTATATCCTCCCTGTTTTTGAACAGGAGTACGGCTACAAGGTCGAGGTGCAGTCGGCAGGCACCGGCAAAGCCATAGCTGCCGCAAAATACGGCAATGCGGACGTTATCCTCGTCCACTCGAAGGCTCAGGAGGAGGCTTTCGTGGACGAAGGCTTTTCCTACGTTCTGAGCGGCTTTGATTCCGAGCGTTTGAGCTTTATGTATAACTACTTTGTGCTGTGCGGCCCGTCGAACGATCCGGCAGGCGTGAAGGACTGCGGCAGCGTTCTTGATGCGTTTGCAAAGATAGCCGACGGCAAGTATCCGTTTGTCTCGCGCGGCGATAACTCCGGCACTCATACCAAGGAACTCTCACTCTGGCCGGAGTCTCTTGGAATAAGCGAAGATCCCAAGAGCTTTGCCGATTATACGCAGTGGTACACCTCGGCAAATGCCGGCATGGGAGCATGCCTCGTCATGGCCGAGCAGATGCACGCATATATCCTCACGGATAAGGCCACCTTCCTTACCTTTGTCGCCAATAACGGCGTGATGGACTGAAATAAAGAAAAGATCGGGCCTGCTTTCGCGGCAGACCCGATTTCTTGAGAGATAACTATGCAGACAGCTTTTGAAAAAGCAATAGAACTTATGATCACGGCAGACCCGGAGCTTCTGAACATTCTCGGCGTGACCGCGAAAATGAGCCTTTCAAGCTCGCTCATCGCGCTGCTTCTCGGCGTTCCGCTGGGACTGCTGCTCGGCGCTGCGAGCTTCAGAGGGCGCGGACTGCTCGTTGTTCTAAACCGCACGCTCATGGGAATGCCGCCGGTCGTATGCGGACTTATATTTTATCTGTTCTTTTCCGGAGTCGGCCCTTTCAGAGGCGCGGAGCTTCTTTTCACGGTCGAGATCATGATAATTGCGCAGGTCGTGCTGATAACGCCGATCGTTGCGGGAAGCATGGAAACATATGCTTCATCCGTCGCCCCGGCCGTGCGCGAGAATGCATGCGGACTTGGACTTGGCAAAGGCAAAACCTTTGCGCTGCTTCTAAACGAGTGCGTCTATCAGGTGTTTTCGGCGTATCTTCTGGCATTTGCACGCGCCATAGCCGAGGTCGGTGCGGTATCGATGGTGGGCGGAGCGATAGCGTGGAAAACGAACGTCATGACGACGGCTATCATGGAGTATACGAACAAGGGCAATTTCTCAAAAGGCATTGCTCTCGGCATTATACTTCTGGCGCTGTCGTTTGTCGTGAACATCGTTCTGTCGCTGCTGCAAAGGAGATTGAGCAAATGAAGATAAGCGCTTTTACGAAAACTTACGGCGGCAGGACGGTCCTCGATATGCCGGAAACAAAGCTTGAACATGGCGCGTCTTATGCCGTGATCGGTGCAAACGGCAGCGGAAAATCAACGCTTGCCCGGATCCTTGCAGGGGTCGAAAAGCCGGACGGCGGAAAGACTGTCATATCCGGAATAACGGTCGGCTACATGCCGCAGAAAAGCTATGCGTTCCGAATGACGGTTATGCGCAATTTGCTCGTCGGCGCAAATGACGAGGAGCGCGCGAGGTATCTCATGCGAAAGCTGGGGATAGAGCATCTTGCGTCTGAGCCGGCGCACAAGCTTTCCGGCGGCGAGACGGCGCGTATGGCGCTGGCAAGGCTGCTTATGCGTGATCGACAGCTGCTGATAGTTGACGAGCCGACGGCAGCGATGGATATGGAGTCCGTAACGCTCGCCGAGCGGCTGCTTGCCGAATACAGAGAAAAAACCGGCTGCACGCTCCTGCTTGTCACCCACAGTCTGCGTCAGGCTGAGCGGCTTACGGAAAAAACCTTGTTTTTCGATTTCGGAAAACTCGTTGAATTCGGCCCGACGCAGCAGATAATAACGCAGCCTTCCTGCGAACAGACACGGAGATTTATAGAGCTGTACGGCTCATAAGCAAAAAGCTCCCCCATTAGGCCGACTGATACAATAAAATATAAGCTGACAAGAGCCGAACCCATATCGCCTGTCGGCGCGCCCTTTCGGCTATTTTCGCCTTTTTTGTCTTGATGGGCGCCAGCCCACCTGCATCAAAGAAAGCCGAAAATATCTCGAAAAGCGCAGCCGACAGGTGCCTTGCAGTTTTGTCGGAGCAGATTTTAGCTCAGGCAAGGCAAAGCTCGCGGAGAATACTGCCGTATTTTCAAGAGCTTTAACGCAGCATGGGTGAAAATCTGCCCGTCAAAACCGATAGCGGTTTGACTCTTGCCAGCTTACGCCAAAAAAGACGGAGCAAGCACGAGTGTCTTCGTTGCGACGGCTTGGTATACACAAAGTATGCCTGTGCCGCCGCGCCTTGACCTCGCACTTGCTCCGTCATTTTTGGTGCCGTGCAGTTTTGAAGCTGAGATTTTTGCTCCTGCAAGGACAAAGTTACAGAGTACACTGACGTATTCTCAAGGCTTTGGACGCAGCAGTGGCGAAAAAGATCGTTTCAAAACCGTATATTTTATTGTGTCAGCCGGCCTTGGGGAGCTTTATGCTTTACTGAATTATTCCTTGATCAGGCCGCGAGCCTTTATGTAGCTCATGATGGTAGCAACGGTTCCTTCGACGCCGAGTTTGGAGCTGTTGATGCACAGATCATAGTTCTGCGCGTCGCCCCAGGTCTGGTCGCTGTAGTACTTATAGAAGCTGGAACGATCCTTATCGACCTCTTTGATCTTTTTGCGAGCCTGAGCCTCGTCAAGACCCTGGCGCTGCTCAAGGCACTTGATGCGCGCGTCGGTGTCGCCGAGGATAAACACGCTGACAACATCGTCTCTGTCGTTGAGGACATAGTCGGCGCAGCGACCGACGAAGATGCAGTCTTCCTTGGATGCGATCTCGCGGATCGCGTCGAACTGTGCGGAAACTACCTCCATGTTCAGACGGAAATTCTCATTCAGACCATAGCCGCCTGCGTGCAGCAGGAAAGCTGACATACGCTTTTCGTCGTATGCGTTAATGAGCTCGCGGCTGAAGTCGGAGTGCTTTGCCGCCTCGTCAACGATCTCTTTGTCGTAGCATTTGATGCCAAGCTCCTTTGCCAGAAGTCTTGCTATCTCTCTGCCGCTTGAACCGTGCTGTCTTCCGATGGTGATAATCATAATGACGCCTCCAATTCAATTTCTTTTGATGGTTTCATTATAGCACTCTTTGTGAAAAAATCAACATACATAAATAATTTTTCTTGCATATGTTTTTAGTATGATAAGAAAAAAACGACTGATCATGAATACCGCGCTCTTAACAGGCTCATCGCTTATAATGAGCCTCATCTCCATGTCGTTTCAGGTGTGGCTTGCCGGACGCATCGGCTCGGCCGGTATAGGGCTTTATCAGCTGGTAGTGTCGGTATCGTTTCTGTGTACGACCTTTGCAATTTCGGGCGTGAGGTTTGCCGCGACGCGGCTTGTTTCCGAAGAGATAGGACACGAGCGCGAACGGGGGATAAGCGGCGCGATGCGGCGCTGCTTTGTTTACAGCGCACTGTTCGGGACCGCGGCGTTTTTCGTCTTGCACAGCGGAGCAGAAATGATAGGCTTTCTGTGGATAGGCGATGCGCGCACCGTGCGCTCGCTGCACATCATGGCGTATGCCATGCCGATGGTGTCGCTGTGCTCGGCTATGTCGGGCTATTTCACCGCCTGCGGCAGGGTATGGAAGCCGACAGTTGTGCATTTTTTCGAGCAGATAATAACCATTGCGCTCGTTGCATTTTTCCTTGTGCGCTCCCCGACCGGTGATATTGAAAAAAACTGCTCCGCCGTCATGCTCGGAACGGTCTGCGGCGACGCGATATCCTTTGTCATGATGCTGCTTTTTTACCTAACCGACCGCGGCTGGCATCCGGGCGGCGGCAAAAACGATCTGCGGCTTACCTCACGTATGCTGCGCATTGCGCTGCCGCTTGCGTTTTCGGCTTATGCGCGCTCGGCGCTGTCAACGCTCGAGCATCTGCTCGTGCCGCGCGGACTCAAATCGGCAGGCTTTTCGGCCGACCGCGCTCTGTCCGGCTACGGGACGATACAGGGAATGGTCATGCCGATAATATCGTTCCCGGCCTGCTTTCTCATGGCGCTCAGCGAGCTTATGATACCCGAGCTTACCGAGGCGCAGATGCGCGGCGAGCGCGCCGAGATATCGCACACGGTGCGAAGCTTATTAAAAAAGGGCAGCGGCTATTCGCTTGCCGTTGCCCTTGCAATATTCATTTTTGCCGACAGGCTCGGGATAGCCGTCTATTCCTCGCCGGAGGCAGGGCATTTTCTGCGTCTGCTCGCGCCGCTTATTCCGATAATGTACACCGACATGCTCTGCGACGGCTGCCTTAAGGGGCTTGGCCAGCAGATGTGGAATATGGGCATAAACGTGCTTGATGCGCTTTTAGGCGTACTGCTCGTGTGGAGAGTGCTTCCGGTGTATGCCCTGACGGGCTATATCTGTATCATTTATTTCAACGAATGCCTGAATTTTGCCCTGAGCATGCTGCGGCTGAGGAAGGTCATCCGTTCTTAGCCTTGCGCTCGGCAAGCTTTTTGTCGCCCTTGTGAAGCAGGGGAGATATGCGCTTGTAAAGCAGCATCGTCAGCACCGTTACTATAATGCCCTTTAAAAGGTTAAACGGAACGACGCAGAACAAAACGAGGGTGGATACACTGTTTATGGCCGAGTTTATGTCGCTGCCCATCTTGATTATCGCCTCAAGCGGCATGCCGAACAGTTCTGCGAAGGTCGGCAGCAGGTAAACCGCATTGAAAAGGCTTCCGAAAATCGTCATTACGAGCGTGCCGGCGATCATGCCGATAAGCGCGCCGCGCTTGCTCTTTTTCATGTGGTAGATGCACGATGCAGGAAGAACGAACGAGCAGCCGACGACGAAGTTTGCAAAGTCGCCGACAAAGGCGGTCGTCGTGCCCTTGAAAACGAGCTTAACGATGATCTTGAGAAGCTCCGCCACGACGCCGGATACCGGCCCAAGGTAGAATGTGCAGATCATGATGGGGATCTCGCTCAGGTCGATCTCGTAAAAGCTCGGCGCGAAGAACAGTGGTATCTCGATAAACATCAAAACGCCCGCCATTGCGGAGAAGATCGCCGTGTAGGCGAGGAAATGCGTACTGCCGAGCTTTTTGCGGTTTTTCATAACAAAGCGCTCAAACAGCAGCGCCAGCACGAACAGTGCCGCGAATATGCCGAGGCATTCGAGCACGAACGAAAGATTTTCACCTATCTGAGAGATAAGCTTTCCCATGGATATGTACCTCCGAAATTAAAAAATCACCCGAAAGAAAATATCTTTCAGGCGACGCAATAAATCAAAGCGCACATCTTCTACCATCCAGACTATACTGTCGGTACCGGAATCACACCGGTTCATGCCTTTCGGCTCGCGGACTTTACCGCCGGTCGGGAAATGCTCCCTGCCCTGAAGATATCCTATTCGGTTGTGCCCTCATTATAGCGCTGCTGCATAAAATGTCAATACCCTTTTGACATTTTTCTTCGTATGCCTTACAATGGAATGGAAAAAGGTGATGTTATGGAACACGGAAAAAGCTGCTGCTTTTCGGGACACCGGCCGTCGAAGCTTCCATGGGGCTATGACGAATCGGATCCGAGATGCGTTGAATTTAAGGAAAAGCTGTCTGCCGTCATCGGCGCGGTGTACGATTCGGGGATAAAGCATTTTATCTGCGGAATGGCGCTCGGCTGCGATATGTACTGTGCCGAGGCCGTCATAAGGCTCAAAAAAATGCATTCGGACGTTACGCTCCAGGCCGCTGTTCCGTACAGGGGGCAGGCCGATAACTGGAACGAGTATAACCGCCTGCGATACGACCGCATCGTTGATAATTGTGATGAAGTCACAGTGCTTGCCGAGAGCTACAGTCCGGCGTGCATGGCAATAAGAAATCGCTTCATGGTAGATAATTCGAGCGTCCTTGTCGCCTGCTACGACGGCATGTCCGGCGGAACGTGGAACACCATCCGCTATGCGCAGAAAAAAGATATTGAAGTTATCCAGCTGCCTATAGAATAGCTTCTGTACGGCGCGTAGTCTTGAAAAAGGCTGCTTTCTGCCGATTTTTTTAAATGTTCGGGATGTTTTGACAGATGAATGGACTTTGTCGCGCTGCGGAGGCAAATTGCTGTTGCAATCGGCCGGGCTTTTTGCTACAATGAGTTTCATTGTTGAAATCAAAACTATGCAGAATGGGGTCCGAGCATTGAATACGAGTGAAAAATGGCCGAAGTATTCCCCGACGAACAAAAAACAATCGGCAGTTGATATTGTAATTAACAGAATAGTCGACGATGTTCTCACCGGACGATACAAGCCCGGCGACAAGCTCCCTACAGAGATGCAGCTTGCCGAGATGATGTCCATGAGCAAAAACACCGTGCGCGAGGCAATTAAAATACTGGTGGCCTACGGAGCCGTCGAGATACGCCGCCCGGAAGGAACCTTCATCACGCATTCGTTTACGCCCAAGATGCTCAACCCCGTCATTTACTCGCTTCTTTTCAGCAAGAGCAATGCCGATGATCTTCTTGGCCTGAGACGTATGATAGACACGGGCGTGTTCCTGCTTATCATAGACTGCGGACTTGATAAGGAGGATGAGGCGGCACTCGAAGCGCAGCATAAGCTCTATTCATCTCTTGTGCTCAGCCGCGGCACAGATATTGAGATGATAGCCCGTGAAGATATATGCTTCCACCAGATGCTTGCAGCGGCCACGAAGAACGAGCTTGTCAAAGTGTTCCACGACTATGTAGCCGATCTTACGGCGGAGTCGAGAGTGCGTGCGATAGAGATGTGCCGCAGGGATGATAACATGCAGTATCTCGTCGATGTTCACAGAGCAACGCTGGATCTGGTCGAGCGGAAATCGAAATACTCCCTTGAAGAGACGATTGATTTTAGTTATATTTACTGGAAAACGACTTATAAATTATAAACATTGCACAAAAGTCAACTGTTAAATTCATAACAGTTGACTTTCTTTTTTATAAATAGTACAATCAAGGCAATGAACACCCAATGTTCAACTTTGGGAGAACTGATTTGTGACAATTATGGCTGCATGCAGCCGGAACGGAGGAGCAAATGCAAAAGGAGAAGCTTGAATTTCTCAAGGAAAAGGCAGCCGAACTGCGAAAAGATGTTATTACAATGATCTACGAGGCTCAATCCGGACATCCGGGAGGATCTCTTTCAGCGGCCGATTTCGTTGCGGCACTGTACTTCTCGGAAATGAAAGTTGATCCGAAAAACCCGAAATGGCCCGACAGAGACCGCTTCGTGCTGTCAAAAGGACACGCATGTCCGATACAGTATGCGGCGCTTGCAGAACTCGGATTTTTCGATAAGTCGGTTCTGAGCACTCTGCGTAAGGAAGGCTCAATACTTCAGGGACATCCGGACATGAAAAAGTGCCCGGGTATAGATATCTCCACCGGCTCGCTCGGACAGGGCTTTGCCTGCGGCGCGGGCATGGCGCTTGCCGCAAAGCTTGACGGTAAGGATTACCGCGTGTTTGTCGTCATAGGCGACGGCGAGAGTCAGGAAGGCGAGATCTGGGAAGCTGCTCAGGTATGCAACAAATATAAGCTGGATAACATCGTAGTGTTCTGCGATTACAATAACCTTCAGATCGACGGAACCTGTGATGAGGTCATGCCGGTGCTGGATCTTGCGAAAAAGTTTGAATCTTTCGGCTTCGAATGCATGACCATAGACGGCAACGATATGGAGCAGATAGTCGATGCGCTCGACAAGCTTTGTGCGTCGAAAAACGGCAAGCCCAAGTTCATTTTGGGCAACACCGTCAAGGGCAAGGGTGTTTCCTTCATGGAAAACCGCGGCGATTGGCACGGAAAAGCTCCGAACAGCGAAGAGTATAAAGCGGCCATGGCAGAACTTGAGGAAGGAGCACGAGCATGAGCAAGATAGCAACAAGAGACGGCTTCGGCGATGAGATCGTCGAGCTGGGACGCGAAAACAAGAATATCCTGGTCGTCGATGTGGATATCGGCAAGTCCTGCAAGACCACAAATTTTGCAAAGCAGCTTCCTGCACAGCATGTTAACGTCGGCATTGCCGAGCAGAGCGGCGCAGGCGTCGCGGCAGGCCTGGCAACCTGCGGCAAGATACCCTTCGTCGTGACTTACGCGGCATTCGGCTCCATGCGTATGTGCGAAATGATCCGTCAGGAGATATGCTACCCTCATCTTAATGTCAAGATAGCCTGCTCGCACGGAGGCGTGACCCCGGCAAACGACGGCGCAAGCCACCAGTGCATTGAGGATATGGGCATACTTTCAACGATACCGGGTATGACCGTCGTCATGCCGGCCGACTATAACGCAGCCCGTAAGCTCACGCGCGCAGCCGCGGAATTTGACGGCCCCGTGTATCTCCGCTTTACGCGCGATGCCGTTCCCGAGGTATACGGTCCCGAGCAGGAATTTGTCATCGGCAAGGCGATCACTCTGCGCGAGGGAACCGATGCGGCAATCATTTCAATAGGCGATACGGTTCACATTGCTCTTGAGGCTGCCGAGGAGCTTCTCAAGCAGGGAATAAAGGCTCGTGTGCTGGATATGCACACGATAAAACCGCTTGATGTCGAAGCGGTCACCAAAGCCGTCAATGAGTGCGGCAAGATAGTTACAGTAGAGGATCACAACATAATTAACGGCCTCGGCAGCGCCGTTGCGTCGATCGCTGCGGATATGGGCCACGGCGTTGTCAAGCGTATCGGCATTCTTGATCAGTTCGGTCAGTCTGCGCCATATGAGAGACTGCTCGAAATGAATGGCATCACGGTTGAAAACATTGTTTCCATCGTAAAGGGAATTTGAGTAAACAACAGGCATTGCCTGCTTAAATTAGGAAAAATAATAAACAAAGGAGAAAAAGAAATGAAAAGATTCCTGTCAATCGTTCTCGCATTGTGCATGGTCTTCGCACTGTGTGCCTGCGGCAACGATTCCAACAACGGCGGCAGCGACGCTGACAGCAGCAAGTACGATAAGATCAGCATCGACCTGTCCTGCAACGGCCAGTCCGATACCGCAAACGACTGCATCGGCGCAAACCTCTTTAAGCAGTACATTGAAGAGCAGTCCGGCGGTGCGATCACTGTCACCATTTACAACAACGATCAGCTTGCCGGCGGCAACATGACCAAGGGCCTCGAGCTGGTTATGGACGGCACCGTCCAGATGGATATCCACTCCACCTCCATCATCTCGTCCATCGACAAGCGCCTCATGGTAAGCTGCCTGCCCTGGACCTTCTCCGACTATCAGGCGGCTGAGGACGCATTCTTCGGCGCCGGCGGCGAGTTCGTCTCCTCCGTCCTCGCAGAGCACGGCCTGACCTACCTCGGAGCACTCCACAACGGCTTCAAGTGCATGACCTCCTCCAAGTGCCAGATCAAGGCTCCTTCCGACCTCGTCGGTCAGAAGATCCGCACCCCGGGCGGCGATCTGTGGAACGGCTTCTGGAGCGCACTGGGTGCATCTCCTCAGGCAATGAGCTGGTCCGAGGTTTACACTGCAATGCAGCAGAAGACCATCGACGGCCACGATAACAGCCCCTCCACCATCAACTCCGCAAACGTTCAGGAAGTTCAGAAGTACATCACCGTTTCCAACCACACCTACGAAGCATTCACCTGGAGTGCAAACAGCGATTGGTACAACGGCCTTAACGAGGCAACTCAGGAGCTGATCGCAAGCTGTGCAAAGCAGGCCTGCCTTGATGCAAACAAGCAGATCGAAGATTCCATGGAAAAGATCCTCAGCAACTGGGAAGGCAACGGTTACAATGAAATTTACCGTCTGTCCGACAGCGAGATCGAAGTTTTCAAAGAAGCAGTCGCAAGCGTTACCGAGCAGTACGCAAATGAGTACGGTCAGGAAGCATGCACCGCATTCGGCATCAATGTTGCATCATAATCGGTATATGTACTGAACCTTAAGATCCACGGCACAGGCGTTTCGGCTTGCCGAACGCCTGTGCCGTGAAATTGGTTTCCATCCAACCGAAAGGAGTTTCAAGTGAAAAAGACTGGAAAAGTCCTCAATTCGCTTGAGGATTACATACTTGCGGCCATGCTCATGGTCATGACGATACTCGCTTTTATAAATGTTATCATGCGATACGTCCTTCTCTCTTCACTGCCGTGGATAGAAGAGCTCAACCGCCTCGGTCTTGTTATCCTGTCCTATACAGGCGCGGCGGTAGCGCTTAAGAATCATTCTCACCTAGGACTTTCCATTGTCACCGATAAGCTCTCCCCCAAGGGAAAGAAGATCGCGGGACTTTTCAGCTGCCTGTGCGGCGTTTTCTTCTGTGGGATATCCGTATACTACGGTGTCCTTATGGTTATCAAGGAATATCAGAACAACGTGCTTACGCAGGGCATGCAGTGGCCTGAATGGCTTTTCGGAATTTGGCTCCCGATAGGACTGGCCGTGCTGTGCATCCGCTTTATCCAGTGGGGCGTCTACCTTGTGCAGGGCCGTGATTTTAAAGACACAAGCAAGGAGGGCAATAACGGATGAGTGCTGTACTCTTATTTGGAATATTCTTCGCCCTTCTTTTCCTGAATGTGCCCATAGCAATGTCGTTGGGCGTGTCGAGCATCATAACTACGATGGCAGTCAAGCCGGCTATGATGTCCACTATAGCGGCGAACCTCTATTCTTCCACCAATACCTATGTTCTGCTGGCGATCCCGTTCTTCATTCTCGCCGGCAACATCATGGACGTCAGCGGCATATCCGTGCGTCTTATAAACTTCTTTAACTCCCTTGTCGGACACACAAAGCACGGCACCGCAATGGTCTGCGTCATCGTTGCGTGCTTCTTTGCGGCAATTTCCGGCTCCGGCCCGGCTACCGTTGCGGCTCTCGGCGGAATACTTATCCCTGCAATGAGTAAATCCGGCTATGAAAAGGATACAAGCGCCGCGCTCATGAGTACGGCAGGCGCAATAGGTATCGTTATCCCACCGTCGATCACCTTTGTTGTCTACGGCTCCGTAACCGGAACCTCGGTCGGCGACCTGTTCATGGCAGGTATCATCCCCGGCATACTCATTGGCGTTGCAATTTACTTCACCATGGTTATCAGCTCCAGAGGCTGCAATCTGGTTCGTCAGCCGAAAGCAAGCGGCAAAGAGCGCTGGAAAGCTTTTGGCGACGCCGTGTGGGGCATACTTATGCCTGTCATCATCCTCGGCGGTATATACGGCGGTATTTTCACCCCGACCGAAGCCGCTGCGGTTTCGGCGATTTACGGACTTATAGTCGGCATATTCATCTACAAGACCCTGCGCTTTAAAGAGATCGTCGTTATCCTGCGCCAGTCCGTTTCGCAGACTGCCGTTGTCATGCTTATCATCGGATGCGCAGCCGTATTCGGCAAGGTTCTTACCTTTACCGGCCTTGCAAGTGACGCAAGCCAGGGCCTTATCTCTATCGCTCACGGAAATAAGTACACCTTCCTGCTGATGGTCAACATCATTCTCATTATCGCAGGCTGCTTTATCGACGCAAACTCCGCACTCTATATTCTCTGCCCGATACTCTTCCCGATAGCAAAGACCCTCGGCATCGACGCTGTGCATCTCGGCGCGGTAATGACCGTCAACCTCGCACTCGGCCTCATTACGCCTCCTGTCGGCGTTAACCTGTTCACCGGCTGCGGTGTTGCCGGAATAACGCTCACCGACATGGTCAAGAAGATCTGGCCGTTCGTAATCGCCGTGCTTATCGTTCTTCTGCTCGTCACTTATATTCCGCAGATATCAACGATCCTGCCGAGCCTGATGGTGAAATAATTTATAGGAGGCATATACCATGAGAGCTGGTTATTTTCCGGAATTGGGCGTTGCGGAATTCCGCAGCGATATGCCGGAGCCGCAAATCAGATATGATAAAGATGTGAAGATCCGCATCCGCAAATGCGGTATATGCGGTTCCGAGGTTCACGCCTTGCATGGAATGCACCCGTTCCGTATCCCCCCGGTCCTTTCCGGCCATGAGTTTGCCGGAGACGTGGTCGAGGTTGGCAAGGGCGTGACGAAATTCAAGCCCGGCGACAGAGTCACCGGCGAACCCCAGTACGGCTGCGGCGAGTGCTACTACTGCAAGCACGGAATGTACAATCTGTGTACCTCAAAGAGAGTGCTTGGCGCGTCTTACAAAGTCCCCGAGCTGGATAACGGCGAGTGGACGGGATCCATGGGCGAATACATCGTCGTGCCCGAAAAAACCGTCGTCAAGCTTGCCGACAATGTAAGCTATGAAGAGGGTGCGCTCATAGAGCCGGTAGCAAACGGCATCTATGCCGTGCGCCGTGCAAACATCACGCCGGAGAGCACCGTGGCGATCATCGGCTGCGGCCCGATCGGCCTGGGCGACCTTATCGGCGCTCAGCTTTACGGCCCGAAGCTCATCGTAGCGGCGGATGTGTCCGAGATAAACCTCAAAATGGCCCGCGAGTTCGGCTGCAAAAATGTTGTTGACAGCAGCAAGCAGGATCTTGAGGAAGTTATTTCGGAGCTTACCGACGGTGTTGGCGTGGACATGGTTTTCCTCGGCTTCGGCAATGAAGCTGTGCTTGAGCAGGCGTGCCGCATTGTCCGCCGCGGCGGAACCGTACATCAGCATGCGCTGATGCTCGACGGCGTCGGCTTCCCGTATCGCATACATCAGCAGCACGAGCTGAGCTTCAAAGCGTACAACATGTACAAGTACGAGGAATTCGAGCTGATCTGCGATGAGATAGCAAGAGGCCGCATTTCCGGTCTTGAGCGCATGGTCACGCATCGCTACCCGATCGAGGAGTTCAAGCAGGCTATGGAGATGGCCGATAAACGCCCCGAGCCGGTAGTCAAGGTAATGCTTGATTTCTGAGGCGGTTATGAGCTATAAATTCACAAAAACGCTTACAAAGGTCGTTTTCGGCATAGCTCTGGCGTGCTACATTGCCGCTGCATATATCATGAATCGCGGCGGCAATGCAGTTGCCATGCTGGCTGTGGCCAGTGCGGTGCTCGTTATAGGCGTAGTTATCCGCCTGATATGGTTCCGATGCCCCAAATGCCATCGGCATATATCATATAAGCACCTGAAAGATACCCACTGCCCGTTTTGCAGCTGCGATCTTGAAAGCTGAATAAAAAAATTTTGCCCCTGGCGACTGCTTGGTCGTCAGGGGCAACGCTTTTTCTATTTCGTCAGATATTCGAACAGATCGTCGGCGTTTTCGGCGACGTACACCGCGCCCTCACGCTCAAGCTCGCCCGGCTCCGCGTAGCCGAAGCGAACGCCGATGCACTCAACGCCGCACTTTTTTGCGCCGATAACGTCGTATTTCCTGTCGCCGACCATGATCGCCTCGTCGGGAGAGATGCCGAACTGCTCCAGCGCATATTCTATGACCTCCCACTTCTGGCCGCGCTCGCCATTGAACTCCGAGCCGCAGACAAGGTCGAAATCATCCTGCATGCTGTACTTTTCAAGAATTTTCTGCGCAAAAACGCGCGGCTTACTTGTCGCAACGGCAAGCTTGATCCCCTTTGCGTGCAGCTTGCCCATAAGCTCGTGCATGCCGGGGAAGGGAGAACACTCCTCCCAACCAACAGGGGTGTAGCGCTCACGGTAAAATTCAACTGCCCGGTGTGCGGTCTGCGCATCCATGCCGTAGCGCTGCGCGAACATCTCGTCGAGCGGAGGGCCGGCAAAGCACATAAGCTCGCTCGTTTCCGCATGTATCCCCATCTTGCCAAGCGCGTACTGAACGCTCTTGGTTATACCTTCGGCAGAGTCGAAAACAGTGCCGTCAAAATCAAATAAAACATAGTTTTTCATTTCTGCGCCTCCCGAAACGATCAGATGACGACACAGTCTATCATCAAATTTGGCCTTCTGTCAACCCGCAGGAGAATAATTGCGGAAATGCCTGCGCTGCACTTGATAAACGGCGCAGGTTTTGTTATTATAATCTATTATAAATAAAAATTATATTGAAGCAGTGTTTGTAGATGAATTACAGTAAATGGAAAATTGAAGAATGTCCGACAGATAAGCTGAAAATGTTCACTGCTGCCGGCTATCCGCCGCTGCTTGCGGCGATGCTCGGCGTGCGTGGGATAGGCAGCGTTGAGGAGGCCGAAAGCTTCCTTGACGGCGGCGCGGAGCTTTTGCGCGACCCGATGCTGCTCAAGGATATGGACAAGGCGGTCGAGCGCATAAAAAGCGCCATCTCGAAGCACGAGACGGTCGCCGTTTACGGCGATTATGACGTTGACGGTATAACATCGACCTGCTTGCTGACCGATTGGCTGCGAAGCTGCGGCCTTGAGTGCTATCCGTATATCCCCGACCGCATCGGAGAGGGCTATGGACTTAATAACGCCGCGATCGACTGTTTGCACAAGAAAGGCGTCAGCCTCATCATCAGCGTTGACTGCGGCATAACGGCAGCCGAGGAAGCAAAGTATGCACGCCTGATCGGGGTCGATCTGATCATCACCGATCACCACGAGTGCCGCGAGCAGACGATACCCGATGCGATCGCGGTCATTGACCCAAAGCAGGATGACTGCCGCTATACGAACAAGGATCTTGCCGGCGTTGGTGTTGCTCTCAAGCTCGTGTGCGCGGTCGAGGGCAAAAACGAGCCTATAGTCGAGCGCTATGCAGATCTCGCGGCCATCGGCACGGTCGCGGACGTTGTTCCGCTTACCGGAGAGAACCGGTATATTGTCCGCCGCGGCCTTGAGCTGCTCGGCAATCCATCGCGCCCGGGTCTTGCTGCGCTGCTGCGCGAGTCCGGCGCTTCGGAAAAGAAAATTTCATCCTCTACGATCGGATTTTCGCTCGCGCCTCGCCTGAATGCGGCAGGCCGCCTCGGCGAGGCGTCCGTAGCGGGAAAGCTGCTGATGACGCATGACACCAAGGAGGCAAGCACCCTCGCCGGCGAGCTGTGCGAGCTTAACCGCCGCCGCCAGCATCTTGAGACTGAGATATGGGACGATGCTTCAGGCATGATGGACGGAAAAACGCCGTCAACGCCCATAGTCCTTGCCAGCGAAAAATGGCATCAGGGCGTTATCGGCATTGCCGCCTCCAAGCTTGCCGAGCAGTATTCAAAGCCGACGATCATGATCTGCCTCGACGGCGACAAGGGCAAGGGCTCGTGCCGCAGCTACGGCGGCTTTAATCTGTTCGACGCGTTGTCGGCATGCTCGGAATATCTCGAGGGCTTCGGCGGACACGCGCTTGCGGCCGGGCTTAATATAAAGCGCGATAAGCTCAGGCAGTTCTGCCGCGCGTTCAGCGAATATTACGAAAACAACAAGCCTACGGAGCTTCCGACGCTGTGCTGCGATATCTGCGTAACAGACCCCGGAATTCTTGACATGAAGGGTGTGGACGCGCTCTCGCGCCTTGAGCCGTACGGCAGCGGAAACCCGAAGCCAACGATGTGTATCCTCGGCGCAAGGCTCGATAAGGTAACGCCGATCGGCGGCGGAAAGCACCTGCGCCTTTCTGTCGGCTACAAGGGCGCGGAGCTTGAGTGCGTTTTTTTCTCGCACTCGGAGGCCGATCTCGGCCTTAAAGCGGGCGACAAGGTGGATATTGCCTTTACTCCGCAGATAAACGAATTTCGCCTGCGCCGCAGCGTGCAGCTTCAGATAACAGCGATGCGCCTGCACGATCCTAAGCCGCTGTGCGGCATGATACTCGAGGATGAGCTGCCCGTGACGGAGGCGTCGTCCTATTGCCCGGATCGCAGCGCCTTTGTGAAGGCCTGGCGCAGACTTCAGGCGCTGGGCGGTTCGGTAGCGGCCGACCTTGACGGCGTTATACGCCAGTGTCCGCACGGGATAGAGCCGGAGCGGTTCTGCATATGCCTGATGGTGCTGTGCGAGCTGGGACTGCTGAAAACGGTAAAGCCCGGTTCGGTGTTCGGCGCGAAAATGGTGTCCGGCAGCGCCAAGGTAAATCTTGAAAGCTCGGAGCTTATAAAACGCTTGAAAGCGAGACGGTCATAATGGCAGAAACAGAAAACAGAAAACTTGATCCCGACGAGATGTTTGCCGCGCTCAGCAAAAAAATATCCGACAGCGGCATGGATATGGATATGGGCAGAATAGAAGCGGCATACAACATGGCAAAGCTCGCCCATTCCGGGCAGCTTCGCAAGGACGGCTCGCCCTATGTCACCCACTGCGTCGCGGCGGCGGATATAGCGGCCGATATGGGTCTTGACGAGGACTCGATAGTTGCAGCGCTTCTGCACGATGTTATTGAGGATACCGACCTTACCCACAGCGATATTGCAAAGCAGTTCGGCGAGCCGGTGGCCAACATCGTTGAGGGCGTCACGAAGCTCACGCGCGTGCAGTACACCAGCAAGGAAGACGAGCAGATGGAAAATCTGCGCAAGATGCTCATGGCAATGGCCAAGGACATCCGCGTCATTCTCATAAAGATCGCCGACCGGCTGCACAATATGCGAACCATGGCGTATCAGACCGAGGAAAAGCAGCGTCAGAAGTCGCTTGAAACGATGGAGATATACGCCCCCATCGCGCACCGCCTCGGTATGCAGAGAGCCAAGTGGGAGCTTGAGGACCTTGCGCTTATGTACCTCGACCCGGCCGGCTATAAGGAGATAACCGACACGCTCAACTATCGCATGGATACGCTCAAAACCTTCATGTCAAACGTTGAGACGAAGATAAAAAAGCGCCTTGCCGACGAGGGACTTCAGGTCACGGTTTACAGCCGTATAAAGCACATTTACAGTATCTATCGCAAAATGTACGCGCAAAAGCTCGATATCAATGGTATATTTGACCTGTGTGCGTTCCGCGTTATAGTCGATACGATACCCGATTGCTATAATGTGCTGGGCATAATCCACGATATGTTCAAGCCCGTCCCGGGCAGATTCAAGGATTATATCTCGACCCCGAAGCCGAACATGTATCAGAGCGTTCACACTACTGTCATCGGCTCCGAGGGCATACCGTTTGAGGTGCAGATACGCACATGGGAAATGCACCGCACCGCAGAATACGGCATCGCCGCGCATTGGAAGTATAAGATAGGCTCAGCCGCCGAGACTGTTGTCAAGGAAGGCGACGAGGAGAAATTCGCGTGGGTAAGGCGACTGCTGGAAAGTCAGCAGGAATCCGACGCAACGGACTTCTTCCACAATCTGAAGATCGACATGTTCGCCGACGAGGTGTTCGTGTTCTCACCAAAGGGCGACGTTATAAATCTTCCGGCCGGCGCAACGCCTATAGACTTTGCCTACAGCATCCATTCCGCCGTCGGCAACAGCATGATCGGTGCGTCCGTAAACGGCAGGATCGTAAACTTCGACTATGTGCTGCAAAACGGCGATATCGTTGAGGTCAGGACCTCAAAAAACGCAGCCGGGCCGAGCCGCGACTGGCTCAATATCGCAAAAAGCGGTTCTGCACGCACGAAGATAAAGCAGTGGTTCAAAAAAGAGCGCCGCGAGGAGAACATCGAGCGCGGCCACGCAATGTTCGAGTCCGAGCTTAAAAACAAGGGCCTGCGCATGGACGATATCACCGACGAGGAGGTCCTGCCGCAGCTGCTGAAAAAGGTCTCGTACACGAGCCTTGACGAGATGTACGCCGCCATAGGCTACGGCGGCATGGCCGCAACGAGAGCCGTAAACCGCATGAAGGACGAGCTTGCGCGCCTGCACCACGCAAGCGGCAAAAAGACCGTTCTCGAGAAGGTCACCGAGGCCGCCGAGCGCCGCGAGCAGCAGGCGCAGAAAAAGGTCAAGCCCGTACACGGCGTTCTGGTCGAGGGACTGGATAACTGCCTGATAAAATTCTCGCGCTGCTGCACTCCGATACCCGGCGACGATATAGTCGGCTATATAACGCGCGGCCAGGGCGTTTCCATCCACCGCACCGACTGCGCAAACTATGCCCGGCGCGAATTTAAGCCCGAGGATATCGGCCGCTGGATAAACGTCAGCTGGGCCGACGAGATAAAAGAAAGCTACGCAACGGCGATAACCGTCGTCTCGCGCGAGCGCAACGGACTTATCATGGATATCGCCAGCATATTCAATACGCTCAACACCAAGGTGCGCACGATAAACGCACGCGATACGGGCGATAAGTCCATAGTCAATATAACGCTTGAAACCTCCGGCATCGACGAGCTGCGCGCGGTAGTCAACCGCATAAGCGCGCTGCCCGGTGTCGTTGAGGTCAAAAGAAACGGAGGTAAACGATGAGAGCCGTAGTAACGAGGGTGGACAGTGCGTCCGTCGCGATAGGCGGAAAGGTCAAAAGCAGCATCGGCAAGGGCTTTCTTATCATGCTGGGCGTTCACGAGGACGACGAGGAAAAGGAAGCGCTGAAGATCGCCGACAAGATCTGCGGACTTAGAATATTCGAGGACGAGGCAGGGAAGATGAACGTAAATCCCGCCGACGCAGGCGCTCAGCTGCTTATAATCAGCCAGTTCACACTTTTTGCCGACTGCAAATCGCGCCGTCCCGGCTTTTCCAAGGCCGCGCGCCCCGAAAAAGCCATACCGCTGTACGAAAAGGTCATAGCCGAGTGCCGCAGCCGCGGCTTTGAGGTCGGAACAGGCGAGTTCGGCGCGGAAATGAAGGTCGAATCGATAAACGACGGACCTGTCACCATTATTCTTGACACAAGGGAGCTTTGAAAATGAATATTAAAACTCTGCCCGTAGGGCAGCTTGAAACAAACTGCTATGTCGTCATAAACGAGGATACCCTCGAGTGCGTCGTGATAGACCCGGGCGACGAGAGCAACACCATCATGGACTATATAGAGTCGAATAATTTAAAATGTAAGGCGATCATGCTCACTCACGGCCATTTTGACCATGTCGGGGCAGTCAACGCCGTCGCCGAGCAGACAGGCTGCCCGGTGTATATAAATAAGCGCGACGAGGGCTATAAGGTCGGTATGAGCGGCATGATGTTCAAGCTCCCCGAGGGCGGCAAATACTATGACGACGGCGACGTTATCACCGAAGCCGGCCTTGAGTTCAAGGTCATCGCAACTCCGGGACACACCCCCGGCGGCGTGAGCCTTATCTGCGAAAACGCACTTTTCACGGGCGATACGCTGTTCCGTGGGAGCTGCGGCAGAACGGATCTTCCCGGCGGCGATACCGAAACCGAGCTGAGATCGGTCAAAAAGCTCTGCATGCTGCCCGGCGACTATGAGGTATATCCCGGCCATATGGACAGCTCAACGCTCGAACGTGAACGCCGCTTCAATCACTACTGCCGCGAGGCAATGGCAAATTTCTGAGCTTACAACCGGAGAACTCAATGCTTGAAGACATACTAAAGACGCTCGTTACGGCGATGCTGCCGATACTTGAGATTCGCGGTGCGATCCCCGTCGGCGTTGCGGCCGGTATGGATCCGTGGACGGCATTTGCAATAGGCTTTGTGGGCAATATGCTGCCTGTGCCGTTTCTGATCCTGCTTGCCCGAAAAGTGATAGAGTGGATGAAAAAGCACCATATTCTCGATAAGCTGACGACCTTTGTAGAGCGCAAGGGAAAGGAAAAGGCCAAAACCGTTCAGGCATACAGCTTCTGGGGGCTTTTTATACTCGTTGCTATACCTCTGCCCGGAACCGGCGCATGGACGGGCGCGCTTGTCGCCTCGCTGCTTGATATGCGCCTTAAAAGGGCGCTGCCTGCCATCGGCATGGGCGTTGCCGTTGCCGGACTTATAGTTCTGGTGCTCACATACGGCGTTATCCACATCGGAACACTGGTGTGATAAGTATTCACTTGCACGCATAATAACTGCATAAGAATAATTATTCAAAATCCCTGCAAAATTCGTGAATTTTGCAGGGGTTTATGCATATTTGCCGCCGATTGTTCGATTTATACAAGCGAGGGCGGCTGAGAAACGATAATTTGTTCAAAATAACGAGCAAATTTTTATTCAAAACTATTGCATAATTGTGAATAAAAATGTATAATAGCCACTGTCAATGAATAAAAAACCTAACAGAAAGGCGACAAGGTGGAAAACATGCATAAGGCAAAGACAAACAACAATTTCACGAAATTCATTTCCATGCTGCTTGTTGTGCTGATGCTCGTGTCGATCGTTCCGATCACGGCCTCGGCGGACCCGGCAAGCGCAAGCTTTGAAAATGTATCCGGTGAAGGCAAAGATATAATATCTCTTGCGGAAGGACGCGAATACAAAGTAAGCATCCCAATCAGCGCAGACGTTGACCCGTCCACGATAACATGGACGATGGTCAAGGACAGCTCCAAGAGCTATGTCAGCAAGGAACTCTTCCCGAACCAGACCGAAGGCGGCGCGCTGAGCACCTGGATCTGCGACGACGGCAAGACCCCGTTCTTCAACGAAGTCAAGACCAGTGTTTCGGATTCAAACGGCCAGAAGACACTCGTTGCCGAGTTCAGCACCAACGACTTCTTCTACGGCTACGACTGGTGGACGGGCGAAGCTTACCCCGACAACAGCGCTCCCCACGATGAAGGCGGCGCTTACCTCGATTCCTGCGGCTACTTCAATCTCACCGCGACCGACGCACAGGGCAACGTTATCGGCTCTGTTCCCGTGAAGATCGCTCCCTACGACAGCTTCCACACGATGGACGAGATCTACACCGAGCTTGATGAGATGGTAGCAGCTGCAAAGGATTCCGGTGTCTTTGTGCAGAAGTATTCCATGGGCAAGTCCTCGGGCGATATCTATGACGCGCTCGACATGCCCTACCTCATTGTCGCAAAAGATCAGGCAACCGTGACCAAGTGGCTCGAGTTCACCGAAAAGGCGGAAACTCAGCCCGATCAGGTGCTTGCGGATATAAAGGCCGGCAAATACGACGATATTAAGGTTCCCGTGATGTTCTCCAACATCCACGCAAACGAAGTCGCGGCGACCGACGGCATCATGGAATTTGCATGGATGCTCGTTAAAGCCGCCGCCGGCGACGGCAAGCTCAGCTACAACAACCTCACCGGCTTCACTGCCGACGGTCAGACCGAATTTAACAGCGAGAAGGCCGCAAGCAAAATGGCCGTTCCCGATCTTGTCAAGGACAGCGCAACCTACCTCGGCTGGCTGACTGCCGAAAATAACGGACAGTCCGGCGTAGTCGATCTCGATAAGTACTACACTCAGGAGACCGTCAACACCACTATCGACGAGCTGCTCGACGGCGTGTTCTTTATCCTCGTTCCCGAAGAGAACGTCGAAGGCCGCACCTACATCACCCGTGAAGCCTCCAACGGCTACGACCTCAACCGCGATAACTCCTTCCAGACCACTGAGGAAACTCAGAACATGCAGAAGCTTATCGCAACCTTTAACCCCGTATCCCTCACCGAGTTCCACGGCCGCGTTTCCGCGTTCCAGTGCGAGCCCTGCGATCCCCCTCACGAGCCGAACTTTGAATACGACCTGCTGGCAGATCATCTGATCGCAGGCGGCGAGGCTCTCGGCATAGCGGCCGTTGCAAATAACGATACCTACAACAGCTTTGTTATCCCTCAGCGTGACTATCTCACCGATAACGGCGACGGCACCACCTACTGGGCCGATCCCTGGGACGATATGTCCACATCCTACACTCCGCAGTTTGCAATGCTTCAGGGCACCGTTGCTTACACCGTTGAGCTTCCCGGCTACAACGACGCAGGCGCTCAGCTCGTTCAGTACGGCTGCCTCGGCCAGGCAAACTACATAGCAGACGAAAAGCTCGGCTACCTCGAGTCTCAGACCGAGATTTTCAGCCGCGGCGTTAACAACGCAAACTCCGATGCATACGACCTCGTAGGTCAGTGGCTGTGCGACCAGAACGATGTCGAAGGCGCCGAATCCGATCTGTTCCGTCCCGAGTATGACGGCGAAGGCGAAAACGGCAACTTCTACCCCGAATGCTACATCATTCCTCTCGACGGCGTTAACCAGACCAACCTCCAGGCGGCCGGCGACATGATGGAGTGGCTCTCCCGCAACGACGTTAAGGTTCTTGTGACCGATAAGGAATTCACCTACGACGGCGTTACCTATCCTGCCGGAACGATGATCGTTTCGATGTATCAGGCAAAGCGCTCCGTTGCAAACGGCGTGCTGTACGACGGCACCCTCATCACGAGCTGGACCGTTCTCTACTCCGAAGGCATCACCTCGTTCAACGAGACCCGTGGCTTTGACATGGTAACCGTCACCGAGCCTGCCGCATACAAGACCATCAAGGCAGTCTGCGGCGACTGGATGGATCACGACGCTTGCCTCAGCTACATTGCAAATAAGCTCGGCTCCTACTTCACCGGCAAAACCGGCGAGTACGTCGTCATCTCCAACGCATCCGAGGATTCCACCGCAGCGGTCAACGCACTGCTCAAGGCAGGCAAGTCCGTCGGCATGGTGACCGACAGTGAAAGCGATTTCTACGGCGACTTCGTTTGCAGCTATGCAGATTGGCAGACCGTTTCCGCAAAGTATGTCCTCAGCGGCACAGGCGTTGCCGAGGCTGATGTTCCTGCGGCAAAGACCATCACCAAGGCTCCCAAGGTGTACATCACCGGCGAGGTCGGCGCAGACGACGCAGGCTTCAAGTGGGCAAGCCGCATCAACTGGAGCCACGGCAACTGGAACTACGACCGCGTAGCTCTCGAGCTTATGGGCTTTGATACCACCAGCGATCCTGCACAGGCAGACCTCATCATGGGCGCAAGCGCACTCAATGACACTGCAAAGGCACAGGTCCTTGCAGGCACTCCCTACATCGGCTACGGCTCCTCGGCAACACGCAAGAACATCTTCGGCTCCGATCTTACCCGCAGCGCGGCTGACGGCATGGACTGCCTCGGCTATGTAACTTACCCGAATACCACTCTCGTCAACGCATCCTACGTCATGGATAACGACGATGTTCTCTACGGCTACGGCGTAGGCTACTTCTCCAAGATCCCCGAGGGCGCTCAGGTGCTCGTCAAGATGGACGGCAGCAAGACCCCGACCGAGGGCTTCGTCAAGATGATCGACGCGGACCAGACCGCAGCGGCAAAGGCCTACCTCGATGGCTCTGTTCAGGCAATTTCCTACCAGGGCAAGCTCACCGCAGACGCACAGAACGAGATAAACGTCGTTTACTTTGCAAACAGCCTCACCCACAAGGTACACCAGCGCGATGAGTACGCATTCATCAGCAACTTCGCATTCTCCAACCTCCTCGGAGATGACTTCATTTCCGCCGGCGACGACGGCAGCAAGCTTCCGTTCAAGGATGTTAAGGCCGGTGCATGGTACGAGGACAGCGTCAAGTACGTTTACGAGAACAAGCTGATGCTCGGCACCACCGACGATACCTTCACTCCCGACGGCACCATGACCCGTGCAATGTTCGCAACCGTTCTCTACCGCATGGCAGGCAGCCCCTCCGTCGAGGGCCTGAGCGTAAGCTTCAAGGACGTTCCGGAAGACTACTGGGCATACGATGCAATAGCATGGGCGCTCGATAAGGGCGTAGTCAACGGCTTCAGCGCCGACGAGTTCAAGCCCAAGCAGGCAATAACCCGTGAGCAGCTTGTTGCAATGCTCTATCGCTACTCCGGCAATCCCGAGGTCAGCGGCGAGCTGAGCTTCACCGACGCGGCAGCTGTCTGCGACTGGGCGGTCAACCCCATCCTCTGGGCATGCCAGAACAAGATAGTCCAGGGCTACACCGACGGCAGCTTTGCTCCGGATAAGACGGCAAACCGTGCCGAGATGGCAGCAATAATCCAGCGCTTCTGCGCTATCTGATAAACCTCAAACCTCTCAAAATAATCTCAAAAAGCAAACGGCAAGGTCAATTGACCTTGCCGCTTGTTTTATAAAGATTGATTATTTAAATCGCTGCTTTGCGGAAAATTCGCGGACGACGATTTTTTCAACGCTCGTTGAGTTGACGACCGCCTCGGGGCAGCCCATCTCGTCAAAGCCGCAGTGGCGGCACAAAAGCGTCAGCGCCTTTACGGCTTCCTCGCCTGTCACGGTGCTTATCTCGCCGTAGCCTATGAAGCTTTTATAGTCGGCTGTCTGCGAGCCCTGCTCAAGCTCGACAAAGCCTGAGCACACATCGGCCTCGACGCAAACGCGGCCGCTTTTTTTCGCAAGAGTGTGCCGCCTGCCGGCCTTCGCGCCGTGAACATAGAATGTGAATTCGCCGTTTTCGGCCTCGAAGCCGAAGGAGAGCGGCACGATGTATGCCTCGTCGCCGTCAACAAAGCCGAGGCGGATCGTATCGCAGCTGTCAATAAGCGTCTTTATCTCGTCAAGATCCGTTATCGCGCGGTTTGCTTTTCTCATCAAAACAGATACACCCTCATTTCATACGGCCTTGTTGTAAAGCCGTTTGATATAACAAAATTGTTGTCGTAGTTTCCAAAAACCTGCTTTGTTTCGTCAAGCGTTATGCCCTCGGGCGCGTCAAAGCGCACGCATTTTTCGGAATATGAGCAGATGACAAGCAGCTTTTTGCCGGCAAGGTTGCGCTCGTAGACATACAGCTCCTTGCTTTTGGGCATGTGCTCAACATAGTCGCCGTATATGACAACGGGGTTGTCGCGCCTGAATTGCAGTGCGTTGCGGTAGAAGTTTAATATGCTGCCGGGATCGCCAAGCTGGCTTTCAACGTTTATATCCTTGTAGTTGGAATTTACGACGAACCAGGGCTTGCCGTTTGTAAATCCTGCGTTGGGGGCACCTGACCACTGCATGCAGGTCCTCGCGTTATCGCGCGAGGCCTTCTGCGCAAGCCTGAGCACCGTTTCCTTTGAAAGACCGAGCGAGCGCGCTATGCGCGCGTTGTTTTTGACCATGATATCCTTGTAATCGTCAAGGCTTGGAAGAGGCGTGTTTATCATGCCGATCTCCTGCCCCTGATATACAAAGGGCGTGCCGCGCTGGAAAAGGTAGCTTGCGGCAATGCTCTTGCCGCTTTCAACGCGGTATTTTTCGCTGCCGTAGCGGCTTATGATGCGCGGATGGTCGTGGTTTTCCATGTAAAGCGCGTTCCAGCCCTTGCCGTACATCTTCGTTTGCCATTTGGTGAAGGCCTTTTTGAGCTTCACAAGGTCAAACGGACGCTGGAGAAAGTCGGTGATGAAGCAGTCAGCCTCCATGTGGGCAAAGTTTATCATCATGTCGAGCACCTTGTCCTTGCCCTCGCGCACATAGCTCAGCGCGACCTCCGGCTCCATGCGCGGCCCCTCGCCGACGGTGAAGCAGTCGTAAAAATCAAGCACGTCGCGCTTGAACTCGGCAAGATAGTCGTGGACCTTCGGCAGATTGGTGTAATACTGCATGCCCGTTGCCGCCGGGAGCTTTACCTTTGCGCTCGGCAGACCGTCGGCCTTGGCGATGTAGGTTATAACGTCCTCGCGGAAGCCGTCAACGCCCATGTCGAGCCAGAAGCGCATTATATCCTTGACCTCTTCGCGCACCTTGGGGTTTGACATGTTAAGATCCGGCTGCTTTTTGGAGAATATGTGCATATACCACTCGTCGGTTGCCTTGTCATACTCCCACGCTCTGCCTTCGAACAGGCTGTCCCAGTTGTTCGGGGGGCGCTTTTTGCCCTTGCCGGGGCGCCAGTAGTAATAGTCGCGGTAGGGATTATTCTTGCTCTTGCGGCTTTCCTTGAACCACTCGTGCTCATCGGAGGAGTGGTTGACGACAAGATCCATGAAAACGCGCATGCCGCGCTCGTGCGCACCGTCTAACACCTGCTTGAATACCTCAAGGTTGCCGAAATCGGGGTGGATGTTTTTGTAGTCGGATATATCGTAGCCGTAGTCTGCGTTCGGCGAGGGGTACAGGGGCGAAAACCATATGCCGTCAACGTTCAGCGAGGCAATGTAGTCGAGCTTTGACAGGACGCCCCACAGGTCGCCTATGCCGTCGCCGTTGCCGTCGCAGAAGCTGCGGCACCATATCTGATACACCGCCATTTCCTTATACCAGCATTTCTTTTCCATTTCGTTTCTCCAAATCAAAATATATTTGAAATAATTTTATCACATGATATTTGCCGTTGCAATCGAATATTTTTTCGCGCCGTTCGGGAGAGAATAATTGATAGCATATTGACAATGCGGCACACATATTGTACTATTTACGCGAAATACCGGCGGATAAGACCGGTATAAACTTAAAGCGCCGCACCCGACAGGATCGGGGCGACAGCAGGAGGTATAAAAATGAATAATGGCAAACAAAAGGGCAATACCCGGCGCATGACGGGGCTTGCGATCTTCACCGCGATCATCGTGGTGCTTCAGGTACTGTGCACGTTCGTGCGTTTCGGCCCGTTTTCGATAACGCTGGCACTTGCGCCGATAATCATCGCAACGGCGATCTACGGCAAGGGTGCAGGCGCGTATCTCGGCGGCGTATTCGGCCTTGTTGTTCTCATAACCGGCCTTTTAGGCTGGGACGGCGGCACGGTCATGCTGCTTATGAGCATAAACCCCGTTGCGTGCATACTCATCTGCATCGTCAAGGGCGCAGCGGCAGGCTTCCTCGCAGGTCTGTGCTATGAGGCGATAGCAAAGAAAAACGACAAGACTGCGGTCATCGTGTCCGGCATTGTTTGCCCCGTTGTGAATACCGGACTGTTCATCTTGGGCATGCTGGTATTTTTCTTTGACACGATAAGCGGCTGGGCCGGCGGACAGAATATGCTTTTGTATATAATCGTCGGACTGACGGGCGTTAACTTCCTCGTGGAGCTTGGCGTGAACGTTTTGCTTGCCGCCGGAATCGAGCGCATCATCCGCGCCGGCAAAAAAATGCATTGAGGTATTGATCCATGATATTGACGATAGATGTCGGAAATACAAACGTTGTTCTCGGCTGTGTTGAGGACGGCGTTGTCGTCAGCCGCAGCCGCCTTGCGACCAACACGAGCGACCTGCCCAACGACTATGCGATGAAAATGCGCCAGAGCTTTGCGTTTGACAGCATAGATTACCATGAGTTTGAGGGGGCAATACTGTCCTCTGTCGTTCCGCAGGTAAATCGCGCTATACGCTCGGCCGTGCGCAAGCTCACGGGGCTTGAGTGCATCATAGTCGGAGCCGGCATAAAAACCGGCGTCAATGTGAAGATCGACGATCCGGGCACGCTCGCAGGCGACCTGATAACCGGCACGGTCGGCGCATTGTCGATGTATAAGCCCCCGATCATCATCGTCGATATGGGAACGGCAACGACCATCGTTGCCGTGGATAAGGACGGTGCGTATATAGGCGGCGCGATCGTTCCGGGCGTGAACCTCTCGTTCGAGGCACTCTCGCAGGGGACGAGCCTGCTGCCGAACATATCCATCGAAGCACCGAGAAAATGCATTGCCACAAACACCGTTGACAGCATGAAGTCCGGCGCCGTGTTCGGAACGGCCGCAATGATTGACGGCATGATAGAGCGCATGGAGGCCGAGCTTGGCCAGCCTGCAACGGTCATCGCTACCGGCGGCCTGTCCGGCGGCATCATCCCCTATTGCAAGCACGAGATCAAGCATGAGCCGGATCTTCTGCTCAAGGGCCTTGCGATACTGTATCAGAAAAACGCAAAGCCGAAAAAACAGAACAGATAATCAAAAATCCTCCGATTTTCGGAGGATTTTTCGTTATTCGTCAAGCATTATGTCGAGAATTTCTTCATCGGTCTCGCGCATGCCTTCGCGCGCAAGCTGGCCGACTGATTCAATGGTCTTTTCAACGTCGTCTTTGAGTATTCCGTCACCGCCGTGCAGAGCCTTGCCCTTTTCGTAGAGGTCAAAGCCCAGAAGCCCTGCCTCGACGGCAGAGGCAATTTTCGTTGCGCACGAGGGCTTTGCCCCGTCGCAAACCGTGCCGGATATCATGCCGAGCGTATTTGTTATCGTTGCGGAAACGGCCTCGTATGTGCCCTCTAAAAGCCAGGCTACGCCGGCCGCGGCTCCGCAGCCTGCCGAAACCGCGCCGCAGAAGGCACTGAGCCTGCCGATGGGCGTTTTCTGGTGGATGGTTATGAGGTTTGAAACGCAAAGCGCGCGCAGAAGCTGCTCGCGGCTTGCGTGCATATCGAGCGCATACACGATGACCGGCAGGGAAGCGGTCATGCCCTGGTTTCCGCTGCCGGATACGATGACGACCGGCAGCTCGCAGCCGCTCATCCGTGCATCCGAGCCTGCCGCGGCCTGCGCGCGTGCGCGCACACGCACATCGTCGCCGCGCGTTTCAAGAAGCGTTTTGCCTATCGATGCGCCGTAGTTTCCGCTCAGTCCTTCCTCGCTTATGGCAAGGTTATAGTCTATCTGCCGCTCGAGCATATCCCGAACATCGTCGATGCAAACCGACTCGGCAAAGTCGAGAATGTCGTGAACGTTCAGCACGCTGCGATCGGTCTCGCTGCCTGCAGCCGCGCTTTCGTCCTTCTTGAGCAGCACCTGCCCGTTTTTCTCGATGAGCACAATGTTCGTGTGATAGTCGCATATGCGCAGGCGTACGCTGTCGGTGCCCTTGTACATGTGCAGGTCAATGTCCAGCAGCTTTCCGCTTTCGGATTTCATGACGGTCATCTGGCATTCGTCCATGAATTTGCCGATCTGCGGTATCTCCTCGGGCTTTACAAACGACAAGACCTCAAGCTGCTTATCGGCATCGCCCACGACCGTTCCTGCCGCGACGGCAGCCGCAATGCCCTTCAGACCGCCTGTGTTGGGAACGACAACGCTTTTAACGTTCTTGATTATGTTGCCGCTTATGACGATGTCGATCTTATCCGGCATTGCGCCGAGGGTCTGCCTTGCCTTTGCCGCGGCATAGGCCATGGCGATAGGCTCGGTGCAGCCCATTGCAGGCAAAAGTTCTTCACGCAAAATTTGCAGATATTGCGAATACTTAATATCGCTACGTTCCATTCTTCATCCCTCCGGATAAATTTCTCCGCTGCCAGTATAACATCAAAATCCAAAATTGCATAGAGTTTTCAATGGCTTGTGAACATCTTGTCGAAAAAAGCTTGAAATAGTATATAACTGTGTGGTATACTGCTCACACAGTTAAGAGAGCGACTGACAAACAAATTGGGGATGTTTTTCTTGATAGGTTTTTATAATTACACGGTGTGGCTGACGTTTATCGGAATGCTGTCATCCGTTGTCGGCATGGGCTTTGCCGTTCAGGGCAAGATAATCGCCGCTGTCATATGCCTTATGTTCTCCGGCTTCTGCGACATGTTCGACGGTATCGTTGCAAGAACGAAGAAGAATCGTACGGATGAGGAAAAGCGTTTCGGCATCCAGCTCGACTCGCTCAGCGATATAGTCTGCTTCGGCGTTCTGCCGTTTGTCATCGGCGTGTCGGTCGGCGCAAGGGAGTGGTGGCAGATAGCCATCATGGCGCTGTTTGCACTTGCTGGGCTTATAAGGCTTGCGTATTATAACGTCACCGAGGAGACCCGTCAGCAGCAGACAGACGAAAAGCGCAAGCACTATCTCGGCGTTCCGATAACCTCATCGGCGCTGACGGTTCCGTTGCTTTTCTGCTTCAGAGGATTGCTTGCAGGCGCGTTTCCGATAGCGTATACGCTGCTTCTGCTGGTCAACGGCGCGCTGTTTGTCGTGCCTGTCCAGGTCAAAAAGCCCAGCAAGACAGGCCTTGCCGTTATGCTCGTTATAGGCATCGTCTGCACGGCGCTGATACTCATTTGCAGATAAATTTGATATGTATGACAAAAAGCCGCGTTCATCCGAACGCGGCTTTTCGCTGTGTATTTATTATCTGACGGCAGGCTCGAAGGCTTCCTTGCCGTGGTTGCAGATCGGGCAGACGTAATCGTCGGGCAGCTCGCCGTCGCACTCGACGAAGTGGTCGCATACGGTGCAGACATAGCCCTTGACAGGCTGCTTGACCTCGGGAACGATGTGTTCGAAGTCCTCCTTGCCGTGCTTGCACAGGGGGCATACAAAGTCGTCGGGCATTTCGCTTCCCTCGTGGAAGTAGCCGCAGACCTTGCAGACGTAGCCCTCGCCCTGAGCCGGAGCAGGATTTTTCTTGGGCTTTATGTGCGCATGGTAGTATCCGTAGGTGCAGCTGGGAGCGTCGGACAGAACCTTTGCCTCAACAACGTTTGCAACGTAGAGCACCTGAGTTTCAACGTCAACGACGTCGATTATCTCACAGGAGAGAACTGCGTTGGTATATTTCGTGACATAGGCTATGCCGTTTGTCATGCGGTCAAGGTCGGAAAAGTCTGCAAACTTGTCAACATCGCGTCCGCTCTGGAAGCCGAAGTGCTGGAACAGGCTGTAGGGAGCGTCCTCGGTGAGGATGGAGATGTTGAATTTTCCTGCCTTTGCGACCATGTCGCAGGTGTTGTTTTTCTTGATGACGGAGATGGTGATCTTCTTGGGGTCGCCTGCTGCGACCTGACCTGCGGTGTTTATGACGCAGCCGTAGTCCTTGCCGCCAACATTCGTGGTGAGGATCTCAACGCCGTAGCTGAACTTGTTGAATGCGGCATTGTCAACCTCCAGTGCCTGACCGATAGGCTCTGCCGGAGCTTCAAACACGGGAAGAACGGGGCGGATATCCGCGGCGATGGCGTCGGCAAGCGCGTCAAGCTCGGCAAGCTGAGCCTCGGTGACGTCGGACTTGAGCGAGATCGTTTCGCCGATGAATTCGGTGCCGCGCAGCTTTGAAAGCTGATCCTTCATCAGCTTGCCGCTGGTTGCGGCCCACGAGCCGTTTTCCAGAACGGCGATCTTGCGGCCCTGAAGATTGTGGTTTACTATGTCGTGAACGAGGTTTTCCATCGTGACGAAGATGCCGGCGTTGTAGGTCGTTGAAGCAAAAACAAGGTGGCTGTATCTGAACGCATCGGAGACGATGTACGATGCCGGGGTCACGGAGGTGTCATAGACCTTGACCTTTAAGCCGCGCTCGACGAGCTTGCAGGCGAGAATGTTAACGGTGTTTTCCGTGTGGCCGTAGACCGAGGCGTAGGCGATCATAACGCCGTTTTCCTCGGGCGTGTAGGAGCTCCACTTGAGGTATTTTTCAAGAAAATCGCCGAAGTGGCTGCGCCATACAAAGCCGTGCAGGGGGCAGACGTAGTTAAGCTCAAGCCCGGCCGCCTTTTTCAGAACTGCCTGCACCTGCGCGCCGTACTTGCCGACGATGTTCGTGTAATAGCGTCTTGCCTCGTCAACGTAGTCTGCGAAGAAATCGACCTCGTCGTTGAACAGATGGCCGTTGAGCGCGCCGAAGGTGCCGAATGCGTCGGCGGAGAAAAGCATTTTGTCGGTCAGATCGTAGGTCATCATGACCTCGGGCCAGTGAACCATGGGCGCCATGACGAAGGTGAACTCGTGCTTGCCGGTGCTGAGCTTGTCGCCTTCGGCGACGATGTGGTATTTAAGCGTATCCGACAGGGTGAAGAACTGGCCGAGCATGGTCTTTATCTTCGCATTGCAGACTATGGTGACCTCGGGGTGGCGCAGGGTAAGCTCCTCGATCGTTGCCGCATGATCCGGCTCCATGTGAGAGATCACAAGGTAATCGAGCTTTCTTCCGCCCAGAGCGTGGGCGAGGTTTTCAAAAAACGTGCGGCTGACGGCCTTGTCAACGGTGTCGAATAAAACGGTCTTTTCGTCATTGAGCAGATACGCGTTGTAGGAAACACCGTCGGGAACGCCGTAAACGCCCTCGAAGCAGGCAAGACGGCGGTCATCCGCGCCGACCCAGGTCAGATCGGCAGTAACTTTTCTCGTGCAGTACATAGTAAACCTCCCAAATTTGCTTTTTATTTTCTATAACATAATATTATCCCGTTTTACAACAAAAAACTGTGGCATATACCACAATCGTGTGATATAATCATTCAAAAATCGTCTATAGAGGTGAATGAGCAATGGAGCTTCAGAATGTTGAACTTTTCAAGGACGTGACATGCGCGAGCATCGACGCAATGATGAGCTGCTTCAGACCCGAGGTGCGCAAGTTCAAAAAGGGCGATACCATACTTGTTTTCGAGCCGGAGGTAAAAAGCCTGTGCGTTCTTCTTTCGGGCAAGGCGCATCTTTACTGCGTGGACAGCGAGGGCGAATATACGCTGCTTGAAAACTACGTGGAAAACGATATCTTCGGCGAGGTGTTCACCATGCCGTACAGCGGCCTTGGCTACGTCGCGGAGGCCGATTCCGACTGCAGCGTCATGTTTTTCAAAATGAGCACGCTTTACGGAAGATGCCCAAATGCCTGCGAGCATCACACGAAGATAACCAAAAATCTTTTTGGCCTTTCGGCAAAAAAGGCGCAGATGATGGCCTTGCGCATCAACATGATAAGCAAGAAAACCGTCCGGCAGAAGCTTATAAGCTACTTTGAGTATCTTGCCGAAAAAACGGGCAGCACAAGCTTTGAAACGGAGCTGAGCCTGTCGCAGCTTGCAAACTATCTGTGCGTTGACAGGACAAGCCTTATGCGCGAGCTGCGCCTTATGCGCGAGGAGGGGCTTATAAGCTCCAGCGGAAGAAAGATAAGCATGCTGAACATATAGAGCTTTACAGGAGGAACAGAGAAATGGGCAACTTTATTGTGACGACAGATTCCGGCTGTGATCTGCCGCTTAGCTTTTGCAGCAGCCGTGGCATAATTCCGCTTAAGATGAATTATGCCATCGGAGATAAGAACTATACAGACACGATGGACCCCAAGGATCTTAAATCGTTTTATGACGGAATGAGATCAGGCGACACTCCGAAAACGAGCCAGGTGACGCCGTATCAGTTCACGGAATTTTGGACGCCGCTGCTTGAAAAAAAGCAGCCGCTCATTCACATTGCGCTCGGCAGCGGGATATCCGGCACATGGGCAAACGCGGTCTCGGCAGCGGATATGCTCATGAAGGAAAACCCCGGCGCGGATATAAGGGTCATCGACTCGACCCTTGCATCGGTAGGTTACGGAATGCTCGCCATTCTCGCCGCCGATCTGCGCGACTGCGGCAGCAACGCCGACGAGTGCCAGATGCAGCTTGAGAAGGTCAAAAGCAATATAAATACTTACTACACGACCGGAGACCTGACCTACCTTTACCGCAGCGGCAGAGTCAGCCGCACCGGCATGGTCATAGCCCACGCATTGAACATCTGGCCGATACTCAATCTCGACCTTGACGGACATCTTATCGTCCAGGCCAAGGAGCGCGGCAAAAAGAAAACCATCGAGCGTATACACAAAATCATAAGCGAGCTGTGCGTCGATCCCGAGGACCAGACGCTTTACATCTGCCACTCGGACATCGCCGAGGAGGCCGAGCAGTTCGGCGAGGATATCAAAAAGGAATTCGGCTTCCGCGACGTGTTTTACACCTATATCGGAACGACCATCGGCTCAAATTGCGGGCCGGGACTTATGGCGGCGTTTTTCGTCGGCAAAAAAAGAACGAACTGAGAGGAAAAGAATATGAACGTTGATTACATTGATTTTAAAACCGTCAGCCTCACAAGCAAGCTCGACACGAGCATCGGCGCCGAGCTTCAGCTTACTCAGACCGGCAAGGTATCCGTAAAGCTCCCCGAGGAGTGGAGCGGCTTTGCGTTTTTGTATCTGAACATAGTTATCCACGATCCCGAGGATAAGTATTTTGTGTTCGATATCACCACAGAGACCGTCATAAAGCTGCCCGACGACGTCAAGGAATTCTCGGAAGAGGCAATGAATGCCGGCATGGAGATAGCGCAGAGCAAGACCTTTGAGGCTATCCGCGGCATTTCCGTGGCTATGGGCATAAACGAGCTTGATCTGAGCGGTAAGTGATATGAAGGAGCCGACGCTTGTTATAATGGCTGCCGGAATGGGCAGCCGGTTCGGCGGACTAAAACAAATAACCGCCGTTGATACCGAGGGGCATGCGATAATAGATTTTTCGCTTTTTGATGCTTACCGTGCAGGCTTTCGCAAGATCGCGTTTATTATAAAGCGCGAGATCGAGGAGAGCTTCAAGGCTGCCGTCGGTCTTCGCATGGAAAAGTATTTTGACGTAAAATACGTCTATCAGCAGCTCGACAAACTGCCCGAGGGCTACACCGTTCCCGAAGGAAGAGAAAAGCCCTGGGGCACGGGCCATGCGGTGCTTTGCTGCCGCGGCGTTGTGGACGGGCCGTTTGCGGTCATAAACGCCGATGACTTTTATGGTACCGGTGCGTATAAGGCAATGTACGATTTCCTCAGCGGCAGCAGGAAGCAGAGCGAGTACGCCATGGTGGGCTATAAGCTGCGCAATACAGTCACCGAAAACGGCTCGGTCGCTCGCGGAGTGTGCGATATCGAAAACGGATATCTTGTCGATATAACCGAGCGCACGCACATCGAAAAGCGCGGCGCGGATGCTGCCTACACAGAGGACGGGGAGACCTTCGTTCCGCTGTCGGGTGATGCGACCGTGTCCATGAACTTCTGGGGATTTTCACCCATGATGCTCGAGCAGCTCAATGCGCGCTTTCCGGCGTTTTTGGATAAAAATCTGCCCGTCAATCCGCTCAAATGCGAATATTTTCTGCCTTTTGTCGCCAACGAGCAGCTAAAAGAGGGACTTGCCACGGTCAAGATACTCGATTGCAGCGAAACGTGGTACGGCATGACCTACCGCGAGGACCTCGATTCTGTAAAATGCGCAATAGCCGACATGAAATCGCGCGGCATATACCCAGACAAGCTCTGGAAATGAGAAATCGCCTCAGGTACAATTGCCTGAGACGATTTTTTTGAAAATATTTAAGATGAGCGGTCGTCATATTGCTGTTGTTTATTTCCCCCAGTCGCCGGATATTCCGTCGGGGGCTTTGACGCGGCGGACGTCCTTGACATGCCCCTCGCGGCCGCGATAATCGTTCGGCGCGACGTTTTCGCCCGACGGCAGAGCGCCGTGCTTTTTGCTTTTTCTGCTCATAATTATCCTCCCAAAATGCAAAGTATCAGCCCGTATATCACGCTTGCGGTGATGCCGTAGACTATAACGGGGCCTGAGATGATGAACATTTTTGCAGCCGTTCCGCTTATTAAGCCCTCGGTTTTGAACTCCAGCGCCGGTGCGACCATGGAGTTTGCAAAGCCCGTTATCGGGACGAGGGTGCCGCCGCCGGCAAAGCGCGCGATGCGGTCGTAAAGTCCAAGCCCCGTCAGCAGCGCGCCGATAAAAACAAGAGTTGCTGAGGCCGCGCTTGAAGCATCTGTCCTGTCAAGTCCGCAGTCGGCGTAGACGTTCAATATCGCCTCGCCGATGCAGCAGATAAGTCCGCCGACAAGGAAGGCCTTCAGGCAATTGCCGAGGCATTTTGAGCGCGGCTGATGCGAGTCGGAATACTGCCGGTATTCGTCGTTTGTCATGTTCATAAGTAAGACCCCAAAAGAAAAATGCATCGGTAACGACCGATGCATTTATGTTCTCCGAAAAAATTTCGATTATACGTCCAGCGTCAGGTTTTCAACGCCGTTTGCCTCAAATTCGTCCATGTATTCGTCCATCCGCGAGGTGAGAGCGGCAAGATCGTCGCAATCCTCGCCGAGATCGCGCCGGGCAAGCTCCTCGGCCAGAATGTCGAAAAACACGGCGTCCTCATAATCGGCGATGGCCTCGTGGATGCCGCCGTCCTCGTATGCGCGCGAGGGGAAAACATGCCCGTGCCACAGCTGAATGAGCGACTTCATGCCGTTTTTTGCGCACAGCGAGAAGATCTTTTCCTGCACTATGTCATAGTCCTCGAAGCGGTCGGTAGTCCTCGTGGAGTTGAGTATCCAGTTGCCGATATACACAAGGTCGAGCAGTCTGCGGAATTCCTTTTCGGTCAGATCTATGTTCAAAGCGTGTGCCTCCGATCATGTTTGTAATTATATTATATCAGATAGACTGCTCCTTTGCCACAATAAAATCCTTGTAATTTTGGCTTACTTGTCATATTATATTATAGTTATAGTTTAATATGGAGATATTATCTGATGGACAACAGACCAATCGGCGTGTTCGATTCCGGCCTCGGCGGCCTGACGGCTGTCCGCAGACTCAGACAGCTTTTGCCGGATGAAAATATAATATACTTCGGCGACACCGGGCGCATGCCGTACGGCGGACGGCCGCGTGAGCAGATGCGTACCATTGCGCGGCAGAACATAGCTTTTGCCGAGAGCTTTAACGTGAAGGTCATCCTTGCCGCGTGCGGAACGATATCGAGCAATGCACCCGATATTATCGCCGCAAATGAGACAAAGACGATCGGCGTGCTCCTGCCGGGCGCAGAGAGGCTTGCCGCGACCGGCAGAAAAGAGCTTGGCGTTATCGCAACAAAGACGAGTATAGAAAGCGGGGCGTTCCAGCTCGGCGTCAGCCGTTTTGCGCCCGATGCGAAGATAACGGCAGTCGCCTGCCCGGACTTTGTTCCGATGATCGAAAGCGGACACTATCTGCCGGATGATCCGATGGTGCAGCGCATCGTTGCGCAGTCGCTCGAGCCACTCAAAAACGTCGGCGCGCTGCTGCTCGGCTGTACCCACTATGGACTTATATCCGATGCGATAAGCGCATATCTCGGAAAAGACGTCGTCCTTGTTGGGGCGGCGGACGCTTCTGCGGAAACGACGGTGCGTTATCTGCGCGACTGCGACATGCTCGCATCCGGCGGCGGCAGCGAGAGCTATTACACAAGCGGCAGCACGGCCGATTTTGAGGCTCTGGCTCCCATTATGCTCGGCTACGGGCTTAAAAGCGCCGTGAACTATGTCGAGCCGTTCGCGCTGGACTGATGAGGTGAGCAAAAATGGATGCAGTGATTAAGATAACCGGCGTGCAGAACTTTATGCAGCCCGATGCAGAAACGGTCGAATTTGTCACCGACGGCGTTTACTGCCGCACAGAGGACGGATATCAGATATTTTACCACGAAAGCGCACTGACCGGTCTTACCGGAACGAGCACCACGGTGGATATAACGTGTAACGCGATCACCGTTGAGCGCAAGGGTATGCTCAACACAAAAATGGTGTTCCGCGAGGGCGAGAAGGACAGATTCCTGTACGATACGCGCTTCGGAAGCGCGACGATGGGCATTGAAACGCGCAAGGTCGCCGCGAGTTTTGACGATTACGGCGGAGATCTGAGCATCGACTATGTGGTCAACATGGAGCACACCGTTGCAAGCAGAAATAAACTGAATATGAGCGTAAGGCTCAGAAGCTGAGAGGATAGATAATATGGCAAACATGATACAGAAGGCAAAACAGCAGGTCACGGAGCTTGTGACCGCGGCATACTTTGCCGCGGCGGAAAAGGGCGAGCTGCCTGCCGGACTTACGCTCAACGGCAGCGTCGAGATACCCAAGGATACCGCAAACGGCGACTACGCGGCAAACTACGCAATGGCAAGCGCAAAGCTTATGCGCATGCCGCCGCGCAAGGTCGCGGAAACGCTTATCGCAAACATGAAGCTTGACGGAAGCTGGTTTGAAAGCGTCGATGTCGCAGGCCCCGGATTCATGAATTTCCGCATGGGCAGCAAGTGGTATTCCGACGTTCTCAAAAACGTTGCCGAGGAGGGCGACAGCTTCTGCAACTGCAACATCGGCGAGGGCAAAAAGCTCATGGTCGAGTTCGTGTCCGCAAACCCCACCGGCCCCATGCACATGGGCAATGCGCGCGGCGGCGTTCTGGGCGATGCGCTTGCATCCGTCCTCTCTCGCGCAGGCTACGACGTCTGGCGCGAGTTCTATGTCAACGACGCCGGCAACCAGATTGAAAAGTTCGCAAGCAGCATCGAGGCGCGCAGCATCCAGCTCCTTAAGGGCGAGGATGCGATAGAGTTCCCCGAGGACGGCTATCACGGCGACGATATCAAGGAGCTTGCAAAGCTATTCTGCGAAAAGTACGGCGACAACTGGCTCAAGCTCGACACCCCCGAGCGCCACAAGATGATGGCCGAGTTCGGCCTGTCGATAAACCTGCCGAAGATGAAGCGCGATCTTGCGCGCTACGGCATCGAATACGATCAGTGGTTCCTCGAATCAAGCCTGCATGCCAGCGGCTATGTCGCCGATTCCGTGCAGAAGCTCACAGACGCAGGCTTTACATATGAAAAGGACGGCGCACTGTGGCTGCACACATCGAAGATCCTTGCAGACAAGCTCCTTGCCGCCGGCAAGAAGCCCGAGGACATCGAAAAGCTCGAGCTCAAGGACGATGTTCTGCGCCGCGCAAACGGGTTCTACACCTATTTTGCCGCCGACATCGCCTATCACCGCAACAAGTTCGAGCAGCGCGGCTTTGACAAGGTAATAAACGTCTGGGGTGCCGATCACCACGGCCACGTCGCACGCCTGAAAGGCGCAATGGATGCCCTCGGTCTCGACGGCGAGCACAGGCTCGATATCGTCCTTATGCAGCTTGTAAAGCTTATGCGCGGCGGTGAGGTCGTGCGCATGTCAAAGCGCACCGGCAAGGCGATATCGCTCTCCGACCTTCTTGACGAGATCCCCGTCGATGCCGCACGCTATTTCTTCAACTCCCGTCCCGAGTCACCCGTCGAGTTCGACCTCGACCTTGCCGTGCGTCAGGACAGCGAGAACCCCGTTTACTACGTTCAGTATGCCCACGCGAGAATATGCACCATGCTCTCGGCGCTTGCCGCCGACGGGCACGAGGTGCCGGATATAAACAGCGCCGATCTTTCACTGCTTTCCACAGAGCAGGAGCGAGAGCTGATAAAGCAGGTTGCGCTGCTTCCCGAGGAGATCCGCCTTGCCGCGCGCGACTATGACCCCAGCCGCATCAACAAGTATGTCACCGAGCTTGCCGCGCGCTTCCACAGGTTCTACACCGCATGCCGTATCAAAGGCACGGAGGAGGGTGTTCTCAACGCACGCCTGTGCCTTGCCGACACCGTGCGCCGCGTCATAGCTCTCTCCCTGTCCGTCATCGGCGTATCGGCGCCCGAAAAAATGTGATTTTAGAGGCGCATTGGGGCACATACGATACGGTTATTGCGGTAGCCCGAATCGAAGTAATGGAAAAAACCGTGCTTGCCGCGCACTACGTCGGTGCGTGGCAGGTACGGTTTTCTCCTTTGTCCCGAACCGGGATACCGCAAAGACTCAGAGCCGCACTGGCGTACGGCGAGGCAGGTGCGGTTTTCTCCAATGTCCCGAACCGGGATACCGCAAAGACTCAGCACCGCACTTGTGTACGGCGAGGCAAGTGCGGTTTTATCCGCTGTTCCGATACCGGGCTACCGCAAAAAATGTATAAGTACAGCCTTAATTCGCCTCTAAAATACTTGTAATATGGGAACTTGCGTGGTAAAATACATTTTTGTGTTGAATTTTGATTAGGAGTTGGGTTTAAATGCAGAAACTCAGAAATGTAGCTATAATTGCGCACGTTGACCACGGCAAGACAACGCTTGTCGATGAGATGCTCAAGCAGAGCGGCGTTTACCGCGAAAATCAGGAGATCGTTGAGCGAGTCATGGACTCGAACGACCTTGAGCGCGAGCGCGGCATCACGATAATGGCAAAGAACACCGCCGTGCAGTACGGCGATACGAAAATAAACATAGTTGACACGCCGGGACACGCGGACTTCGGCGGCGAGGTCGAGCGTATACTCAAGATGGTAAACGGCGTTATCCTGCTTGTTGACGCGGCCGAAGGCCCGATGCCGCAGACGAGATTTGTCCTCTCGCGCGCACTGGAGCTTGGTCACAGAGTCATCGTTGTAGTCAACAAGATAGACCGCCCCGACCAGCGCATCCACGAGGTCATTGACGAGGTGCTGGAGCTTCTTATGGACCTTGACGCGACCGACGAGCAGCTCGACTCCCCGATGCTGTTCTGCTCCGGCCGCCAGGGCACTGCAAGCTACTCGCCCGATGTTCCGGGCACCGACCTCAAGCCCCTGTTCGACACCATCCTCGAGTACATTCCCGAGCCCGAGCAGGACGTTGACAGCCCGTTCCAGATGCTCGTTTCCAGCGTTGACTACAACGAGTATGTCGGCCGTATCGCAATCGGCCGTATCGAGCGCGGCATAATAAAGCAGAATCAGGAGATCGAGGTCTGCAACTATCACAATCCCGACGCTGCGCCGATGAAGGCCAAGGCAGTGTCGCTTTATGAGTTTGACGGCCTGAACAAGGTTCCCGTTACCGAGGCTGCCGCCGGCAATATTATTGCAATGAGCGGTATCGGCGACGTCACCATCGGCGATACCATATGCGCGAAGGGCTTTGCCGAGCCTCTGCCGTTTGTCAAGATCTCGGCTCCCACGCTGGAGATGACCTTCTCGGTAAACGACAGCCCCTTTGCCGGCCGCGAGGGCAAGTTTGTCACCTCACGCCAGATCCGCGACAGACTTATCCGCGAAACGCTCAAGGACGTATCCCTGCGCGTGACCGATGTTGACGGCGCAACGGACTCCTTTAACGTCGCAGGCCGCGGCGAAATGAGCCTGAGCATACTTATCGAAACCATGCGCCGCGAGGGCTATGAGTTCCAGGTATCGCCTCCGCGCGTGCTGTATAAGGAGATAGACGGCGCAACATGCGAGCCTATCGAGCGCGTTGTTATCGATGTCCCGTCCGATTACATGGGCGCGGTTATGGAAAAGCTCGGCGCTCGCAAGGGCGAATTTGTCGAGATGACCCCGATCGGCAGCCGCGTCAAGCTCAGCTACCTCATTCCGTCGCGCGGATTGTTTGGCTATCGCAACGAGTTCTTGACCGACACAAAGGGCGAGGGCATCATGGCCTCCGTCTTTGAAAAATACGAGCCGTACAAGGGCGATATCGCGCGCCGCAACACAGGCTCGCTGATCGCATTTGAAACCGGCGAGGCCGTTGCCTATGGCATTTGGAACGCACAGGAGCGCGGCGCGATGTTCATAACGCCAGGCACAAAGGTGTATGCCGGAATGATAGTCGGCGTTTGCCCGAAGGCAGATGACGTTGCCGTAAACGTCTGCCGCACAAAGCACCTGACCAACACCCGTGCTTCCGGCTCGGATGAGGCTCTGCGCCTCATTCCGCCCAGACAGATGAGCCTTGAGCAGTGCCTTGAGTTCCTTGCCGACGACGAGCTTCTGGAGGTTACGCCCAAAAATCTGCGTCTGCGCAAGAGCATCCTCGACCACGGCCAGCGCATGAAAACCGTCATGAGAAACAGATAAAATGAAAGCTCCCATTTCGGGAGCTTTTATGCTATAATGATCTAAAAAACTGCGGAGGTAGAAAAAATGAAGCTTGCAATGGCGCAGATGCGCATGACAGACAGCATGGAGGAAAACCTCAGAGCCTCGCTTGAAATGTGCGCTCTTGCGCGCGGAAGCAACCTGCTGTTTTTCCCCGAGATCCAGCTCACGCCGTTCTTTCCGCAGTATGAAAAGCGCGACGTGTCGAAATATGTTCTGACGCCGGACAGCGATATGATATCCCGGATTAAAGCCGCCGCGCGCGATAACGGCTATTACATGTCGCCGAACGTGTACCTTGAGCTTGACGGCAAAAGATACGATACCTCGCTGTGGATAGATCCGCAGGGCGAGATGCTCGACAGTGCGAAAATGGTTCATATCGCGCAGGCCGAGCAGTTTTACGAGCAGGATTATTACACTCCGGCACCCGACGGCTTCAAGGTCTTTGACACGCCGTTCGGAAAGGTGGGCATAGTCATATGCTTTGACCGCCACCTGCCCGAGAGCATCCGTACCTGCACCATGATGGGCGCGGAGCTTATCATCATCCCGACGGCAAATACAGAGGCCGAGCCTATGGAGATGTTCGAGTGGGAGGTGCGCGTGCAGGCGATGCAGAATCAGGTGTTCGTTGCAATGTGCAACCGCGTGGGGCTTGAGGGAGATATGGACTTTGCAGGACAGTCGATCGTCGTGCATCCGAGCGGTGATGTCATAGTCAAGGCGGATAATGCTCAGCAGCTTGTGACCTGCGAGATAGACCTTGCCGAGTCGCGCCTTTGGCGCGACAAAAGGCCGTATATATCAACGCGCCGCCCTGACATGTATTTATGAAAAAGCTTATTGCAAAATTCGCCGACAAAACATTTGTGCGCTTTGTGCTCGTCGGCGTTATCAACACGCTTTTCGGCTCGGCGATAATGTTCGTCTTTTATAATGTTTTTCACCTGAGCTATTGGCTCAGCTCGGCGTCAAACTACTTTTTCGGCAGCATACTGAGCTATTTTCTCAATAAGTACTACACGTTCCGGTATAAAAAGCGCGATTGGAAGGTCGTCGCGCGCTTTGCGGCGAATATTTGCCTGTGCTATCTTGTGTCCTACGGTGTTGCAAAGCCGATCGTGTCGGCGCTTTTGTCTGGCTTTTCCGTTGCCGTCCGCGAAAACGGAGCAATGCTCTGCGGCATGTGCATTTTCGTCGCGCTCAACTACCTCGGCCAGCGCTTTTTCGCGTTTAAAAATGAAGACGGTAAATAAAAATTGCGTTCCATATCGGAACGCAATTTTTATCTCGGCATTATTGCCGTATCAAACTCCGTCCAGGGGAAGGCTCTGGGCGGTTTTACTTTAAAGGTCATAAATCTGCCGGTGGCCGGATTGGTAAATCCGATGCTGTATGACCACAGGGCGATATCGCAGCCGTCGTCCCTGCCGCCGTACTTTCTGTCGCCGACGAGGGGGAGGCGGCGGTGGGTAAACTGGGCGCGTATCTGGTGCGTGCGGCCGGTGACGAGGTTTATCTCCACCATGCTCAGCTCGCCGTTTGAGCCGAGCAGCCTGTAATCGAGCACGGCCTCCTGCGAGCCGCGGCAGGGCTTGTTCACAACAAAGGTCTTTCGCTGCTCCTTCGAGCGCAGCAGTATATCCTCCATGCGGCCCTTGCGCTCCTGCGGAACGCCGCGCACAACGGCAAGATAGGTCTTTTTGAAATCTCCTGCGCGTATCTGGCGGCTCAGCTCCGATGCCGTTTCGGGATTCTGGGCAAAAACCATCAGCCCCGATACGACCTGATCGAGCCGGTGCACCGTGCGGATATCCGCATTTTCGTTTCCGAGCGCCTGCCGCAGCAGCGACGGCATGCCGCCCGGCTCATCGGTCGATATAACGCCTGCCGGCTTTATCGCAACTATTATATTGTCATCGTAATAAATAATGTCCATGTCTATACTTTAGCTCAGCGCGACCGATTCGTCAAGTAGACGCATGGACTTATTGCAGCTCATCAGTAGTTTATTACTCTCAGCTCGAAATAGCTCTGCGGATGCGCGCAGGTCGGGCAGCTTTCGGGGGCCTCGGGCCCCTCGTGAATGTGCCCACAGTTGCGGCATATCCAGATGACCTTCTCGCGCTTTGCAAAAACGCTTCCGCTGCGCACATTGTCAAGCAGCTTGAGGTAGCGCTCCTCGTGCTCCTTTTCGATAGCGCCGACGCTGCGGAAAAGCTGCGCAATATCCGCAAAGCCCTCGGCGTCGGCCTCCTCGGCCATGCGCGCGTACATATCCGTCCACTCCTCGTTTTCTCCGGCTGCCGCCAGGACGAGGTTTTCCTCCGTCGAGGGGATCGCGCCGCCGCAAAGAAGCTTGAACCACAGCTTGGCGTGCTCTTTCTCGTTTGCCGCGGTCTCCTCAAAAATCGCCGCTATCTGCTGATAGCCGTCCTTCTTTGCCTTCGACGCAAAATAGGTGTATTTGTTGCGTGCCATGCTCTCGCCTGCGAATGCTTCCATAAGATTTTTTTCGGTTTTTGTGCCTTTAAGCTCTGCCATAATATCCGCTCCTTTGTTTTTTCTTAATTATATCATCCGTGTACCGCGCAAGCTGTAGAAAACACTACAAAAATACGCCTTGATTTTCTTCGGCCATGCGGCTAAAATAGCTCTTATCTCAGAGGTGATGATATGAACACAAAACGAAGCTGCGGCGTGCTGCTGCCGCTGTTCTCTCTGCCGTCGGAGCACGGCATCGGAACGCTGGGCAAGGCCGCTTATGATTTTATAGATTTTCTCGCCGCCGCAGGGCAGTCGTGGTGGCAGCTGCTGCCCGTCGGGCCTGCCGGAAGCGGCGATTCGCCGTACAACAGCTTTTCAAGCTTTGCCGGCAATGCGTATTGTATCGATCCCGATATGCTCGTGCAGGACGGGCTGCTTACCAAAGCAGAGGTCTCCGCTGTCGATTGGGGCAATGATGAGCAGTCGGTCGATTACGAAAAGCTGCGCGCTCACCGTATGCCGCTTCTGCGCAAGGCAGCGCGGCGCGGCCTTGAAAAGGACGCTGCGGAGTTTGACTCATTTTGCCGCGATAACGCTTCGTGGCTTTCCGACTATGCGCTTTATATGGCGCTTAAGGAGCATTTCGGCGGCGCTTCGTGGACGGAATGGCCGGAGGATATCCGCCTGCACCGAGCGGAGGCCGTGGAAAAATACCGCGCAGAGCTTGCGTCCGACGTGCGGTTTTATTCTTACGTTCAGTATCTTTTCTACCGCCAGTGGAACGCTCTGCGCGAGTATGCGCGCAAAAACGGCGTCGGCATGATCGGCGATATGCCCATATACGTCGCGCTCGACTCGGCCGATGTGTGGTCAAGCCCGGAGTTTTTCCTGCTCGACGAGAAAAACGTTCCCATTGAGGTCGCCGGAGTTCCGCCGGACTATTTCAGCGCCGACGGTCAGCTCTGGGGAAATCCGCTGTACGATTGGGACGCCATGCGCCGCGACGGCTACGGCTGGTGGATACGCCGCGTTAACGGCGCGTCAAAGCTGTATGACATGCTGCGCATTGATCACTTCCGCGCATTTGAAAGCTACTGGGCCGTGCCGCGCGATGCCGAAAGCGCAAAGGAAGGGCAGTGGCGGCCGGGACCGGGCATGGATCTTGTCGGCAGGCTCACCGCGTGGTTTAATAACGTCAGCTTTATTGCCGAGGATCTTGGCTCGCTCACGCCGGAAGTGCATAAAATGCTCGCCGACAGCGGCCTGCCGGGCATGAAGGTGCTCGAATTTGCGTTCGACCCCAATTCGCTCAGCGACTATCTGCCGCACAGAATAGGCGAAAACAGCATTTGCTACGCCGGAACGCACGACAATAATACTCTGCGCGGCTGGATAGACGAGGAGAGCGCCGAAACGCTCGCCTTTGCGCGCGAATATCTCGGCATAGGCGAAAGTGACGACCTTGCCGCCGCAGTTCTGCGCGCCGGCATGAGGTCGAAAGCGGAGCTTTTCGTGTTTCAGATGCAGGATGTCCTTGGCCTGGGAGCCGAGGCGCGCATAAACACTCCGGGAACTGTCGGCGGCAACTGGTGCTGGCGCATGAAGCCGGGGCTGCTCACGCCGCAGCTTGAAAAAAGCCTGCGGCGCATGGCGTATATCTACGGAAGGAGCGACAAGAAATGAATGATATAAAGCTGCGCGTTGCGCGCCCCTCTGATGCAGCTGAGCTATTGGCGCTCTATGCACCCTATGTCGAGGACACGGCCATAAGCTTCGAGACTGTCGTTCCGAGCCTTGAGGAGTTTACCGAGCGCATGGTGCATAAGCTGCCTCGGTATCCCTATATAGTCGCGGAGAAAGACGGCGAGCTTCTTGGCTATGCCTACCTCAGCCCGTTTGTCGGGCGCGCTGCGTATTTGTGGGCGGCGGAGACAACGATATATCTGCGGCGCGACTGCCGCAAAATGGGCATCGGCAAAATGCTGTACACCGCGCTTGAGAGCCTTGCCCGTGCTCAGGGCATAATAAACCTTGAAGCCTGCATAGGCTGGACGGATGAGCCGGATGAGCATTTGACGAACAACAGTGCCGAGTATCACGCGCATCTTGGTTATCGCATGGTCGGCAGGTTTTATAAATGCGGCTACAAATTCGGAACATGGTATGACATGGTGTGGATGGAAAAGCTCATTTCCGAGCACCCGGAAACGCCGCAGGACATCATCCCGTTTTCCGAGCTGAGCGCCGAAACGCTGAAAAAAGCAGGACTTGAAGCATGAAAAAAGCACCCCACGGGTGCTTTTTTCATTATCTTTCGGGGATCGTGCCGCCGGTGAGGTTCATGTATTCGTCGAAGGAGCACATGCGGTCGATTATGCCGTCGTCGGTGATCTCGATTATGCGGTTTGCGACCGTCTGCGTGAGCTGGTGGTCGTGGCTTGAGAAAATGATATTGTACTTAAATGCCTCAAGGCCGTTGTTGAGCGCCGCGATACTTTCAAGGTCGAGGTGGTTTGTCGGCTGATCGAGCACGAGGAAGTTTGCACCCGAAAGCATCATCTTGCTTATCATGCATCTGACCTTTTCGCCGCCGGAGAGAACCTTCACGGGCTTGTACACATCGTCGCCGGAGAAGAGCATGCGGCCGAGGAAGGTTCGCAGATAGCTTTCTCGCTTATCGTCGGAAAACTGGCGCATCCAGTCCATGAGGTCATAATCGCAGTTTTCAAAGAAGCTGTTGTGATCCTTGGGGAAGTAGGCCTGCGTCGTCGATGCGCCCCACTTGACCGTGCCGGAGTCCGGCTCCTCCTCGCCCATGAGGATCTTGAACAGCATCGTAACGGCAAGCTCGTTTTTGCCGATGATGGCGATCTTGTCCTCCTTGCCGACGATGAAGCTTATGTTGTTTAAAAGCTTCACGCCGTCAACGGTCTTGCTGACCTCGGTGACGAACAGCCTGTCCTTGCCCGGCTCACGGTCGGCCTTGAAGCCAACCCAGGGATAGCGCCTGCCGGAGGCTGGCATCTCTTCAACGGTGAGCTTATCAAGAAGCTTCCTGCGGCTGGTGGCCTGACGGGATTTTGATTTGTTCGCCGAGAACCTTGCGATAAAGCCCTGCAATTCGGCGATCTTCTGCTCTGCCTTTTTGTTCTGATCCTTTATGAGCTTCTGCATCAGCTGGCTGGATTCGTACCAGAAGTCGTAGTTGCCGACGTACATTTTTATCTTGCCGTAGTCGATATCGACGATGTGCGTGCAGACGTTGTTGAGGAAGTATCGGTCATGCGAAACGACGAGCACCGTACCCTCATAGTCCATGAGAAAATCTTCGAGCCAAACTACACTCGCGAGGTCGAGGTTGTTCGTAGGCTCGTCGAGCAGGATGATGTCGGGTGAGCCGAACAGTGCCTGCGCAAGCAGAACCTTGACCTTAAGGCGCGGATCCATATCGCGCATCATCGTTTCGTGGAAGTCCGGCGAAACGCCGAGCCCCTGAAGAATGCGGCTTGCGTCGGACTCGGCCTCCCAGCCGCCGAGCTCGGCAAACTCCTCCTCGAGCTCGGCCGCGCGTATGCCGTCGGCATCGTCAAAATCGGGCTTGTCGTAGATCGCGTCCTTCTCCTTGCCGCAGTCGTAAAGGCGCTGGTTGCCCATGATTACGGTGTCCATGACGGTGTAATCATCGTACATGTTCTGGTTCTGCTTGAGCACCGACATGCGCTTTTTCGCGGCTATGGTAACGCTGCCGGTGGACGGCTCAAGCTCGCCGGAGAGAATTTTAATAAACGTCGATTTTCCGGCTCCGTTTGCGCCGATTATGCCGTAGCAGTTGCCGGGCGTAAATTGCAGATCAACGCGCGAAAACAAAACGTTTCCGCCGAAATTTATCGAAAGATCATTGACTGAAAGCATGTATTATACCTCTACATTAAAAATCTTATTTATTCTATCATCATCGGGCTGCGTTGGCAATAATTAATAGGATTTTTTGCACCATGAGTGAGCAGTATAAATACGAAGGGTGGCGAAAAAATGAAAATGATAATCGCGGCGGCGCTGCTGCCGATAGGGCTTGTGCTGGGCACATCGCTTCTCATATCGCTTGTAGGCCGGCTTGTTGCGCGCCTGCGCAAGACGGAGCATGGCGATGATAACAGCTTGTAACGGCGGAATATCTATGGTATGATTTTGTTATAAAAATTAAGGGGTGATACGGTGAGTATTACATACGAAAACGGAGTTTTTGCACTCGATACCCGGTGCACGAGCTACATATTCCGCGTAACGAAATTCAGGCACCTTGAGCACATCCATTACGGCGAGCATGTCGCCGTAAGTGACGCGCAGCCGCTTGCTTCAAAGCACGATATCCAGCTCGGCAGCAGCGTAATGTACGACCCCTCCGACGATAACTATTGCCTTGATAATCTCTGCCTTGAATGGTCGGGTGTCGGTAGGGGAGATTATCGCCAGACGCCTGTTGAGGCAAAAATGCCCGACGGCAGCTTTTCCTCCGACTTTCTGTACGAAAGCTACGAGATCGTGCCCGGCTGCGTTCCCATGCAGAGCCTGCCGACGGCTTATGACGACGAAAAAACGGCGCAGACGCTTATCATAAATCTGCGCGAGCGCGACAGAGATGCGGCATTGACGCTTTATTACACGGTGTTTCCCGAATCCGACGTTATATCGCGCCGCTGCGTTATTAAAAACAACTGCGCCGGCGATATCTCGATCAGACGCATCATGAGCATGAGCCTCGATATGCCCGACCGCGGCTTTTTGATGCACAGCTTTGACGGCGGCTGGATAAAGGAAGCTCACCGGCATATCCGCCATGTGGAGTACGGCATGTATGTAAACTCCTCGACCACCGGCGCATCGTCGAACCGGCACAATCCGGGCTTTCTGCTCTCGGAAAAACACACGGGCGAGGACTCGGGGCGCGCATGGGGCTTTAATCTTGTCTACAGCGGCAACCATTTCGGCGTCGTCGAAAAATCAAACCACGACCTTGTGCGCATCCAGCTCGGCATAAATCCGCATTGCTTTGACTGGACGCTGCACCCGGGCGAGAGCTTTGAAACGCCCGAGGCGGTCATGACCTTTTCCGAGCGCGGCTTCAACGGCCTGAGCGCAAATTTCCACGATTTTGTCAACAACAACATCGTGCGCGGCGATTGGAAGAACATCGAGCGTCCGGTGCTTATAAACGACTGGGAAGCCTGTTTTTTTAAATTCACCCGCGAAAAGCTCCTGAAACTGGCACGCAGAGCGAAAAAGCTCGGCGTGGAGCTTTTCGTCCTTGACGACGGCTGGTTCGGCGCACGAAACAGCGACACGGCAGGGCTGGGTGACTACGACGTTAATCTGAGGAAGCTGCCGGGCGGCCTCGGAGAGTTTGCCGACAGCATTGAAAAGCTGGGGATGAAGTTCGGACTGTGGTTCGAGCCGGAGAGCGTGAACGTCGATTCCGAGCTTTACCGCGCGCACCCGGACTGGGCGATAAAGCCGCCCGTCGGCGAGCCGTGCTTCGGCAGAAATCAGCTTTTGCTGGATCTTACGCGCAAGGAGGTGCGCGATTACATTGTTGAAAGCGTCGGAAAAACGCTCGACGGCGCGAAGATAAGCTATGTTAAATGGGATATGAACCGGCATATGTCCGATGCGTATTCGCCGGCGCTGTCCAATCAGGGCGAGTTCGCCCACCGATATATCATCGGACTGTACGAGGTGCTCGACCGCGTATTCACGCCGCGCAGGCATATTCTTTTTGAAAGCTGCTCATCCGGCGGCAACCGCTTTGACCTCGGCATGCTGTGCTATTCGCCGCAGATCTGGGCATCGGACGACACCGACCCCATAGAGCGGCTCGATATCCAAAGCGGCCTGTCGTATCTGTATCCGCAATCGACTGTGGGAGCGCACGTCTCTGCCGCGCCGCACCAGCAGACGCTCAGGGATACGCCGCTGTCAACGCGCTTTAACGTTGCGGCCTTCGGCGTGCTCGGCTATGAGCTTGAGCTTAAATATATGACGCACGCCGAGCTTAAGGAGCTGCGCGGCCAGATAGAGTTTTACAAAGCCCATCGCAGAACGCTCCAGTTCGGCAGGTTTTATCGCTTTGACGAGCGCAAGGATAACAAGGTGCATTGGCAGGTCTCGTCGCGCGACGGAAAGGAGCACATAGTCGGCCATTTTCAGAAGCTGTGCACGGCCTCCGAGGGGCCGGACGCGCTTTGCGTGCACGATCTTGAACCAAAAGCGAAATATCATCTTTCCTGCAAGCGCCAGAGCCTTTTCATAAAGCGCCTCGGCGGCCTTGTAAAGCACGTCATGCCCATCGAGCTTGACCCTGACGGACTTATCCTGCGCACGGCGAACAAATTTTTCACCATGCCCGACGGTGAGGAGGACTTCACAGCATCCGGCGCTGCGCTCATGTCCGGCGTGGGACTTAACAACCAGTTCCTCGGCACGGGGTATAACGATAAAATACACATGTTCGGCGACTTCGGCAGCGCGGTTTACACGATAGAAAGAAAGTCTTGATAGGAAAAGGCCAAAGCCGAACATCATCCTGCGGATAGTGAGGACATCAAAATACAAAAAAGTAATGAAAAAAGCACCCGAAAGGGTGCTTTTTTCATGTGTTTCGCCTTATCTTTTTGAAGAACAGGAAATAGACAAGGACGATGTTTATTAAGATGTTGAATATGTCCGGGTCGCCGAACATGAGGAAATTCAAAACGACCGAGGCCAGGACTATGCCGGCGGAGATGAGCTTTCCCAACGCTCCGGGCTGCTTTGCCATCCAGGCAAACCATGCAAGCACCGGGGTGCACAGGGCAAACACCGTCCAGCCGATTATGAAGCTTCTGCCGTAAACGCCGTGGCTGATTATGGCTACCGCATAGTAGGTAAGCAGCATGCCGAGGCAAAACGGCAAAATGTTCAGAGCCGCGGCCTTTTTAGTCGGACTGTAAATGGCGATGAGCGTGCCTAAAAGTATCCACACCGACATCTGCGAAAAAATTTCGCCGAGGTTTTCGCAATAGATATCCATAAGCCGTGCTGCCGTTCCGATAACAAGGCCGCAGACGAGCATTCCAAAGGGATTTAAAAGCTTCTTCATTACTTGGCGATGAAAATATTATCCTCGCCGATATCCGCGAGCGTGGGAGTGCCGCACATGTTCATCGTGTCGCGCAGCTGGGAAACTATTCTGTCCATATAGACCTTGAAGCCCTCCTCGCCCTCGGCGTAGATGAAGGGAACGACGGGACGGCCGATGAGCACCGCGTCCGCGCCAAGACCGATGGCCTTGAACACGTCAACGCCGCTGCGTATGCCGCCGTCAACGAAGATCTTGACCTTGCCCTTGACGGCCTTTGCGATAGCAGGCAGGACCTCCGCAGTCGCCGGGGTGCAGCCCTGAACTCTGCCGCCGTGGTTTGAAACGACGATGGCGCTCGCGCCGGCCTCGACTGCCTTTTCGGCGCCCTTTACGGTCATGATGCCCTTTATGATAAACGGCTTGCCTGCGTAGTCGATGATCTCGCGCATCTCGTCAACGCTCTTCGAGCCTGCGTTGGGGCTGAGCTTTTTGAGGAAGGGCAGACCGGCACCGTCAACGTCCATCGCAACGGCGAACACGTCGTGAGCCTTCACATAGTCGAGCTTTTCAAAGACAACTTCCTTGTTCCAGGGCTTTATCGTCGGGATGCCGATGCCGCCGATCTTGCTCATTTCGTCAACCGCGTCGGGAATGAGCTTGGGGAACTCGCCGTCGCCGGTCATGGCACATATGCCGTAGTTTGCCGCGGCGGTTATGAGCACGCGGTTGTATGTGATATCGTCGTACTTATCGCCGTAGTGCAGGGGCAGAGCGCCGAGCGGAGCGATGAATACGGGGGCGGAGAACTTTTTGCCGAACAGCTCAAAGGACGTATCTACGTTGGCATTGGGATTGAGCGTGTCCATGTTGACGAATATCTCTTGCCACTTGTCGTAGTTGCGCGCGGCGGTGTTGCCGGGCAGCTTGCTGCCGGGACCGGGGACGCAGTTGCCGCATGCTCTGCCGTTGCACACGGGGCATGCCTTGCAGTACGGCCCCATAAGGCCGGCTGCTTCCTTGAGAATTTCGTTGTAATCCATAATTGTACCTCCTGTTTATCTTGTAACTTCCTATTTATATCAGACTCCGGTAAGATCAAAATCCGGGATCATGTCATCGGTTGCCGAGCACGGCTCCTGCCAGAAACCGTTATATATGCCGCGCCGGGTCATATATTCGACCAGAGCATCGTTTGTCTCCGCGGAGACGGTCTTCTGAAGCTCCGGAAAGCGCTCGGTGTTCGGCATGGGTGTGTACTGCGCCATGAGGGAAAAGAGAATATCATCGCCGGGAAAATTTTCGGCAACGAAATCTATGACCGCGCGGCTGTTATCTTCGGCGCCGGGCAAAATGAGGTGGCGGATGAGAACGCCGCTTTGCAGCATGTCCTCATCATCGAGCACAAACGGCCCCGTCTGACGGAACATTTCGCGTATAGCCGCCTTGGCCGTTTCCGGATAATCGGGCGCTGCCGAGTAGCGCTTTGCAAGCTGCGAGTCCATGTATTTAAAGTCGGGCATGTATATCCGCACAAGGCCCTCGAGCTTTTTTAAGCTCTCGACGCTGTCGTAGCCCGAGCTGTTCCACGCAACGGGGATGCGAAGCTTTGCCCTTTCGAGCGCTGCGACTATCGCGTCGGTGTAGTGCGTCGGCGTTACGAGGTTTATGTTGTGAACGCCTTTATCCTGAAGCTCAAGAAAAATATCCGCAAGGCGTTCGACGGAAACCGTCTTGCCGAGCTTTGAGCGGCTTATCTCATGGTTCTGGCAGAAAACGCAGCGCAGATTGCAGCCGGAAAAGAACACCGTTCCGCTTCCGCGCTCGCCGCTTATGCACGGCTCCTCACCGTAGTGCGGAGCGGCTCGGGCAATGCGCGGCAGGGCAGGACTTGCGCACACTCCGGCCGGCTGGTATTCACTTCTTTCGGCGCCGCAGTGGCGCGGACATGCGTTGCAGATCATTTTTCGCCTCTGAAAACAGTTTCAAGATGTGCAGAATGCCGATTTGATGCTCACTTACGGCACCCGTTGAAGATAAAAGTTGTCAAAAATGCAACAAATCTTAAAAAACTCAAAAAAGTTCATCTTTTTCGAGAAAAATGTGCTAAAATATACGCGTAAAAGAGATATTTGATAACGAAACGGGATAAGATAATGCTTAACATAGTTCTGCTTGAGCCTGAAATACCGCACAATACCGGCGCAATTGCCCGAACCTGTGCGGCAACAGGTGCAAGACTTCACCTTATAAAGCCTCTGGGCTTTGATATTTCCGACAAAGCGGTTAAGCGCTGCGGCCTTGACTACTGGCACCTTGTCGATATAAGCGTGTATGAAAATCTCAACGAGTACCTCGAGAAAAACGGCGACGAAAATCTCTGGCTTGCAACGACAAAAGCGCCGCACGCATATTACGAGGCCGATTTTTCCACCGAGTGCGTCAGCATAATGCTCGGCAAGGAGACAGCAGGTTTGCCCGAGGAGCTTCGCATGCGATACTATGACCGCTGCATACGCATCCCGATGGTAAGCGCCGCGCGCAGCCTCAATCTTTCAAATTCGGCCGCGATACTGGCCTATGAGGCGCTGCGTCAGCAGGGCTTCCCCGGACTTCTGGACATCGGCTCCATGGCCGAATCATAACAGTTATTTATTAATTTTTCAATACCGAGTCGGAATTTCCCGACGGAAAGGAGCTTTATCATGAATTACAACAAGAAAAGCGTGCTCGATGCGGATGTTAAGGGCAAGAAGGTGCTTCTGCGCTGCGACTTTAACGTTCCCCAGAACAAGGAGACAGGAGAGATAACAAGCGATAAGCGCATTGTTGCCGCCCTGCCTACCATCAAGTATCTGCTGGATAACGGCGCTGCCGTCATCGCATGCTCCCACCTTGGCAAGCCCAAGGGAGAGTGGAAGGAAAAGCTCACTCTCGCACCTGTTGCAAAGCGCCTTTCCGAGCTGCTCGGCATGGACGTGATCTTTGCAAAGGACATCATCGGCGAGGATGCGCAGGCAAAGGCCGCCGCTTTGCAGCCCGGCCAGATCATGCTGCTTGAGAATCTGCGCTTTGATATCCGTGAGGAGAAAAACGGCGACGATTTCGCAAAGGCGCTCAGCGATATGGCAGAGCTTTATGTCTCCGACGCATTCGGCACCGTTCACCGCGCTCACGCCTCCACCGCAGGCGTTGCAAAGTATCTGCCTGCATATGCCGGCCTGCTCGTTGAAAAAGAGCTGTCGGTCATGGGCAAGGCGCTTGACGATCCCGCGCGTCCCTTCGTTGCGGTCCTCGGCGGCGCGAAGGTCTCCGATAAGATCGGCGTTATCAACAACCTGCTCGACAAGGCCGACACCGTGATCATCGGCGGCGGCATGGCCTATACATTTATTAAGGCAATGGGTCACGGCATCGGCAACTCCCTGCTCGAGGCCGATAAGCTCGACTATGCGCTTGAGATGATCGCAAAGGCAAAGGAAAAGGGCGTTAAGCTCCTGCTGCCCGTTGACACCGCGATCGGCAGCGAGTTCAAGGCCGACTGCGAGAAGAAGATAGTCTCCGTTGACGCCATTCCCGACGGCTGGATGGGTATGGACATCGGCCCCAAGACCGTTGAGCTTTTCTCCGACGCGATCAAAAACGCAAAGACCGTCGTTTGGAACGGCCCCATGGGCGTTTTCGAGTTCGAGGCATTTGCCGAGGGCACCAAGGCCGTTGCAAGAGCACTTGCCGAGTCCGGCGCGATCAGCATCGTCGGAGGCGGCGACAGTGCGGCTGCCGTTGAGCAGCTTGGCTTTGCCGATAAGATGACCCACATTTCCACCGGCGGCGGCGCTTCCCTCGAATTCCTTGAAGGCCGCGAACTCCCCGGCGTTGCATGCCTGCTGGATAAATAATATACGTGGAGGCTGAAACAATGAATACAAAATACAGAAAGACGATTATAGCCGGCAACTGGAAAATGAATATGCTCTCTTCGGATGTTAAGCCCTTCATCGAAGAGCTCAAGCCCCTTCTGCCGAAGATAAAAAGCTGCGAGACGGTGCTGTGCGTTCCTGCGGTGAACGTTGCGGCAATGCTCAAGGCCGGCAAGGAATCCAAGATCATGACCGGTGCGCAGGATGTGTCGAAGTTTGAAAAGGGCGCATACACCGGTGAGGTCTCGGCCTCGCAGCTTGAGGACATCGGAGTCAAGTACTGCATCGTCGGCCACTCCGAGCGCCGCCAGTACCACGGCGAGGATGATCTTCTTATAAACGCAAAGACCCGCGCTCTGCTCGAGCATGGCATAAACCCCATCATCTGCGTCGGCGAAAGCCTTGAGCAGCGCGAGATGGAGCTTACCATGGCGCACATCAACTATCAGGTCCGCGCTGCGCTGAGCGGAGTTGACGCTGCGTCGCTGCGCCGCTGCGTCATCGCCTATGAGCCTATCTGGGCCATCGGTACCGGCAAAACCGCGACCAGCGAGCAGGCCGAAGAGGTCTGCCGCGAGATCCGCGCTATAATCCGCGATATGTACGGTGCGCGCGCAGCACGCGGCGTGAGCATCCTCTACGGCGGCAGCATGAATGCCAAGAACGCAGCCGAGCTTCTGGCTCAGCCGGATGTTGACGGCGGCCTTATAGGCGGCGCATCGCTCAAGCCCAATGATTTTGCGACCATTATCGCCGCAACGGGGGAAACAAATGAGTAAGTGCGTTCTCGTTATCATGGACGGCTTCGGCATAGCGCACGAGGGCGGCGGCAACGCCATAAGCATTGCCAAAAAGCCGAACCTTGACCGCATATTTGCCGAAAATGCATATACGCAGCTGTCCGCCTCCGGGCTTGACGTCGGTCTGCCCGAGGGGCAGATGGGCAACAGCGAGGTCGGCCACACGAATATCGGCGCAGGCCGCGTCGTGTTTCAGGATCTGCCGCGCATAAACAACGCCATAGCAGACGGCAGCTTTTTTGAAAACCCGGCCTACGTCAAGGCAATGGACGATGCCAAAGCCGCCGGCAAGGCGCTGCATATCCTCGGCCTTTTGTCCGACGGCGGCGTACACAGCCATATAAATCACATATTTGCCATCCTCGATATGGCCAAAAAGCGCGGCCTTGAAAAGGTCTATGTCCACTGCTTCCTCGACGGACGCGACGTTCCGCCGAGAAGCGCCGTTGAGTATGTAACAAAGCTCAACGACAAGTGCGCCTCTCTCGGCAATGCGAAGATCGCAACTGTTCAGGGCAGATTCTACGGCATGGATCGCGACAAGCGCTGGGACAGAGTCGAGGCAGGCTACAACGCCATCGTCTGCGGCGAGGGCGCAGTAAACCCCGACCCAGTGAAGGCGGTCGAGGACAGCTACGAGGCAAACGTATCCGACGAGTTTGTTAAGCCCGTTGTCGTGTGCCCCGAGGGCGTCGTGAACGAGGGCGACAGCGTGATCTTCATGAACTTCCGCCCCGACCGCGCACGCGAGATGACCTGGGCGCTCACTCTGCCGGAGTTTGACGGCTTTGTGCGCAAAAAATGCGTGTATCCGCTGAGCTTTGTCTGCACAGCGCAGTATGACGAGGCGCTGACCCTGCCGATAGCCTATCCACCCGAGAAGCTCGAGAGCACGATCGGCGAGATCGTCTCGGCAAAGGGCTTCAAGCAGTTCCGCGTTGCCGAGACCGAGAAGTACGCGCACGTCACGTTCTTCTTCAACGGCGGCGTCGAAAAGCCCTGCGAGGGTGAGGAGAGATGCCTTGTCCCGTCGCCGAAGCAGTTCCCGACATACGACCTCATCCCCGAGATGAGTGCTGCCGCCGTTGCGGAAAAGTGCGTCGAGGCAATAAAGAGCGATAAATACGAGATGATCGTCTGCAACTTTGCCAACTGCGATATGGTCGGACACACCGGTGTTCTCGACGCTGCCGTGAAGGCCGTCGAAACGGTCGATGAGTGCATGGGCAAGGTGTATGAGGCGGCAAAGAGCATGCCCGATACGGTCCTCTGCGTCACCGCCGACCACGGCAATGCCGACTGCATGATAAATGCCGACGGAAAAATTAATACTCAGCACACTACCAATCCTGTGCCTTTTGTAGTATGCTGTGACGGAGTTAAGCTGCGCGAGGGAGGCCGCCTTTCGGACATCGCCCCGACAATGCTTGACATTATGAATATTGAAAAACCCGATGTGATGAGCGGAAGCTCGCTGATAATCAAATAAAAGGAGATTGTGAATCATGAAGCAGTATTTTGAGATCGTTGACGTTATGGCAAGAGAGATCCTTGACTCTCGCGGCAACCCGACCGTCGAGGTCGAGGTCACCCTCGATGACGGCACCGTCGGCCGTGCAGCCGTTCCCTCCGGCGCATCCACCGGCATGTACGAAGCATGCGAGCTGCGCGACGGCGACAAGAGCCGTTACGGCGGCAAGGGCGTCAGCAAGGCAGTTGAGAACGTAAGCGGCGAGATCGCCGAGGCCATGGTCGGCCTGAACGTCCTCGATCAGCCCAGCATCGACAAGATGCTCATCGAGATAGACGGAACCCCCAACAAGTCTCGCCTCGGCGCAAACGCCATCCTCGGCGTATCGCTCGCCTGCGCACGCGCAGCAGCCGAAGCCACCGGCCAGAGCCTTTATAACTACATCGGCGGCGTGAACGCCAAGACCCTGCCCGTTCCCATGATGAACGTTCTCAATGGCGGCGCACACGCTACCGGCTCGAACGTCGATATCCAGGAGTTCATGATCATGCCCGTCAGCGCAAAGAGCTGGAAGGAAGCACTGCGTATGTGCGCAGAGGTTTTCCATGCTCTGAAGAAGGTCGTTCCGGCATCCGGCGTTGGCGATGAGGGCGGCTATGCTCCCAACCTCGATTCCGACGAGGACGCACTCAAGGCTCTTGTTGCAGCCATGGAAAAGGCCGGCTACAAGCCCGGCGAGGACTTCAAGATCGCGATCGACGGCGCAGTTTCCGACTGGTACAACGAAGAGGATAAGTGCTACCACCTGCCCAAGCGCGGCACCGTCATGACCAGCGAGCAGATGGTCGATATGTGGGAAGGCTTTGTCGATAAGTACCCCATCATCTCCATCGAGGACGGCATGGGCGAGAACGACTGGGAAGGCTGGCAGCTGATGACCAAGCGCCTCGGCCACAAGATCCAGATCGTCGGCGACGACCTGTTCGTCACCAACACCGAGCGTATCAAGAAGGGCATTGCTCTGGGCGCAGCAAACGCAGTCCTCATCAAGGTAAACCAGATTGGCACCCTGACCGAGACCCTCGATGCTATCCAGATGGCTCACCGCGCAGGCTGGACGGCAGTTGTCTCCCACCGCTCCGGCGAGACCGAGGATACCACCATTGCCGATATCTCCGTCGCCGTCAACGCAGGCCAGATCAAGACCGGCGCACCCAGCCGCACCGACCGCGTCTGCAAGTACAACCAGCTGCTCCGCATCGAGGACGAGCTGTTCGACGTCGCTCAGTACCCCGGCATGGACGCATTTTTCTCCATCAAGTAATTAAATAGCCGCAACTTCTCCCGGAGGGCATCTTATCCTCCGGGAGATTTTTTGCTTGCGCCAAACATGTCCGTGTGTTATATTGGAAATCGGGAAAGTATGGCAGCAACGTGGCGATAAGGAGGTTATACGATGAAAAAAGCATTGGCAATGGTGCTTGCAATTATGTGCGTGCTGGCGCTCGCCGGCTGCGGAGCAGACCCGGCAGAGGCGGTTTGCTCGTGGATGCAGAACCTTAAAGCGGATGATATATCTGAGACGCTGGCGTGGAACATGAGTACAACAGAGGATCTGCGCGCGGAGCTTACACAAGAGCAAACGGCCGAACTTGTCTCGCTGCTGAACGCGCTGACCGAGGAAAATTTCACGGATAACAGCGAATTTGTCGGAGGAACGGCGGAATTCGGCGTGACCTTAAAAATTGATGGTAAATATTATAACATAAATCAGTCCATTGACCCTCGCGGTGATTTAGAGGTCGGATATGGGGAAAAGCTGTGGTGGATCGACAATGACGCGCTCACGGATTTTGTGAAAAGCGTTACGGCGGTCGAAAGCTTCGATACTGCGGCCTGATATGTATAACGCAAACGCACGGAACTTAACTGTTCCGTGCGTTTTGAATTTTCAGCTTTTTGCTTTCGGCCTGAACAGAAGCGCAATTATGATACCGAAGAACACGGCTGCGCCGATGCCGGCAGCGGCGGCCGTGAAGCCGCCGGTGAATGCGCCGAGAACGCCGACCTCCGAAACGGCCTTTTCAACGCCCTTGGCAAGCGTGCTGCCAAAGCCCGTAAGCGGAACGGTCGCGCCGGCTCCTGCCCATTTGACGAGCGGCGAGTAAAGCCCGACTGCCTCGAGTATAAGTCCGGCGACAACGTAAACGGTCAGTATGCGCGCCGGGGTGAGCTTTGTTTTGTCGATAAGGATCTGACCTATTGCGCACAGCACGCCGCCGACGGTAAAAACCTTGATATATTCAATTAGCATATCCTTCACCTCGGACAGGAAGAGATTTTTCTATGGCAAGCGCGTGGCATATGCCGGGGATGCTTGCACCCTGCTGGGTGCTCGTCGGCGACATGAGCGCACCCGTCGGCGCAAACAGAACGCGGCTCCACTTGCCCTCGGAAAATCCGCGCATGATAAGCGAGCAGAACACCGCTGCCGAGCATCCGCAGCCCGAGCCGCCCGAGTGAACATCCTGCCGCTCGCGATCAAATATCAGAACGCCGCAGTCGGTGTAAAACTTTCCGAGCTTAACTCCGTCGCGGCGGAAAAGCTCCTCGAGCGTGTCGTGCCCGACGGCGCCGAGGTCGCCGGTCACGATCATGTCGTAATAGTCCGGATCTCTGCCGGTGTCGGCAAAATGCGCCTTTAGCGTTTCGTATGCCGCCGGAGCCATGGCGCTGCCCATGTTGTTGGCGTCCGATATGCCGGCATCGACGATCCTGCCGGGTGTGAGATAAGTGATATAAGGCCCGGCTCCGCCGCTTTGCAGTATCACGGCACCCGAGCCTGTGACCGTCCACTGAGCGGTGGGAGTGCGCTGTCCGCCGTATTCGAGAGGGAAGCGGTACTGCCGCTCGGACGAGCAAAAGTGCGAGCTTGTTGCGGCGCACACACGTTCGGCAAAGCCGCCGTCGAGCGCCATCGCGGCGAGGGTCATGCTCTCGCCCATGGTCGAGCATGCGCCGTACAGGCCGAAGTGAGGCACGCCGGTGTTTTTCAGCGCGAACGCAGAGCCGACGCATTGGTTGAGCAGATCGCCGGAGAATATCATGTCAAGCTCTGCCGGAGGGATGCCGAGCTTATCGCAGCACAGCTCAAAGCATTCCTTGAGCATAGAGCTTTCGGCCTTCTCCCATGATTTTTCGCCGAAGTATGCGTCCAGGCATATCTTGTCAAAGCAGTGGCCGATCGGACCTTCGCCCTCCTTTTGCCCGACAACCGAGGCAAAGGATACGATAGACGGCGGCGAGCCGAGGCGGAGGGTCTGCCGCCCTGTTTTTTTAGTCATATTGATCACCGCAGATATTTTTCCCCGAAAAAACAAAAAAATACGGCTGCACAATTCGTGCAGCCGTAAATGCTTTTTATCAGAAGATGTCCTCGTTGACCTTTGTGGGAGGAACTTCGAGGATCGAAGGGTCCTGAATGATGCGGTTTATTATTTTGAACACGCTTGCATAGTAGTGACCGTCGACCGTGCGCTCGTCGAGAACGAACTTGCCGTCAACATACTTGCGGTCAACAACGTTGCCGTGGCGGTCAAGCTCATGCACATGGCGCTTTGCGCCGAACGAAACGAACACCGGCAGCGTGCCGAAGTTGTAGATATGATGGTAAATGGGGCCTATTCCGAGCGAGCCGAGGTCGGTTATTATCATCGAGCCGTGGAACGGGCTTACGTCCAGAAGCTTCTTCGGCAGCAGGCCGAAATAGTCGGCAACGCGCAGAAGCCAGATGGCAAAGCTGATGACGAAGCGCGGCAGGGAAGCAAACTTGTTTGCAAATTCCTCGGTGCCGTTTTCCTCGTCGGAGTTCTTGATCTCGTCGATGGCGGCGTTCATGCGGTTGTAAACGTCATAAATTGTGTCGGTAGGCTTGAACGTTACCTTGATGGTAGTCTCGCTCGAATTGATGGTCAGACTGCGTTTTACGGTCATGACGATCTCGATATTCTCGCGCGCATAGATGCGCTTGCCTACGCAGAAGCGGTTGAGTCCCGGCAGATACGCGCAGGCGCGAACATATGCCGCAATGAGCAGGTGCAGCATGCCCATGCCCTTGTAGCCTGCGACGCGCTGCTTTCTGAACCAGCGGTCGGCATTGGTGATCTCAAACGATTCCTCATAGTAGTTGAGTGCGTCGTTTCGTGTAGGCATTATAAAAGGTATGAAGTTGTAAAAGCCGTTTAGTGAGCGCAGCCGTCTGCCGTCAACACGGTCGCCGGCGCGCCTTTTATAATTATTAGCCATAGGAAGCCTCCTTGGTATACGAATTTGACGTAAACGTACCAAGTAATTATACATTGCCGACACTCGTTTGGCAAGGAAAAAACGGAGATTTTACCGTTTTGATGCGTTGTGAGCAACAGATTTTACACTGCTATGCATATTGGTTATTGGAAAAAAGCAAATTGTTTATGGAGAAAAAGCAAAAAAATACTTGCAAAATAGCGGATAAACGCTTAGTATGTTAATTAACAAACAATAATTCCGGGCATTATGCCAAACATTTGACCCTGCTGTATCAATGCCTTGCGGCATGACCCACAGCAATGGATGCTCAGAGCAATAATTTAACAATTTAACTTGCTTGAAGTTTGTCAATGAAAATGCACAAAATCCGTTGAAATTACGGAGTTTTTTTGTTATTGTTAACATATTAAAAATATTCAATATCACGATAGCTGGATATGTGTTAAGAAAATTAACGAAGGGAGGAGAGCTGATGGCATTTGATGAAATTGCCGGAATAAGCGCGGCGGAGGAAAGCGTGCGCCTCGGTATTGCCGAGGCACAGGCGGAAGCAAAAAGAATAGTCGCGCAGGCAGAGCTTGCCGGCAAAACGGATGTCGAACAGGCGCGTGATAAGGCAGCCAAGGAGCTTGCCGCACGCAGGGCCGAGGCACAGGCAGAGGCTGATAAGGAAGCACAGGAGATCTATCAGAAAGCGGAGAACAAAAAAGCTGTGCTTCGTGCCAAGGCCGAAAGCCGTTGTGCGGCTGCGGCTAAACTAATCGCGGAAAGGATCGTGAACGGGTAATGGCCATTGAAAAAATGAAAAAGCTCAGGCTGCTGGCCGTCCGCGATCAGAAAAAGGTACTGCTGCGCAAGCTCATGCTGCTTGGCTGCATCGAAGTCTCCGAGCCGGAGCTTTCCGAGCTTTCGCCCGAGCTGAGGCAGCACCTTGCAAAAGAGGGCAGCGATGTCACAAAGTGCAGGACCGACTTCGCGACGCTCGTTCAGGCGGTGGAGCTGCTTGATAAGTATGCGCCGCAAAAGAGCAAGCTGCTGTCAGCAAAGCCGGAGACCGAGGTTGGCACCATTCTTGACGATTCAACGCTTGCCGCGACGATCGAGACTGCGCGCAGGATAGTTTCCGTTGACGAATCGGTGCGCCGCGCAAATGCAGAGCGTGCGCGCCTTGCAGGTGCAATGGACTCGCTCAAGCCGTGGCTTGCGCTGGACTATCCGCTCGACGGGCAGGGGACGCAGCGATGCGCCGTAACGCTCGGCTTTGTCCCGGCGTCGGTGTCGCTTGCCGAGGTGAGCCAAAGCCTTGCGGAGGTCACCGAGGAGGCGGAGATAATCTCCGTTTCGGCGGATAAGACGCAGCGGTATCTTGCGCTTGTCTGCTTTAAGGAGGATCTTGCTGCGGCGCTTGACGCACTGAGGGTACATAATTTTTCGATCGCGGCTTTCGGCAATGCCGAGGGCACGGCGGCGGAGAATACCGAAAGGCTTAAAGCCGAGCTTGAGGAGCTTGACCGGCAAAAAGGCGAGCTTATCGACGAGATATGCGCCATGGCCGAGTGCCGGCAGGAGCTGAAGCTTTGCGCCGACAGAATGGATACAAAGGTCGCCTATGCCGAGGCCGAGGGACGGCTGTACGGCATGGAAAGCGTCGTGGCGCTCCAGGGCTGGGTGCTTGCACGCAAGGTGCCCGAGCTTGAAGCCAGTCTTGAAAAATTCGATTGCGCGTGGGAGCTTTGCGACCCCGAGCCGGAGGAATATCCCGAGGTTCCGGTGCAGCTGCGCAACAATAAGATAACAAACGCGCTGAACATGGTGACGAACATGTACAGCCTGCCGTCATACGACGGAGTTGACCCAAATCCGCTGATGGCGCCGTTTTTCATTTTGTTCTACGGACTTATGATGGCGGACATGGGCTATGGACTTATCATGATCCTTGCGGCGGTCGTTGCAATGAAAAAGATGCATCCGCGCAAGGGCAGTCTGAGCTTCTGCCAGCTGCTTTTGTATTCGGGCATCTCGACATTCATCATGGGCATACTCACCGGCGGATTTTTCGGCGATGCGCTCGCGCAGATCGGAAAGATCCTCGGCAAGCCCGACGGATGGGGCGAGCTGTGGTGCCTGTTCAGCCCGATGACCGACGTTATGACGGTGCTCATCGGCGCAATGGTGCTCGGCCTTATCCATCTGAACACCGGCATGGTCATAAGCGTTGTCGAAAAGATCAAAAAGGGCGATGCGGCAAGTGCATTCTGGGAGGAAGGCTCGCTGTGGGTCATCCTCATCGGAGCCGTCATGATGGCGCTCTCCGTCGGCTCGGTCGGCGGAGTGCCGGTCGTTTTAGTGGTCGGCTGTGTGATGCTCTTCTACGGAGGAAGCCGCGGAGCAAAGGGCTTCGGCAAGCTCACAAGCCTGTTTTCAACGCTGTATAACACCGTGACGGGCTGGTTCGGCGACATTCTTTCTTATTCGCGTATCATGGCGCTGATGCTCGCAGGAAGCGTTATCGCAACCGTTTTCAACACCATCGGCGGCATAGCAAACAGCCTGTGGCTGTTTATCCCCGTGTTCCTGATAGGACACAGCCTGAACTTTGCCCTGAACCTTTTGGGCTGCTATGTACACGATTTGAGGCTTCAGTGCCTTGAGTACTTCGGCAAGTTCTATAAGGACGGCGGCAGAGCGTTCAAACCACTTGAAGTAAGCACAAAATATTACGATATAGCGGAAGACTAAATAGGAGGATATTAATAATGGAATTTCTGTTTGCACACTCCGGCCTTGCAATAGGCCTTCTCGGCGCAGGCCTTGCCGCATGCATGGCAGGCGCAGGCTCGGCAGTCGGCACCGGTATCGCCGGTGAAGCCGGCGCAGGACTCATCACCGAAGATCCCTCCAAGTTCGGTAAGGCGATGATCCTTCAGGTCATCCCCGGCACTCAGGGACTGTACGGCCTGGTCGTTTTCTTCGTTGCGATCATGAATATGGGTCTGCTCGACGGCACGGCGCTCAACCTTTCGTTCGTTGACGGCTGCCGCTACTTCGCAGCATGCATGCCCATCGCCATCGGTGGCCTCGTTTCCGCGATCGGCCAGGGCAAGGTCGCAGCGGCGTCGGTCAATCTGCTTGCAAAGAACCCCGACCACTGGGCAAAGGGCATGATCCTGTGCATCACCGTTGAGTTCTACGCGATACTGTCCCTGCTCGCATCGATGATGATGCTGCTGTACATCTGATCAAGAAATAAAACGTAAAGGCAGGGCTTTACCATGAAAGGCACTGAAAAAATAATCGCACATATCCGGGCCGACGGCGACGCGGAGGCAAAGAAAATAATCGACGCCGCGTCAAAGCAGGCCGAAGAAAAGCGTGCCGAGAGCTTCAAGGCGGCGCTTTCGGAGTATGAAAAGCTCATGCAGGCCGGCAACGCCGAGTGCGAGGATATCCTCAGCGGCAGCCGCCGCATTGCGGAGATGGAGGCAAAAAAGAGCGTCCTTTCCGTAAAGCAGGAGATGATATCTGCCGCGTTTGACGCAGCACGCGAAGAGATAGTCAATATGCCGCGTGATAAATACACGCAATTTCTTGCGCGTATGGCGGCCGAGGCAGCTGCCAGCGGCATGGAGGAGATAGTCTTAAATGCGCGCGACAAGGCCGAGGTCGGCAAATCCGTCTGCAAAGCGGCAAACGAGCTTCTTTCGGCAAAGGGAACGCCCGGCAAGCTCACCGTGAGCGAGGACACTGCCGATATTTCCGGCGGAGTTATAGTCCGCTTCGGCGGCATAGAGACAAATTGCAGCATCGACGCGCTCATTCGCCAGCGCCGCAGCGGACTTTCCACCGAAGTTGCGGCAGCTATGTTTGAATGATGCTCCGGCGCTGCATATCCCGAAAAGGGAGGGAACGAATTGTCAAATAAAAAGTGCGTCAGAGAAAAATATCTGTATCTTTCCGCGATGCTCAGGGCAAGGGAAGCGAAGATGCTCACGCGCGATAAGGCCGAGCGCATGATAGACGCGCCGAGCTTTGACGAGGCGGCAAAGATGCTCACAGACTGCGGATATAAGGACATGTCGGGCTTTACGGCAAAGCAGGTCGAAGAGACTCTTGCCGAGCACAGAGCAGAGATATTTGCAGAGCTTGCGCGGCTTTCGCCGAACGCGGAGCCGGTAGAGGTCTTCCGCATGAGGTATGATTACCATAATGCTAAGATCGTAATAAAAACCGAGGCCGACGGCCGCGACCGTTCGGATTTGATGAGCGCATCCGGAAGAGTAAGCCCGGAGATCTTGAAGCGCAGCTTTGCCGAGGAGAAGTATCTTGGCCTGCCGCCGGTGCTCGCCGACGCTATGGTCGAGGCAAAAAGCGCACTTGCAAGATCGCAAAATCCGCAGCTTGCCGATTTCATACTCGACAGGGCGTATTTTGCCGAGATCTGCGCGGCGGCGAAAAACCTCGGAAGCGCGTTTCTCAAAGGCTATGCGCAGATGCTTATAGACGCTGCAAACCTTAGAAGTGCTGTGCGCACGATGCGCATGAATAAGGATACGGAGTTCTTGAAAACGGCGCTCATACCGGGCGGTGGCATTGACACAGGGCGCATCCTCGCAGCCTTTGGCTCGGGCGATACGCTTGCGTCGATATATGCGAACACACTTTTGGAAAATGCCGCGGCTCTCGGAGCTGCCGCCGTCAAGGGCGGAACGATGACCGAGTTTGAGCTTGCCTGCGACAATGCCGTGACAGCGTATCTCACGGGTGCAAGGCTCGTCTCCTACGGCGAAGCGCCGGCCATTGCGTATCTTGCCGCTGTCGAGGGTGAAACCACTGCGCTGCGCATGATACTCACCGGGATGCTCGCCGGACTTCCGACGGAGACCATACGGGAAAGGCTGCGTGATCTTTATGCTTAAAATTGCTGTAATCGGACGGCGCGACACCGTTATGGGCTTCACCGCGCTGGGACTGGAGGCATATCCGGTCGCCGACGGCACTGAGGCAAAGGCGATACTTCGCACGCTCACCCATGACAGGGAGGACGTTGCGATCATCTACATCGAGGAGGATATCGCCGCCCAGCTTCAAAGCCAGATAGATAAATTCAAGGACAGCCCGAAGCCGGCGATAATACTTATCCCCGGCAGAGAAGGCAGCCTCGGCATGGGCCTTTCGGCTCTCAATGCCGCAGTCGAGCGTGCCATCGGCACGAACATCCTCGAGAATAATTAAGAAAGAAAGGTATCTGTATGAGCGGAACTATAATAAAGGTCTCAGGACCGCTTGTAGTCGCGGAGGGATTGGGCGACGCAAACGTATCCGACGTTGTGCGTGTCGGTCCCGACAGACTTATAGGCGAGATACTTAATATGACGGGCGACAGCGCATCGATCCAGGTCTATGAGGAGACCTCCGGCCTCGGACCGGGCGCGGAGGTCGAAAGCTCGGGCATGCCGATGTCCGTCGAACTCGGACCGGGCATGCTGGAGAATATCTATGACGGCATCCAGCGCCCACTGCCGGAGATCCGCGAGCTGACCGGCGCGACCATAAGCCGCGGCACCGACGTTCCGGCGCTCAACCGCAAGAAGAAGTGGACGTTTACGCCGACCGCGCACGAGGGCGATGAGCTTACAGGCGGCGACGTTATCGGCACCGTTCAGGAAACAAGCGCCATTCTGCATAAAATAATGGTGCCGCCCAACATGAGCGGCAAGCTTCTGAGCATCAAGGGCGGCGACTTTACCGTAACCGAGACCGTTGCCGTGCTTGAAGATAAAAAGGGCGAAAAGCATGAGCTTACGCTGATGCAGAAGTGGCCTGTCCGTATAAGCAGACCCTATGCATCCAAGAGCATGCCCACGCGCCCGATGAACTCCGGACAGAGAATAATCGACACACTCTTCCCGATAGCAAAGGGCGGCACGGCGGCAGTCCCAGGCCCCTTCGGCTCGGGCAAGACCGTCGTTCAGCACCAGCTTGCAAAGTGGTCGGATGTTGATATAGTTATCTACATCGGCTGCGGCGAGCGCGGCAATGAGATGACCGACGTTCTCATGGAGTTCCCGGAGCTTACAGACCCCAGGAACGGCGAGCCTCTGATGAAGCGAACCGTTCTTATAGCAAACACCTCCGATATGCCCGTTGCGGCGCGCGAGGCGTCTATCTACACGGGCATAACGATAGCGGAGTATTTCCGCGATATGGGCTATGACGTGGCGGTTCTTGCAGACTCCACCTCCCGTTGGGCGGAGGCACTGCGCGAGATGTCCGGCCGACTTGAGGAAATGCCCGGCGAAGAGGGCTACCCGGCCTATCTTGCATCGCGTATCGCACAGTTTTACGAGCGCGCAGGCGTTGTCAAATGCCTCGGCTCGGACGAAAGACGCGGTTCTGTTACCGCTATCGGCGCGGTTTCGCCTCCGGGCGGCGATATCTCCGAGCCTGTTTCACAGGCAACGATGCGTATCGTCAAGGTCTTCTGGGCGCTCGATTCGTCCCTTGCATACGCGCGCCACTTCCCGGCGATAAACTGGCTGACCTCGTATTCGCTGTATGTCGATACTCTGGCCAAGTGGTATAACGAGCAGTTCGGCCCCGAGTATATGATAAACCGCGATAAGGCGATGCACATACTTCAGGAGGAAAACGAGCTTCAGGAGATCGTCCGCCTCGTCGGCCAGGATGCGCTCAGCCCTGCCGACAGACTCACTATGGAAACGGCAAAGATGCTGCGCGAGGACTTCCTCCAGCAGAACGCTTTCGTCGATGAGGATGCATATTCGTCCTACGATAAACAGTTTGAGCTTATGCGCATGATACTCACCTTCGATACTCTCGGCCGCGATGCACTCGGCAAGGGCGCAGATATGAAGGCGCTGTTTGCAATCGGAGCAAAAGAGCGCATAGGACGTGCAAAAATGGCGGCTCCCGATACATACAAGGCCGAGTACGCTTCGATACTTGAGCAGATGAAGAACGAGATCGATGCGGTCATCGCAGGAGGTGAGGACGCATGATTAAAGATTATAAGACCATACGACAGATAGCAAATCCGCTGATGATCGTCGAGCAGGTCGAGGGCGTCACATATGACGAGCTGTGCGAGATCGAGCTTCCCAACGGCGAGGTCCGCCGCGGCAAGGTCCTCGAGGTTGAGGGCGACAGAGCCGTTGTCCAGCTTTTTGACTCGGCTCAGGGCATAAACCTTGCGCAGACTAAGGTAAGATTTCTCGGCCATCCTCTGGAGCTTGCGGTTTCCGAGGATATGCTCGGCCGTGTATTCAACGGTATGGGTCAGCCCATCGACGGCGGCCCCGAGCTTCTTGCTGAGGCTCACCGCGATATTAACGGCATGCCCATGAACCCGGCGGCGCGCGCGTATCCGGCGGAGTTTATCCAGACCGGTGTTTCCACCATCGACGGCCTGAACACCCTTGTTCGCGGCCAAAAGCTGCCCATATTCTCGGCCTCCGGCCTTCCGCACGCTGCGCTCGCGGCGCAGATTGCGCGTCAGGCGCGCGTTCTCGGCGACGGCGAGAACTTTGCGGTCGTCTTTGCGGCGGTCGGCATCACGTTCGAGGAGTCGGAATATTTTATCGAGGACTTCAAGCGCACCGGCGCTATCGACAGAACCGTCGTCTTTTCAAACCTCGCAAACGATCCTGCCGTTGAGCGTATCGCAACTCCGCGTATGGCGCTTACAGCGGCCGAGTACCTTGCGTTTGAAAAGGACATGCACGTTCTTGTCATCATAACCGATATCACAAACTACGCCGAAGCTCTGCGCGAGGTTTCCGCGGCAAAGAAGGAAGTTCCAGGCCGCCGCGGATATCCCGGCTATCTGTACACCGACCTTGCAACGATGTACGAGCGCGCCGGCCGCCGCATAGGCAGCAAAGGCTCGATCACCATGATCCCCATCCTCACCATGCCCGAGGACGATAAGACCCATCCGATCCCCGACCTTACCGGCTACATCACCGAGGGTCAGATCATCCTTAGCCGCGATCTGCACCGCAAGGGCATCGTGCCTCCCGTTGACGTTCTGCCGTCGCTCAGCCGACTGAAGGATAAGGGCATCGGCGAGGGCAAGACCCGCGAGGATCATGCAGGAACCATGAACCAGCTGTTTGCCGCATATTCGCGCGGCAAGGACGCAAAGGAGCTGATGACCATCCTCGGCGAGGCTGCCCTTTCCGACGATGATAAGCTGTTTGCCGAGTTTGCCGATGAGTTTGAAAAGACCTACGTCAATCAGGGCAACAACACAAACCGCAGCATTGAGGAGACACTTGATCTCGGCTGGAAGCTGCTGAGCATCCTGCCCAGAGCGGAGCTTAAGCGCGTGAAGCCCGAGATGATCGAAAAATACATGAAGTAAGGGGGAGTCTTTATGGCAGGCACCACGATAACCCCTACAAGAATGATGCTAAAGCAGCTCAAGGGCAGGCTCAAGACTGCACGCCGCGGCCATAAGCTTATGAAGGATAAGCGCGATGAGCTGATGCGTCAGTTCATGGACATCGTGCGCCTTAACAAGCAGCTGCGCGAGCGCGTCGAGCAGGGGCTGACGGAGGCTTTCGCCGCCTTGCAGGTCGCAAGCGCGATCATGAGCCCCGAGATGCTCGAGCAGGCGCTTTTGTATCCGCGCCAGAGCGTTGAGCTTGACATGCAGTTTAAAAACATCATGAGCGTCAACGTGCCGCAGTATTCGTTCCACACGCGCAATAACGACCCGTCGGAGATTTATCCCTACGGCTTTGCGCAGACCTCGGGCGAGCTGGACGACGCGCTCTCGCGCATGGCAGTTGTTTTCGAGGATATGCTTCAGCTTGCACAGGTCGAAAAGACCATGCAGCTTTTGGCTGAGGAGATCGAAAAAACGCGCCGCCGCGTAAATGCGCTCGAGTACGTCATGATCCCCGAGCTTGAGAGCAATATCAAATACATCTCCATGAAACTTGAGGAGAACGAAAACTCCACCAAGGTCCGCCTCCTCAAGGTCAAGGAAATGGTTCTGCAAAACGCACACGATTTTAAGTGAAAGAAAGAGCACAGGCCATGCGAATCAAATGATTCGCATGGCCTGTGGACATTTTTGCGGCGGTGTGCTATTTTATATCTCGAATGTGAAAGAAAAAAGCCGCGTGCAAAATATGAGCAGAAAAAACAAGATAACAAAGGATACTGTCCCGGAGGGGTTCAGCGTACCTCTGGCGCTGACGGATATGATACCTGCCGTGTTTTTCGGCCTTTCAACGGAGCTGCGCAGATATGCTTTTTCGTAGGGCTGCTGCTTGTTTGAATAAAAAATTCCGCATCGAAAGATGCGGAATTTTTTTCATTCGTCTCTGTAGCCGTTGGGGTTAAGGGTCTGCCAGTGCCATGAGTCGCGGCACATGTCCTCGACGTTATACTGCGCTGTCCAGCCAAGCTCGCGGCGGCTTTTCTCCGGCGAGCAGTAGCACTCGTCGATGTCTCCGGCGCGGCGGCCTACGATCTTGTACGGAACTGTCAGCTTGTTTGCCTTTTCAAACGCATGCACAAGCTCGAGAACGCTGCAGCCTCTGCCGGTGCCGAGGTTGAAGATAAGCTCGCCCGGATGTGAGTCCATGTACGATATCGCCGCAACGTGGCCGCGCGCAAGATCGACAACGTGGATATAGTCGCGCACTCCGGTGCCGTCAGGGGTGTTGTAATCATCGCCGAAAACGCGCAGATACTCAAATCTGCCGATGGCCGTCTGCGAGATATAGGGCATGAGGTTATTCGGAATGCCCTTCGGATCCTCGCCGATAAGTCCGCTCGGATGTGCGCCGACGGGGTTGAAGTATCTTAAAAGCGCAACGCTCCAGCTCGGATCGGCTTTTACATAGTCGCGTAGTATCTGCTCGCACATATATTTTGTCCAACCGTAAGGATTTGTGCATTTTCCGGTGCGCGAGGTCTCGTACAGCGGCATATCGTTATCCGAGGAATACACCGTCGCCGAGGATGAGAAGATGATCTTCTTGACGTTGTGCGCGCGCATAGCCTCGCACAGCGTTATCGTCGAGCCGAGGTTGTTGTTGTAATATTCAAGCGGCTTTTCCACCGACTCGCCGACGGCTTTAAGCCCGGCAAAGTGGATAACGCAGTCGATATCGTGTGAGGAGAATATCTCGTCGAGCTTTTTGCGGTCGCGCACGTCGGCCTTGTAGAAAGTCAGGGCCTTGCCTGTGATCTCCTCAATGCGCTCCTTGGCCTTTTCGCTGCTGTTTACAAGATTATCTATAACCACGACGTCCATGCCCTGCTCGAGCAGCTCAACGCAGGTGTGGCTGCCGATGTAGCCCATGCCGCCGGTAACTAAAACTGTCATGCTTATCACTCCTTTGAACTGATTTTAAAATATAGCTGCAAAAAAGGCAAGCTTTTGTGCTTGCCTTTTTAAAATTACTTCTTATGATAAAGCTTCTTGGCCTGATATTTCGGCTCGTAGGTGATGTTGACGCCGATCTTGGAGAAGAGGTTTTCGTCAACGCGCGAGAGTATGACCGTCGAGTGCGCCTCGCAGCCTCGCAGCTTGCCGAGCTGATCAATCGCAAGCTCTGCCAGCGGATTTGTGACAGCGCAAATGGAAAGCGCAATAAGCAGCTCGTCGGTGTGCAGGCGCGGATTGTGATTTCCGAGGTGCTCTATTTTCAGGTGCTGGATAGGCTCAATGACGCTGGGAGCAATGAGCAGCAGCTCCTTATTTATGCCGGCAAGCTTTTTAAGCGCGTTCATAAGGCAGGCCGAGGATGCACCGAGCAGCGAGCTTGTTTTGCCGGTAACTATCGTTCCGTCAGGCAGCTCAATGCTGACAGCCGGAGCGCCTGTTTCCTCCGCACGCGCGTTTGCGGCGGCAACGACAGGACGGTCGGCTGACGAAAGGCCGATCGAGTTCATGATAAGCTCAATCTTGCGTACCTCTTCGACCGTGCCAAGACCCTGACGCAGTGCGCAGGCCGCGGAGTAGTAGCGGCGGATGATCTCCTGCTTGGAGGCATTGCGGCAGGCCTCGTCGCTTATGATGCAGTTGCCGGCCATGTTGACACCCATGTCGGTGGGACTTTTGTACGCGCTCTCGCCGTATATGCGAGTGAGGATAGCGTTGAGAACGGGGAAGATCTCAACATCGCGGTTATAGTTTACTGTGGTCTCGCCGTAAGCTTCAAGATGGAAGGGGTCGATCATGTTAACGTCGTCGAGATCGGCGGTCGCCGCCTCGTAGGCGAGGTTTATCGGATGCTTGAGCGGAATATTCCAGATCGGGAAGGTCTCAAACTTCGCGTAGCCTGCGTTTATGCCGCGCAGATGCTCATGATAAAGCTGGCTGAGGCAGGTAGCCATTTTGCCGCTGCCGGGGCCGGGCGCCGTGACAACGACGAGGCTGCGCTCGGTTTCAATATAGTCGTTCTTGCCGAAGCCGTCCTCAGATACGATAAGCTCAACGTTCGAGGGGTAATCGGGAATTATGTAGTGGCGATAGACCTTGATGCCCAGCGTTTCGAGCCGCTTTTGGAACAGCTCGGCCGCAGGCTGGCTGCGGTAGTGGGTTATGACCACGCTGCCGACAAAGAGACCGATGCCGCGGAATGCGTCGATAAGGCGCAGCGTGTCCTCATCGTAGGTGATGCCGAGGTCGCCGCGGCGCTTGTTGCGTTCGATATCGTCGGCGGAAATGGCGATGACGATCTCCGCTTCGTCCTTCATTTTAAGCAGCATCTTGACCTTGCTGTCCGGCTCGAAGCCCGGCAGTACGCGCGATGCGTGGTAATCGTCAAACAGCTTGCCGCCGAATTCGAGGTACAGCTTGCCGCCGAATTTTGCGATTCTGTCTCTTATGTTGCGCGACTGCTCGCGCATGTATTTTTCGTTGTCGAAGCCGATCACATTCATAATCTTTGCCCATCCATTCTGTAATTTTCACAAACAAAAATTATATACCGCCCACTCGAACCTTGTCAATATTTTAGAGGCGATTTGACGTACCTACGGATACATATATCTCTGGTAGCCCGGTTCGGGACATTGGTGGAAACCGTAACTGCTACGCAACCCAGTAGTGCGTTGCAAAGTTTTTGCCGCACCCAATTGGCTCCCCTGCAAGGGGAGCAGGCTGCTTCGCTGCCGAGGGGTTGAATAAAAAAGCTATCCACTATCAGCAATTAGCTCTCCGCTGCGGCCAACGATCGCTTGTAGGGAACGGATAAATCCGTTCCACTGTGATGGTTTCGTCGGCACCTACCGGTCGGGCAACCGCAAAAAAACGTATCGGCATCAGCGTTGATGCGCCTCTAAAAAAATGCGCCTCTAAAATGCCTTCCCCTGCGTAGCTCGAGGGGAAGGTGTCACCTTGGTGACGGATGAGGTGTTATTTAATTATTTGCCGTTAGGCAAAAACATTATTAAAATCGGGAGATCGTTGATCGTTTTTTCAGAGGCGATTTTACATTCTACGAATACATTTTTTGCGGTATCCCGACCGGTGGTTATTGACCAAACCGATACATATGTCAACAAAGTAGCGCCTACGGCGCGGATATAATTACACCTCATCTGCCGCAAGCGGCATCTTCAGAGGCGCGTCAGCACTGATACCGATACGGTTTTTGCGTCAGCCCGACCGGAAAGTGCCGACAAAACCATAACACGCGGAACGGATAAATCCGTTCCCTACAAGGTGCGGTGCAAAACGCAGCAGCGCACTAACGTATGGCGAGGCAACCGTGGTTTCCACCATTGTCCCGAACCGGGTTCACGCAATACGCGTATCCGTAGCTGCCTCAATGCGCAATTAGAAGAGGCTGGAGCTGCTTGCCGGCGAGGGCGGATTCAACAGTTGCGCCGATGAGCGAAAAATCGGATGCAGCCGAGAACGGCTTCTTTATCGGGTCATCCTGACGGAAGGGTACAATGTAGACGTTTTTGCGGTTTAAAAGTCCGGCAATGTTGGGAGCCGAGCCTGAGAGCGCGTCGTTTGTGGAAAATGCTATGATGAGCGGCTTTGAGTTCCTAAGATGCGCTTTTGCTGCCATGGTGACGGCGGTGTCGGTTATGCCGTGGTTGAGCTTTGCCATGGTGTTTCCTGTGCAGGGTGCGATTATGAGCGCCTCCATCGGCTTTGCCGGGCCGAGCGGCTCGGCCTCGGCAATGGAGCAGACCGGCTTTGCGCCGCACAATGACTCAAGGCGCGATAAAAAATCGGCGGCTTTTCCGAAGCGTGTGTCGGTCGCTGCCGCAGTTTCACTCATTATGGGCACAAGCTCGTATTTATCGGAAAGCAGAACAAGTTGAGAAAAAAGCTTATCATATGTGCAGTAAGAGCCGCAGAGGGCTATGCCGATGCGTGGTTTTGCCATGATATCAAACTCCTTTTAATATGTCGGAAACCGCTGAATGCATTGCCTGTGCCGCGCTTTCGGGCGCGTATCGGCCGGGCAGCGCGCGCAGAACGGTAAGGTCAAGCCCGGCAGCGCCGGCCTCGGCCGGATCAATGCCGCCCGGAGCGGATGCAAGCTCCAGCAGAATGCAGCTGTCCCTGAACGCCGTCAGATCCGGGATGACCTGCGCGGGAGCTGTGTTTATTACGGCGTCAAAGCCGTGCAGGATCTCGCGCGGCCAGTCGGGCGGAAGGGATGGGCAGCCGAGCTCAGCAGCCAGTGCCCTTGCCTCGGTGTTCACTGACATGAGGTATACCGCCGGGCACAGCGCAGACAGTTTGTGTATCAGCAGCTTGCCGATGCGCCCCCAGCCTACGACGAGTATGCGCATATCGCACAGCGCAGACCGCGCTCTGCGCATAAGCTCGCTGACCGCACCTTCGGCCGTTATTGCGGCGTTTTTGACGGTGAAGTTGGGGCATTTCATGTAATCAAAGCAGCGCTGACCGCGCTCGGCTGCCGAGGTCTTTATCTGTGCGCTTATCTTGCCGCCGATAATCACAGCACCGCAGCCTGCGCAGTCGAGTATGTGCTCTATGCGGCATGGCTGCGAGCCGAGCGGAGCATTCAAAAGCCCGTGCGCATTTTCGGCAGGCACAGGCAGTATGACGGCATCGGCCTGCTCCGGCGAGGAAACGGCGCGAACGCCGTCGGGCAGCTGCGCTTTGCCCATACAAAAGCATAGTACCTCGTGCCGGTCGTCTTTGAGCATTTCGGCAAGCAGCACGCTGCGCTCATCGCCGCCGCAGATAAGTATCTTCATCACATCACCTCCGGTAATCCCATATTATGCGTTGCATAAAATTCGGTGAGATGATAAAATAGAAAAAGTTTTTTAGTTGAGGTGCATTATGAGCAGAGCCGATGAAATATTTATAGCAAATTGTAAGGATATACTGACAAACGGCGTGTGGGATACCGACCGCGAGGTGCGGCCTCGCTGGGAGGACGGAGCGCCTGCGCACACCGTTAAAAAGTTCGGCATCGTAAACCGCTATGACCTGGCAGAGGAGTTCCCGATACTGACGCTGCGCCGAACCTATTGGAAGTCCGCGATCGACGAGCTTTTGTGGATATGGCAGGCAAAGAGCAACAACGTCAATGAGCTGCGCACGCGTGTGTGGGACGCATGGGCGGATGAGACCGGCTCAATAGGCAAGGCCTACGGCTATCAGCTCGGCGTTAAGCACCACTATCCCGAGGGCGACATGGACCAGGTGGACAGAGTGATCTGGGATCTGAAGCACAACCCGGCCTCGCGCAGGATAATGACCAATATCTATAACCATGCCGATCTGAGCGAGATGGCGCTGTATCCCTGCGCGTATTCCATGACCTTCAACGTCAGCGGAAACACGCTCAATGCCATACTCAATCAGCGCTCGCAGGACATGCTTGCGGCAAACAACTGGAACGTCGTGCAGTACGCAGTGCTGACGCATATGTTCGCGCAGGTGGCAGGACTCAAGGCCGGTGAGCTTGTGCATGTGATCGCCGATGCGCATATCTACGACAGACACGTTCCTGCGATAGAGGAGATCATCGCAAATCCGCCCAAGGCTGCGCCGAAGTTTGTTATTGACCCCACGGTGGATGATTTTTATAAGTTTACGCGCGACAGCTTCAAGGTCGAGGGCTATGAGTATTCCGAATTCAAGTCCAAGATCCCCGTCGCTGTCTGAAAGGAAATAACATGGATGCAATAGTTGCCGTCTATTCCGACTGGGGAATAGGCGCGGACGGAACGCAGCCGGTCGTCTTGAAGGCCGACAGGCAGCATTTTGTCGAGCTTACTCGCGGCAGAACGGTGATCGTCGGCCGAAAAACTCTGGCCGATTTTCCGGGCGGCAGACCGCTAAAGGGACGCAGAAACATTGTCCTCACCCGGCAGAACGCGGCCATCGACGGCGCGGAGATCGCGCACAGCCCGGAGCAGGCGCGCTCGCTCTGCGATGACGATGCAATGGTCCTCGGCGGACAGAGCGTTTTTCGCGACATGATGCCGTATATTGACCGCGTTTTTGTCACAAAAATAAACTGCTGTCCGCAGTCAGACAGCTATTTTGAAAACCTCGACGCGAGCGCCGACTGGCGCATTGCGAGCCAAAGCGAGGCGCTGCGCGAGGGAGATATCGAATACAGCTTTGTTTGCTACGAAAGGATAAAGCCATGAAAAAACGAATAGCGGCAATTATGCTGCTCATGCTAACGCTACTTGCCGGCTGCGGCGAGAATACTCCGGCGGAAACCCCGACACCGAGCGCAGCGATACTTTCGCAGGGAGACTGCTTTGTGGTTGCTGAGGATAACTCAAGCGGCATTACCAAGTACAGTTATACGATAAAGGACAAGTCCGGAGCGGAGCTGGAGAGCGCCATATGCGCAAATCAGCCGCGAGTTGCCGTTATAAACGACGATCTGCTCGGCGTGAGATTTTATGTCAATGACAAGACCTTCTGCCGCTATTATGACCTGAAAAACGGCCGCGTGTCCGATTCGTTTTTCAACGCCTTTTGGGATAACGGCAAGCTCGTTGCGTATCACGATTACGATAACGGCCACCGCCTGATGGTGCGCGATATGTTCGACGAAAACGGCTATTACTATGAGCTTGACCTCGATGTTCAGGCGCTGTCGATAACAGTCACCGCCTGCGAGCAGAGCGAGGATACGGGCGATTTGACCGTGACATACACCTATGGCGACGGCGGAGCGGAATACAGCGCAACGCTGCCGACAAAACCGGCTGAGTCGGAAGATAAGTAAATAAACAAACGGCGCACATACGGAAATTTCCGCATGTGCGCTTTCATAATGCTTTATTGAGCTTCTTTGAGCAGCTCCTCCGCGCTTACACCGAACAGCTTTGCCAGAGCCAAAAGATTTGTCGTGCTCGGATCGGAAGCGCCGGACTCCCACTTTGAGACGGCCTGACGGCTCACGCCCAGTGACTCGGCCACAAATTCCTGCGTCATTTTGCAGTCCACCCGATGCTGCTTCAAAACCTCGCCGAGGTTTCTGGCGGCCTCCTGCTTTTCTTTCCTGACAGGCTCGGACTTTAAGTATTTGCGCAGAGCCTTTATAACGAGCACCGTCAAGTATATACCCAGACAGGCTACGGCGATGAAGAATATCCCGAACGGGATCATTGTTGCAACGAAATTCATAATGCTTTCTCCTTTGCTTTGATGGCCTCAGTATAGCGGCTTTTGCCCGGTTGCACTACCAACTATTGCGCAACTTTTCGGTTGCGCGGCTGCTTTGCGCATCAAAGCCCGGAAAAATACTATCACATGACGGCAAAAAACACAACAACAGCCACGGCAGATCGTTCTGCCGTGGCTGCTTAAATGTTTGAAGCAGTAGGTTACGACTCCTTGCTCTTCGCCGCGGTGTAGTCTGCGTAGGACTGGAAGGTGAAGCCTGCTGAGGTGATAAACTGCCTGAAATCAATGCTGTCATAGAGCTTCGTGTATTTAATATCGGCGCTGCTTGCCCAATCGGCAATGTCTGCGTCAAACTCGACGGGAGCTGCGAGGTAGGTCAGTGGAACGACCGACTGCGTATAGCCGTTGCGGTAGGAAACAAGGTCGGTGCCCTTGGTCGGCAGACGCATGATGACGTGGTAGCCGAACTGCGATTCGACAACGTCGCTTACCTCGTACTCTTTAAGAGCGCGGCTCGCGTCGTCGTATTCCGTGACCATCGAGCCTTTTGTGAAGCAGTAGCCCTCGGGGAACTGCGGAAGGCCGGTGTCCTCGCTGTATTCATTCATAAGCTCTTTGAAGCGCGTCCAGCGCTCGGTGTCGTCGGTGATCGCCTTAAGCTCTGCGCAAAGCTCCTCGGCCTTGGCCTTTTTCTCGGCCTTCTGCTCGTCGGAAAGCTCCTTGGAGCTTGACTTGCCGTCGGCGTCGGTCACGGTCTCGGAGGTGAGCAGCAGAATGTGCGCGGAGGTGATGTAGTCGTTTTCCTTGGCGTATGCCTGCACCTTATCATCGCTGAGCTTGCTGCCCTGCTCGCCGTAGATCTCGGTGAACAGATCGGAATACAGGTAATTGAGCCTGCAGCGCTCTCTGTAGCTGTCCTCGGTGTAGCCGTAGGAGGCAAAGAACGCCTGAAGCTGAGTGTCGGCATTGTCGTCCGAGGTGACGTACTGATCCTTTATATTCTGGATCTGATCGTCAATGGCCGTGGTCTGCTCGTCGGTGAGCGTAACGCCCATTTCCTTGGCCTTCTGCTCAACAACGCGGTATCGTGCTACCTGCTGTCCCGCACGCTTGAGGCACCACTCAAGGTTCGTCACGGTGTCGTCAAAAAGAAACTTGCCGTCCCAGTCAACGCTTGTTCCGGAATAGCTCTGATAGAGATCCTCAAGCTCGCTGACCGCCTGATTGAGTCCTCCCATGTACTCGTCAAAGCTCACGGCGGTACCGTTGACGGTCATCACGGTGTCCTCCTTAGTATCGCTGCCGCAGCCTGCCGCGCAGCAGCAGAGCATCACAAGCGCAAGTGTCAGTGCGATAAATCTTTTCATGTCATATCTCCTGTTGTTAAAATGCAAAGCCATTATAGTATAAAAATATTAAATAATCTACGATTTTTTGTAAACTAAGAGACGATATCGCAAATATCGCAGCTTACCGTGCCGTCGGGCGTGATCTCGAGCTTTGCCCAGGTCCTGCGCGGCGCTTTGCCGGCGGTTCCGGGGTTTAGCACGAAAATGCCGCCGATCTGGTCGAAAAGCGCCCTGTGCGTGTGCCCGAACATGGCTATCTGCGCGCCGCAGCACTCGGCGGCGTACAGCAGCACATCGAGCTTGCCGCCGCGCACGGCATAGCGGTGGCCGTGCGTGAGAAATGCCTTGAGCGGCCCGAGGGTGATGAGCTTGTAGGCTTCCTCGTTGTCATAGTATCCGTCGCAGTTGCCGGGAACGCAGCACACCGGTATCTGCGGAAACATTTCGCGCACCTTTTCGGCGTCATTCATCCCGTCGCCAAGGTGAATGACCTGGTCGGGCTTATATTCCTCAACGGCGTTTATCATCCCGCGGCTAAAGCCGTGAGTGTCGGAAAAAACTGCAATTTTCATGATCTGCCTCCTGTGAGAATAAAATTGTAAAGCTTGAGCCGGTCGGTGAATATAATGTGACCGGGTGATAGTGATGAAAGATCTTGAACGGCTTGGCAGCGAGCTTAAAAAAAGCGGCAAAAGCGATGCGCTCATGAAGCTTGCCGAGTCTGCCGACGGAAAAGCGGTCAGCCGCCTCGTCGATGCCGAAGCGGTCGGAAAAGCCGCGAAAAACGGCGATATGGCGGCCTTGCAGGACATATTGCGCGGCGTGCTCTCGACTGATGAGGGCAAGCGCCTTGCCGAAAGCCTGCGCAAAGCGATGCAGTGAGGTGAACCTTATTGAGCGATTTTGAGGATAAGCTGAATAAGCTGCTGAATGACCCCGAGGAGATGGAGCGGTTTGCGGGCTTTGCAAAATCGCTCATGTCCGGCAGCGCGGACGAACAGCCGGAGCCTGCGCCGGATATTGATCCCTCAATGCTGAAAAAAATAAGCGGCATGCTGTCGGGCAAGGGCGGCGCCGGCCGCGACGCGAAGCTGCTTGAGGCTATGCGGCCGTTCCTGTCCGAAAAGCGGCGCGGCAAAATGGACAGAGCCATGAAAATCGCGCGCCTTGCCGGAATTGCGGAGCTTGCCGCCGAAAAGCTCGGAGGCGATGACGATGGCAGCGTATAATCTCTATCGCGGCAACGGCAGCCGCGCCGAGCGCATTGACGATCGCCGCAGCGAAAAGCCCAAGCAGACTTCGGCTGCGCCCCGTCCGCCGCAGCGCCGCCCGTCGCTGCCTGCTGCGCCTCTTGCTCGACTGCCCATCCTTGGTGATCTTCCCAAAAAGCTCGGAGAGCTCGAAACAGAGGATCTGCTCCTCATCCTCATTCTATATCTTATGTATCGTGAAAGCGGCGACAAGGAGCTGCTGATAATTATGGGCGCCATGTACCTATTATAACTCCTGACGGGTCTATTTGCGCTCTGACGGGTCTATTTGCGCTCTGACGGGGCTATTTGTGCCAATACTGCGTTGACGACCTTATGCATACACAAAGTATGCATTTCGGCCGTCGCCTTGTCTTGGCGCAAATATCCCTCGTCAGAGGGAGCGGAGTTGTGCCAATACTGCGTTGACGGGCTTACATATACACGAAGTATGCATTTCGGCCGTCGCCTTGTCTTGGCGCAAATATCCCTCGTCAGAGGGTGCAGCGTTGTGCCAATGCTGCGTTGAAGGGCTCGCACATACACAAAGTATGCATTTCGGCCGTCGCCTTGTCTTGGCGCAAATATCCTTCGTCAGAGGGAGCGGAGTTGTGCCAATACTGCGTTGACGGGCTTGCACATACACAAAGTATGCGCTTCACCCGTCGCCTTGTCTTAACGCAAATATCCTCCGTCAGAGGGAACGGTGTTGTGCTAATGCTGTGTTGAATGGCTTGCACATACACAAAGTATGCGCTTCACCCGTCGCTTTGTCTTAACGCAAATATCCTCCGTCAGAGGGAACGGTGTTGTGCCAATACTGCGTTGACGACCTTATGCATACACAAAGTATGCATTTCGGCCGTCGCCTTGTCTTGGCGCAAATATCCCTCGTCAGAGGGAGCAAATCCGAGAGCCGGTCGGGCGTACATACTCCGATGCGTCATAAAGAAAAACCGCCGGCTTCAAAAGTCGGCGGTTTAGCTGCTCGTGCAGATTAAATTTTCTCCTTGAGCTTTTTGATGCAGTCAGGGCAAACATTCTTGCCTTTGTAGCTAATGATATTCTTGGTGTTCTCGCAGAAGACGCAGGAAGGATGATACTTGTGAAGAATGATGTTATCGCCTTCTACAAAAATTTCGAGTGCGTCTTTTTCAGCAATGTCAAGAGTACGGCGCAGCTCGATGGGAAGAACTATACGGCCGAGTTCATCAACTTTTCTGACTATACCTGTGGATTTCATATATGGGCTCCCTCCATTTCGGAAAATTTATATCCCACAAAATACACCATTAATTATACCAAAATTACTCATCCTGTCAACAAAAAATTTCAGTATTCACAAAAATTCTACAAATTAACAGGATGATTTGTAATGAAATGTATTTAACTGCATGAAAAATAATACAATACACTAACAAGTGTTTGGAAATACAAGGAGAATTGTCATGCTTATGGGTCTTATATGGACGGCGATGATCGTCGTCTCCGTTCTTTTCGGATGCCTGAACGGAACCGTGGGACAGGTGCAGCAGGCGGCGCTGGAAGGTGCGCATGCCGCCATTGAATTGTGCATTGCTATCGGCGGTGCGATTTGCCTGTGGTGCGCGGTGATGGAGCTTATGAGAGCTTCAGGGCTTGCCGAAGCGCTGTCGCATGCGCTCAGGCCGATACTGCGGCGCCTGTTTCCGGAAAGTGCGCGGCACGAGGCTGTCTTGCAGCCGCTTTCGGCAAATGTCAGCGCAAATCTGCTCGGTCTCGGCAATGCGGCAACGCCGATGGGGATTCGCGCGGCACAGGAGATGGCACGGCTTGCACCGCCGGGCGAGGCGTCAAATGAGCTGTGCAGACTCGTCGTTTTGAACACGGCGTCGATCCAGCTGCTGCCGACCACCGTTGCGGCCATACGCGCGGCAGAGGGGGCGACCTCGCCGTTTGACATTTTGCCGGCGGTGTGGATAAGCTCGGCTGTATCTGTGGCTGTGGGATTGGCAGCTGCTTGCGCAATGGAGCGTCGGCCGTGAGCGTGCTTATTGAGCTTGCCGTGCCGCTCATCCTTGCGTCGGTGGGCATACATGCGCTCATTTCCGGCACGGATATTTTTCCGGCGCTTTGCCGCGGCGCGATGCAGGGTCTTGAAACACTAAAAGACATGCTGCCGACGCTTATCGTTCTGTTCCCGGCAGTGTACATGCTGCGTGCGTCCGGAGCGCTGGATGCGCTGTCGGCTATGCTTGCGCCGCTGATGGAGCGCATAGGCGTACCAGCCGAGACGGTTCCGCTTGCGCTGCTGCGGCCTGTCAGCGGCGGCGCAGCTACGGCTGCTGCTGCCGATATCATCAAAAACAGCGGCGCGGATTCCCTTGCCGGGCGGACCGCGGCTGTGATGATAGGATCAAGCGAAACAACGTTCTACGTTATTGCCGTGTATTTCGGCGCGGCGAAGATAAAAAACACGCGCCATGCGATACCGGCGGCACTGCTGGCCGATCTTGCGGTGTTTCTCGCCTCGGCATGGACATGCGCGCTGATGTGGGGATAATTCGGGAAAGGCCGGGAAATAATAGCATCACTTAGGAGAGTGATGCTATGCAGGGCAAAGTCGAGCTGTGCGGCGTGAACACATCAAAGCTGCCGCTTTTGAAAAACGCCGAGATGCGCGAGCTGATCGCCGCCGCGCAGTCGGGCGATATGGCCGCGCGCGACAAGCTCATAAACGGAAATCTGCGCCTCGTGCTGTCGGTCATACAGAAGTTTTCCGGACGCGGCGAGAGCATGGACGACCTGTTTCAGGTCGGCTGTATCGGGCTTATCAAAGCCATTGACTGCTTTGATCTCAGCCAGAACGTGCAGTTTTCGACCTACGGCGTTCCGATGATATCGGGTGAGCTGAGGCGATTTCTGCGCGATCACGGCGCTGTGCGCGTATCGCGCTCGGTTCGCGATACGGCCTACCGCGTTTTGCAGGTCAAGGAGCGGCTGACTGCCGAGCTGGGGCGCGAGCCGGATGTTGAGGTAATCGCAAAGGAGCTGGGAATAAAGCGCTCCGAGGTCGTGTTTGCACTCGATTCGATATGCGACCCGGTCTCTCTGTACGAGCCTGTGTACAGCGACAGCGGCGAGAGCGTCTGCGTAATGGATCAGATAGGCGACACGAAAAACACCGATGAGCACTGGCTTGAGCAGATCGCGCTTGATGAGGCGGTCGGACGCCTTTCCGAGCGCGAAAGGCGCATACTTTCACTGCGATTCTACCTCGGACGGACACAAACAGAGGTCGCGCGCGAGATCGGGATAAGCCAGGCCCAAGTATCGCGCCTTGAGAAAAACGCGATGGGGAGGATCAAAAAAGAGCTTGGAAGCTGAATTCATAAAAAATTAAAAAATATTTGATAAAAAAATCGCAAATAACTCTTTACAAATCAAAAACTATGTGCTATTATAATATCGTCAGATAAATAACAAAACATTATTCGTTTGATTCTTCTTTCCATCTCTCTTTTCTTTGCTTGTTACCGGTATTGCGGAGCTCCTCAATCCGCAGTACGCCGCAACAAAATCGCAAAAAAGACGTTGCCGTTCTCCTGTTGGGCAGCGTCTTTTTTTGTTTTTTTAGTGGCGCATTGGGGCAGCTACGGATACATATACCTCTGGTAGCCCGGTTCGGAACAATGGTAGAAACCGTTACGTTTCGCGTAACGAAAGTGCGATGCTTAATTTTGCACCGCACCCAATTGTCTTCCCCTTGAGGGGAAGATGCCGCTTGCGGCAGATGAGGTGTAATTATATCCGCGCCGTAGGCGCTACATTTTTTCTGAGGCGCATTCAAATTGTGTCGATGCGTTTATTGCGGTAGCCCGGTGTCGAAACTTCCGACAAAACCGTGAAACTGCCGTGCTACTGGGTTGCGTAGCAGTCACGGTTTTTTCTCATCGTTTCCGGTCGGGCACCGGCAATCACCGTATTCGTAGCTGCCCCAATTCGCCACTAAAAATAGTTAATTTGCGATAAACGCAATGGCAAATTGTGCAAAACATAAAAACTGAGCCGATAAGGAAATTTATAACCAAAAAAGTAAAATTATATGCTATACTAAAGCCGAGAAACGAGCCGCGAGGCAGTCATGGTTTCCTCCGCACCATCGAACCGGGCAACCGCAATATGCGTATCCGTAGGTGCAGCAATGCGCCACTAAAAAACGGTATCCGGAGGTGATTCCGATGGGAAGGGATACCTGAGATGAGTAGACAAAAATCCATAATTCTATACACTCTTGACGTTCTGCTTTTTATTGCATGGTGCGTCATGCTGCCCTATAGTATGGGCTTTTTCACATACGTCGGAACGCCGAACATGCTCATTTTCGTTGGGGCGCTTGCGTGCATTGCAGGCATGTGGCTTATCGGGAAAATGCTGAGCACCGGCGGTCGGCGAGTACTTGTTCAGGTAAAATATTGTGTTATCATATCGCTTGTTCTGCTTGCGGTGACCTATGCCAAAATGTATATCGGGCAGTGACCGAGCCGCAGACGGCAAAAATTGAAAACGGAGCTGATAATCTATGAGTAAACCGAAATACATAGCGCTTGTAATCCTGTCGCTGCTGTTTTCTGTTGCGTGGCTCTTGGGCTTATACGTCAGTCTCGGCTTGTCGGGATTTAGCACCGAGCGGAGAATGTGGCTGTTTATCCCGTCGCTTTTGTGCCTAGTCCCGTCATGGTTTATAGATAAAAGATTAAAGAAGGAGAGCTATAAGATCAAGCCGCAGATATCTATCGGCTTCTGCCTGTTCCTCTCGTTTTTCGGGCTTGCGCTTGTCTACGGACTTCCGTACATTCTCCCTTACATCAAATCGTGATCCATAGCGCAAAATATCCCGGCCGTGAGGATGGGAGTTTAAGCTGATTAAAGATCTTTTGCACGATACAGGAACGTTACGACCTGTGCGCGAGTGCATCCTGCATTCGGAGAAAAATGTGTTGCATCGGTGCCAAGCGTTACTCCGTATTTCGTAGCCCAGCAAACGGCTTTGTAATAATAAGAGCCGTCTGTAACATCAACAAAATCCACCTTCGGGGCATCGTCTGTAAACCGATTTGCACGCATTAGCAGGGTCACTATCTGCGCCTTGGTGCAGGTAGCGTTGGGCGAGAAATGCGTTGAGTCGGTTCCCACGGTTATGTTATTTCTCTCTGCCCACTTAACGGCGTTGTAGTAATATGCGCTTTGGGGCACATCGACAAATTGCAGAACACCATCGTTATAAACCGGGCGTCCGGCCGCGCGCCAAAGGAAAGTTACTATCTGTGCTCGAGTGCAGACGTCGTTCGGAGAGAAGGTGCTTTCGGTAGTCCCGAGCGTTATACCGCTGCCAACTGCCCAATTGATCGCGTCAAAGTAGTATTTATCGCTTGAGATATCGGTAAAGCCATCGGTCGATGCGCTTGCACCGCAGCGCACGCAAACATTGTCAACAAACTCGTGCCCAAGCTCACAGAGATATTCCGTGTATTTTATGCCGCAGGTGCAAACATGCTCGATGCGACCTGTGGATGTGCATGATGCAGGGTATACCGTATCGGTGTATTTGTGGTTAGAGCCTGTGTCGTAATAATGTATACGAGCAAGCTGGAAATTTTCTTTGCAATACTCAACATTTGTCCATTCGGCCGGACTTCCGGCATAGTAAACATCATTCAAATAAGGAACAGCACCATAGGAGACACTGTCATACAGTCCGTTAATGTCCAGGCCAAAGGCATATTCACCGGCAGAACTAAAGTTTTTGCCTATTGTGAGACTTTTTAGATTCGTGCAGTCAAGAAAAGTGTTATTGCCGATAGTCCCTTGTCTTGCCGAAAGCTTAACACTTTCAAGGCTGTAACATCTGGCAAAAATATACGACCCACTCATCCAAGCATTATCCGGAATTGTGACACTTTTAAGCTTGTGACAATCTTCGAATGCTCCGGATTTAATATCCTTAAGACCGTCGGGGAAATATACCTCAGTCAGATTTGTGCAGCCGGCGAAGGCCTGCTCTCTTATCTCGATAACTTTTTCCGGTATAACCACCGATTCAAGTGCGGTGCAGCCTTCGAACGATGAATCACAGATGTATTCCAGAGAATCCAGCAAATCAATGCTCCTGAGCGAGACGCAGCCTTCGAAAGCGCTGTTGCCAATGCTATCAATACCTTCTGAAAGCGTGACGCTCGTGAGCTTGTCGCAATGGTAAAATGCTCTGGATCCGACATTCAATACGCCGGACTCAACGACAACGCTTTTGATGTCTGTACCCCACGGTGCAGCCTCTGAAAATGAAAGACCATAGTCATTCATGTAGCCTTTTCCGCTTATCGTGAGAAGACCGTTGCTGTCAAGCTTCCAAAATACAGCGTTTGGATTTGACTGAGAGGAGCAATCGCCGCTTGCAACGATCTCTGCGCTGCCGGTTTCATCGGCTAATGCTCCAAACGGAAGCAAACCGAGTGCAAGAATAAGGACTAAGATAAAACTTGCTATTCTCTTTGTCATGTTGTTCTCCTTTAAAATGTTTCCCGAATTCTATGACATTACATGCAATACAGTATATCATCAAAAATGGCACAAGTAAACAATTGATCGCATTAAACGGCAAGCGCATTGATGGCAGAATGTGCAGCATCAATGCGCTTTGAGGTTTATTTCTTGTTCGTCAGCTCCAGCAGGTTAAACCTTTCTATGCCGGAGCGTGAGATGCCAAGGTGGCGGCGTATTGCGGCGGCGGCCATGTCGCGGTCGCCGAACTTTAAAATATCGCAGATGAACACATGGTCGGTGTCCAGCGTGTCATAAAATCCGTCCGGACGGGAGAACAGCAGATAGCTGCGGCAGCGGAACAGTCGGTACTTCATCTGGTCGTATATATCGGTTATAAGCTGATTGCCCGAGGCCTTAACAACGGAGAAGTGGAAGTTTATCTCCTGCTCAAGAAGCTTTGCGAAAACGAAATCCTTTCCCTTATGGAAAGCCTCGTCATAGGTGTCCTGGAGCTTGTGTGCCATGTCGTACAGCTCGTCGAGCTGCTCCTTAGTTATGTTCAGCGCGGCCTCGCCGGCGGCGTGGGTTTCAATCATCTCTGTGAAATCGCAGATCTCGTCATAGTCTTTTTTGTTGAATTCTGCGACGTAGTAGCGGCTGTTTTGTATTTTAATATAGTTATTCGACGCAAGCTTCTCAAGCGCGGCTTTGACCGGCGAGCGGCTTATGCCGAGCCCCTGTGCGATGCTGCTTTCGCTTATGCGGCTTCCGGGCATCACTGCGAAGCTGATAATATCCTGCAAAACAAGCTCATGCACGATGTCGTTGAGCGGCATGAAAGGGTTTTCACTGCGAATTTTTTCAAACTGCTTGCAATTCACAAAATCAACTCCTTTAGAAGATATTAAACAGGATACCATAAACGCCGCGCAGATGCAATTCAAAATTTGCGTTTATGCGCATAAAAAGCGCCCGAAATGCTGCCTGAATGCCCCAAATTCGGCATAACCGTCGGAAAAAACAAGCGGAAACTCAAATTAACGGAAAAATCGCCTGTGCGTGATCTCAAGTGCCGGAAGAAGCCTGTCGGGCGAAACGAACAGCGAGCAGCCGCCGTCAAAAAGCTCGGTTGCGCCGACGATGATATCGCTGTGGGCAAGCGCAGCAACAGCCTCGGCAAGAACGTGCGCATCTGCCTCACGGCCGATGATGCTCACCGTGCCTAGCGAAGGATCGCGCGTCACGCCGCACAGGCCGGGGCGATCGTCGAGCTTGCACATCACTGTGCCCTCGTGCCGCGTGAAGCTCGACAGCAGGTGAACGCGGACATTTGCGCGCATCGCGGCCTCAACGCTGCGCGAATGCAGCACCTGCGAGCCGTGCAGCGCAAGATGCAGCATATCGCCGTAGTCGATACTGTCGAGCCGCACCGCACCGGTAACAAGTCGGGGATCGGCTGTGTATATTCCGTCAACGTCGGAGTATATCTCGCATCGGTCGGCTTTCAGGACGGCGGCAAGCTCCACTGCCGTCGTGTCCGAGCCGCCGCGGCCGAGAGTCGTTGTGTCGCCGCCGCGCTCTGCCCCCTGAAAGCCTGCCGCAACGACGATCTTTCCGGCATCAAGCTCACGCATGATGCGTGCCGTGTCGATACTCAGTATGCGCGCAGCGCCGTGAACTCCGTCTGTCAGTATTCCGGCCTGTGCACCCGTGAGCGAAACGCAGCTTTTGCCGATATCGGCAAGCTGCATTGCCGTCATTGCCGCCGAGCCGGTCTCGCCGCAGGAAAGCAGCGCGTCAAGCTCGCGCACCGGGGGATCTGCGCTTATGCGCCGCGCCTGGCCGAGCAGCTCATCTGTCGTATCGCCGCGCGCCGACACGACCGCAACAACTTTGTTCCCGGCGTCGGCACTGTCGGCTATTATGGAGGCGGCGCGCCTGAGCCGTTCCGCTCCGGCCAGCGAGCTTCCGCCGAATTTTTGAACTATAAGCATTTTATCACCCAAATAAAAAGAAGTAGGGTCACCCCCTACTTCAGTTTATTCAGGCACGCCTCAGCCTGCCATAAGCTCAATGTTCACAACGCCCGGCACGGTGCTCAGCCGAGCCATAAGCTCATCGCTGCTGATGATGAGGTTTTCCGGCGCGATGGATATGGTGACGAGCGCGACTCCATTTGCCGGTATCGACTGGTTTATCGTGAGTATATTTGCGCCGGATTCGGTAAAGATAGAAAGTACCGAGGCAAGCTTGCCCGGCTTATCATGCAGCTTGATGTGGAATGTCATGATGGCATCGCGCTTCATATCCCGGAAGGGCGTGATGCAGTCCTTATATTTATAAAAGGCGCTGCGGCTCAGATCAACACGCTCGACAGCTTCTGCAACCGTTCGGGCCTCGCCCGTTTCCAAAAGGGATTTAGCTTCCGTCACCTTGACAAAAACCTCGGGCAGAGCCGTAGCCTCGACGAGAAAATATTTGGGTTTTGCGTTTGTCATGTTCGAGCCTCCTGTCTGCAACACAATGACATTTGTTCGTGTATTGAGGATTTTAACACATCACGCCGCCGATATCAATAGTGTACAAAAGAAAAATCGGAGGAGATAAGAATGCTGCTTGGCATAGTGCTCAGCATAATAGCCGGCATGGCGATGAGCGTGCAGGGAGTTATGAACACGCGCCTGGGTGAGGGGATAGGCAACATGGAGGCAAACGCCTTTGTTCAGGGCACGGCGTTTGCGCTTGCGATGATCGTTCTGCTGTTCTGGCGGCAGGGGAGCTTCTCCGCCCTCGGCAGTGTCAGCAGGCTCTACTGGCTAGGCGGCGCGTTGGGGCTTGTGATAACGCTCACGGTAATGCTCGGCATAAAAAGCCTCGGCACGACGGTGGCAATATCGATAATACTCATGTCGCAGCTTCTTGTTGCCGCCCTGATCGACGCATTCGGTCTGATGGGAAGCGAGAAAATAGCCTTCGGCTGGAACAAATTTGTCGGCCTTGCAGTGATGTGCGGAGGTATGCTGCTGTTCAAGCTGCGTTAAGAAGCTTAACGCAGCTTCCATAAAATGATACTTGAAATATAAGAAATTTATGATAGAATAAAAACAACAACCCCGGAAAAGCCCGTAATATCAAGGCTTCCGGGGTTGTCTGTTACTAATGTGCTACTGTTCAGCGTTCTTTGAACATGATTTGTTCAACCCTCTGAACCCCCTATTCCACCAGTTCCACGGCGGATTTCAGTTCGTCCAAAGTCTTATGATTATAGACCCGATTTCCCGTGTCCTTGGACACATGACCCATGAGAAGATCACAGCATTTTTGGTTTGCCCCGGCCCGGTCAAGGCGGGTTCTGAATGTATGGCGGCATTCGTGGGGCGTATGATCCATTCCCCAAGCCTTCATGAAGTCAGCCCAGAACAAGCGGTATTGACTTTGGGAACACTGTTTCCCGTTGTAGCTGAAAAGATAACTTCCCGGCTCATTCATGCGCCGTTCAACCAATGGCCTGATCTTGGAATGGATGGGAACCACCCTATCTTTACCGGCCTTGGTTTTGGTTCCGCCCTTCATCGTCCCGGCCTGAAGGTCAACATCAGATTTCTTCATGGATAGAAGTTCACTGATTCGCCACCCGGAATATAGAAATACAAGGACGGAATCAACCCACGGTTCTGTCTGGTGTTCCCATACGGCGTTAACTTCATCATCTGTGAACGGTTGCTTTTGTGTGGGCGGTACTGGATCAGAAGTAAGAAGATCAGAAAAGCACCGGTTGATTATGTCCATTTCCAAAGCGAACCGGTCAAGATGGCCCCAAAGGTTCTTGATTGCCGCTTGGGTGGAGTAGGATTTTCCACAGGTATCAATGGTTTCTTGCATTTGGTAGGATCGAATTTGTTTATAGGGCTTATTTCCAAGCGGGGCGCAGTATTTATAAGCAGAAGTCATTGATGCCCGGTTACTGGCCCCCAGCTTTGGGGCCTTTTTCTCTTTCCATAAGTCGAATAGCTGTTGAAGTGTGATCTTGGCCCGGTCAACATCCCACGGATCACGGTTGTATTCTGATAGGATCATCAAACCTTCTTCCCGTGTGGCGGCATAGCCGATGATCTCATAGATTGGATGGCCTTTGTCATTCCACCCGGTTACTTTCTTGATGATGAAGGGCCTACGCCGGTTCCCGGATAACCGGGCCACAGTTCCAAAGCCGTTTGGCGCTCTAATAATAATCACCTGTCCTTTCGTGAAAATGGTTGCGTTAAACCAAGGGCAGGTGCTATAATATACCTGTCCACCCTTGATTCTTTGGTAGGTTTCTTGTGGTGGTGCTTTCGGAATCCTCGGTATTGCAGTACCGGGGATTCTTTTTTTGCCCTATGTGGGCCGTTATACGGTGTCTGTGGTTCTTCATACCCCCTATCCTTAATCCTGCTCTATGCCCCGTCTGTGGGGCTGTGAGTGGGTTTTATTTTTGCTGTTCTAAGACCTTCTTATAGAACCGGCCTTCTATGGCTTCTTTGGCTCCGCTTTGCAGTTCTTCAAATTCAGCTTGGGTGAAAGTGGCTGTGTGTCCATCTTTGAAAAGAATGATTTCCGATTCATCCGGTATTTGTGCTGTATGCCCTTCATCGTCCACTTCTTCATCATGCCATTTTGTGACCTGTTCAGAAACAGTGAAGCCCATTGATTCCAAAAATTTGATAGCGGCCAACCCTTCATTGATTTGTTTAACCGCTTCCGGGTGTTGCCGGTCAAATTCTTCCCAGACGGATTGGTCTATCAAATCTCGCAAATGGACACCTAAAGCCTTGGAAATTTTCAGCAAGGTTTCTTGTTTAGGCTCCCTCTGGCCCTTCTCATATCGCATAACGGCAACCCCAGATATACCAACCAATTCGCCTAATTCCTCTTGTGTCAGTCCTTTTTCTTTCCGATGAAGCCTGATATTTTCGCCAATGCTCATTTTATCACCTACCTTTTTCTTAGAATACACTAAAACAACCAAAATGTCAAATTGTTTATGAAACGCCATTGACAAGCAACCAAAATGGTATTACAATATAGAAAACAACCATTTTGGTTAGAAAGGAGATCGAATAACCATGAAAATTGACAATCAGAAATTAGATTTGATGTTGGCCCGGCGTTGTATGTCCCTTCGGGATTTGCGAAATGGGACTTCACCGCAGACGCTAACCCGGATCAGACGGGGTGAAAGCATTAAGCCCGTAACCGTGGGCCGTATTGCTAAAGCCCTGGACTGTGATCCAACCGACATTATCCAAGACGCTACTGCAATAGCGGATAATGCCAACTAACGAGGATTCCGAAAGCAAATTTGAAAAAAAAAAGAAGGTGATAATCAGTGATTGACGGTATTTGTAGAGCCAACAACAAGCATCCTTCAGAGGATGAGAGTTGCCGGATATATGTTGCCCCGGATGAAAGAATCAGAGGTTACAACGGCGATTTATGCGCCCGTCTGAAGCCGGGGTTCCTGAAGCTGGACATTGACGATTTCGACCACAATACCAGCGAACTTGATGAACCCATCAAAGGGAAACCCAGAAGTGATGCAGTGTTGGCTTGGCTGGATTCCAAAGGAATTCGCTATAATTTGATGATCACGGAACACGGAAAACACTTCTATTTCAGGGTTCCGCAAAATTACCCCCATGACAGCAATAAAATCAACTGGTATTCCGCTTTAGGGATTAAGGTTGAAGTTAAATTGGGCGGGGGGCAATCTAAAGAACACATTCCCTTCAAAGTGGGTGGCGTTCTGCGAAAATGGGCCGTTGGGGATATGCTGAATGAAGATATTGACCCCCTTCCCGCTGAACTATGGCCCTTGCAAAAGTCCAAAAACCGGCCCTTTGACTTTACCACCCTATCCGATGCCCGGAACAATGGCTTTTCTGAATATGCCTTTGCTTTAGCATGGAAGGGGTACACCATTGAACAAATTCAAAGCACAATTCAGGGGATCAATGATTTTGTGCTGGAAACCGGCCTTCGTTGTGGTGAAGTCGATACCATTCTTCGGGAAGAAACCTTGGAGAAGTTGCGGAACATCATTAACCAGAAGGAAGAAAAGAACCTGTCCCCTGTGGCCGTTGCCAATGAACTTCTGGAACAGCACCATTTGATTTATCTGAACAGCAACCTTTACGCCTATCAAAACGGGGTATATGTTCCGTTCGGAAAGGATCAGATCAATTCTTATAGCAGCAAGCATTACCCTTTTGCCAAAATTCGTTTCCGTCAGGAAGTGACCGAACAGGTCAAAGGGGCCGCATATATTGAACAGATAGAGGAAACTTCCCTGATCAATGTTAAAAATGGCCTGTTAGAGATTGGGGAAAACGGTACAGTAAAACTTCATCCCCATAGCCCGGATATTATCAGCTTCAGGCAGTTCAACGCCAATTATAATCCTTTTGCCGGTTGCCCTGTGCTGGATCAAGCCCTTGACAATGCGTTTAGCGGTAGTTCAGAGCAGATTGAACTTTTCAACCAGATTATGGGGTATCTTCTGATGAATCACACCCGCTATCAAAAGTGTTTCTTTTGGGTGGGGCTTCCATCATCAGCCAAAAGCACTTTCTCCACAATGGTTCGCCGGTTCTGTGGGGAAGAAAATGTTTCATCTGTTGAATTGGAAGATTTGGGAAAGCGTTTTGGAGCCGCTGGGATCGTAAACAAAACCTTGAATATCGTACCAGATATAAAGAAAACAAAGCTGTTTGCTTCTGGACTGTTTAAGGCACTTGTGGGCGGTGATGCTGTCCGAATTGAACAGAAGTACCGGGAAGCATTTGACTATGTGTTTACCGGGAAAATGATTTTTGGCATGAACCTGTTCCCCGATTTTTCAGCAGACTTTGAAGGCATAGAACGGCGGCTTGTAATCCTGAAGTTCGAGCGGGTTTATAAGCCTACTGATCCAGACTACAACCCCAACATTGACGATGATCTTTCTACCGATGAAGCTATGAGCGCACTTCTCAACCGTGCGATTTCCGGTTACAAAAGCCTGCTCCAGAATAAAGGGTTCCTTGAAACCCAGAAAAGCAAACAGCAAATGGCGGCTTTCGTGTCGGAGAATGATTCTGTGGTTGCTTGGGTAGAAAGTCTGGATGATGCGGGCATTTTGGAGCGGGAGCCGATAAGCGGCCCGGAGGGGCTTTATAAAGCATACGAAACCCGTTGCAATACTACCGGGGAAAGGGCAAAGGATCAGAAAGACTTCACCCGGATCATAAAAACCCGTTATGGTTATGAAACAGCCCGGAAGCGCATAAACGGCAAGCAATACCCCATGTTCATAAAAAATTGATTGTGCGCCTGTGCGTCTGAACCCTTAATTTACATCCTTGTATATAGGGAAAAAATTTTTTGAAAAAATTTTTTGATAGTAGAGAAGTATATAAAATACTACTTTTAGATGCACAGGCGCACACGCTGAAGGGAGAGGATAAAAGTTGACCATAGGCGAATTCAGGCAATATGTCAAAAAATGGGGCAAAGGCCAAGACCCAATAAAATTGCTGTTTCCCTTGGATCGGCTGGAACTGCTACCGGCAGATAGAAAGCGCAAAACCCATGCCGTGGATCATCGTTCTTTCATTGATCCGGATGGATATTGGAACATATACCCAATAGCAATTGATTCATTTCATGTTTATATCGTTTGCCCTTATTGTCAGCAAATCCATATTCACGGAAACGACAAAGGCCATTATGAAGGCCCCAGATGCCCCCATTGCTTCACACAGGCCAAAAACTATCAAATTGTGAAGATTTCAAAGTAAAAAGCCCCCTTGCGTCAAACCTTCCACAACCTGACACCACAAAAGAAAGGATAGAATCAAAATGACACTTAATCAACTGAAAACCAGAGCCAAGGCCCATGATCTGTTTATCCGCAAGGATGGGAAAGGCGGTTATCTTCTGACCGATTTCCTTAACCGGCTGATGGCCCCCGGCCCCATGACCCTTGAAGAAGTGGAAATGTGGCTGGATGATCTGGACGAACACCAGCAGTAAGAAAGCCCCCTTGTGTCACCGTCTGCAAACTCTGACACAAGGGAGCCGAAACTACCACCCAAAGGGCGGCTTGTGGATAGTATAACACATGATCCGCCCAGCAGTCAAAGAAAGGACGGAATTACATAATGAAAAATCTGATTGAAACCGCCAAGGCCACCAAGGTTCCTGAGAAGTATGAACTTCGGGCAAGTGATCTGGATGCCCTGTACCGTGAAGCCCATGGGGATGTGTTCAGGATGGTTTCTTGGGCGTTCAAGATTGGCTTCCATCAGGGGCAGAAGGCAAAGGGGAAATAAGCATGACCAAAGAAGATATGATTGCCTTGGGTATTCCCAAGGATCGGATGAAGGATTTCCGAACCCGGTATTTTGCCGATGTGAAGAAAGCCGCCCAGCGTCTGAACAAATCTTCGGAGCAGTCAACCGATGATGTGAAGAAGGCCATTGCCGCATTGGTTCAAGTGATTGATGATCCCGAAACCTTGCACCTGATTCTTTCCTATGTGGCTTCCCTTCATGCCGGGGGTGATCGCTGATGCCCATTAAAATCAATGTCAGCTATACCCCGGACGAGGAAGCGAAAATAACCCGGCTTGAAGCCCTTCTGAAGTCACTTTTGCCCCGTCATAAAGTCAAGAAAAGCACGAGTACACCCCCCTATAATCACTTGTATTTCACACCTACAAAAAGCGAAAATCACACGAAATAGGCGGTTTTCCTTGACCTACACCCCTATATATGGTATAATTTTAATATAGTACCCCACCCCCCTACGGGGTGGAAGCTGTGAGAAAACGGCGTGGGAATCGTTCTTTTTGGGACGGTTCCCACGCTTTTTCTATATTTAGCCTACTTCGGGCGTTAAACGGAGGTATGAAAGATGAATGAAAACAAGGCCATGAACAATCAGAACCCGGACGGAGCCGGGGCAAAAACCTTCAGTCAGGACGATGTGAACCGCATTGTTGGTGAACGCCTTGCCAAAGAGAAGGCAAAGGGGGAAGCCGCTCTTGCTGAAAGGGAACAGCAGTTGGCCCAGCGTGAATTGCTGTTGACCGCCAAAGAGAAATTGACCGAAAACGGCCTTCCGGTGGAACTGGTGGACGCTTTGAATGTGTCCAGCCCTGAAGCACTGGAAAAGGCCCTGTCCATCGTGAAAACGGTTATGGACAAACACAAAGCGGAAGCCCGACCTATCAAGATCAGCGGGGCTAAACCGGCTGAAAGCCTGTCCCATGCAAAGAATACCGGTGACAGTTCTCTTAGAAAGGCTATGGGGCTTCCTGAATAAGAAAGGAAGTGCCATAAATGGCTAATACTGTTAATCTCGTTACTACATTCCTTCCGCTGGTGGATGAAAAGTTTACCACGGAATCCCGCAAATCCCTGTTGACCAACAATGACTTTGATTGGACGGGGGCGCACTCCATCAAGGTTTATAAGGTCAGCACTTCGGCCATGAACGACTATGACCGCCCCGGCACTAACACCGCCACGAATTGGAGCAGGTTTGGCCCCGTGGCCGGTCTGGATGCCACCACCGAGGAAATGACCCTGAAGAAGGATCGTTCTTTCACTTTCGCCATTGACAAGCTGGATACGGACGAAACAGCCGGTCAGCTTCAGGCCGCTGGTGCTTTGGCCCGTCAGCTTCGGGAAGTGGTGATCCCGGAGGTGGACACTTACACCTATGGCGTGATGTGTGCCGGTGCTGGCACCAAACCCGCCGCTATTGCCCTTACCGCTGAAAACATCTGTGGTGAGATTTTCAAGGCAAACACCGCCCTTGATAATGCCGAGGTTCCCGAAACCGGGCGTATCATCGTGGTAACGCCTGATACTTACCTTCTGATGAAGCAGTCCAAGGATATTTTCTTGGAAACCGATGTGGCGGAAAATATGCGGCTTCGTGGTGTGATTGCCCAGCTTGACGGGGCGCAGATCATCAAGGTTCCCGCCAACCGCCTTCCCTCTGATTTTGGCTTCATGATTGCCCATCCCGTGGCAACCGTGGCCCCTACCAAGTTGGAGGATTACCGGGTACACCAAGACCCGCCCGGCATTTCTGGTGATCTGGTGGAAGGCCGTATCTGTTACGATGCCTTTGTGCTGGATAACAAGAAGGCGGCTATCTATTATCAGGCCGTGACTGAGGGCTAATATCTGATGCGGGGCGTGTGGGCGTGGCCTATACGCCCCGTATTTGATTTTCAGGAGGTTTTCATGGAACGGATAGACCGACTTATCATAAAGGCGAAAAAGGCCGCACAAGCCAAGGCAGAGCGGTTTACAGTGGGCTTTGTGACCTATGAACCGGATAAGGGAAAATACAAGGCTTGCGGCCACCTGTGGGGCGGCAGGAAGGCTTCTGGATGCCGGTATGTGGTTACATGGCATGACAGCACAGAAGCCGCCACCAATGCCTTGATTGGCCTTTATGACCAATACCCGAACCCCGTTGAAGATGCCGTGATCTTCTTCAATGTGATTGACCAATAAGAAGGGAGTGAAACACCATGCCCCGGCGCAAAACGCTAAAGCTATCTACCCCGGCAGACATACGCCGGGCCATTTCAAGGGTTACAAATATGCTATTGAATGGAGAGATTGCCCCCAAAACGGCCAACGCCATTCTTTATGGTTGCAATTCTGCTTTGGGTTCTATCCGGGTTGATGAACTCGAAAAGAAAGTGGCTGAACTGGAAGGAATATTGGACACTTTGAAAGGGCGGTAATAATATGGCAGAACTCACAAAGGCTGAAATCATGTTGAATCAGGTGACAAAATCCAATAGTCTGATCAGACAGTTAGAATTATGCAAGAATCGCCCAATTCCCCCGCTTCGCTTGGATTTGCGGTCTTCCACCAAATCCACCATAAAAGCGTTTCAAGAGAATGTCCAAGGCCGTATAGATCAGCTTACCGCCCAGCGGGAAACGGTTTTGGCCCTTGTGGAGCAGATACCGGATGGAGAAGCCCGGCTTGTCTTGCAGTTGCGCTATGGTCTTTTGGATAATGCTACAAAGAAAACACCGTGGCTTGATATACCGGCCCTGATGAACTATGAAATGGAAACTATTTACAGGCGGCACCGAAAGGGCATTGACTACTTGAATACGCTTTTGGAAAGCGAGGTTGCATAAATGAGCATAGAAAAAGCACGAATGGCGGCAAGGAAGGCACTTGAACGAATGTACCAAGGCCGGGCCACCGTCATTGAGTATCAGAATATAAAAGACGAATGGGGAATGACCAATTTTCAGGAAGTAACCGTTCTGGAGGATCAACCCTGTAAACTGTCTTTTGAAACCTTAACTTCAAGCACGGGTGATCCCGTGGCTACCGTGAGCCAATCCGTGAAGCTGTTCATTTCCCCTGATGTGGTTATTAAAGCCGGTTCTAAAATCATCGTCACCCAGCATGGGAGAACCACGGAATATTCCAACAGCGGGGTTCCCGCCGTCTACCCCACCCACCAAGAAATCATGCTGACCCTGTTTGAAGGGTGGGCATAAACCTAAACCCCGGATCGGCTATGATCCGGGGTTTCTTCTTTTGGTCAGGTATGCTATACTGAAATTCAAAAGGGGGTGAACCGGTATGGGTAAAGGGTATGTGTATAGATGCCCCAAATGCGGTCATGAAGAAGAACTTCTTTCCGGTGTGGGCTTCATGTCCCCTATGGAAGCCGATATGGAGCGGGAAAGTATTCTGACGGGTATCTATGGCCCCAAGGCACAAGCGGCCCTTGTAGCCCATCCTGAAGCCCCTGTGAGCGTTCAACGGGCGGTGTACCAATGCAGGGCTTGCGGCAAGCTGGAAAGCCGTCTGGCGGTTACTGTGAAGGCCCCTGTCCGTGTCCCAATCCTTCAGCGGTGTGATTGTGGGGCCACCATGCACCGGATCAGGAGCGGGAAAGATATACTTTGTCCAGCTTGCCGGGAACCCCTGAAGAAAACGGATGTTGTGGCCGTTACCATGTGGGATTGAAAGTTGATTTTCAAGGGGAAAACCGTGTTGCTTTTGTGTTACTAATACCCCCTAAAACGGGGCGATTCCCACAAACGCTAAAATACTGAACTTCCTTGAACTACAAGCGTTAGCGGCTCTATATGACGCTCAAAAATTCAGTGAAAAACTGAACAATTCATGATAGAATAGTTACACAATAAGCCGAGAGTAGGTGAGGCGTGATGGACAAAATATCATTATTTACAAAAACTGCCGCAGAAGAATATGCTGCCGGCAGACATGATAGCCGTCACTTCATAGCCTTATATAAAGCCTACCTGCGCGGCGCATCCGATGCAGTCGAGGCTTATCAGGAATATGAGCATGACCACAGTCTTAAAATGGCTGTGGCAGCTATGATATTTGCTCTTCTCAGTTGGTTTATAACTATGTGTTTTGTGTTTAAGTGAATTTCCATACCCCCACGCGTGTCGTGGGGAGTTTTTTTACGCAATGTTTCGACATAAAATTACAAAGATGGGATTAAAACGACTAAATGTAATCGTTTTCTTAATCTTTTCGTCGAATTATGTCAACAATTATTAATAATGCTCGACATGATTCGCGTGCTAAAACGTTTCGGATATGGTAAGTTTATACCATAAAAGCGGCTGTTTTGCCTCAAAAGGTAGGGACAGCGCTGTTCATGTAGCAAACTGGAGGAGAATAGTTATGGAAACCAAGACCTGCGTTCTAATTGCAGATATCGACGAAGACTTTCGACGTCTGCTGGGAGATGTCCTGTCACAGGAGGATGACATGGAGTGCGTCGGCAATACCGACAACGGCGTTGAAGCGCTTACCCTTGCGGCCGAGCGGCAGCCGGATGTGCTGGTGATGGATCTGGTGCTTTTGAAGCTCGACGGTATCGAGGTGCTGCGCCGCCTGCCCGAGGCATGCCCCGGCGCGAAGGCGATCGTCGTTACACATCTGTACCGAAACGAGATAGTGCGTCAGTGCACGGCACTCGGAGCGGCGTATTTCGTGCCGGAGCCTTGCGATATCACCGCGCTTCTGGATCGCATCCGCCAGATCGGCGCGCTGCCGAGTCAGGAGGAGGTGCTTCTGCCTGCGCGCACGAGCGACGCGAATCTCGAAGCGGCAGTCACCGAGATCATCCACGAGATCGGCGTTCCGGCGCACATAAAGGGCTATCAGTACCTGCGCGAGGCGATAATACTTACGATAAACGACATGGATATAATCAATGCCGTCACCAAGGTGCTGTATCCCGAGGTCGCGAAAAAATTCGGCACGACGCCGTCGCGCGTCGAGCGCGCAATACGCCATGCCATCGAGGTCGCGTGGGATCGCGGCGATATCGAGGTTTTGCAGAAATTCTTCGGCTACACCGTGTCGAATATCAAAGGCAAGCCGACAAACAGCGAGTTCATCGCAATGATCGCCGACTGCCTTTCCCTGCGTCAAAAACAGGGCGCAATGCGGTAAAAACACAGGCAGTTTAAGGTTTTGCCAAGTGGGTAAATGTGGCGCCAAACCTATGAACACCGTGAAAGCACGCATGACTTTCGACGCTTAAGCCGATAAACCGTTTCGTTAAAGCTATAAACTCCCCTGATTTATTGGGTACACAACACCAATAATCGGGGGAGTTTTTATGACGAATTTGAGCTTTACGTGGCAGATATCCGAGAGCAGCGCACATGCTTATATATCGGCATAAGGATCAAACGTTTCGGACGCTCTGAATTTCTTCCGATATTCGTTGGGAGTGAGCCCGTATGCCTTTTTGAAAGCGTCGATAAAATAGCTTGGATTTGAAAAGCCAACTTCAAAGGCAACCTCTGTGATCGGCAGGGCATTTTCCACAAGCAGCTCGGTGCTCTTCATTAAACGATAGTTGAGCAGATATTTTATCGGCGACTCTTTTAAATATTTCTTGAATATAACATTGCAATTGCTGATGCTGATTTTCCCAGCATCGGCAATTTTGTTTAGAGTTACTTTTTCCCCGTAACCGTTGTGAATGAGTGACAGCATGTCCTTTAAAATTGATAGCTGTGGGGAGGCAGAAGAAGTCACTTTACGCTCCTGCTTTGTATTCACATATATGGTGTGCCATATGTCAAATATGCGACTTTGAAGCATTAACGGAGCGGCTCTGTCGGAAAGCTGCTCATACATTTTGCTGACATCGGATAGAATTGTTTTCTGCCAAGGTGTGTCCGCATCCAACCTTAGGTAAGGAATTGATGCATTTTTTGTGATGGGATTGACATATTCGTTTTCAAATTCGTTTGTCGCGCACAGAACCATCGGGTGCCACAGTGCATAGATGAAGACACAGTCGGTGCTGTCGTCGGAAAAACCGTAATGAATTTGGTTGGAGTTCACAAAAACGCCTTTACCGGGAGCCAGCTTGATAAGGTCACCGTTAATGTTATATGTCATGTGTCCTTTAAGCGGAACAATAATTTCAGTCTCGTCATGCCAATGATTAAACATGCAGAAATTAGGATGATCCGACAGCTTTTCTGTGCCGATAAAAACGAAGTAATCTTTAAAATTATAAGGAAGTATCTCTGAATTGTCCGAACGCATGGTTGGAAGTTTTCCCATATTACCACTCCTAAATAAAATATTTGTATCAGGGCAGTTCGATGATCGCGGATGAGCAGCGCTGAGCGATTGCCGGATTTTTGCCTGCAATAGAATTGGATAAGGAGAAATGACGTGTAAAATATTTGTGTCGGTGTGTAAAATTGCAGTATTTAGCTCGAAATCATGAAAGATATTTGTATTTATTGACGAAATAGTGCAAGTAAACTACATGATTGCGTGATATAAATATAACAGACAAAGCAATTGACGTCAATGTTCAGCAGTTAACAAACAAATAAAATATTTATGGAGGAAAAACTAATGGTTATCACTCTCGAAGAACTCGCCAAGGAAGTTCAGAAGCTCAAAGACATTGAAGAGATAAAAGTTCTCAAGGCTCGCTACAGCGATATGTGCGACTCGAACCACGACTGGACTCAGATCAAAGACCTGTTTGCTCCCGACGCAAAGTGGATCGGCGATCCTACTCAGCCCTGGGGCGGCGGCAACAACCGCGAAGAGATCGAAAAGCTCTTCCAGTTCTATCAGACTCAGATGGACGGCGTACCCGGCGTCGGAGTCCTTGGTCACAACCCCATGGCACCTCAGATCACCGTTGCAGATGACGGCGTACACGCAACCGGCAAATGGCATATGTTCGGCGCTTTCCGTATGTTCGAAGGCCGCGCCGAGACCGGCAGCAAGAGCTTCCTCGAGCAGGGCAAGTACGAGGATGAATACGTCAAGATCGACGAAAACGGCAACCTCGACCCCAACGGCAAGTGGTTCATCAGCCAGCTTTCATTCTGGGATACGCTTTGCGCTTCTCCTCAGGACGGCTGGGACGATAAAGTCATTCAGTGGTAATTGCCGCGGTCTTGGGTTTACAGCAGCCCAATATATTAAGCAGACGCAGGAAACCGAGTAAACGAGTATAGGTGAGCCGATTTCCTGCGTCAATTTTAGCAGCATACTTTTAAGGAGTTTTACACATGTTAGACAGCTTGTTTAGCCCAATCACAATAAATAAAAGACAGCTCAAAAACCGCTGCATCGTGCCGGCAATGGTTATGAACCTCTGCGAAGAGGACGGAAGCTGCACTGAGCGGTTTGCTGCATATCATGAAGCAAAGGCAAAGGGCGGCTTTGCAATGATAATTACCGAGGACTTTGCGATAACAAACGTTGCGGGCAAAGGACATCAGTATATCGGCGGCCTTTGGAAAGATGAGCACATACCCGGATTTAAGGAGTACACCGATAGACTTCATAAATGGGGAGCACTGTCGATCGTTCAGCTTCACCATCCCGGACGCCAGATCGGCGTTATCGATAAAGATACTCCTTGGGCACCTTCGGCTATTCCGTGTCCGTTCAGCCCGGATATGATGCCTCATGAGATGACCGTTGCAGAAATAAAGCTGGTAGTTAAGCAGTTTGGACAGGCTGCGGCAAGAGCTAAGGCTGCCGGATTTGACGGATGCGAGCTTCATGGCGCCCACGGCTATCTCATTGAAGAATTCATGTCTCCCTACTCAAACAAGAGAACCGACGAATACGGCGGAGACCTTTGCAATCGTATGAGGTTTGCGCTCGAGATCATTCACGAAGTGCGCGAGCAGACAGGCCCCGACTTCATCATAGGCTACAAGCTGTCAAGCGACGAGTGGGTATCCGGCGGTCTTACCATTGAAGATACAAAGGCATATGTTCCGTTCCTTGAGGAGGCCGGAGTGGACTACTTCGGCGTTTCTGTCGGTGTTTACAGATCCGGCGATCAGATAATCCCCTCAATGTACACCGATCACGGCTGGATAGCCAACAATGCAAAAGAGGTCAAGTCGGTCGCAAGTGTTCCTGTTTATGCAATAGGCAGAATTAACGATACTCGTGTTGCAAATGCAATCATCAAATCCGGCAAGGCGGACATGGTGGCAATGGGCAGACAGTCTATTGCCGATCCCGAAACGCCAAACAAGGCTAAGGCCGGCTGTTTTACCGATATCAGAACCTGCGTCGGCTGCCTGCACGGCTGCGATGCAAACGTAAACCTCGAAAAGTCCGGAACGTGTGAGCTTAACCCGATAATCGGGCACGAATCCGAAGCGGAATACCAGACGGTTATGACCGACAGCCCGAAGAATGTCCTCGTTATAGGCGCAGGCCCTGCCGGCCTTGAAGCTGCCATAGGCGCAGCAAAGCGCGGACATCATGTAACGGTGTACGATAAAGACCGTTGGGCAGGCGGCAAATATCGCCTTGCATCAGTGCCTCCCTGCAAGGGCGAGCTGGGTGCATTTATTGTATGGCAGATGCATGAGCTTAAAAAACTCAATGTTCCCGTCATTCTGAACACGCCCGTTACCAAGGAGCTGGTAGACTCCGTTAAGCCCGATGTCGTGATTGCCGCAACCGGCACAACACCTGTTGTTCCCAAGAAGATCCCCGGCTACGACAAGGACATCGTTGTTCTCGGCACCGACGTACTTTCCGGTAAGGCAAACACGGGCCATAATGTCGTTGTTATCGGCGGCGGTCATGCCGGTGCAGAAACTGCAAACCACATCGCGTCTTACATGAAGAATGTCACCATCGTAGAGCTTCAGGAAGATATAGCGATGGACGAGGTAGATACTCCGCGCAACGGACTGCTTGCCGACCTGAAAAAGAACGGAGTGCGCATTTGCACGAGCACCGCTGTTCAGGAGATCAAAGACCACTCGGTTGTCGTTTCGGGCAAGGTCAATGAGGAGATTGAGTGCGATACCGTTGTTATCTCTATCGGACACACTCCTAATACTGCATTAGCCGATGAGCTTAAAAATGCAGGATATGATGTGAGAATCATAGGCGATGCGGTCAGTGTTGGCCTTGTCGGTCCTGCGGTTAGGGCTGGATATCTTACCGCCCGTCAGATATAATAATTATAAAGTCACTAAAGTCACTGCTTTTTGTGGGGAATGAAAATTTCCCCACAAAAATATGAGCTTCAATGTCAACAAATTATCAAATGACATTGAGCGAAATAAAGATAGGGGAAAACTTGATGAAAGAAAAAGTGACCCAAAAAAGTGCAATTCCATTCAAAGATAAACTCGCATGGGCGTCCTGCGACGGAATGGGAACGCTGCTTGCGTGGAATATCTTCGCGAGCTACCTTTCGTATTACTTCACCGATGTATGCGGCCTGGCTCTCGGCCTTGCCGGCAACATCATATTGATAGCCAGATCTTGCGATACGGTAACGGACTTCCTGATAGGCATAGCGATTGACAGGTGCCACTGGAAAAGCGGTAAGTACAGAGGCTGGCTTAAGATCGGCATTCTGCCTATGACGATAGGACTTCCGCTGATCTTTGCGCCATGGGAAAATGTCAGCATGACTTTCAGAATCATATGGATCATACTGTTTTTCGGCACCTACGGCTGCATATGGAACACGATCGTTTGCGCGCCGACCCATGCGCAGCTTGTAAACATGACCACAAGCGTTGAAGAGCGCAGCGAAATAATCGGCATCCGAGAAGTGTTTTTCAACGTTGGCATGTTCCTCGTTTCTGCGGCATTTCTCCCTCTTGTTAAAGCATTCGGCAACGGCAGCGAAAGAACCGGCTTCTTCTGGGCTGCCGTAGTGTTTGCGATAATCGGCTTTCTCAGCATGGGCATTAACTACATAGTACAGAAAAAATACGAGCTTAATCCCGACGGAACTTCAAAGATCATTGAAGCTCAGGGCAAGGAAAAAACCGAAAAGCGCAATCTGATCGGAGAGCTCGGGCTTATCGCTAAGAACCGTCCCTGCATAATTATCCTCATAAGTGTGTTTCTGGCAAACACGCTTATGACCATAAAAAGTGCGATGATGGTCTACTCGTTCAAGTATTATTTTGACATGGAGAACTTCTATGCGATAGCAATGGGAGTGTTCACCGTTGCAACGATACTCGGTGCGCTGCTGATAAAATATTTTGTACGCATTTTTAAAGACAGCAGCCGCGGATTTATATGTGTACTTATTCTGAGTATTGCTTTCAACACGGCGTTTTTCCTTATCTGCCGCACGATTGGCCCGGAGGCCGCCGCAAAATCCATGAGTTTCGGCGTGCTGTTCTTTATCTTTATTATCAGCGCTGTGTTCCAGGGTGCACATTACGGCTTTGCCAATCTGCTGGTACCCAATGTTATAGAATATGGCTTCTGGCTTACCGGCAAGCTTCAAACCGGCCTTATTTACGGCATATACGCTTTGGATATTTCCCTCGGTGCCGCGATCGGCGGAAAGCTGACGATGGTCGTTTTGGATGCGGCAGGCTTTATTCCTAACATAGTGCAGAGCTTTGCAACCAAAAACGGGATCCTGTTTGGAACCTTCATAATCCCGACGATCATGGCGGCAGGGCAGCTCATATTGCAATTTTTCTTTGGCCTTAGCGATAAAAAATATCAGAAATGCGTCGAGGAAAACGAAGCACGTGCTTTAGCGGATCAGGCTCAGTTAAACGAATAAATCTACCTTTTAGGAGAAAATTATGAAAAAAGCAATGTCTTTAATAGTTGTACTGCTTGCGTCGTTTACAGTATATATCTACTCATTTACGACGATAGTTCTCGGCGATATTTACACTGCGTTTCCCGGGCAGGACAGTGTTACCGTCCTTATAGCATCGCTTCCGGCGGTCGTTATGATGATATCGGCATTTGCATCGGCATTTCTGCTGGCTAAGTTCAACAGAAAGCTCCTTGTAATAATAAGCATGGTAATCGCGGTTGCTGCCGGCCTTGTTGTTGCATATGTTGAGATTCCTGTTGCAGGCATAGTGGCGTGCTCTGCGCTCATGGGCATTCCGGCAGGTGTTGTGGCGGCGGCGAATGCCTCGGTTCTTCCCAGTATTGCACCCGATTCACTCAAGGATAAAGTCATGGGCTTCCATCAGGCCGCACTTATGCTCGGACAGACTCTGTTTGCCCTTATTTGCGGATTCTTTGCAAGAGGCGGCAACTGGGCAGGCGGCTTTAAAACGGTATATGTAATTATTCCGGTTATAATCCTTGTCATCCTTTTCTATCCCGACATCCCGGTTGAATCTGTTTCGGATGAAAAACAGGAAGAGAGCAAAAAGCTCGGAAATGAAGAGCACCACCGTATGCCGACATATGCAATACTCTTGCTTGGCACTTATTTTCTCGGATGCATATTCTGGAACGGTTGGTATCTCAACAATTCAGACTTCATAATCAACGAAGCACAGCTCGGCGATACTACACTTGTCGGCGGCGTGAACTCACTGTGCACGGCGGTCAGCATGATCGGCTGCGTTGCGGTATCGTTCTGGATGAAAGCGTTCAAGGGATGGTCGCTTCCGATTGCCCTGCTTATCGGCGGTGTTTGCACATTCCTGCCTACCGTAATTCCCACAATACCCTGCTGCTACATTGCGGCAATTGGCTGCCAGCTCGGTATAATGATAGCGATATCTGCGCTGCAAACGTACATAGGCCTCGGAGTCAAGGGTAAAAACCTTACCACTGCAATGAGCTTCCTCCAAGCGTTTGAAGGTTCGGGCGTTTTCCTGTGCGGATATGTTGTCCCGTTTATTGCCAGCGCGTTCGGCGAAAGTGCCCGTCATAATATGATGGTCGGTGCCGTTGCGACAATGCTTATCGGTCTTGCTACTTACACATTTATGCGTAAAGCACATAAGCAGATATTTGTCGAAGCAAAGTGAATGAAAATACACCCATGCAGTTTTTCAACATGGGTGTATAGAAAAAGACAGCTCTTCGTAGCTGCCTTTTTCGCGTCAAAGGTGGATTATACTATAATAGCAACACTTTAAGACAATAACTCCCCCCCGATCTAATGGGTACACAACACCAATAATCGGGGGAGTTTTTATGACGAATTTGAGCTTTGACTGGCAGATATCCGAGAGCAGAATGCGTTATACGGGGCAGCATCATCTTATGAGTGACTTAGGACGTATGCTGTGGTATACTATACTTAAGCACAATTATTTGAAAGTAAGGACGATCAGATGAGTCAGAAAGATATAATGCATATTCTCGAAAGAGTCAGCAGCGGCGAGCTAAGCCCATCCGAGGCGGCGCTGGAGCTTAAAATGGAGCCGTTTCAGGATCTCGGCTTTGCGAAGATCGACCACCATCGCGAGCTGCGTCAGGGCATAGCGGAGGTCATCTACGGCGAGGGCAAGACCCCCGAGCAGATACTGAAAATCGTTGAAGCAATGCTCGAACGCGGACAGAAAACGGTGCTTATAACACGAATGTCGGCCAAAGCAGCCGAGCTTGTATCCTCAAAGCATGACCTTGACTACCGAACCGACGCAAGGCTCGGAATAGTCGGCGTGATCCCGGAACCGGACGGGGTCGGAACTGTCGTCGTTGCCACCGGCGGCACGACGGATATTCCCGTTGCCGAGGAGGCGGCCGTCACGGCCGAGATACTCGGCAATAAGGTCACGCGGCTGTACGATGTCGGCGTTTCCGGAGTGCATCGCCTGCTGTCGCACATGCCGGAGATCATGACGGCGCGTGTTATCGTCGCCGTTGCCGGAATGGAGGGCGCGCTGCCGTCGGTTATCGGCGGACTTGCAGATTGCCCGGTGATCGCCGTGCCGACGAGCGTGGGCTACGGAGCTTCATTCGGAGGAGTCGCTGCGCTGCTTAGCATGCTCAATTCCTGCGCGAGCGGCATGTCGGTAGTAAACATAGATAACGGATTCGGGGCAGGCTATCTTGCCAGCATGATAAACCATCTTGACTGATATGAATATTAACGAATTTTTCAACGAACACAAAAAAGCTGCGCTTGCCTTTTCGGGCGGCGCGGATTCGGCATATCTTCTGTATGCCGCGGTGAAATGCGGCGCGGACATTGCTCCGTACTTTGTCAAATCTCAGTTCCAGCCGGAGTTTGAGCGCAATGACGCACACCGTCTGGCCGAGCAGCTGAGAATTGAGCTGCACGAGATAAGCGTTGACGTTCTGCAATTTGACGACGTGACGGATAATCCGCCCGACCGCTGCTATTACTGCAAGAGGCATATCATGGGAGCTATACGCGCCGCTGCGGCAGCTGACGGCTACGATACGCTCATAGACGGCACGAATGCAAGCGATGACGGCGGCGACAGACCGGGGATGAAGGTACTCAAGGAGCAGAACGTCCTCTCGCCGCTGAGGCTTTGCGGAATAACGAAGAGCGAAGTTCGCGCCCGTTCGCGTGAGGCCGGGCTGTTTACATGGAATAAGCCCGCTTACGCCTGCCTTGCAACGCGCTTTCCGACCGGAGAGAGGATAAGCGGCGAAAAGCTTGAGGCAGTGGAGAAAAGTGAGGAATATCTGTTTTCACTCGGCTTTACCGACTTCCGCGTGCGCCTGCGCGACGGCGGCGCGCTGCTGCAATTCACTGCAAAGCAGCAGAAAAAAGCGCAGACCGAGCTTGAAAAAATTAAAGCCGAGCTTTCAAAATACTTCGGCGTTATAAAGCTTGACCCGAAAGCGAGGGCGGATAGCCAATGAGAACGCTGTATATCGACTGCTCCATGGGCTGCGCCGGAGACATGCTCACGGCCGCGCTTCTGGAGCTGCATCCGGATAAGGACGATTTCCTGAGCCGTATGAATGCCGCGCTCGGCGGAAAGGCCGTGCTGACGGCGGCACCCGACAGTAAGTGCGGAATAATCGGAACGCATGTGACGGTGCTCATAAACGGCGACGAGGAAGGCGAGGCGACGCGCCATCACCATGAGCACACAAGCATCTCGGAGATACTTTCGTTTATTGACTCCGTGCCGCTTGAGGTGAAGGTGAGAGAGGACGCAAAGAAGGTCTATTCCATCATTGCCGAGGCCGAAAGCCGTGTCCACGGACATCCGATGGAAAACGTGCATTTTCATGAGGTCGGCTCGCTTGATGCGCTGGCCGATGTGCTGAGCGTGTGCGCGCTCATGCATGAGCTTGCTCCGGAGCGGATACTCGCGTCGGAGGTGAACGTAGGCTCCGGTACGGTGCGCTGCGCGCACGGCGTTCTGCCGGTTCCTGCCCCGGCGACGGAGCTTATCCTGCGCGGCGTGCCGATCTACTCGGGGCAGATAAAGTCCGAGCTGTGTACTCCTACGGGAGCTGCACTGCTTAAATATTTTGTGTCCGAATTCGTAGCCATGCCGACTATGAAGATTGAAAATGCAGGCTGCGGTACGGGCAAAAAGAACTTCGAGTGCGCAAACGTAGTCAGGGCGTTTATCGGCGAAACGGCAGACGAGGGCGACAGAATAATCGAGCTTGCCTGCAACCTTGACGATATGACGCCTGAGGAGCTTGCCTTTGCAATGGAGGAGCTTTTTTCACTCGGTGCATTAGATGTATACTTTACCAATATCGGTATGAAAAAAAGCAGACCCGGCGTTAAGCTTACATGCATGTGCCGGGAAAAGCAGCGAGAACGGATGCTTGAGTGCATATTTAAGCACACAACGACACTTGGCGTGAGAGAATATGCCTGCAAAAGATACGAGCTTGGCAGAAGCGAAAAAGCGGTGCGGACGCAGGACGGAGAAGTTCGCGTCAAAATATCGTCCGGCTACGGCGTTGTGCGCGAAAAGGCAGAGTATGAGGATCTCGCCGCCCTTGCGCGCAAAAGCGGCAAAACCATCGCGCAGATAAGAAGCGAGGTTTTAAAAGCCGATAAGCAATAAGTCATATAAACAATATCCCCCGAAAGCACTTGCTTTCGGGGGAATATTTATGCTGCTTATACGGCAAACAGCTCGGAGTTTTCGGCCAGAAGATCGATTATGCGTCCCATCTCCTGCAGTGAGCTTACATAACTGCGGCGCAGAGCGTCAAGGTCACGTAGGTCAACGCTGCTTGCAACACAGGCAAAGGCGTAGTCTGTTTCTATAGCCATTGAAAGCGTGCTTCCGTTCAGGCAAAAGCCGAGAAGCTGCCCGTCGATGCTTCGGCAAAATTCAAGTATTCGCGCCGTGAGCAGCGGAGTTAAAACGCTCTTAGCATATTGCTCGTGCTCGGCCGTAACACAGAAGCAGCGGTCAAATTCTTCATTGCCGGTCGCGATGCCGCGAGGACTGTCCTCCGTGCGAGCGCCGACAAGCACGCTCTCGGCTGCCGGGTGGCGCATCTCAAGGCGCAAAACAATGCCCTTGAACACCATGTCGCGGCAGGTCTCCAAGCCGTCTTGCGGTGCGCCGCGCTCATAGACATGGTTAAGGCGCACGTTTGCTGCTGAAAAGTGTGCGCCGTTGTGCTCGCCCTCGCGGAAATTTTCCGTTTCGATCTCCTCCCACTGCCCGTCAAGCAGCCGGAGCGAGCGCACAAGCTTTTCGTCAATCAGTATCTGCGCCGTGTGCATATCCGGCCCGAAGGCATTTTCAAGCTCCGCGCGGAAGAAATCGCCCATTTGCTCCTGCATAAGAGCTTTCAGCTTTTTCTGAGCACCGCCGCCGAGAAACAGTGAGGCACACACACCGCCGAAAAACAGCACTGCCGTTAAGATCGATTTTAGCGCCATGTCATCCACGGCAAAAAACGAGATCACTCCGCCCAGAACGCCGACCAGTCCGATGATCGTCCAGATGCGCGCCTGCTTCTGATATTGCCCAAGCTTTTTCGAAAGCTCGGCCTCACTCATCTTTTCGTAATGCCTGTCATTCATAGCCCGACCCTCCGTCAGCAGATATCGAAATACAGGTTGCTGCGCGCGTCGAGCGTGACTATGTCCATAAGGCATGCTTCGGGAGAAATGCTGTCAAGCTGCATACGCTTTGCGCTGTCCTTGTAATTATCAGGCTGAGTCTCGGCGGCAAAAATAAGGCCGTCGTAGTCCTCGGGAAGATAGACAACGTAGCTTTTTGTCAGCACCGAAGCCCAATTATCGACATTGTTCTGCCAGTCGGTAGAATAGGCAAACTCTATATCATAGGTCTTGCCGTTTGCACTGACAGTATGCAGATAGTAATTATCTCCGCGCTCACTGTCGCCGTATGAGGACGCGGCTGTGAGCCACATGCCGGTGTATTCGTCATATAGCTCGCTGTCGGTGTTCGTTATGTAATCGCCGCTGAAGCTGCCGACGGAATCCTTCGGAACATAGCACACGGCATCAAACTCCAGCTCGCGTATGCCGTCATGAGTCTGGTCGGGGATCATTTTGACCTCCCAGTAGCAGTCACCGACGGTGTAGCCGTCGCCGAGGTTTGCGTAGCTGCAAACTCCGTTTTCAAGCAGATAGCTGCCGTTGTCGACAGCGGCGTTAGCATAGAGATCATTATCTTCAAAGTATGAGCCGCCGGCAATCGACACGGATGAAAGATCTTCGCTGAAAACATAGCGCTCGTCGGGATCCCATATCCATACAAGCTCTGTACTGTCTCCGTTTTCATGTTCAAAGCGGATGTAGACATCGCTTTCGCCGTCGGCGCTGAGGTCGTCGAAGGATATGGAAGTGAATGCGTCCTTCGCGTCGGGTATTGCCACGGGAAACGACACGCTGTCAAACAATATTTGCTCTGCCTCATCCCTATAGAATGCGGCGCTTTCGGAGCTTATGGTCACGAGAACATCCACGCTGTCACCGCCGTGCGTGATGGTTCCGCTGCCGATGACTATACCGGTAGTACGCCAGTCGTTGCCGGCTTCCGGGTCATCCGAGCTGCTGCAGGCTGCAAGGCTCAGGCACATGAGAAGCGCCATAAGCAGGGGCGTAAGTCTTTTAAAAGAAATCATGCCGCACCTCACTCAGTCTCGCACAGATCCAGGCGTATATAGCTGTCGCCGTTGTCGCCCCACGAGAACGCTTCCTTTTCAAAGGACATGTTAATATCGTAGGTTACATCGGAATACTGACGTGAATGGGCATAGTATTGCTCCTCAATACCGGGATCCTGCTCGATATATCCGTAGTCTGTCATTTTAAACGTACCGTCGCCCTCGCCCTCGAACAGCTCCCATTCGCCGTTTTCATCGATAGATATGTAGCTGGTGGAGTAGGGAGAGCCGTTGAGACACCATGTGTTTGCAATGTCGGCAAAATATCCGTCGGTCCTGGGAGCGGGAGTGTCCATGACGAAAGTGCCGAAGGCCTCGATGGTCATGCCGTCGGTGCCGCCGCTGACCTGGTAGGCCTTGCCGTCATTTTCGTTGAAGAAATAAATATAGGCGTATTCCGGGACGTTCTGCGCGTTGCCGGAGGCTACTATGTCGTAGCCCTTGTACAGGGTGAAGTACAGTCCGCTGTCAATTGCCTCGACCTCAAGCGCATCGCATACGTCGCTGTCGGAAGCGGCCCATATGCCGAGGTATTCGTTGTAGCTGCTGTCATACGAAGCCGCCGAGTCGTAAGCTGCGTCCTCTATGACTGCCGGTGCTCTGTAGTCATCGTCGCTGCCGCCGCCGTCGCCGCATGCGGCAAGGCTAAGGCACATAAGCAGCGCCATGATAAGCGCCAAGTGCTTGCTGTTACTTTTCATTTCGTTCGCTCCTTTTAAATGTTAACGTTCTCTTTTACTGCTCCGCCATGGATAAGATCTCGTCGTGGCTCAGCTCCACGTTCCCGAAGCGGATGAAAATGCCGTTTGTCATGGCGCTGTTCCACACCTCTGGGTTTGCCAGCGGACGGAAGCGGAGCTTGTCCAGATATCGGCTCATGTCCAGAAGCAGACGGCTGCCGGTCACAAAATCAACCTGCAAAACATGGCCTTTGAGCGGCGTTACGGCTGATATATATTTCCGGGTCAAATGCTCGCCCTCCTTTCTGCTCACAAAAAGACGAAAAAAGTCCACCGTACTGCTATTGTACGGCGGACACTGAAAAATAACCATTCACCAAAGGTTAGAAGTTTTGCTGCATAAGCTCCGAAAGCTGCTTTCTTTTTGTTCTCGTATCGCCCTGTATGCCGAGCTTTGAGTATATCTGCTTCATATATTGCTTGACGCTGCCCTCGGACAGAAACAGCTTTTCGGCGATCTCGCGGTTGCTCAGCCGCCTGAGCGTAAGAGCCGCGATCTCGTATTCGCGATCTGTCAGCGCGGCAAACTCTGCCGGGCGAGATTCTGCGCCCGGCGCGGCTTTTTTGCGAGCCGACATAGCCTCACCGAGCCGCACGATGCTGCCGATAAGCTCCGGCTGACCGGAGCAATACTGTAAGGTTGGCTTAATATAAGCGTAATTTTCAACAAACGGGATCATTATCCAGTCGGGCGCAGCGTCCTTAAGCGCCTTGCCGAGAAGCCGGCACGCCTCGGCGCGCTTGCCGAGCGCCTCATACGCTGCGGCGGTCTGGAGCCTGACATGCAGCGCGACCAATGCATAGTGCATCGCCTCGCAGACGGCAAGCTGCCCCTCGCTGCGGCCTATGACCTTCGCGTATGCGCCCTGGGCGAGCAGCACCTGATTTTCGATCATCTCCGCCATGGGCTTACCCGGTGCGAGAATGCTTATCGACGAGAGCCTGTGCGCGGAAAAAACCTCCGGGATGCGCTCTGTTTTGCCAAGCAGCGCGTGATAGTAAGCGCTTGCCGCGTCAAGAATATTGAGCCACGCGGCGTTATGCTGCCGCAGAAGCTGCTCGCGGCGTTGCTCAAAGCTGTATCTCATCTCAACATCCGTGCACAGCGACAGCCGCCATGCAAGAAAATCGCAGCAGAGCGCCATGTTCTCCTGCCCGTTGCCCTCTATCCGGGCGTAAGCGCTTTCAAGCTCGATGTGCGCGTCGGTAAAGCGCCCCTGCGCAAAGGCGGCCTCGGCGCGCATGATCTTTTCCGCGCCCTGACCGTGCCCGTCGGTTATCTTGTAGTAATGCGGCATGCACTCGTCCATGTCGGCAAGCTCGCTTTGCATTTTGCCCGGAGCACGATGAAACATCATAAGCACCGACGGAGAGCCGAAGGTCCAGCCGCCGCTTTTGTGTATGCTGATCGCAATGCGCGACATTTGCGCGCTGGCGCTGCGGTGAAGCCGACTCATGGCGCTTATGTCGTTGTAGCTTAAAAAGCTCATGATAAGGTCGCACTCGCCCAGAAGATTTCCGCGCTCGGCCTCGCTCAGCTCGCCGTTATCGTCAATTGCCGAAAGCAGCAGTGCTTTAAGCTCCAGCATTTTGGGGATGCGCCGCCAGTTGAACATGCTGCGCATCAGCACGAGTATCGACAGCGGATGAGCCTTGAGAACGTCAACGGGGCAATCTTCAATGCCGGACAGCACGCGCTGCGGATCGAGAGAAGAAAGCAGAATACCGGCATCTTTCCGCACAACGCGCAGCAGTGCGTCGAAGTCTCCGCATTTTCTGTAAGACGACATGGCGTGCAGATACTGCCGCCGGCTTTCGTACCATGAGCCGAAGCGATGCCAATAAAGCTCCTTCTTTTGCTTTGGCAGCAGTAAGAACGTTCGTTCGGCGCACTGCTTCATCATATGATGGAAGCGATATGTCACGCCGTCCGGCAGGCATTTTACAAATGCGTTCTGCGCCGTGAGCAGGTCAAGCAGCTCCTGCGCATCGCCGTTATCGGTCACAAATCGCGCCATCTCGGCGGTGAACTCGTCGGCAAGACCCATCACCGCCAAAAGCTCGCGCTGCTTCTTAGGCAGAGGATCTATCATGGCGGCAATAAACATGGAGTATATGTCCGAATCGCGGTCGGGCAGCGAGCCTCGCTCGGAGAGCGTGCGCAGATTGAGGTACACGGCGGAAAACCACCCCTCGCTGGAATACAGCAGGCTTTCGATCTGCTCATCGGAAAGCTCCGTTCCGCAGCGATGTGCGTAAACGGCAAGCTCCGTGTGGTTTAAGCGAAGCTGCTCGACGCCTATCTGATAGACTCGGCTTCCGAGCCGCACGATATCGGCGGCCGGCAGGAAGCGGTCGCGGCTTGCTACGATCAGATGCACGTTTTCCGGCAAACGGTTTGCAAGCGTGCACAGAAACGCGCAGGCGCGATCATCCGTGAGCAGGTGAAAATCGTCGATGAAAATATAACACGGAGTTTTGCCTGCAAGCTCGTGGCATAAGCCGTCAGCCAAAATACCGCCGCCGACGGCGTCCGTCGGGCAGGCGTAATCGCGCAGAAAATCAAGCCCGGCGCGGGCAAACGCGTCCTGAACGCTTTTCCAGAAGATCATGAGGTTGCCGGAATACACGCTTATGCGGATGATCCGAACCGCCTCGGTCTTTGAGCGCTGCTCAAGAAACCAGCTGACGGCCGTGGTTTTGCCGTAGCCCATCGGCGCGACCACCGTTGTCATGCGGCAACGCGATATGGGGCGCAGGCTCTCCTGCAAGCGCTCGGATATGTAGATCGTGTTCAAGCTCCACTTTTGCTTCGGCATGGCAAACTCCTTTGTGTCAATGCCAAATATTATATAGGAATGCGCGCCGCAGCGCAAGACGCGATAAGGCGCTTTTGGCTGTTCACAAGCTTGTTTTTGTGTTATAATACTTTGAAGCATCGAAAAAAAGGAGGGGTTTAATGGACAGAAAACGGGATCTTGAGATCGCACAGAGCTGCCGTATGAGCCCTATTGAGGATATAGCCGGAAAAATCGGCATAGGCGAGCAGTGGCTTGAGTGCTACGGAAAATATAAGGCCAAGGTCGATCTCGGCTATCTTGGCGATAACAAAAATGCCGACGGCAAGCTCATCCTTGTTACGGCCATAACGCCGACACCGGCAGGCGAGGGCAAGACCACGACTGCTATAGGTCTTGCCGATGGCTTGCGTAAGATCGGCAAAAATGCGGCCGCTGCACTGCGCGAGCCGTCGCTTGGCCCGGTGTTCGGAATAAAGGGCGGAGCGTGCGGCGGAGGCTATGCGCAGATAGTTCCTATGGAGGATATAAATCTTCACTTCACCGGCGATATCCACGCCATCGGCGCGGCGAACAATCTGCTGGCCGCGATGATAGATAACCACATCATGCATGGAAACGCCCTCGATATAGACACGAAAAGAATTACCTGGCGCAGATGCGTCGATATGAACGACCGGCAGCTCCGGTATATCCGCGACGGCCTCGGCGGTGAAAAGGACGGGGTAGAGCGCGACGACGGCTTTGACATCACCGTTGCGAGCGAAATTATGGCCATACTCTGCCTTGCCGAGTCCGCTGCCGACCTTAAAGCGCGTCTTGCGCGCATCGTCATCGGATATGATACGCAAAATCGCCCCGTAACGTGCAGCAGGCTCAAGGCACAGGGCGCCATGGCGGCACTTTTGAAGGACGCTATAAAGCCCAACCTAGTGCAGACGCTTGAGGGAACTCCGGCGTTTGTCCACGGCGGCCCGTTTGCGAATATCGCCCACGGCTGCAACTCGGTGCTTGCAACGCGCATGGCGCTGAAGACCGCCGATTATGCCGTAACGGAGGCCGGCTTCGGCGCAGACCTCGGCGCGGAAAAATTCCTTGATATTAAATGCAGAGCATCGGGCCTGCGCCCGGCTGCGGTGGTAGTCGTCGCAACGGTCAGAGCGCTGAAAATGCACGGCGGACTGGATAAGTCGCAGCTTGACGCAGAGGATCTCACGGCGCTCGAGCGGGGAATACCGAATCTCCTGCGCCATGTCCGCAATATCAAAAACGTGTATCATCTGCCGTGCGTCGTTGCGCTCAACCGCTTCCCGACGGATACCGAGGCAGAGCTTAAGCTCGTCGAGGAAAAGTGCGCGCAGCTTGACACGAGCATTGTCCTCTCGGACGTGTGGGCGCACGGCGGCGAGGGCGGAAAAGAGCTTGCCGAGGCGGTCGTTCGCCTCTGCGAGGAGGATAACTCCGGCTTTAGCTTCTGCTATGAGGATGAGCTTGGCATTGAAGATAAGATCAGCGCCGTCGTCAGGAAAATTTACGGCGGCAGAGGCGCCGTCCTTTTGCCGGAAGCAAAAAAACAGGCAGAGCACCTTACTGCACTGGGCTTCGGCAAACTGCCCGTGTGCATAGCAAAAACGCAAAGCAGCTTTTCCGACGATGCGAAAAAGCTCGGCGCGCCGGAGGACTTCACCGTGACCGTTCGGCAGATAAAGGTCAGCGCCGGAGCGGGGTTTACGGTCGCGCTTGCAGGCAATATTATGACCATGCCCGGCCTGCCGAGCGTACCGGCGGCCGAGGGCATAGATATCGACGATAACGGAAGGATAACGGGACTTTTCTGATGGACTTTAGCAGAATGCTCGGCTATACCGAGGCGCTGAGCAAAAATAACGACAGAACGTGGTTTCATGATAACCACAGGCAGTACGAGCAGGCACAGGAGGATTTCCTCATGGTGCTGGACGTGATGAAGTTTGTTCTCGCAAAGGACGCGCCGCAGATCGGCGACGAGCTTTTGTTTGAAAATCCGAAGAACTTCATGTACCGCATACCGCGCGATATGCGCTACAGCAAAAACAAAACGCCGTATAATCCGGCGTTCAGGGCGTATTTATCGCCGCACAAAAAGGACTTTCTGCCGCTTTCGTACTATATCCACATAAGTCATGAGCGCTGCATCCTTGAAACCGGCGCGTGGCCGTGGGAGACAAAGCAGCTAAACCGACTGCGCGAGTATATAGCCTATAACTACGAGGAGCTTGACGCGATATGTGCCGAAAACGGCCTCATGGTTTTCGGCGAGCAGCTCAAGCGCACGCCGCGCGGCTATGATACCGACCACCCGGCGGCGGATTGGCTCAGGTATAAATTCTGGCTTACGGAATACAGCTTTACGTCTGATGATCTGCGCGACCTTGACGTATTCGCGGAAGCGGCCGGAGCCGCCGTTAGGAGATTTGAACCGTTCAGGAAGTTTCTCATGGGCGCGTTTGATGACAGAATTTACGATGAATAACGAAAAACCGGCATTCAAATGAATGCCGGTTTAATATTATGTAAACCTATATCATAAACACGTCCCCGTGCTTATACGGACTGCCGTGGCTTGCCGTTGCCCATGCCTCGAACGTAACCTTATCGCGCACGACCATGCCGGAAAGCCGGTCGATGCCAAGCGCTTTAAGCTCCGGACACAGCGGAGTTGTAGGCCCGATGATTATGCTAACTGCGTTTTTTGAAAGCTCCAGCAGCCGGGGAAGCGTTTTGTTTATAGCGGCGCTCGCCGTCATGATAACGATATCGCAGTCGGGAAGAATATACTCGCAGGCCGAATCCGGATAGTCGCCGGGCTTGGGGTCGCGCTCGATTATGTAAACCTCGCTTGCGCCCTTGAGCGCGTCGGGCTGAAGCACGAGGTGCCCGATGAGCGCGATTTTTTTGCCTTCGGTGGCAAAGCCCTGGGTGCAGCTTTTGTCAAAGCCGCAGCGCGCACCGAGAGTATCCATATGCTCAACTGTATTGTAAAATGCGTTTATCACAGCCATCGCCTCGGACGCCTCGAGAAGGTTCCACGATCGCACGGCCTCCGCCGCCTTGCGCGCGGTGAGACCCTCAAGCGTCGGGAACATGCGCTCGCGGCTTTGCAGCTTATCGTGCAGCGCAATGCCGTATCGACCGTCGCTCAGCTCGGCGGCGATCCACGATCTTGTGTGAATTATACGCGAAACATATATCTCGGCGAAAATTCCGTCAATTAAAATATCATAGTAATCCATATTCAGCCCTCCACAGCCATTATATCACCGCTTGCGCCGGTATAGCAAGTGATGCTATAATTATAATGTAACGGAGGTAAGATAAATGATATTTGACACCCATGCGCATTACGACAGCGGCGCGTTCAACGCCGACCGCTTTGACATACTCGCGTCCATGCCGGAGAAAAACGTCGGTCTGATCGTCGATCCGGGCTGCGACCTTGAAAGCAGCCGCGCCGCGATAGCTCTTGCGGAAAAATACGACTTTGTGTACGCCGCCGTCGGCTGGCACCCGGAGGATATGGATAAGCTTACCGACGAGGGCTTTGACGAAATGATAAAGCTCATGCACCACCCGAAATGTGTTGCCGTCGGCGAGATAGGGCTTGATTACTATTGGGATGCCGAGCATAAGGACGAGCAGAAAGCGCTGTTCATCCGCCAGATCGAGCTTGCACTTGAGCTTGATAAGCCAGTCATCGTCCACGACCGTGAGGCGCACGGCGACAGCTTTGATATCGTCAGCCGCTATCCTGCGCTCAGGGGCGTGTTCCACTGCTATTCCGGCAGCGCGGAGATGGCCGCCGAGCTTTTAAAGCGCGGCTGGTATCTCGGCTTTGACGGGCCGATAACCTATAAAAACGCGCGCAAGGCGCTTGAGGTGCTCCAAATGTGCCCGCTCGAGCGCATGGTCATCGAGACCGACAGCCCGTATCTCACGCCGGTTCCGAACCGCGGCAGGCGCAACGATTCGTCGAACCTGAAATATGTTATCGACAAAATTGCCGAGGTCAAGGGCGTGAGCGCATCCGAGGTCGAGCGCGCCACGTTTGAAAACGGCAAAAAGCTTTACGGTATGGAGGATATGTGATGTACGAGCCAAAGATAATACTGAGCGGCGCGCCGAACGCGCGCGACCTCGGCGGAATCGAAACAAAGGACGGAAGAACGCTCAAATACGGCCGACTTATCCGCAGCGGCATGCTCTCGCGCCTTGACGATAACGACATTGCATATCTCAAAAACGCCGGACTGCGCACGGTCGTTGACTTCCGCACCGCAGCCGAGCGTATGCAGAAGCCGGACAGACTGCCTGAGGGCACGGAGTACATAATCTGCCCCATTCTTGAGGATAAGGCCGAGGGAATAACTCGCGATAAGCCCGAGACCGAGGATGAGGAGGCGCAGCGCACGGTGAAAATGGCGCAGAGGCTCATGGCGCGCGACCCGAACGGCGCCGTGCAGATGCGCTCGCTTTATCCGATAATGGTCTCGGTCGAGCACTCGGTTTTGCATTACAGAAAGTTTTTTGAGATACTCCTGCGCCATGAGGAGGGTGCGCTGCTGTATCACTGCACCATGGGCAAGGACAGGGTAGGCACGGCAACGGCTCTGACCCTCTCGGCTCTCGGCGTGCCGCGCGAGACAATCTATGCCGACTATCTTATAACGCGCGTCCGCTGCGCTCCGGGCACGGAGAGACTCGTCAATAACTGCAAAAAGTACACCGACGATCCCAAAACGCTGGAGTTTATCCGCATGCTCGATACCGTGCAGGAGGACTTCCTCGATGCGGCTTTGGATACGATAGATGAGCTTTACGGCGGCATGGAGAGCTTCCTGCGCAATCAGATGTTGCTTGATGAGGAAAAACTCAAACGCCTCGAAGAATTGTATCTTGAATGATGAAAAAACCGGCGCAGGCAAAGGCCTGCGCCGGTTCAGTCTTCGAGAAATTCCGAGTAGCAGTCGAGCGTCAGACAGCCGGAGAGCTGCGTGAGCAGGCACTGCATATCGGAGCTGTTGTATTCGTTATCCGGCGCGGAAAGATTTTTGCTCGCCGGTATGTCATATGAGAGCATTGCGCGCACGCAGGTGCCCTTGCCCTCGCCGCGGCTTTCTATGATAAGCGCGCCGTTGTGCAGCTGCGCGATGCTCTTGGCAACGGCAAGACCTATACCGCTTCCGGCCGGGCGCGAAAGACTGTCGCGCTGCTTGTACTTTCCGAAAACGGTGGACAGCTCGTCGGGAGGAATGCCTGCGCCGTTATCGTCAACGCAGATGATGAGGCTCTTGTCCGTCCTCAGCAGCGAAACGGCTATCCTGCCGCCGCGGCTGCAGCTTGCTATGCCGTTTGACAGAAGGTTGAGCACCATCTGCCCGATGAGCGCGCGGTCTGCAACAAGGCGGACGTGCTCCTCGGCGCTGAACGAGATGCTTATATTCTGCTTCTGCGTGAGAAGGTTCACGGTGTCGATCATATTTCCGAAAAGCTCGGTCATGTCGATAGGCTCGGGGCGGAAGGGAAGTGAGCCATCCTCAATGCCGGAGAGCGTGCCAAGATTATCCAAAGCGCGCTTTATGCGGTAATAGTTGCGGTTGAGCGTGCTGACATATTCGCTGAGCTTGTCGTTTGCAACGTCCTCGGCGATGACGGATATGCAAGATGCCGAAAACTTTATGTTCGACATGCACGAGCGCAGCGTGTCAAAAACGCTGTCGCTGGGCGATGAAGGGAAACCGTCGCAGCTTATGACGTGGATGCGGTATCCGTTTGCCGAGCTTACCTTCACGGTGCAGCTTTTTTCGCCTATGAGCGCCGTCGTAACAAAGCTGTCGGCCTGGTTATTTGAAATGTGCGAGGGCATGAGCATGTCAACGGGCTTTGACGTGAGGTCGCCGCCGGCAAGGCCGACCGCGGCAGGGTTCATATACACTATCTTTCCGCGGCGCGACACCGCGACGGCTGTTTCGAGCATTGAGAATGCGGCGGCCAAAAGTCCGGAATCCGACATTTATCTTCACCTCGCAAGTTTTTTCGGTACTATTCTATCAAAAACAAGCAAAATATACAATAGCCGCCCTCAAAAAGGCGATTTTTTAACGGATATTTGGCTGTATCGAAATATTGATTTTTGAGCATAGTATATGTTACAATTATGGCAAAACAGCAAGTAATGTTTTCCACGCTGAAATTAATTTAATGGAGGAACATAAAAAATGATCAAAGTTGCTATCAATGGTTTTGGCCGCATCGGCCGTCTGGCATTCAGAGCCGGCATCGTCGCTGACGATATCGAGATCGTTGCCATCAATGCTCCCGACAAGACCCCTGCTCAGCTGGCGTACACCGTTAAGTACGACTCCGTGCACGGCCGTTTCCAGGGAACCGTTGAGTATGACGATAATTCCATCACCGTAAACGGCAAGCGCGTCGCCGTCGTCGGCAACCGCAACCCGGCAGAGCTGCCCTGGGGCGAGCTGGGCGTTGAGTACGTCCTCGAGTGCACCGGCGCATTCCTCACCACCGAGAAGGCACAGGCTCACCTTGACGCAGGCGCACAGGTCGTCGTCCTGTCCGGCCCGTCCAAGGACGATACCCCGATGTTCGTCTGCGGCGTAAACCTCGACAAGTATACTCCCGACATCAAGGTCGTTTCCAATGCATCCTGCACCACCAACTGCCTTGCACCTCTTGCAAAGGTCATCAACGACAACTTCGGCATCGTCGAAGGCCTCATGACCACCGTCCATGCAGACACCGCAACTCAGGAAGTCGTTGACGGCTTCTCCAAGAAGAACTGGCGTCTCGGCCGCGGTGTTCACGGCAATATTATCCCCACCAGCACCGGCGCTGCAAAGGCTGTCGGCAAGGTCATCCCCGAGCTTAAGGGCAAGCTGACCGGTACCTCCATGCGTATCCCCAGCGCTGACGTTTCCATCGTTGACCTGACCTGCCGCCTCGAGAAGGGCGCAAGCTACGACGAGATCTGCGCAGCAGTCAAGGCAGCGAGCGAAGGCCCGATGAAGGGCGTTATCGAGTACTGCGAGGACGAGGTCGTTTCCTCCGACTTCATCACCGATCCTCACACCAGCATCTTTGACGCAAAGGCCGGCCTGGCTCTCAACGACAACTTCGTAAAGCTCATGGCATGGTACGATAACGAGTGGGGCTTCTCTTGCAAGATGCTCGACCTGACCCGTCACATCGACAAGGTCCGCAAGGCATAATTTGGGTTGAAAAGCCGCCGGTTTTGCCGTATTTGAACAATTTTATGAACTTTTAATCTAAGTGCGAAAACTGTTGCCAAGTACGAAAACGGTCGGCTGATACGAAAACTATTAAAAATGGCCTCTTTTTGCTTGATATTTTCAGGCAGAAAGAGGCTGTTTTGCTGATATAGAATCGCCCTGCCGCATTAGGCCGGTTGATACAATAAAACATAAGAATAAAGACTGCATCGATGCGGATTTATTATACGTTTTTCATCCTATGACCTCGCCGAGCACTTTCACGAAGAATATGACGAGGACGCATATCATTATCGGCTTTACGGCCTTGCTGCCGCCTTTTTTGAAAAAGCTTGAGCCGAGCCAGTTGCCGGCAATGGAAAACAGTCCGGCGACGAGTCCGACTGCGAAAATGACCTTGCCGTTTATGAGGAAAACTACAAGAGCCGAGATGTTCGTTGCGAGGTTTATCGCCTTGCTTACGCCGTTTGCCTCCGTTACGGGCATATGAGCCGCGGCCGTCAGCAGCAGGATGAGAAATGTGCCGGTCCCGGGGCCGTAAAAACCGTCGTAAGCGCCGATGAAAAATGCTATGACGCAGCTCAAAAGCGTGGTCTTGAGTCTTGAGAATGGCTCGCGCTCGCCGCTGAGCGCTTTGCCTTTCATGACATACAGCGCCGTCAGCGGAAGAATGACGAGCATGATTATCTTGAACACGCCGTCGTCAATAAGCAGCGCAAGGTTTGCGCCGCAAGCTGAGCCTGCCAGCGCGAACAGCACGCAGAATATCGCCTGTTTCCAGGGGATAAAGCCGCTTTTCGTGTAGCGCACGGTGGTGAGCGTCGTGCCCATGGCGGAGCTTACCTTGTTAGTCCCTATGGCAAAGTGAACGGGGAAGCCGGCTATGAGATACGCAGGGAGCGAGATAAGCCCTCCGCCGCCGGCAACCGCATCAACAAATCCGGCAAGGAAAACGAGCGGACAGACGATGAGATATTGAATTATCGAAATTTCCATGGCCTTACTCGGCAGTCTCCCACAGCAGCATATTGTTTTTGCATTCTGCTTTCAGCTGCCCCTTGTCCATCAGCCACGCAAGGTATGACTTCACGGTGCTGCCGACAAGCGCGTATTGCTCAAAGCTCAGCTCAAGAGCATATTCGTCAAAAAGCCGTTTGAGAAGCGCTTCAAAATTCACGGGCTGCGTGCAAATAGACTTGATACGTCCGGCGATCTCATTGACGGTGTCGATATTATACTGCGCAAGCTCGCTTACATCTTCGCAGGCCTCCGCATGCGCCGGAACGAAAAATGCGGCTTTAAGATACTTGACCTTTTCAAGCGTGTCGAGATATGCCTGCACGTCGTATATAAAGCCGATGCGGTATTTTTCGAGTGTTGCACGGCTTGAAAGGCAGTCGGCAAGGAACACAACATTATCCGGCGTTCTGAAGCCGACCATTTCAAAACAGTGTCCCGGCAGAGGAATGATCTCAAAGCCCTCGGGAAGCTCGGCGGATGCAAGCTCGTCCGCATCCGACTCCTGTGCCATCAAGAACTTGTGCCGCAGCGCCTTCGGCGGAAAGCCGCCGTAAAGAAGCGCCGGCTCGAGCAGCGTGTGGCGCGTAAAGTCGCGCTCAACGCCGGGAGAATAGACCTTGCATCCGGTCTGCGCCTGAAGATATTTGCAGCCGCCGATGTGGTCGGCGTGGGAATGGGTGCACAGTATCGCGCGCAGCGTCCAGCCGTTTTTGTCAAGTATCTGCCGCACCTTGCGCCCGGCCTCCTTGTCGTTGCCGCTGTCGATAAGATAAACGCCCTTATCTACGTCGAGATAAAGCCCGATCTTGGCAGGGCAGTTAATATAATAAGTGTTGTTTAAAACCTGAATAAGCTCGTACATTGTATCACCTCATTTAACCGATACAGTTTATCATAAGTTCATTTTCCGGGCAATAAAATCCTTGCAGAAATATTTAATTGTGCTATACTTACTTCTGTTCGTTTGGAACAATTTTGATTGAAACCGGGCGATAATATTGTTTGTAAATGAAAATGCCGATCTGTACAGGCACCTGACGTTTGCCTCGGTCGGCGGATTTTTCGGTGCGTATGCGATACTGTGCCGCAGCGGAATACTTGCCAGCGCGCAGACCATGAACCTGCTGGAGCTTACGCTCAATGCGCTGCGCGGCGACGCGGTCGCGGTGCTGCTGCATCTGGGTGCGCTCGTGCTGTACGTTGCAGGCACGATGATTACGGTGCTTTTGCCGCACTTTTTCGGCATCGATATGCGCCGTGCAGCGCCTGTTATCGACGCGCTTGCCTGTGTTGCCCTGTGCTTCATTCCGGCCGATGCAAACGTTATCCTCGCGCTGTATCCCATATTCTTTGCAATGAGCGTGCAGTGGAGCACCTTTTCCGGAGCTAAGGGATTTGTAAGCTCAACCATATTCTCCACAAACAATACAAAGCAGGCCTCGCTTGCTTTTGCGCAGTATATAACCGACGGCGACCGTGTGCATTTCAAAAAAGTGAAGTTTTATCTCTTCACACTGCTTGCTTTCCACGTCGGCGCTGCGGTAGGCTTCTTTGCCGTCAAGCTCATGGGCGTTCAGGGCGCGTGGGTCAATATCATCCTTGCCGCCGCGGCCTATTCAATGGTCGTCTGCGAGGACAGATACTTAAGCCTCTGCGAGGACGAGGATAAAGAAGAGGAAGTCGCATAAATTTAATAATGATTAATAATGTAAAACAGCTCCCAACGGAGCTGTTTTTTATGTTTATGCGAAATTATATTATCAGCCCGTATTTATCACACAGGGGAAGCAGCGCGCTTTCGTCAAGTGCACCCTCGTACAGGGCGCGGCCCTGATACACACGCAGAGCGGAATCGAGCACGTCGGCGTCATCGCAGACAAGGCACAGAGGCTTATTTATCATGTACTGGCAGTCGGCAAAGATATCGACATCATCCCAGCCGGAAAGCTTTATTGCTATCATTGCGTCATCAGTGTCAAGTGCATCGGAAAGAGTATCTTCAAGCTCGTTCGTTACGGAAAGCACCTTGCCGTGCTTTGCATCGACAGGAAGATACATCGGGTCTTTCTCCGTTGAGGCCGGGAGCATGTCGCCGTGCTCGGGAGCCGGGCGGACAAACCCTGCACCGTCGAGCGCATTTGCGAGCGCCGCGATGTGCTCGCCCGTTGTGCCGCAGCAACCGCCGAACACGGCAACGCCTGCATCGAGCATCTCGCCGACAAGGGCGACAAACTCATCGGGAGGGCAATCGTAAACGGTCTTGCCGTCAACTATCTGCGGCATACCGGCGTTGGGCTTGGCTATGAGCGGAACGCGCGCAAACTCACGCAGACGCTTGAGATGCACGAGCATTTGCTCCGGGCCGGCCGAGCAGTTAAGGCCGAAAGCGCTTATGCCCATGCCCTGCAAAACGGCCAGCGCCGCCGTTACGTCGGTTCCGGACAGGCTGCGTCCGCTCTCGTCGCAGGTGAAGGTCACAAAAATGGGCTTATCGCTCACGCTGCGCACAGCCAAAACCGCCGCGCGCGCGTCGGAAAGAGTCATCATCGTTTCTATAACGAAAAGATCGACCCCTGCCTCCTCAAGGCCGGCGGCCTGTTCGGTGTAGATATCCACAAGCTCCTCAAACGAGGCCTCGCCGAGCGGACTTAAGAACATGCCGGTCGGCGAAATGTCTCCGGCGACCCACGCTTTGCCGTCGGCAGCTTCCTTGGACAGCGCGGCAAGACGGCGGTTATATTCGCCGGCTTTGTTGAAAATGCCGTGCTCTTCAAGCTTTCTTCTGTTTGCGCCGAAGCTCGGCGAATACAAAACGTTGCTGCCGGATGCAACATAGCTTTTTTGAATATCAAGAATGCTCTCGGGATGCTCGAGCACCCACTGCTCGGCGCTGACATCGCCCATGTAGCCGCGCTTTTGCAGCTCGGTGCCTGTTGCGCCGTCAAGAATAAGTGGGAAACGGATCTCCATATTACAAACCTCCGTAAAGAGTTTAGAAAGACATGTTTTCGGTGAATGCCGCGGCAAAGTCCGAGCGCCCGGAAAGCTCTATATAGCCGCAATCATGTGTAAGACGCCGCACCACGCCGCGCTTTTCCGGGTCAAGCGCCATCATTGCAGCTCCGGCAAGGGCTGTGTTTCCAATACTGTGCAGCTTATATTTTTCAATGCGCGGCAGCATGCCGATCTTCATCGCGCTTTCCGTATCGACATAGCTTCCGAAACCGCCCGCAAGATACAGACCGTCAATATCGGAGCTTTCCATTTCTTTCGCGGCAAGGAGAACGTCGATCCCTGCCGCTACAGCCGCCTTTGCAAGCTGAAGACTGCGTACGTCCTGCGCGGTGAGACAGACCTCGCGCGTCAAGTGAAAAACGCCGTTGCCGTTTTCGTCGCGCGTTAGATATCTGCGCATTTTTTCGGGAGCTTCCTCCGGCGGAAGGAGCCTGCCGCCTTCGTCAATGCAGCCGCAGTCAATGAGCGCGGCTGCAAGGTCGATAAGCCCCGAGCCGCACAGGCCGCAGGGGGCATCTCCGCCTATGACGTCGTACAAAAATCCGCCGTCGTATCGAACATGGCTCACGGCTCCGTCGACTGCTGCCATTCCGCAGCTTATGCCGGCTCCCTCAAACGCAGGCCCCGAAGCTACGGCGCAGCATGCAAAGCCGTCGCTTCCGCCTAGAGCCATCTCGCCGTTTGTGCCGATATCAAGAAACAGACTGCGCCCCGGCTTTTTATAAAGCCCGGATGAGAGCAGCCCGGCGGTGATATCGCCGCCGACGTAACCGGCAACGCAGGGCGAATAGTGCACAGGCGCGCCGAGCAGTACATCGTTGCAATCAATTTCAAAAAGCGTTTCGGGCTTGAACGGAGCGCGCGCTATGCCCTCAACGGGGAGAGACGCAAATATGTGCTGCATGACGGTGTTTCCGACAAGGACGGTGTGCCGAAGCTCCGACTTGCTTTTTCCGCAGTCCTCGAGCGCGCGGCTTATCATATCTTCGACCTGCGCGCGGATGATGCGCGAAAGCTCATTCAGCCCGTTGGGGGTCTCCATAGTATATTGAATGCGGCTTATAACGTCGCCGCCGTAGGCCGCCTGGGCGTTCCACGCACTTATGGTTTTTAACTCACGTCCGCCGGCAAGCTCGTAAAGCCGAACGGCCACAGTTGTCGTTCCGAGATCGACCGCGGCGGCAAGGCCGCTCATTTTTCCGGCGCAGGAGACTATCTCCGGCGTCTGCGTGAGTATTCTGCCGCCGGACTTTTCCGGCAGCGTGACCACGTCGCCGTCGTTGGGAACAACGCGGCAGGCAAGGCGCGAAACGGAGTTTATGCCGACGCGGCATTTGCCGCATTTGCCTCTGCCGCCGCATGCGGCCGGCAGGGTAAAGCCCGATCTTCGCAGAGCGCTCAGCAGCGTTTCGCCGTCTTCGGTTTTAATGTCAAAACTTTTGCCGCCCAGCAGCACCCGAACGCTTGACACGGACATCACCCCTTAATATAATATAACATATTACATACAAAGCTTGGGCTTTGTCAAGAGGCTGAGATCATATGACGGATATTCTTACTCTTGCGCGTGAAAACGGCTTTTCGCATATCGGCTTTGCCGATATGTCAGCGCTTGAGCCGCTGGAGGAAGTGCGCAAAATGTGCTCTGCCGACAGATGCGGACAGTGGAACACAAACTGGTCGTGTCCGCCGGCCTGCGGCAGCATAGAGCACGCGAAGCGCCGTATAGCGCAGTATAATAAGTGCCTTCTTGTGCAGACTTCAGGGGAGCTTGCCGATGAGTTCGATTACGACGGCATGCAAAGCACCGCCAAAACGCACAAGCGTGCGTTTTTGAACTTTGCGAGGCAGGCACGAATCCTGTACCCCGGCTGCCTTCCTCTCACGGCGGGCGCATGTACGATATGCAAGAAGTGTACGTATCCGAACAAGCCGTGCAGATATCCGGCAAAGCGCCTGTCGTCAATGGAAGCTTTCGGCCTGTTTGTAAGCGATGTATGCTCCCGTTCGGGACTTGGATACAACTACGGAGCGCGCACGATGCCCTATACCTCGTGCCTTCTGTATTCTGAGGAGTGAATGTTATGCAGACTGCGAAAGAGATCTTTCTTGAAATGCTCAAGCCCGACGCTCAGCCCGAGCGTCAGCTCAAGCAATACGAGGCGCTGCATATGTGCCTGTATGACCCCATAAATGCTTATCTGCGAGGCAACCGCAAGCGCGGCACGATCAGCGTTGACCGTTGGGGAACGACCATAAGCTTCCCGGAGGATGCGCCGGGCGCGATGCCGCTTAACCACGGAGATATGGCAGTGTGCCGGGATATAACGCGCTGGCGCGAAACGGTGCACGCACCGGATATCGAGAGCGCCTGCACGGAAGGCTGGGATGAGTGCCGCAGAAAAGCGCGCGAGGCGGCAGGTGATGAGCAGCTCGTCGCCGGATTTATGGGCACGGGCATATTCGAGCAGTGCCATTTCCTCATGGGCTTTGAGCCGACGCTCACCAACCTTTATGAGCACCCGGATGAGATGCACGAGCTTATCGAGTATATAACCGAGTACCGCCTGCGCTATGTGAAAATGCTCATCGACAATTTGCAGCCGGACGTCATATTCTCACACGACGACTGGGGCACGAAGGATGCGCTGTTCATGAAACCGGATATGTGGCGCGAGTTTTTCAAAGAGCCTTACAGCCGCTTTTACGGCTATATCCGCTCGCGCGGCTGCATTGCCGTGCACCATGCGGATTCCTATCTTGTGCCTATAGTTGACGATATGGCCGAGATCGGTATTCAGGTCTGGCAGGGTACTCTGCCGGAAAACGATATTCCGGCATTGCAGCGCCACCTTAAAGGAAAGCTCGTTCTCATGGGCGGCATGGGAGCCGCGATCGACAGGCAGGATATAAGCGGCGAGGCTATCCTCGCTTACGCAAGGAAAACGCTGAGTACCTGCTGCCCGGGCGGACATTTTATCCCGTCGATAACCTACGGCGTTCCCGGCGCAGTGTTCGGGCATGTCGATCGGTATATTAATCAGGCGATAGACGAATACAACGCAAAGCTTCACGCGCCGTCGTTCAATCTGACGCCGGTGCCGCGCCGTGTGCTCGGAGATAAGGCCGCGAGCGCCGTCGAAGAGGCAAAGCCCGTATCCGAGGAAGAGCCGGGCGATGACCTGCTTGACCGCATAAGCGCAGCGCTGTGCCGCGGCCAGCAGAAGAAGCTGCTTGCGCTGTGCAAACAGGCGCTCGACGAGGGCTTTGCCGCGCAGGAGATACTCTCCGACGGCCTTGTCAAAGGAATGAACAAGCTCGGCGACGATTTCTCGGCAAACCGCGTTTTCGTTCCGGAGATGCTGATCGCTGCGCGCTGCATGTCGGCGGCAACCGAGCTTTTGAAGCCGTATATGGTCGGCGAGGGCGGCGAGAGCGCGACGGTAGGCAGCGCCGTTATCGGAACCGTGCGCGGAGATATGCACGATATCGGCAAAAACCTTGTAAAGATCATGATGGAGGGCAGCGGCATTGAGGTCTATGACCTCGGAACGGACGTATCCGCCGAGCAGTTTGTCGAGACCGCTGTTGAGCACGACTGCGGCATTATAGCCTGCTCATCGCTGCTGACTACAACGATGAATGAGATGCGCCGCGTTGTTTCGCTTGCGCAGGAAAAAGGCATACGCAAAAAAGTAAGGATACTTATCGGCGGCGCGCCCATAAGTCAGAGCTTTTGCGACGAGATAGGCGCAGATGTGTACACGGAGGATGCCGGCGCCGCTGCGCGCGCCGCAGTGGAGATGCTGAAGACATGTCAAAACGGCAAGTAAGAGATGAGAACAAAATGCGCGTTGTGAAGATCGCGCAGGACTTATTCATCGACGAAGGTGTGGCAGCAACAAGCGTTAACCGCATTGCCAAGGAGGCCGGCCTTACTCCTATGTCGGTCTACCGCTATTTCGGCACAAAGGACGGACTTGTTATTGCCGCGTGGCGCGACGCGCTTGCGCAGTTTTATGAAAAATTCATGGAGCGCTACACCCGGCGAAGCGAAAATTTGCAGACCGGCTTTGAAAAATACGTTGCCTGCATGGAGGAGTACACAAACGCCTACACGGAGTTTCCGAAGTGGTATGCCTACACGCGCGAGATGCTCAGCTACGCGATGGAGGAAAATATCGAGACCGAGCTGAATATAAACGATGTGTTCTGGCAGTTTACCGACAGGGAGATACCTATCCCGGCGCTCGTTGCGCTGCGCGAGGGGATCGCCGACGGCTCGATCCGGCCGGACATTGATATCCACATGATCTATCAGATACTTGTCAACGCTTACACGGGAACAAACATCTATGATGGTACAAAATACGCCATCGACCCTGTTGAAACTCTGCGAACCTCGTCTGCAATTATAGCTAATTACATAAAAAACGACACTTGAGTTTATGCAATTTATACGGAATTTTCAAAATGACCAAATATTTTGCCGGTTAAGTAACAAAAGATGCGGAAATGCTTTGATAATTTGATAAAATTCAAACAAATAGAACAAAGCGTTTCCGCACAAATTTTTTTGGGCATAGATGTTAGTACCTATAACATAAAATGCCCGTGGGAGAAAAATATTTGATGCAGGAGTGATATAAAATGAAGCACAGCATAAGCGAGTGCATTCCATGCTGGAGCCTGCTTGCCGAAAAGCACAGGCGCAGGCTTCAAGACAACGCGATCTTCCGCAGCTATAAAAGGAGAGAGCACGTTGTTTTCAAAACGGTGAAAAAGGACGGCATCGTGTTTGTCCTTGAAGGGGGCATAAGAGTTTACCTCGCATCTGACACCGGACGCGAGGTGACTCTGTTCCATTTAAAAAAAGGCGATGCGTTTAGCATAATGACGGTCGATAATGCCCTTGAAACGGACGTGATACCGTGCCTCCAGTCGGATGGCGAAACTACTCTCGCGTATTTGCAGCGGCCTGATATGGCGGTCGTTGCGCATGACGAGTGGCAGATGGCGCTTTTCATTTACGAAACCTGTGCAAAGAGCGCTCAGGCCATACTTAATAATATTTCTTACTTCGTGTTTAACGATCTGAGGCACTGCATAGCGCGTGAGCTGCTTGAAAAAAGCCGCGAGCTGAAAACAAATTCGGTTTTTGTGACTCATGAGGAGATCGCAAACAGCCTGGGTACGACACGCGTGGTCATAAGCCGCGAGCTTGATAAGCTGCGTGACCTCGGCATTATCGGAACCGGACGCGGAAGGATAAATATCCTCGACAGAGCAGCGCTTGAAAAAATAGCAGGTCTGTAATAATTGTCTCTCGCACCTTATTCCCCTCTTACACATCGGCGGCAGAGGGAGCTGTCGCCGATGTGGCTTTAAACTCGGAAGGACAACACTGTGGATACATACTTTGTCAGCGAAAAATGCGTTGGCTGCGGCGGCTGCCATTCAAGGTGTCCCGTCGGCTGCATCGACGCGACGAAAAAACCTCTGATCATTGATAATAGCAGATGCATAGGCTGCGGTGCATGCTATTTGGCATGCCCTATAAGAGCCATTGTAAAACGCTGAAACTCCAACGTACCTTACTGCACTATGTGCAGACATAATAAAAATTTTTAGGAGGAATCATAATGTATTACAGCAGCGGTAACTACGAGGCATTTGCCACACCGAAAAAGCCGGAAGGCATCGATAAGAAATCTGCCTACATAGTAGGCACCGGCCTTGCAGGCCTTGCAGCGGCGTGCTTCCTGATCCGTGACGCACAGATGCCCGGCGATCACATTACGCTTTTCGAGCATCTGCCTCTCGCCGGCGGTTCATGCGACGGCATCTACGACGCAACCAAGGGCTTCATCATGCGCGGCGGACGTGAGATGGATAACCACTTCGAGTGTATGTGGGATCTGTTTAAGTCCATCCCCTCTATCGTAAATCCCGGCGAGACCGTTTTCTCCGAGTACTATCATCTGAACAAGGAAGACCCGAACTTCTCTCTGTGCCGCGTCACCGAAAAACAGGGCCAGGACGCGCACACCGACAGAAAGTACGGTCTTACTCCCGGTGCTGCTACCCAGCTGCTGAAGCTGTTCATGTCCACCAACAAGTCCCTCGAGGATAAGAAGATCGACGATGTGTTCGACGATGAGTTCTATGCAACGAACTTCTGGACCTACTGGCAGACCATGTTCGCATTTGAAAAATGGCATTCCGCACTTGAGATGAAGCTGTATCTGCAGCGCTACATCCACCACATCGACGGTCTGCCCGATCTGAGCGCACTGCGCTTCACGCGCTATAATCAGTATGAATCCATGATCCTGCCCATGTGCAAGTACATCACCGACCACGGCGGCAAGATCCTTTATGACACGACCGTTACCAATATCGTCTGCGACTGCACCCCCGAAAAGAAGGTCGCAAAGAAAATCGAGTACACTCAGGGCGGCGTAGAGAAGGTCATCGACCTCACCGAGGACGATCTCGTTATCTGCACCAACGGCTGCCAGGGCGACGCATCGGCATACGGCGATAACACCCATGCACCTGTTGTCACCGTTAAGAACGGCGAAGGCCCCTCTATCGAGATGTGGAAGAAGATCGCGGCTCAGGATCCGGCGTTCGGCCGTCCCGAGAAGTTCTTCGCAGGCATCAAGGAGACCTCGTGGGAATCCTGGACCGTCGATACAGCAAACAAGCAGATCCTCGATGCTATCCAGAAGATCTGCAAGCGCGATCCTCTGTCCGGCAAGGTCGTCACCGGCGGCATAGTTACCTGCCGCGATTCGAGCTGGCTCGTAAGCTGGACCATCAACCGCCAGGGCCAGTTCCAGGAGCAGCCGGCAGACCATTGCCTGATCTGGGTCTACGGCCTCAACTGCTGGGACGATGAAGGCGACTTCATCAAAAAGCCCATGTACCAGTGCACCGGCATTGAGCTTGCTGCAGAGTGGCTGTATCACATCGGCATCCCCGAGGATCAGATCATGGATCTTGCAACCAATGAGTGCAATACCACTCCGTGCATGATGCCTTATGTAACCACATTCTTCATGCCCAGAGCCGAGGGTGACCGTCCCAAGGTCGTTCCCGACGGTTCCGTTAACCTTGCATTCGTCGGCCAGTTTGCAGATACTCCGCGCGACACCGTTTTCACCACCGAGTACTCCATCCGTACCGGTATGGAAGCAGTCTACACGCTGTGCAATGTTGACCGCGGCGTTCCCGAGGTCTGGGGCTCGGTGTATGATATCCGCGACCTGCTTTATGCAACTAGCAAGCTGCTCGACGGCAAGAAGCCGGCAGAGTTCCTGCTCCCGACCATCATGCCGATCCTCGGCCTGCTCAAGGAGCCTCTGACGAACAACGTTGTTGCCGATCTGCTCAAGAAGTACAATATAGTATAAGTAAAAAGTCAGTGTTGCCCCCGATTTGCTGTGTCCGGCGGATGAACGGTTCATCATCCGCCGACCGGGGAAACGGAGGTTTAGGGTGCGGCTCTCCCACGCCGCACCCTTTTTATATGCTTTATAATTTAGTAAAAAAACAGCTCATGCAAATGAACTGTTTTTTATATCATTCTTATTCCCATTGATAAAAGGATAAGCCCGAGGCTTACGATGAGAACAGTGCTGACCTTGAGAATATATTTGTTGTACTTGGCAGGAACAAGCGCGCCGAATGCGCCGAATGCAAGCATGAATACGCAGGTTCCAAGTCCAAATGTGAACATACTCTCGGCACCCTTTGCGGCAGAGCCTGAGGCTGCGGCAAAAAGCCACATGCTTGCCAGTGCGCCGCAGGGCATAAGCCCTGTAAGCAGCCCGATCACAAGCGGACGGCTGCCTTTGAACCGGCACGGCTTTGTGAGCTCGGGGCTTATCTGCCTGAGAAACGGAATGCCCCACATCATAAGCCCAACTATAACAACAAGGCCGCCGCAGATCGTAAAGAGCATGCTCTTAAACTGTGCATCGTATGTGATAACCGTGCCGAGCGCGCCGAACATGGCGCCCAAAGCCGTGTAGCTGAGCAGCCTGCCGGCATTGTAGGCAACTGCGTTTTTCTGCGTCAGCATAATTCCGCCGCACATACCGATGCAGTGTACACCCGACAACAGCCCAATGACAAACAAAACGCCGAAACCGGCACCGGATTCCGCCTGCGGCACATTGACAAGCCCCGTGAGCCATGGCAGTGCAAAATACAAAACAATAACGCTCGCAGCGCCGATCATGTCGGATATAAGTCCGCTTTTGCCGCTGCCGACGGGGTATCCGATATCGGAGAGTGCTGCCTTTATTTCATCGGCAGAGATAATATCGGGGTCATACTCTGCCAAAACACAGCTTTTGCGGTAGCTTGCCCTGCACGTCAAAATGCCGCGCCTGTGCGTTATTTTCCGCGCGATCTCATCCTCGCACTGCGGACATATCATGCCGTCAACTTTTTCAGAGAAAATTTCACTTTTCAAGATTTTTTAACCTCAATGAATTCAGCAGCACACCGTTTGAACTAAGCGACATTGCCGCCGCAGCTATTGACGGGTTCACAATACCGGCAGCGGCTATCGGGATGCATATGATATTGTATATGACCGACCATATAAGGTTCTGCCGGATGATCTTCATGGTGCCCTTTGAAAGTCGGAATATCAGCGGAACCGCGCAGATGCTGCCGCCGGCTATCATGACGTCGGCAGAGTCTATTGCAATATCGGTTCCGCTTCCGACGGCAATGCCGATATCGGCGCAGACAAGAGCGGGGGAGTCGTTGATCCCGTCGCCGACCATGGCAACGTGCCGCCCCTCGGCCTGAAGCTTTTTGACCGCATCGGCCTTGTCCGAGGGCCTGACCTCCCAGATAACGTTTTCAATGCCGAGAAGCCCGGCAACGCGCTTTGCCTTTACTTCCTTGTCGCCGCTTATCATCCAAACGTCGATGCCGGCGGCTTTGAGCTTTTCTACCGCGTCCTTTGCGTCGGGACGAATGATCTCGCCGTCATCGGCCATGCCGCAGGTCAGGGTGCCGGTTTTGTCGAAAATAACGGTGTCGGTCTTGTATGCTCGCTCAAGCTGCTCGCCGCCGCGGAAGAGAATACCCATTTCCGCCGCACGTCCGGAGCCTGTCATGATCGCCGTAGGCGTCGCAAGCCCGAGAGCACATGGACATGCAATGACAAGCGTTGTGCACACGCAGTTTACGGCTTGCGCGAGATCGCCTTTATCGGCGGCAAAATACCACAGGCAGAACACAGCCGCGGCGATGAGCAAAACGATGGGGACAAACACGGTGGCGATCTTATCGGCAAGCCTTGCGATCGGCGCTTTTTCGCTCTGCGCGTTGCTTACGATGTCGATTATCTGCTGAAGCATTGTTGTTTTGCCTATGCTGCCGCACGAGAGCAGCACCTGCCCGTCGCGGCACAGCGTTCCGCAATACAGCGTATCGCCCGGCTGCTTTCTTATCGGCTCGCTTTCGCCGGTCAGCATGGATTCGTCGGCAAGGCACTCGCCGTCTGAGATAACGCCGTCTATCGGAATGTGGTCGCCTGAGCGTATAACGATGCTGTCCGAGGGCAGGATATCGTTCAGGCCGACCTCGATCTCGGCGCCGCCGCGGAGTATGTGCGCCGTTTCGGGCTGGAGGTTTATGAGCCTGCGTATGGCGGCCGAGGCCTCGTAGCGCGAGGTCGTCTCCATGTATTTTCCGAACAGGATCAGCGACAGCAGCACACACTCGGAAAGAAAATACAGCTTCGTGTTGTGGTACACCGTGAATGTTATGTACGCAGAGTAGGCGTATATTATGGTCGTTGACAGCGCAACGAGAAAGTCCATGCCGAGGATCTTTTGCCTCAGCGCCCTGTAAGCGCCTTTGTAGAAATACATTCCCGGCCAGAACTGAACGACCGTGGCCAGCAAAAACTGAATAAGCGGACGCAGACTCCACATAAGCGGCATGTTGAAAAGGACGCTTATGCAAAGCGTCCTTAAAAGCGCCAGCCTGCCGTGTGCCTCGCTCTCCTCGTCGCCGCAGGCAGGGCAGGATACATACAGACCGTTATTTTGCCGCATTTTTAAGCTTCCTGTACTCTTTGAAGCATATTGCCGAGCAGGGCAGGCAGAACATGGGGATGTGGAACAAAAGCACCCAGCTGAGCCAATCGACGCCCTGATAGAACACGCCGTCATAGGTGACGCCCTTTATAAGATCAAAATAGGAAAAATTCCATACGCCCCAGTTGCCGGTGAACGAGCCGCACAGGTGAAGTATGAGAAACGACGCCGTAGTGAAAACTCCGGCGACTGCGCCGACAAGCGTTGCCGAGGCTCTTGCGCTTCTTGCAAGAAACAGCGTGACCACCGGCAGCACATACACCGTCAGATTCAGAGCCCAAAGCGACAGGGGAATGGTGTAGCCCCAGTTATAAGCCTGACGGATGTGATCTCCGTCGTGTATGAGTATCGCGATGAGCATGATAACGGTGCAGATCGTAAGCGTTTTTATGACCTTTTTGTCAAGCTTCGTGTCAAGCAGCTTGACGGCTTTTGCCTCTTTTTCTGACATGTCTGTTCTCCTCCTAAATCGTGGTATGTTAAAATTGACCACTTGGTAAATTTAAATTAGCACGATCGCGAGGGAATGTCAACAGTTTTATTAACCGAATGGTAAATTTCTTCCGACTATACATCCTGCCGATGCAGGGGCATTTTAATTTCTGTTTAACAAAGAACTGATAGCTAAAAAGAAAAACTCCGAACGTAATCGTTCGGAGCTTTTTTGGAGGCGTCACCCGGATTTGAACCGGGGAATCGCGGATTTGCAGTCCGCTGCCTTACCACTTGGCTATGACGCCATATTAGTTTGCAGGCTTTTTAATGCAGCCTGCAAACATTTTTTGGAGCGGGCAACGAGACTCGAACTCGCTACCTCCACCTTGGCAAGGTGGCGCTCTACCGGATGAGCTATGCCCGCAAATGGTGCCTCCGGTCGGAGTTGAACCAACGACACGCGGATTTTCAGTCCGCTGCTCTACCTACTGAGCTACAGAGGCGTATGCTGATAAAATGGTGGGAACAACTGGACTCGAACCAGTGACCCCCTGCTTGTAAGGCAGGTGCTCTAACCAGCTGAGCTATGCTCCCTCATCAGCGGCTTGTTTATTATACTAAAGCTGACCCGAATTGTCAACAACAATTTTGAGTTTTTTAATCACTTTTTGCCTGCTTAAGAAGATCGGAAATGTCGTCGGGAGTAAAAGTGTACACCGTATCGCAGAACTGGCAGCTGACGTCAACGTCCTTGCCTTCGTTGACCATGCTCTCAAGCTCATCCTTGCCTATGCCGAGGATGGCGCTTGCAACGCGCTCACGGCTGCATTTGCAGCGATAGCTTATCTCATCCTCGCCGACTATGTGATGCTCAAGCCCTTTGAGCACCTGCTCGAACACCGCTTCAAGCCCATCCTCGGCGAGTATGGTCGTCAGAGCGTCCATCATGGTTATGTTCTCTTCCAGCTTGTCTATAAGCTCATCCGGAGCGCCGGGCATGAGCTGCACTATGAAGCCTCCGGCCGATTTGATGCTAAGATCGGTGTCGACCAGAACTCCAAGCCCGCAGGCGGCCGGTATCTGCTCGCTTTCGAGCATGTATGCCGTCAGATCCTCGGCTATCTCACCGGAAACGAGCTGCGTTGAGCCTATATACGGCTCCTTGAGACCGATATCACGGCTGACGGTTATCATGCCGTCGCGCCCGACTGCTCCACCGACGTTGAGCTTGCCGTCCTTACGGAGAGAAAGCTCGACCGATGGGTTTGTCACATAGCCGCGCACGAAGCCGGCACTGTCTGAAACGGCAATGACGCTGCCGATCGGGCCGCCGCCGTTAATGCGTATAGTCAGGCTGCCGTCATCCTCCTTCATCATGTTGCCGAGCATCGACGCTGCGCACAGCGTCCTGCCGAGAGCCGCCGCCGTGGTGGGCGTGCAGCCGTGGATATCCTTCGCGCGCTGCACCGTGGCCTTCGCGCTGACTGCCGACATTTTAATAAAGCCGTCGCCGGCTGTTGCTCTGAGAATCCTATCCATTGTGTTACCTCAATAAATGCTTGTGTTTTTTGCCGATATGAACATTCTGCCCCTGTCGCCCTGCGGACAGTCGGAGAAAAACTCGACCTGCTCAAAGCCCGATTTTTCGAGCATGGCTTTGAGCGCCTCGGGCGAGTGGGCGTATTCGACGTGCTCCTCGCATTCGCGCTGCCACAGCTTGCCGCGCCGGGAGAACAGATCCATTCCGTACAGAAGCGTGTTGTCCTCCTCGGAAAAATCCGCGCGCCAGAGGCAGAGCACATCGTCTGTCTCGTCCACAAAAATCTCGCCGTCGAGCGCCCTGAAGCTCTCCGGCGTTTTGATATCGAATATAAAAAGTCCGTACGGCCGCACAAAAAGGTGCAGCCTGTCGAATACGCGGCCGAGCTTATCGGGGGAGATGTAGTTTATCCCGTCGAGCGAGCAGTAGGCCGCGTCCACCGTGCCGTAAAGATCAAGCTCGCATGCATCCTGACACAGATACAGCGGCGCAATCTCGGCATCCGATGCCTTGCCGGAGGCCTGCATGAGCATATCCGCCGACGCATCGACTGCGATCATTTCGTATCCGCGGTGCGCCATGAGCGCTGTGAGAGTGCCGGTGCCGCAGCAGAGGTCAAGAAGCGTTTTAAACTCGCCGCCGTCAATATTAAACCGTGCCTCGTAGAAGTCGGCAAACTCGCCGTAGGGGATATCGCCGGTGAGCGTATCATACCACAGCGACAGCGGCCCGTAGGAGGAAGCCATCAGTCCTCTTCCTTCTGCTCTGCAAGGCGCTCGAACACGATCTCGTATCCGTCCTTGCCGTATTGCAGCGAGCGGTTAACGCGGCTTATCGTTGCGCTGGAAGCGCCGGTCTCTGCCAGAATATCGTTATAGATCATACCCTTGGAAAGGCACACCGCAACCTGATAGCGCTGCTCCATTGCCTGAATCTCGGTAACGGTGCAAAGATCATCGAAGAAGTCCATACACTCCTCGACCGTCTTGAGCGTCAGTATTGCCTTATACATATCCAGATTGCGGGGTTTTCTGTTAAGCTTGTTCATCAAATAACCTCCTTCGGTCATACATATGCATTTTACATCAACACATCACAATTGTAAAGTGCTAATGCCTTGAATTGAATTCATAGTGCCTGAATGAATTTGCTGCTTTAAATGCCGTAAGATTACTATTGATTAAAATTGATAAATGTAATAGAATAAGGTTAAGCTGACGAGAGTCGAACACGTATCGGTTTTGACGGGCAGATTTCCGCCCATGCTGCGTTAAAGCTCTTGACAATACGGCAGTATTCTCTTCGTGCTTTGCCTTGCCTGAGCAAAAATCTGCTCCGGCAAAACTGCAAGGCACCTGTCGGATGTGCTTTTCGAGATATTTTCGGCTTTCTTTGATGCAGGTGGGCTGGCGCCCATCAAAGCAAAAAAGGCGAAAATAGCCGGAAGGGCGCGCCGACAGGCGATATGGATTCGGCTCTCGTCAGCTTAAGAAAATTGGAGGTGAAAGCAATGCCATTTGAAATGACGATGACAATGTTCTGGCTGATCGCCATGGTGTTTTTCCTCGTTGTCGAGGCGGTAACGGTGGGACTTGTGTGCATCTGGTTTGCGGCAGGCTCGCTTGTTGCGCTGCTGTGCGCCATGTTCGATGCGCCCGTGTGGCTTCAGATCGTTGTGTTTCTCATCGTGTCGGCGGTGACATTGTATTACACAAGACCGCTGGTGAAGAAGTATGTCAACAATAAGGTCGAGCCGACAAATGCCGATATCGTTATCGGCAAGGAGTGCCGCGTGACCGAAACGATCGACAATATCGCAGGAACCGGCGCCGTTTATGTTGACGGGAAAACATGGACGGCACGCAGCGCCGACGATAACGAGACTATCCTCGAGGGAACGCTTGTAACGGCACGGCAGATAGACGGAGTCAAGCTCATAGTTTCGGCTATGGAAAAAGAAACAATAAAATAAATTTTAAGGAGACAGCAAATGCAATATGTTATTTACGTACTGATACTTCTTGCGCTTATAATCATCGTAAGAAATATCCGCGTCGTCCAGCAGAGCAAGGTCATGATAATCGAGCGCCTTGGCAAATATCAGGCCACCTGGGGCACCGGCATTCATGTCAAGATCCCCTTCTTTGAAAGAGTCGCAAAGACCATCTCCCTCAAGGAGCAGGTCGCGGACTTTCCGCCCCAGCCCGTTATCACCAAGGATAACGTAACCATGCAGATCGACACCGTTATCTACTTCCAGATAACCGATCCCAAGCTTTACACATACGGCATCGAGCATCCCATGGTCGCTATCGAGAACCTGTCGGCAACCACGCTGCGTAATATCATCGGCGATCTCGAGCTTGACCAGTGCCTTACCAGCCGCGATCTTATAAACGGCAAAATGCGCACCATCCTTGACGAGGCTACCGACCCCTGGGGCATCAAGGTAAACCGCGTTGAGCTTAAAAACATCCTGCCGCCCAGAGAGATCCAGTCGGCGATGGAAAAGCAGATGAAGGCAGAACGTGAACGCCGTGAAGCCATTCTTCGCGCCGAAGGCGAAAAGCGTGCTGCGATCCTCGAGGCCGAGGGCGAGAAGGAGTCGGCTATCCTGCGCGCAGACGCAAAGAAGCAGCAGCAGATCCTTGAGGCCGAAGGCGAAGCCGAGGCTATTCTCAAGGTTCAGACCGCTACTGCCGAAGGTATCCGCCTTATAAACGAGTCCATGCCGAGCGACGCCGTGCTGAAGATCAAGGCTCTCGAGGCATTTGCCGCCGCTGCCAACGGCAAGGCGACCAAGATTATCATCCCCAGCGAGATCCAGGGCATTGCAGGCCTGGCCGAGGGTGTTGTTCAATCGATCAAGGACGTTCCGGCAGACAAGGCAGAGTAAGAAAAAGTTTAATAAAAGACCCGACGGGGCTCCGCCGGGTCTTTTTGAGGTATATTATGATCAAAGTAGCACAGTTTATGAAAAACCACGGCATGGATGCCGAGCGCATTGACCTTGCCGAATACACAAAAGCCTTTGCCGGCGCGATGCGCTCTGGGCTTGACGCTTTTCAGAAGGAAATGCCGATGCTGCCGACGTATCTGTACTCTTCCGGCAAGCTCCAAAAGGGCGGCAAGGCCGTAGTCATTGACGCCGGAGGCACGAATTTCCGCACGGCCGCCGTAGGCTTTGACGGCAAAAAAGCCGTTATCGAATCGCTTGACAAGCGCCCCATGCCCGGAGCGGACGAGTCTGCGGAATGGAGTGAGTTCATCTCCTGCGTTGCCGACTGCGTGCAGCCGCTTCTTAAGCAGGCGCAGGATATCGGCTTCTGCTTTTCATATCCGATCGAGATCACGCCCGAGTGTGACGGTAAGGTGCTCGGATTGACAAAGCAGGTGGATATCAAAGGTGCTGTCGGTTCGTATCTCGGCGCGGCTCTGCGCGCGGAGCTTGAAGCTCGAGGCGAGCACCCGGGCAGAATAGTCGTTTTGAATGATACCCCGGCTACGCTGCTTGCCGGCAAGGCACTCGCCAAGGGCGGCTATGACGGCTATATCGGCCTCGTTGCAGGAACCGGCTGCAACACATGCTGTGAGATGGAATGCGGCAGGATAGGGAAGCTCAGTATGCCCGGCGGCAGGAAGATGCTCGTCAATCTCGAAAGCGGCTCTTTTGCCGGATTTGCGCGCGGCGACGCAGACCTTGCAATGGACGCCGACCTGCCAGACACCGGCGAGTATGTTGCCGAAAAGATGATATCAGGGCGCTATCTCGGACAGGTGTGCATGTATACGCTGAAAATGGCCGCCGCCGAGGGGCTTTTCTCCGAGCGCGCATCCGAGATCATCGAAAAAATGACCGAGGTCGTGACCCCGACTATCGACAAGTGGGGCAGCGGTCGCTTTCCTAAGGGATTCAACAGCGAGGATAGGGTCAATCTGGTTTACATAATCAATGAAATTTTCGAGCGCTCTGCCAGATGCATTGCAAGTATGCTCTGCGGCATACTCGAGGTCACGGGAGCGGGCGAGGCGCGCCCTGTGTGCATCGCGGTGGACGGCTCGCTGTATTCCGAGAGCAAGCTCCTGCGGCCCGAGCTTGAACGCTTCATGGATGTGTACGCCGGAGAGATCATGGGCAGACGCTATGAATTCGTAAACGCCGAAAATATGAGCCTTATCGGAACCGCCGCGGCGGTTTTGCTGAAATAAACTATGAAACACGCATTTAGAAAAATCATACCGCTGCTGCTGGTGCTGTGCATTGCCCTGTCGGGCTGCGCCGCGCAGGAAGCGGAGAAAAAGGACAGCTCAAAGCTTCAAATTGTCTGCACAAATTTCCCGGCCTATGACTTTGCACGCGAAATGGCAGGGGATAGGGCGCAGATAAAGCTTCTCATAAAGCCCGGCGCGGAGGTGCACTCATACGAGCCTGCGCCAAAGGAGATCGTTGCGATACAGGAGAACGACCTGTTTATCTGCAACGGCGGCGAGTCCGAGGCCTGGGTCGAGTCGCTCGTGTCCGACGATGTAAACGTTTTGCGCATGATGGACTGCGTTGAGACTCTTGCCGAAAGCAGCGAGGGCATATACGCTGCCGACCACGACCATGAGCACGAGGACGAGCACGACCATGACCACGAGGAAGAGGAGCTTGACGAGCATGTGTGGACAACGCCCGGAAACGCGGCGAAGATCTGCTATGCCCTGTGCGATAAGCTCTGCGAGCTTGACCCGGATAACGCAAACGAGTATATGCTCAATTACGAGGTCTACAACGCAAAGCTCATGGAGCTTGATATTGACATACGAACGACGATAATGAACGGCGTGCGGAAAACACTCGTTTTTGCCGACAGATTTCCGATGCGCTACTTCACGCGCGAGTACGGCCTGACGTATTACGCTGCCTACCCCGGCTGCGCGTCGCAGACCGAGCCGTCGGCCAAGACGGTGGCGTTCCTCATCGACCATGTGCGCGAGGAGAACATACCGGCGGTGCTGTACATGGAGTTTTCAAACGAAAAGATGACAGATGTTATCTGCGAGGATACCGGCTGCAAAAAGCTGCCGTTTTACTCGGCGCACAGCATCACCGCGCAGCAGTTTGAGGACGGGGTGACTTACCTTGACCTCATGCGCATGAATATAGAAACCCTGAAGGAGGCGCTTTACTGATATGGCACAGATAATATGCCGCGACCTGAGCTTTGCCTATGACGGTGAAACGGTGCTCAGTGACATTAACTTTTCGCTCGATGCAGGCTCGTATCTGTGCATCGTCGGCGAAAACGGCTCGGGCAAGAGCACGCTCATGCGCGGACTTCTCGGGCTGAAAACGCCTTCGACCGGCACAATAACGTTCAATGATCTTAAGCCGACTGAGATCGGATATCTTCCGCAGCAGACGCAGATCCAGCGCGATTTTCCGGCGTCTGTGCGCGAGGTGGTGCTTTCGGGCAGACTCAATTCAATGCACGGCAGGCTGTTTTATAACGCAGCCGACAAAGCCTCCGCGGCCGAGAATATGGAGCGGCTCGGCATCGACGATATAGCAGACCGCTGCTATCTTGAGCTGTCCGGCGGACAGCAGCAGCGCGTCCTGCTTGCGCGTGCAATGTGCGCAACAAAAAAGCTTCTGCTGCTCGATGAGCCGGTGACTGGCCTTGACCCTGTTGCGGCAAACGAGATGTATAACCTCATAAAGCTTGTCAACCTCTGCGATAACACGAGCGTCATCATGATATCGCACGATATCCACGCCGCGGTGCGGTATGCAACGCATATTCTGCACCTCGGACACAGCCAGCTTTTCTTCGGCACGACCGCGCAGTACCGCGAAAGCGATCTCGCGCGCAGATTTGTGGGAGGTGAGAGAGCATGATAGAGCTTATTAAGGAGATGTTCTCTTATCACTTCATGGTCAGAGCCGTGGTTGTCGGTGCGCTTGTTTCACTGTGCGCGGCACTGCTGGGCGTTTCGCTCGTGCTCAAGCGCTATTCCATGATCGGCGACGGCCTGTCGCACGTCGGCTTCGGCGCGCTGGCTATTGCGGCGGCTGTGAACATTGCACCGCTGTATCTTGCCGTTCCGGTCGTTATCGCGGCGGCGTTCCTGCTGCTGAGGATAAATCAGAACAGCAAGATAAAGGGCGACGCGGCTATCGCGCTGATATCCTCGTCGGCGCTGGCGATAGGCGTTGTGACCGTCTCGCTCACAACGGGCATGAACACCGACGTTTCAAACTACATGTTCGGCAGCATCCTCTCGCTAAGCCATGCCGACGCGGTGCTGAGCATAGTGCTCTCCGCCGTTGTGCTTTTGATGTTCGTTCTGCTGTATCCGCGCATATTCGCCGTCACCTTTGACGAGACCTTTGCGCGCGCAACGGGAACAAAGGCGCAGCTTATAAACAGCGTCATAGCCGTCCTCACCGCCGTCACGGTGGTCATCGGTATGCGCATGATGGGCGCGCTGCTCATATCGAGCCTGATAATTTTCCCGGCGCTGACGGCGATGCGTATCTGCCGCAGCTTTAAGGGTGTAGTTATTTGCTCGGCGGTCGTTTCCGTCGTGTGCTTCGTGATCGGAATGGCTGCATCTTATGCATTCGAGCTGCCGTCCGGCGCGGCGATAGTGATAGTCAATATAATCGCGTTTGCGGCATTTTCTTTTGCAGCTTTGCTAAAAAAGAGAGCATAAAACTGTACAAAGCACATAAAAACCGGCTCCGAACACCAAATTCGGGGTCGATTTTTTATGCAAAAATTCATGAAAACGGTGAATATTCGTGCGATAATGAATATTATTCATCAAAAACGGCTGTTTAACGAAAAATTACGAATATTTTTTCAGAAAAGTGTTGACAACAGTGAATAAACATGCTAATATAGGCAACGTCGTAAGGAACGACACAAAAAACAGTTTAAAATTTTTTGAGAGGTATAGAAAATGAAAAAGTTTATCGCACTTATGCTCGCGATGGTCATGGTGTTCGCACTGTGCGCATGCGGCAACGACAGCAAAAACGACACCGACGCCGATGCGAAAGATTATTCTTCCATGACTCTTGACGAGCTCAAGGCAGAGCTCAAAACCGTCAACGAAGGCAAGCTCACCGTCGCTACCAGCCCCGACTTTGCACCCTACGAGTTCTACTCCCTCGATGCCGACGGCAACGCGACCCTCGCAGGCTTCGATATCGCATTTGCTCAGTACATAGCAGATAAGCTCGGCCTCGAGCTGAACATCGTCCCCATGGACTTCGACGGCACCCTCGCAGAGCTTCAGGCAAAGAACGTTGATATCGGTATGGCCGGTTACTCCCCCGACCCCAAGCGTGAGAGCATCATGAGCTTCACCAAGATCTACTACAAGGGCGGTCAGTCCTTCGTAACCTCCAAGGCAAAGGCTGACGAGATCACCTCCCTCGAAGTTGCAAACAACGCAAAGTACAAAATCGGCGCACAGACCGGTTCTATCCAGATGGATCTGGCAGAGGCAAACACCCCCGACGCTGACAACATCGGCCTGACCAAGGTTCCCGACATCATCGCAGAGGTCGTCTCCGGCAAGCTCGACGGCGCATTCATGGAGACCATCGTAGCAAAGGCATACCAGGCACAGTACGAAGATCTGGTCATCGTATGCGACGTACCTTACGAGCAGGAAGGCTCCGCAATCGGCGTCAACAAGGATAACGAAGTTCTGCTCGCAGCAATGAACCTCATCATCGATGAAGCTATCAACGATGGCAGCCTCCAGAAGTTCGTTGACGAAGCAGGCATCCTCGCAGTCGGCGATAAGTACGAAGGTCTGCTCGACGACGCAGGTCATGTTCCCGCAGCCGACGACACGGCAGCAGATACCGCAGCATAACGATAACAATAACGAAATGTCTCCCCGGAGAACCTCCGGGGAGAATTTCCCGTATTCACGATAGTTTGAAAGGAGAAAGACGATGTTCTTTACTCAGGAGGGTTTTGCACTGACATGGGATTACAGGCAGCTGTTTATAGACGGCCTTGTCTGCACCGTGTCCCTGTCCGCGCTGACCGTTATATTCGGATTCATCCTTGCGCTTGTGCTGGCGGTGATGCGCCTGAGCAATTGGCATCCCTTCAGCTTCCTTGCGCTCGATAAAAACGGGCACCTGCGCGAGGAGGGCTTCCTCGCCGCTCTCGGCCGCTTCAACCCGGTGTCCTTTATCGCAAGCATTTATGTTGAGCTGTTCCGCGCAACGCCTATGCTTGTTCAGCTCTTCATTATATATTATGTAGTGTTCGCAGATATAGATATTCCGTCGTTCAAGCTGTTCGGAACTATCCGCTTTGAGCGTTTCGTTCCCGGTGTTGTTGCACTGAGCCTGAACTCGGCGGCGTACCTCAGCGAGATCATCCGCTCCGGCATCCAGAGCATCGACGGCGGCCAGACCGAAGCTGCGCGCTCCCTGGGTCTTACCCAGACGCAGAATATGCGCTTTATCATCCTGCCGCAGGCAATCAAGAACATTCTCCCGGCTATCGCAAACGAATTTGTCACGATAATCAAGGAGTCCTCTATCTGCTACACCATCGGCGTGGGCGAGATCATGTATGCAGTCGCATCCATCAAGGGCGCAACGTTCCGCATAGCCGAGCCGCTTGTCGTTGCAACGGCTGTCTACTTCTGCCTGACATTCCCCACCTCCAAGATAATCGAACACTTTGAAAGGAAGATGAGCGTCGGTGACAAACGATAAAATAATCCAGGTAAAAGACCTGAAGAAATACTATAAAAAGGGCGTTATCAAGGCGCTCGACGGCGTTTCGGTCGATATAAACCGCGGCGACGTTATGGTCGTCATCGGCCCGTCCGGCTCCGGCAAATCGACGCTTCTGCGTTCGCTGAACCTGCTTGAGGAGCCGACTGCCGGCAGCATCATTTTCGAGGGCGTCGATATAACCAACAAGAAGATCGACATAAACAAGCACCGCCAGAAGATGGGCATGGTTTTCCAGCATTTTAACCTGTTTCCGCACAAGACGATTCTGGAGAACATGATCCTTGCGCCCGTTGAGGTTAAAAAGATCCCGGCCGAGCAGGCCAAGGCCAAGGCAATGCAGCTTCTTGAGCGTGTCGGTCTTGCCGACCGAGCAGATGCTTACCCCATCCAGCTCTCCGGCGGCCAGAAGCAGCGTATAGCCATCGTGCGCGCGCTGTGCATGGAGCCTGACGTTATGCTGTTTGACGAGCCGACGAGTGCACTCGACCCCGAAATGGTCGGCGAGGTTCTCGACGTTATGAAGGAACTTGCCAACGAGGGCATGACGATGGTCGTCGTTACCCACGAGATGGGCTTTGCCCGTGAGGTCGGCAACCGTGTGCTGTTCATGGCCGACGGTAAGCTCGTTGAAGAAGGCACGCCCGAGGATATCTTCGAAAATCCTCAGAGCGAGCGTTTGCAGGACTTCCTGTCCAAGGTGCTTTGATATGAATAAAACAGAACTAAAAAATGCCTCCATAGATTCAATCGAGTCTATGGCGGACTTCTACGAAAAAACAGCAGATGAGATATGGGAGAACCCCGAGCTTTCGCTCAAGGAGTATAAGGCCGCGGCGCTTTACTGCCGCATCCTGCGCGAGCACGGCTTCGATGTGCGCGAAAAGCTCTGCGGCATAGACACCGCGTTCTGCGGCTCGTTTGGCAGCGGCAGACCGTATATCGGTATCCTCGGCGAATTTGACGCGCTCTCCGGCCTTTCGCAGAAAGCCGGATCGTGCGAAAAAGACCCCGTCGTTCAGGACGGAGACGGCCACGGCTGCGGCCATAACCTGCTCGGCGTGGGCTCGCTTGCGGCGGCTTTCGCGGTGAAAAAATACCTTCAGGACAGCGGCAGCAGCGGCACTGTCATATTCTTCGGCTGCCCCGGCGAAGAGGGCGGCAGCGGCAAGGCGTTCATGGCGCGCGAGAAGGTCTGGGAAAAGCTCGACGCTGCGTTCTGCTGGCATCCGGCGGATGTTAATCAGGTCAAAACCGGCACGAATAACTCGTCGATCCAGGTGCTGTATAAATTTAAAGGCGCGGCGGCTCACGCGGCGTCATGTCCGGAGCTTGGACGAAGTGCGCTCGATGCAGTTGAGCTTATGAACGTCGGCGTGCAGTTTCTGCGTGAGCATATGACCGACGACTGCCGCGTGCACTATGCCATCCTCAACGCCGGCGGTGTTTCGCCGAACGTTGTGCAGTCGGAGGCAGACGTTTTGTACATGACGAGGGCGAACAAGGTCAAGGACTGCGTTGCACTTCAAAAGCGTGTGGATAAGATCGCGCAGGGCGCGGCGCTTATGACCGAAACAAGCTTTGAGCGCGTGTTCATTGACGGAACGGCCGAGCTTTTACCGAACTTCACACTCGAAAAGCTCATGTATGATAATTTTGAAAAGATCGGCGTCGTTCAGCACAACGATGAAGAGCGAGCCTTCGCGGCCGAGCTTCGAAAAACGTTCCCACCGCAGAGCGCGGTTCCCGGTGTGGGTGCACACTTTAACGCGGACATAGCCGAAACGGTCATGGAAAAAACGCATGATCTTACAGAGCCTCTGAACGATTTTCTCATGCCGTATTACTCCGGAACGGGCTTTACTGCCGGCAGTACCGACGTCGGCGACGTGAGTTGGCTCACGCCTACGGCGCAGATCGAAACCGCAACATGGCCCAGCGGCATGCCCCCGCACACATGGCAAACGGTTGCCTGCGGCAAAAGCAGCATAGCGTACAAGGGCATGCTTTGTGCAGGCAAGGTGATGGCGGCTTCCGCAATAGATCTCATAGAGGATCCTGAGCTGCTGAAAGCAGCACGCGAGGAGTTTAAGCGCCGTGCAAAGGGCGGATACACCTGCCCTATAGAGCCGGAGACCGTGCCGACAGCGCTATGATGGGCATAATTTTTCTCAGTTAACAAAATTGTGCTTTCATTTTCCGTGCGTATGTGCTATACTTCGGGTGTTTGTGCACATTGGAGGCATTGGTATGAAAAAAAAGCTTCTCTTCGCCCTGGTGCTGCTGCTTATGGCGGCTGCGCTGCCGATCTCGGCAAGCGCCGAGCTGGGGATAAAGCCCGTAGCCGATCCGTGGGACGATCCGAACAACCTTATAAAGGACGGTGCCGTTTACACGGCGTATAACGAGGACGGATATATTGTCGCGTGGGAAACTCCCGAGTGCGATGTCAACGGCAAGTACATGCTCATCGAAAACGACACCGAGCTGAAGGTGGAATATCGCGTTAGCTATATGGGCGATGTGCCTTGGGGGCATGTCACGGTGAAAAACGACGGCAACGAAGATTTTGCCGGCTGGGTGCTTATGAGCGATTTGCTCGGAGCCGACGGTAAGCCGGCTGCGGAAGCGCCAGTAAAGGTTCCCGATCACCCGATGATAGCCGATCCGACACCCGAACCGAGCGAGGAGCCGGAAAACCCCGAGGCAACGCCTACGCCCACTGTCCCGGTTCGCCCGGAGCAGGCGATAAACATAAGCAACACATATAATTCCGCGATAGTGTACACATCCGTTGCGATCGCGGCGGTGGCGATCGCGTTTGCGATCCTCGTCCTTGTAAAGCATAAAGCGCTGAATAAAAAGGGCGAATAATACGAACGATTTAGGACATAATAATATCTGCAAGGTAAAAACCTTAGCACTCAAATATGATGAGTGCTAAGGTTTACATTTTGTTCACAAAAAGCACTATATTTGTTCATAATTATATGGTACTTTATATACAACAAGAAACGAGAGTTATAAATTCAAAACCGAATTTAAGCTCTCTTCAAAAATTGGAGGTATTGATTATGTTTGAACTTACACCTTTTGGCTATCGCAGAGTAGCATCTTATAATCCTTTCCGTGAACTGGAGGAAATGAGCCACAGCTTCTGGAACGACGCAGATGTCAGCGGTTTCCGCACCGACATCAAGAAAGTCGATGGCAACTATGTCCTCGAGGCTGAACTGCCCGGCTTCAAGAAGGAAGATATCAACATTGATATCGACAAGGATTGCCTGACCATTTCCGCGGAGCGCAAGTCCGAGGAAAAGGAAGACAAGGGCGACAACGGTTTTGTACGCCGCGAGCGTTATTACGGATCGTTCAGCCGCAGCTTCAATATTAAAGGTATTGATACTGACGGTATCACCGCTGAGTATAATGACGGCGTCCTGACTCTGACTATGCCGGAGAAGACCCCCGAGGTTCCTGCGGCAAGACGTCTTGAGATCAAATAATCCCAAACAAATCAGATCAGATAGTTTTCTTTCATCCTCTCTCTTCCCCATAAAACAAAAAACCCGATGCTTTCGCATCGGGTTTTTTGTTAGGCTATCTGAAAACTATGCTGTAAATGAAAGATAATAGAGCAGCAGGGGAGCACGAGGGGGCAAGGCCCCACTCGTAATTAGATTATAGCCATCAAAAATGTCCGGTACGGACTTTTTGACGAGCGTAGCGAGATTTTTCGTGAAAACTTGTTTTCACAAAAAATGTGGCGTATTTGAAGCGTGCAAAAAAGTCATAGACTTTTTTACACGCTGAGAAAACCCGATGCTTTTGCATCGGGTTTTTTGTTGCATATATGTCCATTGTATGGTAAAGTCATAGACATAGGAGATCACAATGTACGAAAAATAGGAGGAAAGAGATGAAAAGAAGGTTAATTGCACTGCTTCTTATTTTCGCGTTGCTGTGCCCGTTGCTGGCTGTCGGAGCTGCGGCGGATTATACTGTGTATATAACGGACACCGGCGAGAAGTATCACAATTACGGATGCAGATATCTCAGTGAATCGTGCAGACCGATATCCGCAAGCTCTGCCAGAGCAATGGGATACACGCCGTGCTCGGTCTGCAATGCGCCGGTAGCAGAGCCTGAGCAAACCGGCTTTGTTGACATTGCTCCGAATAAGTATTACTCCGAGGCCGTCGATTGGGCGGTCGAAAAGGGCATCACAAACGGCCTTGATAAGAGCCACTTTGGCCCTCAGCAGGCATGCACACGCGGCCAGATAGTGACCTTCCTCTGGCGCGCAGCCGGCGAGCCGACGGTCGATGCAGGGATGACGTTTGACGATGTGCACTATGGCGATTATTGTTATAATGCCGTTCGCTGGGCCGTCAAAAACGGCATAACCAAGGGAACGAGCAGCACAAAATTCTCGCCCCAACAGCCGTGTACGCGCGGCCAGGTGGTAACGTTCCTCTATCGTGCGGAGGGAAGCCCCGATGTCGGCAATGTCTGCCGCTTCAGCGATGTTGCTGATGATTCTTTCTGCCGCAGCGCGGTCATTTGGGCCGTCGCCAACAACATAACAAACGGCAAGACCGAAACGACCTTTGCGCCGTCGGAGATATGCAACCGCGCCCAGATAGTGACGTTCCTGTACAGATTTTATAATCAGCCTACGCCGACACCCACACCCACACCGACTCCCGCTCCCACGCCGACAGCACCTGTCAGCAGCGATTACATCGTCAGCGGCAAGCTGCCGTACCCATGCCCCGAGCCGCTGAGCTGCGTTCCCTCGCCGGAGGATGAAGCAACGCACGATAATGTTCTTGCACTTTTGGATAACTATTGCCCGAACGGTGCGTATATCCTGCGCGCAACGGAAATTGAGGGCGACAATTTCATGACATGGATGGAAAACGAAGCCTTGCTTGACTGCATCGGAACGGCAGTGCATGAGCAGTCACATGGCTATACGTCGCATAACATGAGCTATAACGGAACGTGGGTCATGGCCTACTATACGGGCGAGGGCAAGCACATAAAGGTTCCCCAAACCGAAACATACCTAAGCGAGGAAATGGCAGCGCAGATCCCGGAGGAGCTGCGGACTTTTCGCTATGATACCTACGTCGGCAAGGGTGCAGTCGTTTCGGCCAATAAAAGAGGCATATACGGACTTATGAACGAGTTCACGGCATATTGCTGGGATACGATAACCAATAACTCAATGTATGAGTATTACCTCACGCAGGAGCAGACCGAGGAAAACTGGCTCAATTATGTTAAAATATCAAGCAGCCAGTATTATGCTTATTCGGAGTTTAAGTACTACATCCTTTCATACATGCTGTATGCAAAGGAAAATTACCCCAACATATACGAGCAGACGATGAACAACCGTGCGCTTCTGGATGCGTTCAGGATAATCGAAGCGCGTTATCGCGGTGCTGTGGAGCAATATTTTGCCAATCTCGACAGATTGGAAACGTACCTGAAGGATAACGGTATAAGAGTTTTTCGCGACAAAGATATGTTCTATATTGGATATTTTGGCTATGGGACATTTGAAGACAAATATTATAATCTGCTGGAAAACGCGATGAAAGCCCCGGAATACGTCCAAATGTACAAACTGATGACTAAATAAAACGAAAACGCCCGGTTCATTTGAACCGGGCGTTTTGCCGACTAAAATCGTATCATTGAGCGGTCGATATCGCTGATTTTCCTCGCGCCGCACATGTACATTGCGTCCTTTAGCTCCGCACGGAGCTTTTCGATATAAGTTACTATTCCGTCGGTCCTGCCGCCGTAGTAGCTTATCATAAACGGCCTGCATATCATAACGGCGTCCGCGCCGAGAGCGAGCGCGCGGAATATGTCCGTACCGCTGCGTATGCCGCCGTCAACGATTATTTTCACCCTGCCGCCGACGGCCTCGACGATCTCGGGCAGCACCTCGGCTGTTGCGGCGGCGCCGGCCAGAACACGTCCGCCGTGGTTTGAAACGACTATTGCCGCCGCGCCTGCGTCGGCCGCCTTTACAGCACCCTGCGCGGTCATAACACCCTTGATGATAACCGGCATTTCGGCGTACTCGCAAAGCTCGCGCAGCTGCTCGACGCTTTTTGCGCCGGCATCGGGACTGACCTTCTTAAGATGCGGAAGACCGGCCGAGTCGATGACGAGCGAAACGGCAAATGGATGCGCTGCGTTTGCAAGGTCAAGATTTGCCTTGATCGTCTCCATGCTCAGCGGATTTATCACCGGGATGGCGATGCCGCCGTGCGCTATCGACAGCTCGCAGCCGTGAGGAAACACCCTAGCGTCGAGCCCGTCGCCGAAGCTTGACGCAATGCCGCATATCTCGGCTGCCTGCGCGCAGCATTCGTTAAAGTCGCGGATATCGTCCGTGGGGTTGTACTGCGCCTTGAGCGAGCCGACCGGCGCGGAGATCAGCGGCATGGAGAGTCTTTTGCCGAAAAGCTCAATGCCGGTGTCAACAGGCGCGTCGGGAAAAATTGTGTCCATATTGAGCTTAATGCCGCGCCATGCCTTCCAATTGTCGTTTGCACCGTTTCCGGGCGCTTTCGAGCCGGGGCCGGGCATGGTGTTTGCGCATGCAAGCCCGTTGCACTCGGGGCACACCTTGCAGTTCGGGCCGATGTTCTTTTTAGCGTTTGCGAGCACTTCCGCGTAGTCCATATCAATACCTCAAAAAATTATGTAAACTTAAATATTTCTGCCGAGCAGGGCGGCACAAGTCCGTTGCGGCTGCACCCGAGCAGCGGAACAAGTCCGCTTTCGCGCAGCTTAAATTCAGCGCTGCCGCGGTTGATAACGCAGACAATGCAGTCGCTTTCCGATGAGCGGCGAATGATGAGCACATCGGGGCCGGCGGCGGAAAACTCCGCTTCTCCGCTCATCAGTGCCTCGCTGCCGTTTCGTATCTCGCCAAGCTTAGCATAAAAGTTATGTAAACCCTTGCCCGACGGCTCAAACGGTGCGCGATTGAACGGATCGCCGGCACCGTCAAGGCACTCCTCGTCGCCGTAGTACAGGCATGGGACGCCGGGCGTGCAGTATTGAACAACGGCGCAGAGCATTTGCAGCCTGTCCGCGCGCTTTGACTGCTCCGCCGTCAGCGAAAACGCCGCCTGCCGCGCACGATCGAGAGCTTTTAGGCTCTCGCTTGCGCCGAGGGCAGAGTGCAGGCGCTCAACGTCGTGGGATGACAATAGGTTCATCAGCGCCATGTACATCGGCTTTGGATAGTTGTGCTGCTGTGAGAGAAGGAAATCGCGCAGCGCGAATGCGTCCGACTCGCCGCGCGCAAAGCTTATCGCCGCCGAGCGGAACGGATAGTTCATCACGCTGTCAAGCGCATAGCCCAAAGCGTAATTGCGGCGGTGGCCGTAGCTTACCTTGAGCACCGCGTCCTCCCAAACCTCGCCGATAATGGCGCAGTCGGGCTTTTCGGCCTTTGCGGCATCGCGTATAAGCGCAAGCACATCGTCGGGAAGCTCGTCGGCAACATCAAGCCGCCAGCCGGAAGCGCCGCGCCGGAGCCACAGCTTAACTATGCTGTTCTTTGCGCGGATGATGTAATCCTGCCAGCTCGCATCCTCCTCGTTTACCTCGGGCAGATCCCTGAAATTCCACCAGCAGCGGTAATCGTCGGGGAAGGAGCGGAAGTCAAACCAGTTAAAATACGGCGAAGCCTTGCTCGCGTGCGCGCCGACGCCGCCGTAGCTGCCGAAGCGGTCGAAATAAATGCTGTCCGCGCCCGTGTGCGAGAAGACGCCGTCGTTTATGACTTCTATACCGAGCCTTTCGGCCTCGGCACAAAGGTTTACATAATCATCGACGCTGCCCAGTATCGGGTCAACGTTTTCGTAGTTTGACGTGTCGTAGCGATGGTTCGAGCGTGCTTCAACGATAGGATTCAGGTACAGCGTGCCTATGCCAAGCGCCTTGAGATATGGCAGCTTTTTCGCTATGCCCTTGAGCGTGCCGCCGTAAAAATCATCGGGGGCGTAGTCCTTCTCGCCGGGGTGCGGCTGCCATTTGACCGGCTCGGCTATGCTTCCGTGCATTTCCGGCGTTTGCCCGAGGCGGCGGTGATATTCAATGCCTGCCTGTGCAGTATCGTCGTCGGAAAAGCCGAAGCGGTCGGGAAAAATCTGATACATGATGCTGCGGCAGAATTTCTCAGGCGTTTTGAAGCCGCGCTTATACACCGTGAGACGAAAACCCTCGCCGCCTGAGCAGACGCGCGAGCTGTGCCCGTCGTCATCGGCGCACAGAAAGTTCTCACCGTTAATTTTGAATTTATAAAACAAAGCGGTGGACGAGGGCGCGATAAACTGCGCCGTGAACATGTCGCCTGCGCGCCGCATGGAAAGCTCCTGCGAGAAATCATCGCCGTAAACGCAGAGCAAAGCGTCCGTAACGCCGCCGAACGAGGCGATGGAAAGCTCGATCGGCTCTCCTTCCTCCACAGCGCCGACAGGCGAGCGGAACGAGGCGTCATATGAGTCGTGGAAGGCGAGCTGACGAATTTTAAGCTCGTCGCGCAGCAGCTTGTCCAAAAATGCAGTCCTCGGCTGAAGCTCCTGAAGCGGCTCGATTTCCGCCATGCCGCAAAGCGCCTTTCCGAATGTGCGCACAAGAACGGAGATAGCCTCGTCTATGCCAAGCCCCTTGTCGTCCATGAGCAGGCGAAAAAGCTCAGCAGGGAGAAGCCGGTCCCGCGCTTCCGGCAGAAACTCATAGATCCTGCCGACAGGGTATTTAAACTGCTCGCATTTATCAGCAGCGTCAAGGACCTCGGCGGCAGAGCCGAGATACAGCCGCGCGGCTTCGGAAACCGCTTCCGCCGGCTGCCAGTGACTGCCGTCGAACAGCACCTCGTGCTCCGCTGCGCCGTAATATTTAATGTACAGCCGGCCGTCCGCCCAAAGCTCGTCGTAGCCGGAGTAGGTGTTTATCGTTTTTATCAGAGCATCCATAGATAAAGCATTGCGTATTCCTCGGAGGAGCGGTCAAAGCTGAAATCGGCCTCCATTGCCTGACGCACGAGCGAGGACATGACCACCGGATTTTTATAGCAATCGAGCGCTAAAAGCATTGCGTCCTTCATCTCATGCGCGTTAAAATCGGCGAAAGAGAAGCCGGTGCCCTCGCCGGTGTATTTGTTGTACGGCTTCACGGAGTCTTTAAGGCCGCCGGTCTCGCGCACGATAGGCAGAGTGCCGTAGCGCATTGCGATCATCTGCGAAAGGCCGCACGGCTCAAAGCGCGAGGGCATGAGCAGAAAATCGGCTCCGGCGTAAACGCGGTGCGATAACTCTTCGTTATAGCCTATGTATGCGCACAGTCTGCCCTTGTAGCGTGCCTCAGCTTCGCGCATGAAGCTTTCGTATTCCTTGTCGCCGCTGCCGAGCATGAAAAACTGCATGTCGTTATACTGCATCAGCTCGTCGAGCATACGTTCTACAAGGTCAAAGCCCTTTTGCTCGGTCATGCGCGTGACCATTGCGAAAACGGGAACATCCTCGCGCTGCTCAAGACCGAAATCACGCTGGAGCGCAAGTTTACATAATTTTTTGCCGTTCAGTCTGCCCTTGTTGTACCGCGTCGGGAGCGCAGGATCGGTGTAGGGGTTAAACACCTTGGTGTCGATGCCGTTTATTATGCCGGACAGCTCGTGCGACCTTGCGTCGAGAATGCCCTCAAGCCCCTCGCCGAAGTAGGCGGTTTTTATCTCGTTTGCGTAGGTCGGACTGACGGTGTTTATGCGGTCTGCGAAAACGCAGCCTGCCTTGAGGAAATCGGCGCAGCCGTTTAGCTCCATGAACTCGGAGGTGTAGTATTTATCCTCAACTCCGAGAAGATCCTGAACGTAGTCAAAGCCGAATTTTCCTTGATATGCAATGTTGTGTATCGTCAAAAGCCAACGCAGAGACGACTGCATCGCGCCGCCGTACTGAGTCTTTGCGAGCATGGGCAGCATTGCCGTGTGCCAGTCGTTGCAGTGGACGATGTCCGGCTTAAATCCGAGGTTCGGTATCGCGTCGAGCACGGCGCGTGTGAAGAAAGCGTACTGCTCGCCCTCGGCCTGACCGCCGCGATAGATCTTGTCGCCGAAGTAAAACTCGCTGTCAACAAGATAGATGCACACGCCGTCAAGCTCAAGGCGCTCTATGCCGCAGTACTGCGTGCGCCATCCGAGGTTTACATAAAAATCAAACATGTGCTCGACCTGAGATGCGTACTTATCCTTTATGCAGCGGTGATACGGAGTGATGACCCTTGCGTCAAAGCCGAGCTTTTTGAGCGCCTTCGGCAGCGTTCCGACAACGTCGGCAAGTCCGCCTGTTTTTGAAAGCGGTGCGCACTCGGCCGCTGCAAGCAGAATATTGGGTAGCTCCTTGCGGCCTTTTTCATTTAGAATGCTTCTGAACTGCTTTTTCATTTTCCTCAGTCATCCTTTCCGGAATGTATTCAAAATATACAGCCGACAGCGGCGGCAGATCGATCGATGCACTGTACGGCAGATCGTCAAAGCCTGTATTGCGGCTACGCAGCGTTTTGACATTATGTAAACCTGAACCGCCGAATTTCGCATCATCGCTCGATAGGATCTCGCGCAGCGTGCCGGGCATAGGCAGGCCGATGATGAAATTCTTATGCTCGTTTGGAATGAAGTTGCACGCGCAGATGAGATAACTGTTCTGCTCCGGCCTTGCCGAGCGCAGGAACGCGATCGAGCTGAGCGCATTATCGTTCACATTGAGCCACTTAAACCCGTCCCATGAGTTATCTATCTCATAAAGCGCCGGGTATGAGCCGTATACATGATTGAGCGCTGCATAGTATTCGCGCAGCTTTTCGTGCATCGGGTAGTCAAGCAGCAGCCAGTCAAGCTCCTGCTGATAATTCCACTCGATAAACTGCCCGAACTCCGAGCCCATGAAGCACAGCTTCTTGCCCGGATGCGCGAACTGATAGCCGTACAGCGCGCGGAGAGTCGCAAACTTCTGCTCGTAGCTGCCGAACATTTTGTCAAGCATGGACTTCTTCCCGTGCACGACCTCGTCGTGCGAATAGGCGAGGATGAAGTTTTCCGAAAAAGCGTACATCATGGAAAACGTCAGCTTATCGTGGCAGCCCTTGCGGAACAGCGGATCGGTCGAGAAATAGTCGAGCGTATCGTGCATGTAGCCCATGTCCCACTTGAAGCTGAAGCCGAGTCCGCCGATGGAGGGCGGCATAGTCACCATCGGATACGCCGTTGATTCCTCTGCTATCGTGACTGCACCGGGGTAGCTTGACAAAACCGAGGTATTGAGCTTTCTCAGGAAGCTCACAGCGCCGAGGTTTATGTTGCCGCCCTCGCGGTTTTTCGTGTATTCGCCGTCCTTGCGCCCGTAGTTGAGATACAGCATCGAGGACACCGCATCAACGCGGATGCCGTCAATGTGGTAGTTTTCAAAGAAAAAGCAGGCCGAGGATATGAGAAACGACTGCACCTCGGGCATTTCGTAGTCAAATATCAGCGTGCCCCACTCGGGGTGCGAGGCCATGCGCTCCTCCTTGCATTCAAAAAGGCGTGTGCCGTCAAACTCAGCAAGGCCGTGCTCATCGCGCGGAAAATGCGCCGGGACCCAGTCCATGATAACGCCGATGCCGGCATTGTGCATGACGTCGATAAACTCGGCAAACTCGTCGGGCGTTCCGTAGCGGCTCGTCGGAGCGTAGTAGCCGGTGACCTGATATCCCCACGAGCCGGGGTATGGGTACTCGGTCAGCGGAAGAAGCTCGATGTGCGTAAAGCCCATCTCGGTGCAGTATTTTGCAAGCTCGGGCGCAATGGCGGCATAGTTCACGCCGCCCTCGGGCGTTTTCCACGAGCCGAGGTGCAGCTCGTATATCGACATGGGGCTTGCAAAGCAGTTTTTCTCCGCACGAGAGCGCATGAAAACCTCGTCACGCCAAATATGAGAGCCTGTCCAAACCATGGACGCCGTATTTACTCCGGACTGTGACCACTGTGCAAAGGGATCGGACTTCCACACAGTTTTCCCGACGGAAGTGGTTACGCAGTATTTATACAGATCGCCGCTCTTTAGCCCTTCAACAAAGCAATACCATATGCCGCCGCGCTTTTCCATCGGCGTTTTCGCCGGATCCCAGCCGTTGAAGTCGCCGACGAGCGAAACGCTCTGAGCGTTCGGCGCCCAGACTGCAAATCGGTGCATTTTTATCTCGTCCATATACCGGCAGCCGAGCAGCAGCCACGCCTTCTGCGCGCAGCCGGTGTTGAAAAGAAAAACATCGTCTGCCGGAACATATTTATCTATAAGCTCCGAATAGTTCATATCAGCACTCCGAATAAATAATACTTTATACTGTATTATAAAGCACGGCAGGGCAAATGCCAATAAGTTTTTTGCTTGCATACGGCGGCAAAACATAATAAAATACAGTCAAAACAAACATCGGAGGTGCGATATGTTTTCATTCAACCATTTTAATTTCAATGTGTTCGATCTTGAACGCAGCCTGAAGTTTTACGACGAGGCGCTCGGCCTCAAGCCCGTGCGCGAGAAAAACGCTGCCGACGGCAGCTTTAAGCTCGTTTACCTCGGCGACGGCGTGACGGATTTCACCCTTGAGCTGACATGGCTGCGCGATCGTGATACACCCTATGACCTCGGCGAGCAGGAATTCCACCTCGCCTTTGTCGCCGACGATATGGAAAAAGCCCATGAAAAGCACGCCGCGCTCGGCTGCATATGTTATGAAAATCCCGGCATGGGCATATACTTCCTTGAAGACCCCGACGGCTACTGGATAGAGATCATACCGCCGAGAAAATGATTATGTAAACCGACCAGCCTGCCATATGCGGCAGGCTGGTTATGTTATGTCAACTCTTCGATCTCAGTGACGGACACCTCGAACGCCGTTTTCTCGACCGGCTCGCCGCCGATGAGCTTTATGTAGCGGCGGCTTTGTATCCTACCCTCGAGGGAAACCGTCGTGCCGGTGTCCCAGTAAGACGCCTCGCGCGCTTTAAGTCCCCATGTGATGCACGGCAGATAATCCGAGCGGCCGTATTTTCGATTTACGGCGAGCATCAGGTCGCATATGTCGCGCCCCATCGGCGTAACGCGCAGATTAGGCGGCTTGCACAGCGTTCCGGTCAGGCAGATAAGGTTGAGATCATTTTCGTCGCAAGGGAGTATTTCCTTTGCAAACACCGTTATCACAAGCTTTGCGCCCTCGCCGCTTTTGTTGTTGAATGATCTCAGCTCGCCCGTAATGCAGAGCTTTTCGGTATCGCAGGCCTCCACGGCGCTTAAAAGCTCGCTGCGCGCGACGATGTTTATTGTGTCTGTTGTGCCGGATAAGCGCGCAACATCAAGCGCGAAGGTGTAAAAGCTCTCGCCGCGTGAGGCGTGCGAAAACGCCGGAGGCGCGCTCATAACTCCAATAAGCCTGGCAAAATTCGTGCATGTGTTTTCATCCATATATTCTTTCCTGTCCTTGTAAATTGTTTTTGTTAGAGTATATTAGGGACAAACGCTTGAATATGCCGCCGGAATGAAATATAATAATGTCATTACTTCTGAAAGGAACAAAAACTATGGATATAAAAGAACTGCTGGCCTACTGCGATCATACCCTGCTGCGCGTTGACTGCACTGAGGCCGAGATAAGAAAGCTCTGCGATCAGGCAATAAAATACGGCTGTGCATCGGTATGTATTCCGCCCTGTCACGTTCCCGGCGCAAAGCGCTATGTCGGCGACAAAATGAAGATCTGCACCGTTATCGGCTTTCCGAACGGCTATATGTCCACCGCCGCAAAGGCATTTGAGGCTGCCGACGCCGTGGCAAACGGAGCCGACGAGATCGATATGGTCATAAACCTCTCCATGGTCAAGGACGGCTGCTGGGAGGATGTCGCCGAGGATATAAAGGCAGTGCGCCGCTCGTGCCTTGGCAAGGTGCTCAAGGTCATAATCGAGTGCTGCCTGCTCACCGATGAAGAAAAAATGCGCATGTGCACGATAGTTTCCGAGTGCGGCGCGGATTTCATAAAGACCTCCACCGGCTTCAGCAAGGGAGGAGCTACCCGTCACGATGTCGAGCTGCTGCGCCGCTGCAGCCCGGATTCGCTTCAGGTCAAGGCCGCCGGCGGCATTGCGTCGCTTGAGGATGCCGAGGACTTCATCTCTCTTGGTGCAACGCGCCTGGGCACCAGCCGCATAGTCAAGCTCGCAATGGAGCTTGAGCGTGAGAATGCCCCCGAAAGCTCCGAAAATTATTAAGAAACGGCGGTGCGCCAATGCGTAAACCGGGCAAGGTGCTCAGCATAATAGGTCTTATCCTGTCGGCCGCGCTGCTGGTCGTCGGGTCGTACTTCATCCTGCCGCGTTCACAGAATTGGGCAAGCATATGGAGCGTGCTCACAGGCAGCGCCGCGGCGTACTTTGCCTATTATGCGTTCCACAAAAGAGATAAAGATTGAATTATTCACGGCATTCACGGCGGAGTGCCCCTCCGCCGTGAAAAAATCCTTGACAACAGTGAAAAGTGCTGATATATTAATAGGGCTGAAAACAAAGTAGGTACGGCATCCCCGACCTCACCGAGCCGCAAAAGGCGCGCTTCGGTCAATAGCATCGCCCCGAGCGGGGCTTTGTTTGCGCGGATGCTGTCAGGCATCCGTTTTTTGCATTATGGAGGTGTTTTACAATCGCAAGCGTGAATCATGAGATCAATGAAGAGATCCTCGACAAGGAAATACGCGTTATAGGTGACGACGGCGAGCAGCTTGGAATAATGTCCGCGGAAGCCGCCATGAAAATTGCGGAGGAAAAGGAGCTTGACCTGGTCAAGATATCCCCGATGGCAAAGCCCCCCGTCTGCAAGATCATGGACTACGGCAAATACCGTTTTGAGCAGTCCAAGCGTGAAAAGGAAGCCAAGAAGAATCAGCGCGTCATGGAGGTCAAGGAGATCCGCATGTCTCCCGGCATCGGCGAGAACGACCTGAACACAAAGCTCAAGAGCGCGCTCAAGTTCCTTGCCGACGGCGACAGAGTCAAGGTCTCGATCCGCTTCCGCGGCAGAGAAATGGCGCACACTCATTTGGGTGAGGTCATCCTGCGCGACTTCGCAGCAAAGTGCGAAGAGGTTGCAAACCTTGATAAGGCGCCCAAGCTTGAAGGACGCAATATGTCCATGTTCCTGTCCCCGAAGTCTGCTGCGGCAGTCAAGAAGGCGCAGAAAGAAGCCGCCAAGAAGCAGGCAGAGGCTGAGGCCGCTGCCAAGGCGGAGGAAAACAACTGATTGGTTATTACAGACAGAATTCTGATAATAGCAGCATACGGAAGGAGAAAATAACTATGCCTAAACTTAAGACCCATAGCGGTGCTAAGAAGAGATTCAATCTCACCAAGAGCGGTAAAGTAAAGCGCGCACATGCGTTCAAGAGCCATATCCTCACAAAGAAGGACACCAAGCGCTGCCGTCGTCTGCGTTCCGGCGCAATTGCCGACGTGACCAACGAGGCAACCATCAAAAAGATGATCCCTTACAAATAATTAAGGGCTGACTGTTACTGATAGGAGGAATTACAAATGGCAAGAGTTAAGGGCGCAATGATGACCCGTAAACATAGAAACAAGATCCTTGGTCTGGCAAAGGGCTACTGGGGCAACAAGTCCCGTCATTATAAGATGGCTCAGGAGCAGATGATGAAGTCCGGCCGCTACGCATATGTCGGCCGCAAGCAGAAAAAGCGCGACTTCCGTCAGCTCTGGATCACCCGTATCAGCGCAGCATGCAAGGCAAACGGCATGAACTACTCCACCTTCATGCACGGCCTGAAGCTCGCCGGCATCGATATGAACCGCAAGATGCTCTCCGAGACCGCTATCCACGATCCCGCCGCATTCACCGCACTGTGCGAGAAGGCAAAGGCAGCAAAGTAATTTAACATTACAGGCAATTAACAGCCGCAGCAGTTTGATCTGCTACGGCTGTGCGCTTATTTAAGTAAAAGTAAAGGCGTGACCGATAAAGTCACGCCTTTTTGAGTTATGCCGCGAGGACCTTGCCGAGCACGCGCAGCGGCAGAGCGGGGGAGATGCGTATATCCGGGTATGCCGGATTCAGCGAATGCAGCGCAAGATAGCCGTCGCCGGCGACGAGCTGCTTTAGATACGCGCAGCCGTCGTAGAGGAAAATGCCGATCTCGCCGGTCATGAGGCTGTGCTGCTGGCTGACCCAAACGGTCTGCCCGTCGTGAAAGCGCGGCTCCATACTGTCGCCTGCTACGCGCACGCCGAAGTTGGCTCCGTCCGGGACCTCGGGGCCGACCTCGGTCATATCATAGTCCTCGCTGTCAAGAAACTGCCCGGTGCCTGCCGAGACGGCCAGCGAATACAGCGGCAGCATGCGCGTTTTGACAGGCTCCGGCTGCAAACCGTATCGCCCACTGTCGCGCAGAAGCTCGATATAGTCAAGCGCTTTTTTCCTGCCGACGGTGTTCAGGCCGGCGAGCAGCCCGTCGCGGCTTCCGCCGTCGAATGTGCCTGAAATATCGTCTATCTCAAGCGCGCGGCACAGAGCGAGAAACTGCCTGGCATTCGGAAGAGTGCTCCCCGTTTCCCACTTTGATATTGCCTGATTTGTGACCTCTATGCCGTCGATAGCAAGAGCCGAGGCAAGCTCGGCTTGCGAAAAGCCAAGCTCACGGCGCTTTGAATTTAAAATTTCGCCAATACTGTTGCTCATTGCGTGTCTCCTTTTGTGCTTTGACTACAGTATATAGTATATCTCCGCAAAAGGCAAGTAAAATATCCGATAAAGATAAAAATCCCTGTTTACATATCCGAAAACGCGATATATAATAGCTTCACTATCTTAAACGGAGATGCGGCATATGGACAGAGTGATACTTCATTCGGATATAAATTCGTGCTACGCGAGCGTCGAGCGGCTGTATAAGCCCGAGCTTGAGGGAAAGCCCTTTGCGGTTTGCGGCTCGCAGGAAATGCGCCACGGCATAGTGCTTGCAAAGGATGAAACGGCAAAACGCGCCGGGGTCAAGACCGGCATGGCCATATGGCAGGCGCGGCAGCTGTGCCCCGAGCTTGAAGTCGTTGAGCCGCACTTTGAGCGATACACGAAATATTCCGCGATGGTGCGCGAGATATATGCCGAGTATACAGACCTGTGCGAGCCGTTCGGCATAGACGAGAGCTGGCTTGATATAACAAACTGCCTTGCCTGTCCAGACCCCGTGAAAACGGCCGACGAGATACGCCGTCGTGTGCGCGCGGAAACCGGGCTTACAGTTAGCGTGGGCGTTTCGTGGAACAAGGTGCTCGCAAAGCTCGGCTCGGACTATAAAAAACCTGACGCTGTGACTGTTATAGACAGGGAACACTTTAAAAGCATGGTCTGGGGGCTTCCTGCGTCGGATATGCTCATGGTCGGGCGCAGTACTCGGCGCGAGCTTGCGCGCATGGGTATACAGACCATCGGCGAGATAGCATGCACCGATCCCGAGCTTCTGCGCGCACGATTCGGCAAGGGCGGTATCGCACTGTGGCGGTATGCGAACGGCGTGGACGATTCGCGTGTGCGCAGGGCAGGAGAGGAAGAGCCGCCGCAGTCTGTAGGCAACAGCGTCACCCTCGCGCGCAACATCGAAAACGAGTGTCAGGCGCGTCAAACCATGCTGCTGCTCGCCGAAAGCGTCGCGTCGCGCCTGCGCAGGCAAAATCTGCGCTGCCGCACGGTCGAGGTCGCGCTGCGCTCAGAGCAGCTTCAGTGGAAAACGCACCGGATGCGCCTGAGATATGCAACGGATATTACAGCAGAGCTTGCGTCCTGCGGCATGGAGCTTCTGCGCCAAAGCCACAGCTTCTCGTCGCCGCTGCACAGTATGGGCCTGCGCGGTCTTGAGCTTGTGCATGCCGATGAGGATGAGCAAATGGACATGCTCGCAGATTATGTAAACTTAAATAAGCAGCGCAGCATCGATGCCGCCGTGGATAAGATCCGCAGCAAATACGGCTCCGGCAGTATCCGGCGCGCATGCCTCCTCGGCGAGCCGACGGCGGAAAACATCGCCTTTTGCTCGCTGCCTGATTGAAAAACCAACAGCACCGCTTTAGTTCAGCCTAAAGCGGTGCTGATGGTTGAGCTTATTTATCGTTTTCGCTGCGGAATACCGACGAGATAATATATCTCGGACGCCCTTGACATTCGGTGTAGATCTTCGCGATATACAGCCCTATAATTCCGAGACTCATCATTATTATACTGAATCCGAACAACAAAATTATAATGACCGTCGTAAAACCGCTCAGGGCATAACCTGCGAATTTTTGATAGAGAGCGATCACTCCCAAGACTATGGAAACGATGAACATGACATAGCCGAGGATGGCCACTATCTGCATGGGGAAGCTGGAAAACGATGTAATGTTTGTTATGGCGTATTTGAAAAGAGCCTTTGTGCTCCATTTTGACTGACCGGCAGCACGTTCCCGAACCGAGTACGAAACGGTGGCCTTTTTAAAGCCGACCCAGAATGAGAGCGCACGGAAAAATACATTGCGCTCCTTCATTTGGTTGAGGGTGTCAACTACCTTGCGATCGAGAAGCTTGAAGTCGGATGAATCGGCCATGTCAAAACCGGTCATTTTGCTGATGATACCGTAAAATGTGTTAGCCATGAAGCGATGCGCGGCGCTTTCACTGCCACGATCGTCCTTGACGCCCTCAACTACCTCATAGCCCTCCTGCCAAAGTCTGTACATTTCGACTATCTTCTCCGGTGGGTGCTGAAGATCACAGTCAATAATAACGCAGCAATCTCCGGAGGCTTTCTCAAGACCGGCGAACATTGCGGCCTCCTTGCCGAAATTTCGGCTGAAATTCACTCCGACAACATTTTCGTTCTTTTCGGCTGCATGGCATATCTGCGCCCATGTGCTGTCCTTCGAGCCGTCGTTTATAAATAGCAGCTCATACGGGATGTTCTCCTGCTGCATAAGCTGAGAGATCGCCTGTTCGGCTAATGGGACCATTTGCTCTTCGTTGTATGCCGGAACAATAATTGACAGCATATTTTACCTCCGTACGGTATCAGTCTGAAAACTTAACGACAATGACACCGTTTATCGTTTTTATAGAACCGGCGTTTGGATAACACGGCATTTCTTCAAATTCATCGGTCTGCTTTAGCTGCTCTTCGGTGTCTGCATCAACATAGTCATACCGCGAAGCAAGAACATTGTACAAAAGATGCTTTCGCGTGTATATGTTTGCGACGGAATTCCCGGTGAACACACCGGTCATGCCGGGGGTGGCAGGAACATTGCTGTCCATATTGATCTTGCCGATGAGCGCTACGGGCGTTGAGGATGAAAAATCGTCCTGTAATTCGATCTTTGCAGTGAGCTTTGTCATAAACGCATAAACATTCTTATAGGTCATATCCATGTAGAAATATGCGCGATTATCGATCAGAACAAATTCGTAGGCACAGGCGAGCTGAGTCAAAAGCAGAGCCAATGTCAGCGCGAGCGACACAAAGCCGGAACGGGATTTAAGGATTCCGCTGAAGCATATCCTCTCCGAAATAACAGCCGGGAAAATGAGCGGCAGCAGCATAGGATAAACCATAACAAGGTGAACCGTGAATTCACCGGCCATAACATAAACAAGATCGCAGGCAAGTGGGATAAGTGCGACTAATATGATAATTTCAATAATAGCGGAAAAGCTTTTATAAAGCCTGCGCTGAAAAATGATGGCAAGCGCCGCAACGGCCGAAAAGAGGAAAGCTGCCGCTGCGATATACTTGAAAAAGCTGTGGAATACAGCAGAGCGATAGAAATAAAAGAAATTTTTGTATGCTGCGGATATGCGATCTATAAGCTGGCTGAATGTGACTATGCCCATCGAGCTGATGCCCTGATAATCAATAAGCTCAACGTTGTTGACCTTCAGGCATATCCGAAGAATAACGAAGTACAGGATCATGCCGAAGGCAAGGCCGGCTATGTATTGCAACCCGACTGTAATAAATTCCTTAAAGCTCGAAAAACGTGAATCTATTACATCAACAAGCATGGAAAAAACCAGCAGCGCGGCGGTAAGCGGAAAATATGACTGATATATACCCATCGACAGGGCAACAGCCACTCCGCCGAGGGCGATGGCCGGCCACTTCTTCCGCTGGATGATGTGTGCAGATACAACCGACAGCAGCAGTGCGAGCAAGTATGAGCCAGAGCAGAACATATAAGCGTAGGTTGAAGTGACGGTGGGGAAAGAGACAATGCAGGCGGATATGAGCAAAGCCGGCAAAAAGCGGCTCACGCGCAGTATTCGCATTATCAAAACGGCGGCAGCTGCAAAGTACAACGCACCGAGCACTGCGTTCAGCCACGGACTGCTGGTAAATCCGCTGATGCCCTGCGTAAAATACAGAAGCCACCGGCCCGACGAAAGAAGATTGGTGCCGTGGTAAAGATAGGCTATGTCGTCATGGTTTATGAATTTGTTCGTAAACATATACATATGAACCATGAAGGTCAGCACAAAGGTGCTTGAAAAAACGAATATGTCAAGTTTTTTTATGCTGCGCCTGCACAAGCCGGCGATACAATCAACAGTGTTTCTGTTTAAACAGCTCTGCTCCGTTTTTCTCTCTTCCAAAAGCTAAACACCTCTCTTTAAGATATTACGAAAAAATCAATGACACAATGTTACTAAAATTATAACCAGCGCAGAAGCCGTGTCAAGTATTTTCACGATTGACAATACCTGCATCCGAAACCGAGCATATGTCATTGCGAGCCTGCATCATGGTAAAAAACATAATTATGTAAACCTACATTTCATTTTCGATCGTGTATTTGTGCAGAAGGCGCGAGGCCTTAAAATTTTTTGCTTTATACCTCATTGAAAGCTAAGCGGCAAAATGTTATTATAAGCAAAAAATATCGGAGTGTGTGATATGACCGAAAAGCTTTATTATATCGACAGCCACATGAAAGCCTTTACGGCGACGGTTACCTCATGCGAGAAAAACGGCGACCGATTTGAGGTCACGCTCGACCGCACGGCGTTTTTTCCCGAGGGCGGCGGTCAGCTCGGCGACAGCGGAGTGATCGGCGGCGTTCGCGTTTTTGACACGCACGAGAAAAACGGGGAAATCAAACATTATGTAAACCAAGCGCTGGAGACGGGCAAGACCTACGACTGCGCCATCGACTGGGAAACGCGCTTTCGTAGGATGCAAAATCACTCCGGCGAGCATATTGTGTCGGGGCTTGTGCATAAGAAATATGGGTACAACAATGTCGGCTTCCACATGGGCAGCGACGTTGTGACGATAGATTTCGACGGCGAGCTTTCGTGGGAGCAGCTTCTGGAGATCGAGCGCGAGGCAAACCGCGCCGTCGCGGCAAACTATAAGGTCACGGCGACGTTCCCTGCGGAGGATGTGCTGAAAACGCTCGAGTACCGCAGCAAGCTTGAGCTTACGGAAAACGTGCGCATCGTCGAGATAGAAAACACCGACATCTGCGCCTGCTGCGCGCCGCATGTCAATTCAACCGCCGAGGTCGGCACCGTGCGCATACTCACGGCCGAGCGCCGCAGACGCGGCGGAGACGGCGTGCGCATAACCATGCTCTGCGGCCTGGACGCCTTTGAACACGAGGTCATAATAGACGCGAACAACGCGGAGGTGTCCACGCTCCTGTCGGCAAAGCGAACCGAGACCGCCGCTGCCGTGCGCCGGCTTTTGAGCGAGAATGAAAAGCTGAAGGCTCGCGCGGCGGAGCTTAGCCGCGAGCTTGCGCGGATAAAAGCTGAGGCCATAGAGCCGACGGAGGGGAACATCTGCTTATTTGAAAATGCTCTGGACGAGCCGGCGCTCAGGGCGCTCGTAAACGAGGCCGTCAAAAAGTGCTCGGGAGTCGCTGCGGTGTTCTCGGGAAGCGACGAAGCAGGCTACAGATACATCATCGGAAGCCGCAATATCGACCTCAGAAAGGCGTCAAAAAGCATAAATTCCGGCATCTCGGGACGCGGCGGCGGCAGCCCGGAAATGATACAGGGTAGCTGCACAGCGTGTTCGTTAACTATTCAAAATTTTTTGACTAACTTCACAGTTTAGACACGATATACATAAATGTATAACAAAAATCGGCTAAAATACGCACTAAATGTTGATTTATCCGACAAATTGCAATTGACAAGAATATGACAGTTTGTTAAAATAAATGGGTACATAAGGGGCAGGGTATGCCCTTGAAAAGCTCAGCAAAATATTTTTTTATGGGGGGTTATCCGTGAGAGACCTTAAGCATCTGATTTATTTTGAGAATCTGCTTCAGGAAGCCAACAACGAGTTGGTCCAGCAGGCAAAGGCAGAGGGCAAATATGCACTCGGCTACACCTGCTACTTCATGCCCGAAGTACTTCTCGACCTGCCCGGCTGCTTCTCGGTTCGTCTGAGAGCACCGCGCTGCAGCTCACCCGACATAGCGACCTACTATATGTCCGCTCGCGTATGTCACTACGGCCGCAGTCTTTTCGAGCGCGCACTCGAAGGCGGCTTCAACTTCCTCGACGCACAGATGGCGACCGAGACCTGCACCGTCACCTGCCGCTTCCAGGAGCACATTAAGCCCAAGCATCTTGACTCCGTCAAGGACATGAACGTCATCCAGAACGACAAGTTCTTCTGCGAGTTCACCGACGTTCCCTTCAAAAACACCGAAAACGACTATGAGTACTTCCGCGATCAGCTCAGGGCTCATGTTCTGACCACGCTGCATGACAATCTCGGAATCGATGTTTCCGATAAGGCGCTCAAGGAAGCCATCAAGCAGCACAATGAGGTCTGCAAGCTCATAAACGAGATAGGCGATTACCGCAAGCTCGATAATCCGACCATCACCGGCTATGAGTTCCATGTCATCCAGCTCGTATCGCTGGTATGCCCGAAGTACCTCATTCTGCCCTACCTGCGCGAGACCGCAAAGGAAATGAAGACACGTAAGCCCGACGAGAAGTGGCCGTTCCGCTGCAAGGTCGTGCTCGCGGGAAGCGAGAACGACGACCCCGACTTCACCAAGCTTGTTGAAAGCTGCGGCGCAGAGGTCGTTTGCGACCGTTACTGCTACGGTGCAGTCGAGTCCCGTCAGCCGATAGTTGTAGAGAAGGGCGAGGATCCCCTCTATGCTATCGCAAAGCATTATCTTAAGACCTCCAACTGCCCGCGCTTCATGCCTCAGGATGAAATGCGTGCAAGAAAGCAGCGTCTGGCAGACCTCGTCAAGGAATACAACGCAGACGGCATCATTGTTTGCTCCAACAAGTTCTGCGAGTATTGGAGCTATGAGCGCGTTGTTGATACTGTCGTCCTCAAGCGCGACTTCGGTATCCCCGTATGCTCGATCGAGAAGGAGTACATAAACACCGCATCCGGTCAGCTCCGTACCCGCTTCCAGGCATTCGTTGAATCTGTCGAGATCAAGAAGATTCAGGAGGGCAAGTAATTATGGATTTTAAGAAAGCATTAAAGGATTTTTGGTATGGCAAGCCCCATACCGCAGAAGAAGGCGGACGCCGCCTCGGTGAAAACTACCTTCCGAAGACCGGTATTTACAAGCATAGAGAGTGGCGCGGCGTAAAGGACACCTTCTACTACTTCAATTATATTTGGCTGTACAACTACATCCACATGGTAATGGACGTAATGAAGTACGGCGGCCTTATCAACTTTGCAAAGGGCGTATGGCGCTACCGTTGGGTAGGCCAGACCTATCTGCCCGTTCTGCACTGGTTTGACCGCGGCATGGAAGGCATGCGCGGCGAGGCTCTGCGCGGCTCCGCATGGCATTATCGCGCAATGGTCAACGCGACCATCTACCAGTTCATGAGCATGTTCAATGCCGACACCAGACTCCACGGCGGCAAGAAGAACGATGCATGGTATCACACCATGGCAATGAAGGAAACCGTATGGGGCGGTATGTTCTACGGCTGGCGCGACAAGTTTAAGGCAGTTGCTCTGGAAATGATCCCGTACTTCGTAACCTGCCACGTTAACTCTCACACCGTCCACAACTACATCGACGCAGTTCAGTCCATCGGCCTGCCCGGCGACCCCTGCCCGATGTGCCAGGCTGAGTCCGGCCTCTACGTCCTTGACGATATTCCTGACTACAGTCCGTTCATGATAACCTGCAACGAGGCCTGCGACGGCTCCGTCGGTACTGCTATTCTTCAGGACTGGTTCAACGACAAGCCTTTGTTTGCTCTGCAGATGCCCATGATATTTGACGATCCCCTCGCAAACAAGTTTGTCCAGAAGGATATCGAGAAGTGCTGGAAGTTCATCGAAGACCAGACTGGTGTTCCCATGAACTTTGACCTCATGTGCGAGTACATTGAGCGTCAGAACGAGCTTATGAAGTTCGAGTGGGAGAAGTGGGAGGTTGCTGCAAAGACCGATTCCTACCCCATCAACGGCGTTGCACAGGCACTGTACCGCATCTATCAGTCCCAGATGGGCGATCTTCCTATTTGGCACGAGGTAGACGGCCATGTCCGTAAAATTATGGAGCGCGCCGTCCGCAATAAGACAAATACCTTCCCAAACACCCGCCACAGAGTCATCGCATGGTCCTGCGCACCTCTGTACTACTCCAACTGGTGCACCTGGGCTTACAACACCTGGGGCCTGAATGTTATCATCAACATGGACTCTCTCATGTTCGATATGACCATCCGCACCGACAGCTACGAGAACATGCTCGAGGATGTCGCACAGTACCACATGTGGGCTCCGATGCGCCGTATGGCAGTCGGCGGCATGCACCATATCTTTGAGCTGTGGGATTACATGGAGCGTTTCAACTGCGACATGGTCGCAATGTACGATCAGCTCCAGTGCAAGGGTATGCAGGGCGTCCACGGCCTGTTCGAGGATGAGTTCCGCGACAGGAATATCCCCGCATTCTGGATTCCTCACGCACTGCCCGACAGCCGCACTGTTTCCCGTGCCGAGATCCGTCGTCTCGTAAACGACTACATGACCACAGTTATGCACGAAGAGCCTCTGGATCCTTCTCTCCTCGAGCTCGACGACGACATGACATGGTAATAGGGAGGAGCAGAGAATATGAAAAAGTTTGTAAAGAAAGCACTTTGCCTCGGCGGCATCGGCTATGCAGCATTGTTCGCAGTATTTTTCTTTGATCTCGACGGTAAGCTTCTGTTCAACGTAGTTGAGCCCTTCCTGAAGAATCACTACGACAATATGGAGCGCAAGGATATGCTCAAGACACCGTACGACATGGATAAGTTCCCCGACTACAAGTACGACGAAGCCTGATCTTAGCAACAAGTAAAACCATTGCCGACTCCCCGATAACGGGGGGTTGGCATAACAACGACTATAATAGTTAATTAAATATTTATTGGAGGCAACACTAATGAAATATTTTGGCGGTTGTGACGTAGGCTCGACCTACACAAAGGCAGTAATACTCGATGAGAACGGCAAGATGGTAGCAGATACCACGATAAAGAGCAAGATCAATTCCGAGGCATCCGCAGTAGCGGCAATGGCAGAGGTCTGCGAAAAGGCCGGCCTGAAGAGCTCTAAGGATCTTGAGTATCTTATCGGTACCGGCTACGGCCGCAACAAGGTTCCGTTCGCGGATGAGAACATCTCCGAGATAAGCTGCCACGCAATGGGCGTACACGTCACCGATCCTTCCGTCAAGGCGATCATCGACATCGGCGGCCAGGACGTCAAGGGCATCTCCGTTGACACCGACGGCACCGTAAAGAACTTTGCAATGAACGATAAGTGCGCAGCAGGTACCGGCCGCTTCTTCGAGGCAATGGCACGCTCCTTCGAGATGAGCCTTCCCGAGTTCTCGAAGCTGGCACTGACCGCAAAGAACGTCATCCCCATCACCG